>Ga0210391_10000005_pt1 | contig 556239 bp, 456 predicted proteins | sample IncBWC12OmetaG_FD_160573 | JGI IMG/M metagenome (GOLD analysis project Ga0210391, IMG submission 160573) | Forest soil microbial communities from Barre Woods Harvard Forest LTER site, Petersham, Massachusetts, United States - Inc-BW-C-12-O ...
TTCAAGGCGGAAGCTCCTGTCCTTAAAGTTGGTTCTTGTCACGGAACCCAACTCAAGGTAACAGGTCTTTCCGCCCTCGTTTCAGAACCTAATTTGGACAAGCCTGCGGCATGCCGTGCCCCTACGACAGAGGTGAGAGATTGATAGTTGGGATGGGCGTTGATTTGGCGGAAGTGGAGCGCGTGCGAGCTGCAATCGAGCGGCGCGGCGATAAATTCTTGCGACGGATTTATACGGCGAAAGAACGGGCGTATTGCGAGCGCTTCAGAAACAAGTATGAGAGATACGCGGGGCGCTTTGCGGCAAAGGAAGCGGCGATGAAAGCGCTGGGCACGGGATGGCGCGGTGGGGTGCGCTGGGTGGATTTGGAAGTGGTGCGGGAACGCGGTGGGCGACCGACCATGGCACTACATGGCCAGGCAAAAAAGATTGGTGAACTACTAGGAGTGAAGCATATTGCGATGAGCATTACGCATACCAGCGCGCAGGCGTTTGCACAGGTGATTTTCGAAAGCTGATGAGCACCCCGCGGTAATTGGCGGATACTGAGTCCGCCTTTACTCCGCGATAGCTGGGTCGCTACAATCACACATTCACTTTTGACTAATCAATCGATATGAAAACCAAGAGACGGAATCCGGCAGCGCTCGAAGACCCGAAGGTGTCCGTGGTGATTCCAGTTTTTAACGAACGCGGGACTATCGACGAGATTTTGCGGCGTGTGATCGAGAGCGAGATGCGTAAAGAAGTGATCGTGGTGGACGACTGTTCAACGGACGGAACCAGGCAGATTCTGGAAGCTATGGCCGAGCGGCAAGGGCGAGGAGAAACCGCGGCTCCGGCACAGGACGGCGAGGACGCTATTCCGCTGGCGGACTTGCGATTCTTTTTTCAAGCGGTGAACCAGGGGAAAGGCGCGGCGTTGCGGCGGGGATTCGAGGAGGTTACCGGCGAGATTGTGTTGGTGCAGGATGCGGACCTGGAGTACAACCCGCGGGATTATCCCAATCTGCTAGAGCCGCTGCTGGATGGGCGTGCGGACGTGGTTTATGGCTCGCGATTCCTTGGGGGACCACAACGCGTGCACTACTTTTGGCATTACGTGGCAAACATGGCGCTAACGCTGCTCTCGGATATTTTTACCAACCTGAAGCTTACGGATATGGAGACGTGCTACAAGGTGATGCTGACCCCGGTGATTCGGGGGATGCGTTTGAAGGCCGACCGGTTTGGATTTGAGCCGGAGGTTACGGCGAAGATTGCTAAGGGCAAGTGGCGGGTGTACGAGGTGCCGATCAGCTATGCGGGGCGGACGTATGAAGAGGGGAAAAAGATTACGTGGAAAGATGGCGTGATGGCGTTGTGGTACATCGTGCGGTATACGCTGGCGGATTGAGCGGAAATATTTTAACCGTTGGCCCGAATTCGGCAGAACATACGAAATAAAAACAAAGACCAAAAAGGCCGGACTGAAGTCCGGCGCCTACATAAACCCGCGTCCGTGCAGACGTTGGGAATAAACCCTATTTCGCAGGGTCTGAGTAGCCGTTGGGGTGCTTTTGTTTCCAGGCCCAGGCGGAGGCGATGATTTCGTCCAGCGTAGAGTGTTGCGTTTCCCAGCCGAGCATGGATTTTAGTTTTTCTTTGCTGGCGACGAGGACTGCGGGATCGCCGGGACGGCGGGCGGCGAGGTGGCGCGGGATTTTTTCGCCGGTGACGCGTTCTGCGGTGTCGAGGACTTCCAAAATGGAGTATCCGCGCCCGTTCCCGACGTTAAAGGCCTCGCCGGAAACGTGCTCGATGTTTTCTAGCGCGCGAAGATGCGAATCTGCGATGTCGAAGACGTGAACGTAGTCGCGCACACAGGTGCCGTCCGGCGTCGGATAGTCGGTGCCGAGGACGTCGACGGCGGGAATCGCGCCTGCGGCGGCATCCAGCACGCGAGGAATCAGATGCGTTTCCGTGCGATGGGCTTCACCGCGTTCGGCGGAAGCGCCGGCGGCGTTGAAGTAACGCAGCGTGGCGTAGTGCAGTCCGGTGTAGGCGCGGTAATCGGCGAGAACTTGTTCGAAGAGCAGCTTGGTCTTGCCGTAAGGATTGATGGGGGCTTTGCGATGGTCCTCGGGAATGGGGACGGTTTCGGGTTCGCCGTATGTGGCGGCGGTGGAAGAAAAAATGAATTTCTTCACGCCGTGGCGAGTGACGGCATCCAATAAGTTGATGCCACAAGCGACGTTCGCGGCGTAAAACGTGCTGGGTTCACGCATCGATTTGGCGACGAGAGCTTCGGCCGCGAAATGCATTACGGCGTCGATCTTATTTTTGTCGAAAACTTCCTCGATATGCGGGCGCACGGCCAGATCGACGTGGCAAAAGACCGCGCCGGGCGGCACGGCTTCGCGGTGGCCTTCGATCAAGCTGTCCAGGGCGACGACGCCAAATCCGCGGGCCAGCAAAACTTCCGAAACGATGCTGCCGATATAGCCGGCGGCTCCTGTGACGAGAATATTCAACGGGATGGGTCTCCTAGAGAGATGCGAACGACGCGCCCATAGACGCTAGCAGGAGAGCGCACGATTGTCAGCGTGAAATTTTGCCGGGGATGGAAACGGGTGAAGTTATGCTTGCGCCATGCGGCGCTGGAAGGTTAGCAGAATCAAGTCCGCGCGGCGCCGCACGCCGAATTTGCTGAGCAGATTGGAAACGTGAAATTTTACGGTGCGCTCGGCGATGTTGAGCTTGCTGGCGATTTCTTTGTTGGAAAGATTTTCGAGCAGCGAGTCGAGAACTTCCTGCTCGCGACGGCTTAGGTTGGTTACCGTGTCGGTCTTGAGGCGGCGACCTTGGCCGTTGAGAATGGAATCAACGAAGCCGGAAAGCAGTTGACGCGGCACCCAGAAACCGCCGCTAGCGACGAGCGGTAGCGCGCGGATCAGTTGATCGCGAGCTTCCACGTAGGTGAGCAGGCCTTTTACCCCGAGCCGCAGAAGCGAATAGCTGTTGGCGTCATTGTGCTGCTCGCCGACAACGATCAGGCGGGCTTCCGGAAAGCGTTCGAGAATATTGGCCAATAGCGCGCCGGTGGCGGGCTTGGCGGCATGCGCGTCGATCACGTAGACCTGCGCACGCGGAATTTCCAGGTTGCGGAGATCGGGAGCCAGCGTGGATTCCAACTGCTTGACCTCGACCTTGACCTGGGCCTTAGCCAGCAAGCGCTCAAACTCGGTGAGCACCACGGGGTGCGGCGAGAGAATACAGGCGGTTAGTTTAGAAGCGGTTCGTTTGGTAGCCACGGTTGATTCAGCGTATTGAATCTTCTCCGCAGGGGCAAGAACGTTGGGAGCGAGTGTTGTCGAATTGCTACGTGCCATCTACGCTTCTTTTCTCCCCGGCAGAGGCCGGAGCGGGAAATCGACGAAACGCTCTGCAGCAACGCCGTCCCTTGAGCGCACAGTGTAGCTAGCCCTGCCGGTTCGCGAAACTACGGGACCGGCGACGGCAGGGTAAAAAAGCATGGGCGCTGGGGCCTGGCACTGCTGCGGCGACAGAGCCGCTAGAGGGAATTATAACATCGGGGTTAGTGTCGCCTGGCAAGCTCATAACGCCATTCGCGCTTAAAAAGCACTAGTTGGATGGAACACGGTTCGGTTCAGGGGCAAAGCCGCGTAAAATACAGGTGGCTGGGTATTTGTAGCTTTCCTGCAGGTTGCCGCGTGCGTCCGTCAGGCTGTTTTTTCAGGCACATTGTGGGGGAGGATTCGTTTGCGGCGGTGGTGTATCGAGAAGAGGCGAGCGAGGGCCTCTGAGTCGTGCGTGATTTAAGCGAATCCGGCAAGGCATTGCGTGCGCTGCTTTCCGAACGAGTGTTGGTACTCGACGGGGCCATGGGCACGATGCTGCAGCAGTGTGATCTGACGGCTGCGGATTTTGGCGGAGCCGCGCTCGAAGGTTGCAACGAAAATTTGGTACGGACGCGTCCGGACGTGGTGCTGGATATTCACCGGAAATATTTTGCCGCGGGTTCGGACATCGTGGAGACCAATAGCTTTGGTTCCGCGCCGATTGTGCTGGCGGAGTATGGATTGGCGCACGACGCGCATCAGCTGAATGTGCTGGCGGCGAAGCTGGCGCGACAGGCTGCGGATGAGTTTAGTTCGCCGGGGAAGCCGCGATTTGTGGCGGGCTCGGTGGGGCCGACCACCAAGGCGATTACCGTTACCGGTGGCGTCACCTTTGAGGGCCTGCGCGAGGCTTATTACATACAAGCGAAGGGGCTGGTGGAAGGCGGGGTGGACTTGCTGTTGGTGGAAACTTGCCAGGACACGCGGAACATCAAGGCCGCGCTGCTGGCGATTCAGCAATTGTCCCGCGAGATTGGCGCGGAAGTACCCGTGATTGTTTCCGTCACCATCGAGCCGATGGGCACGATGCTTGCCGGGCAGACGGTCGAGGCAATGTGGGCTTCGCTGCGCCATGCGAAGCCATTGGCGTTTGGAATGAACTGCGCGACCGGTCCTGAATTCATGACGGATCACATCCGCACGCTGAGCCAGCTCACCGGGCAATACGTCTCTTGCTATCCAAATGCGGGCTTGCCGGATGAAGAAGGAAAATATCTGGAAACGCCGAGCACCTTGGCGGCGCAACTGGAAAAATTTGTCGATCATTGTTGGCTGAATATTGTTGGCGGATGCTGCGGCACGACCGAGAAACACATCAAGGCTATCGCTCAGATGGTGGAGGGCAAGAAACCCCGGGTGCTGCCGGCCGAATTGCATCGCGCGATTTATTCGGGGATTGAGACCATCGAGGCGGACGATCAGACGCGGCCGTTGCTGGTGGGTGAACGGACCAACGTGATTGGCTCGCGGCTGTTCAAAGGGCTAGTGGCGGAAGAGAAATGGGAAGAGGCCAGCGAGATTGCGCGGCGACAGGTACGCGGCGGAGCGCATATCGTTGATGTGTGCCTGCAAAGCACGGAGCGCGATGAAAAAGCGGATATCGAGCCGTTCTACGAAAAGCTGATCCGTAAGGTGAAGGCTCCGGTGATGATCGACACCACCGATCCGACAGCCGTCGAAATGGCGCTAACGTATTGCCAGGGAAAATCGATCATCAATTCCATCAACCTGGAAGATGGCGAAGAAAAATTTGAACGCATTGTGCCGATGGCGCATACGTTTGGCGCGGCCGTGGTGGTGGGCTGTATCGACGAAGACAAACTGCAGGCACAGGCGTTTACGCGCGAACGCAAGCTTGCGATTGCACAGCGTTCGTACAAACTGCTGACGGAAAAGTATGGGCTGGGGCCGGAAGATATTATTTTCGATCCGCTGGTGTTCCCCTGTGCAACGGGCGACGAGAATTACATTGGCGGCGCGGTGGAGACGGTGGAAGGTATTCGGCTGATCAAACAGGCACTGCCGGATGTGCGCACGATTCTTGGAATTTCTAACGTTTCTTTTGGTCTGCCGGCCGGTGCACGCGAAGTGGTGAATTCGGTTTTCCTGTATTACTGCACCAAGGCAGGACTGGATCTGGCCATTGTGAACGCGGAGAAGCTGGAGCGCTTCGCTTCGATTTCCCAGTACGAGCGGCAACTGGCAGAGAATCTGCTTTTTTCGCATCCGCCAAAAGATGTGCCCGCGGATCATTCCAAGGCGGAATTGTTGAAAAATGCTCCGGCGGACTGGCGCGAGCAGCAAAAGGAACAACGCGCAGCCATCAATCAGTACTACATCCAGGCCATCACGGAACATTTTCGCACCGCGACAAAAAAGGAAAAGGTTCGCGCCGAAGATTTGCCCATCGATGAGCGGCTGGCGAATTACATCATTGAGGGCACGCGCGACGGATTGATCGACGATCTGGAACGCAAGCGGGCCGAGGGCGCGGCGCCGCTGGATATTGTAAACGGTCCGCTGATGAGCGGAATGGCCGAAGTTGGGCGGCTGTTCAACGCCAACGAATTGATTGTGGCGGAAGTGCTGCAGTCGGCGGAGGCCATGAAGGCGGCGGTCAGTCACCTCGAGCAGTTCATGGAGAAGGCGGACACCGCGAAGCGCGGCAAAGTGGTGCTGGCGACGGTGAAAGGCGATGTACACGACATTGGGAAGAATCTCGTCGAGATTATTTTGAAAAATAATGGCTACGATGTGGTGAACCTGGGTATTAAAGTGCCGCCCGAAGACTTGATCAAAGCGTACGGCATGCATAAGCCGGACGTCATCGGGCTTTCCGGATTGTTGGTGAAGAGCGCGCAGCAGATGGTGATCACGGCGAACGATTTGAAAGATGCAGGCATCGAGATACCGCTACTGGTGGGCGGAGCGGCGCTTTCGGCGAAGTTTACGCAGCAGAAAATCGCGCCCAGTTATGGCAAAGCAGTGTGTTACGCGAAAGACGCCATGACCGGGCTGCGTTTGATGAACGAGTTGATGGATCCAGCGACGCGGGAAACGCTGGTGCGCGCGCATACTTCGCAGGGTGCGGGTATGGAAATTGTCACCACCGTTTCCGTGGCTACTGGGCCGGCGGTTACGCACTCGCCGAAGGTGCGCACGGATTTGTCTATTCCACCGGTGCAATCGCTGGAGCGCCGAGTCCGGCTGGTGCCGGATTTGCGTGAGCTGTGGAGCTATATCAATCCGTTCATGCTGTATGGCCGGCATCTGGGCTTCCGCGGCGATTTCGCGAAAAGATTTGCGGAACGCGACGCGAAAGCCGTGGAACTGTTCGACAGCATGGAAGAAGTGAAGAATGAAGCCGCGGAGTTCATGAAAGTTCGCGCGGTGTGGCAATTCTTTGAAGCGGAAGCGCGCGACGGGGAAATTTCGCTGTTCGCTCCGGGCGCGAAAGATGCGCTGCACACGTTTCGCTTTCCGCGGCAGAAACAGGGCGATTTTCTGTGCCTGAGCGATTATATCTTGCCGGCGCAGGAAACGAATGGCCAGCGCGAACGCGACCATCTGGCGATGCTGGTGGTGAGTGCCGGAGAAGGGATTCGCGACCGCGCGGAGAAAGCCAAGAACGATGGGTATTACTTCAAGTCGCACGGATTGCAAGCGCTGGCGATCGAAACAGCGGAAGCGTGCGCGGAGTGGCTGCACCGCCGCATCCGCGAAGATTGGGGATTCCCCGATGCGCCGGAGATGACCATGGCGCAACGATTCACTTCGCGGTACCGCGGGAAGCGCTATAGTTTTGGCTATCCGGCGTGTCCGAATCTTGAGGATCAGGCGGGAATGTGGAAGCTGTTGCGTCCGGAAGAGATCGGCGTGCAGCTTACGGAGGGCTTCATGATGGATCCGGAGGCCAGCGTGAGCGCGCTGGTATTTCAACACCCGGATTGCAGCTACTTTTCGGTGGGAGAGGTGGCCGAAAATCAGTGATCGGCATGAGTTGACAGCGCCATCCCGTGAGAGAGTGGGATCTGGTAAGGGATAAAACTTTGCCACTTGGTGGAACAAAATGAGGGTTCCGCGATAGGTGTTAGACAGAAAATCTAGCCCGACGTTTCCCTGTAAGGGTATAATTATAAGTGATTTAGATGGCTTATGGAGGAGTTCTGTCCTTTTGCTCCCCGTGGTGACATAGTTGCACTTCTCCTCACGACTCAATCTGTCGCAATGCAACACAGGAAGGCTGTTGGCCCCAACAAGTCAGCAAGGTATGTCATGACTCCCCAGCTCAATTCGGTATTGGATTCACCCGTCGAGGCGGGCTTTGTTCTCGGGCAAGGTCCGACAATGCTTGCTCTGAATGCCATGGTCGCAGACATAGCTCCTACTGATATATCGGTTCTTTTGATTGGAGAAAGCGGCACGGGCAAAGAGGCCTACGCCCGGCTGGTTCATCGGATGTCTCGAACACAAGACCTCCCACTAAAAAAGATCAGCTGCGCAACGCTGGACCCGACGCGGCTTCTGGGGCAAGTGCAGGATGCGCTGCGAGGCGGGTCCAACGGCGAGCATCCCGCATGCTTATTTCTGGATGGAGTTGAAGAACTAGATTTGGCTTCGCAACGCGCCCTTGTATCCATATTGCCGGACGGCGAACCGGAGCTTGCCCGGGGGAAAAAGGTGCGATTGATTTCTGCAACGTCAGTGAACCTCGGTAAAGCGGTGGATGCAGGCCAATTCCGGAGAGAATTATATTTTCGAATCAACGGTGCGAGTTTGCGGCTGCCGCCCTTGCGGGAACGAAAGGAAGATATCCCGGCACTGGTCGAACATTTCTTGATGAAATTCACCGCGGGACAGCGAGAATCCATCACGCTGAATAGCGAAGCCATGGAGACCTTAATCGCTTACTCATGGCCGGGAAATATTCGCGAACTGGAGAATCTGGTAAAGAAAATGGTGGCGTTGGCGGACACCAAGGCGGCGTTGAGCGAGCTGCGAGCTACGCCGCGGTCCGTCCGGCGGATAAGTAGCGGTGAGGAGCCCAAAACGACTTCGCTCAAGGTAGCCGCGCGGGCTGCTTCGCGGCGAACGGAACGAGAATTAATTCTGAAGGCCTTGGAACGCACGCACTGGAACCGCAAGCGCGCGGCACAAGAATTACAGATCAGCTACAAATCGCTGCTGTATAAGATCAAACAGATTGAAGTACCGGGGCCAGGTACAGATGAGCTGTAGCGGAGGATGATATGAGGTTGTCAGGCATTTTGGTGCTGGTCCCGTGGATGATGCTTTCCGGGAATTGCGCGCAAGCGACACAAACGCCGGATGCCGGAGCCAAGCCGGCCGTCGTGCAAACAGCGGTAGTCGAAGAGTACAAGATTGGGCCTCAGGACGTGTTGCGCATTGATGTCTGGAAGGAGGCGGAACTTACGCGCACTGTTCCGGTGCGTCCGGACGGAAAGATATCGCTGCCGCTGCTGAACGACGTGCAGGCGGCCGGGCTTACTCCTGCACAGCTCTCGAATGTGATCAGCGAAGGGCTGAAGAAATTTATCAATAGCCCGCAGGTAACAGTGACCGTCAACGAAATCAATAGTCGGCGAGTATATGTCACTGGAGAAGTAGCTCGCGCAGGAGCGTTTCCGCTACTGCCCAACATGACGGTGCTGCAGGCGCTTTCGAGTAGCGGAGGATTTACCCAATTCGCGAAAACCAAAGCCATTTACGTGCTGCGCGTGGAAGATGGAAAACAGGTAAAGCATCCCTTCAACTACAAGGAAGTACTTGCTGGCCGCAAGCAGGAAGAAAACATCGCTCTGCTACCTGGCGACGTGATCGTGGTGCCGTAGGGAATTCATGGCGAAACACTGGAAGACATTCCTGGTCGGATGGGGGACGCTGGCGGTGTTGGGCGTCATGCCCGCGGGGGGCCACGCCCAGGATCCGGGCGCTACTCCTCCCTCCACGCAGGAAACGCCGAAGCCTGCCGGGCGCGCGATTCCGCCGTTGGATACGGTCGGCGACGATCAGCCCTCGCCGGATCAGCTTTTGCCGGATTCTCGGCCACTGACAGGGGTGCAGAACCAAACTTTGGGTCGCGTGGAGAGCCCGCACAGTTATTGGGTTCCAGGATTTCAGTATTCGAACACCGTACAAAGCAGTCAGCCCGGCGAGGTGAATTCCGGCTGGAGCGTCACCAACTATTTAGCGGCCAACGTAAGTCTGTTGGATACGTGGCGTATCGCGCAGTTAGCGCTAAATTATTCTGGCGGTGCTAGCATTTCGACGGACCAGCAGCTCGGTACGAATGCGTTTCAACAGTTGGGAGTAACGCAGACCTTCCAGTGGGCGCGATGGCAAATACAATTTCTGGATCAATTTTCATACACGGATCAGTCGGAGTTTGGGTTCGGCGGTGGAACAGGGCTTGGCGTGCCCGGCGGCGGCAGTTCGACCGGCACCCCACAACCGGGCCTAAGCGGAAACGACCAATCGTTGTTCACCACCATTGGCCCGCGGTACAACAACAATTTTACAACACAAGTAGTCTACGAGTTGAGTCCACGGGCTTCCATCAATGTATCTGGCTCCTATGGTGTGCTGCACTTTGTCAACCCGGGGGATATTGATACGGACAGCATTGGGGCCAGTCTTGGCTATAATTATGCACTGACGAGAGAAGACACCATCGGTGTGGTTTACCGTTTTAGCCAGTTTAGCTATGTCGGCAATCCGCAAGTGATCGACGACTACGTATTCAATCTGGAGTACGGAAAAAAAATCACCGGACGCCTGGCATTCCGAGTGTTCGGTGGCCCGGATATTACGAACTTCCAGGTGCCGATCGGAACATCGACGCGGCAGATCTCCGGCGCCGGCGGCGCCAGCCTGACGTACGCGTGGCATCACGCAAATCTGGCGGCGAGTTATAGCCACGCCGTCACACCGGGGAGCGGCATTACCACGGGTTCCAATACGGACCAGGTTCAGACAAACATCACGCGCAACTTGGGCCGAGTATGGCAAGTGCAGGCTAATGTCGGATACGCGCGGAATAGCTTGATCGCCCCTGCCGCATCACAAAGCACTTACGACTCGGTGTTTGCGGGCGGCGGAATAAGCCGGCAGTTTGGGCCGAACACTAATGTTTCCCTGGCATACCTAGGACGCACGCAAAATACCAGCGCGCTACCTGGCTGCATGGGAACGAGTTGTTCTACTTCGTACAACCAACAGCAGATCGTGATGAGCTTCCAATGGCATACGCGGCCGCTGGTGCTTAAATGACGCTCGGGAGCACTACAATTCGGGATAATCACGGCGACCGCGCCAAGCAATGAGATAATTCACTTAGGTTTTTACGGGCATTCGAGACAGGTAGCCAGAGACCATGTACAAGAGTTTTTTTGGACTGAAAGAAAACCCGTTCAACGTCAATCCAGACCCGCGCTTTCTGTTCCTTACCCAACAGATCGAAGAAGCTCTGGCGGGGTTGATGTATGGCATTCAGACCCGGAAGGGTTTTATTACGCTGACCGGCGAGGTGGGTACGGGCAAAACCACGCTGATTAACCGGTTGCTCGATTGGCTGCACCGAAAAAACGCGCGCACGGCGTTCCTCTTCAACTCCCGGATGAATTCGAATCAGCTGTTCGACTTTATTTTAGCGGAGTTTGAAATTCCCTGCGAGTCGCGGAACAAGAGCCAGCAATTGATGAAATTGAATCACTGGCTGCTGGAGCGCTACCGCGCGGGTGAAACGGCGGTGGTAATTATTGACGAGGCGCAGAATCTCACGTATCCCGTCCTTGAAGAGATTCGGCTGCTCACCAACCTTGAAACTTCGACCGACAAGCTGCTGCAGATTGTTTTGTCCGGCCAGCCGGAACTCGAAGAAAAATTGAAATTGCCACAGCTTCGGCAGCTCCGGCAGCGCATCACGCTGCGTTGCAAAACGGCGCCGCTTACCACCGAACAAACGTTTGACTATATTGCGGAGCGTTTAAGAATTGCGGGAGCCACAGGAGAGCCCATATTCGGCAAAGAAGCGGTGGAGACGGTGCATGTCTACTCGCTGGGCATTCCCAGGGTTGTTAACCTGCTGTGCGAGCACGCGTTGGTCAATTCCTACGTCGAGCAGAAGCGCGTGGTAACCGGAAAAATTGTGGAAGACGTGGCCCGTGAGTTCCAGCTCGACGAAGTCGAGCCGATCGCGCCCGCGGGTGGTCAGCAAACCCCGGCAGATGTTTATAATTCGGAATCTTTTCTGCAAAACCTTGGGGAGGCGCTGTCTCGTTTTCGAGCGAGTCCGCCTGCGACGACCACCCTCAAAAGAAAATGATCCGCACGCGGGCTCTGACGAACCCTCCGTTCAAGATAGATATGGCTGAAAGTCTGGCCTGGCAATAGCGATTTACTCGGTGGAGGAAATGCACGGGATGCGCTATCTGGTTACCGGCGGAGCAGGATTCATAGGTTCCAACATGGTCGATGAACTTGTCCGCCGCGGGCACTCGGTCGTGGTGCTCGATGATCTTTCCGCGGGCAAGGAAGCGAATCTTGCTGCCGTTCGCGATAAAATTGATTTTCGCCTGGGTAGCATCACGGATCTCGCGGCTGTCGCGAAGGCCTGCGTGGGAGTGGATTATGTCATCCACTTAGCGGCGCGAACTTCCGTGCCGCGTTCCGTGAAGGATCCCATCGAATCGAACGAGGTAAATATTGACGGGACGTTGAATGTTCTGGTGGCGGCGCGAGACGCGAAGGTACGACGTTTTGTCTACGCGGCGTCGTCTGCAGCGTACGGCGAAACTCCTGCCTTGCCGAAAGTGGAATCTATGGCACCGGCGCCGATTTCACCCTACGGTCTCACAAAGTATGTTGGTGAACTGTATGCGCAGGTGTTTGGCCGCGTTTATGGCTTGGAGAACGCTTGTGTGCGCTACTTCAATGTGTTCGGTCCGCGGCAAGATCCCACATCCCAGTATTCCGGCGTATTATCCCGATTTATGCTGGCGATTCTAGAAGGCCAAAACCCGGTGATCTATGGCGACGGGGAACAATCGAGAGACTTCACATACGTCGAAAACATCGTGGATGAGACGCTGCGGGCCTGCGAAGCGAAGGATGCCTCGGGAAGGGTATTCAACGGGGGAACGGGTGAACGCATTACATTGAATCAGGTTTTGCAACAGCTCGGAACGATAACCGGGAAGAAAATCGCCGCCAAATACGAACCTGCGCGAAATGGAGACATCCGCGATTCGCAAGCGGACATCTCGCTGGCAAGAACGGTGCTCGGTTATGAGCCGAAAGTTCAATTTGCGGAGGGATTACAGCGGACGTGGGCCTGGTACAAAAGCAATTATGGCACACCATAACAGGCGCCAAACATTCCGCGCTTCGCAATTCACGCAGGCAGTGCCACCGACTGTATCAGCCCGATAACGACCATCCTAAAGCAGACCGCGCTGGCGCACCAAGCGTCACTTGTCAAGCACAGTGGGCACATGTTTGCGGTCCGCCTCTTGCAACGCCGCGGAATCAGGGCAATGCTTAGGATATCGGGATACCGCGCGCGTGATGGAGCTGCGTGTATCGAGAAACGATGAGCCATTCGATTCCGATGATGGAGTGTACTTAGGTTCGATCTTTTCCCATGAAATGCTTTCATCATCTACAGGCGGGTCGGCCGATTCCGATTGCTCCAAGAGATCGTGCGAGGGCTTATGGTTGATCCCAGTGCGATCCCGATCTCCGCTCCACCACTAAGCATTGTTATCGCGACCTACAACGATTGGGCGCCGCTCAATCTCTGTTTGCAGTCTCTAGGCGAGCAAATCGATGCGCCGGGCTTTGAAGTGGTGATTGTCGATGATGGTAGCAATGAAATTGCGCCGGACTTCATCCGTAACTGGAGCCGCCACTATCCGTTGACAGTCGTCCGACAGATTCACCAAGGAATATCCGCGGCGCGAAATCTCGGCATTGAGAATTCGCGGGGCGACGTTCTGGTATTCGTCGATTCGGACTGCAAATTACAGAACCGATGTTTGGCGACGCTTGATTCCAGAATCAGCGAAAATCCCCAGCGTAACTATTTTCAGCTGCGGCTCATTGGCGACTGTTCCCGTCTAGTAGGCCGTGCCGAGGAACTGAGACTGATCACGATTCAAAGTCACATGCTGCAGCCCGATGGTCACATTCGATATCTGAATACCGCGGGATTCGCCATCAGGCGTATTCCCGCGGATATCGCCGGAGGCCTGTTCGATACGTCTGCCCTGCGGGCAGAAGATACCCTTTTGATGGTTAATCTCATGAAAAACGGGGAACTGCCCTGGTTCATCGATGATGCCGTTGTGCAACATGCCATCCCGCGGTCCTTGTTCGCTTGTTTCCTGAAAGACATTCGGTCTGCGTACTTGGAAAGATCGACTTACGACATTATCGCGGGGAAAGGCGTAAAGTTCCGCGTCAGTCACCGTGAGCGCGTCAGTATGCTACGGTCGATGTGGAAAACTTCCGCGCAGCGATCGATTGGCAGGCTGGCGTGGTTCGCTCTGGCTATCAGACAAGGTCTGCGTTTCGCGATTCTTCCGCTAGGGGATGCATCTGGGCTGCGGCTTGCTTCGCGGGTCTCAGCAAAACCCTCCTGATATAATTACTCTGTGCAAGGAACACTTGCCACGCCGCGTTTGTAATGGTGTGTGGAACACGAGTCTGCAGAGTGTCTTTGGAGGACCGGATGAAGGATTGTCGCCAGTTCTATATCGATGGTAAATGGGTGGAACCTGTCGTCGCTCATGATTTTCCTGTCATCAACCCGGGCACCGAGGAGCAAGTCGCCACGATCTCGCTCGGAACCGCAGCCGACGTCGATCGCGCCGTATCGGCGGCCAAACGTGCGTTCGAATCGTATTCCGAGACGACCGTCGAACAACGGTCGGCGTTGCTACAGAGGATTATTGCCGTTTACCAATCCCATATGGACGAAATGGCTGAAACCATTTCTCAGGAAATGGGTGCACCTCCGTGGTTAGCGAAGGCGGCGCAAGCCCCTGCTGGCCTGGCGCATTTCGTGGAGATCGTGAAGGTATTGGGGCATTTCCAGTTTGAGGAGTTTAAAGGCTCCATGCTGCTGCGAAAAGAGCCGGTGGGCGTGTGCGGATTGATCACTCCGTGGAATTGGCCTATGAACCAGATCGCTTGCAAGGTGGCTCCGGCGCTTGCGGCTGGTTGCACTGTGGTGCTCAAGCCCAGCGAACTTGCGCCGCTTTCCGCCTATCTGCTTTCGCAGATTCTCGATGAGGCTGGAGTGCCGCAAGGAGTTTTCAATATGGTGAACGGAGACGGACCTACGGTGGGATTCGCGATTTCTTCGCATCCCGATGTAGCCATGGTGTCCTTTACAGGCTCCACTCGCGGTGGCGTCGCCGTGGCGACGGCCGCCGCTCCTACTGTCAAGCGCGTTACGCAGGAGCTCGGCGGGAAGTCTGCCAACATTATTCTGGAGGACGCCGATCTCGAAAGCGCCGTCAAAGAAGGTGCGTTGACATGCTTTCGCAATACGGGGCAATCCTGCGACGCACCTACGCGCATGCTAGTTCCGCGCAACAGACTGGAGCAAGCGACGGCGGTGGCTAAACAGGCTGCGGAGAGCACGAAAATCGCAGATCCCTCCGCGAAAGGCAGTATCGGCCCGCTGGCCAGCGAAGCCCAATTTGAGAAAGTACAATCCCTAATCAACAAAGGAATTGCGGAAGGTGCCAAGCTAGTTGCCGGCGGGCCCGGCCGGCCAGAGGGCGTCACCAGGGGATACTTCGTCAGGCCGACGGTGTTTAGTGCTGTCGACAACAACATGACTATTGCACGTGAGGAGATTTTCGGCCCCGTGCTTTCCATCATTGCTTATGAGAATGAAGAAGATGCGGTGCGCATTGCGAACGACACGGTCTACGGGCTCTCGGGATACGTCACGTCTGAGGATGTCGATCACGCCCGGCGTGTTGCAAAACGCATTCGCGCCGGTAACGTGCATATCAACGGAGCCCGGATCGATTTCGCTGGTTGCTTCGGAGGCTACAAACAGTCAGGCAACGGCAGAGAATGGGGCGAGGCCGGACTCGAAGATTATTTGGAGTTGAAAGCGATTTTCGGCTACGCGCCAGCAGCAAAATGAACTCTTCTGAAGCATCGCTTTGGTCATCCCTTGCTTTCTTGAATCCAGTCCCAACAACGCAGGTTCCAGTCCTTGCCTTCCGCCACCAGCGCACCAACGAACCCGGGAGCGGGGCGAAGTGAACGAAGCGTCCATCGCTCGCTATCCACGCTCTCTAGGCATTCTGGCTCCGATGGCGTCAAGCTTACGCGGAAATTCTTCAGCGGAATTTGTAGACCGTCGCCAACGGCTTTTACGTATGCTTCTTTGCGCGTCCAGCAAAGAAAAAATCCCTCTGCGCGCATGGCGGGAGGTAATGACTGGAGTTCCGCAACTTCGTGCGGAGAGAAAAATCGATCGGCGATTTCCTCGCTGGCGACAGCGGGGCGGATGGATTCCACATCGACCCCCAACTCGCGCCCCAAGGAAAACGCCATCAGTGCCAAACCATGCGAATGCGATACGTTGAAGTCCAGGGGTGCCCCAGGCGAAGGTCGCCGCAAGCTCGGCTTGCCGTAGGCGCCATAGTCGAACGCAATCGCTGCCGGAGCGCACCCTAGATATGTGCTCAACAGTTGGCGCAGCGTTCCGCGTGTAACTATGAACGCGTCGCGGTCGCGCTGAAAGTAAAAACGATCCGCTCGGACGGTTTCCTCCATCGACAAGGTTCCGCGCAGTCTGAGGGATTCTGCCTCGCTGCATTCGAGTGGCACACGCCAGACGTGGACCTCACCTTCACGCAGAACAACACCTGTCGCGTCAGATTTCCAATCGGCAGCTTCGGACATGTGCAAACTCTATTGTAATCAATCGATTCCCGCGAGCGCATCGTCGAATTCATAAATTTTCGGACCATATTAGGCGAAAGCGAATGGCAGGCCGCCAACGAATCGCTTTGAGAAAAGCATTTCCCTCGAGGTGGTCCGGCCGCTCAGTCTGAGACGCTAGATCGCCCGTATGGCACTGAATATAAGACACTTATGCAAGAACGATCAACGGCCTGAGGATTGCAAGAAGTACCACATCTGGTATAGCAATGTCATCTTTCGCCGTTTCACGGTAACTTCCCGGCTGGGTGCTTGATGGACCGCAAGTCCAGATCGGGTTTTAACAAGGCATTTCGCAGTTCATTCTACTAATATAGTACCCAGCGGGAACTCCATGAGCGATGCGTCAACAGCCCAGATGACCGTCAGTGATTCCACAGCGATAACGAAGCTCACCGAGATTTGGCAAGAACTCCTCGGCATCGATGCTATCGGCATCGACCAAAATTACTTTGACTTGGGCGGCGACTCTTCCTTGGCAGTGCATTTGTTCGCCCGCATCGAAAAAGTGTTCGGAGTCAAATTACCGCTGGCTACGCTCTTCGAAGCTCCTACGATTGAAGAACTGGCCCGGCTGTTAAGCGATCAACCTTCCGTGTCCGGGTGGTCGCCACTCGTCGACATTCAGCCGAATGGTTCGCGTCCGCCCTTTTTTTGTATCCACGGCGCCGGCGGAAACGTGCTCATCTATCGCGATCTGGCGCGTAACCTGGGTCCCGACCAACCGTTTTACGGCTTGCAGGCGCAGGGCCTGGACGGAAGTTGCGCACCGCTGGCCACGATCGAAGAAATGGCCGCGCTATACGCGAAAGAAATACGGAAATTTCAGCCTCACGGGCCATATTTTATCGGCGGCTACTGCATGGGCGGCAACCTGGCGTACGAGGTCGCTTGCCGATTGCGCGCGGCCGGCGAAGAAATTGCTTTACTGGCGCTGTTCGATAGCATGAACTGGACGGACACTCCTCTGCCGTCCATTTGGAGCAAAATGTACTATGAAGTTGAGCGCCTCTTTTTTCATGGCGCCAATTACTTCCGGCTCGATCCGGATGGGAAGCGCAAATTCTTTGGAGAAAAGGTGGAAGCGCTGCGCAATCGACTGCCGGTGTGGCGTGGCATGCTGCTTGCAAGATTAGGGAATAAGCAATCCACCGCGACGTCCGAGTCCGTGGTATTAGGGAACATCTGGCGAGCGAATGACCATGCCTGCTTCATCTACAAACCCCGACCCTTTCCGGGCGTAGTAACCGATTTTCGGCCAATGAGACAATACCGGATGCTCGACAAATCTCAGATGCGGTGGACACAACTGGCGCAAGGCGGCGAGCAAGTCGTGATGCTTCCGGTCTATCCGGCAGGTATGCTGGTGGAGCCTTTCGTAGCGCATCTTGCGGCAGCTCTCAGAAGATCCATCGATGCCGCTATTCGTAACGCGCAGTCCTGAAATGAACTCCGTCATTGCAATATTCTGAAGAGACAATAGCGAGGGAGCGACCGCATGGCGGTAGCAACGAATTGGTCGAAGACCTGGACTTTTTTCGAAGACCAATGGCGCGAGGGCAATGCGCCGATCATGGGTTCACGCACACACGCCGCTTGGCTTTGCTCCGTGGTGTTCGATGGCGCGAGAGCTTTTGAGGGCGTCATGCCCGATCTAGATCTGCACTGCGCCCGCGTGAACGATTCCGCCAAGAAGCTATTTCTGAAGCCTAACGTTTCGGTCGAAACGTGGATGAAGCTCGCACACGAAGGCATCGGCCGTTTCGACCAGAATACCGCGCTGTATATTCGTCCTATGTATTGGGCGGAAAAAGAAGGGCCGTGGGTCCAGGCACACGAACCTGAATCGACGCAATGGTGCTTGGTGATTTACGAGGCGCCGATGCGCGAGCCCAAGGGTTTTTCCATTACACTTTCTCCCTATCGCCGGCCAACGCCGGAAACCATGCCGGTCGACGCTAAAGCCGGTTGCCTGTATCCCAACAACGCTCGCGCGCTGTTCGAAGCCCAAGCGCGTGGCGTTGACAATGCCGTGGTTTGCGACGTGGTCGGCAACGTTGCGGAATTAGCTACATCCAACGTTTTCATGGCCAAAGGCGGCGTGGTGTATACGCCGATACCCAACGGAACGTTCCTGGCAGGGATTACACGGCAGAGAGTGATCGGCCTGCTGCGCGACAACGGCGTGAACGTTGTCGAGACCACGTTGAAATATCAAGATCTGCAAACGGCCGACGAGATTTTCTCCACTGGAAACTATTCGAAAGTTGTCCCCATAATACGCATCGACGACCGTAAACTCGAATTTGGCCCTTTGTACAAGAAGGCTCGCGAGCTCTACTGGGCATTTGCCCATTCCTAGTTGATCGGAAGTTGTGATGACTGGAACTGGCGCTGGACTTCCAAACAGGCGATGTGTGTGATTTCTATTTCGCTCAATAACGTGAATCGTGGAGACTAAATCCATTTCTCCGCTGGTCGAAACCCTGACCGCGATTTGGCAGCGCCTGCTGCGGCATTCTCCGATCCTTCCCGAGGACAATTTCTTTGATCTCGGCGGGGATTCATCAATCGCCGTCGAGCTATATAACGAGATCGCGAAAGTGTTCGGGCGCGAACTGCCGCCTGTGACGATTTATCACGCGCCAACTATCGCTGCGCTGGCGGCCCTGCTTGAGCAAGCGCTCATTCCGCGACTGCCATCGCTGGTGCAGTTGCGAGCGGGCGAGTCAGATACTCCGGTTTTCATTGCCCATGGCCTTGGTGGCAGCGCCATGGAATTTTTCCAGGTGGTGAAACATATCGATTCGCCGCATCCCATCTATGGCATGCAAGCGAGGGGGACGGACGGTTCGGACGAACCTCTCGATCGCATCGAGGACATGGCGCAATTTCATCTCGACGCCATACGTACCTTGCAGCCGAAAGGCCCTTACTTCCTGGTTGGCTATTCGCTCGGAGGGTTGGTCACTCTGGAAATAGCCCGGCTACTGTCACAAACGCGAGAGAGCGTGGCCTTGCTGGCCTTGCTGGAGTCTTATCCGGCTCGGCGTTTCGTGCCTCTCGAGCAGCGCGTGAGACTGGCGGCGCGAGTTGCTGCGCGTCATGCTCTTAACATGCTGGAATTGCCTGTGCCCGATGCCGTTTCCTATTTTCTTCGTCCGTCGGAGCGGCTGTCGCATTTCTCGCGAAATGAGCGTGGACGCTTGTATCGGCATCCCCCGACGGGAGTATGGTCTACAGCCGCTATGCAGCGGGTGCGCGATAGCGGATATCTGGCGCTACAACGTTACCGGCCGAGTTTTTATGACGGCAAGATCGCTTTTGTCGCCGCTCGCGAGAGCTCGGAATTCCCTAATGACCCGGTCGCCGTTTGGGGCAAACTGGTGGGGAAACTTACTGTGGAAACAACGCCGGGCGACCATTATGGAATCATCACCACGCACTTTGAGAATCTGGCGGCAGTTGTGTCTCGCTACTTGCGAGAAGCGATTTGAACGCGAGAACCCTGATAACAACTTTATGTCGATGGTCAGGGCGGCATGCCGCCAAACGAGTACCAGTTTGCGTGGCCGCAATGCCGCGCGATTTCAAATTCACGAGTGTCAAGCTCGCGAGGGTGTAGTCGCGTGAATGGAGCCGAAAGCCTGGTTGCGACGTTGCTCGGTGCAGGCGTAGATGTCTGTTTCACTAATCCCGGGACATCAGAAATGCACATTGTTGCGGCTCTTGATCGCAGTCCGCAAATGCGTTGCGTGCTTGGGCTATTCGAAGGCGTTGTCAGCGGAGCCGCCGACGGCTACGCACGCATGGCCGGCAAACCGGCGTGCACTCTGCTGCACCTGGGTCCGGGATTCGCCAACAGCCTCGCCAATTTGCACAATGCCAGCCGCGCACATACGCCGATCGTGAATATCGTTGGTCAGCATGCGACGCAACATCTTCTCCACGACACGCCGTTAAGAGCTGACATTGAGGCCATCGCCAGACCGTACGCGAACTGGCTCCGCACTTCGTCGTCTACTTCTGAAATTGCTAGCGACGCGATCGACGCAATCGTGGCCGCTCGCACGGCGCCGGGGTATATATCTACGCTGATTGTGCCCGCGGATTTCGCATGGAGTGAGGGAGGCTCGGTCAAGGCGCTCCCAACCCTAACTGCTCCAAGGCGGCCAGATACTAACAATATCGAACGTGTTGCGGCGATGCTTAAGTCCGGTCTCCCAACTTGTTTGTTACTAGCAGGAAATGCGCTTTATGGTGCGGGTCTAGCCATCGCCGGGCAAATCGCCGCCGTGACCGGCTCCAAGCTGCTGGCCCCATATCCATTCGCGCGCATGGAGCGCGGCGCAGGTACGCCGCTCGTCGAACGCGTTCCCTACATTTTTGAGCAAGCTGCGTCGATGCTCAAAGGATATCGCAACATGATTCTAGTCGGCGCCGATGCGCCGAGGGCTTACTTCGCGCACCCTACGAAGGGCACGGTGCCAACGCCGCCGAATTGCGAGATTCAAGTATTGGCTAATCCGGACGAAGATTACACGGAGGCCCTGAATTTGCTCGCCGACACACTGCAAGGCCCCCGCGCGGCCTCTTCCACGATTTTCACGAAGAAAGCTGTTCGTCCGCCCGTTCCGCAGGGTGCAATTACGTTTCCGGGGCTCGCCGCTGCCATCGCAGCGGTTCTTCCCGAAAACGCCGTGGTTGTCGACGAAGCCATGACTTCAGGCCGCGGCTTGATGGAAGCAACTGCCGGTGTGGGCCCGCACGACTGGCTCGCGAACACTGGCGGTTCGATTGGAATAGCGATGCCCTTGGCGGTGGGTGCAGCGGTCGCTTGTCCGGATCGCTGCGTTTTGTGCTTATCCGCCGACGGCAGCGGCATGTACACGCTGCAAGCGTTGTGGACCATGGCGCGGGAGGGCCTCAACGTTACGACGGTGGTGTATGCCAATCGCGTATACGGCGTCTTGAAACGTGAGTTTTCCAGCCTCGGCATCGGTGACCCCGGGCCTCGCGCGCTCAATCTATTTGAAATTGGTCATCCCGATCTTGACTGGGTATCCCTCGCCATGGGAATGGGGGTGCCAGCTACCCGCGTTTCGTCGTTGGAGACCTTCTGTACCGCGTTGCGCAACGGTTTCGCAAGCGACGGACCGACGCTGATCCAGGTCGATGTTTAGTTCGTCATCTTGTTCGCGACGGACGATCTCGCAGCTTACTGCCTTTGCGTTCCCGATATCACGCTTTTTGCGAGCTCGTCTTTCATCACTTTCCCAGTCGGGGTCAGGGGCATGGCCGGAACCAGCAGAATCTGCGAAGGCCGTTTGTAAGGTGCCAGATGTTGCGCGGCGTGTTCGGTTATGGTTGCCGCGGTAAGCGGCGATCCTGGCGCGGTCTGGACGAATGCAATCACTTCTTCACCCCCATCGACGCCTGCCACGGTGCGTCCGATTACGGCGGACCGCACGACTTGCGGATGATTGTTCAAAACCGCTTCTACTTCCGCCGGATATACGTTAAAACCGAAACGTACAATCAATTCCTTCGTGCGCCCCACGATGAAGAGGTATCCATCCTCGATGCGTGCCAGATCGCGTGTATTAAACCAGCCTTCGGTGTCAATCGCCGCAGCGGTTTCTTCCGGGGCGCGGTAATAACCTTTCATCACGTTAGGCCCGCGCACGCGCAGTTCGCCGACTTCGCCCTCGGGAACCGGTTGGCCATCTGGCCCGATGAACTTAACCTCGACTCCTGGTAACACGCGCCCCACGGAGGTATCGGTGCGCGGTTTCTCGACCACCGCTTGAGAGATATTTGGCGAGCATTCCGTTACGCCATAACCGTTGTACAGTGGCAGGCCGAACAGTTTCTCTATATCCGCCTTGACAGCGGCATGGAGCGGTGCACCGGATGAAGAAATAATGCGCAGTGCAGGAAATTTGCGTGACGCAATGCCCTTCATTTTCGTGTACTCAAGCAAGAGGGAAAACATCGCTGGCGCGCCCAGCACCACCGTCAAGCGCTCTTTCTCAATCGTCGCAAGCGCCGCCACGGGATCAAAACGCGGCGACAAATAAAGCGTCGTGCCACTGTGCAGCGCTCCGAGCAATACTACCGAAAGGCCCACAGCGTGAGACATTGGCAGAATGCCGTAGAGCCGATCCTCTGGTGCGAGCGAGCGTATCCTCGCGGAGACATCGGCCACGAAGAGAAGATTTCTGTGGCTCAACATCACGCCTTTGGGAAGCCCAGTGGTTCCCGAGGTGTAGATCATCGCCGCGACGTTGTCGGTAATCTCGGCATCCAGCGGCTCTGGAGCAACGCTTTCATTCACGGAACCGACACCCATAGGCCCCAATTCAGGGATTTCCGTGACGGCGGCGCCATGGCGCTTGGCGTGCTCCCGCGCGTGTGGGGAGACGGCTATCATGTAGACGACCAGACGCGCGCCGCAATGTTCACGAATCTCATCCAGCTCCCGCCCAGAAAGGCGCGCGTTCACCAGCACCGGCCATGCCCCAAGCCGCGCCAATGCCAGCAGCATGGCGACAAATGCGCGGCAGTTTTCGCACACGATCATGACGCGGTCGCCAGGACGCACTGCACCATCTTGCAACCACGACTGAGTTCGCGCGATCGCCGCCTCGAGCTGCGCGTATGTCCACGCACCGGAGGTTTCGACCAGCGCCAGCCGTTCCGGCGAGAGCTCCGCCCAGGGCTTGGCGACATCACTGATGCGCACCGGTAGCCGTGCCAGGATTTCGGTTAACTGGTCTTCAGGCATGGGAAAGAGTTACACACGAACCGCTGGAGCCAATGAAGCAACTGGAGAAGTTGTGGCTTTCTTTGCCAGCATATACTGCAGCCAATTGCGATAAATACGCATGGCCGAAGTCTGCCAGGTGTTCTGTAAACTGTCTATCAGGCGAGTCTCAGGAAAATGCGCAAGTGTTTCTTCGCGGGGATGAGGTTCCGCTACTTTGCGAAAATCGCTCAGCAGCTCACACCCGGCGGCGTCAAAATATCCGTGCGGCAGCGAAGGATAGGTTCCGCGTTCCTGTTTCAGAAACCTGCGGATATCCCTGCGATATTCCTTGAGCAAGGTGCGTGAACCATACTCTGGATGTCCCTGAAAATACACAAAAAGACTGTTGCCTTTGTTCTTCACGAAGAGATTGACGCCAGCGTCGGTGGACTGGTCCAACGCGTCGTAGCCGTGGGCAGTCAAGGCGCTTACCTTAACTTCATTCCAACGCGACTGTGGGAAGCGCACAATTTGCGGGAGTCCGTCGGTGAGCACATGGGAGCGGGTTCTCTGATATTCGAATACGCCGAATTGCTTGTCGCCCAGCGGGTTTCGCTCGATTCCATCACTGTGCAGCACGCTGGCGTGCGCCGCCAGGCACGACAGCACCGTGGATGCGGTGCACTCTTCCGCCCAATCGAAAACACCGGCTAGCGTGTCCCAGTAGGGTTCATCGCGCAGATTGCGCTGCCGTGGCTCGGTGCCGGTAATGATGGCGCCATCGATCCGCTGGCCCCGAAGCTCTTCGACCGGTAAATAAAAATTACGCAAATGTTCCTGTACGCGGTCACCGCGCGGGACATCAGGGAGGTTGTAAAGCTGCGCATGCACAGAGATGTCGTCTGCCGCGGCATCCAGCAGCGAAAAAAATTGTGCCTCGGTGTCTTCGAGCGCCGCGTCGGGCATGTTGTTGACAAGCGCGATATTCACAACGCCTGTCCGTTCCAGGCCATTGCGGACCGCTGGCGCGCCGACACTTTTTTGTGCCCAGTGATCGGGAACGTGACCGCCGTTAATCACCAGTGACATGCTTTGTCTCCCAAGACTAATTCCGCGACGCGACCATTTTCCTTAAACCTTTGCATGCTCCAGAGCCTGCCCCAGATCGTCGAGGATATCGTCAATGTGTTCAATGCCCACGCTAAGGCGCAGCATCTCCGGGGTCACGCCAGCCTTGGCCTGTTCCTCGGGCGTTAGTTGGCGGTGCGTCGTGGATGCCGGATGGCATGCCAGCGATTTGGCGTCGCCCATGTTCACCATGCGCTTAAACAACCGCAGCGCATCAAAGCATTTCGTGCCGGCCGCAAAGCCGCCCTTCACACCAAACGTGAGCAGCGAGCAGGCATTGGAACCAAGGTAGCGATACGCCATCGGATACAGCGGACTGTCAGGGAACCCCGCGTAGTTGACCCACGCCACCATCGGATGGCTGCGCAGATATTCCGCCACTTTGCGCGCGTTGGAAACGTGCCGCTCCATGCGGAGCGCCATCGTTTCGACGCCCTGCAACAGCAAAAAGCCGTTCAGTGGCGCCAGGGTAGAGCCGGTATTGCGTTGACAAACCGTTCGGCAGCGCGCCACAAAAGCGGCGTCGCCATACTGATCCACGTAGACCACGCCGTGATAGGCGATTTCCGGTCTGTTCAGCATGTAAAATTTTTCAGGATATTCGCGCCACGGAAATTTCCCGGAATCGACGATCATGCCGCCCAGTGTGGTTCCATGTCCGCCCATGAATTTGGTCATGGAATGAACCACTACGTCCGCGCCGTACTCGATAGGACGCAACAAAATCGGAGTGGCGACAGTGTTATCGACGATTAAAGGCACGCCGTGTTTGTGGGCGACTTTGGCGAGGCCTTCGATGTCGGCGACATTTCCCGCTGGATTGCCGACACTTTCGCAGTAAACGGCGCGGGTATTCTCGTCGATCAACTTCTCAACGTCGTCAGGATGATCGCTGGCCGCAAAACGCCCTGCAATCCCCTGCTTTGGCAAAATGTGCGCGAGCAGCGTGTAGGTGGCCCCGTAGAGTTGCGGCAGGGACACGATGTTGTTGCCCATTTCCGCGATGTTGACGAGTGCGTAATGAATCGCGGCCATCCCGGAGCTGACGCTCAGCGCTTCCACGCCACCTTCAAGAGCCGCGACGCGCTTTTCCAGGACCGTATTGGTGGGATTTCCGATGCGTGTGTAGATGTTGCCCTGGACATCCAAATTGAACAACGCCGCGCCGTGCTCTGCGCTGTCGAATTCGAACGCAATCGTCTGATAAATCGGCACGGCAACGGCTTTGGTGGTGGGATCACCATCGTAGCCGACATGAATAGCAATGGTTTCTCTCTTCATCGAACTGTAGCGCCTCGAGGCGGAGTCACAGTGCGCCGGAGCGCTCGTTCCCTGTGGTGGCCACGACTCCGGCAGCCGGCACGGTGATCTTTTTGCGCGCATGTGCCGCAACGGACTTGGTCACGCGCTGAGCGGCGAATTCAGCGCCAAACGCGAAACGCATGAGCGGTCCAAAGGTGTTGGCGGCCGCCAACCCCACGAAGTACAGGCCAGGCACCGAAGACTCGAAGTGAGTCGAGAGTGCTGGCGAGGTGCTCACCAACTGCAAATCACGACGTATCTCGGAGCTCAAAAATGACAGTCGCGTCATGTCTACTTTATAGCCCGTGCCCGTGATGACGTGTTCGGTGACCACGACGCGCTCGCTGCCATCAGCCGCGCGAACCTTCAGATGTACCATGCCGTCCTGCACGGTGGCGCTAACCGGCGTCGAACCCAACTGCAATGGTACCTTGCCCAGCACCTGCTTTTTGCTAGTCCAGCCCGCGGAGGGACCCAGTGTAGTGCGTACCAGGTCGAGCCGCTTCTGTACCGGTAAGTAGCGGAAAAACTGCGGCCAGTTGGCCATGACCCATGACTTCATCCCCGGTCCCAATCCCGATTGCGGGTGACGGAGCCGCTGCCACAGTGATCGACGTTTGCCTATCGGCGGCGGATTGTGAAATACCAACTCTTTTCGGCGCGCCACAAGTTGGACGTCCGCGCCTGCTTCCTTCAATAGCCCTGCCAATTCGATTGCCGAAGCTCCACCGCCTACCACCACCACGTCGCGCCCACGAAAAGGCGTCAAATCATTCTGCTGATACGTATGTGAGACGTAGTCCGGTCCCAGGCCAACAAGGGCTTCCGGAATATATTTGAAATAGGTGATTCCTACAGCCAGCACCACTCGACGCGCGCGTAGTTCTTCTCCGCTGTCGAGCCGCACCAAGAATCCTTCCGGAAGCCGCGTCACGCTTACCACATCTTTTTCTTCGAGGTCCGGCACCAACCGCTCGCGAAAGGCCTGTCCATAGGCGCAGAACGTATCCAGCCGCACCGGCACGTCCGTATGGTGATAGGCGATTCCGCGTTCGGCGCAGAATTTCTTCAGTGTCAGCGCGCTTTCGGGATCATAAATGTCGGAAGCGAACCCGTCAGACTTGAGCATCATGCCCTTTGGCATATGGGCCCGCCAACTGTCCATAGCGTGGCCAAAAATCCGGAACGAAACGCCCGCGCTTCGCAAATGCGCCGCGATCGAAAGGCCATAAGGCCCCGCACCAACAATGACCGTGTCTAACATAGTATCGAGAGGACGACTCCGTTGATATTTTGTGCTCTTTCGCCTCAGCGAGCAATCTCTCTAGCTGAGCTGCGTTCGCCGACCGTACACACCCTGCCAATTCAGCCAGCACACCACGAAAGCTACCATTTCTGATATAACCAACAGCAAGAGGGGCAATTCGAGTGCCGATGCCGGAACAGCTAAGCGGCCTATTATGTGTAGCATAGCCAGTAGCGCTAATACTTGTTAGGAAGCCCTTTTCCTACTCTGACGACCCTTTTACACTCGGCGGGTGCGGGGGCTTTTAAAATCTGCCCGCCGATTTCGCAGGAAGCGGACTGTTTTCGCAAATATTGGCTTAGGCGCGTTTAAAGTTTCAGGCATTACGCCGGCGGGTCAAATAGAAAGGATCTAATTCGTCGGTCGACTCCATGCAGCAAAAGGTCCCCCAGCTCGATGCCGTTCGCGGCATTGCAATCATCCTGGTGATGCTTGTCAATACCAGCGACAAATATCCTGTGCTCCATCTTCAGCATGTTGTTGGCAATGGATGGATGGGGGTCGATCTGTTCTTCGCGCTGTCAGGGTTCTTGATTACGGGTATTTTGCTGGACACCAAGAGCGACCCAGCGTATTTCAAGAATTTTTACGCCAGGCGAGCGTTGAGAATCCTGCCCCTCTACTATTCCGTGCTGCTCTTCATGTTCGTCCTGGTTCCGCTGCTGCGCCCTACTGAGAGCAATGCAATTTTCGAAAGATCGTCGCCATGGTGGGCCTATCCGATCTTTCTTCAGAATTTCCTGGTTGCCTTTCCCACACTGGCCGTCGGTCCCCTGGGGACCTCGTGGTCTTTGGCCATCGAAGAGCAGTTTTATCTTCTATGGCCATTGGTGGTGCGTTTCTGCTCCATCGTTACGCTGCGGCGCATTGCTGTCGTCTTGATTCTTCTCTCCGCGCCGCTGACGTTTTATTTGTCGTCGTATCGCGTTTTCATTTACTCGAATGTGTTTTGCCGTCAAGTTGGTCTCATGGCCGGCGCGCTACTCGCGCTGCTCGTCCGCTGCGACACCTTCGAGCCGTCTAAACATACAGGAGTGGTTTGGATTTTGTTTTCGGTAACGCTGGCCGGTGCATTTGTGAGCGAATCGTTAGGTGCCCAATGGCTCGCGTTCACCTTGGTTGCCCTAGCGGCAGCTTCGTTTGTGTTTCTGGCGCTTTATTCCAGCCAGCCTTGGCTGCAGTCCATTTTGCAGAATCGCTTCCTGCGGTATACCGGCACCATCAGCTACGGACTCTACCTACTGCATAAAATTCCCACTGATCTGATGCAGGCTCTGCATCTGGATCGCCGTCCCATTCTGATCTTGCCGATAGTGCTTCTGGGATCCTATGCACTGGCCGCGCTCTCTTGGAACGTCCTCGAGAAGCCGTTTCTTCGTTTAAAACGTTTTTTCCCTTCTGACCCATTTCGGACGAACAGCGCCGAGGTCCGCGTTTTCCCGGACGGAGGCAGTGTATAGCGCCAGCAAGCATGGCGTGATCGGGCTGGCGAAGTTTGCTGCGCTGGTGAACGTCAAGAGCGGAATCCGAGTCAACGCTGTGTGTTCCCGGATTTACGGAAACGCCCATGGTGATTGGATGTTTCGCGTTCCAGAGGTCCACAAATTGCCGACGCGGTAGTATGTAGGTGCTCGGACGGCATCTTTCATGGTTGGCCAGTCACTGGTTCTTGATGGCGGCTTTCTCGCGGGGCAAAACTCTCCGAGCTAGCTGTCCGCTGTTGACAACTCGTCGACGCCGGTCGCCAGACGCTGGCTTCAGCGAGTACCGCGGACAAGCGTGTTAAAATCAGCGGCGATCATTTGCGAGTTTCTGCCTCGTTAAAGCTCTGCCCATTCGCGGAGGTAAGGATTGGCCAAGGTCAGCAGTCAGAAAATTACTTTCGGCGGCGAAACTCTTCAGGATCCGTACCCAATGTACGCCCGCATGCATGAGCAAGGCCCGCTGCACCTCTTAGATGTAGACGGCAAATGGGGGGCCTGGGCGATTTTCAGTCACGCCGAATGCTCTTCGATCGCCAAAGACCCTAGACTTTCCGCGAAACGCGCGCAGCAGATGCTCGCGCTTTTGCCGCCCGATAGTCAGTCCGAGTTCACCGAACTCGCGCGCATGCTAAATTTGTGGCTGATCTTCATGGACGCGCCCGAACACACTCGGCTGCGCAAACTGTTAAATAAAGGATTCGCCCCTGCCGCGGTCGAAGGCTTGCGCCCGCAAGTTGAAGCCATCATCGATCGCATGCTCAAGCCGCTGCGGCATGGCTCAGAAGTCGAACTCATGCGCGAGTTTGCAAATCCCATGCCGGTATTCATCATTTCGGAGATGCTTGGAGTGCCGCTGCAGCTGCACGACACCTTCGTCGAATGGTCGCGAGCCATTGCGGTGTTTCGCGGCAATCCGGAACGCACGGTGGACCAAGCGCGCGCGGCGCAAGATGCGCTGATAGCCATGACGGATTTTTTCCGCAAAGCCGTTGCCGAGCGGCGACGCAATAAAGGAAACGACCTGATTAGCCTGCTAATCGACATCGAGGAAGATGGCGAAGTTCTGACCGAAGAGGAGCTATACGCCCAGTGCATCGCACTGCTTTTCGCGGGGCACGAAACAACCAGAAACCTGATCGGCAATGGAATGTACACGCTGTTGAAGCACCCGCAAGAGACCGCGGAGCTACGCGAGAAACCAGAGATGATCCGCTCGGCGGTGGAAGAAATTCTGCGCTACGAGAGCCCGGTGCAGTTCACGGCTCGCGTGCTGAAAGAAGACATCGAAGTCTGCGGTCAACGCATACCGAAGAGATGGTCGATCTTATGCATGCTCGGAGCGGCGAACCGGGATCCCAAACAATTTAAGGAACCCAATCAGCTAAACCTGAAGCGGCTTAACAACCAACACCTGGCCTTCAGTGCCGGTCCGCATTTTTGCATTGGAAACCAACTTGCGCGGCTGGAAGGACAGATTGCGCTGCTGAATCTGATTCAGCGCTTTCCGGAGATGAAGCTCATTGGTCCGCGACCAGAGTGGGCCCCGACGTTCGGCTTCAGAGGTCTGAAAAGCCTTCCGGTAACTATCTGAGAGTCTCTTTTTTCTGAGTTCGTTCCAACTCTTCCATTTAGCGACTGATCAATGGGTTGCCGGTAGACGCTGCCAAGTCAATTCAACGGTTTGGATTTCTCCGTTGACTGGGGCTGGCGGTGTAACCAGCACGATTCGATCGTTTTGGAATTTGACGCTACGGACCAGGTCCTTATTCACGAAGTTCTGAATCGATGAGATTTCGACGTGATGGGTGACCGTGTCGCCATTCAGCGTGAATCGCCCGCTATAGGCGAGAAAACTCTTGAAGGCCTCAGCCTGTTCTTCTAATAGGGCTGCACCGGTGCGGCCGAAAGAGAGCGGCTTTCGGCCGTCGTAGCTGATAAGCGCGGTCACTCGGCCATCGGCAGTGTAGCTCAGAAAACCAGCGGGGCTGGCGCCATAAGGTGTTTCGTTTCGCTTCCCCGTCGAGGTTGTACTTGAGGCGGAAACCAATTTCCACGAGCCCACAAGTCTGTCGTCCATTTGCGCCTCCGATTGCCGCGGCTAAAAACGCGACGAGTTCACCAATCACCAAAACTGCAGCCGTCATCCTGATTCTCGTTTCGATTCTACGTCCGCGAAATGTGACTCACTCGTCGAAAAGAGGCATCTAGGCGGCAGCTGCCTTCCGGATTGTACTCTGCGCCGTTTACCCACGCTTCATGGCAAATGACTCTCGGACTCAGCAGGAATGCACGTTCCTTATGGGACAACCGCTACACCAATCTCTCCATTTGCTTTGCGGAATATATTTCGAAGATTGGTACGCTATGGATTAGCAGCCTGCTGTTCCGAATTGGCTGAGTCCTTGTAGCCTTGGCTACGCCTTAAATCTCGCAAGAAGGATTGCAGCCTGTTGAAGCCGACCGTCCTGATCGTTACGACCTCTCGTTGGTTCCCTACCGCGCGCCTCGCCGTAGCTCTTGCCCACGCCGGATGCAACGTTGCGGCGGTCTGCCCTTCGGGACATCCAATTTCCAAAACCACGGTCGTAACTCGCATCTTCGCTTACCGCGGATTGGCACCGCTGCGTTCGGTCGCTGAGGCGATTCGCGGAACCAATCCGGACCTGCTGGTTTCCGGCGATGATTTAGCCACCTGGCATCTTCATTGCCTTCACGCGCAAGAACAAAGACTGCGCTCGCACAAATTCGGTTCGCCGTTTTCTCAGCTGATCGAGCGTTCCGTCGGCGCGCCGGAATTTTTTGACGCCATCGAGGATCGCGCTTCCTTCATGAATCTCGCCAACGAAGAGGGCGTACGCATCCCGAAAACTGCCATCATCGCGAGCTCCGAAGAACTCCACCAGTGGACAGCACAAGTTGGCTTTCCCACTGTCCTGAAAGCAAACGGCACGAGCGGCGGGGTAGGCGTCCGTGTGGTCAACAATGCTGGGCAGGCACTAAGTGCCCTTCGCGACCTGCAGGCGCCCCCGCTCATGGCTCGCGCCGCCAAGCGTGCCATTTTCGACCGCGACACTACGTTGCTCCTCCGGTCGTTGCGACGTACCCGCTCCGCGGTACACGCACAGTCCTTCATCGTCGGCCAGGAGGCTACGAGCGCATTAGCCTGCTGGAATGGCGCGATCTTAGCCAGCGTCCACTTTGCGGTCTTGCAAAAAGGGCACGCCGCTGGCCACGCCACTGTTCTCCGTCGCATTGAACATCCGGAAATGGCTGCCACCGCCGAAAAGATGGTCCGCCGTCTGCGCCTCTCCGGATTACATGGCTTTGACTTCATGCTGGACGATCAGCACCACGATGCTTACCTCATCGAACTCAACCCGCGCGCCACCCAAGTCGGCCATCTCAGTTTCGGCCCCGGTCACGACCTGCCCGGCGCGCTCATCTCGGCACTTTCCGGGACGGCAGCGCAGCCTGCCTCAAGAATCACGGAAAATGACACTATTGCCCTCTTTCCACAGGAATGGCTAAGGGATTCTTCCAGCCCGTATCTGCGCTCCGCCTACCACGACGTTCCCTGGGACCAGCCGGAACTGCTTCGCGCTTGCGTTCGTAAACGGGCCGACGGATCTCTGGTTAATTTGCTGCAGCGGTATCTGAAAAATCGCTAAACCACGGTAGCAAGCGTCATCTTTTTTCTCGCGAGGCTTCGCGACTACAACGCTCACGGACCCGCTTAAGAGATAAAGGTGCAGCCTACGCGATAGGTGCCTTGGGCGGTGCGCTGAGACCACACCTGTTTGAGATTGACGCGGACGGGCGGAAGAATCGGTACGTGAAGGATGGCAAAGATGTTAGCGGGCAGCTCCTCGGCTGCGTCCATCTCGAGAGCCACGCCGCCAAAGCCGAGGTCCAGGACGCGGGCGCGACGCGATGCTTCTTCGCCCAACACAGCGTAGGCGTTCGTGCCGCTCATGGAAACGCGTTCGGCTTTGCGCACCACAGTAAAGATATTTGGGGAAGGATTCGGCGTGGCGCTTTGTCCGCTGGCCATTCCGGAAGCGGTCGCTGCCGCGGCGATCTCCATGCCGTGCGGCAGAGGATTCGCGCGCGGCTCAACGGGAACTGGCCCCGGCGTGGGTCCAGTGCCCGATCCCGTGACTGGTCCCGGAGTGGTAGAGGGCGAAGTAGGCTGCGACGCGCGAGACAATGGCGGCTGAGATGCGGTGCGCGATGCTGGTTCCTCTCTTGTTGCTGTAGTCTCCATCCGCGCGCCAATCGATTCAGAACGCGATTCGGGACGGGATTCAGAACGAGATACGGCACTGGAGCCAGAACTGCGGCCGTGGCTGGCGTGCTTGAGACGATACAGGCGTTCGTCAGCGACGCGGATAAGCTGATCCGCGTGCTCGCCATCTTGCGGAAAATTTGCGACGCCGTGATCCATGTTGACGCCGACCGTCACCTGCAAGGTTTTGAGATTTTCCGCAAAAATCATTTCGACGCGTCGGCTAAGAGCCATGGCTTGCGGTGCGTCGGTCTGTGGCAGTAGCAAAGCGAATTCGTCGCCACCAATGCGGAAGGCGGAGTCCGAAGTACGCAAGGCATTTTTCAGCGTGGAAGAGGCGACGCGCAGGACTTCGTCACCGCGCGGATGGCCATGCGTGTCATTTACTTCCTTGAAGCGGTGGAGATCCAGGATAACCAAGCCCAGCGGCTGGCCGTAACGACGTGCGCGATTCAATTCTTTTTCAAAAGATTCGCCGAACAGGCGTCGGTTGTAGAGGCCTGTGAGCGCGTCGGTAACAGCGTTCAGTTGCAGTTCTTTGAGCGCGTCGTATTCCATGATGACAGGTACACGAAACATTCCTGCGGACGCGAGGACGTCCACGAGCGCAGTCTTCAGCGCGACGGGACGATTCAAACACTCGCTAAGTTCACGGCGGCGGAGAAGCATCTCGTCCCACAACTGGACGCACTGAGTTTCTTGCAGCGCAAGGTGCGTGATGGTATGAAAATAGCGCTGGAGAAATTGGCCACGCGCGGGTAACTCCAAGCCGCTAAGTGTATCGGCCAGCAGGTCCAAGTACGAGTCTTCGATCGGCAAGCGCGAGGGCGCTGGGGCGCCGGGGCTGTGCATGTCCGGTATATACCTGTATGTCGCCTATCCCCGCGGGGGTTGGGGAAGCATAGGGCTTTCTATCACGAGTTTGGGAGCAAGCGTGAGTCCAATCATGCTGGTTTCGGACTGTAGACAGAAATGGCATTCAGCAGGACAAAATGAGGCGTATCACATTAAGAACAAAGGTTATAGTTTGGTTTTAAGGGTGTTTTCGCGCTGCAAACAAGATGTAGAACCACTAGGACGAGAGGGGATAGCTGACCGCGACTAGGTCAAACAGAGTACCAAATTACTCAAGAGGCCTAAGGAATTCCAACCCGAAGAGACGCATATCCCCTGCGGCGTCCTGTCGCAGGACTTTAGCGGAAATAGGGGGCGTTTCGCTTGGGACCACGCTCGATGGAGCCGGAGAGGGTGCCGGAATCGTGAGATACACGATCTGGTCCGCGCGCAGGATATGAGCCGAAGCGATACATGCGCCAGTCGCGCTAATATTGAGGGTTTTGGTCAATTCCACGAACTCCGCGCCAGAAAGGTCGGTGGCTCGCAGAAAGACCGGTACTTGAAGGCGGATGCGAGGCGAGCGGCGAGTCGGGGAATATTCCAAGCGCTGGCCTTCCTTGAGTAGTTGGGTATGCAAAGTTTCTCTCATAGTACTACGGAACTAGTACGTGCTAGTGCATTCCCGATGCCAGATGCCATGCCATTCGAAGTCTGTAAGTCTTTCATTCATAAATAGTTAACAAAACGACGAATCATAGGCGATTTTGATACGGCATGGGAGGTGTGGCGCTGTCCAGTTCGTTTCCCCTAATGTGCAAATGAAGCGCCTTTACCTGCCTTTACCATTGACACTTCCCGACCCCTTTGCGAGCATGAGACCCGCACAATGGAAAAAACTTACCACTTTGGCGCCAAAGTTCGCGAGACCAAATGACTGGCCGCACCATTACACCGCAGGAGATGGAGCAACCTCAGGGCCTTTCTCTACCCATCGACCTGGTGCAAGGGCTGGTTGACGCCGTCGACGAGGCCTTCCTCGTTTCCGACCGGGCGGGAACATTATTGCTCGCCAACGGGAAGGCGCGCAAGCATCTCGCGACGCGAGGATTTTCGCAACCCCTCGGACTGAATTTGTTTTCGAATGTATTGTGCGTGGATGCCGGCGAAGTATTCAGTCAAATCGAGGGCGGACAGCACGAAGTGAAAATGATTCTGGAGCTGGGCGAAGCGAAATATCGCGTGCGCATGCGCTGGATGCCGGATTCAGATTGGCTAGTGGTGCAACTCGCTGAACAGGTAGCGGCAGGTGATCCCGGAACGCACCCGACAGTGCAGGAACTTTTGCAAGAGCGCGAGATAACGTACCGTAATCTATTGGCGGCGTACTTGAAATTGCAGGAGGTGAATCGTCAAAAAACGGTGTTCCTGGCTTCCGCGGCGCATGAACTAAAGACACCTCTGGCCGTGATTAAAGGTTATTACGATTTACTGCTGACGGGATCGCTGGGAAAGCTGACGGAGAAGCAACGCGACATTCTGGAAGAATCGAAGGACAGCTGCGAACGCCTGGTGCGTCTGGTATCGATGTTCCTGAATTACTCCGCGCTCGAAAGCGGAAAACTGGTGTTGCAGCTGCGCGACAATGATTTGCGCGATTGTCTGGAAGAGCTAACCAAGCGGTGGTCGGAAGCCTTTCAGCGCAAGGGCGTGCGGCTGGAAGCCACGTTCGACCCGTCGATTCCGACGTTCCGTTTTGACTATCAAAAGGTACAGCAAGCCGCAGCGAATCTGCTGGACAACTCTTTGAAGCACACCCCGGCGGGTGGCAGCGTGACGTTGTGCGCCGGTCCTCATTTCTGGGAGCGCCGTGTGGCGGCCGCAGCGCCGTCATCCGAACGCCGGCGATTCCGTTTGCCGCGTCCAAATAGCGTGGAAGTGAGCGTAGCGGATTCCGGACCGGGCATCCCGGCGGAACATCATCAGGAGATTTTTGAGGATTTTGTACGCGTGGATCGCAACACTTCGGGGATGGGCTTGGGCCTCGCCATCGCCAAGCGATTAATCCAGGCCCATCGCGGGAAGATTTGGGTGGAGAGCGAACCGAACGCGGGAAGCAAATTCACATTTTTGCTGCCGATGGACCAGTCCTGAGAAGGCGGCAATGTCACTGATTTTTTTTTGGAACCAGAAAGGACCACTGCAATGGCGGTTAAGGACAAAATTCTAGTAGTTGATGACGAGCCCAGCATACGGAAGTATCTGCAAACGTTGCTGGAGGTGGATGGCTACGACGTCGAGACGGTTAGCACCGGAAAAGAAGCCATCGAAAAGGTCAGCAAAGGAGACCGGCCAGACTTCGTGATCTTGGACGTGCTGATGCCGGAAATGAGCGGCCTAGACACGCTGAAAGAACTGATGCAAGTGGATCGCACACTCAACGTCATCATGCTGTCGTGTTCGAATGAAGTGGGAACAGTGGTGGAAGCGATTCGCATCGGCGCGCACGATTATCTGACCAAGCCGTTTGAAAAGTCAGAATTGGATGCGGCGATGCTGAAGTCGCGTCAGAAAAAAGAACTAGCGTCGGAAAACCAAGCACTGCGCGATTATTGCGACCAAGTGACGGAGGATTTGAGTTTTCTGGCGGCGAGCCCGCAGATGGTAAGAATCCGGCAGCAGATTCTGCAAATTGCCCCCGTGGATGTGCCGGTATTTATTTGCGGGGAAAGCGGGGTTGGCAAGGAAGTGGTGTCGCGCATGATCCACCTGCGCTCGAAGCGCAGAAACCAGCCGTTTATTAAAGTGAATTGCGCGGCGCTACCCGGCGAGTTGCTGGAGTCGGAACTGTTCGGATTCGAACAGGGAGCTTTCACGGGTGCGGTGCGCGCCAAGCCCGGAAAATTCGAACTGGCCAACAAGGGCACCATTTTTCTGGATGAGATTGCGGAAATGAGCACGCATTTGCAGGCCAAGCTGCTGCATGTGTTGCAGGATCACCAGTACTCTCGGTTGGGCGGGCGCCATATGGTGGAAACCGATGTGCGCGTATTGGCAGCGACTAACGTGGATGTGCAAGAAGCAATGAAAGACGGGCGATTCCGCGAGGACCTGTATTACCGCCTGAATGTGCTTTCGATATTAGTGCCGCCGCTGCGGGAGCGGACGGTGGAGATACCACTGTTGTTCCGGCATTTCCTCGAGAAGTATGCAGAGAAATTTGGCAAAGGGCCGCTGATCCCGTCAAAACATTTGATGGACGCCGCAGTTAATTATCCCTGGCCGGGAAATCTGCGCGAGCTGGAGAATTTCGTGAAGCGGTATATGATTCTGGAAGACGACGAGGGTAGCCTGCGAGAATTGATCGAAATGTCGGCATCGCGGCAGCGTACCTCTCCGCGACAGGAGCCGGTGGCACCGCCGCGGGAGCAGGGGCTGAAGGCGTTAGTTCGCGGACTGAAAGACGAAGCCGAAATGGAAGCCATTGCGGCGGCGCTGGAGAAGACACGCTGGTGCCGCAAGGACGCCGCCAAAATGCTGGGCATCAGCTACAAGGCGCTCTTGTACAAGATGCGGCAGTTTAACCTGGGCACGACGCGTACGCGGCGAGCACCCGGCGCGGCCGCCGAAGAACCCGCGGGTGTCGGAGCAATCCGGCAGGAATAGTCCATCGTATTGTACGGTTACAAGAACGAGCGAAGAAAAGAGCCCTTGAAGTCAAGCAGGTGGCGCGCTATTGTTCCGCACAAGTTCAATGGCAAAACAAAAAGTGGACCACATGCCGGTTAGGAGCCGACTGGCAAAGTCCCGTTCAGCAATTGCGGATTCTCGGGGACGGGTGTGCAAGTGCGAGCGGGCCGGGTGAATATGCGCTGGTTAAAATAGACCGCGATCTCTGTATCGGCATAATCTCTTAGAGCTTTATTTGTCTTAGTAACCAAATACGGGAAGCGCGAGCCAACGATCGCCAGTCGCGCACGGGGTGATGGATGGGCGTAATGACGGAGAGGCGGACCGCTCGGAGATACGATTTGTCTTTGCCGATTCTGATTCGCGTGCCGAAGGAACACGTGGGGGATTCGCAGAACGGCAAGACGCGCGATATTTCCACGCGTGGACTGTATTTTGTGATTGACCAGGACCTGCAAGCTGGGTCAGAGCTGGATATTACATTGACGCTCCCAGGCGAGATCACCCGCGGTTCCGAGGTACTGGTGCGCGCGATGGGCAAGGTGGTACGTGTCGAGCGACGCAAAGAAGATGACAGCGACCGCCTGGGCGTAGCGGCGATCATCGAACGGTACGATATCGTCCGAGGTGAATGAGGCGATGGTCTCATTAAAAGTCCGAGTCCATGCCGGTGGCATGGAGTTCCCAGGAGAAAAGAGTTCCCATGGATGCGCTAGTCTTTTCGCTCGGGAGGGCCAAGTCGAAGCCTCTGAAGGCCCACAAGTACTACAACTAACCTAGAATCCCAAATCACATATTATTGATATATAGCGATTTAGCTGTTTGCCGAAGACTCTGGTTTACCTCGGCAATCGCGTTGGGAGTGGTCCGCCGTGTGCATCCTTACTTGCAAATTCGAGGTTGCAGCAAACCGCCCATGGCTTCCGCACCAACGCAAATATTGGCAAAAGCAAGCGGCACAGACCGTCTCAATCCGGTCCCGCCGAACGAAGTTTTGTTTGGCACGTCTCCAGTGATGCAGGAAATTCGATGCCGGGCGACGAAGGTTTCAAAGGCCAACGTCCCGGTGCTGCTCTGTGGAGAAGGGGGAACGGGGAAGGAGGCGCTCGCTCACTGGATTCACGCGAATTCGAATTACGCGGGCGGTGCGTTCGTGAAAGTAAGCTGCGCGGCTATACCAGGAACGCTGCTAGAGAGCGAACTTTTTGGCTATGAGAAAGGCGCGTTTACAGGAGCAAATCAAAGCAAGCCCGGACGCGTAGAGATGGCGGATCAAGGGACGTTATTTTTGGATGAGATCGCGGATCTAAGCCTGAGTCTTCAGAGTAAGGTACTCCATTTTTTGCAAGATGGAAGTTTTTGCCGGCTTGGCGCACAGGCAGGCCGAACCGTGAACGCGCGATTGATTTGCACTACAAACAAGGATCTCGAAACAGAAATGGCGCTGGGGAGTTTTCGCTCCGACCTTTTTTATCGTATCAATGTTGTGCGTTTACGCGTACCCAGTTTGCGTGAGCGCCGCGTGGACATTCCGGTGCTCGCGGAATTTTTCCGCGAACATCATGAGCGCCAATTTGGGAAGGCAGGGGCGCCCTTTCCTGTTGGAATGCTGGACTACTTACAAAATCTGGATTGGCCGGGAAACGTACGAGAGCTTTCGAATGGAGTCGCGCGGTATGTGCTCATTGGTGCTGAAGCGTTGGCAGTGTTTGAGCAGCCGAGGCGAACAAGCACGACGTCGAACGAGCGGCGGCTGACTGGCAGGCAGGGACTGAAGTTAAAGCATCTGGCCAAGGATGCTATTCGTGAAATGGAGCGTAACGTAATTCTGGAAGCGCTGCGCGCGCACCAGTGGAACCGTCGCAAAACGGCTGAGGCGCTAAAGATCAGTTACCGCTCGTTGATCTACAAGATACATGATGCCGGGTTGATATCAGGTAAGGCGTCCTCTTCCAAGCGTTCCGGTCCGATTCCAAACTAGCCTGGTACAGTGGCCGCCAGAAGCTTCAGATACCCCTTGAATCACCGAAGCTCCCTTACTATCCATGATTCGAGGTCCGCGCGCGCTCCAATCCTGCGCTCGCCTGGGTAGTACAGTAGGTCCGAACCGTATAGTGTCCATTTGGACAACTGAGAATTCCCATAAACTATTGATAATAATGACCATGCGTTCCTAAGAGGAAATGAACATTAGGGCCGGTGTGAGAAATGGTCTCCGGGACAGTCTTGCTGCCTGTCCCGAATTTGGACTGCTCACCAGTAGCACGGGCACAGTACTCCCACTACCATCTCCCCTGTAAGTGCTAGGGGGGACGAGCAATGAGCATCGAATCGGTCGCGAGCAAGAACCAGACCTGCCGCGCTGTGAAGGTCAAAGTGTCACCGCGGATAGGGGCGCTGTTGGCGATATTGCTGGCGGTCTCGGTGATAGCTATTACAGGGGGCTGTGCTGGGCTTACGAGCGGGCAGACCCTTACCAGCAAACAGGGACTTTCGCTGAGCTTTACCCCAGCGAGCTTGAATTTTGGCAGCGTACCAACGGGCAAGAAGACTTCTGTAACGGCAACTGTCACGAATACCAGTAATAACTCCACAACGATTACGCAGATCGTGTCGTCGAGCAATCAGTTTACGATTTCCGGAATCACCTTCCCTTTGACGCTCGCTCCCGGGCAGACGGCCAGCTTTTTGGTGTGGTTCAACGGTTCGGGGCCTGGTAAGACGGCAGGAACCCTGACTTTCCAAAGCCCATCGGCGAGCGCGGAAATACCGGTTTCAGCGACGGACGCGACACCGCAGCCGCAATTGACAGTCAGCCCGGCGAATCTTGATGCCGGGAGTGCGACGGTGGGAAGTAAAACTACGTCGAACATAACATTGTCGAATGTGGGCACCGCAGACTTAACGATTTCGGTGCTGACGATCGCGGGAGCTCCTTTCAACGTCACGGGAATTGCGACGCCAAAGGTAATCAGCGCGGGTCAATCGGCAGTAATGGGCGTAACGTTCGCGCCGGCGACCGCCGGCTCAGATACTGGCAGCATCTCCATAGTAAGTAATGATCCAGCGTCCCCGACAACCATTGGGCTCTCCGGTACGGGAACCAGCGCGCCAGTCGGGCATCTGACGCTAAATCCTTCAACGCTAACGTTTGGAAATGTTCTCGTGGGAAGTAACACGACCCTGTCAGCAACCCTTACGAACACGGGTCAAGCCGCAGTGCACATTTCACAGGTGTTTGCTTCCGGCACGAGCTTCAGTGAAGCCGGCTTGGCGACGCCAGCGACTTTGGCCGCCGGACAGTCTGCACAGCTGCCCGTAACATTTGCGCCAACAGCCAGCGGAATCGTAGGTGGCACGCTCGGAATTACGAGCGACGCGCCAGGTGCAGCGCCAGGATTGGCGCTATCTGGCACGGGAGTGCAACCGGGAATCAGCGTTTCGCCGGCAAGCATAAGCTTTGGCAGTCTGGTTGATGGCCAGTCTAAGTCCCAACCGGTAACGATCACGAACACGGGCACGGCCAGCTTAACGGTTACGCAATTGGGTTCCACGGGAGCGGGCGTTAGTGTTAGCGGTGCGACGATGCCGTTGACGATTGCCGTGGGGCAGAGCAACTCTTTCAACGTGCTGTATGCGCCGCAAAGCGCTGGCAACACGAATGGCAGTATCAGCGTGGCGAGCAATGCGCCCAATTCTCCCGCGTCCGTCGCTGTCAGCGGAACGGGGGTAGCTGCGACCACCACTCTAACCGTGGGCCCGACTTCGTTGAGCTTCGGGAATGTGAGCGTTGGGAGTTCGGCTAATCAATCTGTCACCATCACCAACTCCGGAAATAGCGCGACAACAATCTCGCAGATCGGTGTGAGTGGACAGGGCCTCGCGGTCAGCGGCGTGAGTATTCCCTCGACGTTGACGGCAGGGCAGAGCGCCACCCTAAACGTGAAATTCAGTCCGACCGCGCCCTCATCGGTCAACGGTTCGGTGTCCATCGTCAGTCAGGGTGGCACGACCTCGGTTGGCGTTACGGGATCCGGCGTGCAAGGCAGCTTGGCGGTTTCGCCTGCAGCCGTTAGCTTCAGCAATGTCTTGACGGGCAGCACTAATTCGCAGACCGTACAAGTTAGCAATACCGGTAACGCCAGTCTGACGATTACTCAAGCGAACGTTACCGGCAGCGGATTTAGTACTAACGGGCTCTCGTTGCCGATCACCGTGGCAGCGGGCCAAAGCACCTCATTCAACGTGCAATTTGTTCCGCAGGCGGCTGGGACGGTGTCGGGAAGCCTGTCACTGGTGAGCAACGCGGCGAACTCGCCGTCCACCATGGCACTGAGCGGAAGCAGCCTGGCTTCGACGCACACACTATCCGTAAGCCCGAGCAGCCTGAGCTTTGGCAGCGTCAGCGCGGGAAGCACTTCGACACAACTGGTTACGCTGACCAACTCCGGCAACTCCTCCGTGGCGGTTTCGCAAATCACTGCCAGCGGCACGGGCTTTGCGGTGACCGGCGCGACCGTACCAGTCACGCTAGCGGTTGGACAGAACGTTTCGTTCAGCGTGCAGTTCAGCCCATCCGCGGCAGGAACTGATAGCGGCAGCGTTTCGATCGTGAGCAACGCCACGAATTCGCCGGCGAGCGTTGCGTTGAGCGGAAGCAGTCCAGCTCCTACTTATACGCTCTCTGCCAGCGCCAGCAGCCTAAGCTTTGGCAGCGTGAATACCGGAAGCTCAGCGTCGCAGACTGTGACGCTCAGCAATATCGGCAACGCGCAGGTGACGATTTCACAGATCAGCGTGAGTGGAACGGGTTTCGCGCTGTCTGGTGCTGGCACGCCCGTCGCTGTGGCGCCGGGAATGCACTTCTCTTTTGGCGTGCAATTCAGCCCTTCGGCCGCAGGCAACGACACCGGAAGCGTCTCGATCACCAGCAACGCCACGGGCTCCCCAGCGGCCATAACGCTTTCCGGCACGGGAGTTGCTCAGCCAGTACAGCATTCGGTACAGCTGAGTTGGACGAGCAGCAGTTCAACGGTTGCGGGATACAACGTATATCGGACCACGACGAGCGGAAGCGGGTACGTTCTCGTTAACGGTTCGCTAGTAGCCCCGGACTCCTACGATGACACTTCGGTGCAGAGCGGCACGACGTACTACTACGTGACAACAGCAGTGGATAGCAGCGGCAACGAAAGTGGCTATTCGAACGAAGCGCAAGCCATCGTTCCGTAGAAACGAGATAGTCAGAAAACTTAGGGGACGGACTAGCGAGATTTTTGCTGGGACGTCCCTTGAACCCCCAGGGACCTTCAATCACACGGAAAGTTGGCACCCGTCCGCTACGATCTTGCCATGCGAGACAGTATGGCCTTGAGTACAGGTTACGTCCCTGTACCTGTTTTGGACTCCGTAGCAGTATCTTTGAAAGGCGCGGCACTCATAAGCTGATACCGGGTTGAACCTAGCTATGCCCGGAGATGTGCGTGAAACAAGGTGGATGTTCTCGCTGGTTGGAGGAAGCTGGAAAACGCCAAGCCAGCTGGCAGCTTGTTTTTGTGCTCGCGACTACCGTCGCGATGATCCCATTCTTGATTGGTTGTGCATCGTCCCCAATGGTTGGCAGCTCACCGTCCTTGGTGGATCAGCCACGACTTGAAGTGACACCCTCCAGCGTTAATTTTTCTTCGGCAATCGTTGGTGTGCAAACCTCGCAAACTTTGAAACTCTCGAATACCGGCGAAGCGGCCTTGACGGTAACTGGTGTCATCGCTAGCGGTGCGGGTTTGAGTATCAACGGATTTTCCGGTTCGACACTTCTAAGCCCCGGAACAAGCAGCACCCTAACGGTGAACTTTACGCCGAAGGCGACGGGAACATTTACGGGATCCGTCTCCGTTTTGACAAACACGCCGTCAGTTACGGCGGCGCTGCCGGTCAGCGGCGATGTTGCGAACGCAAACCTGGCGATTTCTGTCGGACCTTCAAGCCTGAGTTTCGGCACTGTTACCGCCGGCAAGACTGCTTCGCAGAATGTGAAGTTGACGAACACAGGAAACACCGACGTAACCGTCTCGAGCATAAAGGTGAGCGGAACAGGCTTCAGCGTGACCGGTTGGAGCTCGGCAGTGCAGTTGGAGCCGTCCCAGAGCACAACGGTGGACGTGCAGTTTGACCCGAAAAATTCTGGGAATTACACCGGATCGCTGATCGTGGTGAGCGATGCGAGCGACTCATCCGTCGCCGTGCCGCTGTCAGGAGTTGTTGCGAGCGCGAGTCAGGTGATTTCGGTGGGACCTTCGAGCTTGAGCTTCGGCACTGTTACCGCCGGCAAGACTATTTCGCAGAACGTGACATTGACAAACACGGGGAACACTGACGTAACGGTTTCGAGCGTTAAGGTGAGCGGAACAGGTTTCAGCTTATCCGGCTGGAGCTCTCCAGTGCAGCTGGCGGCTTCGCAGAGCATTGCGGTGAATGTGCAGTTTGACCCCAAAGCTTCAGGAAGTTATAGCGGTTCGCTGATGGTGGCTAGCGATGCCAGCGATTCTTCCGTCGCGGTGCCGCTATCGGGAGCGGTCGCGCCAGCAGCGGCAGCCCCGAGCGCCGCCCACTCCGTGGCTTTGGCGTGGGACGCCAGTTCGTCGGCGGTCTCCGGGTATAACGTGTATCGCGGTGGGGCCAGCAATGGGCCGTTCACAAAATTAAACGGTGCATTGGTTGCCGATTTGAAGTTCACCGACACCAGCGTCACGGCAGGTACGACCTACTACTACGTGACCACGGCAGTGGATTCGTCGGGAGTAGAGAGCGTTTATTCGAACACCGCACCAGCGGTTGTGCCTTAGCTATCGAGTCTTAGCGACACGATGAGGTTAGGCAAAAACCAGAAGGAATCTGGAAAGTTCAACGGAGTTTACCGCAGTCACGAAAATCCCTCAGGTACGCGGTGGTGGCTTCTTGCCAACTCCGTAAGCTGATCCTGTGAACCAGAAGGCTGGCAGGTGATAAAACCGAATAGGCTGGGCGCTTCGCCAGGCGAGCAGCCTGTTCCGTGGTAATGGGAGAGAGACGGACGCTTGAGCGTCCGGCTTGGCGCAAAATCTCCGTTGCGAATTCGCACCAGGTGCAAGCGCCCGCGTTGGTGATGTGGACGATGCCGCGGGCGTCTTTCCGTACCAGGTCGCGAATGACGTGGGACAAGTCTCGGGTAAACGTGGGCGAGCCGGTTTGATCGGCAACCACGGACAACTCCGGCCGAGTTTCCGCAGCGCGCAGTAGCCTTTCTGGAAAGCTCGGGCCCGCGGCTCCAAATAGCCACGAGGTACGCGCGATACACCAATCGCTAGCGTGGCTCTGCACGGCTTTTTCGCCAGCAGCTTTGGAAGCGCCGTAGACGTTCAGGGGCGCGATGGGATCGGCGGGTTCGTACGGGCGAGTGGACTTGCCGTCAAAAACATAATCCGTGCTGATGTAGAAAATTCGCGCACCAAATTCCCTCGCAACCTGGGCGACATTTTCTGTGCCCTGCCCGTTGATGGCGAAAGCTAACTCGGGATTGCCTTCGCTGCCATCAACATCGGTATAGGCGGCGGCGAGCACGATCCAATCAGGCTTTGTATGTGCCACCAGCGCACGCACTTGTGCGGGGTCACGGATATCTGCGTCGCGCGACGAAGCTGGGATGATTTCGTCCTGCGTCCACTCCTTTTGCAGGTCGGTGCCCAACATGCCGGTGGCACCAATAATCAGAACACGCATTATTTGTGCTGGGTTTCCCAGTCGTACGAGATGTTCGAGTCATTGTAAGCAATCCGGAGCTCGTCCGCTGGATTGTAATGCCGATCCGTAAAATAAATCAGTTGAATGGGTTCGACGCCGAGCGCTTTGTAGCCGTGGCCGACGCCCGGCGGAATGAGAATTTGCCACGGGCGAAAGCGGCCGACATAGACAGTATTGATGTTGCCGAAGGTTCTTGAATGACGACGAAGATCGCAAAGGAAAACTTGCGCCATGCCGGAGACAGGGGTCCAAAGGTCGGTTTGTTCGGAATGATAATGGATGGCCTTTATGACTCCGGGATACGTAAGAGCGAACGAGATTTGGATTTGCCGCGCGCCTTCAGGCGTCATTCTTGAAGAAAGACCCTTGCCCAAGCGGGCGATTTCCATGAAAAAGCCGCGGTCATCGGGATGGGCCGCCATCGGCTCGATCTGAACGCCATCGATCAAGTCCCCGGAGTCGGGATCGACGATAATTTTGCCCCGCGTTTTTTCCGTTCGCGCAAGAATGCCCATCTCGATGCCATTTTTCGTACCGAGAGAGACGATTCTGTCTTCGGTGCGTGGAGTTGCCGACGCTTCAGCCGCCATTATTCTTCACGCTTCCCCTGATCGTATCTTCGCCCGCTGTGCCCGGCTTGCTAGGTACTTCCTGCGGACTGACCCAACGCCTGACGAGCTTGTTCGGCGACTGGCGATTTAGGGTCCAGACTGATCACTTTTTCGAGTTCCACGCGGGCCCGGCGATTGTCGTTCAGTTTTTGATACGCAAGTCCCAGATGGTAGTGATAATTCGCGCTCCCCGGAGCTTTCTTGGTGGCGTCCTCGAACAGTGGGGCGGCCACTGAGAATGCACCATTGTGATAATACGCCCAGCCCAGCGTATCGGAGGTGCTGGGCAGATTGGGCAGGCCTTTGTGCGCATTTTGCGCCAGCGTCAACGCCACGTTTACGCTTCCGCCATGCTCCAAGAGCAGGTAGGCAAGATTGTTGGAGGCCAAAGGTTCATCGGGCTGCAGCGCGAGAACCTTCTGGTTAAAGGTTTCGGCTTGCTGCCAGTCGCCTTTCGCGTCGTAGGCGCTTGCCATAGCGAGATATAGACGGGGATCATTCGGTAGCAGTTGCAGAGCGCGCTGGTAGTTGGCGATCGCCGCGTCAGTTTCTTTTTTCGCGATTTGCACTTGGGCCAGCAGAATCAGCGCGTCAGCGTTTTGTTTGTCCAGGTCCACCGCGTGTTGCAAGGAACGCTCGCCGTCGTCTGTTTGGTGATTCTCGAGTTGCGCACGCGCCAGCAAAACATACAGTGGCGCACTATCGGGACTCTTCTGCAATTGATCCTGGATGATTTTGAGCGCCTCGGCTGGTTTCTTTTGCGCGAAGGCGATGGTCGCGAGGCCACGCGTCGCCTCTAGCGAACGCGGATCGCGCGTGAGCGCCTGTCGATAAAACGTCTCCGCATCATTGAAGCGCTTTTGCGCCATCCGTAATTCCGCAAGTTTTACGTAACCCATCGGGTTATCCGGAGCCAGTTGAACCAGGTGCTGCAGATCGGACTCCGCCGTAGCAGCATCTCCTTGATTTAAGCGCGCTGTGGCATGGAACAAATATCCTTCTGCGCCTCGCGGGACAATGGCTTCGAGTTTGGTCGCAATCACTTCAAGGGCTTTCCAGTCCCGGTGCTGTGTGGCGCTGGCGCCGAGTGCACGCCAAGCCTCCACGTAGCCGGGGCGCAGGCGCGAAGCTTCGTTCCATTCGTGTTCTGCCTGTTGCGGATCGCCCTTCTGCGCCAGGGCGACGCCGAGTTGGTAGTGCGCCACGGCATTATCTGGTTCGTCCTTTAGCGCCTGGCGCAGGACCTGGGCACTATCGTCCCAATTTTTCTGCTGATTCAGGATTTGCCCCTTCGTTACCAGCGCCTCGGTATCCTGCGGGGCTTTTTTGAGGATCTCGTCGTTCAAGCGCGTAGCGTCTGCGATTTTCTGATTTAGGATCAATAGCTGGATATAGGCTTTGCGGGTCTGCAAGTCGTTTGGATGCTGCGTGGACAGCGATTCGAACTCCGCGAGCGCCTTCGCCGATTGGCCACGCGAAAGATAGTAGTCGCCCAGCATGCGATAGGCGCGAGGATCTTCGCTCAATTGCTGCTTCGCGTCTGTAAGGACGGTAATGGCCTGCGCCTCCTGGCCCTGAGCGAGATACAGGAGCGCCAAATCGCTTCGCGGCGCAGGATTCTTAGGATCCTGGCGGATGGCAGCTTGAAACTGTTGCTCGGCTTCGGCCCAGCGGTGCTGTCTTTCATAGAGATGGCCCAACAAGGTTATGGGACTGATCGTCGCTGAATCGAGCGATTTGGCTTTTTGTAGACTGGCTTCCGCCTCGGCCAGCGCACCATTCTTTTCCTGAATCAACGCTAGGTTGATGTACACGTTGGGCTTGTCGGGTTGCGCGGTGACAGCGTCTTTGGCTTGCTGCAGTGCATCTGTCGGGTTGCCGAGTTGGCTGCTCGCTTGAGATAAAACAATCTGAGCTTCGGCGTTGTTCGGTGAGTTCTTGAGAATCAGCAGGGCGCGATCTTTCGCGTCCTGAAACTTACCTCCGGCTAGAAATAACTTAGCAATATCCAATTGAGCGGCCCAATTATCCGGTTGCAGCGCTACGGTGCGCGCGAGTTCTTGGAAAGCGCTAGCCCAGCTCCCTTGCTTGGCATAACTTTGCGCCAACTTATAGTGGGCCTCGGCAAACTTCGGATCGATTTGTAACGCGCGGCCGTAGGAGATCACGGCTTCGGCGTACTTGCCTTTGTCAAAATCCTGGTTTCCCTGTGCTAAGAATTTTTGTTTACGGACGTTGGGATCGCGCGAACAGCCACCTAATACCACGAGGGCAACGATCGAGAGAGCGAGCAATAGAGCGAAAGGACGGTTACGCAGCTTCATAGAGTTAAGGATATCGATTCTCGAACGGAAAATCCCAAGACAAGCGACGAGTGCTTCGTCTTGCGATGCTGCAATTTTGCGCCCTGCAAAGAAAGAAGGAAAGCTGAATTCAACGCTTTATGAAAACTGTTGCAAATAGTATACTTAAGAGGTAATCAGGTGAAGGTCCGTTCCCGGCTGTCGAGCATCGAAGCAATAAGGGAAGACGTGGGTAGAGGAAAATTTTGGGGATATTGTGGGTATAACAATTCCACTTCTTCTTCATGGACGTGGTTCTTGCTGCGGCAAGACCTGAAATTGGGCGGTGCGACTTCTATTTAAGTGGTTGTTTTTGTTGATCTTAAAGGCCTCGACGGCCAGGGCTGACTTCTTGGCGGCGGTTGGCAGAGGCCGTGCATTCAATACCGCGAGTGCGTGTGTATTTCTCGTGATTCGGTGCGTTCGTTCCTTGAATGGATGTCCCGCAGTTTTGCTCACAGCATTCGATTGCGTTTGACAGCAGCCGAGCAGGATTTATGGTTCGCGATAGCCAAATGACGTTTGCCGATATGAAGCGCATTCTCAAGCGCTGGTGGTGGATATTGCCGATCACCACGGTCTTTTTCGGCGCCACTGGAATCCTAGCGGCAATGGTGTTGCCGAAGAGATATATGTCCCAGACGATGGTACTGGTCGAGTCTCCCACTGTTTCTTCAAAGCTTGTCGAACCGGTAATTACCGAGGATTTGAGCCGTCGGCTCTCGTCTATGCAAGAGGAGATTCTCAGTAACAGCCGCCTGCAGCCCATCATCGAAAAGTTTGGCCTATACCCGAATCTCCGTGGCAGAGCGCACATGGAAGATTTGGTGGACCGCTTGCGCTCCTCGGTGAAGGTCACTCCGCTGGAACCAATGGCCGGGACGCAAAACCGGCAGATTCCGGGCTTCTACATAAACGTTACCTTCAACAACGGCCAGTTGGCGCAGCAAATCTGCACAGAAATCACGTCGATGTTTCTGGAACAGAATGCCCACGATCGGCAGATGCAAACCAAGGACACCACTGATTTTATCCAGCAGTCCCTCGACGATGCCAAAAAGAAGCTCGACGATGAGGACGCCAAGCTCGCGCAATTCAAGCGCAATCACCCGGGCACTCTGCCTGACCAAGAGCAGACCAACCTGACTCTTCTTACGAACTTAAATTCACAACTTGACGCTAGCACTCAGGCGCTCAGCCGCGCGCAGCAAGACAAGACCTTTAACCAGTCGCTGCTGGCCTCCCAGGAATCAGCTCAGAAGCAAAAAACCGAAGGCGTCAGTCCGGAGACAACCGACCAGCAACTTAGCGCCTTACAGGATCAGCTCCTGGGCCTGCAAGCAAAATACACGCCGGAACATCCGGACGTGGTTCGAACTGAGCACGCCATCGAAGAACTAAAGAAGCGTATGGACGCTCAGCAAAAGGCCGCCACGCCGACGACTAATGCCGTCAAAACGGCCGCTCCGGAACCTCCGCAATTACAACAGCTTCGTGCCAAGCTGCGGCAGGACGATCAAAGTATTGCGGACTTATCTAAAGCCCAGGCCAAAATTCAGAACGATATTCGGGTGTTGCAAGGCCGTCTGCAGGAGAGTCCGATCGTCGAGGAAGAATACAAGGATATAACGCGCGGCTATCAGACCGCCTCGGATAACTACAACGATCTCTTAAAGAAGCACAACACTTCGGAACTGGCGAATCATCTCGAAAATCAGCAGGAAAGCGAACAATTCAAGATTTTTGATCCTCCGAGTCTTCCGAGTCAGCCTTCGTTTCCGAATAAGTTGCTTTTTGCCGGTGGCGGACTCGGCGGTGGACTTGCGCTCGGACTTGGCATTCTTTACCTGATCGCCGCGCTGGACAAATCTTTGCACAGCGAACGCGATGTTGAGTTGGGACTGAAGCTTCCCTTGCTGGTCTCCATTCCAGCATTGGATGTTGTTGCGGGACAAGCCAAGCGGGCTTCCAGTCTGCTAGGCAAGGGATTGAATCAACAGCCGGACGTCCATTAGCAGGCACGCATAAGCGCCGGGGCGCTTGAGGACACGATGAGTCGGATTCACGAAGCGTTGAAAAAGGCAGCGGAAGAGCGGTCATCGAAACTGGCGGCTGGCTCTGCGACAGATCTAGTGGATGTAGCCACTGATTTCGGCCGCGCCCCGCTCGTTGAACCGGCGCACGTTGCACCTGTTCGTCAGGACTTTCGCTCCAACGCAAATCCTTCGCAGTTTGGATTCGAGGAGTTAGTCAAAAAATGCCTGCACCTGAAATGGCATCCAGATCCACGCACCAGTGTGTTTCACGGTGCCGACAGCAAAAAGGTTGGCGCCGAGCGTTTCCGCACTCTGCGTTCCCGCCTTTATCAAATCGCCACCGCGCAACAGCTTAAGAAGGTGCTGGTGACCAGCAGCATTCCCGCCGAGGGCAAAACGTTTGTGGCGGCGAATTTGGCGAACTCTATTGTGCGGCAAAATGATCGCAGCGTGCTCTTGATCGACGGGGATCTTCGTGCGTCGCGGCTCCACCAAGCTCTGGGCGCGCCTTCCACTCCCGGACTGACGGATTATTTGCGTGGCGACGCGGATGAATTTGCCGTGATCCAGAAAGGCTCGGAAGGCAATTTATTTTTTATCCCTGGCGGTAGCCCGGTTTCCAATCCCAGCGAACTTCTGCTCGGCGAGCGAATGAAACGCCTTCTCGAACGAGTCACACCGCTATTCGACTGGATCATCCTGGACTCCCCGCCGGCGTTGCCTGTGCATGACGCGAGCATACTTGCCGACCTTTGTGACGGTGTTCTGTTTGTGGTGCGTGCGGGACAAACCGACTACGAAATGGCCGAGAAGGCGTCATCCGAGTTCCGCGATAAGAATCTGCTAGGGGTGGTGTTAAATTGCGTGGAAAAGGGCGATTCCTACGGCTCTTATTACTACGGCTATCCAGCGACAGAAAAACAATCATAAAAAAATGCGAAAACTGCGTTTGGCGCTACGCAAGCCTCGACTATATTGTTCCCGCGTCGGCCAGTGTCCCCGACCTCCCCTCGCTCCGCTGAAGCAGCCAGAACACAGGAAACAACAGCACCAGCCCTATCAGAAAAAATACCACACCACCTTCATGGTGCAGCCGTCCGTATAGAAAGCCAGAGTCCACGTATTGCGCAAGAATCGTAAGCGTGGCGATCCGGATGCCGTTTTTCACGATCATGAGCACCAGTCCGACTACCACGAAAACCGCCTGTTTCCACGCCGTTCGCAGAAATAGATGGCCGACCAGCAGCGCCAGAATTAGCAGCGCCAGACTCGACCGGATACCACTGCATTCCTTTGCGACTTCGATGCTGAGGTGTGCCAGGTGGAAAATGAAGCCGTCTCGAAGCGCGGGCACCCCGGCCAGATCGAAGATCATTTCGGCGATATCGGCGGAGCCTTTTTGCAAATAATAAATCACGTAGTTTAGTAAGAAGTCTGGAAGCGGGACCATCAGCAACAGAAACAGCAGCGAAAACCTTGCGTTTTTCAAGGCCGATCGGCCGAAGAGCAATGCGAATCCAGCGACCCAGACAAATAACAGCGCCAATATGTACGCGCCAAGTACCCCGGATGCAGACCAGACCGTACGAAAGTGCGCCGCCCACAGGCTCGTCCCGATCGATAATACGATTAGGATCGCCGCGGACACATAGTCGTGCGACAGCTCCGCGAAAATTCCCTTCTGTTCGAAGTACAGCAGCGACGCGCTGATCAGCGGAATGAGCAGAATGTGGGACGCATTGTCATTACCAAGTGAATAGCGAATCAATGCCGTGCTTGGTCCCCAAAAGATCACGACGGAAAGTAGCAGCCATAGACCATAGAGGCAGAGACGTTTGAGAGTGATTGGCGCGGCGTCGCCCAACTGGGTGGTCTCCGATCAGCTACTGGGACTCTGATCATCCTATAGCATTCTCCGGGCCTTCAGGGCGCCCCGATCAGTGTGGCTCCGCCGGCGTTGTCCAAAAGCTAGCTGCTCGTTAGTAGGGCATAAACCAGAACAAGGCATCGGTACTGCCTCGAAAGTAAGCCAGAACTCGCATCCGTTCCTACAAGAGCGACGTAGCCATAACTAGGGGAAAGTATGTACATTCCATGTATGTCTTGTTTTTTCTTTGAGATAGAGCAGGGAAAAGAATTGCAACTCTGGGATAGCAATGTTCACCTATCGAGGGAATTCCCGAGGTCGGGGTCCATCGCATTACCCACTCTTCGATTCGCAAGCCATTGATTTAGTTCATGTTACGGAAGCTCAGCAACGCTTTGGCAGGTGGCACCCGTCGTGCACTTCACCCCCGCAGAGATGACCTACCGTTTAGGGACTCTTACTGCGGTAGCTTGCTTCTAGTGCAAAATATATGGCTCTGAATCGCATCATCTTCGGGTTAGCAGCGGTCGATTTAGCGTCCGCACCGTTGCCTTGGTATGCGCTCCAGGTTCGCACCCGCTACGAGAGAGCCGTCGCCGGGTATCTCACCGGACTTGATTACGAATGGTTTCTTCCCGTCTGCAAAGATCGCAAACTCTGGTCGGACCGCATTAAACAAATCGAGATTCCGCTGTTTCCCGGGTATCTGTTCTGCCGCTTTGATGTCCAGAAGCGCCTCCCGATTCTCAAGGTTCCTGGGGTGGTGCAAATCGTAGGCTATAACCGCCAACCGATCTCCGTGGATGAGTCAGAGATCGCCGCCATTCAGACGCTGGTCGCTTCCGGCGTGCCTAATCAGCCCTGCTCGTTTGTCGAGATTGGCGATCATGTACAGATCGAGTCTGGTCCGTTGCGCGGATTGCAAGGGATTCTCGTCGAGTCCAGAGGGCGCCACAAGTTCGTGCTTTCCGTAAGCCTCCTGCAGCGCTCCGTGGCTGTGGAAATCGATTCCATGTCGGTCACGCCGGTACGTTCGAATGCGGACTGCGCCCTGCGAGAGCTTTCGGACGCAGTGGCGGTCTGACGAATATGACGAACGACTTTAAGTTTTCAGCAGTTGCCATTGGTGACAGCAACTTGGGAAAGAGAACCGAGGGCACAAACGTGAGTATCAGCACCGTAGTTCTGCCGTCCATTACCGCCCCGCCAAAGTTGGGTCCTGTCAACGGGAAGCGGACCAGCAACGACACTGTTGCAAGTTTCGTTTCTGAGGAAGAATTTCGCCGCATGTTGTGCCGCGAAAGGAAGCGCTCGGAGCGTTCACGCAAGCATTTGTTGCTGATGCTTGTGGATTGCAAAGGCACGACAGCGCGCACCACGGACAAACCCTTGATGGAGAAGGTAGCCGGAGTCGTGGCCGCTGTTATCCGTGAAACCGACCTCGCCGGATGGTTCGAATCCGACAGCGTTGTTGGTGCTATCTTCACCGAGCTCGGTAACGCCGAGGCCAGCGCCGCTATCAAGACCATCGAATTGAAAATGTCGGCAGGCCTGCACAAGTCTTTCAAAAAAGACCAAGTCGACAAACTCCAGATCGCCTTCTACGCCTTCCCGGACAGTTGGGCTGGCGACGGAACCGGCAGATCAGTCTCCGCACCGTTATACCCTGACCTTCTGCAAGAAGAGGAAAAGAAAAGAACCTCCCTGTTGATCAAACGAGCGATGGACATCGTTGGTAGCGGTGCGGCGTTGGTCGTTCTGTCGCCACTGTTCTTGGCCCTCGCCGCCTTCATCAAGTTTAGTTCCAAGGGGCCGGTCTTCTTCCGCCAGCCGCGTGTCAGTCAGTTCGGCAAGCACTTTGTTTTCCTGAAGTTCCGCTCCATGAAAGTCTCGACCAACGACACCATTCACAAGGACTATGTGCGAAACTTCATCGCCGGCAAAGCCGCAGCAGCCCCCGCCGAAGGCCAGAAAGCCACGGTTTACAAAATTACCAACGATCCGCGCGTTACCGCTATCGGCCGTTTTATGCGCCGCACCAGCCTGGACGAACTGCCTCAGTTCTGGAATGTGTTTATCGGCGAAATGTCTTTGGTTGGTCCGCGGCCGCCCATCCCCTACGAACTGGAAGCCTATGATGTGTGGCATCGTCGGCGTCTCCTGGAGGTCAAGCCAGGCATTACCGGCCTGTGGCAGGTCCACGGACGAAGTTCCACCACTTTTGATGAAATGGTGCGTTTGGATCTTCAGTATTCACGCACCTGGTCTCCCATGTTGGACGTGAAAATACTGCTCGACACTCCTCGAGCGGTACTCACCGGCGATGGCGCCTATTGAGACTCTAAGTTTGCTTTCGGTCTCTTGGTCGCTGCTTCGCTAAATTAAGTCCGCCGCACGCCGCAGTCTTCATTCCGTGTCCGTTCCTCGGCGCGAGCCTTGTCCGTAGTTGTACCGATTGTTTGTTTCGCAACGGATGTTCAGTATCTCGAACCAGATCCTGTAGACGAGGTGGATAATATGGCTACAAGTCTGATTACCGGCCCCTCCGCAAACTCTCCGGACCGGAATGAAGCAGGAGAAGACGTGATTCGAGTGGGGGTCATCGGCTACGGCTACTGGGGTCCTAACATCGTCCGGAATTTCCATGGCCAGGACCATTCCAATGTCGTCGCGGTTTGTGACAAGAGCCCGAAATCGTTGCATCGTGTCAAAGCCGCTTATCCCGCCATCCACTGCACCAGTGATGCGAACGAGTTGCTGATTTCGCCGGATATTGACTTGATCGCCGTCGTGACCCCGGTATGGACGCACTATGAACTCGCTAAGGCCGCTTTAGAGAACGGCAAGCACGTATTTGTTGAAAAACCCTTCACCACCAACGCCGCGCAGGCCGAGGAATTGATCGAGCTTGCCGAACGCAAGCATCTGAAAATCATGGTGGATCACACATTTTTGTTCACCGGTGCCGTGAAGCGAATTCGATCTTTTATTGACGATGGCACGCTCGGCAAGCTGTACTACTACGATTCGACCCGCGTCAATCTGGGACTGTTCCAGCATGATGTGAATGTGATTTGGGACCTCGCGCCACATGATCTATCGATTATGGATTACGTGATCGCCGAGAAGCCCGAAGCTGTCGTCGCCACCGGTCAAGGGCACCTGAACGGCATCGCCAACATTGCGTTTTTGACCCTCTACTACCCCAACAACGTGATTGGCCACATCAACGTCAATTGGCTTTCTCCCGTGAAAGTGCGCACCACGCTCATCGGCGGAGAGAAAAAAATGCTCGTCTGGAATGACATCGAGGTCGACGAGAAGATAAAGCTGTACGATAAGGGCGTTCAAATGGGTAACCCGGAAGGCTTGTACCAGATGCTCGTCAGCTACCGCACCGGGGACATGTGGGCGCCCAAGGTCGAACAGGTGGAAGCGCTAAAGGTTGAAGCCGCATATTTCGTCGATTGCATCCTCAATAATAAAACCCCTTTTAACGATGGCCAGGCGGGCTTGCGCATCGTGCGCATGCTCGAAGCGGCGGACGAGTCCCTCAAGCAGAAAGGCAAGATCATCCAGCTATGAACGAGTTCGTTTGCATCGCCCCGGATGTAAAGCTCGGAAAAGATGTGCGCCTTTCGAAATTTATCAACCTGTATGGCTGCGAGGTTGGCGACAGCACGAAAATCGGTGCCTTCGTCGAAATTCAGAAAAACGCCAAGATCGGCAAGAACTGCAAGATTTCCAGTCACACCTTCGTCTGCGAAGGTGTGGTCATCGAAGACGAAGTGTTCATTGGTCACAACGTTGCGTTTATCAACGATTCCTATCCCCGCGCCACTGCCGCGGACGGCCAGCTGCAAACCGAGCAGGACTGGAAAGTTGAACAAACTCTGGTGAAAAAGCGCGCATCGATTGGTTCCGGCTCTACGATTCTGTCCAAGGTCACCATCGGCGAGAATGCCCTCGTGGGAGCAGGCAGCGTGGTGACCAAGGATGTGCCTGCTAACGCCGTGGTGGCCGGCAATCCCGCACGCATACTGCGGTATATTGAAAAATAAGTCGTTCTTGCAGGACATTACTGAATCGAGGACCAAGCATGTCAAGCAACGAAAAAATTCCTTTCCTGGATCTAATCACGCCGCACGTAGAGCTCGAAGCGGAACTTCTCGCCGTGTGCCAGAAAGTTCTGCGCACCGCTGGGTTTGTCGGCGGGCCGATGGTCGAAGAGTTCGAGCGCGAATTTGCGAAATTCTGCGACACCAAGTACTGCGTGGGGCTCGCCAGCGGGACAGACGCCGTGCGCTTCGCCTTGATGGCCGCGGGTGTGCAGCAGGGCGACACCGTCGTCACCGTCTCGCACACCTTTATCGCCACCACGGAAGCTATCACCCAAGCTGGCGCTCGTATCGCGTTCGTGGACATCAATGAGCAAACCTACTGCATGGACCCCGCGAAACTTCGCGAATATCTCGAGCGAGAGTGTCACGTCGATGCGGCGACGGGAAAGCTAATTCACACCAAAACGAAATCGCCCGTCACAGCGATTGTACCGGTCCATATCTATGGGCAAGTTGCGGACATGGACGCCATCCTCGAATTGGCGCACCGCTTCAATCTAATCGTTGTGGAAGACGCCTGCCAGGCGCACGGCGCGGAGTATTTTTCCAAGAAGGAAAATCGTTGGAGGAAAGCCGGGTCCATCGGGCAGGCCGGCGCGTTTAGCTTCTATCCTGGCAAGAATCTCGGTGCGTGCGGCGAAGCCGGAGCGGTGACCACTAACGACGAAGAAATGGCGCGCAAGATGCGCATGATTCGCGATCACGGCCAAGCCAAAAAATATTATCACGATATTGAGGGCTACAATGGCCGTCTAGACTCCCTGCAAGCCGGTTTTCTTACCGTAAAGCTTCGCCACCTTGCGGACTGGAACCAAAAACGTCAGGCCGCCGCCCGGCGCTATCAGGAACTCTTTGGCAAGACCGACGGATTGATTATGCCTTTCCAGCCGCAATGGTCGCGGCCTGTGTTTCATTTGTTTGTGGTGCGCGTAAACGACCGTGCCGCGCTCCAGAAGCATCTTGCAGACGCCAAAATCGACACCGGAATCCACTATCCAGTGCCGTTGCATCAGCAAAAGGCCTATGCGCATTTGGGGTACAAGGCGGGAGACTTTCCGGTCACCGAAAGAATCGCGCCGGAAATCCTTTCGCTTCCCATGTTCCCGCAGCTGACGCCTGAACAGCAGGCTCGCGTCGTCACCGAAACCGCACGCTTTTTGGAACAGTCCGGGGCTGCGAAGCAAAACAGCCCGGTCCCCGTTCAAGTGTGAAATGCGGTTACCGCGGCTAGTACCAGTGCTCTTGGCGATTTGAGCTGTATCGCCGCATTCCGTGCCTGGCACTTTTCACCCTCGTAGTAGAATCATGCGATGCTGCATTCTCCGTGAAACGAGGCGCGTGGTTCCGGCTTTTGCCCCGAATGCTTGGCCATGACCAATACTCTCAGCTACGTCCTAATCACGCCGGCGCGCAATGAGGCGGGCTTTATTGAAATGACCTTGAAATCGGTCGCCGCGCAAACCGTGCCGCCTACGAAATGGGTGATCGTAAACGACGGCTCGACGGATAACACTGAAGAACTCGTCAGGAAGTATGCTGCGGATTGCCCCTGGATCGACCTGATACAAATGCCCGAGCGTCACGAGCGGAGTTTTGCGGGCAAGGCATTTGCCGTGAGCACGGGAGTTGCGCGACTCGGCGACTTGCAGTACGACGTGATTGGCAACCTTGACGCGGACGTTTCCTTTGAGCCCGACTATTTCGCGTTTCTCATGGAGCGCTTCGAAGAAAATCCGAAATTGGGTGTCGCCGGCACATCCTTCCAGGAAAACAACTTGCGTTACAACTATGAATTTGTCGGCATCGAGCACGTCTCTGGTATGTGCCAGATGTTCCGCCGCGAGTGCTTTGCCGCAATCGGCGGTTACCCGGCTATAAAATCGGGTGGCATCGATCTAATCGCGGTCTTGAGCGCCCGCGCCAAAGGCTGGGAAACACGCACTTTTCTCGAGAAGAGCTTCGTGCACCATCGTAGCCAGAGCGCCGCATCGCACGGCCGCCTCGCCGAACGGCTGCACATGGGCCGCAAAGACTATCTTCTCGGCAATCATCCTCTGTGGCAGATTTTTCGCGGCGCCTATCAGATGACACACAAACCTTATTTCATCGGCGGATTTTTGCTCCTAGCAGCGTATTTCTGGAACGCAATTCGCGGTGTCGAGCGATCGATACCTAAAGAACTGATGGCCCTGCGCCGCAGCGAGCAAATGCAGCGATTGAAGTCGATGGTGGTACGCCGCTTCCGCCCGCGGCCCGTTGTTTCGAGCAACTAAAAGGTGAGGTACAGCGTGAACGTTTGCGGTAAGGACATTAGGGTTCAGGGGCGCTTCGTCCGCATCGCCCGTCTGGACGGAGACAAATATACTTTTCCGGACGATCCAGAGGCGATGGTCGAAGGTTTACGGAAATGCGGCAAGCGAATCGACCTTTTTACATTTTGGCAGAGACTGCCTGAGACTACGCCAAAATATCCGTACGCCATAGAGTGGGACAATTTAGCTGTCCTGCCGGTATCCACTTTCGATCACTGGTGGAACCAGCAAATTCGTTCCTTCCCTCGCAACCGCGCGCGACAGGCAGAAAAAAAGGGTGTCGTGCTTCGTGAAGTGCCAGTGGACGACGTGCTCTTCAGAGGCATCGTCGAAATCTATAACGAATGCCCCGTGCGCCAAGGCAAGCGGTTTCCTTATTATGGAATGAATCTCGATGGTGCGCGCGCCTACGCCTCGACGTTCCTGGACCGCAGCATCTACATAGGGGCATTTGTTGGCGAATCCATGATCGGTTTCATCAAGCTGGTAACCGACGAAACCCGCACGCAGGCTTGCCTCGTGCATATCCTCTCTATGGTCCGGCACAAGGACAAGGCTCCCACGAACGCACTGATTGCCGCAGCGGTTCGCGCCTGCGCTGATCGAGGCATTCCTAATCTCGTATACGAGCACTTTTCTTATGGCAAAAAGAAGGATGACAGCTTAAGCCACTTTAAAGAGGTCAACGGATTTGCGCGTGTCGACTTACCTCGCTACTACATACCGTTGACTCCTCTAGGCCGCGCTGCTTTTCGTCTAGGACTGCATCACAGGCTTGTGGACCATCTTCCCGAATCGCTTACCGCCAAATTCCGCGATCTGCGCAGAGCGTGGTACAGCCGAGGTTCGCAGTCGTCGTCGGCGGAAGCCACCTAAAGGACAGCGTGTGCCGGGGATAGTAGGACTGATCACAAAAATGCCACGCGTGTGGGCGGAGCCTCAACTCGCGCGCATGGTCGAAGCCCTCCGCCACGAATCTTTTTACGTTACCGGCACGTGGATCGACGAGTCCTCGGGCATCTACGTCGGTTGGGTGGCGCGGCAAAATTCCTTCTCGGAGGGCATGCCGCTTCGCAATGAGCGGGACGACGTCACGCTCGTCTTCTCTGGCGAGGATTACCGCGAACCGGACACCGCTCGGCGCCTCAAGGAGCGAGGGCACTCCTGTGAAGAAGGCGGTCCGTCATACCTGGTGCATCTCTATGAGGAAGATCCCGACTTTCTCAAAAATCTAAATGGCCGCTTCCAAGGTCTGCTGGCCGATCGCACGCTCGGCACGGCAACGCTCTTCAACGATCGTTTTGGTCTTCAACGCATTTATTATTACGAGGCTGAAGACGCCTTTTATTTTTCCGCCGAGGCCAAAGCCATCCTGGCGGTCCGCCCCGAATTGCGCCGCACGGATCCACAAAGCTTGGGAGAGTACATCGCCTGCGGCTGTGTCCTGGAAAATCGCACACTCTTCAGCGGCATTCACGCGCTGCCACCGGGTTCAGCCTGGACCTTCCGAGGTGGTGTACTCGAGAAGAAAGCTGCGTACTTCGAGCCCCGCGAATGGGAAGAACAAGAGCTGCTGGACAGCGAAGGGTATTATCAGCATCTGCGTGACGCTTTCACGAACGCTCTGCCCCGTTATTTCGATGGCTCAGAACGCATCGGCGTCTCGCTCACCGGTGGGCTCGATACCCGCATTATCATGGCGTGGCGGAAAGCCCCGGCCGGGTCGCTGCCTTGCTATACCTTTGGCAGCATGTATCGCGAGAACCAGGACGTTTATCTCGCGCGTCGCGTAGCCGAAATCTGCGGCCAGCCCTACGAAGTCCTCACCGACGATGAGCGCGCCCTTTCACGATTCCCGCACTACGCTGAACGCACCCTGTACCTCACCGATGGCTGCGTGGATATCAGCCGCTCCGTTGATCTGTGGAACAACGAAATGGCGCGCCAGATTGCGCCCGTACGCATGGTCGGCACCTTCGGAAGCGAAATTATCCGCAAGTCAGTGATGTTCAAGGCCGTACTGCCTTCACCTGAGCCTTTCAGCCCGGGCATGTTCGCCGAAGTCGCGCGCGCGGTGGAAAGCTATCGCAACCTGTTGCGCGGCAATCGCACCAGCCTGGTGGCCTTCACCCAGCCCTCCGCGTATCACTTCGGCGTCCTCATGCTCGAGCAAACGCAACTGACGTTGCGTTCCCCGTATCTGGACAACGAAATCGTCCGCACCGTCTTCCGCGCGCCCAAGATTGAGCAAGGCGAAGATGTACGCATGCGGCTCATTCAGGAAGGCAGTCCGGCATTAGCCCGCTTGCGAACGGACCGCGGCCTCGGGCATTACAATCCCGTCGCCAAGGCCCTGAATCGCGCCTATCTGGAGTTCACCTTCAAGGCCGAGTACGCTTATGATTACGGCATGCCGCAATGGATCGCCAAGATCGATCACGCTTTCGCGCCGTTCCATCTCGAGCGCCTGTGGATGGGCCGTCACAAACTCTTCCATTTTCGCTGGTGGTATCGCACCGTCCTCGCGAACTATGTTAAGGAAATGCTCCTAGATCCGCGCACACTCTCTCGCCCCTATCTCGAGCGTAAAGGCGTCGAAGCCATCGTCCACGGCCATCTCAAGGGCAATCGCAACTACACCACGGAGATTCACCGCCTCCTTTCGCTGGAGCTACTGCACCGCCTTTTTCTTGACGTTCAAATTTAGTTCCGTAGGATGTAGCACTGTCCCAATGGTCAAAGACGCCGCGCAAATCGTGTCTCAGACTAACCAAACTCCGGGTTCTGAGGGCCCTCTGACTACGACCATTGCGTCCAAAACCACTCAGCGTATTTCCGCTCTCGATTTCACCAAAGGCGCCCTCGTCCTGATCATGGTGCTCTATCATTGGATCAACTATTTCATCGGGCCTCAGTGGCCTTACTATCCATATCTGCGATTCTTGACCCCGTCTTTCATCTTCATTACTGGATTTATGGTTTCCCACGTTTATCTAGCGAAGTATGATCCCGCCGACCGTCGACTTTCGCAGCGACTATTCACGCGCGGGCTTAAGCTCCTGGCGATATTCCTCGTACTAAACGTGGCCCGAATTTTTATCGTCCCGGCATTGTCCACTGGCGTCCTCGGGGGGGACTTACTCGATCCTGGGAACATGTTCATTGTTTTCGTATCCGGAAATCTGTCGGTCGTAAGTGGCAAGCTCGTCTCCTTCTTTATTCTGGTGCCCATCAGCTATCTGCTCATGTTCTCGGGAGCGCTAATGTTCCCATATCGATTTTATAGGTACACGTTTCATGTCGCGTGTGGGCTCCTCTTGTCTTCCATCTTGATATTGGGCTTGCTCGGCGAGCAAAGCCAAACCCTCGAACTCTTCACTGTCGGGATGCTGGGCGTGTTAATTGGATTCCTGCCCATCGCGGCGATTAACGATTTCGTTCGCCACCCGTACCTGCTTGCTTTTGCCTACCTGTGTTACACCATAGCCATAACCATCTGGAACGTCCCATTTGCGCTCCTGATCGTTGGAGTGGCCCTGAGCGTCGCGGTCGTTTACCTGATAGGCGCAAGCGGCAGCGAATCTGGCAGAATAAAAAACGAGGTCATTCTGCTCGGCAAATACTCATTGTTTGGATATATTTCCCAGATTGCCGTCCTTCAGATCCTCAGCGCGGGCTTCCACCGTGTCAATCTCGGAGGTGGAGCAGTGCTCGGTATATCCTTCCTCGCAGCGTTTGCCCTGACCATAGCGAGTGTAGAGATAGTCGATCGCGCAAGGGCCAGAACCCCCGGCATTGACAGATTGTACAAAGCAGTCTTTGCTTGAAGGGACAGAGACTGCGATAGGTATGCAGTTACCTAAGCTTGCGGCGCTGAAAAGTGATTTCCACGACGCGGGAATGCTTCGCGCCAGATCGGGGCCAAAGGGCCCGTAGAGGAAGATCGCATGATATTTTGGATCGCCTTCCTCATCTGCATCACCGGCATCGCAGGACTTTTTTTCCTTAATCGCGACAAGTCCACGCACAATTCCAAAGCCCTCTGGTTACCGGTTATCTGGCTTTGCATAGCAGGCTCTAGGCCGGTCTCCTCGTGGCTGGGAACTGGGGGCAGTTCCGCAGGCGCTCTCGCTTCAACCGTCGACGGCAGTCCCATGGACGCGGCTATTTTTGGGGCTCTCGTGGCTGCTGGCCTAATCGTAGTTTTTCTTCGCAGGAATAGGACCAATGCCCTCCTCAAAGCCAGCGTTCCAGTGCTCGTATACTTCCTGTACTGCTTGATCAGCGTGACTTGGTCGCCGTTTCCTGAGCCGGCTTTTAAGCGCTGGACCAAAGACGTCGGCGATCTGGTCATGGCGCTGATCCTTGTAACCGATGGTGAGCCCGTTGCCGCCCTACGGCGTTTTTTTTCCAGGGTAGGATTTATACTGTTCCCGGTCTCCATCCTTTTGATCCGCTACACCGACCTGGGCCGTGGATATGATCCAGACGGTGGGCCCATGAACACCGGCGTAACCACCAACAAAAATAGCCTCGGCATGATCGTGTTCCTTCTCTCGATCGGCGCTCTGTGGAACGTGCGGGCGTTGTTCATGGATAAGGAAGCTCCCAATCGTACTCGGCGCCTGATCGCCCAAGGGACCTTTCTTACTTTCGGCATTGTGCTGCTTCAAATGGCTCACTCTGCTACCTCTATCGCGTGTTTCATCCTCGGCGGCGGGCTCATCCTTGCGACCGGTCTGCGTTCGATGCGAATCCGTCCCGCCAGAGTGCACGCGCTCTGTTTGGGAATCGTTTTTGCTGGGGCGATTATAATGCTCTCGGGCGGCGAGTCCATCGTCACCAGTGCTCTGGGCCGGAAGTCGAATCTGAGTGGCCGGACGGATATTTGGGCGGCCTCCATTGCGGCGGCCGATAACCCAATTATTGGCACCGGTTTCGAAAGTTTCTGGAACACGAACGTAGAGAAAGTCGCCCGCAGCCTGCCCGGCTATTGGGAAATTCATAATCTCGTCTCAGCACACAACGGCTATATACAGATTTATTTGGACCTGGGTTGGATAGGTGTGTCTCTGATCGCGCTGATAATAATAAGTGGATATCGCTATTCTATTAGGGCTTTCCGGCGCGATCCCGAGCTGGCCAGCTTGTTTCTCGCTTATATCGCCACAAGCACGATATACAGCATCACCGAGGCTGGCTTCCGGGTGCTAACTGCAACTTGGATCTTTCTATTGCTTGCTGTGGTAAGTGCGAGCGGCGTCGCTGCTGGCCTTTTCGGCGGCGAATCACCCAAGACCATTCCTCCGAGCGGTGGCACACCGAGCAGAGCACCTGCCCGCAAGAAACTCCTCCCGCAGGGGGAGCCCGTTCTTGGCGCCCGCCGCGGTTTGGCCCTGGGATCGCAAAAAGGATAATAGTTGAAACCTTTCGACTCCACCGGAAACTTCCATCCCATCGCCACCGGCGAGGGACTTCGCCGCACCGCCGTGCGTGGCGTTGGAGCCAGCGTTGCCGGTCAGGCGGGTGGCTTCGCACTGATGATCGGGTCAGTGGTCATCCTGGCACGGCTTCTCACCCCGGCGGATTTCGGGATCATGACTATGGTCACCACCTTCAGCCTTCTGTTTCGCAGCTTCGGCATGAATGGTTTCACGGAATTCATCATGCAGCGCGAGGAGCTTACGCATTCTCTTGCCAGCAATCTCTTTTGGGTCTGTCTCGGTATCGGCGCGGTTCTCACTCTGGCGTTTGCCGCCTCCGGTCCATTGCTGGCGCTTTTCTATCACAATTCCGCCGTAGCCCCTGTAGCTGCAGGCCTGTCGCTGACGATAGGGCTTGGCTGCGCGGGCTATATTCACTTGGGGCTGTTGCAGCGCGCTATGCAGTTCAGAAGCACCGCAATCATCAATTTGGTTGGGCATCTATCATTGGTGATTGTCACTATCGTTTTGGCGATGGCAGGCTGGCACTACTGGGCGCTGGTTTGGGGCAGCGTGACGCAGACGGTGGTGGTTTCAGCGTCTGCTTGGTGGACGTGCCGATGGATACCGAGTCGGCCGGGTCGCGCCTCTGGAACCGGTTCGGGATTGAAGTTCGCGATGAACGTCTATTCGCATTTTGCTTTCAGCTACTTGACGCGCAATACGGACAACCTCCTCGTTGGCTGGCGCTTCGGCGATCGCGCCCTTGGATTTTATAAGCGGGCCTACGACCTGTTCGTTCTCCCGGAAACACAATTGCTGGCGCCTGTGTCCGCCGTGGTCGTGAGTACACTGAGCCGAGTCAGCGGTGACCGCGAACAGTTCCAACGCTACTTTCTGCGGGCTATATCGGTTTTGGCGCTCGTAGGAATGGGCGTCGGGGCGGATTTTGCTTTAGTGGGAAAGGATCTCATTCGTTTTCTTCTCGGGCCTGGCTGGGAGGAGGCTGGTCGAATTTTCGCTCTATTCGGCCCGGGAATCGGCGTTATGTTGCTCTATAACACGCACGGGTGGGTGCATCTTTCCATCGGCCGTCCGGAGAGGTGGTTTCGTTGGGGTTTGCTGGAGTTTGCATGCACTGCCAGTCTGTTCTTGGTGGCTTTACACTGGGGCCCTTCCGGAATCGCCTTGGCTTGGACGATTTCGTATTTCCTACTGATGTTTCCCGGCTTCTGGTACGCCGGCAAGCCCATCGGGATGGGCATGGGGCCGATATTCGCCGTCATCTGGAAGTTTTTTGCCGCGTCGGTTGCAGCGGGCTGTCTTACTTTTCTGATCATCAGGACAACGTCTCTTTTTGCCGAGCCGTTCAGCACCTTAAGCGCTTTCGTAAGGATGGTTTCCGTTTCCTTGGTATTCTCCGGATTGTATTTTCTCGCAGTGATCGTGCTCCACGGGGGCCTTAAACCTCTCACGGAGACCGTTAGCCTGTTTCGTGACCTGCTGCCTCAGCGGATGCTTAGGGGCACAGTCCCTGCAACCGTCGATACGTAGGGATTACTGGACAGTTCGACATTCCGGGGGAATCAAAGTGGCTAGATTTCTCGGGCGATACAGAACTTAAGACATGAAGTGCGATGGCGAGCGTGGTGACGAGTTTAGGATATTCGCCGGAAGACGTCCGCTGCGTGCAACGCTAGATGTCGCAGATGCTGCAGATTCAAAATTCTTTCCGGGTAGCGCAGGGGGAAATATGCCAACGCTTAGGCAGCGGGTTGTTTCTTCAGTGGTGCGCAGGTATCCGTTTTACAGCGGCTGTGGGAAGGTCGCCAACCATCCGTGGGTCTCTACCCTGGCGGGTGCGAGTAAAGAGGAAGTATGGGCACGTGTGCCAGGCGGACAGGTTCTTGCTCCTCTCGACGACTTGATGGGCCGCGCCGCCTACTACGCTGGCGAGCATGACCGCAAGATCACCTGGATTTGTAGAAAGCTGATTTGTCGCGGCGACACGGTTCTGGATATCGGCGCGAACATCGGAATGAACACTGTCCATATGGCCAGCTTGGTCGGCAGTGGCGGAGTAGTCCATGCGTTTGAGCCCAATCCCAGGTTGGTCGGATTGCTGCGCCGCGCAATCGACCGCAACTCCCTGCCCCAGGTTAAGCTTCACGAATTCGGCCTGGGTTCGACGGAATCCACGTTGGAGCTCCGTGTACCCGGAAGCAACACTGGTGAGGGATCATTCGTGCGCAACAGGGACACGGAGAATTGCCTTTCTGTGAAGGTCCGTGTCCGCCCTTTGGACGATGTAGCCATGGAGCAGGACATCCGGCGCGTCTCTCTCCTCAAGATTGACGTGGAGGGTTTTGAGGCGTCGGTCCTTAGCGGCGCATTGCAGTTCCTGGAGAGGGTTCGGCCAGCAGCGATCCTGTTCGAAGTAATTGAGCGCATTTCCGGCCGTGTTTCCGACGATCCGGTGTTTCGAATTCTGCTTGATTTCGGCTATGCCTTCCAGTCGATTCCGCGTTCGATGGTCGCGATGCGTTTGCCACCGTTCGATCCCGTCCGGCAGCCGCCTGCAGTGAGCAATGATTTCTTGGCCATCGCGCCTGGAGCTGAGCGGCTACGTACCGCGCTTCACGGCGGGCATTTCTCAGTCCGGGATTGAAACTTCTCACAAGGGGATCATTAGTGAGTCGATTACGGATCTTGGTGCTAGCGCCCGACGCCAACCCAGAGTCCATCAGCGTTTCTCTGGTTAGCTATCGCCACGCCGAAGCCCTCGCGCAACTCCATGCTGTGACACTAGTTGGTCGCGCGAACAGCGAGGACGCTCTTCGCCGAACGCAATCGCCTTTTGACTCCATTGAGGCCATCAGCATCCCATGGCTCGATCGCGTCTGGGACTGGAGTTTCCGTCGGATTTTTAAGAATAATTTCAATAGCCGAGCCTTGACTCCCTTTAGCTATCCTTTCGGAATCGCGTTTGAATGGAGTGCCTGGCGGCTCATGCGTACTCGGATTAACGCCGGCGAGTTCGACATCGTTTTACGCCTTTCGCCGGTAAACTCGGTATTACCCAGCGCCTTCCCATTTTTTCTGCGCAACCATTCCATTCCTTTCGTGATCGGGCCAATCAATGGAGGTTTGCCCTGGCCGCCAGGTTTCAGTCAGGCCAGTAACCAGAGGTCTTGGATCGACAAGCTCAGAACGGTATACAAATTCCTGCCTTTTGCGCGATCTACCTATCGCCGGGCGGCTGCGATCATCGCAGGTTCATCGCAGACGTATTCCGAGTTTGCCACCTATCGCGAGAAGCTTTTCTTCGTCCCGGAGAACGGCGTCAGCCTTTCGCTCTGTTCGAGTGCTCTGTCACGTTCCCAGCATGACGGCAAGCTTGAGTTGATTTACATCGGAGGGCTGATTCCCTTGAAGGCGTGTGACCTCGCATTGCGCGCCGCAGCTCCCTTCTTGCGCGACGGCCTGGCCCACTTTACGCTAGTTGGCGATGGACCGGAGCGGAGCCGCCTTGAGCAACTCTCGAAGTCTCTCGGAATCGAGGAAGCCGTTTCGTTCTGCGGAATGCTCCCTCATGCCGAAGCCATGCAGCGATTACGTTCAGCGGACGTGATGGTCTTTCCATCCGTGCGTGATTTCGGTGGCGGTGTGGTTTTTGAAGCTCTGGCGCTCGGTGCAGTTCCTATTGTCGCGGACTTCGGCGGACCAGGTGATATTGTTTATCCAGAAGTTGGGCGGAAGCTCTCTCTTACCAATGAGAGCGACGTGGTGTCACAATTGGAAAAGATACTTGCCGAGTTCATACAGGATCGGAATCTTCTTGACCGGTTGCGACAGCAAGGTATGTCTTACGCTCGGGAGCGCTTAACTTGGGAGGCCAAGGCGCGAATCGTGACCGAGATCATGAACTGGGTTTTGGCCCGGGGGCCGAAGCCAGATCTTCCGCCGCCAAAGGCGCTAGCCGTCGGTACTGGCTCCTCCCAATCAATAGCTATGCTGCACACTAAGAATCAGGCGTCCGCGTAGAGGCCGTACAGCAGGCATTAGAACACGCGACACTCTGTCGCGAAAGACCGTTGCTAGTGGCAAGACATTGTCCGAAAATGGCGATATCTACCAATTCAGACATCAAAAACACTCAGGCGCGGCGAGTGTACACATCCAGGAATCCAGCTTAAAGTCAAAGTCGAGTGTGAATGATCATGCAAACGAGCAGCATTGCTGAGGCATCTCCTGCCAATGAACGCGAGTCTCAGCGGGGAATAGCGAAGCCGTCGAACGATATCGAGATTGGCTTGCTAACGGGCTGCCAGGACCGCCCCTACGCCTTCGGCTTGGCTATGGCGCTAATCGCCAAAGGTGTGCGCGTAGAAGAAATCGGTAGCGATAACGAAGACAGCCCTGAGCTGCACGTCACCCCGAACCTGCGCTTCCTCAATTTCCGTGGCCGCCAGGACCAAAGCGAAAAATTCGCGCCCAAACTAAAGAAAATACTCGTCTACTACGCCCGGTTGTTGCGCTACGCTGCCCGCTCCAAGCCGCCGATCTTCCACATCCTTTGGAACAACAAATTCGAGTATTTCGACCGCACCCTCCTGATGCTGTACTACAAGCTCTGCGGCAAAAAAATCGCCTTTACGGCGCACAACGTGAATCAAGCCAAGCGCGATGCGAAAGATTCGTTCCTTAATCGCCTGACGCTCAGAATCCAATACCGCCTCACGGATCACATTTTCGTTCACACGCAAAAAATGAAAAGCGAGCTGTGCGACGATTTCGCCGTCGTCGAAAAAGCCGTCACCGTCATACGCCATCCCATCAACAACGCTTTCCCTGACACCGCCCTGACGCCCTCCGAGGCGAAGCGCCAGCTCGGCGTCAAGGATGACGAAAAAACTATTCTTTTCTTCGGCAGAATCCGCCCCTACAAGGGCATCGAGCATCTACTAGCCGCATTCCAGCAACTCGTAAAAAGCGATCCGAAATATCGTCTAATCATCGCCGGCGAACCAAAAAAAGGCAGCGAAGCCTACCTCGACGAAATTCGCCAAATCGCCAGTCGCGACTTCAAACCCGGTGAAATCATCCTGAAATTCCAATTCATCCCCGATCGTGAAATGGAAATATATCTCAAAGGCGGCGACGTTCTCGTCCTGCCCTACAAAGACATTTTCCAAAGCGGCGTGCTCTTCCTCGCCTACAGCTTCGGCTTGCCCGTCGTCGCCACCGACGTCGGCTCCTTCCGCGAAGAAATCGTCGAAGGCAAAACCGGTTTCATTTGCAAGCCTGGAGATCCCGGCGACTTGGCCAAAACCCTCGAAACATACTTCTTAAGCGACATCTACACGAATTTGTGCGCCCGCCGTCAGGACATTAAGGATTACGCTAACACCGTGCATTCGTGGGACGCGGTCGCGGAACTCACCCGCAGCGCCTATGTGACCATTTCAGGAAGGCAATCGCAATGAAACCGCTAGTATCCATTCTCATTCCTGCGTACAACGCCGAAGCGTGGATCTCCGACACGCTGAATTCCGCTATCGCCCAAACTTGGCCCAACAAAGAAATCATTGTGGTCGACGACTCCTCCAAGGATCAAACTCTCGCCGTCGCCCGCAAATTTGAATCGGATCAGGTTAAGGTTTTCACTCATCCAAATTCCGGAGCTGCGGCCACCAGGAATAAAGCCTTTTCCCTCTGCAAGGGCGAGTACATTCAATACCTGGACGCCGACGACTTGATGTCTCCAGACAAAATTTCCCGCCAGCTCGAAGCCTTGGGCTCGTCGCAGGATAAGCGCATCCTGCTCTCCGGCGGCTGGGGACCATTCCTCTACCGCTACCATCGCACCAAGTTCACTCCCAGCTCTCTCTGGGCCGATCTCACTCCCGCCGAGTGGTTGGTCCGCAAGCTGAGCCAGAATATCTACATGCAGACCGCTTCGTGGCTCACCAGCCGCGAACTCGTCGAAGCCGCCGGCCCGTGGGACACGCGATTGCTCGGCGATGACGACGGCGAATTCTTCACCCGCGTTCTCCTTGCTAGTCACGGCGTAAAATTCGTTCCGCAGGGAAAAGTTTATTATCGTACTTCCGGCGCCGGCAGCTTGAGCTACATCGGTGGTTCCGACAAGAAGCGCGAAGCCCAGCTGCTTTCCATGAAGCTGACCATTTCCTATCTGCGTTCCTTGGAAGACACCCCAAGATCCCGCGCCGCCTGCGTAACCTATCTGCAAAACTGGCTGGTTTTTTTCTATCCCGAGAGAATGGACATCGTCGAGGACGCCCAGCGGATGGCCAAGGAGCTCGGAGGCCAGCTGCAAGAGCCGTACTTGTCCTGGAAATATTCCTGGATCAGAGCCTTATTCGGCTGGCACCTCGCCCGTCGCGCGCAGATCATGCTGCCAAGTCTGAAATGGTCCGTAATCAGAAAATGGGACCAAACACTATTTCGCCTGGAAAATCGCAGCTTCGCGGATAACTTCGGAAGATGAGGAATCCATTGCTCTCGATCGCAAAACCCATTGAACGAGCCGCTCGCACTCTTGGAGACTCGCAATGATCATCACACGCACTCCTATGCGCATCTCCTTTTTCGGTGGCGGCACCGACTACCCAGTCTGGTACCGCGAGCATGGCGGCGCCGTCTTGTCGACCACCATCGACAAGTCCTGCTATATCACCACGCGCTGGCTGCCGCCTTTTTTCGAGTACCACAGCCGCATCTCCTACTCGAAAGTGGAAAACGTCAGCAGCAACAACCAGATCGAGCATCCTTCCGTGCGCGCCTGCCTGGAGCACATGGGCATCGACGGCGGTGTGGAAGTTCATCACGTCGCGGACTTGCCCGCTCGCACGGGTCTGGGCACCAGTTCGGCATTTACTGTCGGTTTTCTTTTGTCGCTCTACGCGCTCAAGAATCAAATGCGCGACAAGCATGCTCTGACCGCCGAAGCCATTCACGTGGAACGCGATTTGCTCAAAGAGACTGTCGGCGCGCAAGATCAAGCCAGTTGCGCGCATGGCGGTTTCAATCGCATTAACTTTCACACCAATGATTCGATTGAAGTGAAGCGCATCTTGGCGCCGCCCAGCAGAATCGCCGAACTCCAGGACCATCTCGCTCTGTACTTCACGGGATTTTCCCGCACCGCCTCGGAGATAGCGAAAGAGCAAGTCAAAGCCACGCCCAATCGCCAAAAAGAATTGACCGAAATGTATCAAATGGTGGACGAGGCTGAAGCCATCGTCGCGAATTCCACTCGCTCCTTGGATGAATTTGGCAGATTGTTGCATCAAAACTGGCAGATTAAGCGAACCCTGACGCAGATGATCTCGAATTCCAGCATCGACGAAATCTATGAAGCCGGAATCGGCGCCGGTGCGCTAGGCGGAAAGATCCTGGGCGCAGGGAGTGGCGGTTTTATGCTCTTCTTCGTGCCGCCAGACCGCAAGGATGCCCTGCGGCGGCGTTTGAAGAATCTTTTGTGCGTTCCGTTCGCCTTCTCGGATCGCGGCAGTGATGTCGTCGTGTACGAACCAGAGTTCGCTTACGACAAATCGCTCGCCAGCGACCGCAGCGAGATTTATGCCCAACGCACCTGACGCCATCGTGCTCTGTGGTGGCGCCGGCACGCGTCTGAGAAGCGTCACCGGCGAGGCTCCCAAGTCACTCGCTACGATTGGCGATCGGCCGTTTCTCGAATTGCTCTTGCATCAACTGCGTCGGCACGGCTTCCAGCGCGCAATTCTAGCGGTCGGCTACCAGCGAGACTTGATTCGCTCGCATCTCGGTGACCGCGCGTGTGGCGTCACATTGGAATACTCGATCGAATCAACTCCGCTCGGAACCGGCGGCGCGTTGCGCAACGCGATTGATCTCGTCTCATCGGAGTCCGCCCTGATTATGAACGGTGACAGCTACACCGATGCCGATTTATCTGCGTTTGCAAATGACTTTCACGCGGCGAAAGCTGATATGTCCGTCGTCGTTGTGCCAGCCGACGGCCGTGTTGACTGCGGCCTCGTCTCGGTCGATTCCAGGAACAGAGTACTGGGTTTCAAGGAGAAGCAAACTTCCACCGGGAATTTCCACGTGAACGCCGGAATCTACATGGCGACGAAGCGCATTTTCCAGGACGTGACGCCGGCAGTTCGCATGTCGCTTGAAGAGGAACTATTTCCTCGCTGGCTGGCCGAAGGAAAATACCTTCGCGCGTTCAGTCATCCCGGCAAATGCGTAGACATTGGGACTCCGGAGCGCTATCAGGCCGCTCAAGATATTCTGGCCAACGTCGAGATCGGCCAAGCAATCTCCAATCCGTCGGGGACCATCCGCGCATGAAGGTGCTGATCACTGGAGCCACGGGTTTCATCGGCGGATATCTCGCCAAGCACTGCGCCGAGGCTGGCGCTTCAGTGCTGGGAATCGATATCCGTGAGCCAGAGAATGCTTGGCCTCACGCCGCTTTCGAGCGCTGCGACGTCTTGGACTCTGCGCGCTTGCAAGTCTTGCTCTCCACATTTCGCCCCGAGCGCATCTTTCATCTCGCGGCTCAGAGTTACTCCACGCTATCCTGGAAACAGCCGCGCGAGACCATGGATATCAACGTTGGTGGGACCATCAGCCTGTTCGAGTGCCTTCGCGCGTTGGCCATGAAGCCTCTGGTTGTGGTCGCGTGTTCGAGCGCGCAATATGGTTCCGTTGCCGAATCGGACCTGCCTATTCGCGAGAGTCATGCGCTTTCTCCGTTACATCCGTATGGCGTCAGCAAGGTCGCCGCGGACTTGCTTGCCGCGCAGTATTTCGCGAATTACGCGATCCCGGCGATTCGCCTTCGCATCTTCAATACCACTGGACCGGGAAAACTGGGCGATGTCTGCTCTGACCTCGCGAAGCGCGCCGTCGAGATCGAGATGGGAACTTGTCCGCCGTCACTTGCCGTCGGCAATCTGCAAAATCGCCGCTCGCTAACCGACGTTCGCGATCTCGTCCGAGGACTCTGGTTAGCCGCCGAACACTGCCGCGCCGGCGAGGTTTACAACATTGGTGGTGACGACGTCTATTCGGTCGAGCAGCTCGTCGACATGATTCGCGCGCAAGTAAAATTCAGCTTCCAGGTGGAGCAGCGCCCGGAATTAATGCGCTCTCGTGATGAGCAGGTCATCGCTGGGGACAACGCCAAATTTCGCAATTGTTGCGGCTGGCAGCCTGCGATTCCTCTGGCTGCCACTCTGCGCGACATGCTGGCGTGGTGGAGAGTTCGTCTTGCAGCCGCCGTTCCGCAATTGCCACGGCAGGAATCCGCCGGGCTCCAGAATTTCAGCGTTTGAAGGAGAATGGACTTCGCGACCGCAAAAATACTCGCAAGTCTCAGCCGTCCATGAAAACTCAAGAGAACACCAAGCTTCTGCAGGATCTGGTGCGCGCCCGCATTCGGAGCTCCATCGAACTCAAGCAAGTCTTGCTGGCGGACTCCGCTTTTCACGATCTTGTGGCTCACGTCGCCATGCAAATCGTCAAATCGCTGCGCGCTGGCGGCAAGGTGATGTTCTTCGGCAATGGCGGTAGCGCCGCCGATGCCCAGCATCTCGCCGCGGAGTTTACCGGGCGCTACTTGAAAGAACGCCGCGCGCTGCCGGCCCTGGCGCTGCATGCCAATACTTCGTCGCTCACCGCCATTGGCAACGACTACGGCTTCGAGTTCGTCTTTGCCCGCCAGCTCGAAGCGCTCGGCAAAGAGGGCGATGTTGCGGTGGGAATTTCCACCAGCGGAAACTCCCCCAATGTGCTGCGCGCGCTGGAAGCCGCAAAGTCCAAATCTATTTACAGGGTAGCGCTCGCCGGAAAAACCGGCGGTAGAATGAAACAGCTTGCGGATTGCACCATTTGCATTCCTTCAGACGATACGCCGCGCATTCAGGAGTGCCACATCCTCACCGGTCACCTGATCTGCGAGATCGCCGAGGAAATGCTGTTCGAGCCGTCGCAGGAGTAATCCCGTCTCCAACATGTTGCGAATCCTTTTTGTTGAGCCAGGAGCCGCTGTCGCCGGCCCGGCGATCTTCATCGACCGCGACGGCGTTATCAATTGCCGCAGACCGGACGACTACGTCCTGGACTGGTCACAATTCATTTTTCTGCCGGGCATGCGCGTAGCCCTAAAGCAGCTCGCAACACTTGGGCTGCCCATGATCGTCATTTCCAACCAGGCGGCCGTCGGCAAGGGTCTTCTCGACTCTTCGCGCCTCGAGGAAATCACCACTCGCATGCAGCAAGCACTGCTCTCGGACGGCACGCCGCTCGCCGCCGCTTACTACTGCATCCATCGGGCCGACGAAAATTGCCCGTGCCGCAAGCCAAAACCAGGACTGCTCGTAAAAGCCGCCGCCGATTTCCAGATCGACCTGCGCCGCTCGATCTTCATTGGCGATTCCGCGAGCGATGTGGAGGCCGCTCAGGCGGCAGGCTGCCAGCCAGTCCTCTTCGGCGCCGCTCTTAACCTTGGCACCAGTCCTAACCTTGGCACCGGTCCTAAGGCCGCGTCCAGCTCACTGGAATGGCTCCAGGAGCTCTCACAGGCGCGTACAGCGAACGATCTTTTCGAGGTCGCCACGAAATGCCTGCAAGCCCGAAAATGAGGGCGCGGCACGCATCTAACTGCAGACAAAGGGCTTACCTTGCAAAGGAGCCATTCCAGCCTGTTGCGGGGCGCGATGGCTGTTTCGGCTGCCATGCCCTGGGGTTTCGCGAAAGGTTTTGAAAACAAAGGCACTTTAAGTCCCTTTGTTTTCACAACCTTTCGCAAGTGTTCATTCTAATCGGGTTAAGTGCTCCTTTCGTTGATAAATTGGTAACTATGCCGCTACATCGAAGCCTTGGGACACCGACGCACAAAGAACCTATCTTCCACAGCGCGTCGGCGCTTATATTGGAGTCTGCAACTCCTAGTTTAACTCTAACAGTGTCGCGCCATAAGAGGGAGCGCCCGTGCCATCGCTGAAGCGTTACATGCAGGGCGTTCTCAAGCGAGCTGGTCTTTATCAGCGGCTGAAGGCTTCGCGCGTCTATGACCTGTACTGGAGCGTCGCCGACGCCACGGTTGTCGAGCGTGTGCAAAGAGAACTCCGTTTCTACCGTAGTCTTCTGGACGGCTTTGGCCGCGGTTCCTTGGTCTTCGATGTTGGGGCGAACCATGGAACCAAGACGGATGTCTTCCTGAAACTCGGCGCGCGCGTAGTGGCCGTCGAGCCCGATCAGACCAACCAGGAAGTCTTAAGGCAGAAGTTCCTCACCTACAGACTGTCTCGCAAACCGGTTGTGATCGTGGGCAAGGCCCTCAGTGACAAAGAAGCCGTCGAAACCATGTGGATCGACGAACCGGGATCCGCCAAGAATACGCTCTCGAAGAAATGGGTCGAGACCCTAAAACATGACGACGAACGCTTTCAGCAGCATCACGAGTTTGCAGAGCGAATAACCGTGGAAACGACGACGCTCGACAAATTGATTTCCGCTCATGGAGTGCCGTTCTTCATCAAGATCGATGTCGAAGGCCATGAGCCGAGCGTCTTGCGCGGCTTGCATTCCGCCGTTCCGTACCTTTCGTTCGAGGTCAACCTGCCAGAATTTGCCGCCGAGGGGCAGGAATGCGTCGAGATACTGAGCCGCCTGGCTCCCGACTGCGGCTTCAACTACGCCGCTGGTGACTATGAGGGCGGTTTAGCACTTCGAGAATGGCTGGCCGCTCCGGCTTTTTCTCGTGTCCTCGCTGCCTGCACCGAAAAAAGCATCGAGGTTTTTTGGAAGACTCCGCTCTCATCTAAACCGACCTAGAAAAGACCCGCGGTGGAACCGATCCGCGCAAACGCCGTGTCACTAGCGTCGGATGGGGTACTCCAGGCCGGACGCTGGATCGCCTCGCTACTGAGGTATCGCCGTCAGCGCCGTTGGTGGATTAGGAGTGTCGCTGGCCGGAGCGCCACCCGCCGTAAGCGGATGCGGATAAGTATACGGCGTGTAATTGGGTGACGATGGCCAACCTGAACCTGTACAAATATAAAAGACGCCTTTGCCGCCGCCACTCTGGTTCCAACTTCCTTGATCCGTGGCCCAATAACCCACACCCGCAGAGCAGCTCGTTGGGCGATTTGCGAGCGTCCCGTATCCGGTGCCTGTCGTTCCGTTGAAGGGCGATGTGGGAGACGACTGCGCCGATTGCGAAACCTCGGAATAAACATCGCGGTTAATTAGAACTCTGGTTGAAGTGCCGTCGCTGGCGATAGATACAGGAGTTCCGAGACCCCCGGCGGTCATCTTTTCACCGGCCTCGTAAATAGGATCAAGCGCAGGATGCGGCCAGCCAGCCGATCCAAGCGTTGCCAAGATCGGCGTTGCACTCTGCAACAGAGTGCCTACTCCGCTTCCCGGCTGGTCCAGGCACGCGGAAGTTGAGGAAAAGGGAATCTGATCATAAGGCCCTGTTCCGTTACAACTGCCCCACGGGGCACCCGTTTGTATAAACCTTGCAATACCCACTGCCACAAATTCGTTACAACCCCCACCCGGAGCGGAAACCGAATTACTGAAATAGTACCCGGTGCCACTGAGTACTCCGTCTAATGAGTCACACCCCGCAGACCCGATCGTTACTTGATTGTAGTAAGCTTCAACCTGACGCATCCCTCGGAATCGTCCGCCCCATGCGGTGCCATGCGCACCACAGAGGCCGTCGCCCGACATATTCGTGAGTTCATTAAAACGACAAACCCACCGCCCTCCGCCCGAGCTATTACCGGGACTGACATCGTTCTCGCTGAATCTTATGCCGCTGACGTTGTTGTTCTCTATGTATAGAGATTGCGATGTTCCAAAAGTGTCTGCGCTGGCAAACGAGTTATCACCATAAGTCCCAACGCCTTGCCATGCGTCAAAACTAATTTGCACCAGAAACGAAGCACCCTGCGGTGATTCACTAGCGGAATTGTGATCTACAACGCCGAACACGTTATCAACGGCTACCATGCCGCCATCTAAGGCACTGCCCCATTCGCCAGCGGTGAAAGTTATATTATCAACGCGAATCTGAGCGCAGCCGCTCGTTGTGCAGGTGCCTACGAAGGATATAGCCCCTGGACCCAGGTTTTGAGACTTATTGGTAGTGCCCATGTTGAGCAGCTCTACTTTGGCCGTCTGACCAACGCTGAGGCCCGTAAACTTGAAGAACGGTACGGTGCCGCTCTCGGTCAGCGTCGTGTTGGCGGTCCCCGCTCCGAACGTCCCGGCGCCCGTGTTGGGCGTTCCGGTTCCGGTGATGTCGATGCCCACGCCAGAAATCGTGATTCCAGAGCTCCAGGTGCAGGAACCTGTCGGAATTTGAATGGTGTCGCCGTTGACCGCGGTATGTGTGGGTCCATTAATTACGGCATTGACGTCGGACTGCTGGCAAGAGGCTGCTTTGATCGTCGCGCCGCCACTTTGCGCGTGGGCGGCAAACGGTGTTAGCAAGAGCAACAAACTCATGATGGGAAGTGAGCGAGCTCGTTTCATTGTCAGCACAACTCCTTAGCGTTCCGGGGACCGAAACTACGGTGCAGGGCGAATCGAGACTTAACACCTATTGACTTCAATGCGATTGTGAGGAGACAACTGCTTGCCCCTCGCCTACTGCGTCCCCAAGACAGAGTAGCTCTCAACTCCAATTAAATCCTACTGGTCTAGAGTCCAGAATGCGAGCAGGACGCGTACCTGTACCCCCACTGGTCGTACCTGTATGCAGCTCCAAGAGCCTGGTGGGCACGACCATTAGATTGCTCTAAGGCTTTTTAAATCAGTTGAATGCGTCCTTGGTCGGAAGGGTCTGTGGTTGCTGAACGGCCCAGAATGGAAGCCAGGTGAGATGGGGTTGTCATAAAATTTGCAAGCTCGTTTAGGAAGCAAAAAAAAATGTATTTGAAACGGGGTTTGCAGTCGCCGGAAAGCTTTGGTTGACCACTGCGAAATCGCCCGCGACAAAAGATACGAGCGGCAAGCCCGTTAGCGGGTAAACTTTAATCGGAGATCATGAAATGTATATCGTGGATCGGACGTTGACGTTCGTCCGAGGGTTTATCATGAGTTATGGCCCCTCGGGCATCAAAAAAAAGCTCTGGGATAAGGAATTTTCCAGCAGCAAATGGGACTTCATTGACAACACGGCCGGCGATTGCGTGTATCCCTACCTTGAAAAGTACGCGCACAACGGGAATATCCTGGATCTGGGCTGCGGCCCGGGCAACACCGCGAACGAGTTGGCCGCGAATGTCTACCAGAGCTATATCGGCGTTGATATATCGGAGGCCGCTCTAGCAAAGGCTGTCAGACGCTCGCAGGAGAACGGTCGCGGGCAGCAAAACAGCTTCGTTAATTCGGACTTCCTGGGCTACAAACCGACGCAGGAATTCGACATCATCCTGTTTCGCGAGTCCATGTACCACGTTCCGTACGGTCAAGTGATTCCGATCCTCGAAAAATATGCAAAACATCTGAAGCCGGGAGGCGTTTTTATCGTGCGCCTCTACGCCGGGGATCATCGGCCGGGCGTGATCAAAACGCGCGTAACCGCCAAGCTGGATTTGCTCAAGCGCGAATTCGATATAGTGGAATCGCGGCAGTTCGATTTGCCAGCCATGCCCAACGTGGTCGTCTTTCGGCCTCGCAGTAAGAGCTGAGCGTCGGAACGAAAAACTTTCCGAAGCAAAGGACTTCTGGTGCTGGCCTGAGCTGCGCGCCAATTTTGTAATCGTTTGCGAGATTCTTGTGGGGTCCGCGATACATATGCGCCCCGGTGCGAAAGGAACTTAGTGTGAAGATCAGCGTCTTTGGAATGGGCTACGTCGGAACGGTGTCCGCGGGCTGCTTGGCCCAGGAGGGTCATGAGGTCATCGGCGTCGATCCGGTGCGGACTAAAGTCGATCTCATCAACGCCGGGCAGTCCCCGATCGTCGAGGCGGACATTGGGGAGATTATTGCTGGGAACGTTAAGGCTGGCCGGCTGCGCGCCACAGACAACCAGGTGGAAGCGATACGCGCCACGGAGTTGTCGTTCGTTTGCGTCGGCACCCCGAGCCAGGCCAACGGCAATTTGGACTTGACGCATATGCGCCGCGTTTGTGAATTGATCGGCGCGGCGCTCAAGGATAAGCCGGCGCGTCACACGGTGGTGATCCGCAGCACGATTCTGCCCGGCACCATGCGCCAGATCGTTATTCCGACGCTTGAGGAATGCTCCGGCAAGAGCGCGGGTGTCGACTTTGGCGTGTGCAACAATCCGGAATTTCTGCGCGAGGGCTCGGCGGTAAAAGATTTTAATGCGCCACCCAAGACGGTGATCGGCGAGTTCGACCGCGCCAGCGGTGAGCTGTTGGCGACGCTGTACGCCAAGCTGGATGCGCCCTTCATTCGCACCGATTTGGAAACCGCCGAGATGGTCAAATACGTGGATAACAGTTGGCACGCGCTGAAAATCGGCTTCGCGAATGAGATCGGAAATCTGTGCAAGGCCGCTTCCATCGATGCGCATGAGGTGATGAAGATTTTCTGTCAGGATAAAAAACTGAACATTTCCACGGCGTATCTTATGCCGGGTTTTGCCTTCGGCGGTTCGTGCTTGCCCAAGGATCTGCGCGCGCTATCTTACAAAGCGAAAATGTTCGATTTGGATCTGCCCATCATGAATGCTATCTTGCCCAGCAACGAGGTGCAGGTTGCTACCGGGCTGCAAATGATCGTGGATGCCGGCCATCGGCGCGTCGGGATATTAGGTTTTAGCTTTAAAGCGGGAACCGACGATCTGCGCGAGAGCCCCATGATCGAAGTGATCGAGCATCTGATTGGCAAAGGCTACGATCTCCGCATTTTCGACAAGAATGTGCAGATGGCCAGCCTGGTTGGCGCCAATCGCGACTTCATCCTGAACCGCATTCCACACATTTCACGGCTGATGGTCAAAAATATTGACGCCGTCCTGGAGCACGCGCAAACCGTAGTGATTGGCAACAAAGACAGCGATTTTTCCGCGGTCCTGGAGCGCTTGCGTGAGGGGCAGCGGCTGGTGGATTTCGTCCGAATTACAAATCGCAGGAGCGAAAATGGCAAGTACGACGGCATCTGCTGGTAAGAAACCTGCCGCCGAAAATAGTGCGGCGAAGGCGCACATTTGGGAGTCGATTGTCCGGCTCAACGGCTGGCTGGAGAAGAATGACTACCGCGGCTACGACACTTTCGACGGCCTCAGCGCAAAATTTGTTCGCCCCTTCACGTTCGAAAATAAATTTCTGCGTATCGCGCTGCAGCAAACGGTCCGCCGCTTTCCGCTGAATCTGCGGCCGCTCTTGGGCATTCCCAGAAGCCGTTCCACGAAAGGCATGGCCTACATTTCCCGGGGCTACATGCGGCTGCAGGATGCTACCGGCGATAAATCGTGGGGCGATAAAGCTGAATCAGCTTTGCAATGGCTGATCGAAAACGAATCCAAAGGTAAGTATTCAGGCGCGTGCTGGGGCAATCATTTCGACTATCAATCTCGGGGCTTTTACCTGCCCAAAGGCGTTCCAACCATCGTTTGGACCTCGCTCATTGGCCACGCCTTTCTGGACGGCTACGACCATTTCAAAGACGAAAAGTACCTGCAGGTGGCGGCAAGCGCTTGCGAGCATATTTCGCGCGATCTCGAACGCAATGTGGAGAGCGCCGATGCGCTTTGCATCAGCTATATTCCTATCGGAGTAAATTGGATCCACAACGCCAACACGCTGGGGGGCAGCCTCCTGGCGCGCACGTATTCGTACACTCGCAACGAAGCCTATCTGACCTTGGCGCAGCAAGCGCTGCAATACACCGCCAATCATCAGCGCGCCGACGCGTCCTGGTATTACGGCGAAGGCTCATCGGTCCACTGGGTGGACAATTTTCACACCGCGTACGTTTTGGATTGTTTCAAGTATTATATACTGGCCACCGGCGATGACCGTTTCCAACAAAAACTGATTGCCGGATATACATTTTGGAAAAACACATTTTTTTTACCTGATGGCACACCCAGGTATTATGACCAAAAGACCTTGCCGATCGATATTCAGTGTTCGTCTCAGGCGATCGACACGCTTATTTTCTTTCGCGATCAAGATCCAGACAGCGTGTCGTTGGCGCTGAATGTCGCGAACTGGACCATCAAAAACATGCAGGATTCCACCGGCTATTTCTACTATCGCCGGTATTCACCGCTCATCGTCAACAAAACCCCGACGCTGCACTGGGGACAGGCCACCATGCTCTCCGCGCTTGCCGCACTCTATAAGGTCCTTTAAGGCTGAAACATACCGATCGTGAAGAAAAAAGTCCTCATCATCGTCGAGAACATGACCGTTCCGATTGACCCGCGCGTATGGGGTGAAGCTACTTCGTTGCGCGCGAACGGATACGAAGTCACCGTCTTGAGCCCGCGGCGCAAGGACTGCCCGCTCGGGTACGAGTTTTTAGAAGGGGTCCATATCTACCGCCACCCGACGCCGCATGAAGGAAATGGTCCTCTCGGCTACGTCTTCGAATACGGCTCGGCGCTTTTTTGGGAGTTTCTTTACAGCGTATGGATCTTTTTACGGCGCGGTTTTCATGTTTTGCAGGGCTGCAATCCTCCCGACGACATTTTTTTGGTCGCGTTGCCCTTCAAGCTTTTCGGGGTGAAATATATTTTCGATCATCACGACGCGTGCCCGGAACTCTATCTCTCCAAATACGAAAAGGCGGGAGCATTTTACAAAATACAGGTTTGGCTTGAGAAAATGACGTACCGCTTCAGCGATGTGGTCATGGCCACCAACGATAGCTATAAAGAGCTGGCTATCGCCAGGGGAGCCAAGGCGCCAGAGGATGTGTTCGTCGTACGCAATGGCCCCGATCCTGAGACTCTTAAAGCCGTTCCTGCCGTTCCCGCCCTGAAGCACGGCAAGCCCCATCTAGTCGGCTACGTCGGGAACATGGGCGAACAAGATGGATTGGACATCCTATTGAATGTCGCGTTGCACATCAAAAATATGGGACGCCGCGACATCCATTTCACGTGCATCGGTGGTGGCCCAGGATTACCGGGCCTGCAGCAAATGCTTCGCGACAAGCATCTTGAGGACACCTTCAATTTTACCGGAAGAATCTCTTTTGAAGATCTCTTGGATGTCCTGTCCACCGCCGACATCTGCGTAAATCCCGATAAACCTTGTGAGATGAACGATATTTCCACCATGATTAAAATCATGGAATACATGGCTCTGGGCAAGCCTATCGTGCAATTCGATTTCAAGGAGGGGAAATATAGTGCCCAGGAAGCGTCTCTGTATGCTGACACCAAGAATCAGGTACACGATTTCGCGGATAAAATCCTTTGGTTGATCGATAATCCGGATGAAAGAAAAAAAATGGGCGAGTTCGGACGACGCAGGGTCGCGGACCAACTTGCTTGGCAGCATTCCGTCCCGCATCTCCTCGCCGCCTACGAGAGAGCGTTCAGCAAGCGTGCGCCTGATTGAGCGGTGCCCGAATCGGTGCCACTATTGGCCATTCATACTATAAATCCGCTTTCGGACGCCCGCTGGGACGAACTGGCCATTCGCCATCCGAAGGCCTCGGTATTTCATCAACGCGCCTGGCTGGAGGCTCTAGCCCGTACCTACGGATATCAGCCCGTTGTTTTTACCACTTCCACGCAGGACGTCGAGTTGCAGAACGGGCTGTTGTTCTGTCACGTCAACAGCTGGCTCACCGGACATCGCCTCGTATCGCTACCTTTTTCAGATCATAACGAGCCGCTTTGCGATTCCGCGCAACAGATGACCACGCTGATTTGCCAAGCGCAGGCCGCTTTGGCCGAGCGGCACTGGCACTACCTTGAGCTTCGTCCCACCAGCGAGGATTTCTGCGCAGCGATTGAAGCACTCGGATTTCGGCGCGTGGGTCACTACTTTCTGCATGTGATGGATCTCCAGCCGAATCTCGATGGCCTCTTCCGCACCCTTAATAAGGATTCCGTCCAGCGTCGCATTAGGCGCGCCGAGCGTGCTGGCATCGCTGAAAAATGTGGAACTTCACAGGAACTGCTGAACGACTTCTACAGGCTGTTTGTGACTACCCGCAGCCGGCATCGGCTGCCGCCGCCTCCGTATACCTGGTTTCAGAACTTGATCTCTTGCCAAGGTAAGACGTTGGAGATTCGCGTAGCCTACGAAAAAGAAACTCCCATCGCCGCCATTCTTACTTTAAGATTCAGAAACATCGCATATTTCAAGTACGGATGTTCGGACGCGCGCTTCAACAAACTGGGGGCCACGCCGTGGCTTTTGTGGCGCGCCATTGTCGCGGCGAAATCCAGCGGGGCAGTCGAGTTTGATATGGGCCGGACGGAGGCGGAAAACACGGGGCTTCTTGCTTTTAAGAATCACTGGGTACCTCGCTGCAAGGAATTGACGTACTGGAGATACCCCGATGCGCGATCTCTTGACGTGGCCAGTGGCTGGAAACTAAAAATCGCAAAGGGTGTTTTTTCGTACATGCCGAATCGATTGCTCGAGTTGAGTGGCAAGCTCGTTTATCGCCACATTGGGTAACGGCAACATGGCTGACCGAAACAAAGACAGATGTCCAGGGGCAGGCAGTGAAGCGGTTTTGCGACAGAGAACGGAACGCCTCCGCGGGCAGCCGGGAGCACTGTCAACCTGTTGTAGCTGGCGTGTTAAGATATGCCAACTCCAGGGTGTTACAAGGAAAAGAATTTCTATTCCGGCGTAGTAAAATTAGGTACCAGCCTCCCATAGATTTATGAGTAGTAAGGAGTTAGACTGCGGCCCGATTGGTACCGGTCGTGCACCTAGGATTTCGTTACGATAAGGTCGTACCATGCTCAATCGAGCGCTCCTTGAGCGCTACAGATGTTCCGAAAGCCTGGCCGATTTCAGCTTGAGCGGCGAATTGTCCCCCAATGCCGGTTATTTCAAGTTTGGCCCGAACGCGGTCTGTTACGGCCAGAGTGCTGCGGGCTCGCGCAGTCCAGAACTGGTTCCTGGGCTTTATGACACCGATAACGACGTCAAGATCCATGATGCGACCGTTGACTTGCCATTCGATCCGAACAGCGTAATCGATAATCTGCGGCTGGAGCGCTACGCCACCGACCATAACTTGAACGGGACACAGCCTCTGGGACGTAAGGCTCTCCGGCTTGCGTACTATTCGCTTCGTCCGCTGTTCCCGGTTTCCGTCCGCCGCCATATTCAGAAAGTCTATCTCCGCGGATGGGACAACCGGCCATTCCCTCGTTGGCCGGTGGACACCAGCGTGGAAAACATTCTGGAGCACTGCCTTGCCGTAGAAATGAAGGCCAAAGGACTGGCCGAAATTCCGTTCATTTGGTTCTGGCCGGAGGGCAAGTCCGGCTGCGCACTGATGACCCACGACGTGGAAACCACGCGGGGTCGGGATTTTTGCTCGGCGTTGATGGATATTGACGACGAGTACGGAATCAAAGCGTCCTTTCAGGTGGTTCCCGAGAAGCGCTACGACGTGCCGGAGTCCTACCTGAGCGGCCTGCGCGACCGCGGCTTTGAAATCGCCGTGCAGGATCTGAATCACGATGGCCATCTGTATTCCCAACGCGATGAATTTTTGCGGCGCGCGGAATTGATCCGGCAGTACCGCAAGCAGTACAAAGCGACGGGGTTTCGGGCCGCCATTCTGTATCGCAATCTGGAATGGCTGCCGGAACTGGATTTCAGCTACGACATGTCCGTGCCCAACGTGGCGCACTTGGATCCGCAGTCTGGTGGATGCTGCACGTTGTTCCCGTACTTCATCGGCAAGACGCTGGAAATTCCCGTAACCGTTACGCAAGACTACTCGCTGTTTCATATCATCGGCGAATACACGCTGGACTTGTGGAAGCAGCAAGCGCGCCTGATTCTGGGCAAGCATGGCTTGATGAATTTTATCGTGCACCCCGACTACATCATCGACGAAAAGCCGCAGCAGACATTCCGCGACCTCTTGGCGCATCTCGCGAAGTTGCGCGCCGAGCAAAACGTGTGGATCCCATTGCCGCACGAAGTTGACGAATGGTGGCGCGCTCGCGTCCAAATGCAATTGATCGACGATGGTGGCACGCCGCGCATCACCGGCCCCGGGAACGAACGCGCGCGCATCGCCTACGCGCGCCTGCAAAACGGGCAGCTCACCTACAGCTTTGACAGCCAGCGCGCCACGCACTAGCGTCACCTCCAAGCGAATCGTGCTATCGCCATCGCGCAGTGCGTTGGCCCCCGCGCCCAATCCCCTGGAACGAGAATTCCTCGAACGACGCTTCAGCTCCTCTACACCCAGCGTTCCGCACGCCGACTAGACCGTCCTCAATTAGTTCCTTTGTGACCTCCAAGACTTGGCTAAGGCGCATGTGTGGTCAGGCTTGACACTATGACGTGTTACGATATAGTGTGTAACGATACAATGTGAAGCGATACAGATTTCGTTCATGAGAGGCGCGATTTGGCAGCATCACAGGGTAATTCGGAATCTTACGGGCCGCTGACTCCAGCGATGTTTCACGTGTTGCTGGCGCTGGCTGATGATGATTTGCACGGCTATGCCATTTTCAAAGAAGTGGACTTGCGGACCGGCGGCAAGGTGCAGCTGAGTACCGGAACGTTGTACGGAATTATCAAGCGCTTGCTGGCCGACGGCCTGATTGCGGAATTGCGGACCCGCCCGGCGGCTGCTCAAGATGACGAGCGCCGCCGCTACTACCGCTTGACGACGCGTGGGCGCGAAGTGGCTGCCGCGGAAGCGGAACGCATGAATGAAATGGTGTCCATCGCCAAAGCGAAAAACTTGCTGAAAAAGCTTCGCACAGCGTGAACAAAGATTTAGAGTGCTGCGCGGCGGCGAAAAAAAACAGGAGTGTTCCGGATGCGGCGCCCGAATACAGCAGGCGCTGCTTGAGGCCATCATGACGAGAGAAACTTCATGGGCAGCACGTAGCTATCGAGCGCTTTTGCGCCTGCTGCCCTTCGATTTCCGAAGCGATTACGGTCCAGAAATGGAATTGGTATTCCGCGAGCAGCGCAAGGACGCGGAGCGGCATGGGGGAATAATGGGCGGTCTGCGGCTATGGTGGGAAACGATTCTGGGAATTTTCCGGACCGCGCCCGGTGAGCATCTGGCTATGTTCGGGCAGGACGCTAGATTCGCGCTGCGCATGATGCGAAAGAATCCAGGCTTCACGCTGGCGGCGGTCATGACGCTGGGCTTGGGCATCGGAGCGAACTCGGCGATTTTTAGCGTGGTAAACGCGGTGCTCTTGAAACCGTTGCCCTATGCGCACGGCGACCGCCTGGTGCTGGTGCAACAGCAAGCGCCTAAGATGGGCTTGTTGGACCAACCGTTCTCAGTGCAGGAAATCAACGATTACCGAACGCAAAATCATAGCCTGGATGCGTTGGTCGAATATCACAACATGAATTTTATCCTGCTGGGGCGTAGCGAACCGGAGCGCGTGGAGACCGGCGTAGTCTCCTGGAATTATTTTGAAGTGTTCGGCGTGACGCCGCTGTTTGGAAGAAATTTCCGTCCTGAAGATGAAGTGATCGGCGCACCAGCGGTCCTGATGCTTAGCTACGAATATTGGATTCGCAGCTTTGGGGGTGACCCCACCGTCGTGGGCAAGACCTTTAAGATGAACGACCGCTTGCACACCGTGGTAGGCGTGCTGCCGCCCGTACCGCAGTATCCGGACGAGAACGATGTGTACATGCCGACGTCGGCGTGTCCATTTCGGTCCGCACCCGATTTCATCGCCAATCGCCGGTCTCGTATGATGAACGTTTTCGCGCGAATGAAACCGGGCGTCGACGTGCGCCAGGCGCAGGCGGATCTTTCCGGCGTCGCTGCCAATCTGCAAAAGGCTTACCCGGACGTGTATCCGTCCACGGTGGATTATTCCGTCCACACCAATACACTTCAGGAGCAACTCACGCACAATGCCCGGCCTACCATGCTCGTGCTTCTGGGCGCGGCGGGATTTGTTTTGCTGATTGCGTGCGCAAATGTTGCCAACCTGAATCTGGCCCGCATGGTCCGCCGTGAGCGCGAACTGGCCGTGCGCGCGGCGCTGGGTGCCGGGCGGGTGCGTATGTTCCGCCAGTTGCTGACAGAGAGTTTTCTTCTGGCGGTCATTGGCGGAGGTCTCGGTCTGCTCTTTTCCTGGGGCGTGCTGAACTTGCTTGTAACTCTGGCCGCGCGTTTCACGCCTCGCGCGCGGGAAATCCATTTGGACGCCACCGTACTTCTCTTCACGCTGGGCATCGCGGTAATTGCCAGTTTGCTTTCCGGCACCGCGCCCGCCCTGGCGTCGCGCGATACCGTGGTCGGCAGTCTGAAGGAAGGCAGCGGACAGTCGACCGTTGGCAAAGTCCGGCAGCGCATGCGTAGCCTGCTGATCGTCACCCAGGTTGCGGTGTCGTTTCTATTGCTCATCGGCGCGGGATTGATGCTGCGCAGCTTCCTGAATCTGCAGCACGTGGATGCGGGCTTCCAGCCGGAAAACGTGCTCACCATGGGCATCGGGCTGGACTTCACGAAGTACAACACGGGTGACAAGACGCGGGCATTCTTCGAATCACTGCTGGAAAAAATCTCAGCGCAGAATGGTGTGCGTTCGGCCGCCGCATCGATGATGATTCCGCTAGCCGGATCGATGCGCATGTCCAACGACTTCCAGATTGAGGGTCTGGCGCCGGTGCCCGGCCAGTCGCTTCCGGTAGCGGATTTCCGCGTGGTCAGTCCGTCGTATTTTGACGCGCTGCACATTCCAATTCTCGAGGGCCGCGGATTCACGCGCTCCGATCGTCCCGGCGTTCCGGACGTGGCGATATTGAGTCGCACCGCTGCCTATCGCTTCTGGGGTGCGCAAGATCCCGTAGGGAAACGCTTCTCAACGGATGGCGGAAAGACGTGGGCGCAGATCGTCGGTGTGGTGGGAGACGTTAAACAATATGGGCTGGACAAAAATCCCGCCGATGAAATCTACGTGTCGATGGCGCAAAATCCGATATCCGATTCCATCCTGGTGGTAAAAACCGCCGGGGAGCCCATGAGCGTCGCGAGCCAGATCATCGAACTGATTCATGAGATGGACCCGAACCAACCGGCGGCGCGGGTGCGCTCGATGGACCAGGTGCGCGCGGAATCCGTGGCCGGACCGCGGCTGACCTCGAATCTGCTCGGCTTGTTTGCGTCGCTCGCGTTGACCATTGCCGCCACCGGCATCGGTGGCGTTATGGCCCTGGCGGTGAGCCAGCGCAAGCGTGAAATCGGCGTGCGCATGGCCATCGGCGCGCGGCCCGGCGAAATCCTGCGCATGATTCTTGGGCAGGGGATGGGGCTGGTGATGTTAGGGGTGGCGCTTGGTTTGTTTGGCGCGCTGGCGCTCACACGCCTTTTGCGCGGACTGCTTTTTGAGGTGCAGCCCACTGATCCGCTGACCTTCGTTGGCGTGGCGACGGTGCTGGCGGCTGCGGCATTTGCGGCGTGCTACATTCCGGCGCGTCGTGCAGCGCACGTTGATCCAATGATTGCGCTGCGCTCGGAATAGGAGTGCGCTCCGACTGCGCCGAGATTTACGGCGTTTTGCAGCGCATGAGATTCATACCCTTCATCGTCATTACGCATTCCTGATTTTGGTTCAGAACTTCTATGAGCGCGCGGACCATGCCGCGATCGGGCTTGGAAGTGGAGCGCTTGGCTTCAAGAATGGTGATGCGAAGTGAGAGTGCGTCGCCAGGCCGCACCGGGCGCGTCCAGCGGATTTCGTCAATGCCTGGCGAGCCAAGGCTTGCCGACGTGGGCAAGTAATGATCAACAATCATGCGCATCATGACGGCGGCGGTGTGCCAGCCGCTGGCGATTAATCCGCCGTAGGGACCGTTCTTGGCAGCTGCAGGATCGGTGTGAAAATACTGCGGGTCGAACTGCTGGGCGAAGGCGATGATCTCAGCCTCGCTGAGAGGAATGGTCCCGTATTCGAGGATGGCACCTGGGACGTAGTCCTCGAAACAGCGGTCTTTGCTGGGCACGGTGAAATCGGACGGGCTCATCTTTAATCCCCCGCTTGCCGGCAATTTCGCACGGCCATCGGCTTGCCATACTAGTGGACTATACGCCGGACGGAGATTTCGGCGCGATGGCTTGTAGTGAGGCGTCGCGATTTTCGTAATATTTGTGGTAGTAGGAGCGGTATTCGCCGCCGCGGACGCCGGCGACCCATGCGGTGTTGGTCTTGTACCAATCGACGGTTTGGCGCAGGCCGTCTGCCAGAGTGATTTGTGGTTGCCAGTCGAGTTCGGCGGCGATTTTTTTGCAGTCGAGGGCGTAACGGCGATCGTGGCCGGGGCGGTCCTTAACGTAAGTTAGAAGTGTTTCCGGCTTGCCCATGGCTTTCAGAAGCGCTTTCGCCATGGCGATATTTTCCACGATGTCGGTGCCGCCGATGTTATAGACCTCGCCGATGCGCCCGCGTTCGAGAACCGCCATGATGCCGCGGCAATGATCTTCTACGTGCAACCAGTCCCGCTCTTGTTTGCCGTCGCCGTAGATTGGCAGCGGCTTGTCTACGAGCAGATTGCTAATGAGCAGCGGCAGAAATTTCTCCGGGAACTGGTACGGGCCGTAATTATTTGAAGCGCGGATGATTACGCCGGGGAAATTGTAAGTGCGGACATAGGAGCGGACCAGCAAGTCGGAGCTGGCCTTCGACGCGGAATAAGGGCTGCTCGGATGGATCGGCGCGTTTTCGTCGGCGAATGCTCCCGGCGCCATGTCGCCGTATACTTCATCAGTGGAAACGTGGACAAATTTGCTGAGCGCTAATTTTTTAGCGATTTGTAGCAGCACGAACGTGCCCGTGACGTTGGTCTGAATCGCGGCGGCGGGTTCGTAGATGCTGCGATCGACGTGAGATTCGGCGGCGAAATGCACCACGGCGTCGCAGCCGGACATGGCGGCCTCCGCCGCGTGCGCATCGCAGATGTCGCCTTTCACAAAGCGATAGCGCGCGTCCTTTGCGACGGATTCAAGATTGGCCAGGTTGCCGGCGTAAGTGAGCTTGTCATAGTTGACCACCGTATGCGGCCGGCCTGGAGCCAGAATTTGGCGGATAAAATTGGAGCCGATAAAACCCGCACCGCCGGTGATGAATAACTTCATGCGCGCACTTTCGATGAACGCACCGCCGATGAACGTTCCGGTGAACGCACTTCCGCGCGCGACCCGCCGGTCATCTTATTGGCGCCGGTTTCCGCTACCAGGCTGTTGGCGCGCAGCAACGATTCAAACTGGCCGGCGTCGGTCCACCAGCCATCGAGGACTTCGTAGGTGAGTTTGCCTTCGTCGATATAGAAATTGTTGACGTCCGTGATTTCCAGTTCGCCGCGCCCGGAAGGCTTCAGCCGGCGAATCTTCTGGAACACCGTAGCGTCGTACAGGTATATGCCGATTACCGCGTAATTGGATTTGGGATTCTTCGGTTTTTCCGCGATGCCGAGTACGCGATCGGCTTTGACCTCCGCGACGCCGAAACGCTGCGCATCGTCTACTTCCTTCAGCAGAATTTTGGCGCCGTCCTTTTGCCGTTTGAAATTGTCCACCGCGCGGCAGATGTTGTTCTCGATGATGTTGTCGCCTAGAACCACGCAGATAGGCTCGCCGCCGGCGAAGAATTCAGCCAAGCCGAGGGCTTCAGCGATACCACCTTCGCCTTCCTGATAGGTGTAGTTCAAGTGTTTCAGCCCGAAGTCGCGGCCGTTGCCGAGCAAGCGCAAGAAGTCCCCGGCATTTTTGCCGCCAGTAACCAGCAAAATCTCTTCAATTCCCGCGTTCACTAAAGTCTGGATGGGGTAATACACCATCGGCTTGTTGTAAACCGGCAGCAAATGCTTGTTGGTGACTTTCGTGAGCGGATCGAGGCGGCTACCGCTTCCGCCAGCTAGAACGACACCCTTCATGAGTTCACCCTATGGTGCGTGATTCGCGAGTTGGTCGTAAAGCAGCGCGGCACGGTGCGATTCTGAATTATGGCTGGCACCGGCCTGAGGTGCAACAAAAGCGACGCGAGCAGTGACTGGCGCTCCGCCCGTCAAGTGCAACCTATCTGGGACCATGTAGGGGCGTTAGGAGTTCCATCAGCAGTCCGATCAAACGCCTTTTCTTATAATCAAGTACGGTAGCATAGCAAACTCCGCAATACTGGGCTTGATATCTCCGCGGCTGTACACGGATTCGATAGCCACATTACGCAAAGACTGCACGTAGGCTTGCCACCGCAACTGGCGATTCATCAGGCCGAGCAGGCTGTAGGGGAAGTCCGTTATCATGCGGATCCACCCCAATCCGGCATTCCCGTGGCATTCCTGAACCGGCTCGCCGACCTGGTCGGCGAAGAGCAGATATGGGAAGTCCACGCCAGCGGCTTGGCCGAGCGCGTGAAAGCCCCAGGTTCGCGCATTCACGTCCAACAATTTGAACTTTCCGTCGCGCGGGTCTTGTTTGAATTCGATTTCGGCCAGACCGTAGTAGTTGATTTCTTTTAAAAACCGCGCGGACATTTCGCGTACTTCCGGATGATCGATGCTCTCCACGTAAGTGGCGGCGCGCCCGAATTCCGGCGGATGCTGGCGCCAGCGGCGGGCCTCCATACTGGCCAGCACACGCCCGTCTTTGAAAAAAAGACACGAGGAATATTGGTGGTGGCCGTCGCCCGGAATAATCTCCTGAATCAGAACCTCGTTGCCCCGGGAATGCTCTAAGGCGCGGGCAAAAAGTGATTTCAATTCCTCGCGACTGTTGGCGCGCCAGGCCTTGGCTTTGGTGGCGTAGAAAAAATCTTCCTTCACCGCCGGTTTTACGCCCACGGGAAATTGCAGATCAAGATTCTCGAGTTTCTCGACGCCACGCGGACAATACGTCTTGGGAATGCACAAACCAATTTTCTCGGCCAGTTGATAGGTATTCCATTTGTTCCATGCCCATTTGACGACTTCCCAGTCTGGCGTAGGCATGCGAAACCATTCGGCGAGGGCCGCGCGATGACGCGAGAACGCCGCCACATGCTCATCCCGCGTGGCGTACAGAACCCAGCCGCGCAGATTCATGCGTTTCGCGATAGCCAGCAGAGAGTCCACGGTCTCTTGTTCGCCGCGCAGACCAGCGACCTTGACATAGTGGGTGGTGTAGCGCGAAAACCTCGCGATGGAATGTTCATTGTCCACCACGCACACGGGAATTCCCCGGCGGGCCAAGCTGCGCACAATGGCCAGGCCATGGAAATCTCCCCCCACAATCAGAGCGCCAACTCTAGGAGCCCCCGGTGGAATGGGGTTTACAAAGCTATTGGTCATTCAGGCTTCGCTTCCTGTCATCTTCTGCCGGCTGCCGCGATGTGGCGCGCGAGTTTTCCCGCCGCGAATTCGGTACCGGCTACGAAGTACATGAGTGGCCCAAAGTTCCACGCTGCGGGAGAGCCGAGGAAGTGCAGCCCCGGCACCGAGGATTCGAGACCTCCCTTGAGGTGGGGGAAACCATCGGTGACGCGGATCGCGCGGATAATCTCCTGCGACAGGAACGGATAGCGCGTCACGTTCACGCGATATCCCGTGCCCAGCAGTACGTGGTCCACAACGCGCGTGCTGCTGTCATTCAAACGAAGATGCAACTCGTCTCCAACCGCTTCGGCGGAAGTAACGTATCGCGAGGTAGTGATGGTGACGTTCTTGGTGCGCTCGATCAACCATCGTGCGCCAGCGGGGCGCAGCGACCTGATGCGAAACTTGTTTTGCATGAACCGCGGAAAATACTTTACGGAATCGGGTTTGGCAACGATGCGGCTTACTCCGGCGGGGCCGACATCGGTGGGAGCGTACAGAAATTTTGCCAATGCTCCTAACCGCTGCATTCTTGCCCGCCAGCCGAGCCAATGCACGCTGTTCTCGCGCACCAGTACTTCCACGGTGCCGCCCGTTTCGTGGATGAGTGCGGCTGACTCGAGGGCGCTTTGCCCCGCTCCAATTACGGCTACGCGCTTGCCCTGAAATCGGGAAATGTCTCGCTGGTCCGAACAATGCGTCACGAATTGTGGCGATAATTTGGAAAATACTTCGGGGCGCCGGGAGAAAGAGGTTAGACCGGCGGCGATGACCACCCGCGGCGAAATCCACGACTCGCCGCCGGTAGCGGTCACGCGGAAATTTGCGCCATCTCGTTCGATCATCGCAATTTTCTGCCGCTGCAAGGCTGGCAGCAGTTGCTCCTGAAACCACAGGCCGTATCCCACAAAAGTGTCCAGCGGAATCGGCACCGGGACAGCAGCAGGCTGTTTCGCGGCGAAGGAATCGATGGTAAACGCTTTAGCCGGATCAGAAATATTGGACGCGCTCCAGGGCGACCGCAGGAACATGCCCGCGGGCATGTAGGATTTCCAAAATTCCATGGGCTCGCCGTGGATGCAAACCTCCAGCCCCTTAATTTGTTGCAGGTGCGCCCCAGCAGCAAGACCGTACGGGCCTGCACCCAAAATCGTCACATCGCATTTTTGCATTCTAGCTCCACGAAAAAGTGACTTTTACCGGCGTTGTGGCATTCAAGGATCGATTACCTTGATTGTAATCGCTGGCGGAACGGTTGGTGCGAATTCAGTGCGGCAGAGTGTTTCCGAAACAACACGGTGAGGCCGGCGCGTCTGGCGTATTTTCGGCCTCCGTACTCCACACCCTGCATACGGCGAGGCAGTTAGCAATCCTGTTGCACATCCCTGTTTTCTAGAGTGGACAGCGACCACGCACCCACATAATCGAGCGATTCACCAGCGAAAGGAAAACATGATCGGGCGCACGATGAGATTCTGGTTCCCGAAACAATGCGCGCCTTATGAACTCCGGTCAAGGCCAAAATCCCACGACCCTTTATTGTGGCCGGCGAGGCCCAGCCCCCGATTGACGCGATTAGCAACGGATCGTCGACGCACGCTGGCTTAGTAGAGGTGGCTGGCCAGGTGATCTCTGGCAGGCTGTACTGCACTCTGAAAGCACTATGGAAACTTAACTGGTTTCTCCGAGACTTCGGGTATGACGACGACCTCTTTGAGCGCGATGAGGTGGATGAGAGAGCTCTGCCTGGGCTGAAAGGTGTGTTGCGGACGTCTCGTGCGATGCGCGGTCGGCGCGTGTTTCAGAACCTTGACGCCTTTGCGCCTGCGATGGAATGGGCCATCGCTGCAACTCCAACGGTCCCGGATAAAGAAAATGGAGGGGCTGGCCGTGGTCTATAGCTACACGCAAATCAGCCAATACTTGCGGTGCCCGCGCAGCTATCGGCTTCGCTACCTCGACGGTTGGAGGGAAGGAAATCCGCGCTTCTATGATTCTTGGCCGCTGTTTTGAGAAAGCCTTGAGCGCTTACTATTGCGGCGAGGACAGCGCAGCGGTCTTATTCAAGGAGTGGGAAGCTTACCGCGACGAGCATCTCGACTTTGGCAAAGGCGGCTCGTGGGACAAGATTCTCCATCAAGGGACCAATTTGCTTCATAAGTTTGCTCAGGAAGATCGCATTCGTATCTTTAACCCCGGAAAAAATCTTCAGCTGAAGCTCGATCACTTCCAAACGGTGGTGAGTTTCTCGCTTATATCGACGCCGTCGGAGAGATCGACGGCCAACGCTTTCTCATCGATTGGAAAACGACCACCAGTCGGTACGCGGAAGAACCCGACGGTTTACTGGCACTAGATCCGCAATTGATCTGCTACTCCTGGATCAGCGGTATTCGCGAGGTGGCTCTGGTCGTCTTCGTCAGAAAACATTTGCCGGAGATTCAATACCTCACCGCGTCGATCAGCGAGAGCCAGCAGAAGGAATTTGGCGAGCTCGTCGAATCGGCAGTTGGCCGAATCGAAGCAGGGCAGTTCCCGAGGCACACCGGGATTCGCTTTCCCATGAACGGTTGCACGAGCTGCGCGCATCTCGGTTTATGCCTGGGGAATGAGGCACTGACGGATACACAGCTCGTACGGCGTCCAGGAGCAAGCGACCTTGATTGGCTTGACCAGCTTGCGGACTAACGGACCGCCGCCGGAGGCTCCCGATCTGAGACATCGGCGTGCGTTGCGTGTTCTCGAGAAGATCGACGAGATCCTCGAGCGTGAGCGTGCGACGGAAACGCCACTGACGTTTCGTCTTCTGCAGCCGGTGACTATCGACCGGCATGGGTGAACAAGTTTTCTAAACGGTTTGCAATAACCTAGGGCAAAAGAGCGGTGGCACATTGCTGGTCAAACAACTACTCAAAGTCAGTTCCGTATCAGAGCGTCGCGTGGTGTTCTTGCGTTCTCTCGCGTATTAGGGGAGGCGCGGAGGCCAGTCATTTTCTCGATCTGAATGCAGTAGAACACAGGGACAGCAGGTTTTCGGTTCCGGCGAACCTGTACTGCGGTATAGCCGCTCTGCCACCACAACGCTCTCTTTTCTATTAGTGAGCGGGCGTACTCCTGGCCTTTCGCGTCGTTGGGCGAGTTGGAAAACTCCAGGTAGTGCCCGAGAGCGATAACGCTCAGCCAGTCGTCGTGGGCAGAGATTTCGTCAACCTCCACGCAGACCAGGGGATTCTCCCGCATCCACTCGATCTTCCGCCCCAGCGTGGAGAAGCAGTACAAGCATTCAGCGTCGTAGGAGAAATAAATGGGAACGATGTAGGGTCGATTGTTGGAGACACAAGCCAGCCGCCCAAAGCCGAGCCGGGCAAGCAGTTCGCGACACTCGCGGCTGCGGATCTTCGTGATAAGCATAAAACTCCGAGACGGAAGCGAGGGTACGGGCGCCTTCTGGTTTCGCCAATTTCACGCCAAACTTATCATATTTCCGCTGAAGTTCACGCCTTAGAAATAGTCAGTGGCTATCCTTCGAAGGAAGAACCGTAACGAACGCAACAAAACGCCCCGTCATACCACAATATTTCGAAGCAAGACATCAAGACATGAGGTGTAGCTCAGTGGCAGAGCAGAGGCCTTCTAATGAGTTCAGCGCGCCCTGAACTCACTCGGAAGCGAATACTTGGTGCCGCCGGCGGTTATCTTCACGCATCATCTGTGCCACTCTCTTTGTCGTTTACTCTACTTGAATCGGTAAACTGAACCAGAACCAGTGCAAACCTTTCCGCTGCGTCGAACCTTCGCCTTACGGAGCGGCGGGAGCAGCCAGTACCTGCATTTAATTGACATGGTTTCAGCCTTTTGGGACTATTCTGCATCGCGAGACTCGGCTCGGCCGAGTGAAATGTCGGATGCCATGTGACACGAATTGAATGGCTTAGATAGCTCGGAGCACGATCAAAACTCTCCCTATTCATCAAGTGTGGACTAGAATCAACCGGTTAGGTATTTCTCGGTAGGCATCGATGTGGGTGTGATCTGAAAAAGCTGGGCAAATACGAGCTGGTTGGCGAATTGGGCCACGGCGCGATGGGTGTGGTCTATCGCGCGCGCGATCCGATCATCAATCGCATGGTTGCGCTTAAGACCATCACGACAGGTGTAGCCGACGATCCTGCGCTGCTGGAGCGCTTTTACCGTGAAGCGCAGTCGGCGGGCGGACTGCAACATCCTAACATCGTAACCATCTACGATATGGGCGAAGCAGGAAATCTTCCCTACATCGCTATGGAGCTTGTCGAGGGAGAAAATCTCGAGCAGGTAATTGCCCGCCGCGCCGTTTTGCCCATAACTCTGAAATTGGCCTATGCGATGCAAGCGTGTCGTGCATTCGACTATGCGCATAAGCGCGGAATCGTGCACCGTGACATCAAACCCGGCAACGTAATGCTGGGCAAGGACGGCACGGTAAAAGTAGTGGACTTCGGAATTGCCAGGGTGATGGAAACGTCGCGAACGCAAACGGGAATGCTCATCGGCACGTTTGCGTACATGTCGCCCGAGCAATACCACGGAGAGCACGCGGATGAGCGCTCGGACATTTGGTCGTTCGGCGTGCTGCTCTATGAATTGCTTTGCTATCACCGGCCGTTCACCGGGCCTACGCCGGCAAGCTTGATGCTCAATATTTGTCAGGAAAAACCGGCTCCGCTGACCCAACATCTGGCGGAGACTCCACCGGAATTGGAAGTGATTATTACCCGCGTGCTGCAAAAAGCTCCCAGCGAACGATACCAGTCGATGGAGGATTTGCTCCTGGAGCTTGAGCCAATCTGCAAAAAGCTGCAGGTGCAATATGTCGCCGACTTGGTGGAGAAGGGCCGCGAGACCATCGAGCAGGGCGAATTCGCCCAGGCCCGGGATGTATTGCGCCAGGCGCTGCAGGTGGAGTCTGGCAACCAACAGGCGCGCAGCCTCTTGGAAAAGGCCAATATCGAGCTAAAGCGCTTGCAGAACCGGCCCAATGCGCAGCAATTCATTGACAAAGGACGCGCGCTGCTGAGCGAAGGAAGGCTAGAGGAAGCCAAGGGAGCGGTCGAAAGCGCGTTGCATTTGGATTCCACGTTCGGCGCCGCACAGGAATTGCAGCATGCCGTCGAAGAGGCCATCGATCAGGCGCGATCGCGGGCGAAGAGTCTGGAAGCGGCCAAGCAATATCTGGCGGAGGGCCTGCCGGAAGAAGCAGAGGTTCTGGTGGCAAAGGTGTTGCAGGTGGACCCTTCCAACACGGAAGCGCTCGCTCTGCAACAACAAGTTGAGGGCGAAAAGACGGAACGGCAAAGGCGCGCACGACTCAGAGACGGTCTGCGGCAAGCTCGCGTGCTCTGGACGCAACAGAACTACGCCGCGTGCATAAAACTACTTGTGGATTTAGAAGCGGCATTCCCGGGCGAAGAGGAAGTGGCCCGACTGCTCGAAAGCGCGCGCGACGATCAGATCGAGCAGCAAAAACAGCAGGGCTTGCTGGAATCGCGAAACTTGTTGGCCGCCGGACGCCACGACGAATGCCTCGCGTTATTGACCAGCTTGCAGCAACAGTTTCCTCAGGACGCGGAAATACCGCGCTTGCTCGAGGAAATCCGAAAAGACCAGATGGACCGGCGTCGGCTGCAGAAGCTGGCGGAAGCCCGGGGTCTGCTCGGTAGCGGGCAATACGACAATTCCATTTCCTTGCTCAACACTCTCCAAAGCGACTTTCCAGAAGACCAGGAGATTCCTAAGCTTCTGGAGACCGCGCGGCAGAATAAAAACGAGCACCGCCGGCAGCAGAGTGTCGCGGAAGTGCGCAAGCATTTGGCCGCGCGCCGTTACGACAAATGCCTTTCATTGCTGGCCACATTAGAAAAAGAGTTCCCGCGCGACGACGACATTCTAAGACTTCAGGATGCCGTGCGCGAGGAGCAGGCGGAAGAACGTAAGAATAAGGGTCTCAACGAAGCCCGCAATCTGTTGGCCGCGCGTCGCTACGAAGATTGTCTTGTGATGCTGGCGACTCTCGAGAAACAGTTCCCTGGCGACGAAGATGTTCGAAGACTCCAGCAAACCACGGAAGAAGAGCGCGCGGAAAATGCCAAGCTCCAGCGTTTGCAAGAAGTTCGCAATCTATCGCGAGCCAAGGACTATGAGAAGGCGCTCGCACTCCTCGGGGCCCTGCATGCGGAATTCCCTGCGGAAGACGAAGTCCTCAAGTTGCAGGCCTCTGCCCGCAAGGAACAGGCGGAGCAGAAGAGGCGAGAGGGGTTGGTACAGGCGCGCAAATTTCTCGCCGCCGGGCAGTACGAGGAATCGATCGCTCTTCTAGGAAACCTGCAAAGCGAGTTTCCGGTCGACAACGAGATCGGCCGACTGCTGCAATTAACGCGTCAGGAGCAAGCTGAACATCGCGTGCAACAGGGCCTGACCGAGGCCCGCGGCCTGCTCGCGGCAAGGCGCTACGACGAATCCATTACCGTTCTAGAAAAACTCCAATCCGAATTTCCCGCCGAGACCGAAATTCGCAGACAACTGGCGACCGCCCGCGAGGATCTCGCGGAACAAGGCAAGCAGAAGAAACTGAGCGAAGCCCGGAGCCGGCTGGCCGCGCAGTCTTTTGGGGAGGCGTTGGCTTTATTGAATTCGTTGGCCGAGACCCATCCCAAGGATGCATCAGTCCTTAAGTTGCGCGCGCTAGTGGAGCGCGAACAGGAAAAACACGCCAAGACCGAGCGTCTGCAGCGCGAACTCGACGCACTCAAGAAATTGATGGCGGAGAAGAAATATCCCGAGGTTCTAGCGCGCACCAAGCCGCTGCTTGCGGAGTTTCCCGGCGAATCGAATTTCATGCGTCTCGCTGAATTCGCCGCCAGCCAACAGGCGGCCATCGATAAAGAGCAGTTATTCCGTAAGACGGTGGAAGAGGCGAAGTCCTTGTTTGCCGCGAACCGGTTCGAGGATGCCCTCCGGGCCGCCAACAAAGGCCTGCAGAAATTCCCCGGAAACTTGGAATTATTGAATTTGGCGCAACAGGCCGAGACGCAGCAAAGGAAACTCGAAGTCCGGCAGCAAATCGAAATGCGGATCAAGGAAATCCGGGTCAAGATCAATCGCGAAAAATTCAGCGAGGCGATTGATCTGGCGGAGCAAACGCTGGTAACGCTAGGTCCGGATACCGACTTGAAGCAACTCCTGAATTCCGCGCAGGTCGAGATCGCCGCCCGCGAAAAAAAACGGGAACAAGAGAAGACCATCGAAACGATTCGCACGTTAGTGGAATCGGGTGAGTTGGAGGCCGCCACGCTGGCGGTCGATGAGGCACTCAAGACGAATGCGGTGGAGACGTTTGACCCGCGGATTCAGCGCTTGTCTGGGCAAATCAAAGACGCCAGAACCCAAGCCGAGCAGAAGTCGATGCCCGCACCGATATCTGCTCCGCCGGCCGATGATTCTCGAGAGTATGCTTTCCTCGAACCGCCGCCTATGCCGAGCGCGCCGGTCCCCGCCGAGAAAGCCTCCGCAGTGGATCTCTCGGGCGTGCAGCCGGTGGTCAGTCGACCGGCGCCGGCATCGCCGCCCGTGGCATCATCTGCACCGGTAGCGTTCGTGCAACCGGTTGCCCGGATTGCGTCGCCGGAACCAGTCGCTCTGCCGCCAGTCCCACCAGTCGTACCGATGGCACCAGTCGCGCCGGTAGCACCAATGCCAATTCCGCCGTCGAAAATGGTGGTGCCGCAGCCTGAAGCGCGTGTGCAACCGCCCGCAGCCGCGCCCGTTGACCCGGTCGCTCCGGCGATCGTTACTCCTGAAGTTTCCATGTCCCGAGCGGACATCCCCGCAATTGCACCCGTCGATGCGGCGGCAGCACCCGCCCCTCCTGACGGAATTCCGCTCTGGCGCAAACCGATCGTGTTAGCGGTTTTGGCCACGGGGTTGGTTGCCATCGCTTGGGGTGGAATCCACGTGTTCCATCCGAAACCCGCGGAGGTAGTCGCGCCTGCCGCGAAGACCAAGCCAGAGACAACTCCTCCGCCCCAGGTCAATGCACTGGAGGTGCAACAGCGCGATGCCCTTGCCGATGCGAACAAGTTGATCGCCGCCAACGATCTAGGTGGAGCGCGAAAGGTACTGCAGCAGGCCATTGCACTAAAGGGGCCGTTGACCACCGACATTCAGAAAAAACTGGGCGAGATCGACGAATCCTTGAAGGACGCCAGCCTCCGCCTACTGCGGCAGAGCGAAGAAAAGCTCTGGCAGCAGGCGATGAATCACACCGCAAGCGGTCGCTTCCCGGAAGCACAAAAGGATCTGCGACAGATACTGACTCTGCCTGCGGGTGGAGTCCATCGGGACGAAGCCCAGAACTATCTCGACAAGACCTTGCCCCAACGGATACAGCAGAATAATTTGCTGATGCAGGCGCGACAGGCTCTGAAACAAGGGGAGTTCCCGTCGGCGCGGCAAACAGCGGGTCAACTCCAGCAGAGCGGCGGCGATGCGGCAAGCTTGGTTGCGGCGATCGACCAAGCTGAACGAACCAGACTGGTGCAACTCGAGACGCAGTTCGATCAGTCGAAGGAACGCGACGATGACGCCGCAGTTCAGCAACTTAAGTCGCTGCTGCCCAAGCTGCAGGCTCTGAGCGGTGACGGCGGCCCCCAGTCCAATGAGGCATTGAATTACGCCAACAACATTCCCGGAGCCATCGCCGAAGTGCAGGCCCGTATGCAAAAGAAGGTTGCGGATGCCGCATTTCAACGCACGGTACTGAAGTATCAGCAGGCCATCAGCACCAACGATAAGAATGGACTGACGGCGGCGCGCACGGACCTGCAAGCGGTCATTCAGGGCGGCGGCCCGCATGCCGATGAAGCACAAAAGTATCGCGCGGATGTCGACAATAGGCTTGCGGCGACAAGTCAGCCAGTTGCAACGCCCGCGCCGCCGCCGGTGAAAGCCGAGGTTCCGCCACCCGTAAAAGCGGACAACGACGCTGACGTCCGCGCGGTGATCCAGCGCTACGCCCAGGCTTATAATCAACGCGACGCCCTCGCCCTTCGCCAAATCCGGCCTAGCCTCAGCGCGAACGCCTATGCAGCCCTCAAAAAGAGCTTCGACTCTGCAAGCTCAATTCGCGTACAAATAAACGTTCAGAGCGTCGAAATCGACCCCGAGGGGGCGACCGCGGTAGTGAAGGGGGAGATGTCCCTGGACTACGCGCAAAAAGGGAGCAACGGGAAACAACGGACGGATGCCACGGTTTTCCATCTGGCGAAATCGAATGGCGTATGGCTCGTCACCGACGTGAAGTAGGACAGGACGCAAGGAAATAGTTCGCCGCCTTGCGACACGCACCATGTGGCACATTTCTCGTCACCTGCAGCGAGAATCAAACTCCAGCCTTAACGGACAATTGAGTTGCCGACCCGCGCGCGCTGGCGCGTAACCTGCCCCAAAGCCACTTTGTCCATGCTTGACAAAGCCAAAAGAGCGGATAGACTGCCAAGCAATTCGACGGAGGGGACTCATGGCAAAGCTTGTCGCGTTGGCCAGCCTCGTCTTTTTTCTGAGCTGTTCTGGTGCTTTCGGCCAAGGTCCTTGCTCGGTACAAAGCAGCAAGCTCGCGTGCGTTATTCCCCAGGAGTACGGAACAGGCGGTGCCTTCAACCAAGTACTGGACTCCTACGGTGGCACTTCATTTCATGCCTTTCACTTCGTCAGCGACTTCACGGCCACGCTGGAGCCTTTGCAAGCGGATATAGGCCGACAAGCAAACCTATTGCCGCTCGCCTCTCCCTCGTCCGGAGTCATTCTTCTGTACGATCCGTCACTTAAGACATTCGTTACTGGAACAGACAGCCTGGGACCGATACTTGGCGAGCGCGCGGAAACTATCGGGCGCCATCGGTTATTCATCGGGTTTAGCTATCAGTTTTTTAATTTCGACAAATTAGACGGTATAAATCTGCAGGATTTTCCGGCTGTTCTAACACACACAGACGACGACCGCGATAACTCGACTCCGACGCAAATGGTTACTTGTTCGATTAACACTACGAAAAATCTTAATGGCTGTGCCTTTGTTCGCGACCGAATAGATACTGTAAATTCGATTTCCCTTAAAGTGAATCAGTACACGTCTTATGTGACATTTGGGCTGACCAAGCGTATCGATCTCTCGATGGTGATTCCTATCGAGAATGTCCGTATGTCGCTGTACTCGCAGGACACAATTATTCCTGGCACCAGCGGTTTCGTTGCTGTAACTCCGGGCTCACCAGACAGTATGATACCGAATCAAAACCTGACCAATACGAATGGCGCCCCTTATTTTTTCCACCTGTTTAAGAATTGCCCGAATTCAAGTCCTGCGGCTGGCGTAACAGGCCTCGGTCCGAGCTGCTTGAATCACACATTTCCCGATTTCGCGTTTGCGGGTAATGGCAGCCAGCCACAGAATTCGGCTAGCGGAATTGGCGACGTGGTAGCGCGGGTGAAGTGGAACGCGTGGGAGGGAGAGCGAGCGGGTTTAGCCTTGGGTATGGACGTGCGTTTCCCGACCGGCGATGCCCTAAACTACTTAGGCTCGGGGTCTTACGGCATCAAGCCGTTCGCGGTGTTTTCCTACCGTGCGCGAATCTCCCCTCATGTACTGTTTGGCTACGAGTGGAACACAGATTCGATTACCGCAGGAAATTTGACTGGGGGCGGGAAAGGCAGTGTTCCGGATGATTTTGTCTATACTGCCGGCGCAGACGCTCGGGTGACGAGATGGCTGACCGGAAGTTTTGATATCGTGGGGCAGCGGTTTTTTGGGACCGAAACGGTGTCCGTCGCGTCGCAGCAGTTCCTTGCAAATTGTGGTGCGTGTACCGCGAACCCGAATCCCGCGACGGTGACAGATAGCAATCTGGTTACGCACCCGAACTCGTCCTACAATGTCACGAACGCGTCGATGGGTTTAAAGGTCCGCCCCCTCGCCAACTTAAAGCTGGTATTTACGGCCAATGTTCTCGTCAGACTCGATGACGGCGGACTCGTATCAAAAGCAGCTCCGCTCGTCGGAGTGGGATATACGTTCTAGTGTAGTTGAGCGCTTTTTTTCAACGTCCGCCCTGTAATCGGAGTCTCGATAGCGCTTCATACGGTTTGGCGAAATTGTTTCTGGCGTTTATCGCTTAAGTATCCGTTAGTTTTCTTGTGGTCCAAAATGCGCATAGTGTGCTCCTATCAAGACACGAAGAGAGCATGGGAGACTTCCGAGACGGAAGTGGTATTTGGCCGTGCCGAAGACAAATCTTCCATCGTCCTCGATCTTTCGCCGGATCAAAGGGTATCCCGCCTGCATGGCCGCATTTGGGAAGAAAATGGCCAGTACTGGATTGAAGATCTGAACAGCTCGCGCGGCACCCTTTTAAATGGCGTCGAAATCAAAGGCTCCGGACGGCAACCGCTTCGCCCGGAAGACTCCGCCATCGTAGGGCAAACCACCTTGCGCGTGGAACTTGATGAGCCAAACTTCGCCGCGACAAACTATCTCGAGCACGGCACCATCCTTCTGCCAGAGAAGCACCCTTCCACTGCCGGTGTGGCCATCGCCAAGGATGTTGACGCCACCGCCGTCCAGCCGATGGCACTCCCGCCGGATTGTGCGGAGGACTCCGCATCCCGCCGGCTCAAGATGGTCTGCGATCTCCCTTTCCAGTTTGCGACGAAACTCAAGCTCGAGTTGCTACTGCCCGCCATTGTCGACCAATTGGTGCAGATGATTCCCGCCGGGGAAAGTTGGGCTCTGGTACTTCGCGATCCCGCCACTGACACGCTGCTTCTCAAAGCCTATCAATTCGTCCAGCGAACGTACTTAAGCGAAACCCTGTTGCGTCGCGCCATGTCTGAACGTAAAGCCTTCATCTGGAAGAAAAATGTTGAAGTAAATATCAGCGGTAGCATGGCGCAAAGCGGGATCGAAATCGGCATGTATGCTCCGCTGCTCTGGCAGGGAGAGGCGCTGGGCGCGATTTGCGCCGGAGCACAAAGCCCCCACGCGGTATTCACGGATGACGACGTTCGGTTGCTGGTGGTTGTCGGACAGTACGCGGCCATGGCCGTCGCCACTCATCGGCTGCAGGAAAAACTGCGTCACGAATCGGTGATCAAAGCCAATTTGCTACGCCAGTTTTCTCCAAGAGTGGCGGATGAATTATTGGCCCAGCGCGGCCGCTTGCGCTTGGGCGGCCAACGGAACGAAGTGACCATTCTGAATGCCGACATTCGCCGCTTCACGCAATTAGCTCAAGAAATGGAGCCTGACAACGTCGTGGAAATGCTCAACGATTATTTCGGCGTTGCGGTGCCGATAATCTTTTCCTATCGCGGCACAATTGACAAATTCATCGGCGATGCCATCCTGGCGGTCTTTGGCAGTCCCGAGCCAGACGCTAAACAACACGGTAACGCTATCCGCGCCGCTCTGGAAATACAATCCGCCATAAAAAAGTTAAACGTTTTGCGCGTGGCTCGTGGCGAACCCGTTCGCGAATTCGGCATCGGAATTCATTGCGGCGAAGTTGTACACGGATTCATCGGTACCGCCGACCGTATGGAATTCACCGTAATCGGTGATGCCGTCAATCGAGCGGCGCGCTATTGCGCGGCGGCTGTGGGAGGCGAGGTATTAATCAGTCCCGAAGTACATGAGCGCGTATGGCAAATCGCGGATGCGGAGAAAGCTACCATCCCCACCAAGCATGAGGGCGATTTCGCTGCGTACCGGGTACATTCTATAAAGGAAGATAATGGGGTCGTCGGCAGTTCCGGCGCGGCCGCCTTATGGGTCGACGGTTAGTCTCTCGATCTACACTCAATTGTCAGGCGACAATCTATAACCTGACTGCGAACCCATCGCGAGGCTCAACAGCAGTGGAAACTCAAACGACGGTCCCCTGCCCTTCAAACAAAAAATACAAAACGAACCCACCGAGCTCCGAACCAGCAGGCGTGTAATTACGCCACCACTACGAGGAAACGGACGAGACATCCGGAATTGACCTCTGGGAAGTGACCGCTTCGGTGGTCTGCGGTGGAGAATCTTTCCGCCTTATCGTATAATCAAATGCTTGTTCGCGACCTAGCGACGCGGCTGTATCCTCCCACCATTTGGACGACCCATTTGGCGACTCTTCGGGAAGGCCGTGCAGACCGGACGCGACAGAATGGAGTTTTTCTCATGAAACCCGGTATTCACCCCGACTATCACGCCGTCACCGTGCACTGCGCCTGCGGCCACAATTTCTCCACCCGTTCGACCATCAAGGGTGAAAAGCTGAACGTGGAAATCTGCTCCAATTGCCATCCATTCTTCACTGGCAAGCAGAAGCTGATTGACACCGCCGGCCGCGTGGAACGCTTCACGAAAAAATACGCCGACGCCGCCGCGAAGGTCGCGGCCGCAAAGAAGTAACTCGCCAAGCATCGCGGCAGTTCACGAAACGCAGGCAAGCTTTTGCAAGGGGCGTTCGCAGCTTTCCGACGCGGTCGGAAAACATGCGGCGCCCCAGTTTGCTTCGCGCAGGGTCGTCGCGCTAATTACCCGGCACCGCACGGTTTTCCTTGCTTCCTACCGCAGCACCGGCAACAGCGAATTATCCGCGTCTTTGAGCGCCAACTGTCCGCATGCCGCCATCACGTCGCGTCCGCGCGAATATCGCGTGAAGGCGGGCACGCCTTTTTCGAGTAGAATGCGATGAAACTCGCTGACGCTTTCCGCAGAGGGCTCTTTGTAGGGTAACGCTCCCGGATTCCACGGAATCAGATTTACCTTCACGCGTCCCAGGTCGGACATTAGTTTCGCCACGCGGCGCGCATCTTCCGGCGTGTCGTTCACACCGCCGAGCAGCACATACTCGAAGGTGATGTACTCGCGTGAACCGCGCGGGAATTTCTTGCAGGCATCCAGCAGCACGCGCAGCGGATATTTTTTGTTGATCGGCATCAACACGTCGCGCTGCTCATCGCACGAGGCGTTCAAGGAAATCGCCAGCTTGGGCCGCACTTTTTCCTCGGCCAGCCGTTCGATCCCTGGCACGATGCCGCTGGTCGAAAGCGTCACATGCCGCGGGGTAATCCGCATGCCGCGCTGGTCGAGCGCGATGCGCATGGCTTTCATCACCGCATCGTAGTTGAGCAATGGTTCGCCCTGCCCCATCAGCACCACGTTGGTCTGGGGCGCAAGTTGTCGATCGTTGGGGTCTCCGTTGCATCCTCCGCTCGTGGTTACATCATTCAGCGACAGCATGATTTGCGCCAGAATTTCTCCCGCGGTTAGGTTCCGAATCAGTCCCAGCTGCGCGGTGAGGCAAAACTGGCAATCGACGGCGCAACCTGCTTGCGTGGAAATGCAAATGGTCTGGCGACCTTCGCTGGGCATAAACACCGCTTCAACGGACGCGGCGCGCGCAGTGGCTTTTTCCTCGGTCCGCGGCAAGCTCATCAGATAGCGGATTGCGCCATCGCTCGAGACGAAGCGCTGCTTCACCACCGGCAAGGTGATGCGCGTTTCCTGCGCTAGGCGCTCGCGCAGCGCCTTCGGCAGACTGGTCATTTCCTCGAGCGACAGTTTGCGCTGCGCATACAGCGCTTCGTAAATCTGCCCGGCGCGATAGCGCGGCTCACCGATCGCCTCGCATAGCGCCTGCAATTCTTCCCGCGATTTACCCAGCAATTCCATCAGAATGTCCGCAACCTTGTCCTACAATCTCGTCATGCAACGTCCGTCCGTAACATCTTGCCGCTACTTCAAGCCGCATGAGCAGCATCGGTCCAGCATACTCCGGATTTAGCTTTTGCTTCGAAACACCTCTAAAACAGTAGGGATTTAGCGGCTTTTTCGCACTTCGCCAACATCTCTGTCCCGCAATTCGCGGTATAATTCTATTGTCTTCGCCGGAGTCTTCCATGACCAATCAACTTGCCGTCGCACCGCTCACCATTTCCGATTGGGTCAAAAACCTAGCCGCCCTGCCCGAGCGCGAATTCACGATCGCGACCGTCCACAACTATCTTCTAGCGCACCCCATCGATGCGGGCAGCCTCGCGAAATATTGCTTTTTTTCCAAGGGCAATTACACGCGCAACCTGATCTTCAAGAACGAGCTGTTCGAGTGCATGACGGTCTGCTGGGAAGTGGGGCAGGCCAGCCGCATCCACAATCATCGCGACCAGAATTGCTGGATGGCTGTCCCGATTGGGCGGTTGCGAGTACAAAACTATCGCGTAGACCATCGCGACGCCAATCGTTCCACGTGCAACCTTGCACCCACCAAGATCTTTGATATGGACCCGGAACACCCGGGTTACGTTGACCCGCTGGAGCCGGTGCACGAAGTATTGAATCTACCGGAATTTGCCGCGCGCGCCGTCAGCGTCCACGTCTACTCCAAGCCATTCGATACCTGCGAAGTCTACCGCGTCGAAAAAGGCCAGAGCAACGAGGGCGCGAACCCCGGCAACTACTCCGACGTGCCGCTCTTCTACACCAGCGAGTACGGCAAGCTGCATCCCGACGCCAAACTGCTGTAAATAAACCGTTTTGCCCTCCGCGCAGGTGCATGGCAATTGCCGTGCCCGTATGTCACAATTGCTGTATGACGACAGAACTTCGCGATATTCAAAAGCACGTTCTGCCTAACGGACTGGTGGTTATCACCGAGACCATGTCTCACGTCCGTTCCGTCTCTGTCGGGGTGTGGATCCGCAACGGCTCCCGCCGTGAAGTTCCCGAAGAGAACGGCCTCGCGCACTTCATGGAGCACATGGTTTTCAAGGGCACGGAGCGCCGCTCCGCCGAAGCCATTGCCCGGGAGATGGATTCCGTCGGTGGCATGCTGGATGCCTTCACCTCCAAGGAACAAATCTGTTTCAACGCCAAGGTGCTGGACGATCACCTGCCGATTGCGTTCGACGTGATCGCCGACCTGGTGCTGCGCCCGAAATTTGACTCGGAAGACGTGAAAAAAGAGCGTCAGGTGGTCCTCGAAGAGATCAAGATGGATCTCGACAATCCCGAGTACATGCTGCATGAAATTTTCACGCGCAACTTCTGGCCGGGGCACGCGCTGGGCCGGCCCATTCTTGGCACGCCGGACACGGTGAAAAAATTCAGTCGCGAAGGTTTGCGCCATCGCTTTCAGGATTGGTTCGCTCCGGATCACCTGGTGATCACGGCGGCGGGCAATGTGAAACACGAAAAGGTGCTGGAGCTGGTGCAGCGCGAATTCGGCAGTCTGCCGGCGGCTGGCTCGCTGGAGAATCATGTGGCGCCGGACACCCGCGCGCCCATTCACCTGGAAACCAAGAAAGAACTCGAGCAGGTGCATCTGTGCATCGGCGTACCATCGCTCCCGTTGGGCCACGAACGCCGCTTCGCTGCTGCTGTATTGAATAATCTGTTGGGCGGAGGCATGTCCTCGCGGCTGTTCCAGAACATCCGCGAAAAGCAGGGATTGGCGTATGCGGTGTTCAGCGAGCTGACGCCGTATTCGGACGCCGGAATGCTTACGGTCTATGCGGGCACCGGCAAAGAGACGGTTGGCCAGGTGATCGACCTGACCATCAAGGAATTTCGTTCCTTGAAGGAATCGCTGGTTACCGAAGAAGAGTTGCTGCGCTCCAAGAATCACCTGAAGGGTTCGATCATGCTGTCGCTGGAGTCTACCAGCTCGCGCATGTCCAACCTGGCGCGCCAGGAACTGTACTTCGGGCGCTTCTATTCGCTGGACGAGATTCTTGCGGGCATCGAAACCGTAACGCGCGAAGAACTACAGGTTATCGCGCAGGATTTCTTCAAGCCCGAACACATCGCCGTAACCGTCCTCGGCCCGCTGAACGGCTTTACTCTCGATCGTTCTCGCCTGGCTTGCTGAAGGCGCGATTTCATCGCGGCCCTTTTACGCACCCTGTCACATACTTCTTCGTTGCAACGTTTCGTTGCGCCTCTCGTGATAACATTCGCGAGCGGAAATTCGCGAATACCACATGAAATGCCGGAACTGCTCGAAGGATATTCCCACTGGATTTACGGATTGCCCATGGTGTGGCGAAGTGCATGGCGGGTTGCAGCTTAAGCCGCAGCTTTCCGGGCCATCGGCAGGGTTGCCGGCTACGTTGCCAGCGGCCTTACGGGGCGTTTTGCCTGTGGCTGCGGAGCTACCGCGGTCCGCCGGTCAGCAGATGTTCGCGTGGATTTCTTCGGCGGTATCTGTGGTGCTGGTGATTGGCGCGGCGTATGCGGTGACCAGCCGGAAATTTGGTTTTGTTGCGCTGCAGGATTCCGGATACTTTATCGGGGTGTGCGTCGGACCTTTCCTGGCTTCAGCCATTCTGGTGTTCGCTTTCTATTTCTTCCGGCGCAAGCAGGTGCATTATTCGGCGAAACTGCTCAGCATTTCCTACGGCGCCTCCTTCTTCGCGCTGCTGACCTTGCTGGCAGCGGGCCACATTTCGCCTTCCGTGGCGGATCCCGCGCTAGCGGTGCCTTCGGGCGTTCCTGCGCCCATCAGGAAGCTGCGGCCGGAGCACGTGGCCACCATCTGGGATCCCGCGATGATTGCGCTCTACGCGGATCTAAAAGCTTCCAACGACGCGTATGTCGTCGAAGTTTCGCGATTGGACATGGCGGAGCAAACGCTGTACGCGCCGCTATCCTTCCGCGACGCGTCGACTATTCAGCAGCGGCTTGCTGAACTCCATACGCGGCTGGCCATCGCCGAGAAATATTCTTCCGTAGCTCCGCTGGTGGCGAAAATGGATGGATACGTGGCCGCGGTGAACATCAGCGACGACGAGAAGCGCCAATTCCTTGCCCGGTTTATGCCAGGACTGCAAAAGTCCGTTGCCTATCGCACCGCTGCCAGCGGATACGAACGAGACTGGCTGAATGCGTCCATCGCCGCCTACCAGTTCATGCTGGCGAATCAAAGTTCGTACAAAGTCTCCGCAGATGGAAAGAACGGCCTATTCAATCGCCCCGAACTCGCCAAAGCCTTCAATCAACGATTGAAAACAATCTACGAACTCAAGCAACGGTTTCTGATGGCCAACGCCGCGTACCTGGCAAGCCAACGAGCCGCGCGCGAACAAGTAGGAATGGATCCGTGATGCGAGAGCGTGACGAATCGTTCAATCGGCGTTGACGCGGCGACGGCGCTCTGCCATTATCCAGAAATCGATTTTGCTTCGATTATTTTGTTTGGTTAGGGATAGAAACCGATCAGCCTGCGCATCTCCATTCTGGCATCCGGAAGCTCGGGGAACATTACGCTACTCGAGACGGAGCGGACCCGACTTCTGGTGGATGCCGGGCTTGGCAAACGGGAAACGCTGGCCCGCCTGGCCGCGCTCAACATCACCGTCGAGTCACTCGACGGGATCCTCATCACGCACGAACATTCCGATCATTGTCACGGCCTGCCGCAGATGCTGGGCCTGTGGAAAGCTCCGCTATATGTTACCGAGCCGACCATGGATGCGCTGCAGCAGTGCCTGCCCGAAACATTTGGTAAACGGCTGCGCGGGGTGGAGACGATACACGCGGGGCAGCGCTTTACGATCGGGGACATTGATGTGCATGCGTTTGCCATTCCGCACGACGCCGCCGACCCGCTGGGCTTCACGTTCAAATCAAATGGCGCAAAGATGGCGCTGGTCACGGACCTGGGATATTTGCCGGAGCTTGTGAAAGTGCATCTGCGCGATGCGGATTGTTTGCTGCTGGAATCCAATCACGATTTAGAGATGCTGAAGGTGGGGCCGTATCCGTGGGTGGTAAAGCAACGGGTGCTTAGCCGCACCGGGCATCTTTCTAACCACGCCGTTAGCGAGTATCTGGCCGATCCCGAAGGATTTGACGCCTTAGCGCGATTCCTGATTCTGGCGCACGTTTCGCTGGAGAATAATAATCCGGATGTGGTGCGCATTTCGGCGGAAGAGGCGTTGCGACGGCGTCCGGCGGAACGGGCGTTTACCGGGGAGCTTTTGATAGCCAATCAGCATACGCCGTTGCAGCCGCTGAATTTGTAGGCTGAGGCAGCTGCTTCTCCTCCTGCAGCGTCCATCACTTCTATTTAAGAAGATTGTTCTTGACATGAGAGATACGATGCGCTACACTTTTCCCGTAAAGAACTGCGCTCGTTCCATGGTCTTCCTGGAAACCGCCTGCGCTTTCATCCCCCATCCCCCATCCCCCGCGGGATGAATCTCCCGATTGGCAATTTTCGTAAAACGCACCACGCACCATTCCATCGTTAGCGAAACTTGATCAAAAGTCATTTTTGCGCCCTTTTGGGAAGCCAAGGCACGCAATCGATCGTCATCGGCGCACTTCTAACCCCCGTAGAATGAACACTTGCAAACTGTATCAAAACAAAGGACTTTAACCCCTTTAGAATACGCACTTACAAGAATCACCCCGTGGTGGAGGTGGTTTGTGAAAGGTGCCAGTCGGTTCAATGCGGGGGGCTTGGGGCGGCGCCGAGTTGCGCTATGCGGCGTTCCAGGAATCGGCGCTCGGGGCCTTGCTGGGTTAACGCTAAGGCGCGCTGATAGGCGGCAATAGCCTCCTGGACGCGGCCGAGGCGGCGGCAAAGGTCAGCGCGCGCGGAATGGGCGAGGTGATAGTCCGCGAGTTCGCCGCGAGCGAGGAGCGCGTCGATTAACGCTAGACCGGCGGCGGGCCCATCGCGCATGGCGATGGCGGCGGCGCGATTGAGTTCGACCACTGGCGACGGTTCCACGCGCAACAGCACATCGTAGAGGCCCACAATTTGGCTCCAGTCGGTGGCTTGCGCAGTGGGGGCTTCGGTATGCGCGGCGGCGATGGCGGCCTGCAAGGTGTAGGGACCAAAGCGCCGCGAGGCTAGGGCACTCTCGACGAGTGCTGAGCCTTCGCGAATCTGCTGGTGATTCCACAGGGAACGATCCTGATCATCGAGAAGAATCAGTTCACCATCTGGAGAGGTGCGCGCGGCGCGGCGCGCATCGTGCAGCAGCATCAGCGCGAGCAGGCCTGCGGCTTCCGGCTCGGGCAGGAGATCGGTCAAGAGTCTTCCGAGGCGAATGGCTTCGCTGGATAGATCGTGGCGCGTCAAGGAATCACCGGCCGACGCGGAGTATCCTTCGTTGAAGACCAGATAGATGACGTGCAAGGCGGCGTCGAGGCGGTCGGGAAGTTCTTCGCGCGTGGGGACTTGATAAGGAATCGCTGCGTCGCGAATCTTGCCCTTGGCGCGCACGATGCGTTGCGCCAGGGTCGGCGCAGGAATCAGAAAAGCGCGGGCGATTTCTTCCGTGGCCAGACCGCAAACCTCCCGCAGGGTGAGGGCGATGCGGGCGTCCGGAGTGAGCGCCGGATGGCAACAGGTAAAAATCAGGCGCAGGCGGTCATCTTCGAGGCCGTGCAAGGAGTCCTCCTCGAGCGCGTCGGGGGCGGGCGCCGCGGCTTCGAGTTGGTCGGCGACGCCAGTGAGGGCGGCGCTGAATCGCGCAGCGCGGCGCAGGCGATCGATGGCCTTGAAGCGCCCGGTGGAGATGAGCCAGCCTCGGGGATTTTGCGGGACGCCGTCGCGGGGCCACGAGTGCAGCGCGGTGGTGAAGGCGTCGTGCAGCGCTTCTTCGGCCATGTCGAAATCGCCGAGGAGGCGAATCAGGGTGGCCAGAATGCGGCGGGAATCTGTGCGGTAGAGCGCTGCGATTTGCTCGTTGCGCTCCGCCGCCAGAGTCGCTTGTTGCGCGGCCATCCCGTGATCGTCCGGCATGAGCATCCGGTTCCGTCCTTGGCGCTATTTTTGTGGCGCCGGGTTTAGCCAAACACCAAGACGGGGCGAACCTCGATGGAGCCATCGCGCGCGGAAGGAATGCGCGCGGCGATTTGGATCGCTTCGTTGAGGTCTTTGGCGTTGATCAGATAATAGCCACCCAGCTGTTCCTTGGTTTCCGCGAAGGGGCCGTCGGTGGTGGAGATCTTGCCGTTGCGAACCCTTACCGTGGTGGCGGTTTGCGTGGGTTGCAGGGCGTCGCCGCCGACATACTGGCCACTTTTCTTAATGTCGTTGGTGAAGTCAAAATACTCCTTGTTCAGGGAATCCATCCGCTCCTTGGGCATGTTGGCCCAATCGACTTCCGAGGCGTAAATCAGGCAAAGATATTTCATAACTTCCTCCGGTTAGCTTGATTGTAATGCGCTTGCAATGGATAGTCGCTAGGGACGACGGAAATCGACAGGCGCTCGACAAGTTTCTTGGGCAAATTTTCGCCGGTCGGGGGGCGAGGGTCTGTAACGCAGGGCGCTTGGTTTTGCGCCCTGCGGTCTTTGTGATCCGTGGCGTGGAAAGAGCCGCAGGGCTCAAAACCAAGCGCCCTGCGCTACAGGTACCGCTTCGTTTCGCATGGAGCGCGTCAGGCTTGCGCCAGGTCTTTTTGCAGGGATTTGGCTTTGCGGAACCAGGGGCGTTCGGCGCGCTGCATGTAACGGGGCAGAGTGCGTTTTTTGGCGAGGAGCTTTTGTGTCCATTCGCGGGCTTCGGCGGTGCGGTTTTCGAGTTTGAGGAAATTGGCGTAGTTGTAGAGGGTCTCGGGAGTGGTGGAGAACTGGGTAACGTCGGCGAAGAGCGGCGCGGCCAGGTCCAGGCGCCCGGAGCGCGCGTAGGCGTCGGCAAGCAATCCGGCGGCGCGGTAGTAGGCGAACTTGCGATCTTTGGCGACTACGTGTTCGAGGTCCGGGATGGCCGCGGAGAAATCGCCAAGACCCAAGGAGCATTCCGCACGGTGATAAAAAGCGTGGGGCGAATCGTTGCGCGCAGAGATGGCGTGATTGAAGGCTTCGCGGCCCTTGGCATATTGCTTTTGTTCGAGGAGAAGTTCGCCGAGCTCTTCGTAGTTTCCCGGGGAAGGATTGTCGAGGATCTGAATTTCGAGGGCGTTGATGCGCGAGCGGCGGCCGAAGCCTTGATAGGTGCCGCGCAGCAGGCCGAGGTCTGGAACCGCTTCCACCAGCAGATAGACAGCGGCACCGAGGGCGCTGCCGAAGATGATGATGAAAAACCAATAGCCTTCCGGGCGGCGGCGAAAGAAATGAATGAGCGCCGCGACCTGAACGAGCAGGCCCCACGGATAGAAAAGATGGCTGAGACCGAACATAGTTATGCGTCCGTCACCAAGATGTTCTGTTTATCATGAACGAGCAAGGGTGACGACGGGAAAGATTCTAAGGGAAGTGACCGCACGACCGGGCGGGTCACGGTGATTATCCGGTGTTGATGAACGGACGACGGCGGTGTAGTCTCGCGCGCTGGAAGTTTTTGCGGAGAAGAACCTTTGAGCAAAGTTAATGAATTTTCGCGGCGAGAATTTTTGGCGATGATGGCGGGGATTCCCGCGCTGGTGGCGGCTTCCGGCAGACTGGCAGAGCGCGATGGCGTGGGAAAAATTCCCGTGGGACTGGAACTGTATTCGGTTCGGGAGGAGCTGAAACGCGATGCCGAAGGCACGGTGCGCGCGGTGGCCAAGATGGGTTACCAGTGCGCGGAATTTTATGCGCCGTATTTTGATTGGACGGAGAGTCAGACGAAGCAGATACGAAAGGTGCTCGACGAGTCGGGGATCAAGTGCTACTCGACGCATAACGACGCGAGGTATTTCAACGGGGAAAATCTGGCGCGGGCACGCGATTGGAATTTAATTTTGGGCAGCAAGTATGTAGTGATGGCGAGTTCCGAGCCTAAGACGACTTTGGAAGAATGGGGAAAACTTGCAGAGGTGCTGAATTCCGCGACCGAGCAGTTGGCGTCCTCGGGATTGCGCGCGGGCTACCACAACCATCAGGTTGAATTCATTCCGATTGGCGGGCGGCGGCCCATGGAAATTCTTGCGGAAAAAACGAAACCGTCGGTGATGCTACAGCTGGATGTGGGGACATGTATTGAAGCGGGTTCTGATCCGGTGGCCTGGATTCGCGCGAATCCGGGGCGCATACGTTCGATTCATTGCAAGGACTGGGCGCCTGGTGCGGAGAAGGGCTATAAGGTGTTGTTTGGCGAGGGCGTGGCGGACTGGAAGGGAATTTTCGCAGCGGCGGAAAATGGCGGCGGGGTGGAGTATTACTTGGTGGAGCAGGAGGGTAGCCGGTATTCGGAACTGGAAACCGCTCAGAGATGCTTACAGGCATTTCGAGACAAGCGGTACGCGGCGTGGCTGAACGAGGACATCGGCTTGCTCACGTCTGGCACGGCGAAATCTCGATGAGTCTCGAACTGCATGGTGGCGAGAGTAGTTTGTCGGAAGTTCCGGCGAGGCCTCGTTCGCCAACGCCGCCCATTCACAAAACGTGAAAATAGCCGTCGTTGATTGTGACTGTGAGGGCGACACCGAACAGTTCCGAAAGTCGTGGGGCGGTAAGAATGTCGAGTTTAGGACCGTCGGCGACGATGCGGCCGGTTTTGACGAGCAGGACGCGGTCGATCTCCGGGATGATTTCGGAAACGTGATGAGTGACCAGCAGAATGCCGATTCCGGACTGCGCCAGATCCCGCATGGTATCGCGAAGTTGGAATTGCGCGGCGATATCCAGAGCGTTGCTAGGCTCATCAAAAAGCAGAGTTTGCGGGTCGTGAACCAAGGCTCGGGCGATCAGGGTGCGTTTGGCCTCGCCGGAGGACATTTGGGTGAGAGGCCGATCGGCGAGATGGGCCACGCCAACCCGCGCGAGGGCTTTTTCGGCTCGGTTGGTCAGCTCTGCGGAGGGGTGGTGATGAGGAAAGATGCGGGTGCTGGAGAAGAAGCCGGAGATCACCACGTCGCGGCCGGTGGCGTCGGTAGTGCAGGATCCAAGAAGGTCTGGGGAGACGATGCCGAGGAGGTTGCGGAGCTGGAAAATATCCCAGCGCTCTTTGCCGAGGATCTCGATGGAAGAGTCGTGCGATGCGGCGGGATAGCATTCCCGCGTTATCGTCTTGATTAGAGTGGACTTGCCGCACCCATTGGGGCCGAAGATGCAAACGTGCTCGCCGGCGTCAATGCGGAGGCTGACGTCGTCGAGAGCTGGAGTTGCGGAATTGCCGCGCCAGACGGTGACGTGGCGGAAGTCGATGAGCGAGGGCATCAGCTGAGTTTAACGCGGGAAATGCGAAAAGCGAATTGCCGGCAGAGTATTGAAGTTAAATGGTTTAGAGAGGCAATTGCAAAAAATAAGGAGGCGAAAATCGTGAGAAGTTCGCCTCCCGGGGTGGTGGGTGGTAAGGAAGACACCTTGAGGGGCTCAGCAGCCACGATTTCCGGGGTCTGCAGCCTCACTTTCGCACTTGCGTAAGGAAATGCGCCAGGAGACGGGCCATCAAGGAGCCCTCTATTAGGCGAATTTGTAACATCGCGAAGCGTGTGTGTCAACGGCAAAACGCGGTCGGGGGCATCTTGCGCGGCGTTTCTGACTAAACCGTTACGGTAACCTTTGTGGCGGCAAGGGGTCGAATGAAGGCCCTGGTGGGAAACAACGGTCGTCGCGCGAGGCGCAGCGACTGGTTAGGGTCGGCGAAGAATCTTAAGGATCAAGATATCGATGCACGGCAGCCACAGACCCGCTTGGACGCGAGCATGAAATCGGCATCCTGCGAGCGCGAAATTATCGCACGCATCCTGACAGGCGAGACGGACCTTTTTCATGAGTTGATCCGCCCGTGCGAGCGCATGGTGTATTTGACGGTGCTGTCGATGATGAAGGACGAGGCGGAAGCGGAAGATGTCACGCAGGAGGCGATGCTGAAGGCATTCCGGGCGTTGCGATCGTTCCACGCGGAAGCAAAGTTTAGCACCTGGCTTGTGGCTATTGCTTTGAATGAGGGCCGGCGCCGCTTACGCATCGCAGGCCGGGCGCCGCTGGAAAGCTTGGACGAGCAAGCGTCCGAGCAGGAAGGAGATTTCACTCCCGCGGTTTTGACGGACTGGCGCGAAATTCCCCTGGAAGCGCTGGAGCGCAAAGAAATTCGCCAGGCGCTGGTGGAAGCCGTGGGACAACTGCCGGCAATTTACCGGCAGGTTTTCACGTTGCGCGACATCGAGGAGTTGGACGTAAAGGAGACGGCGGAAGCACTGGAAATCAGCGCGAATGTTGTAAAGGTGAGGCTGCATCGCGCCAGAATGTTGCTACAAAAACGGCTCGCGCCGCTGTTGAAGGCTGCGGTGCCGGTCCGGAAGCGTTTTTTCTGGAGCACTACATGAAACTACGGTGCGAACACGTTTGGAGTTACATCTCGGAGTATATCGACGATGCGGTCGATACGGAACTGCGCGAAGAGATTGAAAAGCACCTCGAGCACTGCGAGATTTGTTCGGCGGTGCTGGATTCGACGCGGAATATTCTGGTGTTGACGGCTGACGAACGTACGTTTGAGCTTCCTGTGGGATTCAGCGAGCGGTTGCACGCGCGGCTGGCCAAGGAACTGGTCGCGGCGAAAATCGACGGGGAAAGCCCGGAGAATCCGAGTCCTTAAGAGTAATTCGCATATTAGAAGTCGAAGCCGGACGATGAGGGTATTTGGGCAGTCGAGGAACCGAAGCTAAGGAACTTGGTGAAACGGATTTTATGGAACCCGGTGAATCATCGGGTGGGTGATCCACTCGGCGGCGAGCAGTAGCAGCGTAAGGACGGAGAGAATCAGCTGCAAACGTTCAGAGGTTTTTTTCCTGGCGCTGAGCGGAATGCGCCGCCATTGCGCCGCGGGGCGATTACGCAGCCTTCGAGCGTTCCACAGAAGATAGAGATTGAGAACCGCGCCGATGAGTGCCAAGGCCATCATGGGAATGCGAATGGAGTCGGCGTGAAATCCCCTTGCTGGGGCGTGGATGCCGGCGGCGGCCGCCAGTGCGCCCAGACCGATAGCCACACGGATGCCGCTGATGGCCACAACCGCCGAACAAAGGCTTTGCAATAACGCGAAAACGAAGCTCGACCAGGTAAGTAATTTGGTGCGGGCGCCACTCTCGGGTGCCGTAGGAACCGCGGCAACTTCCGCGTCGTGGTGGTCCAGAGTGGGACTGGCGTTCGCTTCGTTCATCAAGAACAAGCTAGCAGATTTTCAGCTTTCCCGCTGACGCGAGGCCGACGTGCGGCCCGGTGTGAGGTGGCGGCGGACATAACTCAGCCTCGCAGCGAATGCAAGGTGATGGTTTAAATGCCTTTTAGGCGGCGGTTGATGCTACGCGGCTACGATCGAGCACTTCGCGGACTAGCCGAGCCAACGCTGTGGGGCTATAGGGCTTTTGTAGGTAATGCTCAACGAAAGCCACGCCGTCAGCCTCGTTGTTTTCCTGAGAATAACCGCTGGTGAATACCACCGGCAGGCGATCGAAAAGCCGCACGAGTGCGGCCGCGGTAGCGGGACCGCTCAATTTGGGCATGACCACGTCCAAGACCGCCAAGTCGGGGGTTTCGTTCTCGCAAAGGCGCAGGGCTTCTTCGCCGTCGGAGGCGGCGAGTACGCGATAGCCTAGACCCAAGAGGGTGTGGCGAGCCATTTCGCGGATAGACTCATGATCCTCGGCGAGAAGAATCGTTTCGGTGCCGCGAATGCCACCGCTGGATTTTGCCGCTGAATTCGCGGCGCGCGCGGCGGCGTTCGAATGCTCCGCGAGCGGGAAATAGGCGCGGAACAGGCTGCCTTGGCCGGGCTCGCTGTAAACATGGATGAATCCGCCATGCTGCTTCACGATGCCGTAAACCGTGGCCAAGGCCATGCCTCGGGAGCGGCCTTGTTCGCCTTCGGCAAAAAACGGCTCGAAGATGTGTTCGCGTGTTTCCGAATCCATGCCAATTCCAGTGTCGGCCACGGAAAGTACCGCGTATGAGCCTGGTGAAACATAGGGATAAAAGCGGCAGAAGGAATCGTCGAGCTCTGCGGTTTCCGTCTCGATGCGGAGGAAGCCGCCGTTGGGCATGGAGTCGCGAGCGTGCAGACAAAGATTCATCAGCACATGCTCAATCTGCGCCGGATCGGCTTTGATGGGCTCGAGAGTTCCCGTGGTGAGCCGCACTTCGATATTTTTGCCGATAATTTTGTCCAAAAATCCCATGATGTCGGAGGTGATGGTGTTGAGGTCGACGGCGCGAGGTTGCAACACCTGGCGACGGGCAAAGGCGAGGAGTTCGCGCGTTAAGGTGGCGGCGCGATCGGCTTGTTCGCGAATGCGGGTGAAGCGCTCGGCGACTTGGGGGTCGCCGCCATGAGCTTCGAGACCAAGCTCAGCCCAACCCAGAATCGCGCCGATGACGTTATTGAAATCGTGCGCGATGCCGCCGGCGAGTTGCCCAACGGCCTCAAATTTTTGGGACTGGCGCAGCTGGCGCTCCATGGCGCGAAGTTCGGTGACGTCCTCAACGATCACTTCGACGGAGCCCGCAGGGTCCGGAGGCGACAGCAAACGCAGATGGAGGCGAACCGCGATGATGCCGCCATCCGGCCGACGCCACTCCGCTTCCGCGCCGTGCACCTGGCCAAATTCGCGGCAGGAGGCCATCAACTGCGCGTACTGCTCGGGAAAGCGAAAAATGTCCTGCACGCCGCCGGGTTGATGGTCTGAACTATGTACGTTCAGGATGCGGAGTAGCGCCGGATTGGTATCGATAAAAGTACCGTCCGCTTGGGCGCGCAAAATTCCATAGATAGAATGGAGAATTAAATCGCGATTGCGGAGTTCCGAGACGCGAAGGGCTTCCTGCGAAGCGGAGTGCTCCCGACGCATCGCGCGTTCGGCCAGCGCACGTTCCAGGGCGCGGGGCAGACGCGACAAGTGATCTTTTAGAATGTAATCGTTGGCGCCGCGCTTGATGCAATCGACGGCGGCTTCGTCGCCCAGAATGCCGGTGACCAGCAGAAACGGCAGGTAGCTATCGCGAACGCGAACAGCGTCAAGGGCATCGATGCCGTTCCAGCCCGGGAGACGATAGTCCGAAATGACGGCGTCGAAGGTCTCGGCAGCCAGGGCGTCCTCGAACTGAATCTTATTTTCAACGTGCGTGTGAGAGTAGCGCACGCCTGCGCGGGTAAGCTCAAGCAGGAGCAAAGCGAGGTCGTTGGGAGAATCCTCGGCGATTAAGAGATGGAGCGCCACATGGGTGCTCGTGGGTGCGAGATCGATGGCTTCGTTGCTCATGCCGGTGCCAAATCACCGTTTGCGGCGACGCGCAGGCCGGCTTCCACGCTGTCAAGAAATTCGGGGAATACGGCGGTGTCAACGCTGTTCCAGACGCCGCCAGCTACCGAGAAGCGGAAAGCGTCCCGGTGTTCGGATAGATCCAGCATTCTGGCGAGTTGCCGCTCCAAGCGTTGTCGCACGATGGAGGTTCCGGATGCGGTGGAATCGACGGCTAAAGCGGCAAATTGCGCATCGCCGATGCGGGCCAAAATGTCGCTGCGGCGAAAGCAGTCCGTCAGCGCGGCGGTCAATTCGCGAAGCACATTCTCCGCGGCAGTGTTGCCGTACTTCTGGCGCATCGGCGCCAGGTTTTGCACCAGCACGCAAAAGAGCGCCAGCGAGCCCTCGTTGCGCCGCGCGGTGTCCATAGCGCTGGAACCCACGGTGAGCAAACCGTCGCGGGTGTACAGGCCGGTGGTGTGGTCGCGAAGCAGGTCCGCCAAGCCTTCGAAGGTATTACGCTCTAGGGCGCCGCGGAAGATGCGCGTGAGCGTGGAGCAGTCCATATATTCGCGCAAGATGTAGTCGATGGCGCCGTCGCCGAGGGCTTGTTTTGCGTCTTCCTTGCGGCTTTGATCGGCCAAGACAACCAAGGGAATGTTGGGAGCGGCACGATGCACACGCCGAACGGTCTCTCGGGTGCTCGGATAAGCTAGCGCGAGATCCAGGATGATGACCTCCGGAGTCACCACACCGAGAGTTGCCACGAGGGTGGTGGCGGTAGAAACCGCGGTCAACTCGAGGAGATGCTCAGGAGCAGAGAATAGGGCTCGCAGAGACTGTGCCGCCTGGCCGGTGCTGTCGCCGGCGAGCAGTATGCAAATTCGCTTGGGCTTGCCTGCTTGCAGCTGGTTTTGCGCGGCCGCCATAGCCAAATCGGATTGCGAAGTCGGAGAAGCAGAATGAGCCATCGCCATTTTTTGACCTGAAGTCGCGAGACTGGAGAGAGCAGTCCTCTAAAAAACGGAACAGATGGGGGCGAGGGGGGTGCGACTAGTGTGACGCGGGGGAAGGAGGAGTCAATAGAACTGCGAGGAGCGGCGAATAAGTACTTAATCGGGACTTTAGCGGAACTCTAGCGGGAATTCCGCGGGGCACCTACGCTCCGAAGATTTCGTTGATGCGAACCGCCAGCTCGAAATCCAGATTACTTAGGCCGCCAAGGTCGTGGCTGTTGAGGTCGATGACCACCTTGTTCCACACATTGGACCATTCCGGATGATGATTCATCGATTCCGCCACCAGCGCCACGCGGGTCATGTTCCCAAAGGCGGTGACGAAATCCTTGCATTCGAACGCGCGGTGCAATTTGCCGTTGACCAGGCTCCAGCCCTTGGCCAGGTTCATGCTTTCCTTGATTTCGGCTTCGCTGAGTTTTTTTGCGAGCATGGCGTTCTCCTGCGAGGTTTTCCTGTAAAGGGGTGCCGGACCATTATGCGTGGTGTGTGGCGGTTCGGCAACGTAGTGCGCCAAGATTGTCACCAGAGATGTCCGTTTTGCATTGCTAGAGTTGCCGGGTTCCTTTATCGTAGAGGGCTCGCCGCAGTGAAAAGCAGGCGGTGGACGGCTGCGCGCAAGAGGCGCACCAGGATTAGCAGGCAATTGGGAACGAACGGCACCAAACAGCGAAACGGAGAGAGACGTGAAGAAGAAGATTCGCGCCATACAGTATGGTGTCGGTCCGATCGGCGCGTCTATTGCACGCCTGATGCGGGAAAAGCAGGCGATTGAAATTGTTGGGGCCATCGACAGCGATCCAGAGAAGGCGGGACGGGATTTGGGGGAAGTGGCGGGGGCCCCGGATGCCCCTTGGGGCGTAACGATTTCCGCGGATGCCCAAGAGGTGCTGGGGCTGTCGGCGGACGTGGTGATTCACTCTACTTCGTCGTCGCTGCCGGCGGTGATGGAGCAGTTGCTGACGTGCCTGGAGGCGGAAGCGTGCATCGTTTCGACTTGCGAGGAGTTGGCCTATCCCTACCGCACGTATCCGGAGTTGGCCGCACAACTGGACAAGGCAGCGAAGGACTGGGGAGTTGCGCTGGTGGGGACGGGGGTAAATCCCGGTTTCGCGATGGACAAGCTGCTGGTGACGCTAGCCGCGGTGTCGCAGAAAATTGAACATGCCAAGGCGGTGCGCATCGTTGACGCGGCCACGCGCCGGCTGCCACTGCAAAAGAAAATTGGCGCGGGGATGAGCGTGGAAGAATTCCGCGCGCAAGTGCAGGCTGGAACGATCAAACATGTTGGGTTGCCGGAATCGGTGGCCATGGTGGCGGATAGTTTGAATTTTGCCGTGGATGAAATCACCGAAAGCATTGAACCCGTGGTGACCGCGGCGCAGGTCAAAACCGAATTTCTTACCGTGGAAGCGGGACAGGTGGCCGGCGTGCATCAAATCGCGCGGGGGATGAAGGACGGGAAAGAAATTATCTATCTGGAACTGCAGATGTACGTTGGCGCGAAGTCGCCTGCGGACACGGTTGAATTGCGCGGGCAGCCGAACATTTCGTTAGTGATTCCAGGCGGTTCGCCGGGGGATATTGCTACGGCATCCGTGGTCGTAAATACCATTCCAGTGATTTTGGATGCTCCGGCAGGTTTACGGACGGCGCGTGATTTACCGATTGGATTTTTTTCGCCGGATGCCCGGCCGTAGCAGCTACTTCTTCCAGAACTTCATCACTCCTGAATAGTCCATGTCTTCCTTGGCGGCATTCTTGACATGCGCGTAGGTGGCGTGCGCGGCGGTAGTGGCCGGCAGGGTAACGCCCAATTGCTTCGCCAGATCGAGAGCCAGACCCAGATCTTTCAACATCAAGCGCATGGGAAAGCTGGGCGTGTAATCGTTCTTCAAGAGGTTTTGCGATTTGACATCGAGCAATCCCGAACGGCCCATGCTGGATTGCAAGACCTCGACAAGTTTTTCGCCGGAGAGGCCTGCGCTGGTCACCAGGGCCATGGCTTCAGCGAGCGCCTCCACTTCCAAGGCGAGGATTGCATTCATGGCGAGCTTGATGGTCTGGCCGGCGCCGTTCGGTCCCAAGTGGAACCATTTCTTGCCCATCACTTCGAGAATGGGCCCGGCATCTTTTATGGCTTCCGCGTCGCCGCCCATCATGAAGACCAGCTCGCCTTTTTTCGCGCCCCAGTCGCCGCCGGTGACCGGGGCGTCAATGAAGCGCACCTGCTGATTGGCGCAAGCTGCGGCGATTTTGCGAGCCAGCTCGGGGGAGACGGTGCTCGAATCCATGTAAGTTGCGCCGGCTTTTAGCCCGGCTAACGCCCCACCGTTCGTTCCACCCCAGAGGACTTCTTCTAGCGCTGGCGGGTCACTGACGATGGTGATCAGGAAATCGCTGTGCTCGGCGACCTCGCGGGGGGAGTTGGCCAGCTTCGCGCCCGCGGCTACCAGTTCATCGGCACGCGATGCGGTGCGGTTCCAGACCGTTAGCGGATAGCCGGCGTTCAAGAGATTGGTGCTCATGGGCTTGCCCATGAGTCCCAGGCCAATAAATCCGATGGAAGGCTTCACGCGATGACTCCTTGGAGGCTGTGGCGCAAAGTTGACGGCGCGGCAGCGGCGATGGATTAGGCCGGTCTGAAGACCGGCACCTACATAAAGAAACGACGCGAGGCACGCGACCGCGTTCTGTACGTCCAGGTGCTGCGTCGAGGACGTATTGTAGCGGAAAATGGGATGGCAATTTCAGAGTGCGATGGAACGACTGTTTTGTGGGGCCGCCGCGACGAGCTAGGCGGTTTTGGAGCGGTTGGTCATCGGGAGCACTGCGGAAACTAGGCCTATGCCGGCGGCCGCGGTGGAGGCCAGTTTCTCTTTCGTTGAAGTCTGCGGAGACGGCTCGACAACGGGGGGCGTTGCTTCGATGGCGATGGGTGCCTCAGTGCTTACGGAGATTCCTTCGGGCTGCAAACGGTCTGGCTGCAAACGATCGGCATGCAACGGTTGTTCTTCTTCTTGCTTCACCAAACCAATCCGTACCAGATGCTGATAGGGGATTTCCCAACGAAAATGGCGGTGCTGGCCGCGCTGCTCGAAGCTTTGCTCGAGAAAGATGGAGCGGCCGGAATCGGCGACGAAGACTCCGGAGGCTGGAAGAAGCGTGTCACTGGCGCGGTATTGGACTTCCACCCGACGTCCGAGGAATGAAGAGAAACGTGCCATGCCACAAACAGTTTCTAGCCTGGTAGTAACAGGGTCAATAGTACGGACGATAGTTCGAGGGGGAAACTGGTGTGGAAAAGTGCGGAAAAACTTCGCGGTTTGCGAGAGTCGTAGCTCGTTTAGCGGGCTAGGTCGGCCAGTACTGCTTCGGCGGCGCGGCGACCGCTAAGCATGGCGCCGTGGATGGAGGCATTGTCGCGGTGGTCGCCGGTGAGGTAAACGCCTGGGCGAACCCGCACGGGACGCTGCGGCGGCTCGAGAGCGCCGGGATATTGCTGGGGCTGCGCGTGCGGAATTCGGTAGCTCTTCAGGAAGCGCCACGAGCGCGCCACGGGGCCGAACCAGCTTTTCATCTGCGCGATGATGAAGCCGCCGAGCTGCACGTCGGTGAGGGCCTGAATGCCGAGAACGGAAATGGAAATAAGGTGCTGGCCCGCGGGAGCATACGAGGGAGCGACTTGCGTCATCACCGCGAAATTGTTGACGGGGCCGGCGCCATCACCATTGAGCACCAACATAGGTTGCGAGACCGGAGATTCGTCGGCGGCGTAGTAGAAGCAGGTGACGCTGCGCGAGGCGGGCTCGGCTTCGCCGACCAGATGCGCGGCTGATGGACCATCCGCGGCGACGACGATGGCGCGCGCCGGGAACTTCTCGCCGCCTTGCAGCGTGATTTCGTTTTCGTGCAGCGATTCGACCTTGGCGTTGAGCCGCAAGGAATTGGGCGGAAGCTTGGCGGCGAGCTGTGCGGGGATGGCGCCCATTCCTCCGGCGGGAACGACGGTGTCACCCTCGGAGAGCATTTTGAACACGAATTCGAACATGCGGCTGGAGGATTTTAGTTCGCCATCGAGGAGAATGCCACCGAGAAACGGGCGAAAAAAGCGATGCATCATGTCTTGAGAAAATCCTTCAGCGAGCAGATCGTCCTTCGTGGTGCGCTCGGTGCGCTGGAATAGTTGCTCGACGGAAGTGCGGCGGAGCCGCGCGCGAAGACGCGCGATGCGCAGCTTGTCGCCCAGAGTGCCGAAATCGGAGCGCAATGCGCTGCGCCACATTCCGGGCATGCGCCAGGGGTCGACGAGTTGGTTCATGCGCCCAGCGAACCATGAGGAGGCGCCAGGGGCGAACGGTTTTAGATTGAGGTGAGTGTAGTCGAGGACTTTTTTGGCTTCAGGGTAAGCGGTTAGCAAAACTTGGAAGCCTCGGTCCAGCAGGAAACCGTCGACATTGTCGGTGCGAACTCGTCCGCCTACGCCGTCAGAAGCTTCCACGATTTGGAAGCTCGTGCCAGCCTCGGCAAGGCGTCGCGCGCAACACAAACCTGCCAAGCCAGCACCGACAATTAGAACGTCCGGACTGAGCGACATGCTCTGCGATTTCCTCCGAAAAGGTAAGACTTGTAAAACGAGCGGCGATCACCGCGAGGCCCCCGAACCCCCTGGCGAATCCACCATCCTGAGGCATGGCGGCAGCGTCGCGCAAGTGCGATGTCGTGTGGGAGTCGCGGGTGCGCGGTGTTGCTCTGTAGCTCCTTCCAGAGTGGTGGCTGACGGAGTAGGAGGTCTGCTGCGCATTTGCTATTCTCGGCGGACCAATGAATTCGCGCGATGAAGTGAAGAACCACGCGGAGGCCGTGCGGGCGACAGCAGAACTGGCCCCATTGGCCGCGCCGGCAGGTGAGGGACTCGAGCGTGGGCTAGGGCTGAAGGAAGCCGTAGCGCTGAACATGATTGAGATTGTGGGCATTGGCCCGTTTGTGGTCAGCGCCATTGTGATTCGGCAGATGGGCGGGCCGCAATGTTTGCTGGCCTGGCTGGGTGGGGCGCTGCTCGCGACGATGGACGCATTTGTGTGGTCGGAACTAGGCGCGGCTATGCCACGGGCCGGCGGGACTTACGTGTTTCTCAGCGAAGCGTATGGACCGCAAAAATGGGGACGGCTGATGTCGTTCCTGTTTGTGTGGCAAACATTCGTGCAAGCGCCACTGTCGGTGTCTTCCGCGGCTATCGGATTCGCCCGCTACGCGGGGTATTTGCATCCGCTAACGTGGTGGCAAGCCAAGATGGTTTCCGGCGGGCTGGTGATTCTGCTGGTGGTGCTGCTTTATCGGCGCATCACCACCATCGGGAAAATTTCCGTGTTGCTGTGGGCTGGCGTGATCGCCACCATGCTGTGGCTAATTTGGGGCGGCATTACGCATTTTGACGCGCGGAAGGCTTTTGATTTTCCGCCGGGCGCGTTTCATTTATCGTGGGCGTTTTTTGCGGCGCTTGGCGCGGCGATGGTCAACACCGTTTACAGTTATTGGGGCTACTACAACATCTGTCATCTGGGCGGAGAGATTCGCGATCCGGAGCGGAACATTCCGCGCGGGATTTTTCTTTCCATCATCGGAATCACGTTGCTGTATCTAGCGATGCAGACGAGCATTCTTGGCGTCTTGCCTTGGCGCGAGGCGCAATACTCGCCGTTTATCGTGAGCACGTTTGTCGAAAGGCTTTACGGGCCTTCGGCGGCGCATTTCGTGACCTGGATGGTGTTGTGGATTGCGCTGGCTTCGATTTTTTCGTTGCTGCTGGGATACTCGCGCGTGCCGTACTCCGCGGCGCTGGATGGAAATTTCTTTTCCGTATTTGGCAAGCTGCATCCCACAAAACATTTTCCGCACGTCTCGCTGCTGGTGCTCGGGGGACTGGCGTTTGTGTTTAGCATTTTGTTCCGGCTGGAGACGGTGATTGCCGCGATTCTAGCGATGCGGCTTTTGGTGCAATTTATTGGGCAGGCGGTGGGCGTGGTATTGCTACACCGGCGTTGGCCTGCGGAGCGCTTTCCGTTCAAAATGTGGTTGTACCCATTGCCGGTGGTACTCACGATGATGGGTTGGGCGGCGCTGTTCTGGTACACCGGGCCGGCGCGAAAATGGGGCTTGCTGGAGATTTCGCTGGGGGCGCTGGCGTTTCTGGTGCGTGCGCGGGAGTTGCGGCAGTGGCCGTTTGCGGTTGCGGCGGCCGCTACAACGTCGGAGGTTGTGTGAAGGAGATCGCGTGAAGCGTTTTGCGATGGCTTTGGTATTTGCTCTGGGTTTTTTCAGCACGCCGCTCTCTGCGCCGCAGGCCGCGGCGCAGTTTCCGCCCGCACCGGGGACTGGTCCGGGACTGGCCGAAACCATTGAGGCGATCGACAGCGCGGCAATCAGCACGCGAATCCTGTACGTTACGGCGCACCCTGATGACGAGTCGGCACCGATCCTTACTTATCTGGCGCGCGGCTTGCATGCTGACGTAGCCCTGCTTGCGCTGACGCGCGGCGAAGGCGGGCAAAATGCGCTTGGACCCGAGCAGGCGCCGCAACTAGGATTGATTCGCACACAGGAACTGTTGGCGGCCACGCGGGGATATGGCGTCAAACTCTATTTCACACGCGCCAAGGATTTTGGCTTCTCTAAGACTCCCGAAGAGACGGAAAAGATCTGGGGCGACCAAGTCCTCGAAGACATAGTCCGCGTAATTCGCACTGTGCGCCCCAACATCGTCATCAACAATCTCATTGGTGGCCATGGCCACCACGTCGCTGCGGGACTCCTTACTCCGCGAGCTGTGCAACTTGCGGCGGATCCGAACGCCTATCCGGATATGATTCGCGGAAATCCGCCTCCGGCGCTTGAGCCTTGGGGCGGAGTGAGCGGAGCTATAAAAATTTTGAATGTTGATCGCGGTGCGCACAAGCCGAATAGCTATTTGGTGCCCGTAGACGAGATCTCTCCGCTGTATGGCAAAACCTATCGGGAAATTGGGCTGGATGCTTTTACAAATCACCGCACTCAGGGCATTACGAATTTTATAAATTCGCCATTCTTGTTGCAGCCGCTGGCCCTGGTAGCGGAATCGGGTGATCCATTTAATCCTGAAATACTGCATGAATCGCTGGAAGCGTGGAAGGGTCCACCGATATTGGCTCTCATTGCCGGCAAGGTTGAAAAAGCCGTTCATTCGGCGCACGACGCTGCGCTGGCTCTGGACTGGCCAACCGCTGCGAGGGAATTGACGGTTGCACTGTCCGCGGTCAATACCACGACACCAATAAAATATCCGACCACGATCCTAGAGATTCCGGTGGCCCGGATATCCTTCGACGCCGGAAGAGAAGAAGAGAAACTGAATCGTGCCCTGGCACTAACGGCTGGATTAAAGGTAACGGCCGACGCTGATCGCAGTGACCTGGTGGCCGGCGAGAACTTGTCCATTAAGATCACGGCCCGGTGTCGCGTAGAAATTCACTGCGAATTTGGAGCCAGCAAGCTGGGGCGTCCATTGGTTTCCGCGCCGCCCATCCTTGTGGAAACTAAACATGTACAGGACATTGTCGGACAAACACAAATCACAGCATCCGTACTACCGGCGCCTACGTCTCCAGATCCCAACGAGGCGATAATGCCGGAAGCATCTCCGCTTGCCACGATTTATCAGGAGACAACAATCTTTGGCTACAAGCTTTCTTTCGAGCAAATCGTGACGCACGTTACGGCGACTACCACGCATGCGGAACGCGTTCCGCTACGGATTGTGCCGGCGTACGCGTTGGCGGTGGAGCCCCAACAGGCGATTGAGGTGCTGCCGAACGCGCAGAAAGCTTTCGACGTGCTTTTGCGCGTGCACTCGTATGCCACGCAGCCGGGAAAAGTGAGCGTTGGTCTGGAGGTGCCGCAGGGCTGGACGAGCGGAGCGCCCGTGGCGATGGAATTCACAGGATCGGGCGATCAATATACGCGGTTAGCAGTATCGCCTCCGGGCAAACTCGGCGAAGGAAATTACACCATCACAGCTTACGCGCAGCGAGGTCAGGAAAAGTTTGCTACCTCGCTTGAGCCGATGGTGTCCATGCCAATTTTGCTGTGGAGTTCGCCGGCGGAATGCGTGGTACATGCATTCGACGTCACGGTGCCGCCGAATCTCCATGTGGCATATATTTCCGCGGAAAGCGAGCCGGTTCCGGAAGCCTTGGCGCGGCTTGGCATACGCGTGGATGCTTTAGACGCCGCTGCTGTGAATTTCGGTGATTTATCGAAATTTGACGCCATCGTGGTCGGCGTTCGCGCGTACGAGTTGCGTCCAGAATTGGCCGGCGCCAATCAGCGGCTGCTCGATTACGTTTCTCGGGGCGGGACGCTGGTGGTGCAGTACCAGCGCGATTTCGCGTGGGATAAATTTGAATACGCGCCCTATTCTGGAAAGATTGATGGCTCTGGCGGACCGTTGCCGCGTATCACCGATGAAACCGCGGAAGTAAAATTTCTGAAGCCTGACGATCCGCTGCTGAATACTCCCAATAAAATTACGCAGAAGGATTTCGCCGGTTGGGTGCAAGAGCGTGGACTGTATTTCTGGAGCCAGTTCGATGCGAAATACACGGCGCTGCTCGCTATGCACGATCCGGGAGAGCCAGATTTAAATGGTGGGCTGGTGTACGCGCGTTATGGCAAGGGCGTGTACATCTACACCGGCTTGGCGTTCTTCCGTCAGCTGCCGGAAGGCGTGCCGGGGGCGTACCGATTATTCGTGAATCTATTGAGCGCCACGCGGCAAACCCCGGCGCAAAAGTAGTACGGCGAGGAAATTGTTTGTTCGGTAAGGAAACTCGCGCGCAAAAGCTCCGCTGCGAAAGTCGAGAGATGTTATTCTCCGTGCCAAGGCGGAAAATTGCAGGACGCAAGATTTGAGTAAAAGGATAAGCGCAATGGATGTTTCTAAGAGATTTCAACTAGGCAGCCGTTTTGCCGCGCCGTTCCTCTTTGTGCTGGCGCTGCTATTCGTGACCGTTTCGCCCGCCGCTGCGCAAAAGAAGAACAAACCGGCAGCGCAGCCAGATAACTCGTCAGTGGTGCCGTTGCCGGATGAGAAACAGATCGACTACAACATTTCAGAAATGCTTGGCGCGTGGCAGCTTGGGGACATCGAAAAGCTGCACAAGAATTACGCTGACGACGTGATGGTGGTGAACGGAATTTACGCGCCGCCGGTGATTGGCTGGAACAATTTTCTAACTCTGTACCAGCAACAACGCGCACGCATGCAACGCGTGCGCCTGGACCGCGCGAACACCTACATTAAGGTGAATGGCAACATGGCGTGGGCGTGTTATCAGTGGGATTTTGCGGCAGTGGTGGACGATAAAACGACGACGGCGCAGGGACAAACCACGCTGATATTCCAGAAGCGCGACGGTCGCTGGCTGATCGTCCTCAACCATACATCGCTGGTCCAGCCGACACCGCAAACCGCCGCTCCAGCGAATACGCCAGCCGCTCCGCCAGCCGAAGGCGCGAAACCTCCGTCACGCTAGCAAACACACAAACACTGCGTGTCCAAGGGTAGCCGGGTTGGCGTAAGACTAAAAGTGCTTCAGGCCTTGATACACGTACATCCCAACCATCAACAACAGTAATCCGCCAGAAGCGATCCCCGTGGTGAGGATGGGACGCGCTAGCCTGGTAATTTTGGCGATCAATTCACGTTGTTCGCGGGCCATGTAATCCTCGCCTTTGCTGAGGAATATCTGGTCGTCTTCGTGACTGGTCAGCAGCGTGCGCCAGATCATCAACGCCATAAAAACGACGGTGATAGCGGCCCAAGCTACAGCCAAGTAAAGAATGGGTCCCTGAAAAGTGGATTCCAAATTATCCATGGTGACCTCCCAGAGCGAGCGGTCCGTGGTACCTGCGTCCAGCCGGAGATGTCGAAAACAGGACTGGCTGGCAGCCAGGCAAGGGGATCCGAACCGTGCCCGGAGTATAGCACCATAAAGTGAAGATTTCACTACTGCCCATCAGAAAAATCAATGGACCGGTGGACTACCTCGCCGGCGCCATAGCTCGCGGGGGCGGTCGTCCTGCTGAAGACGAACTCCTTGCGATTCATGGATTTACGGGTACGGATTGCTGCGAACCCGATATCTTGTTTCCATCTAACAGACTGATCAGGACTTGGCACAGGCTGCGGCGCGCGGGACAAGCTGGACATCACGGTGCCTCGTGGCACTCTATCCTGGCCCAAACGTAGAATTTACTCCTCTGTCGCGCTAGTTCGCCGTACGCCGCGGGGGAAACTTGAGGCAATACAACAGCCCGCACAGGAACAACACCGCGCCCCACCAGATGCCGGCGTGGGTATCGAAGAGCACTACTTTTTCGATGGGCGGATACAGGTACTGGTAGATACCCGCGGCACAAATGATCGCGCCATTAACGAGCAGGGATATGCCGATAAAAAACCAAATAGAAATTTCGCGTTTTGCCATCGTTGTTCCTCGCCGCCTACCAGAAGATAATGTTCAAACCCACGAATATAACGGTGACCACGGCAGCCCAAAAGATGGGCTTCTGAAACATGGAAATGCCTTTCAACGAAGGGATGGGCGTTAGACCGTAGACCAGACCTTCTAGTTCGGCGTCCGGCTTCGGCTTGGTCATCAGGCTAACGACGACCGTAACCACAACGCAGATCACAAACGCCCACAGCGCTTGAAACATATCTTGCGCCATCGGTTTGGCTTTTGAGGATAGCGCCACATAGGCCAACGCGGAGGGATCAACTTTCACGGAAACCCACATGCCTATCGAAGATAGCGTCCCGAGAAATAATCCCCAGAAGGCGCCGGCGGCGGTGGCACGCTTCCAAAGCATGCCAAGAATTACCGTGCCGAACAAAGGCGCGATGAAGAAACTGAACAACGCTTGCACGTAATCCATGATGCTGGCCGAACGCATCACCAAGTACGCGGTGCCGACGCTGATCAATACACCGATGACGGTGGTCCAACGACCCATGCTCACATAGTGGGCGTCGCTGCCTTTTTTGTTGATTAAGGCGCGATAAATGTCGTAGGTCCAAACCGTGGTGAAGGCGCTGACGTTGCCGGCCATGCCGGACATGAAGCCGGCGATTAGGGCGGTGACTCCCAAGCCAAGCAGGCCGGGGCCGCAGTAGCGCGCCAACATTAGTGGGAGGACGTCGTTGTAACTGTGTCCGCCGGTGAGGAGTGCGTCCGCTTCGCCTGTCAGCTTCATGGGAAGCAAGCCCAATCCGAGAAGACCGGGCAAAATCACGATGATGGGAACGAACATCTTGAAGCCGGCTCCGATGATAGGCGCCAGTTGCGCGCTGCGCATATCTTTGGCGGCGAGAATGCGCTGGACGACGAGAAAATCGGTGGTCCAGTAACCCATGGAAATAATGGCGCCTAAACCAAAGACGATGCCCACCCAGTTGATGCCCATGGGGTTGGTGCCGAAAGAGCCGAGGCCCGACCACAAGTGAACGTATTCCGCGGAAGCGCGCTGCGCGATTAAGACTTTGAGGTGCGCCCAGCCGCCGGCTTCGTACAGACCAAGAATGGGAATGAGCAGAGCGCCCGCCCAAATCAAGAAGAACTGCAACACTTCGTTGAAGATGGCGGAGCGCAATCCGCCGAGGGCGACATAGATCGCGACGGTGAGCGAGGAAACCCAAATGCTGAAGGACAGCGGCCAACCCAATACGATTTGCATCACCTTGGCCATGGCGAACATGTTGACGCCGCTCATGAGCACGGTCATGAACGCGAAAGAGACCGCGGAAAGGGCGCGGCTGGCCTCTCCAAAACGCAATTTCAGATATCCCGGGACGGAGTGCGTTTTCGAAATGTAGTAGAACGGCATCATCACCAGCGCCAAAAAGAGCATCGCGGGGATGGCGCCGATCCAATACCAATGCGTAGCGAGAATGCCGTACTGATACGCGGAGCCGGCCCAGCCCATCAATTCGAGCGCGCCAAGATTGGCGGAGAGAAAGCTCAGGCCGGCGACCCAGGCGGTCATCTCGCGTCCGGCCATGAAAAAATCTTCTCCGGTATTGGCGCGGCCGCGTAAATAGAAGCCGATGGCGAGGACCAGGGCGAAATAAAAAACAATAATGACGATGTCGACGCTCGAGAGATGAACGAGGTGTTGCGAAGTGGCGAGACCTTTAATCATCGGCTAATCATCCTGAATTTTCCCCCGAGTGCAGGCTGGTGCGATGGTGCACACACAATAGCGCAAGCCTACAATAGAAAAAGTCGGCTGAGAGAGGATCATAGTAAATGTTTACTGAAACGCAAAGCTACAGAACCTCCCGTCGGCTTGTCAACGTCTATTGCGGTGCTGTGTTTTGTCGTTTTCGTCCATTGTTCCGGCATGTCCAAATGCATCTCCGCTACTCCGTGGAAAACTTGTAGATGGTTTCGGAAGAAAATGTTGCGCCGGGTACGAGTTCGGTGCTCGGGAAACTGGGACGATTCGGAGAATCGGGAAAATGCTGCGTTTCGAGGCATAGGCCGGATCTTAGATGGTACGGCGTGCCGCCTTTGCCTTTGATCGAACCGTCCAGAAAATTTCCGCTGTAAAACTGAACAGCTGGTTCGGTGGTCCACACTTCCATTTTGCGGCCGGATTTGGCATCGAACAGAGTAACGACGAGTACCGGCTGCGCGCTTCCGTGGCTGTTCAGAACCCAATTGTGGTCGTAGCCTTGGCCAAATTTCAATTGTTCGTCGTGGTCTGCGATGCGCGAGCCGATGGCGCTGGGCTTGCGAAAATCGAACGGAGTGCCGGCGACGGGACGCAACTCGCCGGTAGGGATCAGGCCTTTATCGACGGGGGTGAATTTATCCGCAGCGATCATTAATTCCTGATCAAGGATAGTGCCGCCGGCGGCGAGATTGAAGTAGGTGTGGTTGGTCAGGTTCAGCACGGTTTTCATGTCGGTGTTGGCGGCATAGTTGATCTTCAGTTCGTTGGCATTCGTAAGCGTAAAGATCACGCGGACGGACAAATTCCCTGGAAAGCCTTCTTCACCGTCTTTGCTGAGGTAATCGAGTTGCAATGCCGGGGCGCCGCTGGCGGAAATTTCCTCGGCGGTCCAAAACACTTTGCTGAACCCGAAGATGCCGCCGTGCAAAGTATTCTCTCCGTCATTTTTCGCCAGCGTGTAAGTGACGCCGTCGATCGCGAATTTCCCGTGGGCGATGCGATTGCCGTAACGTCCGATGGTTCCGCCGAAATAAGTTGTTCCCGCAGCGTATCCGGCGACGTCGTCGTGGCCATGCGTGACGTCGGCGAAAGCGCCGAGGCGGTCTGGGACTTTAATGCTTACGATGGTGGCACCATAATTCGTGATGGCCACCTCCATGCCGTGTTGGTTGCGCAGGGTGTAAAGGGTAGCAGTTCTGCCGTCGGCATTTTGTCCGAATGGTTGTGGCGTCATTTTGGAGTTCTCCGCGACGCCGGCAGTCACTGGCAGCTCGGCCAGTAAACTAAACACTGCGGGCATCACAGTTCTCATTACTACGTTCCGACACGATCTTTGGTGCGGCGCGATCAGAAAAGATGAAGCGAGAAACGGCATCTTTTCCGAGAATCGCGGACTCCTGCGTCAGCCGCGAGGCTGTCACGGTAACACCGAGCCATGATTTTCTACAAATCGACTGTTTTTGCGGTGCGGCAAGAATCTCTTTCTCTTCGCGTTTAGGGCCTCGACGCCGAGTAATTTCATGCGCTTTGATTTTGCATCGGAGTCTGCCACTTAGAATGCAACGGAAACCTGGTGACCGGAATATTCCACCGTCTTGTCGGGATGCGCCGTTGGCGCGATGCCGTCGCCGTGATGCTCGGCTACCAAAACGATGTGGAAGGTTCTTTTCTCAAGCATGCCGGGGAATTGACCTGCGCGTTCGCCGACGGTCAAAGTTTTGTTGGCCTCGTCCCACTGGAAAAGGATCGTGGCGTGGGCGCCCCTTTCATAGTTGTAATTATCGTTTTCGTCTTCATAGAGAGTGAACAGCGCGTTAGCGCCACGATAGATGCGAAGTTCAAGCGGATCCGCGGCCGATTGATTGGAATATTCCAGGTCCGGACCCATTGGCAAAATTGATCCGGCGCGCACATACAAAGGCATCTGATGCAGAGGGGCTGCGGCAACAATTTCCTGGCCGCCAGATTTACTGGCGCCCGTCCAGAAGTCGTACCACATGGCTTGTGGGAGATAGACAATGCGCGACGTCGCGCCGGGCTGCGTGACGGGGTTCACGAGAATTGCTGGGCCGAACAGGAATTGGTCGCCAATGTTGCTGGCGCGCGTATCGGAGCGAAAATCCATGACCAGCGGCCGCATCGGCGTGTACGCCGAGTCGGTGGTCATCCACGCCAAAGAGTAAATATACGGCAGTAAGCGATAACGGAGGCGGTCGTAACTGGTAAGAATCTTTTGCGCGTCGGGACCATAAGACCACAATTCGTTTTGGTTGGTGGTGCGCGTGCCGTGCAAGCGAAAAATCGGGCAAAACGTTCCGTACTCGAACCAGCGGACAAAAAGTTCGCGGTACGCGGGATCATCGGGATTGCCGATGATGAAGCCGCCGATATCGGTAGTCCAGTAAGGGATCCCGGAAAGCGAGAAATTTAGCCCGGCGGGAATCTGGCGCGCAAAGCTGAGCCAGTTGGATTCCACGTCACCAGACCATGCGGCGACGGAATTTCTTTGAATTCCCGCGAATGCCGAACGGGAAAGAATGAAGACGCGCTTTTGCTCTGAAGTGTTGCGCTGGCCTTCGTAGACTGCGGCGGTGGTCATCAGCGGAAAAAGATTGGCGTAGCGCGCACCGCTGCCAATGGCGACCTTGTTAGTGACGAGGATGTTGGTTTCGCGTCCTTCGGTCTCCGGCTCATCGGTATCCAGCCACCAGGCGTCCGCGCCGATTTGAAATAAACCCTTGTTAATAAGTTGCCAGTAGTATTTGCGCGCGTCGGGATTGAATGCGTCGTAGAGCGCCTGACCAGCCGGATGGAATCCGCCGACCTTGGTGCGCGCAATGAAATAGCCCTTCTTGTCCATTTCATCGTATTCGGCCGAGCCGGGACGGAAGTATGGCCAGAAGGAAAACATGACGTGGAAATTGTTGTCGTGCAGGTCCTTCAGCATGGCCGGCGGATCGGGATAATTTTTGTTGAAAACCGGCTCACCCATGATGTTCCACCAGAACCAGTCCTGCACGATATTGTCCACGGGAATGTGCAGCTGGCGGTATTTGTGAGCTACGCCCAACAATTCTTCCTGCGAGGTGTACTTGTTTTTGCACTGCCAGAAACCGTAGGCCCATTTGCCGAAAAGCGGCGCGGCACCGGTCATTTCGCGGTAGGCGGCGATGATGGGGTCAACTTCCGGACCATACAAAAAATAATAATCAACGGTGTCCGCGACTTCCGAACTCAGATACAGCGCGTGAGGAAAGCGGTTGTTGAATCTGCTGCGCGAAGGATTGTTCCAGAAAATGCCATAACCTTTGCTGGAAAGAAACATGGGGACCGAGATATTGGTGTTGTCTTGCGATAACTCGATGGATTCACCGTGGTAGTTCCAAAGGCCCGCTTGGTGCTGGCCGAGGCCGTAGAACGCTTCGGTGGAATCCCAGAGATTCGAGAACAGTTCGGCGTGGAATGTTTTTTCGCTGTTTACTTCGACAGGCGTGAGAGAGCGATCGTCATCCTGAAAAAGTTTGTTGCCGGCGAGATCGGAAAAAAGAATCGCGCCGTTCTTGCGCGTTATATTCACCTTCAGCTGCGGCGTGGCCAGGACGATCTCGTTGTCGGTGAACTGCGTCGTGAAGGCGGCTCGTGGCCAAGAATTTTTCGTGACCGCGTACTGCGGAGTGTCTGGAAGGGCAGTGCCGGCGGCGTAAGTGACGCGAATGATGGCGGCGGAACAGACGCGGACGCGCAAAATTCCCGCCTGCATCGTGAGGGTTACGCCATCGGATTCTTCCTTCGCCGCGGTGACCGGGTTCAAAGGATTCCATTGCGCACCTGCAGGAACCACGAAAATTGCAGAAAAAAGCGCAATCGTGCTGGAGAAACGAAGAAATAGTTTCATCGCCTCAGTCCCGCATTTTCCCGTTTGCATACGCGCTGGATTCTAGCACGCGGGTCAAATGAAGCTTCGCGACCGCTTGGGGCATCGTTCGCTGAGTGCTTTCAAATGCGCTCAGACGGCGCTTGGAATCGCGCACGCGGCGGTGATTCTGCTATTCGTTCCCGAGACGGCGTTTGACACCACGCCTCCGACAGGTCTAAGTTGCGCGCAGATGCTCCCAAGCGAAACTCTATTTCCGGCAATTGAAGAAGGGCGGATCGACGTGAACACAATTTCGACAAAAATCCTGCTGTCGCTGCTTCCATCACTATTGCTGGTGGCGCACTGCGCCGCGCAATCCAGCTATGACTTGCGCTCGCCGGACAATCGCATCGAACTTCGCATTCGCACCGCCAAACAAATCAGCTACGACGTCGTGCTGAACGGCGCAGAGGTGCTGCGAGATTGTCCGCTGTCTCTGGACATCGACCACAAGAAATTGGGCGTCGACGCCAAGGTGCTAGCCGCCAAGAAGAGCAGCTCCAATCAGCTGCTGGAACCTGTGGTGCGGCAGAAATCCGCGAAGATTCGCGAGAACTACAACGAACTCCGTCTGGAACTGGACGGCAACTACGCCGTAGTGTTCCGCGCCTACAACGAGGGAACGGCCTACCGATTCGAAACTTCGCTGCCGCAAGCTCAGGTGAAAGTGTACGGAGAAGCAGCGCACTTCAATTTTCCCGGTGTGAATACGGTCGTTTATTACGGCCAAGAAGATAGCTTCTATTCGCACAACGAGCGCCACTACGTTCCGATGCGCACCAGCGAAATTCTGCCGGAGTTTCTCGCCAGCTTGCCGGCAGTCGCGGAGGCGGCTCGTGGCGCGAAGCTGGCTATCGCGGAATCTGGAGTCGAGGATTATCCCGGAATGTGGCTACGCGGCACGGGTGGGCCGGGTCTGGTGGCGGCATTCCCGCCCTATCCGCTGAAAGAAGTGCAAACGAGCGACCGTGATGTCCGTGTGACGGAGGTCGCCGATTACATTGCGATCACCTCTGGGACGCGCACGTACCCATGGCGACTGGTGGGCATCACGGAAAAAGACGGCGATTTGCTGACTAACCAATTGGTGTGGCTGCTCGAAACGCCTTCGAAACTGCAAGATACTTCCTGGATCAAGCCCGGCATGTCCGCGTGGGATTGGTGGGGCGGCTGGAACTTGTACGGCGTCGACTTCAAGGCTGGGGTGAACACCGCTACGTACAAATATTACGTCGACTTCGCCGCCAAGTATGGCTTGCCGTACATCCTGCTGGACGAAGGCTGGTACAAGCTGGGAAACGTTTTGGAAGTGGCGCCGGATCTCAACATGGAAGAACTGTCCGCTTATGCGAAACAAAAGAATGTGGGCATTCTGCTGTGGTTATCGTGGAAAACGCTGGACGATCAACTGATTCCCGCGCTGGATCTCTACGCCAAGTGGGGCGTTAAGGGTATCAAGGTGGATTTCATGCAGCGCAGCGACCAGCTGATGATGAATTACTTTGAGCGGGTCAGCCGTGAAGCAGCGAAACGCAAAATGTTGGTTGATTTTCACGGCGACCAGAAACCTGCTTCCATGACGCGCACCTGGCCCAACCTGATCGGCACCGAAGGAGTTCGCGGAATGGAATGGAGCAAGTGGAGTTGGGAGTCTGAGCCAAATCACAACATGACGCTGCCGTTCACGCGCATGTTTCTTGGTCCCATCGATTTCACGCCGGGCGCGATGCGCAACGCCACACGGGCCACATTTGCGCCGATTAGCGCACAGCCCATGGCGATGGGCACGCGCTGCAACCAACTCGCGATGTATGTGGTGTTCGATAGCCCATTGGGGATGATGTCCGACACGCCGTCGAACTACCTGCACGAACCTGACGCGCTGGATTTTCTTTCCACGGTGCCCACAACTTGGGACGAGACGACGGTGCTCGACGCGAAAATGGCGCAGTACGCGCTGGTAGTTCGCAAAAATGGCGACAACTGGTATTTCGGCGCCATGACGGATTGGAGCCCGCGGGATTTAATGGTGGATTTTTCTTTTCTGCCGGAAGGCAACTTCACGCTTGACGCCTTTTCCGATGGCGTAAACGCCGACCGAATGGCCAGTGATTACAAACGCGAGAAAGTTCAGGTCAGCAAGTCAACGAAGCTGAAAATTCACCTGGCCCCGGGCGGCGGCTGGGCGGCACGGATAGTTGCGAAGGATCAAGCCGCCGCGCCAGGTACGCGCTGAGTCAGCGCGGGAACGGGTGACGCGCAAATTTACTTTGTATTTGGTTTCACGCTGCCAACGATGCCGCTTCCCTCGCGGATGGTGAGGATCTGATTCGCGGCCACTTGCGTGAATCGTTCGAGCTTCTGCGTGGTGGGCCACTTCACTTCGATTAGATCGATAGTGGTAGCTCTTCCGACGCCGAAATGCAGCCGCAGATCGCTTTGCGACATTACGCTGGTTCCGCTGTGTACTTCGTCCATCTGGGCATGTTTGCCGGTGACCACGCGCACGCGGGCGCCGATCGCGGTGCGGTTGCACACGGTTCCCACGAGCTTGATCTTGATCCAATTTTGTCTGTTGCCGCCGTGATTGCGCAGCAAGGAAGGCAAGTCGTTCAGATTTAGAATCAGCGCGTCCATGTCGCCGTCGTTATCGTAGTCACCAAAGGCGGCACCGCGACTCGAGAAGCGCTCGCTAATGCCGGGCCCCATCTCCGGCGAAACATCTTTAAATAAGCCGGCGCCCATGTTTTTGTACACCAGTCGCGGGTTTTTGAAGGTCTGCCCAAGCTGCTGGCCGTCGATCTCCGGATATACGTGACCATTGATCTGCATCAGGTCTGCCCACCCGTCATTGTCGAAGTCGATGAAGCCACAGCCCCAGGCGACGTACTGATTGTTGATTCCGACTCCCGAAGCAAACGTCACGTCGCTGAACGTGCCGTCGCCGTTGTTGTGATACAGATTGCAGGTATCGTCGGCAAAATTGGTTTTAAAAATATCCAGCCAGCCGTCGCAATCGTAATCGGCGACGGCCACACCCATGCCGGCCTGTTCGTGGCCGTTTTCGTCGTAGGCGCAGCCGGCGATGACGGCCACATCGGTGAAGGTGCCGTCGTGATTATTTTTGAACAAAATGCTGGGCTGCGAGTCCACCGCAATATAAATATCCGGCCAACCATCGTTGTCGAAATCGTAGGACACCGGGGTGATGGAAAAACGCGGGCCCGTTTTCAGTATTCCGGATTTCTCCGATACGTCGGTAAACGTTCCATCGCCGTTGTTGTGGTAGAGAATGTTGGTGTCGCCCACTAGTCCGCGCGGGCCGCACATCACGGGAATGCCTTTCCATTGGCAATATTTCGTTTCATTTTCTGGATGGATAGAGGCCGGATCGAGCTTCATGTAATTGCAGACGAAGAGATCCAGGCGGCCATCGCGATCGTAATCCAGCCAAGTGCATCCCGCGCCCCAACGGACTTGCTCCTGACTAAGGCCGGTTTTTTGGGTGACGTCGCTGAAGGTCCCGTCGCCATTATTGTGGAAGAGAATGTTGTGTCCCCAGAAACAGCAGAATAGATCGTCCCAGCCGTCGTTGTCGTAGTCGCCGACGCACACTCCGGTTTGCCAACCAGTGCGCGCGAGCTGCGACTTTTCGGTAACGTTGGTAAACGTTCCATCACGGTTATTTTTATACAACTGAGAAGTGGGGGCTTTTCCCGCGGGCCACTGCGCGTCCAAACGATTTCCGTTGGTCAGATAAATATCCAGCCAGCCGTCGTTGTCGTAATCGAAAAAGGCCAGGCCGCTGCCTTTGGCTTCGACAATCGAGCGCTTGTGGGTGACGCCGCCCCAGACGTTAGGAATGTTTAAACCGGCTTCGCGCCCCACGTCCACGAACGTCACGGGCGAAGTTCCGGCGGGAATCGCAGCGCTGGCCGTGTCGAGAAAAATGGACTGTTTCCATTTCCAAAGCGGCGCCGTCAGGGCGTCGAGGAGCGCAGTACCGAATAAAATTCCCGAGGAACTGAGGAAACGCCGCCGGGGAAAGTTCATGACGAAGGGTAGCCGAATGCGCAGCGGTGTGGAGGCGAAATTCGCCCAGGAATTCCGAGGCGATGGGGACGTTCTGCGATGGTCTTCATCACCGGCTCACGATCTTGGGAAAATTGCGCGGCACTATTCCCGAACCTTCCTTCACGGCGATGATGCGGTCGATGGGAACATTCGTCAAGCGGTCGACGGCACCGCTGGGCCAGGTAATTTCCAGCGAATCGATTTTTGTGCGTTGGCCTAATCCGAATTGAATGCGCGGATCACTTGCAGACATGTAACCCATACCGCCTTTGGATTGCTCGATGTGCACAAATGCGCCGGACGTAAGCTTGAGCGAAGCTCCGATGCCATCGCGATTGGATTTTGTGCCGATCAACAGAACTTCCAGCCAATGATTAGCGTTCCCGCCATCGTTGCGCAGCAATTCCGGGTAGTCGCCACGATTGTTGATGGCGATATCGATGTCGCCGTCGTTGTCGTAATCGGCGGTAGCAACGCCGCGGCCAGCGACCGGGCGCATGAAGTCCGGTCCCAGCAAATCGGAGACTTTTTCAAAGTGTCCATTTCCGATGTTGCGGAACATCAACAGCGGTTCCTTGTAAGAAACTTCTCCGTGATACAGATTTACGTTGTCCAGCATGGCGCCGTTCAATTGCAGAATATCCACCCAGCCATCGTTGTCGTAATCGACGAATTTCATCGAGACGCCACTCAGTAAAATGGCCTTGTTGCCGATTCCAGAGCTATACGTGGCGTCTTCGAAGGTTCCGTCATGATTGTTGTGGTACAGGCGATTCAATTCGAAATCGAGGTGGGTAATATAAATATCCTGCCAGCCATCGTTGTCGACGTCCGCGGCGTCGATGCCCATGCCCGCTTCGTAGCGGCCATCCTCGCTGGCCGCGATGCCGGAAACGAGCGAATCGTCCTCGAAGGTGCCGTCGTGTTTGTTTATGAACAGAAAATTGGGCCACGAATCATTGGCGATGGCGATATCCGGCCAGCCGTCGTTGTTAAAATCGGCTAGCACGACGCCCATACCCTTGGCTTCTGGTTTTCCAACGCCAGAGGTGTCACTCACGTCAGTAAAGGTGCCGTCGTGATTGTTGTGGTACAGCTTGATGCGCTGGCCTTTGTAATTTCCGGGATGACAATACGAGCGGTAACCTGGCCGGTGGTCGCCGCACCACAGATTATTTTTTGGCGACCACTCGATGTAATTTGTCACTACTAGGTCCAGCCAGCCGTCCTTATCGTAGTCAAACCAGCCCGCACTGGTAGACCATCCGCCTTCGTCGGCGACACCTGCCTTGGCGGTGACATCAGTAAATGTTCCGTCGCCATTGTTGTGATACAGAATCGCGCGGCCGTATCCCGTGACGTACATGTCCGGAAATCCATCGTTGTCGTAGTCCCCGACCGCGACGCCTTGCCCGTAATGACCGGCGCCGCCGACACCGGCTTTTTCCGTAACGTCGGTAAATGTTCCGTCGCCGTTGTTGTGATACAACGCGGAGCGCAACGGGTGCGGTGGCGTGTAATTGTCCGTGGCGGCCGATTGCACGAAATACAAATCCATCAGCCCATCCTGGTCGTAGTCGATCCAGCCCACGCCCGTACCCATGGTCTCCAGATAATTTTTTTCGTCGGTGGCGGTACCGTCTTGCAGAAAGGTAATGCCCGCGGCTTTGCGGACGTCGGTGAAACGCACCGGGATTGCCGGATCGTTTGTTTTTGCCGCTTTGGGAGCTTGCGCCCAAGCGCTGAAATGAAACCCCGCGAGTAGCACGGCGCACACCGCCAGAACGCCGCCTCTGAATTCCAGCGCACAACTATTTTCGCGCACGAATGTCACCGCGAATCCGATCCAGGCTTACGTGTGCTCTGCAATCTCCGATGACCTCAAGCATGCTATTTCGTTTAGAACCCAGCGAAATTGTTAGGGTTGCGTAAACTTCCGCGGAGACCGTGCGCATCACAATGTGCGATCCGCCAGCGCCAGCGCCAACTGAAAAAATTGATAGCGTGCGGCCATGGGCATCGGCTCGTTGCTCGCGGCGGTGGTCTCGGGAGCGTTGGCGAGCGTTTGTTCGATGCGATTTACATCCAGGCCCCCGGCTGCGCCGCTGCCCTTAAAGCGATTCAAGACCTCGCGCGCTTTAGCGATCTCGCCGGTTTGAAAATAAAAGATGCCCAGCGCGGAGTAGCTGCCGGGCCATTCCGGGAGAAGATCAACAGCGCGTTCAAAACGCGCAGCGGCTTCCTGATTCTTTCCCTGGAGAACCGCAACGATTCCCAGTCCCCACAGAATTTTTCCGGAACTGGGAATCCGTGACAATCCCTGCTGCAGCGTTTCTTGCGCAGCTTTCAGTTCGTTTTTGCGCAGTTGCACTAGCGCCAGCGAAAGATAGTATTGGTCCGCATCGGGATTGCGTTGGATCGCGCTGCGAAAAATGTCTTCCGCTCTCGCTGCGTCTCCCAGATGCACTTGAATATCGCCAAGCAACGCGAGGAATGCGTCGTCCTGCTGGCCGGCTGCGGAAACCAGCGCGGAGACTTGCAGCGCTTCGGCATAGCGCCCTTTGCGGAAATAAGCATCGGCCAAATCGAATTTCGCATCGTCGGAATCGGGATTGGCAGTCAGGGCAGTCTGGAAATGGCCGATGGCCTCGTCGTACAAATGGAAACGTGCGAGCAATACGCCTATCCCGACCTGGGTGCGAAAATCGCCGCCGCTGATTTGATCCAGCTGGGTGATCGCCGCTTTGGCGTCGTCAAGTTTGCCGAGCCTGAGATAACTTTCCGCCAGCAGATAAAGATCTTCCGGCTGGTCGGGATGCTTGCGAATTTCATCGGTGAGCGTGGTCAGGTCCAGCTGCGTACGCGCTGCAGGCGCGAGATTCGAGCGATTGTCGAGGTAATCGAATAAATGCTGGTACGGGTAAGGTCCTGTGGCGGCGTTCTTCGAAAGGGTTTGAAACACGCTCAAATCCCGCTGCGCTACCTCCGTTTGATGCAGACTACGTTCCGCCAAAGCCAGCTTGTAGTATCCGGTGGCCGGATCGTGGCTCACGCGAACATATCTTCGCAACAAGGGCACCGCTTCCGCGAATTTCTTTTCAGCGATGCGCAGGTTTGCCAGCTCCAGCAACGCTTCGGGAAAATCCGGGTTAATGCGAAGTGCTTCCTGAAATAGCGTTTCCGCGCGAGCTTGGTTCCCTTGATGCTCTTCAATGAATCCAACGTTGAATAAACACGTCACGTTGTGCGGATCGCGCTTGAGGCCTTCCTGGAAATATTTCATCGCTTCATCGAAGCGTCCCAGATGCCGGTACGACAAGCCCATAAAGGCGTAAGCACCCGCCGAAGGATCCAGGTCGATCAGTTTTTGAAACTCCGCGATGGCCGCCTCAACTTTTCCCGACATGAAATAGCTCTCACCCAACGCGGCACGCAGGTCTGCTCGCCGCGGAGCGATTTGGATCCCCGCTTGGAGCAGCGGAATGGCGTCTTCAAAATAATTTTGCGTCATGGTGTTGCGAGCCAACAAAAAGATAACGTCGGTGTTCTCTGGTGCCAGTTTGTGCGCGCGGACTAGCAGGTCCAGGGCGTCCACGGGCCGTTTCTGTTCGGTAGCCGCTTGCGCCAGCAAATAAAGCGTGTCAGCCGAATCGGGTTTCAGTTTCAGCGCGCGATTTAGTTCAGACTCCGCCTTGGCGTATTCCGCGTTCCGAAGATACGTCTGTCCCAAGTCGTAAAGGATCTCGAAGGTTTCCGGCTGCAAAGCGTTAGCCTTTTCGAGTTCGACTTCCGCGGCCGCGTATTGCTTTTCCTGTGCCAGCAATACTCCCAGCGTGGAATGGAGCCGCAGGTCATTCTCGTCTCGCGTCGAAAGCTCGCGCGCGCCTCGCAATCCTTGCACGGCTTGGCCGGCTTCGAAGTAGGCGCGGGTCAAAGCGAAACGAGTCTCGTTATCCAGCGGACGCACACGTTGCAAATGAGAGATGGCCTCGGCGGGCCGTCCTTCGGCCAGCAGAAGCAACCCAAGGTTGTAATTGGCGTCGCGATTTGTGGGCTCAAGTTGCAGGGCTTTGCTGAACTCTTTCAGCGCAAGGTCGACCTGTCCCGCCGCAACGTACACGTTGCCAAGATTGTTGTGGGCTTTTGTGGAGTTGGCGTCGAGCTCCAGCGCGTGTTGCAGTGACGCGATGGCGGCCGGGAAGTCTTTCTGATCGGCATCGACCATGCCCAGCAAGTTGTAGCCTTCGACGCTCGCGGGATGCTGCGCGAGTTGCTGCTGGATTTTTTCTTTCGCTTCCGCGACGTGGCCTCGCGCCAGCAGGTTTTCTGCCTCAAGAAAAGGCGACGGAGCTTTCGCGGACGGCTTGGATTGCCCCTGGTTCTCCCCGGTTTTCTGCTGTGCAGTCGCGGTGACGGCATGAAACATCAGCGCCAGCCCGAAAATTGCGCAACAGAACACGGCGTTGTTCCGAAGCTCGCAGAACCGCCGGGAACGAATATCTATGCTGATGCCCAAAAACATACCTCCCAGCGCGTGGTTACCGCAGGCCAGCGTTCACTTTAGCATCTCCAGTTCTTTCTGGGCCATTGCGTGGCTCGGCTGTAAACGTAAGAGCGCCAACAAAACTTGGCGAGCGTTCTCTTTGTCGTCCTGAATCACGTAGAGTTGGGCCAAGTTCAAATACGCCTGATCGTAGCTGGGCGCCAGACGAATGCAGGCTTTGAACTGCTCTTCAGCTTCAGAGTTGTGATGTTCGCGAACAAACAGGACGCCGAGATTATTCAACGCATCCGCATAGTCGGGACGCAGACTGACCGCCTTTTCCAGATAACTCTCGGCTTGCTCAAGCTGCTCCTGCCGAGCGTACCTCATGCCAACGGCATAATTCACCTCGGGATTTTCCGGTTCCAGATCGAGCGCGCGCCGAAGTAATTTCTCCGCGTCCGAAAGCGCGCCTCTGCGTCTATCGAGGTTCGCTAGATTGAGGAGTGCGGTCACGTACGTCGGCCGCAAGCGTAATGACTCGTCGAAGTTATGCAATGCATCGTCCACGCGGCCTTGTTGCGCCGCTACCATGCCAAGATTGTTCCACGCCTCCGGATAATCAGGACGAAGCTTTATGCTCTGTTCCAAATATTCCCGCGCGTCGGGAATTTGGTTGGTTCGCAGGCTTAGAGTTCCCAGGTTGTAATACGCTTCAGGATCATCAGGTTTTGCTGCGATCACTTGTTTGAAGGCCGCAGCCGCTTGTGCAAGATAGCCATGTTGAAATAGCGCTACGCCAAATGTGAAATCATTGCGCTGAAACGTTCCTTGGTGCAGAGTTCCCGCGAACGGAAGCGCTCTTTGCACGCGCTCTGCCGCGGTTTTCGGTACCGATTCCAGATCAGCGGCGAGTCGTTCAGGAGTGAGCGCGTTTTGGTACACCTTGACGATGGCGCCGCGCTCATCGAGCAGAAAAGATGTGGGGATGCCGAGATCTCTGCGTCGGTCAAACAGGTAGCGATAAAAAATATCGTAGCAGCCGGCAATATCCGGGGTCGCGAGCAGTACGGGAAATGAAAAGTTCTCTTTCGCCACCATAATATCTATCGCGGCGGCGTCTGCCGGATCATCCGCGTTAACGGCGAGCACGCGAAGCTTTTCTAATCCCACTTTTGTCTGGCATTGCTCAAGGACGCGCAGGTGCTCGATGCTGTTTGCTGCAGCCACTGTCCAAAAGCTCAGCAGCACGAATCCGCCTCGGAGCGATCGAAGTTCATGCATGTCTCTCGCGAGATCGGGCAGAGAAAATTCTGGGGCGACGAGTGGCCCGATGAGCCAGGTCTCGACGGAAGTGGGTAGGGAATCGGCAAGCGCAGCGGCGCCGGGACGCGTATAGATGGTCGGTGGTGCTCCAAACGGCGTAGCCAAGAAGTTTGCATTTCCCTCTTCGATCTCAATGCGATGACCTGAGGGCAGATTCTCGAAAACTTGTTGCAAACCACTTGGCCAGGAGATGGTTGCGCGGAGTGCACCTTGAAATTTGCCGACACCGAAGAAAAGCTCCTTGGAATGTTGCGCTAGAAATCCCGTTCCCGCCTGGAGATATTTCGTCTGACGCTGCCCCTCGGCTTCAACGGTCACCGCGCTTCCGATTGCATCGCGATTACTTTTCTTGCCGCGCAAACGGAACGCCACCGAGCCACCAATCTCTTTCATAGTGTTGTGTAGAATGCGCAGTTGCGGCGCGTTGCGATTCTTCAGGATCAGTTCGAGACGGCCATCATGATCCAAGTCGGCAAGAACGAAGGTTCGGCTATCGTCCGGAAAATCTAATCCGGCGGCGCCGGAAATGTCCGAGAATGTTCCATCGCGATTGTTTAAATAAAAAATGTTTCTTTCATAGCCGCTCCAGGTGTAGTCCGAACGAACCAGTTCGTTGATCGCGCCCCATCCCTGTTCGTATCGTAACGCGGGCGTTGCCGTGCTTGGGGATTTCGCCACCAGTTGGCGCCAAAAGAAACTTCCTAGATCGAACTGATTGGGTCCAGATATGTACCCGTTCGCAATGTATAAGTCCGGCCAGCCGTCCTGATCAAAATCGCAGGTGTCCGAACACCACGCCCAGCGGCCTACAGCTACGCCGACGGAATCGGCGACGCTTGCAAATTGGCCGTTTCCCAGATTGCGATAGAGTGAGTTGCCGCGCGCGTGCTGGCGGTATAGCGCGCGAATGTCTTCCGGTTCCTTTTCCTGAAAGCGTGACTGCTCGGACACGCGCATTCCCGCAGCAGACCACATGTTGGCCACATAGATGTCCTGTTTTCCGTCGTTGTCGAAATCGACCCAGCATGCGCTCATGCCCGCACCCGGCACGTTTACGCCGGCCTCGCTCGAGACGGCTGCGAATGTGCCGTCGCCATTATTCCGGTAGAGGTTGCTTCGGCCGAAGTCGTTGGCGACGTACAAGTCAGGCAAACCATCACCATTGTAGTCACCCCAGGCACACGCGAAACTGTAGCGGTCGTTCTCGGCGTCGAGTCCAGCCGCGGTGCTGTGGTCCTGAAATGTTCCGTCGCCTTCGTTGTGAAATAAAAAATTGGGCGGACCGTTGCGCGCGTCGAAGTAAGGAGTTGGATAGTGGTATTGATCCAGGCCCAGGTAGTAGTTGTAGACGCAGAAATATATGTCGAGCCGGCCATCGCGATCGTAATCGGCGATGGCGGCGTGCGTGAACGTCCCCTGCGGCGCGCGCGCAAATTGGAAGGCGTTTTTCTTCAGTAAAAATGTTCCGTTGCCTTGATTTTGAAATAGCAGCGGGCCGCTACCGCAAACTACCAGCAAATCCTGCAAACCTTTATTTTCAAAATCCGCGAACAATGCGCAGGCGGTGCCGTCAAGCACTCCCACACCGGATTTTTCCGTTACATCCTCGAACGTTCCGTCCCCGCGATTGCGGTACAGTCGATTCGGAAGGCCGGAGGACTGGCACACATAGAAATCGTCACGGCCATCGTTGTCGAAATCACCAACGGCGAGGCCATTGTTTCCGTAAACGTCGATCCCGCAGGCGCCGTCCAATGTGGTGCGCCAATAATCGACGCCATGCAGCATTTGCGCTCGATAAGATTCCGCACCGCCGAGGGCTTGCAATGTGACATCGCTGAACATTGGTTCGCGTATCCGGCTGAGCGTCTCTTCTTCAAGCTCCCAGCGCGACGCTCGCCACGCTCCTGAAGAGTCTTTCGCCCACTCGGTGTGCCATTGCCCGATTCGTTCTTCGCGTCCTCCGTTCTGCAGCACTGCAACGAAGTTATAGCGAATGTTGGCGCGCACCGCCGGGACTCCCGCGACGATCTCTGTTATCTCGACAATTTGGAATTCCGCGGTCTCGATTCGCGGGATTGCGGCAAAGTAACTCTTGATGCTGCTCAAGAATTGTTCGCGGCTGGATGAGTGCAGAGGCCCGAACCTCTGGCGAAATACCTCGATTCCGTACCCAGAGCGAATATTTTTTTCCTCGGCGGGCTCCCATGAATTCGCCGCGATCTTGTCCGCCGAAAATGCCGCCACATGATTGAGCGAAGGTGCGTCACGTTTGAGGCCTTGGCTCCACTCACTCAGCAGTTGCGAAATTTCAGCCGCGTATTGCTCGGCGACAAAGTCGTCTGTTCCCGGCGAAACTTTTTGCAAAATTTCATCTAGTGGAGATTTTGTTGGGAAATGCGGTTTGAGCCGAACGTCGGCGAACGCCAGGTTCGCAGATTGCTCACCAGCGTTAGGTGACAAGTCCTCGCGAAAGGGCCAGGTTCTTATCGGAGCCGGGAGCAATAACGCGGGTGCCCATCCGAGCGTACCAAGGAAATTGCGACGTGACACGCGACGCCAGTAGTCTTTTCGACGCGTCATTCTTGGAGGTCCGCGAATCGCAGCGGCTTTCGGATGCTAGCACGGAGACGTTCGCGCGAAAACCAGCCGCGACAAGCTCGGCATGCCACTAGGCAATCTTGCATCCGGCAAAATGACCGCGATGTAGAAGCGTTCCACGGCCGAATTCAATGCTTAGAATGCAGCCCGTTGGGAGCGGGACCCGAAGATTCGCCAAGAACCAGTTCCGCGGAGATTCGATATTCGCGTCCCTGCGGATTGGCGGAGCGAGAGAGTTCGCACAAGGCGTCGGCTGCCAGCTGTCCCAGTTCCTCGCGCTGCACGTCCACGGTGGTGATGGAGGGATTGCTGTATTCCGCCAGGTGGGTGTTGTCAAAGCCCGTTACGGAAACATCTTCCGGCACGCGGCATCCGGACTTGATCAGCCCTTTGATCACCCCGATCGCCGTCAAGTCGTTGATCGCGACCACCGCTGACGGGCGCGGCGACAACTTGGCGATGGCCCGGCCCGCTGCTAATCCTCCCTCAAAGCGTAGATCACCTCGCAGGATGGGCCCGGGCACCATTCCCAAGTCCGTCATACATTTCTCATACGCCTGGAGACGCACCTGGTTTGATTTCAACTTGGGCCTGCCAGCGACAAAAGCGATGCTCCGGTGTCCATGAGCGAAAAGATATTTAACAATCTGCTCGATCCCAGAGAAATAGTCGATGCGCAAATTGCTGACGTACCCCCGCGCAGGCGCCAAATCGAGGAATGCGACGGCGATTTTTCTACGCACCAATTCTTCAATTAATTGCGAACTGATTTCGGAAGTCATCACCGCCACGCCGCGCACGTTGTGCTCCATCATGCGCTCGGCAGCTTCTCGCGTTCTTCGGGGATCATAATTTGTGTCGCTGACGATTGCGTCGTAACCAAGTTGCCGGGCGCGCGTCTCGAAACTCTTGATCACCTCAGGAAAAAAAGGATTCTCGATGTCGGAAACGATAATCCCCAAGGTCCGGCTGTTGTGCGATGCTAGGTGGCGCGCGTGTACATTAGGAAAATATCCCAGGCGCTTGACGGTGGAAAGCACCAACGCGCGTGTGCGACGGCCGACTTTTCCGGTCTTGTTCAAAACGTTAGAGACGGTGGCCGTAGAGACGCGGGCTGCCTTGGCCACTTCGCGAATCGTCACACTTTTCATAAGTTTGCCATTTCGTCCCTGCTTCGATGTTCCGGCGAATCTGATGTAACGAAGGGTCGCAAAACCGCCCGCCCGTCGTCGATACTATAAAAAGTGCTTGACAACCTCGCGCGGCTGATGATATTCCCTTAAAAACTAGTTGAAAAGCATTAGTTTTTTAATTGTTCGTCGAGGTTAAGCGGTTTACTTCCATTTCAGTGTTTTGCCCTTTTCGGCAGGAATGGCATGGGGGTTAAGCGGTTTACTCCGGTGTGGGACTCCAGAGGTGCGCTGGGATCACTACGGAGAGGTGGCTTGACGCTTGAGCGAATTTTCTAATTGTATGAATGCGAGCTTCAGCGGGTTAGTTAGCGCTACAGTAAGCGACGGAAGCCGTCGCGCGGTGCAGCGGGCCAGAGTCTGGTTGTACATGTAAGCGGCGTTCAACGAGCACTGAGCTTCGAGGGGCTCTGCTCGTTGAACGGTGGGTTTTGGGCCAGCTCGTGCTTGGTTTGCAGCAAACGTTTAGGGGTCGGGGTGTTTCGGAGGATTCTATGAATTATAAGGCCTTGCCGTTTCGCACCTTGCGGACAATGTTCGCTGTCGTAGCTGTTTGCGTTGTCCTGCTCGGAGTGCGTCCATTACGGGCACAAGTGGATGCTGGGACCATTTTGGGAAGCGTGAGGGACGGTTCTGGGGCTTCGGTCAGCGGTGCCGCCGTTGAGCTGGTGAACGAAGGGACTGGCGCAAGTCTAACGTTTACGACCGATAGCGACGGAAACTACAAGTTCACGCCGATCAGGATCGGCAGCTACAAGGTCACGGTGACCGCGCAGGGCTTCCAATCGGAGACCAGAATTAAGATTACCGTAAACGTCGGCGCTAACGTGGTCATCGATTTCGCGCTTAAACCGGGCCAGACCTCGCAAACCATCGAGGTAACCGCTGAGCAGCCGATTCTGGAAACGCAGAGCGGCGCCGTGGGCCAAGTGGTAGACAGCAAGAGCATTAACGACCTGCCCCTCAATGGCCGGAATTTTACCTTCCTCGCGCAGCTCAGTGCCGGCGTAAATACGCCGCAGGCAGACACTCGAGGAAACGCCGCTAGCGGTGCTTTCAGCGCCAATGGCCAGCGGCCGTCGTTAAACAACTACCTGCTCGACGGGATTGACAACAACTCGGACACCGTCGACTTCCTGAACGGCACGAACTTCGTGGTGCTTCCGCCGGTTGACGCCATTTCTGAGTTTAAAGTGCAGACCACGGACTTCAGTGCGGAGTTCGGCCGTTCTGGCGCCGCAGTTCTCAATGCCACCACCAAGTCCGGTACCAACGAGTTTCACGGCGACGTTTGGGAATTTTTCCGCAACGACAAATTGGACGCGGCCAACTTCTTTGAAAACGCCGGCGGCATCCCGAAAGGCGATTTGCAGCAGAATCAATTTGGAGTTACGGCTGGTGGCCCGGTGGTAATCCCGCACATCGTCAACGGTCGAAATAAGCTCTTCTTCTTCGGAGACTACGAAGGACTCCGCAGGGTGCAAGGTGAAGCCAATACCGCGAGTGTGCCGACCCTTGCCGAGCGCAACAGTGGCTACACCAACTTTCAAGACCTCATCGCCGGGCAGACCGGCACAGTGACCGACGCTTTGGGGCGCACCATGCCTGTTGGCACCATCCTGGACCCTTCGACAACACGCCAGATTTCTCCTGGCGTTTTTGTCCGCGATCCGTTCGGCACCTGCGGCAACGCTGCCCCAGGGTTCGTTTATTCCGTGGCCGCTTGCGGACTGAATATTATTCCGGCGGGACGTTTGGATCAGAACGCCATCAACCTGTTAAATCTTTACCCGAACCCAACGACCGGGTCACTTTTCTCGAACTTCGCCAGCTCGCCGAAACTCTACGAGCACAGCAACGCCTTTGATACCCGGTTGGACATCAATTTCAACGACAAAAATCAGCTCTTCTTCCGTTTTAGCTTCAAGGACGATCCAGAATTCATTCCCGGCGTCTTCGGTGGCATAGCCGACGGGGGCGCTTTCCAGGAAGGCAATCAGACTGCCAACGCCCAGCAGAGCGTATTGGCCTATACCCACACCTTCTCGCCCACGCTCATCAATCAAGTGCGCATCGGCTTCAATTACCTGCACACCACGCGTTCCGGCCCGGAGGCCTCCACCGACGGAATTCCGGCGCAATTTAACATTCCAGACATTCCGCAAGGCGAGTTGAACGGTGGCCTTCCCGCCTTCAGCATCGGCGGTCTCTCTACCTTGGGCAGCAATAACTTCTTGCCCTCGAACGAGATCAGCTCCACGTTCCAGCTCACCGATGACGTCACCAAAATCTACGGTAAGCACACCTTCAAAATGGGCTTCGAATGGCAACACGTGAAGTTCTCCACCCTGCAGCCGTCGTGGTCGCACGGACAATTTGACTATAGCGGTGCGTACACGGACGTTGCTGGCGGTACTAACTCCAGCGGCACCGGCCGCGCCCAATTTCTCTTGACGCCTATCGCCGCAACCGGCCCAGGCACGGTTAATTTCCTGGGCGGCACCGATGACCTGCGCGCCTCAAATATTGCGGAGACCGACGATGGCAAGAATTATTACGGCGGCTACGTAAATGACGATTGGAAGGTCACTCGCAAACTGACCCTCAATCTCGGACTGCGTTACGACTTCTTCGGCCTGGTCTTTGAACACCACTCTGCGCAGGGAAACTTCCTGCCCAGCGGTCCCGGCGGCGTCCCAACGGAAATATTCCCAACGGGGAACTCGGCCCTCGGTCAGCTCTCCACCAGTTTCACCTCGCTTCTTGCCCAGGACGGCATCAACCTGCTGGTAACGAACCAGTACGGCGCTGGTCTAGGGTATTCGCAAAAGACCAACTTCGCTCCACGGCTGGGCTTTGCTTACCAGGTAACGCCAAAGCTGGTCGTGCGCGGCGGATTCGGCATGTTCTATAACGGTTTTGAAAACCGCGGATATTCGCCAAACCTTGGTGAAAGCTATCCGTTCCAATACAGCTTCAACTATTTCAACCCGAACGACAGTACTCCCGTGACATTCCCCGCCGCCCCTGGGTGCGTAACGGCCGGTGGTACCGCGGTCCTGGAAACGGGATTCTCATGTACGCCGCTGACTCCCGCAAACGTCATCGCCACGGGGTTGTCGTTGCCAGGAATTGTGACCAACTATAAGACGCCGTATACCCTCGGGGGCAACATCACCGCGCAATATCAAATTACGCCCACCCTTGCCTTTCAGGCCGCATTCGTAACATCGCAAGGGCGCCATATCGAGGTCTTTCCCAACTACAACGAAGTCTCGACGCTTAACCCTGCGCAGGATTCCATTACCGGAGGACCGAACAACGCTCCCTTGGTGCCTTTCCCGGACTTCGGAACGGGATCCAGCTACGCGGTCACGGAAGGCAACAGCAACTACAATGGTTTGCAGACGCAGCTGGAAAAGCGCCTATCAAATGGGCTTAATTTCCTCATCTCCTATACCTACTCGAAAGTGCTTACCGACGCACGCGACCCCCTCAACACCGGGAGCGCCCTCGTTAGCTACCGTGCGCCCTATTTACCTGGATACGGGATCCATGAAGATTACCAATTGGCTCCCGCGGACATCCGTAACGTTGTCCACGTAAGCGGCGGCTATCAATTGCCCTTCGGCAAAGGGAAGCATTACATGTCCGATGCCTCTGGGTGGACGAACGCCGTGGTTGGCGGTTGGAGCTTCAATTGGTCATCGACGTTTGAAGGCGGCCAGCCCGTCACCATTGGCTGCCTGCAAACCACGGCAGCCGGTTTGGGCTGCGGTGCGCTGAAGACCGGGCAGCCCCTAGGTGTCGGACTGCATACCGATTCGAACGGCTTGTTGAGTCTGTTCACAAACGGCGCCGCAGCTCTTACTCAGCCCTGCGTGATCGGACCAACCGGACTGCCCGAGGTCGGAACCCCAGCAGGATGCGTCCCGATGACCGGGAGCGCCGTGCTCGGTGGCGTGGTGCAATATGAAGGGCCTACGTTCAACCGGCTCGACTTGTCCATCTTCAAGGCATTCCAGCTCTCGGAACGGTTCAGCCTCCAGTTCCGTACCGAGATCTTCAACATTGCCAACCATCCCAACTTCAACGCCCCTGGCTTTGGCGGAAACGGTGTGGTTGCCATTCCCAACTCGCTTAACTACAGCAGTAATGCGTTCGGTGAAATCGGGGCCACGCGAGATGGTTCTTACGACTCGCGCCAGATCCAATTCGCTCTCAAGCTTTACTACTAAACCCCAAAGTGACACCACCCCGCAAAGAAGGCGCTGACCAAGCGCCTTCTTTGTTTTTTGCGGACTTTTTTGCGCCGCGTAACTCACTCTCGGCACGGTGCGGTGGTAATCTGCAAGTATCGTGAGCATGCGAAACCGGTCGATCTGTTCCTTGTTTTTGGCCCTTTTGTTCTGTGCTTCAACGCCATGCGCAGCCCAGCAGCAGAACCGGGAATTGGACCTCGCATTCCAGGCGGCGGCTCAGGAATACGAAGCCGGCCGGTACGCCGAGGCCGCCGCAAAACTGGAGGCCTTATTGCGCGCAGCACCCCAGAGTTTTGCAGTGCAGGAACTGGCTGGACTGGTGTATTCGGCGCAATCGCTGGATAGCAAAGCCAACGCGCACTTGCAAAAGGCCACCGAACTGCAACCCAATTCCGCCGCAGCTAGGACGAATCTGGCATCTAATCTCGTACGTCTGGGGAAGCCCGAACTGGCCGAGGCACAACTTAAGAAAGCCGTGGCTCTCGAACCGCAGAATTTTGACGCCAACCACAATCTCGGAGAGCTCTACGTACAAGCCGGCAAGATTGCCGAAGCCGAGCCATTTCTCGCGAAGGCCCAGCAGATTGATCCCGCCGCCTACGACAACGGCTACGATCTGGCGCTCGCCTACCTGCAAACCAGCCAAGTTCCCGACGCCCGGCGAGAGGTGCATGATCTGCTGAAGCTGAAAGACACCGCCGAGCTGCACAATCTTCTCGCCGAAATCGAAGAAAAAGACGGCCAGTTTGTCGTCGCCGCCAATGAATTTGCGCTGGCGGCCCACGCCGATCCCAGCGAGAGCAATCTCTTCGATTGGGGCAGCGAACTGCTGCTGCATCGGACGCTGGGTCCAGCCATCGAAGTGTTTCAGCAGGCCGTGGCGCGCTATCCCAATTCGCCACGCCTGGCCATCGGCCTGGGCATGGCGTTCTACGCGCGCGGCAATTATGACGAAGCCATCGCCGCGCTGCTCAAGGCTGCGGACCTAAATCCCGGCGACCCGCGTTGCTATCTTTTCTTGTCCCGTGCTTATGACAGCTCGCCTAGCCAGGCGGATCAGGTCCTGCAGCGCTTCCGCCGCTTCGCGGAATTGCAGCCCGCCAATGGCTTGGCGCAGTATTACTACGCGATGAGTCTGTGGAAAGGCAAACGCGCGCAAGATTCCACTGTCGACCTCAACGAAATCACCTCACTGCTGCAAAAGTCGCTGGCCCTCGATCCGCGGCTCGCCGAAGCGCACTTGCAACTCGGCAATCTATATTTCGACCAGAAGAAATATTCCGAATGCATCCCGGAATTCACGCGCGCGCTAGAGCTCAACGCCGGCCTGGCCGACGCCCACTATCGGCTCGGGCTGGCCTACGTGCGCACCGGCGAAAAGGATCGTGGTGAAGCGGAACTGGCGCTTTACAAGCGCGTAAACGAGCAGCATCTCGACGACCTTGAAAAACAACGCGCGGAAATCCGGCAATTTGTCCTTTCCGCAAAAGATTCGCCGGGGGAAAAGCCGTGATGCTCATGCCTTCGTCGATCACTCGCCGCTCGATGAATAGCTGCGTGATGACCGGTCGCGTGATTTTCTCGCTGGACGCGCCGCGCCGCGAATCGTGGAATTTCTAATGAAAGAATACGCAGCACCGGACGAACGGATCACGCGGATTGCCATGAATTTGCGCAATTCCTCGCCGCGAGATCTCGCTCGCCAACTCGCTTTCACTCGACGGGAATTTTTGCGCGCCGCCGCAGGATTGGGCATTGGAAGTACATTGCTGCATTCGAGTGCCATGGCTCATATGGCCGCGCCACTCAAAAAAAGAAAAGTGGTTGTCGTTACCTTTGGAGGAGGTGCGCGAGATCAGGAAACCTTCGCGCCGCAAGGGCAGGAAAATATTCCGCACCTGATGCACGAGCTGATTCCGCAATCCACTTTCTTTACCCAGGTCGTCAATCGCGGAATTTTGGGCCACTACGTCGCCACCGCCAGCCTGGCCACTGGCGTCTACGAAACTCTCAATAATTTTGCTTCGTTGCCGCCAGATCATCCCACCGTATTCGAATATTTTCGCAAGGATCTGAAGCGCCCCGCTTCCGATGCCTGGGTCGTGGCTCCCAGCAATGGATTCAATCGCATCGGTGAAAGCAGCAACCGCTCATTCGGCGCGGGATTTGGCGCCGGTGTGATTCTCCCCAAGCATCTCTTGTCGGCCGCCATGTCTGGCGCGGGCGGCTATGACCACCTGCTGCGCGATAGCTACGAAACGCCGTTTTACACGCCCGAGCTGGGCGGCGGGGAATTCGAGTTGCGCCAACTGGAAATGATGCTCCGCCTTTCTGTCGACGACTTCAAGGCTCACGCGTTGACTCTATCCAGCCCCGACGAACTTTCCGTCTACATCGCGCATCAATTGATGCGCCAGCAGTCACCCAGTCTGTTGTGGATTACCCTTCACGATATTGACATCGCGCATGCCGGAGCCTATTCGCTTTATATCGAAGGCATCCGACGCACCGATCGCCTCTGCGCGGATCTTTGGAACGCGATCCAGAACGAGCCCGAGTACGCGGGCAACACCACCATGTTTATTCTTCCGGACTTTGGGCGCGACTTAGACGACGACGCCGGCGGCAATGGATTTCAGCACCACCGCACCGGAGACGTGCTTTCGCGAACCACTTGGATGATGGCTCTCGGCGCGGGAGTGCGTCCCGGACTGGTTTTCGACCGCCCAGTGGACTCCACCGATCTTGTCCCCACGCTCGGGACCATGCTGGGATTTTCTTCCTCCATGGCGCAAGGCCAGCCGATAGCGGAGCTGCTGTAGCGCGCGCCGATGCATCCCAAAGACTTAAAACCCGAACAGTTCCGCGGCTATCCGCCGGAGGCCGGAAAATTGGCCGTCGACTATCTGGCGGTGCTGCAACTCCTGCCGCTGGCTTTCTTGTCCAGCCTGCTCAAGGAAGTCATCGAATATGATTTTAAGTTTCCGGCGGAGCGCGAGGCGGTCGAAAAAGAACTCGCGAATTTGCGCACCCTTCCGGCTGCGGAGCTGGAATTGTGGATGCACGGATTCGCGCAAATTCAATTGTCTTCCGCGCTCGAACGCCAGGATTGGGTCAACGCTCCCGCACAATTTGTCGAACAACTGTCCGCGCATCTTTGGTCCACGCACCAACTGGACGGCTTCCGCAATGCGGCGCTCGAATATGCCAACCGCGTGCGCGCGGCAGTGCCGCCGGAAGCGCCTGCCGCGCCGCGGCTGGGGATCACAATTATTGGACAAGGCGTTGCCGCGAGTCCGAAACCCTTATTCCGTGAATTGCGTCCACAAGGCGCTTACTACAGTAATGTCCAACCGGAAAATGGCTTAAAGATTTTGCTGGATGCGGTAACCGCCAGAGCTAAAGCCCAGCCGGCCGGCTACGCCCATTGGTATGTGGACGGCGGCGAGGCCGCGAATCATGACGCCGCGATCACTAGCGTTTCGTACGCCGCGCTGCAACCTGCGCGCGCCATTCTGTCTGAGAAAATGCGTGCACAGATCGAACGACCTGGCATGGGCCCGGAGGCTCTCCGCACGCTGCTGGCGCGCATGGCGCCTTCGGACCTTGGGCTGAACGCTGGCGATGCGGTTCTACAGCGATTCCAGATGAAGTTGTTGACGGAAGGATCCGGCACGCAGGTCTTCAGCACCACGTTTGCGCAATGGACCGCGCGCGAAGCGCTGCGCCGCGCCCAGCCGTTGACCCTGTTAGTGCGGTTTGCTCCACGGCAACGACAGCGGCCCATGAACGAACTACTCTACGGAAGCCACGAGCACGCTGAACTTGATCCTTTAGGCTCGTTGCTGGACGCCGATTTCGGCGCCTACTACAACTGGCTAAATCAGCAGCGCTTGCCGGGCGCCGGGCAGTCTTCTTTCCTGGTGTGGTTCGAAGACCACCGCGAAGCCTTGGTCATCGGACCGTCCGTGCCGCGCGGCACCTCATCAAAAGCCGCCGTCGATTTGCAGCAATTGTTGAACTGGGCCAGTTAGCAAAGCTTCATTTCTTGTGCAGCAAAAGGAGCTCCATGTATCGACGCGAATTTCTGAAGAACACCTCCGCCGTGATTGCCGGAGCGACCCTGGCTCCCGGCGCACTGTCTGGCACTTCTGCGCTTGCGGCCGATTCTTCTTCCGGCGCAACGGGAAGGCTGGTGCTGCCGATCAACCGGAACTGGCGTTACAGTCCCACGTTCGTGGAGGGCGCCCACGCGCGAGAGTTTGATGACTCCGCGTTCGCGCGCGTGGTCGTCCCGCACACCAATGTCCGCCTGCCGTGGCACAGTTTCGATGAAAAGCTTTACGAGTTCGTTTCCATCTATCGCAGGCGCTTCAAGTTGCCGCCGGAAGCGGCCGGCCACCAGGTGTTTGTGGATTTTGAAGGCGTGATGACCGCATCCACCGTCTGGATTAATGGCGTTCGTCTCGGCGAGTACAAGGGCGGCTACACGCCCTTTTCGTTTGATTTGACTCCGCATCTCGATTTCAACGGAGAAAATGTACTGGCCGTCGACGTGGACTCGCGCGAGCGGGCCGACATTCCGCCGTTCGGCTATCAGATTGACTACCTCACCTTCGGCGGCATCTACCGTGAAGTCTCTTTGCGCATCGTTCCCGCAACATTCATTGAGAATATTTTCGCCAAACCCAAAGGCGTTCTTAGCGCGCATCCCGGCCTCGACGTGGAATGCTTTCTCATGAGCCAGGGCGCGGTCAAAGAAGGATTCACGCTGGAAGCGGAACTTCGCAATGGAGAACGCTCCGTGGCTAAATCCGTGTTGCGCGTACCGGCTTCGGAAGCCGCCGCGGAACCCGTTTTGCACACTATCCATTTCGAGAACCTTACCGGAATTAAATTGTGGGATCTCGCGCAGCCCAATTTGTACACCGTGCATGTGCGGCTGCTCCACGGAACGCAGTTAGTGGACAATGACGCGCGCAGAATCGGTTTTCGCGAAGCGCAGTTTACGGAGCAGGGCTTCGCACTAAACGGCAAAGTCATCAAATTGCGCGGGCTGGACCGTCACCAGACCTTTCCCTTCGTCGGACAAGCCATGCCCGGCCGTGCGCAGCGCAGCGATGCGCGTATTCTCCGCACCAAGTTGCACTGCAATATCGTGCGCACCTCGCACTATCCGCAATCCCGCCATTTCCTCGATGCCTGCGACGAAATGGGGCTGCTGGTGCTGGAAGAAATTCCCGGTTGGCAGCACATCGGCGACGAAGCCTGGAAGCTGATCTCTATCGACAATGTGCGCCGCATGGTCCGCCGCGATTGGAATCATCCCAGCGTCATTCTGTGGGGCGTGCGCATCAACGAATCGCTGGACGACCACGATTTCTACGTGCGGACCAATGCCGTGGCGCACAACCTCGACCCCACGCGGCAAACCGGCGGCATCCGCTATTTTCAGAGCTCCGAATTTCTCGAAGACGTTTTCACCATGAACGACTTCGGCTTTCCGCTGAAGCCGCCGAATCATTCGCGCTATCTGAACACCGAGTTTGTCGGTCACACCTACCCCACCAAGACCATCGATCAAGTGGAACGGCTGACGGAACACGCCATGCGCCACGCGCGCATCCACGATCAACTGGCTTCCAATCCGCAGTACGCGGGTGGCATCGGCTGGTGCGCGTTCGACTACAACACGCATGGAGATTTCGGTTCCGGGGACCGCATCTGTTATCACGGTGTGACCGACATTTTTCGCGAACCGAAGCCCGCGGCCGGGTTTTACAAATCCCAGTGCGATCCTTCGGAAGAGGTGGTGTTGGAGCCGGCATTTCACTGGGCGCGCGGCGATCAGTCCATCGGCTTCACCAACGCCGTGGTTTGCTCGAACTGCGATCACCTGAAGTATTACATCGCGGACAAATTGGTGGCGGAGGCCGATCCCAATCGCGCGGAGTTTGCCCACCTGCGCTACGCGCCGTTTGTCGCCGATTTAGGCAAGGCGGTGGGTAACTGGGGAGACTTGCGCATCGACGGCTATATCCAGGGCAAGCAAGTAATTTCAAAAACGCTTTCTGGTAAGGGTATCGACCAGAAATTTACCATCGTGCCGGACGATGCGCAGTTAAATGCGGATGGCGCCGACACCACGCGGGTGGTATTGCGCGTCACCGATGAGTTTGGGGCCATCCGTCCGTTCGCCAACGATGCCATTAAGCTGGAGATCGAAGGACCCGCCGAAATCATCGGCGATAATCCTTTCGCAGTGGTTGGCGGGACCGGCGCAATTTGGATTCGCGCGAAAGAGCAAGCCGGCAGCGTCACATTGACGGCGATTCATCCAGTGCTTGGCAAGCAGCAAATACAATTGCAAATCACCGCTGCGCCCGCGGAAGTTGCCTAAGGAAGTTGCCTGAGCTTCATCGGGACGCATTGCGCCGGTACCGCGGCTGTGAAGCATCTGCGAATTCGCGGACTACGCGAGCTCGCGGTGGGCGCCGGTGGATCAATCCGTCGACGAATTATCGCCCGCAACATTCTCGGCGCCCTGTGAAGCCGCGCACACGTAAATGTCCGGGCGTAAGCCGGTGGCGGAATAATACTCGGCAGCGACCTGTTGTTGAAATTCCATCGAACGCTCCGTAGCCACCAGATTAATCGTGCAGCCGCCGAAGCCGCCTCCGGTCATGCGCGCTCCATAGACTCCGGTTTTTCCCGCGGCCAGCGCCACCATGATATCGAGCTCGGGGCAGCTGATTTCGTAATCGTCGCGCATGCTCTGATGTGAAGCGGCGAACAAGGGAGCGAGCTCGCCGATTTTCCCGTTTTCCAGCGCGGTAGCTACCTTTTGCACGCGATCATTCTCCGTGATTACGTGGCGGCAGCGGCGGTAGATCGCGTCAGGAAGCAACCCGCGGTGCTGTTCCAACTGGACCAGTGTGACGTCGCGCAAGGCAGAAATTCCGGGAAGCGCCTTGCCGATCAGGCGCACGCCCTCCTCACACTCCGCGCGCCGCGTATTGTATTCGCCTGCCGCATGCTGATGTTTGACCATGGTGTTGCAGATGACGAGCTTAACTTTCGCGGGCAGTGGTACGAACTGAAACTCCAGCGAGCGGCAATCCAGCAAAAGCGCATGTTCCGCGCGGCCATGGCACGATATGAAAGGATCCATGATGCCCACGTGCGCGCCAACAAATTCATTTTCCGCGCGTTGGCACATCTGCGCCAGACGCGTGCGGTCGATGGGATGGTGCGCGGTGTCGAGCAGCGCGTAGCCGACGGCCACCTCGAACGCGGCGGAAGAACTCAGACCTACGCCGAGAGGTACGTCGCTCGTAATGTAGAGATTCGCGCCGGAAAGTCGGTAGCCGCTTTTCTCCAAGCTCGTCGCAACGCCGAGCGGATAGTCAGACCAGTGGCCGGCGGCCTTCCGAGGTAAGGCGTCCAGATCGGCTTCCATGCTGGAGTCGAAACTTTCGGAATAAAGGACAAGTTTGCGATCGTTCCGCGGGGCGATCGCCACTGAACATAAGAATCCGATGGCTGCCGGTAAGACAAAACCGTCGTTATAATCGGTGTGTTCGCCAACGAGATTCACCCGGCCGGGAGCATGGTAAACCGCGGCCCGGGAGGAAAATCGACGTTGAAATTTGGCGAGCAAATCTTGAATGGTGGTCACAAAATTCAACTAAATTATATCGCATATCGCTGAGTTTTGCGTTGCGTTTACGTTGCTATTACTGCTGATTTTCGCTGTTGCTGCGATACGTCGTGAGGCACAAAAGGGGCGCAGAATCTTGCTTGGATGGCTCGAAATTGCGATACGATTGCCAGCATCTGCCCGCAAGGTCCACCGATGAAAGCGCTCTTGCTCTCCCAATACAATCATTTGGAAATGGCCGAGTTTCCCGTGCCCTCGCCTGGCCCGCAGGAGGTTCTAATCCGTGTGGCGGCCTGCGGCATTTGCGGAAGTGATGTACACGGCTACGATGGCACTTCTGGCCGGCGTATTCCTCCGATTGTCATGGGACATGAAGCGGCGGGAACCGTCGCGGCGCTCGGCGCGGGCGCTACCAATTTAGCGGAAAACGACCGCGTCACGTTTGATTCCACAATCTCTTGCGGTGCGTGCCCGTTTTGTCTGCGGGGTGAAGTCAACCTCTGCAATCGCCGCGAGGTTTTAGGCGTTTCTTGCGGCGACTACAGCCGGGCCGGTGCATTCGCGGATTACGTCATAGTCCCCTCGCGGATTGTGTACCGCTTGCCGGCGAGTATTTCGTTTCCGGAAGCGGCGTTGCTTGAGGCGGTGGCCGTGGCGACCCACGCCGTGTCGTTGGCAGGAAACGTGACAGAGCACTTGACGAGGCGCAGCGCCTTGGTGATCGGCGCGGGAACGATCGGTTTGCTGTGTCTCCAAGTGCTACGCGCCGCGGGTTGCTCTCAAATTTTCATTACGGATGTTGACGCCACACGTCTTGCTGTCGCGAAAGCCTTTGGCGCGACGGCCGCCCTGCCGCCTGGAGCGGAGCTCGATGAACTTATCGGCGACGTCACCGGCGGTGACGGAGTTGACCTCGTGGTTGAAGCAGTCGGTCGCAACGAAACGATTGCGCATGCGATTGCCGCGGTGCGCAAGGGAGGCGCGGTCGTCCTCGTGGGGAATATCTCGCCTGAGATCAATCTTCCACTGCAGAAAGTCGTGAGCCGGCAAATCAGACTCCAAGGCTCCTGCGCTTCCGCGGGCGAATATCCGCGCGCCATCGAGCTGATGGAGAGCGGCGCGGTAAATGTGAAACCGCTGATCACCGCGGTCGTTCCCTTGGCGGCAGGACCTGAGTGGTTTAGGCGGCTGCACTCGCGAGAACCGGGATTGACGAAGGTGATCCTCACGCCGGGCGCTGCGACATGAGCACCGCACTCTTCGACCTCACCGGCCAGACCGCGATTGTCACGGGCACGAGCCGCGGTCTGGGACAATACTTTGCTCGCGCGCTCGCCAATGCCGGTGCGGATCTGGTGCTCACCAGCCGCAACAAAGAAAGCCTGTTGCCCTTCGAGAACGAAATCAAGTCGATGGGACGGAAGGCCGTTGCACTGTCGCTGGATGTTCGCGATCAACAGAGCATCGAGCGGATGGTGGAAACAGCGGAAAATTCGTTCGGTCACCTCGAAATTCTGGTCAACAATGCCGGCTGCAACGTTCGCAAGCCGGCCATCGATGTCACCTGGGAGGATTGGAATTTAATTCTCGATACCAATTTGCGCGGCAGTTTTTTTGTCGCTCAGGCGGTTGCGCGGCGCATGATTCCTCGCAACTACGGCCGCATCATCAACATTGGTTCCGTGACCAGCGTCGCGGGGTATGCGGGACTTGGTCCCTATGGCGCAAGTCGCGGCGGCATTCGGCAGTTGACCATGAGCCTTGCCGACGATTGGGGCAAGCATGGCATCACGGTGAATTGCCTGGCGCCGGGCTGGTTTCGCACCGAGCAGAACAAAGTGATGTACGAAGACAAGGAGTGGGTCGAGTATTTATGCGACCGCATTCCCGTAAAACGACCGGGCTTGCCGAACGACCTGGATACTGCCGTGGTCTTCCTCGCCGCGGAATCCAGCCGCTACATCACCGGGCAAACGCTGCTCGTTGATGGAGGAATCTCCACGGGGGCGACGCGCGCCCTGCTGAGTTCCAAAAAGTCCGAAGCGGGTCAGAAAACCGAAGTGATCTAGCGGCCTTCGCTGGATCAGCAGTTGCCTCAACGGAGCCGCAAGCTCAGGTTATTGCCAGTTACCGATTAGGATGAAGAGCGCCCAATAGTAGGGGTGGGTATAGAGCGCCTTGGTGGACGGAGTCTGGCCGGGAGCGCCGTGGAGAAGAGCTAGTTGCGCGCGGCGAAGGGCTTCGGCTTTGGACACGTGCGCGCCGGTGGTCCAGTTACGATAGAAATTCTGCATCAACTCGCTGGTGCTTGGGTCGTACACGCTCCACAACGTGGCCATCACCGCCTTTGCGTTGCGCCAAGATTCCCAGCCCGTCGACTTCGCGGCCGTCTCCCGGAGTACTTAGTGCGGTGTTGCAAGCGGACAGCGTGAGAAGTTCGACGTCGTTGAAAGAAATGTCGGGGTCGTCATTGATTTCCGCCAGCGTGAGTCTCTGGCCCTCAGCCCCTGTTCCGCCGAGCAGCAAATACGATTCCGTGTCGTTCCCGGCGCCAAACACAAAATGGCTGGCGATGTGTACCAACGGATAGTTTGCCAGCAGCCCCTTCTTCAGATTGTCCTCGGTGAAGGTATCGTCCAGCAGCGTGTGGCCTGGCAGGACTCCGACCGATTCCGGCGTGCCTGTTTCACGAATGATCGCGCGGAGTTCCGCGGGAACGGAGGGCAGCGCGGAAAAGCCGCCATACGATTTCGATACACCCATGCCCAGGCCGTGCCACTGACTCACCGTGGGAAGCGCGGCGAGCTTGGCGACGCTCGCCGGTGTGAAAACGATATTGCGGTACTTTTCGACAAGGTATTCGCGACCGTCGTGCAACGCCGCCAGCGGGATGTAGCGCAACGCGCCATCGAGCGACCACATCAGCGTGGTGGCCTGCGCGGCTTAGAGATCCTTGGCGATGGGACCAACAAGAATCTGGTAAAGCTCCCGCGCCTTTGGCACCGGGTCCGACTCCGGATCAAGTAGCACGCGCCGGAACGCGGCGATTTTTTTGTCGAGCTCACTGGCGGTGATGGGGTATTCGCGGGCCAGTTGGACCGTGGGCGTTACAAGTACGACGTGATATTTCTCTTCGCCGACCAGCGTGTACAGCGCTACCGTGCCATTCCCCAGCTGGCGCACCACGCCTTGCAAGCTGCTGGCGTTCTCCTGCAGGTTTTCCACGGTCCTCTGCGCCTGCTTGGAGTCGCCCAGTTCCACATAAAGATTGTCGAGGAATTTGCTCCAGGCTTTATTGGCGGCATCCAGGCGATCATGCAGCTTCCGCCAGCTGCTTTTCTTCCTCGGGAGTGCGCGATGGCTTGGCGCGCAGCGCCGCCCATCCCCGGCGCTGCTGTAATCGTTGATATTTTTTCCGGGCCAAAATCAGCGTTACGACTGTCCATCGAGGCAATGGGCTTGCCGTCGGGGGCGTAGAGCGTCAACGACACATCGATGCCAAGTTGTTCCACCTCGGCGTGCACAAACACCCCGGACTCAGCGCGGATCTCGTAGTTCTGTTTCTCGCCGCCCTTCAGCTCTCGCTCCAGGGGCTTGCCCGCTTCGAGAACGACCGGTTCGACGGCCACCGCCTTGGCTGCATCTTTTGGCGCGCCAGCTTGGGATTGTTCTTGTGGAGTTGTTGCCCGGGTTACGGACAGAGCTGCGGGCAAAGTCGCAGCCAAAGTCGCAACGACGTTCAAACCAAAGAGCAACGTCGACGCAATCACGACTGCGAAGAAGGCTGGACGACATACCTCGGCGATCAGCTGAGCCAGCGAGTCTCTCGCTTTACGATATCGAAGGTTCGATCATTGCCATGCATGCGAGGGCGCTCGAGGTTATTATCGTTTCGTCTTTGAGTCAATTGATGCTGACGCGTCGAGAGCAGATATCCAGCTCAACACGCGCCAGCGCAACCTGCTCGACCAAGAGCTGAAGGCCAGAGTCCTGGCGCGATTCCGTAATGCGATGTTCGTCTTGTAACAATGCCGGCTAGTCCGGAGTTTGGCCCATCGCTTCGGTCAGTTCATCGCGGGCCTGAACGTAGTCGAGCTGCGATTGCAGCAGCAGCGTTTTGGCGTCCAATTCGTGCGCTCTGGCGGCCTCGGCTTGAGAACGTAGCGCGCTGCCTTTTTCCAGTTGTTGAGCCGTCACTCGTTGCGATTCGCTGCGCAGCGACACCAGCTCCTCGGAAACCGCCACCATTTGCCGGGTGCGCTCCAGCTTGTTCCATGCCGTTTGCACGCGGAGTTCTACTTCTTCCTTGATGCGCGCCAAATTTTCTTCGGCTTGCGCTAGCTGCGCTTTCTGCTCGCCAATGGCCGCATTTCTGCGGCCGCCGTCGAAAAGATCGTATCCAACGTGCACGCCAAAGGTGCCAAAATTTCGCGCCAGGAAAGGAACGTTGTCCTGGTAACTGTATCGGGCGAACGCCTCGACATCGGGAATGTACTGGCGTTTGGCGAGCCGCACGGCCGCTTCGGCTTCCGCGATTTGTGCGCGGGCCTCCGCGATTTCCGGGTGCGCTTCGAGGGCCACGCGCAGGCACTCCTCGCGTTCGCAGCTCGCGCCGACCTGTCGGATACCGGCATCCAGGGTCAGTTGGGTCGTAAGTGGCAGCCCGATGGCGTCGTTGAGCTGCATGGTCAAGTCCGATAGTTGCAATTCCGTGGTCAGCAGATCCTGCTTGGCCTCCAGAAATTGCGCGCGGCTTTCGATGGCTTCCTCTTGCAACGTGCTGCCGTACTTGACCTGTTCCACGCGCTCCTTTTGCAGGTCGTCGCTGGCTTGAATTTTTGCCTGGTCGGCCTCGCGGTGCGCCTGGGCGATCAGAATTCGATAATAAATCTGGTGGACTTTCAGGGCTACGGCGTTTTCTGTTTGGTGCGCTTTGTCGCGCGATGCGGATAGCGCGGCTGTCGCGACGTCATTCGCGGGTCGGATCTTCCATAGATCGGATAGCGGCTGCGTCAGCCCGGTGCCGCTGGTGACTAGCGTTTTTTCACCTTGATTGATGACATCTGTGGTCGCGGGGAACGGCACCCCGGCGATGGTGCCCAGGCTTCCCGCGGGAATACCGATGAATTGCGTGTCGGTAAGCCGCAGGAGACTACTGTCGTTGCGGAGAACTGGGAGGTAGGCGCTGTGCGCGAGGTCTTTGGCGTGTTGTTTTTCCTCCACTTGGTAGCCGGCAATGCGCACCAGGTGGTTATGCTTCAGCGCCAGCTGCACCGCTTCGTCGAGGCTGATGTGGCGAGGTCCGAGCGCAGGCGATCCCTGCGCGGCAACACCACGCGTATAAATAAATAGAAGCAAAACACCACACAGTGCGGCGCGTGACTTCATGATTGCGTTCATGATCGAGTTCATGATTTTGTCCCTCGCGTTGTCGCTGTTTCTTCGACCGGGAAGCCTAGTTCGCCATAGTGCAACGGAGATTTTTTCAGCAGCGCGATGAGCAGCAGCGCGGCTACGCAGGCCCAGGCGATCAAATGAAAGCCATCGATAAAGGTGAGCGCGTAAGCCTGCAGGCGCACGCGAGCGCTGACGAGTCCCACCGCGCGGCCGGTCGCCGCGCCCAGCCCGGAGGATTTGCCATACAACCCTGCGGTGAGCTGCCGGATGGCCGCGTCCGTGTTCCAGTTGCCCTGCTGCACCTGCAGCCCGAGCAGATTAGAGTGCACCTGCTCACGCACCGCGATGAAGTGCGTCATGAACGCCACGCCAATCTGTCCGCCAAGCAGCCGGATAACGTGGAAGAACGCGGAAAAAGTGAGCGCGTCTTGCGGTTTGGTCAGCCCGCCGGTGAAGATCGCTTGTAGCACGATGGTCGAAACAATGCCGATGAATGCGAACGATTGCCCCACGCCCATGAGCAGCTCAGAGCGATAAAAATCCGCCGCCGACCACGCACTCGTGTATTGCGCGTTGAGCAGACACGCCGCGGCCATGCAAGAAAAGCCGGTGGCCATCAGCAAGCGCGAATCCAGCCCATAGAGCAGCAGCAGCGCGGCGATTACGGCGATCAAAATTTGCGGCACCGCGGTCCACACCACCGCCGGCGCGATTTGGTCCGCCTCAAAGCCATGCACGGCGAGCGATTGCGGCACCAGGATGATCGTGGAGAGCAGGCAAAAACGAAATAGAATCAGCCCGAATCCCAAAACCTGCGTATTCCATAGGCGAATGTACGGAAGATCGACTAGCGGATTAGGGCTGCGGAGCCGCCGTATGAGCGAACCGAGCAAGAAAACCGCGGCGCCCAAGAAAAGCGCGTCGATCAGTCCAGAGTGCAACCAATCAAGCCGCTGCCCCTGATCCAGCGCCGCGAACAGCAGCGCGAACCCTGCGCTGGCGTACAAGAAGCCCGCGAAACTCGGCGGAGACGCCGCGGATTTTCTCGGCGCTGGTGCCGGCACGCCATAATAAATACACACGGCCATGAGCGGTGTGAGCACCGCGGACGCCCAGAACATCCAATGATAGGAAAGATGCTCGCGACACCAGCCGTACAGCGACGGCGCAATATTCACCGCGCCATCCACGGAGGAGGCATACAGCGCCAGCGTGAACGGCAAAAACCGCGGCGGAATATTTTTCAGCGCAAACGTTAACGTCAAGGGATAAAACGTGCCGGACGTCAAACCTGCCAACACCAGTGCGGTCAGCAAGAGGCTGTAGTTGTGAATGAACGGAAGGAAAGCACAGATTACGGTGAACGAACTTGCGGCCAGTAGCAGAACTTTGCGCGCTCCGAGCAGCCCGCCAACATAAACGGTAAACGGCCCGATGAACATCAGCGCAATATTGTAAGCGCTGCCGATCCACGCACCATCGTCGTAACCGATGCCTAGCGCGCCTTTCAGGTCCGCGGTGCCCAGCGTCAGCATGCGCCCAGTAAGCGTGACAATTCCCGCGCCCATCACCACGCCCAATATCCCCACCAGCGGACTCTGCGAAAGTTCCGCAGGCAAACCTCCGGCGATCGCTCGAGCGATTTGTCCCTTCGAAGGCGGCGGGTGCAACACTGCGCTTTGCGTGGCCATTTGCGTGGAGATCGTCCGCTCCCGTTAGTGCGATGTTTAGTGTGAAGTGCGGAGCGTGGCCGTTACCGAAAGGCCCGGGCGTAGGCTGGCCGATTTCGCGGCGTCATCGAACGCAATCTTCACGGGAATTCTTTGCACCACTTTGGTGAAGTTTCCCGTGGCGTTGTCCGGCGGCAGCAGACTGAATTGCGATCCGCTGGCCGGCGCGATTTCCAGCACCTTGCCGCGAAAAATTTGCCCGGGATATTCGTCGATGCGAATTTCCGCAGGGTCGCCAATTTTCACGTGTGTAAACTGCGTTTCGCGGTAATTCGCTTGCACCCACTTTGTTTCGGCAACGAAGGTCAACACCTGCGTGCCCGGCGAAACCAGTTGCCCGGGCCGCACCTGCCGTTCGCCCACCGTGCCGTCGCCGGGCGCGTGGATCTTCGTGTAGCCGAGATTGACTTGCGCCACAGTCAGCGCCGCTTCTTTCGCGTGCAAATCAGCAATAAGCTGCTGATCTTGCGATTCCAGCACCGCTTTGCTGCGCCGCTCCGTCTCCACGCCGATCTCGCTGCTGCGCAGCGCAGTCTTCGCTTCCGCCAGGTCCGCCTCGCGGCTCGCAGCTTGCGCGGCCAAGCGTTGCTGGTCGGCCACCGCAGTCTCCACCTTTTGCTGGGTCGCTGCTTGATTGGCGAGGAGCGCTTCCTGGCGCGTGCGTTCCGCACTGGTGCGCACCACGTCCGCGTGGACGGCATTGATCCCCGCCTCCGCGGCCACAATTTGCGACTTGGCCTGGTCGACCCCGGCCAGTGCTTTATCGATCCGCGCATCCTCTAGTTCGCGCTGTCTGCGATTGTTTTCGATGGCCGCCTTGGCCGCTTCCACCCCGGCGCCGGCTTGCGCCAGTTGCGCCTGATAGTCGTCGTCCTGCAATTCCACCAGCAAATCGCCGGCATGCACCGTCTGATAGTCAGAAACTTTTACGTCGCGCACAATCCCCGCCACCTTGGTGCTCAGCGGCGTCAGGTCGCCGCGTACATACGCGTCATCCGTAACCTGCTCGATGCGCCCGCCCTCCCAGGCGTTCCAGTCGCGCGTAATCGTAATGATCACCGCCGCCGCCAGCAGCAACACCAGTAGCGGCGTCAAATACTTCAGCCACGGCCAGCGGTGCGGCGGCGCCGCAGCAGCATGTTCGCCCGGAGCAGCTGCAGCACCGCCGGGCGCGGGTGCTCCTGTGCTCGTGCTAGTCGTGCTCGTGCTCGGTGTAACAGGACTCGGCGTGGAAGCCGCCATCTCTTCATCTCCTCGGAAACATGCTCAGCTCACCATAAGCTATTAGATTCACGGCCCAGCATCATGGCCATATCAAAATGAGACTGGCTTATAAATCGGCGAGCAGCATTGTAACTCACCAGATTCCCCCGCGTGCAGTGCGTCAGCGGCGCATGCGTCCGTCGACAGTTCGAGGGCCACAGGCGCGGCAGCTCGAGCGAGTCGCGGGGTAAGCCCCGGAGGGGCGGAAGACGTTAGCCCAGCGCATGAGCGCTGGGTGTGCGGCGCGCGACACAACACCCTCCGGAGCGCCGGAGGCGCGGTACAGGGCCTTGGTATATGGTGGTTCATTCTAAATCTGAGTCCCGGGCAGGCTAATTTTGCATCAACCAATCAACGAACTTCTTTCACCACCACAGGAGCCAATTTGTGGCTAATCCTAAATACGCGGCCTTTGCCGCGCTCGACCCATTCTTCGCGATAGCACAGCAGGGTTTGGCCGGACTCGTCGACGGCGACCACTATTTCGATACCATCGCCGAAGATGCCGTCTTCGAGTTTCTCTATATCTTCCCCGGCTGGCCCCCAACCGTCCATGGTCGTGCGGCGCTCATGGCCCTCTACGCGCCCTACGGCAACAACATCGTCCTGCATGGCGCGGACGCCCTCGTCATTCACCGCTCGCAGGACCCGCGTGTCGTGATCATCGAATACCAGGTACACGGCAAAATACTCTCGACCGGCGCCTCCTACGACAACCGCTTCATCTCTGTGGTCACCATCGCAAATCGCAAGATCGTCCATTGGCGCGACTACATGGACTCCCTGGCGGCGATGACCGCGCTTAGCCAGCCGTCTGCCACCGCCGGCAAAAGTAAATAACAAAGGAAACCACGCCGAGCCAAAAAAGAAGGCGCGAACCAAAACGCTCCGCGCCTCCCCTCTTTCAATTGCCTAGCTTACTTCTTGCACCCAGAGCAGGAAGCACAACAATCCGCGGAAGGGCAGCATGATGCGTTCGCCGCCTTCACCGCTCCTGCAAACGTGAGTGCCATCAGTGCTACCAACAGTATTGCTCGAATGTTCTTCATGGATTTTTCTCCTTTGAAAAATCAATTTGGTTTTTGTCAACCGATGGCTATGCCATCGGCGCGAAAGGAGAGCAACATTTCTCGTGCGAATTTCTAAATGCGCAGCAGGCGTGTCTTGAGGAGTGTGTCTCTACCGCTGTGCCAAACGGCCGGAACAACTTCCAGCGAATGATAAAACCGAATTCCCACCAAATCGCCATCGGAAGCCAGAACGAAATCCTGCGTCGTAGCAAAGCTCGTTGTAGCAAAGCTCAACGCTGCCGGTTCCCACTTCGGAGCAATCGTTATTTCGAGAGGGCAGCACGACATCCTGCCACCGGGAACCGGCTTCCCGTCGCCCGGTTTAGTCGGAGCCTTGCCGCCGGAATGGTGGCAACATGGCATGTCCGCCATCGGCCCTTGCTCGCCCCTCTTGGCCAGACTACCAGTTGAAGTCCCCGCTACAGTCTTTCGAATCGCAGACGTACGGATTGCATGGGAATCCGCAAGCGCTGGCAACGCGCATCCCATGAAGCAGGCCAACACGGCCATCCACAGAGAAATGATCGTGGCCATCCATCCTTTGAGAGTGTGAAGCGGCGGACGCATCACCTAAAGCCTATACCCATCGATTCCCTAAAACAATTCGTGTCGGCGGGTTGCCGACCGGACATGCCAAATAGTTCAAAGCTACACTCATATGACTCCGCTGGACTTAGCCCATCCACATCGTTCGAATGCGTGCCAATATAGTAATTGTACTTGACAAGCATAAGATACCACGCTAAAATGTCCCATGAAACTCGCCCCAAACCGCCTCCTAGTGGCACAGACTTCAGTGGCACAGACTTCAGTCTGTGCTCTCGTCCCCCAACCCGCAGTTCGTCAGACTCACCGCCCCGCCCGCCCCAACCCCGCTTCCCGATCCCGCCTTTTCCCTGGCTTGTTATCTCGTTGCGTCAATACCCCGCTTTTGCCCGTAAACTCAATCGAATCTTACTCTTTCGCGAGAATCACACCTAAACCCAATAGAATCCTACTCTTTCATCATGACCCCGGGGGGGTGGGGGTGCCCCGGTGTGTACAATAAAGTGCTTAGAATGATTGACTTACAGAATAAGCCGCCGTTTCAAGGGAGAGCGGCGCTGCGTAAGCCCAGGAGCATAAGATCCAGCGGGCAGACCTTTTCAGCGGTGCGCGACGACCGACGATTCAGAAACGCCGGCTTTGAGAATCTTCGCGAACTCCTGGGGAAGCACCGGACGACTGAAAAAATAGCCTTGAGCTTCATCGCAATGCTGCGCCTGAAGAAACGCCAACGCTTCCTGGGTCGCCACGCCCTCGGCAATGACGCGCAGCTTCAGGCTGCGGCCCATGCTGGTTACCGCGGTGACGATGCTGGTGTCGTCGGGGGCAATGGTCATCCCGCCCGGAACCTTCGTTCTAATTGGTGCCACGTTGGGTTAAACGTGGAACTCTTAGTTGCAATCAACTATTTAGGCAGCCAGGGAGGGAAAAAACCGAATGTCCAAGGCTAGAATTCTGGAAGGGTGATGTTAGTTTGACGGGAAAACGATTCATGTCGAGCGAGAAGGTATTGGAGTACCGCTAGTTCCTAACCTAACTGCAGTACGAAAGTCTCTTCAGCGTTTTGTTTTTTTCTTTTTTTTCTTGCAGAGGTCTTCCAGAAGGTATTTTAGTGAGGCACATTCCTGGATCACGCCTTCCAACCTGGGAACCGTTTCCCTAAGTTCGCTTTCTTCGACATTGCCATCCGCCAGCGTAGCGGCCACGCTTTCAAGGGCCTCGCCTACTTCCCGCAAGAGGCTGGAGACCGCCAGAAGTTCTCCGCCGGAGGCGATGCGGGAATCCGGAATTTTGAAGGCCACGCGGCCGGCTTGGCTCTCGAGGAAGTCCAGTGGCTCGTAGGTTTTTAGGAGAACGCAGATTTGGGGAAGCAGGTACGCCGGGATTTGCCGTTCGCCGCGGAGCCAATACATCAAGGAACGATAGTTGGTGCTGAGCTGCTGGGCGAGCAGGCGGGTATCGTAGTTGGACTTGGTTTCTACGGCGCGACTCAGTATGGAAGAGAGATCGTCGGCAGGCACAAGAACCTCAAGGTGTTTGTGTGGAGTAGCTTACGTGTTCAAAATGGCGTTCATTTTGAACGACGATGCTGCCATTGTAGCTGAATTGCATCGCGGCGGATTAAGGTCTTAAATATGGGCATTGCACGATACTTCGAAAGTGGTGGCACGGTGGATGGAAGGCCGTCCAAGTCTATGATAACAATTGACAAACACTTGCTGCGGAAGTACGGTCCGAGGAGGAACGGCCTCAACGTTATTTGAATGAAGTGACGTGCGGAAAGCCGCGCGGCAGGTTTTGTGTGCCCAAGGTGGAATTGCCATGACGAAGAAGTGGTACAACTATTTTGTTTCGGTTGAGCAAAACACAGCGAATGAACCGGGTGCGACAGGGTGGCCGAGCGGCGCAGATGCCAAGAGCGCCTCGGACAGCGTTGCGGAGATCGCCGCGGGGCTGAACGCCGAACCACAATTCACCAAGCCGATTTCGGAACCAAACTCTTTCGAAGAGATTTACCGTGCGGCGGAAATTCCGGAAGCGCCGCACGGTTATTCGATTTTGCGCGTCGCGCAGATGATGGAGAGCGAGCATATTCGTTCTTTGCCGTCGGATGTGAAACGCTCGTCGGTGCTGGTGGGACTGGAAGCGGCCGAGGTAAATATAAAGGATGTGATTCAGGATGCGATTTACCGGGACCGCGCGCTGGATGGTTACGAGCGGGTGCAGCAGCGGGCGCTGGAGGAACTGGAAAACGGCAAGACCGCGGAGAACGCGAAAATTCAGGCGGAGATCGACCGTTACGTTACGGAACAGCGCGCCAAGATTCAGGAAAACAACGACGCCATAACGCGAGAGAAAGAGCGGGTTACCGGCTGGCGGCTGAAGAAACAGCAGGAAGAAAAGAAGATTGCGGAAACGGTGGGGTATTTTGTGTCCGAGAATCCCATTACCACGGGTGAAGTGAAACCGATTCCGCCGAGTGCGGCTTCGACAGGTTCCAAGACCGCGAAAAAGTCTTAAACGGAGGACGATTATGTGGGGACGTTTATCCAGGATGATCCGGTCGTTCGTCGGATTCTTTATATCAGTGGCGGAGGATCCGGAACTGATTTTGCAACAGAACATTCGCGACATGAACGATCAAGTGCCGCGGATGAACGAGAGCATCGCGATGGTCAAGGCCAACGTGACGTTGCTCGAAAAAGAAGAAGCGAAATATAAGACCGATTTGGCCAGCCTTACGTCGAAAGTGAAGGCGGCCATCCAGGCGAATCGCGACGATCTGGCGGGTAGCTTCGCGCTGCAACTTGAACAGCTGCGGGGCGCGCTGGCGAGAACGCAGGGGCAACTGACCACGGCGCGAGCGGCATTTGAGAAGGCCATGACCGTGAAGCAGGCGTTCATGCGGGAGAAGGAACGAAAAACGCAGGAAGCGCTCAACGCGATCGCGGATTACCGCCGCGCGCAGTGGCAGAAGAAGGTGGCGGATGCCATGGAGCAGTTCGAGGTGGCGGGCATCAGTCAGACGCATGACGAGATGGTCCGCAAGATCGAAGAGATGACCGCGGTGAACGAAGCCCGAATGGATATGGCTCTGGGCAACGTGGACCAGCAAAAAATGAAGATCGAGGAAGAGGCGGAGAAGATTCAGGCGGACGAGTTGGTGAAGCAATTCAAGATTGAAATGGGGATCGCGTCACCGCAAGCGGCGCCGGCGAATGCTCCCACGGAAAAGACCATCGGCGGCAAGGAGCCGCAACGCACTTCGTAACGCACTTCTTCAAAATAACGGGATCAAGCACGCGAACGGTGGTCGTCCGAGGATGCCAGGAGGAAGGCAATGGCCGTAAAAATTGAAAAGGGTGGGTGGGTGTTTATCTTCTTGATCGGGCTGGCGCTGGTCGGCTACGGGCTGTATCACTACAACATCGTCGATGTAGATCAGTGGATGGGCAAGAAGAACGCGAGCACAAGCGGAAGCGGCGAAGTCGTAGACGCATCGAAGCCTCTGGTTTTGCCGGTTTCCTCGACGGATTCGGATCCCGAAGTTCGCGTGCGCGTGAATATTTGGGTCGGCTGCGCCGGCGGATTGGTGGCCAACGGCGGACTGGACACTGCGGCGGATTCTATCTTCGGTAAGAAGGGGTTGAAGGTTTCTTTCAAAATCATCGATGACTGGACGGAAGGAGCGGCGGCGTTGGCGACCAACAACGTGGACGTGATGCTGACCACGGTGGACGTTTACGCCAAGGACTACGCGCAGTTCAAGGAAAAAGGATTTGGCTCGCACGCTTTTCTGATTGTGGACTGGTCGCGCGGGGCAGACGGCGTAATCGGGAAGCAGGGAATCAACAGCATTGAAGATCTGGCGGGGAAAACGATTGCGTTTGCGCCGTATACACCATCACATTTTCTGTTATGGAATGGACTCAAAACTTCGGGGCTGGACTCCAGCCAGCGCAACGAAATATTCAACAAAGCGATCCACACGAAAGACGGCATCGAACCCGCGACGCTGTTCGCCCAGGAAAAAGTGGATGCGGCAGTGGCTTGGGATCCGGACATGAGCGACGCGGTGGCCAAGCGTCCGGGTTCGAAGAAAATCTACGACACGAAAATTGCGAACCGCCTGATCGCGGACATTCTGGTGGTCAGCGACCGTTTCGCCGCGCAGCATCCGCAAACGCTGTTGAAATTTACGCAGGGCTGGCTCGAAGGCGTGGAGTTCATCAAGACCGAGCCGGCACGCGCATACAACCTGATTGGCGCGGTCAAGGACTTTAATATTCCATCGGATCTTGCGAAGACCATGCTCGGTGGAGTGAAGCTAGCGGACTACGCCGACAACCGCGCCATCATGGGAGCGCCTGGGTCGAATTCGGACTACACCAACATTTTTCAGATGGCCCAGGATATGTACCGCGAACTTCTGATCATAAAACATTCGAGCAATCCGGAAGAAACTCTGGATCGGCGATTTGTTGAGAAATTATCTGGCAGCTTCTCCACGGCTTCGACCGAGGCGCCCATCGAGTACAAAGAGCCGGCCAAGGGGACGGTGCCGCTGGCGACGCAGCATCGCTCGATTTATTTTGCGCCGAACTCTTCGCACATGAGCCTGGATTCTCGCGCGGTGGTCGACGAGCTCGCCAGCACCATGCGAGCGTACGAAAATACCGTGGTGGACATCGAGGGCAACACGGACTCCACCGGTTCGCGCACCGCCAACATCGACCTCTCGCACGCGCGCGCCGACGAAGTGAAAGACTATTTGATGAAGAAATATGGCTTTCCCGAGACGCGTTTGCGCACCGCCGGCAACGGCCCGGACAAACCGCTTGAAACCAATGCCACGCCCGAAGGCCGGGAAAAAAACCGCCGCACCGATATTAAGGTCTACGCGAATCCGAGTTAACTGAGCCTTTCAATCCAAATGAGCGACCTCTTCACCATCCGGAAACAGGTCTCACCCCGCGTCCGGGTGGCACTCGCGTTTGTCAGTTGGGGCGCCATTCTGCTCGCGTGGATCGCCCTCACGCATTGGGAAATTCTGCCGCCATTTTCATTGCCTAAGCCACTGGGCGTGGTTCGCGCCTTTGGCAGGCTGTGGACAGAATACGATCTACTCGGAAACGTCGCCAAGAGCTGGTGGAGGATTGCGCAGGCATTTTTGTGGTGCACGGTGATTGCGATCCCTTTAGGGATTTTGATGGCGGCGTTTCGCTGGGTTTTTGAGTTGGTCAATCCGGTTGCCGCGCCCATGCGCTCCATGCCGCTTACCGCGTTCCTTCCCGCGTTCATCGCCTTATTCGGTATGGACGAAACCATGAAGGTCGCTTTCCTGTGGTTCGGGATGTTTTTTTACCTGCTGGCGGTGGTCGTTGAAGAAGCCAACCGCGTGGATAATTCCTTGCTGGAGACGGCTTACACGCTCGGCGCCAAACGCCGACATGTCTTGTGGCTAATGTTCCGCGCCTCGTTCCCCGCGATTTTTTCTTCCTTCCGCATTCTTTACGACATTGGCTGGACTTACGTCATCCTGGCGGAAATGGTGAACGCGCGCAAAGGCGTGGGCTACATGGTGGAAGCGGCGCGAAAAGTGCTCGATTTCGAAAGAGTGTACGCGGGAATTTTCGCCATTGGCGTGGCGGCGTTTCTTTTCCGCTTCCTGCTCACCTTCTTGGAGAAGCGCCTTTTCCCGTGGCGGCAAGTGGGATCTGCTCTCTCGCCCACCGGCGCAGCCGTTCCCAGCGCTAATGCGCACTTGAAGGCGGTGAAGCATGGAAGCTAAGAAATCGAAAATCACCGTTCACAACGTCGCCAAGTCTTTTCGTTCGGCGGATGGTAAAACGGTCGACGCGCTGAAAGATATCAGTTTCGAAGTGCAGGATGCTTTCTCTCGCGAAGGTCGCGACATTGGAGAATTGCGCGTATTGCTCGGACCATCAGGTTGCGGCAAGTCCACTTTATTGCGGCTCATCGCCGGCCTGGACCGGCCCGACGCCGGAGAAATCCTTGTAAATGATCAGCCAGTGCATGGCGCGGGCAAAGACCGCGGTATGGTCTTTCAAAAATACACCTCGTTCCCCTGGCTTACGGTGACTGATAATATTGCCTACGGCCTAAAAATCAACGGAGTATCGAAGGAAAAATCCAAGGAAATCGTCGCACAATTGATTCAGGCGGTAGGCTTGAGCGGGTTTGAGAACGCCTATCCGGAGACGCTATCCGGCGGCATGCAACAGCGCGTGGCCATCGCGCGAACGCTGGCCGTACGGCCCGCGGTGATTTTGATGGACGAACCTTTCGGAGCGCTGGACGCGCAGACGCGCGGCGAGATGCAACAGCTTCTCTTGCGCATTTGGGATGAAACCGCCAGCACCATTCTGTTCGTCACCCATGACGTAGAAGAAGCCATCTATTTGGCGGACAGAATATTTATTATGAGCGCGCATCCCGGGACCATCGTCGAAGACCTGCAGGTGCCGTTCGAGCGGCCGCGAAATCTGGAGCTGAAGCAGCTCAACGAATTTCACGAGCTGCAAAGCTACGTTCTGGGGCGCTTGCGCCGCGCTCCCGGAAATGGACAGGTGCGAGTGAGCATATAAATGCGCTTTGACGGCCTCCAGGGACCATCCGGCAAGCCAGGCGACCGCGAAGAACCTAACTTCGTCGCAGCGGCTTTTAATCTACAGTACAACTGGATCGCGCTTGGGGGCGCCGTGTTGTTCGCGGTGGTAAGCGGGAGTCTGCTGCCGATTATTTTGGCCGCGGGCACCGAGCTGATGTATCTGGCCATCGTTCCGCAGATGGCCACGTTTCAACGGCTGGTGCGGTCCTGGAAGTTTGGCGAAGAGCTGCAACAGCGCCAGGTGCAATACGCGCAGATGCTGTCCAGCTTGTCACCGGAAGCGAAAGCGCGCTATGCCAAACTGGCCCAAGTGTGCGCATACGTGCGCGGCAACTTTTCACAATTTTCTTCCACTTCCAAAATCTTCCTCGAACAGATGAATGCGCGGCTGGACGGCTTGCTCGACGGCTATGCCCGGCTGCTGCTGGCGGCTTCGCAGCAACAACAATATCTGAAAGCCACGGACCCGGATGAGATCGACGAGGAAATCGCCGCGCTACAAAAAGAAATGAGCAACGATCCGGTAAAGGTGCAGGAGATTAATAAAAAGCGCGTGGAAATTCTGACCAAGCGGCTCGAGAAGTATCAGAAGATTTGCGAGAATCAGCAAATCGTTGACGCGCAATGTTCCGCCATCGAAGATGCCTTGCACCTGGTGCGCGATCAATCGGTGACCATGCGCGACCCGCAACAAGTGAGCGATCAACTGGATAATCTGGTGCGCGACGTGGAGCAGACCGAGCAAACCGTCCAGCAAGTAGAAGCGATCTTTGGCAACATGACCGGGAATATGGGCGGAAACATAGGCGCTGATCTTGACTTGCTATTGCCACCGGACAGCACGCCATCTAGTTCCGGCGCCGCAAAACGTTCTCGCAGCAAAAACTAAGTGAACACACCGCGTCCATTTTCGGCCACCGCTCTTGACACGCTTCCAGCTTGGGCACGGGAGCTTTCGGAAAAATACTATTCGCGATCGTTCACCATGTTCGTTTTGCACGGCAACGTGCGTGACCTGGTGCCCCTGCAAAAACCAGACGCCATGGAATTCGTTCCGCTGGAGCAGTTCCTCTCAAGTGCACTTTTCGGGCAGCGCGACCTTATTCTGCAGTACGACCGCGGGGGACTGAGCTTTGGATCCTCGGCCACGCAAGCTGATTTTCGGCGTGCGCTCGAAGGCTACGACAGTTTTCACGGCACCACCTACGCGCAAGGGCTGCCGCGCAATCCCGACGCAGTCTTGAATGTGCTGGACAACTATTTGCGGTTGCGCATCCAGGACCACAAGAAAATTGCTCTGATCCTGGATTTCGCGGAAACCATCGCGCCCGCGGGCGATGTCTCCGGGATGTCTGCCGAAGATCGCAACTCCCTCGTGATTCTGAAGCGCTGGGCGCGCAATCCGGCGTTTCTGAGCGCGGACCTGACGATTTGCCTGATCGCCGAAAATCGCATCGAATTGAATCAGGGAATCGTGCAGAATCCCGGGGTTTCGTCGATTGAGATTCCCCTGCCGGACGGTGAGGAGCGCCTACAATTCGTTCGCGCCCAGCTTAAAATCAGCGCGCTGCCTGAGGGATCGGAGGTTTCCGATGAGACCCTGGCGAAGCTTGGGGGCGGATTAAAGCGCGTACAACTGTTCAGCCTGATCGCCCACTCGCTGCAAAACCACCAGCCGCTGACGCTGAAATTTCTTTCGAAGCGCAAAAAGGATTTGATCGAATCCGAAGCCGGCGGCCTGCTGGAATTCGTGCAGAGCCGCTTCGATCTTTCCTACGTCGCGGGTAACGATCAGGCCAAGCGAAAACTGCAGGATGCGGCGGCCGCCGTGCGAACCGGCAACACCGACGTTTTGCCTATGGGTTACGTCATTTGCGGACCCGTGGGCACCGGGAAAACATTTCTAACCACTTGCTTTGCCGGAGAAGTTGGCATTCCCGCAGTGACGCTGAAAAATTTTCGCAGTATGTGGCAAGGCGTCACGGAAGGAAATCTCGAGCGCGTGCTGACTTTGCTGAAAGCCATGAGCCCGATCGCCGTGATTGTCGATGAAGCCGATGCTCAGCTCGGCGACCGCTCGAGTTCCGGGGATAGCGGCGTGGGTAGCCGGGTTTTTGCGCAAATCGCGCAGTTCATGGGCAACACGGAGTTTCGCGGAAAAGTAATCTGGTTTCTTTTGACCAGCCGACCGGATCTTTTGCCCGTCGACCTGAAGCGCCAGGGCCGCGCCGAGGAGCACATCGCACTCTTCTATCCGGAAACAGCGGAAGAACGGCTCGCGCTTCTGCGCGCCATGCAGAAGAAAATCGGCATGCCGTTGCTGCCGGACGAAATCGAAAAGTTTTTTTTGCAGAACTCCGGAACTCTTTCCGGAGCAGACATCGAAGCGGTGTTGATCCGCAGCCAGCTAAGAAGCCGCTTGCTCAAGAAAAAATCCGTGGATACGGACGATTTGAAGTCGACGCTAGAAGACTTCATCCCGCCATATTACCCAACGGAGATCGATCTGCAGAATCTGGTGGCGGTGCTGGAATGCACGAGCAGGAGCTTGCTGCCGCAGAAATATCGCGATCTGGAGCGCAGCGAGCTGATTCGCCAAGTCCACGAACTCCTGGCCAACGCGCGCGAGTAGTACGCAAACCAGCCCTCAAATTACGATTCCATCCATACGGAAAGCTCGCTTCTGCGCGGTGAATTGTGGAATTGGTTTGGCCTTGAGTAAAGGCGCCTGGTCCGTCCAGAAATCCGAGAACTCTTTTTTTTCTCCCGTACGATAGTAGTGCAAAAGATAGGCTTGGTCGCTCGCGGTATATGCCGAAAACCACGGATCAATATCACGAATTCCGATCTCGTGAAGCAGGGAGAGTCCGTAACTCGCGGCCTCCATTTCGTATGCTGCGATTTCCGGGAAAAGCCGTTCGTCAACCGGCGGGCGATACTGCCTTCCCAATTCAAATGCACCGGGAGCAACGTTCCATTGCACCGTGTGGCCAAATAGGTGAGCCAGCAGGAACAGGCGCTGCTCGGGAGTCACCGCGTAATCAATATGGATTTCGACGCCATCCAGGTCCCCTGTTAATGGATCCGGAATATCTCTGGTCACGATGCGTAGGTGATAGTGCTGCTCGATACGTTGCTGCACAACGGCGCAGTACTCGGCAAAAGGTATATCCACCGGCCGATTGTACACCGAAGATATCTCCTCTAATCGAACGCGTCTATCCAGGCGGCTGCGCGATGAAGCCATGAGTCAGGAAAGCAAAGCGAAAAATGTGGCTTGAAGTAGATTTACCCGAGTCATACCATATTGCCTGCGAACCACCACATGCGCGAGGAGGTACTCATGCACATCGCGCGGCTTTCTAACGCCCGGCTTTCGTTAGGCACCTTCTCTCTTCGGTTTCCGATCCTGATCCGGCAGCTCTGGCGGCTTGCGGCAATAGGTCTGGTATTTAGTCTATCTGCGCCCGGCAGCGCAAGAACGCAAAAGCCCGCCGGCGTGGCGGACGCGCACGAATTGGTGACCGGCCAGACGGAGATTCTGGTTACCCCTGAGCAACGGCAATCCGCCGTCGATCTACTCGAAAATGTGCAGCGCAACTTCGCGGTAGCCATGTCCCGCTTTCCCTACACCATGAAGGTCTCTTTCAAGGGCAGCGGCGACACGCAGTATGAAGGCGATGGCACCATGGAGGCCGAAGAGTTGTTGCCGAACTGGCGATGGACTGCGCAGGTTGGAGGAGTCGTATCCACGCGAATGACGCTGGACGGCAAAACCTATGGAACCGCGGAAGCGGTTCCGATGCGCGTGCAGATGGTTCGCGAAGCGCTGTTTCGCCCCATTTCTGGTTCGCCGAATCAGAAGGCCATTCGCGTGGCGGATGTCGATTTCGGCGGCAAGCAGCTCACCTGCGTGCTGCTTGCCGGGAATGGGCCGCGCACCGGCATGCCGCGCCAATGGTGGGACCGCGAATACTGCGTCGAAGCGAGCACTGGGCTATTGATGATTTCCTCCGAAGCCGCTGGCGTCTATGCGATGTATGACTACACAAATGCGGTGAACTTTCACGGGCATACCTTGCCGGGGCAGATCACTTTTTTCCAGGGCGAAAAAAGGGTCCTCGAAATTCATATAGACAGCATGACGGACGGCGTCGAAAACGCAGAAACCCTGTTCAATTCGACGGCCGCCGGAGAGTTGCGCGCGCCCACATTTCTCCTGGCCTCAGCGCAATGGACGCCCATTCGCGTGGATGAGAATTCTGGAGGATCCGTGGTTCGCATCGAGCCGGTGATCGTCCATGCGACGATCAGCAATGATTCGGGTGAAGTGCTCGAAGCGGAAGCTGTCGGAAATTCCGATCTAAACCAGCGCGCTTTGGAAGTTGTCAAGCGCACAGCATATCCGCCCACGGGCTTTCAGCGCGATTTGTACGTGGCCGTTGAATTCTTCGTCCGGCAGTAATTTTCTTTCGTGTTCTCTAGCTAGAACTACTCTTTTTCCCGCGCGTCAGAAACGCGAAGCTCGTCTGATTTTGTGCTCTCCGATGAGTTCCATCTCTTCAGCTACGCGACCCGCGTCCCCCGCCTCCTAACTGCTCATTGCGTTTGCAACTTGACATTAGTCGCTGTAATGTTAGGGTCGCTATCAAAATATGGTATGGGGTACTTCGAGTGGTGTGTTTCCTGGAGTAATCTCGACATGCGAAATGAAAACAGCGCGGCAGTTCCGCCGTCGCTGCCCGGAAGCGCCAAAACTGGCCGGGCTACAAAAACCAAACGCGGCCGCGACGCTGCCGCCAAGGAGCCCGTCACCGGTCTTCGCGAACGCAAAAAAGCCCGGCTCCGGCAACAGATCGTCGAAACAGCACTGCATCTTTTTCGACAGCGTGGCTACGAGAACACCCGCATCGATGACATCGTGCAGACGCTGGAAATCAGCCAGCCCACGTTTTTTCGTTATTTCCCCAGTAAAGATGCGGTATTGCGCGAAGTGGGGCGCCGCGCGTTTACGCGCCAGGCCGAGAGTCTTAAGGCCGAATTGTCCACCAAAGCCACCACCGAGCAACGTTTGCGCCGGTTCTATGAATCGCTCGGGAATGTCACGGAAGTAGGGCGGCCGCTGTGGCAGGCGGTAATTCTCGCTGGCGCCATGGACCCGGTGCGTTCGCCGGAGCTGCGCGGCGCGGAGGCCACCACTGTCAGCCTGTTGCGCGAGATTATTGCGGAGGGTCAAAGGAACGGTGAAATAACAAAAGATTTCCCGGTGGTACACCTCGCTGAGTTCATGGAGGGCATGTTCAACACCGTGGTCCGTCAATGGGCGGTTGATCTTACTGGACCGCACAAACTTACCGAGAGGGTACGCAATGCAGTCGAATTTTTCTTGCGCGGTGCAAAGCCTTAACTCGAACCGCGGCTCATTTCTTCTTAGCAGATGAACCGCGCCCTTGGCGCAAAATCTGACTCACGCTGCAAAAAATTCCATGAGGTGCATGCCATGAAAGCAGCAATCCTGCGCGAATTCAAAGCCCCGCTTGCCATCGAAGAAGTCCCTCCGCCAAAGCTCGATGCCAACGAAGTCTTGCTCGAGGTGGAAGCCTGTGGCGTTTGCCATTCGGATCTCCATGTGGCGGATGGCGATTGGCCGCAAATCGTTCCGATAACCAAGCGTCCCTTAATTCTTGGGCATGAGATCGTCGGCCGCGTCGTGGAAAAGGGGCACGCCGTCGAGACGCTGCAAGTGGGCGACCGCGTCGGTGTGCCTTGGGTCCATTGGACCTGCGGCGAGTGCGAACTGTGCCGCGAAGGCAACGAAAACCTCTGCGCCAACCAGAAAATTACTGGCGTCACCGTGGATGGTGGTTACGCGGAATTTGTGAAAGCTCCCGCGAGTCACGCGCTCAAGATTCCTGAGGGGCTTTCTTCCGCTGCCGCCGCGCCGCTATTCTGTGCGGGCGTCACCGTGTATCGCGCCTTGCAGCACGCGAAAATCAAGGCCGGGCAGCAGGTGGCGATTTTTGGTGTAGGTGGTCTCGGTCACTTGGCGGTGCAAATCGCAAAGGAACTGGGAGCCATTGTCACGGCCATCGACATTTCCGATGAAAAACTTGCGCATGCCAAAAGCGTGGGCGCATCTGTCACGCTCAACATTGTTTCTGCAAATGTTGTCAAGGAATTGCGGCGGACGGGCGGCGTCCACGTTGCTTTGGTGACTTCCGCAGCGCGGGCTGCCTATGACGCTGCTTTGCCCTGCGTGCGACCCACCGGCATGCTCCTGGTTGTTGGTCTGCCTTCCGAGTCCCTTTGTTTTCCGCCCATCCTGATGGCGGCTACGGAGGTGCGCATCCAAGCCTCCTCCGTCGGCACGAGAGAGGACCTGCGCAAGGTCCTCGAAATGGCCGCCGCGGGAAAGCTGCACTGTCAGGTAACGGCGCGACCCCTGGCGCAGGCCAACGACGTGCTCGCCGAATTGCGTGCTGGCTCCGTTGCGGGCCGCATCGTCCTCACACCGCGATAAGTACCTTACCCAACGACCTCCCGGCCTAGCCGGGCAAAAAACCGCTTTCCTGCCGCTATGGATTTCCGGTAAGCTACCCGCTCCGAGTCATCAAAAACACTGATGTGATGCATTAAAATAGTGTTGACATTAGTTTCTATTATGTGATATCCACTATCACAATTTCGGAATCTGTCGAGGTGTGGGGGTACGGTTTCGCGGGAGTTGTCGAAGGTCTCTCGGCTTTCTTGGCCCGTGCATGCGCGATTTGCGATCGCCTGCGGACGTCACAGCGGTGCACCGTTCCGTATTTTCCCATGTGTTTATGAGTAGTCGTGGTGCGAATTATCTATGCCATTGACGCAAAGACACCGTTGAGTGTAGCTCGGCAACCGGGAGGAACAAATGAAATCGATCTTGCTGGTGGGACTGGTATTTTTCTTACTGTTGAGCCCTGCGGCCAACGCCCAGGGAGTGGGCGCTTCTGGCCAAATCAAGGGCACGGTTTTTGATCCTTCCGGAAGCGTCATCCCGGGCGCAACTGTGGAAGCCGTCGATCCCGGCAAGGGAACGCACTACACTGCGACCACCGACGCAAGCGGCCAGTTCCAGTTCCCAAACCTTCCGCCATCTGTATACGAACTGACCTCGCGTCACAGCGGCTTGCAGACGCAGGTCCAGAAGGGGCTGCAGCTGCAAGTGGGTCAGACCGCCATTGTGGACTTTCACCTGGCGCTGGCTGGAGCGAGCGCTTCGGTGGAGGTCACTGCCGAGCAGGCCGCCATCGAGACCACCCGGGGCAGCCAGGCGAATACCATTTCGCAGACATATATTAATGACCTGCCAATCAATCGCCGCGATTATCTGACCTTTACCTTGCTCCTGCCTGGTGTGAGCAACTCCAGTACGCTGGCGTCCGATACCGACTTTCGCCCAAAGCAAACGCCACAGAGCGGACTGTCCTTTTACGGCAGCAATGGCCGCGGCAACAGCGTCACCGTCGACGGCGGCGAATTTAACGATGATGCTGGCGGCGTGCGCCTGAATCTTAATCAGGACGCAGTCCAGGAATTTCAGGTCAACCGCAGCGATTACGCCGCGGATCTGGGCGGCGCCAGCGGTGCCGCGATCAACATCGTCTCGAAATCCGGCACCAACGAATTGCACGGCGGAATCTATGCGCTGTTTCGCAACGACGCGCTGGACGATCGCGACCATTTCGCGCTCCAGCCGGCTCTCTCGCCAGGCGACCCCTTCTCCAACGACGCCACCGCTACGGCGTTAAAGAACACCCTGAACCGCCAGCAGTTCGGCGGCAACATTGGCATGCCGATACAGAAAGATAAAACCTTTCTCTTCGCCAGCTATGAAGGCCTGCGCTCGGACGCGCAAGATTCCGTCCCCTTGCTCACCAACACCAGCGTGTTTAACTCGACCCCGCAGCAAAATACGATTATCGGCGGTTTGGCGGCCGAGTCGCCGACCACCATGGTGCCTTGCTTGTCTCTCACGGCGACGGTGTCTGCGCCCACCTGCGCATTCATTCTCAATAATTGCTTGAACATCACGGAGGCTCCGTCTCTGTGCCAAAACCAATTCACGAATACACTCAACCCCTTCATCATCAATCAGGCGGAGACTGGCGGCGGCCTGTTTCCTTTCCCCATCCGGCAGAACTTGGCCTCCGTGCGCCTCGATCACCGCTTCAGCGACCGCGATCAAGCCTTTCTTCGTTACAGTTTTGGCCACTTAACGGAAACAGATCCCGATCTGCAAGCGCTCACCGCTTTTTCCCGCGGCACTTCCGAACTGGCGTGGGACAACACTTTGCAAGCTTCCTGGTTTCACACCTTCAGTCCTCGCTCGCAGAACGAAGCGCTCGTGCAGTATAACGTTTATCAATTCAACGTCGATACTAACGACCCAGGCGGACCGGGACTTGATGTGCAAGGCTTCGGTTTCTTCGGGCGCGGCATTTTTCTGCCAAGCCACACCCGCGCGGGCCGTTATCAGTTTGCGGACAACTACTCGTACATTCACGGGCACCATTCCTTCAAGTTCGGCGGAGAAGAAATAGTGCGCGGCAACGACACCATCTCTCAGACTTTTTTTGCGGGGCGCTTTGAATTCTTGGAGCTACCCGGCATCGTCCTCAGCCCGTGCCTCCAAATACCCGCTCTCTGCGGAGTGACCGGCGCTGCGGTGCCATCCACGGTGGCCCTCACGCCGCTGCAAACCTTTAGTCTTGGCGCGCCGGGATTCTACGAGCAAGGCTTTGGCAACCCCAAGTACCAGCAAACCAGGCCGTTCACCGCGGTCTATGCGCAAGATACTTGGCAAATTCTGCCGAGCCTCACGCTGAACTACGGCCTCCGCTACGAACTGGATACGCAATACGGGCCGCTGCATACGCCTAAGACAAATTTCGCTCCGCGCTTTTCACTGGCGTGGTCGTCCAGCGACCATAAGACGGTAGTTCGCGCCGGCTACGGAATTTTCTATTCGCCGATTTACGCTCAAATTCCGGGCGTCGTCAGCGTGCTCGGCAATAACAATAACCAGCGCATCATCGCCAATACCTTGGTGAAACTCACCGGCGTGCCGGGCGCCCCGGCGGACAACTCCGCCGCCATTTTCCAAACCTTTTTCGCTGAAGGTCTGATCAACTGCGGCGTCCCGCCAGCCGGACAATACGCTTGCATCTCGCAGCAAGACCTAGCCCCGTTTGTGCCCGTTTCCAACACCGGACCGCTGCCTCCCGGCACGGTTTTGTTCGCGGGCCAGCCGAACTACAAAAGCCCCACCTCGCAGCAAGCTTCGCTGGGGATAGAGCGCGAGCTTGGCGGCGGATTGACCGTCTCCGCCAACTACATCTGGGTGCATACCACGCATCTGCCGGTGGCGATTGACACCAACCTGTTGCCTGGCGCGCCATTGGCAACCACTAACCCTGGGAGCGGCCTGCCTGTCAACGGCCTCCCCTTCCAGGATTGGGGAGCGGCGGCTTGCGGTGTGGCGCCTAACTTGTCTCCCAACTGCTTCGCCGATACCACCGGAACGATCCTCCAGAACAACGTTTACAGTTCGGTTGGCACGGCTATCTACAACGGTGGTATTTTCGAACTGAAAAAGCGATTCGCGAACCACTTTACACTTCTAGCCAACTACACGTTCAGTAAGGCCATCGACGAATCGACAGATTTCAACAGCGACTATTCCCCGTTTGATGCCACTTGCCTGAAATGCGATCGCGCCCTCTCGGATTTCGACCAACGGCACAAGGTGGTAGCCGCCGGCGTTTTCTATAGCCCCTTCCACTCGAAGATCTTTGGAGGGTTTGAGTTTTCCCCCATCTTTACTTATAACAGCGGCCACCCCTTCAACCTTCTGGCGGCGGCGGACGTGAATAGCGACGGACATTTCACCAACGATCGCCCGCCCGGCGCCGGCCGCAACACCGGTCTCGGTCCGGACTTCATCGAAGTCGATACGCGCATTAGCCGTACGTTTAAGCTCAACGAAAAACTCGCGCTTACGTTTACGTCAGAGGCTTTCAATCTGGCGAACCATACCAACTATTCCAGCGTTAACAACGTGGTCGGCTCGGCTTTCGCGCCACCCTTCAATGTCCAGGGAAGTGCGAATCTTTTCCCGAACCAGCCACTCGCGTTTACTGCGGCGTTCCCCGCACGCCAAATCCAACTCGGCCTGCGCTTGGCCTTTTAGCTGTCTAAAGGTCTGGCGCATGCCGGGCTAACTGTATGCCGGGCGGCGATATGGCGCCGACCGGTAGTAGTTTGTCGCCCAGACTCTTTTTCATGGCTGCAGATGGATGCACTTTTCAATGTCGCATGCGGGAGGAATGGCACATGTCGCGGATCTCGAAACGGCTAGTCGCACGCGTGGTAGCGGTGGCAATACTCTTCGGCCTGATGGCAGTGAATGCCCAAGCGCAGGCGGGCGTTACTCCGTACGCCGGAACATTGGCGGACGGTGCCACCTATTTGATTGAGGTGCCGGCCAACTGGAACGGCACCTTGTTTCTCTACAGTCACGGCTATGTCACTCCCGGCTCGGCTAATCCCGCGGCGGACGTCGGCGATCCCATCACGCGATTTTTCATGCTTTCCAGCGGTTACGCCCTGGCCGGTTCTTCTTATGCCTCCACTGGATGGGCTCTCCAACAGGCGTTGCCGGACCAAATCGCCGTGCTCGATCTTTTCGACAAGCTCGTCAAGCGCCCGAAACGCACCATCGCTTGGGGACACTCACTCGGCGGCATCATCACCGCCGGCCTGATTCAGCGCTATCCGGAACGCTTTGACGCGGCGCAGCCCATGTGCGGGGTGCTCTCTGGCGGCGTCGCCACTTGGAACACCGCGCTCGATGGCGAGTTCGTTTTCAAAACTCTCGTTGCGCCTGGCACCGGGCTGCAGGTCGTCAACATCGCTAATCCAACGGATAATTTCGAACTCGCCGAAGAGCTGCTTGCCGAAGCGCAGGCCACGCCGCAGGGGAGGGCGCGTATTGCTCTGGGCGCCGCGGTATCCGATACGCCGGGATGGTTCACGTCCTTATCTCCGGAGCCAGCGGCGGACGATTTTGTCAGCCAGGAGGCTAACCAGTTCTTGTGGGATCAACAGGTGGACTTTCCCTTCGTCTTTGCCTTTCGCAGGGAGCTGGAACTCCGCGCGCAGGGCAACGTCTCCTGGAATACCGGAGTTGATTATCGCCACCAGTTGGATCGTTCCATTGGACGCGCTGAGGTTGTTGCGCTTTACCAGCAGGCGGGCCTGGATCTCGACGCCGATCTGAAGACGCTGCAGGATGCCGCGCGCATCAGCGCCGACCCCGAGGCGGTTCGCTATCTGGAACAAAATATCATCTTCGACGGACAGATTCACATTCCCGTTCTGACGCTGCATACCAAGGGCGATGGACTGGTGGTGGTGCAGAACGAAAGCGCCTATAAGCAGGTCGTCGATGAAGTGGGCAACGGCGAATTCTTGCGCCGCACCTTTATCGACCGCGCCGGACACTGTGCCTTCACTCCCGCGGAAACGATCTCTGCCGTGCAGACCTTGATCAATCGTCTGGATACCGGACGGTGGCACAACGTTGACGCCACGGATCTGAACAATGGCGCAACCGCGCTCGGGCCGGAATTCAACGTGTTCAGTGGCGCGCAAGGACTTGTCGCGACGCCATCCGCGTTCATCGAATTTGTTCCCAGCCCGTATCTCCGCACTTTCGATGCGGTCACCGGCGAGTGCGAATTCGGGTTTCTGTGCGGCGATTCATTCTTTCACCTTAACTAGCGCGCCGCGCGTAAAGGCGCGAATTGGATGAGTTTGCTTTCGTGCGGAAACTCATCCTCGGCCAATGGATTCGCGCGAAGCTTTTATCATGACGGCACAATGCTGGAGCCGCATTGCGCCGTCATCTGCTGCTTTCCGGTGGTGGGACCGCAGCAATCACTACGAACGAGCATCGTTTACCGCGCCAAGTGCCACGTTGGAGCGCACGGCGCATCGAGAGGACATACGAATGCAATCGCCGGTCGTAGGTGAGTTCATGGGCACCATGGTCCTGGTCTTGATCGGCAACGGCGTCATCGCCGACGTACTCCTCAAGCATTCCAAGGCGGAAGGCGGCGGATGGATGGTCACCTCCACCGGCTGGGGGTTTGCCGCCATGGCGGGAATTTTCACCGCTATGGCCTGCGGCAGCCATGACGCTAACATCAATCCGGCGGTAACCCTGGCGCTGGGCATCGTTACGCACGATTTCTCGAAACTTCTTCCCTATATTGCCGCGCAGACGCTGGGCGCTTTCGTCGGCTCCGTCCTCGTGTGGCTGCACTTTCTTTCGCACTGGAAGCCTACTCAGGAGCCCATTCTCAAGCTCAGTTGCTTCTGCAGCCATCCCGCCATTCCCCACAAAGCTGCGAATTTCGTCTGCGAGGTGATCGCCACCACGCTTCTGGTTTTTGTGGGCGCCTGCATTATGACTCGCCCAAATCTGCCACCTGGATTGGCTCCCTTCCTCATTGCCGCATTGGTTTGGGGCCTGATTCTTGCCCTGGCTGGCACCACCGGGTCGAGCATGAATCCTGCGCGTGATCTCGGGTCGCGCATCGCGCACGCTGTGTTGCCGATTGCGGGCAAAGGCAGTTCGGATTGGGGCTACGCGCCGATTTCAATTATTGGTACTTTCGGTGGTGGCGCGCTCGGCGCATTGGCGATACGGCTTTTTCTAGTCTGAAAGCTGCGCCAACGCACGACTTCGCTACTCGCGGCAGCGTTCGCGCGGTGCATAGCGTTAGTAGCAAAAATATGATATAAACACTCATATTTAATGGTGTTCGCTCGAAAGGGATTGCAACGATTCATTTGCCGCTATGACCAACTGTCAGATGTTTGATCTCACTGGACGCGTGGCGGTAATCACCGGCGGCTCCGTGGGTCTCGGCCGCCAGATGGCCGAAGGCTTGGCCGAAATGGGCGCGCATCTGGTTCTTTGCGCCCGCAAAAAAGAGCGCTGTCAGCAAGCCGCGGACGAACTGCAAAAGAAGGGCGTCCAAACGCTGGCCCTCGGTTGCGACGTAAAAGATCCCGCCAGCATTCGCGCCGTCGCCGAGGCCGCCGTCAAACAATTCGGTCGCATCGACATCCTGATCAACAACGCCGGCACCTCCTGGGGCGCCCCAACCGAAGACATGACTCTCGAACAGTGGAACAAGGTCATCGAGACCAACCTGACCGGCACATTTCTTTTTTCCCAGGCCGTCGGCAAGGTCATGATTTCGCAGCGTCGCGGAAAAATCATCAACATCGCTTCCGTCGCTGGTTTGCGTGGTTCCTCCCCAAAATTTTCCGCCATCGGATATAGCGCCAGCAAAGGCGGCATCATCATTTTCACCAAGGACCTCGCCTGCAAATGGGGCATGCACAACATCCAGGTAAATGCCATCGCGCCAGGATGGTTTCCCACCGATATGTCGCGAAAAGTGATCGAACGAGATCAGGCAGGCTTGCTGGCCACCATCCCGCTAGGCCGCTTCGGCGGACCACAGGATTTGAAGGGCGCGGCCATCTTTTTGGCTTCTGATGCTTCCGATTTTGTTACTGGACACACTCTCGTTGTTGACGGAGGGCAATCCGCCTGATCCAGGCGCGGCCGAATCACTATGAATATTCCTCTCACGCCCTTGCGCTTTCTCCGCTACGCGGAGCGGCAATATCCCGCCAGAACCGCGGTGGTCTGCAACGACAAACGCTACACCTACGCGCAGTTTGCCGACCGCGCGCGCCGGCTCGCTAGCGCCCTGCTGCAAAACGGCGTCCAGCCCGGTGATCGCGTAGCCCTGCTCAGCACCAATTGCCACCGCTTGCTCGAGGCCTATTACGGAGTTCTGGAAGCCGGCGCGATCCTACTCCCTCTCAACATTCGTTTGTCGGCCGGCGAACTTGGCTACATCCTGAACGATTCCGGAGCCACCGTTCTTTTTGTCGAAAGACAGTTTCTTCCGTTGGTCGAGGCTTTTCGCAAGGATTTAACCTCCGTCAAAATTTTCTGTCTACTCGAAGGCGTTCCCGAAGCTCCCTGGCTTTCCGCGCAAACCTACGATGAGTGGCTTGCGGCCGCCACCCCGCATAGCGCCGATATCGAGTCCATCGACGAAACCGCCGTGGCCGAGCTCTTTTACACCAGCGGTACCAGCGCCAATCCCAAGGGCGTCATGCTCACGCACCGCGGCATTTATCTTCACGCCATGAACGTCTGCATGGCCTTCAAAATTCCCAACGGAAATGTGGAGCTCCACACCATTCCGCTCTTCCATGCCAACGGCTGGGGCGTCGCGCATTTCCTCACCTTGCTCGGTGGCACGCACGTCATGATCCAGCGCTTCGATCCCAAGGAAGTCTTCCGCCTCATCGAAAAAGAACGCGCGCAAACATGCAGTCTGGTGCCCATCATGGCCACCGCGTTGGTGAATTGTCCGGAACGAAAAAACTACGATCTAAGCAGCCTCACGCGCATCGTGATTGGCGGAGCCGCATCTTCGCCCACCCTGATTCGCGAAGTCGAAGAAGCGTTCGGCTGCGAATGCTTTTCGGGCTATGGCCTTACGGAAACTTGTCCTACCCTTTCCATTTCTCCCATGAAATCCGGAATGGGTTGGCACGGCGAGCAGCGTTATGTCGGGCAAGCCATGACCGGGTATCCGGTCCCCGGCGTTGAGATGCGCGTCGTCGATGCCGACGATAACGACGTCGCGCCAGACGGCCAATCCATCGGAGAAATCATTTGCCGCGGCGACGGCGTGATGAAAGGTTACTGGGGTCAGCCGGAAGCTACCGCCGAGGTAATGCGTGGCGGCTGGTTTCACACCGGCGACATGGCCACGCTCAACGCCGACGGCTACTTTCTGATTGTCGACCGCAAGAAAGACATCATCGTCAGCGGCGGCGAAAATATCTCCTCGCTCGAACTCGAAAAAATCATTCTCGCGCACCCTGCCGTTCTCGAAGCCGGAGTCATTCCCGCGCCCGACGAAAAGTGGGGAGAGGTCCCGAAGGCCCTAGTCGTTTTAAAACCGAACGTGTCCGTCACCGAACCTGAATTGATCGATTTTTGCCGCACCCGCCTGTCTCATTACAAGTGTCCCCGTTCTGTCGAATTCGTCGATAATTTGCCGAAAACAGGCACCGGAAAGATTCTCAAAAAAGATCTGCGAAAAAAATACTGGGGTCAGGACACACTGCGCCCGGAATCTGTCGCTTCAAAGAAAGGCGCTTGAACAGCGTGGCTGAAGAAAATTATTTCGCGCCTGAAGATCAAAAGGAGTCTGTTTTATGGACTTAAAACTAACCGCCGAAGAAACGAGTTTCCAGGAAGAACTGCGCTCCTGGCTCGCCACCAACGCTCCGAAAGACTGGGCCGACTGGCGCGAGAAGCCTCTCGAGGAATCCTATCCCTACCTGCGCGCGTGGCAACGCAAACTCCACGAAGGCCGCTGGGCCGCCGTCTCCTGGCCCAAGGAATACGGCGGCCGCAGCGCCACGCTGATGCAACAATCCCTTTTCTGGGAAGAAATGGCGCGCGTCGAAGCTCCGCCCATGGCCAACTCTCTCGGTCTCGGACTCATCGGCCCCACGATCATCGCTTGCGGCACCGAAGCACAAAAAAAACGCTTCATCCCTAAAATCTTAAGCGCCGAAGAAATCTGGTGTCAGGGCTTCTCCGAGCCCAACGCTGGCTCCGACCTCGCGGGCTTGCAGACGGAAGCCAAGCTCGACGGCGACCGCTACATCGTCAACGGCCAAAAAGTTTGGACCAGCTACGGCTGGGTCGGCGACTGGTGCGAACTCGTCGTCCGCACCGACTCTACTGCCGCAAAGCACAAAGGCCTCACCGCGCTCCTCGTCGACATGAAATCTCCCGGCGTCGAAGTTCGCCCCCTGCGCCAAATGACCGGCGAATCCGAATTTAACGAACTTTTCTTTCGCGATGTAAAAGTCCCCGTAGAAAACGTCCTCGGCAAAGTAAACGATGGCTGGAACGTCGCCATGAGCACGCTGATGTACGAACGCGGCTCCTACGGCGCGCGCCTGCAACTCACTTTCAATCGCTACATCAGTCGTCTCATTGAACTGGCCCGCACCACCATGCGCAACGGCCGCCCCGCCAGCGAAGATCCGCTCATCCGTCAAAAGCTGGCGCAGTGCAGCGCGGAAATCGAAATCATGCGCTTCAATCAGATGCGCGCCTTCAGTCGCATTACCGCCACCGGCGTGCCCGGGCCCGAAGGCTCCATTCAGAAAATTTTCTGGAGCGAACTCAACCAGCGCCTCCAGCAAATTGCGCAGGAATTGCTCGGCTCCTACGGCCAGCTTCTCGCCGGCGATCCGCACGCCATCGACAAAGGCATCTGGTCCTACGCCTACCTGCGCACTCGCGGCAACACCATCGAAGCCGGCACTTCCGAAGTCCAGCGCAACATCATCGGCCATTTCGTTCTAGGCCTGCCCAGAAGCTACTGAGACTTTGTGGCACAGGCTTCAGCCTGTGCGCGGTGTAATCAACGCCGCCCAATCCCGCAATTGGCCTGGATTACAACCAAGAGACAAAAAGGAAAAAAACATGCAATTCGGTCTAAGTGAAAGCCAGGAATTTCTGAAAGACAGCGCGCGCAAATTCTTCGCCGGCGAATGCCCTAGCGCGGAAATGCGCCGCCTGATGGAAACCGACACCGCCTACGACGCCGCGCTCTGGGCCAAGCTCACCGACCAGGGCTACACCGGCATTATCTTCGCCGAAGAATATGGCGGCGTCGGCCTCGGCAAAGTCGAACTCATGCTGCTCATGGAAGAAGCCGGACGCGCTCTCTTGCCCGGCCCGTTTTTCTCCACGGTAGTTCTCGCCGGCTCCGTCCTTGACGCCGTCGCCTCTCCCGCGCACAAGAAAAAATATCTCGCCCCCATCTGCCGCGGTGAAGCCCGCGCCACCGTCGCCATCCTCGAAGCCGGTGCCAGTTGGAATCCCCGCGACGTCCAGCTCACCGCCGCCAACGGTAAACTCACCGGCGAAAAACTCTTCGTCTCGGACGCCGCCGTCGCCAATTTCATCCTCGTGGTGGCCAAAAACGGCGTCTTCATCGTTGACGCCAGAGCCCCCGGCCTGAAAATCTCGCCCATGTCTGCCATGGACCTCACGCGCAAACTCTACGTCGTCGAATTCAAAGACACCCCCGCCGAACTGCTCGGCCCCACCACAAATCTTCCGCGCGCACTGGACATCGCCGCCGCCGCACTCGCCGCCGAATTAGTCGGCGGCATGCAGCGCACTCTCGATACCACCGTCGAATACGCCAAAACCCGCAAGCAATTCGGCAAACCCATCGGCATGTTCCAGTCCGTGCAGCACCAATGCGCCGATATGTATCTCGAAACGGAAAGTTCCCGCTCCGCGGTGTACTATGCCGGCTACGCTCTGGAAGAAAATACTCCGGACGCCGCCACCTCCGTTTCCATTGCTAAAATGTATGCCAGCGATGCCGGGCGCACCGTCGGCAATCGCGGCATCCAGATTCACGGCGGCATGGGCTTCACTTGGGAGAACGATGTCCACCTGTACTATCGCCGCGCCAAAGCCTCCGAAAACGCTTTCGGCGACGCCACCTTTCATCGCGAACGCATCGCCCAGTTGGTGATCGACACCCCCACCACCGCCCATGCCGCGCGCTGACTTTCGCACTTGTAGTGGCGCAGCATGCTGCGCGCCGTCTGCCCGGACCTAACAAACGTATTACAAGCAGCGAAGAATGATCACATCACAGAGAGAGCAAAATCATGAGCGACCTAGTTCAACTAACAAAACAAAACAACATCGCCATCATCACCATCAACAATCCCCCGGTCAACGCCCTCAGCCCCGGCGTTCCCGAAGGCATCTCCGAAGCCATCGATCAAATTGCCAACGACCCCAGCGTCAAAGCCGCGGTCCTAATCGGCGGCGGCCGCACCTTTATCGCTGGCGCGGACATTAAGGAATTCGGCAAGATGACCACCGGCAAGCCGCGCGGCGCGGGCCTTCTTCCGCTCCTTCTGAAGATCGAAGACAGCGCCAAGCCCGTAATCGTCGCCATTCACGGCACTGCTTTTGGTGGCGGACTCGAAGTCGCCATGTCCGGCCACTATCGCGTCGCCGTCGCCGGCGCGCAAGTCGGCCAGCCCGAAGTAAAGCTCGGCATCATTCCCGGAGCCGCCGGCACGCAGCGTCTTCCGCGCCTCGCGGGCGTCGCCAAAGCCGTGGAAATGTGCACCACTGGCAATCCCGTAAAGGCCAATGACGCTCTCAAGTCCGGCATCATCGACAAAATTATTGACAGCGATCTCCTCGCCGGCGCTATCGCCTTCGCCAACGAAGTTGCCGCCAAGCCCGCTTCCAAAACCCGCGAACGCAACGATAAACTCGGCAACGCCGCCGAAAACGCCGCCGTCTTCGCTGCCGCCCGCGAAACCCTCGCCAAAAAACAGCGCGGCCTCAAAGCTCCGCAAGCCGCCATCGACGCCATCGAAGCCGCCACCAAAATGCCGTTCGAAGAAGGCTGTCAGTTCGAACAAAAACTTTTCATCGACTGCCTCTTTTCCGATCAATCCAAATCGCTCATCCACGTTTTCTTCAGCGAGCGCGAAGTCAGCAAAATTCCGGACGTCCCCAAAGACATCAAGCTCATCCCCGTAAATTCCGCCGCCGTCATTGGCGCGGGCACCATGGGTGGCGGCATCGCCATGGTTCTCGCCAACGCCGGGATTCCGGTCAGCCTCAAAGAAACCGATCAAGCCGCCCTCGATCGCGGCCTCGCCACCATCAAGTCCAACTACGACAATTCCGCTAAACGCGGCCGCTTCACTCCAGCAGACGCCGAAGCGCGTTTCAAGCGCATCAAGCCCACGCTCTCCTACGACGATTTCGCAGACGTCGACCTCGTCATCGAAGCCGTTTTCGAAGGCATGGCCCTCAAGAAGGAAATCTTCAAAGACCTCGACCGCATCTGCAAACCCGGCGCCATCCTCGCCAGCAACACCTCTACGCTCAGCATCGACGAAATCGCCTCCGCCACCACTCGTCCCGAATCAGTAATCGGAACGCATTTCTTCAGCCCTGCCAACGTCATGCGCCTGCTCGAAATCGTTCGCGGCAAAGCCACTTCCAAAGAAGTCATTGCCACCTGCATGAATCTTTCGAAAACGCTCGGCAAAATTGGCGTGCTCGTGGGCAACTGCCGCGGTTTCGTGGGCAATCGCATGTTCGGCCCCTATCGTCGCGAAGCGCAGTTCCTCGTCGAAGAGGGCGCCAGCATTCCGGCCGTTGACAAAGCTCTCACCGATTTCGGCTTCGCCATGGGCCCGCTCGCCACCGGAGACCTCGCCGGACTCGATGTCGGCTGGCGCATTCGCAAGGAATATCGCCATCTCGAAAAGCCCGGTGTCCGCCAACCCTTCGCCGAGGATAAACTCTGCGAACTCGGCCGCTTCGGCCAGAAAACCGGAGGCGGCTGGTACAAGTACGACGAGAATCGCAAAGCCTCTCCCGATCCCGAAGTCGACGCCCTCGTCAAAAAGTGGGTCGCCGAAGCTGGCACCCCGCAGCGCCAAATCTCCGCCGAAGAAATCGCCGATCGCTGCCTTTACGCTCTCGTCAACGAAGGCGCGCGCATCCTCGAAGAAGGTTTCGCCCTCCGCGCTTCGGACATCGACATCATCTACCTGAACGGCTACGGCTTCCCCGCCCACCGCGGCGGTCCTATGTGGTACGCCGACACCGTCGGCCTGAAAAAAGTCCTGGCCCGCGTCGAAGAATTTCACAAAGCCCACGGCGAACTCTGGGAACCTGCTCCTTTGCTGAAGCGCCTAGCCGACCAAGGCAAATCCTTCGCCGACTTCGGCAAGCAAGAATCCGCCGCCCGCTAGTCAATTTTGGAGTGCGGCGGCTTGACGCCGCTTTTACAACGTAAGCCGAATTGCGGCGCACGTTTTTTCTAAGCCGTTGTAGCGGCCGCCTTCTGAGGCGGTCGCTTTTGCTGATCCGTTGTAGGGGCGCAGCATGCTGTGCCCCGGTTCAACAAGATCGCAACGTGATAGCTGGTTTATGTAGGCGCCGGGCTTTAGCCCGGCCATTATTTGGACGTAAGAAAATTGCATCACGCCCACGGAGCCGAAATGAGAGAAGCCGTAATAGTAGCCAGCACCCGAACCCCCCTAGCCAAATCCTTCCGCGGCTCCTTCAATCTAACCCGCCCAGAAGACCTGGTAGCTCACTGCATCAAAGACGTCTTGTCCAAAACTCCCCAACTCGCTCCCGCAGAAATCGAAGACGTAATCCTCGGCTGCGGCCAACCCCACGGCGCTCAAGGACAAAACATCGGCCGCACCAGCGCGATGCTCTCTGGCTTTCCCACCAGCGTAGCCGGCACCACCATCAACCGCTTCTGCTCGTCGGGCCTGCAAGCCATCACCGTAGCCGCCCACCAAATCATCAGCGAAGGCGTAGACGCCATCATCGGCGGCGGCGTCGAAAGCATCACCATGCTCACGCGCGACAATAATCCTCATCCGGTCCTCCTCGAAAAAATGCCCGGCATCTACATGGTTATGGGCAACACCGCCGAAGTTGTCGCCAAGCGCTACAAAATAAGCCGTGAAGCTCAGGACGAATACTCCCTCCTCAGCCAGCAGCGTACCGCCCGCGCCCAGCAAGAAGGTTTCTTCGACGCGGAAATCGCTCCCATGCAGGTCACGCGTGGCATCCTCGACAAAAAAACCGGCGAAATCGTCAGCAAAGAAAACGCCACCGTAAATCGCGATGAATGCAATCGCCCGGACACCACGCTGCAAGGGCTCCTCGCCCTGAAACCGCATTTCGATCCAGACAGCGGCCAGGGTAGCGTCACCGCCGGAAACTCCAGCCAACTTTCCGACGGCGCTTCCGCCACCCTATTAATGTCCCGCGAGCGCGCCGACCAACTCGGCATACCCTACAAATTAATCTTCCGCGGCTTCCAAGTCTCCGGCTGCGAACCAGATGAAATGGGCATCGGCCCGGTCTTCGCCATTCCCAAACTTCTACAACGTGCCAATTTAAAAATGTCCGACGTCGACGTCTGGGAACTCAACGAAGCCTTCGCCGTCCAGGTAATCTACTGCCGCGATCGCCTCGGCATCGATCCCGCCAAGCTAAACGTAAACGGCGGCAGCATCTCCATCGGGCACCCCTTCGGCATGACCGGCTCACGCATGGTCGGCACCCTAGCCAACGAACTAGCCCGCAGAAAAAAACGCTATGGCGTAGTCACCATGTGCGTAGGCGGCGGCCAAGGCGCCGCCGGCCTATTCGAGCGCGCCTAAATTTGCACCGCGATTCTCAGAACTCGTTCGAACGGAGTCTCTGCTGACCATGCGGATCAACTCGCCACTCGTCACTCGCCACTCGCCACTTTCTTCCAGCGACGCATTGGACGCCTTGCCATGTCTGCTTGTCTTCGTCCCCCTCCTTTCTTCGCCTGTCTAAACCAATGGGACTCCTCTACCTCGTCCGCCACGCCCAAGCCTCCTTCCTCTCCGAAAACTACGACAAATTATCCCCGCTAGGCGAAGCCCAATCCCGCCGCCTAGGCGAATTCTGGGCCCACCAAAAACTAAATTTCGACCGCACCGCCACCGGCCCCTGCGTCCGCCAAAAAGACACCGTAAAATTTATAGCGGAAGCCTACAGCCAAGCCGGCCAAGCCTTTCCAGAACCGCAAATCATGCCCGAATTCGACGAATACCAGGCCGAAGACGTGCTGAAACGCACTCTTCCCGCACTGCTCGAAACCGACGAAGGCATCCGCAATCTTCACGCCGCCTTCCAATCTTCCCCCGACCACGCCACGCAGCGCGCCACGTTCCAAAAATTATTTGAGACCGTGATCGGCAAGTGGGTGAACGCCGAACTCGCTCCGCAAGGTGTCGAAACCTGGCAAGAATTCTGCGCCCGCGTAAACTCCGGCCTCACCAAGTTTCTCGCTTCCGGCCAGCGCGGCGAGCAGGTCGCCATCTTCTCCTCCGGCGGCCCTATCGCCGTCACCATGCAGCGCGCACTTAATCTCTCGCCCGCCGCCACTCTGGGCGTAAGCTGGATGTCGCAAAATTCTTCCTGGAGCGAATTTCTGTACGGCGCGGATCGTTTCACCCTAAGCGCCTTCAATTCCCATGCCCACATCAATGATCCCGCCATGCTCACTTACCGTTAGGGAGATGCGCCCATGAGCAGTTTCTTAGATCAACCCGCCGCCATCCGCCCCGGCGAAGAATTAGACGCCGCAAAGCTCGAACCCTATCTCCGTCAACATTTCCCCAGCGAGTCCGGTGCCCTCGAAATCCGCCAATATCCCAGCGGCCATTCCAACCTCACCTACGCGCTTCGCCTCGGCGAAAGGGAATTGGTCCTCCGCCGCCCGCCGTTCGGCAGCAAAGTAAAATCCGCCCACGATATGAGCCGCGAATTTCGCGTCCTGGCAAAACTTCACGCCGTCTACGCCCCAGCCCCGGAGGTTCTCGTCTACTGCGACGACGAATCCGTCCTCGGCGCGCCCTTCTACATCATGCAACCCATCCACGGCGTAATCCTTCGCAAACATCTGCCGCCCGATCTCGGCTTCACGCCAGAAAAAACTCGCCAGCTCAGCGAATCTTTCATCGACAATCTAATTCGCTTGCATCGCGTGGACTACGCCGCCGCCGGCCTCTCCGATCTCGGCAAGCCCGAGGGCTACCTGGCCCGTCAGGCGAAAGGATGGACCGAGCGCTACCACGGTTCCAAAACCCACGATTACGCCGAAGTCGAAAAAATCTCTTCATGGATGCAGCAACACCTGCCCGCCACCCATTCCGTTTCCCTCGTCCATAACGACTACAAATTCGACAACGTCGTTCTCGATTCGCACGATTTCACCAAAATCGCCGGCGTCCTCGACTGGGAAATGTGTACCATCGGCGACTCTCTCACCGACCTCGGCACCACTGCAGGCTACTGGGTAGACGCCAGCGATCCCGAAGAACTAAAAAAACATCTCGCCGACGTCACCACCCAACCCGGCAGCCTCACCCGAGCAGAAGTCGTCCAGCGCTACGCAAAACAAACCGGCTGCGACGCCAGTCAAATGGTCTTCTACCTGGTCTTCGCCCGCTTCAAACTAGCGGTTATCATCCAGCAAATCTTCTATCGTTACCACCAGGGCCTCACCAAAGACGCCCGCTTCGCCGCCATGCCCGAACGCATCAAAGCCCTCCTCCAAGCCTCCCTCCACACCGCCCAAACCGGCCACATCTAGCTACGCCACCCGGTAGCACAGGCACTCTTGCCTGTGCATTTTTTCCGACCGTACCAACCCACTAATTCAAAATGCTTTCCACCCACCCAAAAAAACTATCGCATTAACGTATAATTCTCTTGACATCCGAATTGCTACGACCTATACTTTTCCCGTATAGAAGTGCGCCCCAACTATTCGCAACTCCGAAGAACATCACAAACGCATCCTTAATATGTGGAGTAGGTCCCCGTAGGCGCCCAACTGTGCTGTGGAACGGGGGTACGAGGCGAGCGACGTCAAAAATGTCGCCCTAAATCCAGCAGAATGAACACTTGCAAACCGTATCAAAACAAAGATCTTAAAGTCCTTTAGAATGCGCACTTACAAAATAAGCGACTGGGTGTAACCCAGCGCCGTAACAAAATCCCGACCGCCATATCCACCGCGGCACCGATGAACGTGGCGCCGCAACTGGTGTCCACAAATCCGTAGGGGCACGGCATGCCGTGCCCACTCCGTCACGGCCGGTTCGGTTAGACGTAGTACCGCACAATGCACTCCGCCACGCAGCTCGGCTTCTCTGCGCCTTCGCAAGCAATCGTCATCCCGAAGGTAGCCTCAAAAAATTCCGCGGACTCTTTCAGCCCTTGCAGCACAACCGTCGCCCGAATCCGCGAACCCACCTTTACCGGAGCCGGGAAGCGTACCCGATTTAATCCGTAATTCACCGCCAACTTCACGCCGCCGGAGATCTGAATCACGTCCTTGGTAAAGTGGCTGATCAAGGATAGCGTCAGAAATCCATGCGCGATGGTCGTGCCGTAGGGAGACTCCGCGTTAGCTCGCGCCGCATCCAGATGGATCCACTGCCGGTCTTCCGTAGCCTCGGCAAATTGCGCCACGCGTTTCTGCGAAATCTGCAACCACTCCGAGACGCCGATCTCCCGGCCCACAAATTGCCTAAGCGCCTGCGGATTTTCAACGACGAAAGGTGGCATTCATGACTCCGTGAGAAAACGCAAATCGCCATTCGCTTGTGCCACGAAGGGACAAATCTAAATGCCGGAAAGCCTGTAAATGACGTCCTAGTCGTTCAATCAATGCGAAGCCGCAACCGCTTTCTTGCCCTTCGACAATTCCAGTTTCGCGATGGATTCCACGTGCACTTCATCCGGCCCATCCGCCAACCGCAGCGTCCGCGCCATCGCCCACGCGCTGGCCAAAAACGTGTCTTGCGAAACGCCCGCGCCGCCGTGCGCCTGAATCGCTCGGTCGATCACGCGCAACGCCACATTAGGCGCCACAACTTTAATCATGGCAATTTCCGATCGTGCCGCCTTGTTTCCCACGGTATCCATCATGTACGCGGCCTTCAGCGTCAGCAGCCGCGCCTGTTCAATCTCCATTCGCGAAGCGGCAATGTCCGCGCGAATCGTACCCTGTTCCGCGAGCGGCTTTCCGAATGCCGTGCGCTCCTGCACCCGCTTGCACATGGCTTCCAGCGCCCGCTCCGCGATGCCAATGCACCGCATACAATGATGAATGCGTCCAGGTCCGAGGCGCCCCTGCGCGATCTCAAATCCGCGCCCTTCGCCCAGCAACATATTCGTAGCCGGCACGCGCACCTTCTCAAAATAGATCTCCGCGTGCCCGTGTGGCGCATGGTCGTAACCAAACACCGTGAGCATCCGGATGATCTTCACGCCCGGCGTATCCAGCGGCACCAGAATCATCGACTGCTGTTTGTGTGTCGCCGCCGAAGGATCCGTCTTGCCCATCAAAATCGCGATCTTGCACCGTGGATCGCCTGCTCCAGATGACCACCATTTCTTGCCATCGATCACGTAGGCATCGCCGTCGCGCACAATGCGCGTCGCGATATTCGTGGCGTCCGAGGATGCCACGTCCGGCTCCGTCATCGCGAAGCACGACCGAATCTCTCCCGCCAGCAGCGGCTTCAACCATTTTTCTTTTTGTGCGGCGGTGCCGTAACGCGCCAGCACCTCCATATTTCCGGTGTCCGGCGCCGAACAATTGAACACTTCCGGCGCCATGTGGCTGCGCCCCATGATTTCGCACAGCGGCGCGTACTCCAGGTTCGTAAGGCCCGCGCCATTTTCATCGGCTGGCAAAAACATATTCCACAATCCGGCAGCCCGCGCCTTTACTTTCAGCTCTTCCATAATGCGCGTGGGCTTCCAGCGGTCGCGGTCAATTTCTTCGTGGAAGCGCTCTTCATTCGGATACACATGCGCATCCATGAAACGCTGCAACCGTTCTTGAAATTCCTTAGTTTTCGCGCTGAGTTCAAAATTCATTGGAAACTCCTATTTCCCCGTATATTTCCAGTATTCGTTTTCCGGAGATTATTTTCCGGTAAAGGCCGGCGGCCGCTTCTCCACGAAATGCGCCACGCCTTCCTTGAAATCTTCGCACTGCAAACTCGCCACCATTTCGCGTTCGGAAATGTCGAAAGCCTCACCGAGGGGCTGGAACATTGCGTCGTACACTTGCCGCTTCATCACGCGCAGCGATCGCGGACTGACCGTCGACGCCATCTCCGCGGCATACTTCTGCACCGCTTCGGCAAAAGTTGCTTGCGGCAAAACCTGATTCGCCAAACCCATGCGAAACGCTTCGGCAGCATCGATCATGCGTGCGCTGAACAGCAGATCCAGCGCATTGGCATGGCCTACCAGGCGCGGCAGCATCCACGCCATGCCATACTCGGCGATCAATCCGCGCCGCGCAAACACCGTTCCGAAGCGCGCGGCATCCGAAACCAGGCGCACGTCGCAGTACAAAGCAATCACCATCCCCAAGCCCACGGCCACGCCGTTGATGCCGCCAATCACAGGCTTACTCAGCCCCGGGAAGTAGGAATATTTCTTCTGAAAATCCGCCCGCACACCAGCGTTCTCGCTGCGCCCTTCGCGCAGTTGCGCGCGCTTAGCCTCGTCGATGCCTTTCTCCGCGATAGCGCCCAATAGCGAGATGTCCGCGCCAGAGCAGAATCCACGCCCCGCGCCGGTTAGTATGATCACGCGGACGCCGTCGTCCTTGTCCGCTTCGTGCATGGCGGCGCGCACTTCCCGCTCCATGATGGCGGTCCAGGCGTTCAGTTTGTCGGGCCGGTTCAGCGTGATGGTGGCCACCCGGTCGGTGACCTGGTACAACGTCTCTTGGTTTGGCATGGTGCGCCAGATTATATACCGTTGCGAACGCGATGGTAACTGTCATCTGTGCGTTACTATCGCGTGCTATTTTGTGCCGCTCAGATGGCGCAGTGCGGCTTGCGCGGCTTCCACGCCGTGAAACTGCGCCTCTTCAAAAATCGAAATTCCACTCAGGTCGGAGTTGGCAAATAAAATTCGCCCATCGCGCCGCTTTAGTCCAGCGCGCTCAGCGGAAAAGATTGCGCCAACCGTGGGTCGCACCATGGCGTGACCCATGCGCATGACATCGATGCGCGAAACGCACTGCCGAATGTCCCAGTGCACGCGCTCAAGGTCGCGGAGGATGGCTTCCTTCCAGTAGCTCCAATCCTTTTCCAGAAGCAACGCCCGGTTTTGCGACGGCGCGCCATCCGCCAGTGCCCAATAGAACGTCCAAACCGTACGATCGATGTGCGAGCGAACGCTTTGGTGCATCGCGTCGACATACCCGAGCGTCGGAGAATCCATAAAAACGGTGTCCCAGGCCGGCTCCGCGCCGCGCGATTCCGGCAAACGCTCGAGAGTCAGGTTTGCCGTCAGCCATGGCGAATAAACAAAGTTCGTGAGTGGCTCGAATCCCTCGACAATGTACGGCGCCAGAAATGTTGGCGCGGAAAAAATTACAAATTCCGCCTGATATTCGGTGTCGCCCGCGAAGACGCTCACGCCGCGCTGCGAAGGCGCAACCCTGTGGACCATCTGACCGGTGCGCACATGCTCCCCAACGCGTTCCAGCAACCGTTTGGTGATCCAGCCGTTTCCCTCCGGCCAGGTGAGCGGACCTTTCTCTTCCGCTTCACGCGAGGAAAAATAATGAACGCCGGCCCACGCCGAAGTATCTTGCACCAGCGCGCCGTAGTCATCGCGGCAAGCATAATTCATATACCAATTCACAAGCCGCGAATCGAAGCCTTGACTCTTCAGCCAGTCGGCAAACGATATGCGATCCAGACCCGCGAATTTGTTGGAGTAACCAATTTCGAGCGGAATCGTAAACGCACCCGTGGATCGATATTTTGCGAAGGTCTCTGCTAGCCGTTGAAACTGTTCGCGATCTTTCGGCGTCAGCCCAATGGCTGGTTCAATGCCCTCTTGCCAGCGCCCATAAAGGAACAAGCGCTCCTGCGGTGCGAACGCGAGGTAGCGTTCTTCCCATTGGCCGTCTTTCAGCACACCGAGATCCGTGAACAGTTCTCGTACGTACGTCGCTTGCGGCCCCGGCACCGGCACATAGTGCGCGGCCCACGGATACGCGGTGATTTCGTTTTCTCCCCAGCGCGCGTTTCCTCCGGCCCGCTCATTCATTTCGAGAAGCACGAAATCGTGGAAGTCACTCTTTTGTAATCGCCACGCGGCGCTCAATCCGGAAATGCCGCCGCCAACGATGACAACGGGAATCTTTACCGTTCGCGTAGGCGGAGAAAAGGAAGCGCGGTCGCGCAGCAGATGTCCGGCCGCGGCAGATTCATTTACGAAGGAGCCTGCGAGCTGTTTTTCACTTTTGAGCGAGAGACCAATCAGCGCGGCGCTTCCGCAGGCAAGAAACTCGCGACGACTGAAACTCAATGACTGATGTCCTTCCAGTCGTTTTCGTAAGCCCGCACCAAAACCTGCGTGTTCAGCTGATTCGCCGGCATCGGCAGCGGAGCCATGTCTGGAGGAAAGTGGAAGAGCAGCGGAATGCCTTCCGGGCGGAGAAAGCGCAAGCCTGAGGGGATAGACGCGGGCGGCAGATAGTCGTGCGTGCCAGCCAGGACAAAACCCCACTCCCCAAATGAGGGGACGTAAACGTGATAGGGGAAAGTCTGCAGTCCCGCTTGATGCAGCGTTTCAGCGATGCACCAAAAAGAATCCCGCGCAAACATCGGAGAAGTGCTTTGCACCACCAGGAAACCCTGCGCGCTCAGATGTCGCGCCACCGCGCGATAAAACGCCGTGGTATACAACTTGCCCAGCGCGTAGTTCGTGGGATCTGGAAAATCAATCACGATGAAATCAAAACTTCCCGTGCTCTGATCGACCCACGGAAAGGCATCCGCGTTAATCACCTGCAAGCGTGGCGACAGCAAAGAATTCTGGTTCAGGCCCGTAAGCATCGGCTGCGTGGAAAACAGCTTGGTCATCTCCGGATCTAGATCCACCAGTGTGATTTTTTCGATTTGCGGATATTTCAGAATTTCCCGCACCGCCAGGCCGTCGCCACCGCCGAGCACCAGCACGGTGCGTGGAGCGGAAATCGCCGCCAGACCGGGGTGCACCAGGGCTTCGTGATAGCGATATTCATCCCGCGAACTGAACTGCAAGTGGCTGTTGAGAAAAAGCCGCAGGTCATCTTTAAAGCGCGTCAGCACGATGTGCTGGTAATGCGTGTCTCGCGCGAAAATAATTTCGTCGGCATAAATATTGTCTTCCGCGGTCGCGGTAATCTGCCGGGCTTTCACCAGGCCAACGGTCAGCACGCACACCACCAGCACGCAGGCCGCGCGCAGGCTGGTTTTCTCCATCAGGTGGCGCGCAAATAGATAGGTAGTCCACAACGCGACCGCCGCGTTGATCAACCCAAAAAATAAAGCCGAACGAACCAATCCGAGGTGCGGCACCAGAAGAATAGGAAACAACAGAGAAGCGCCGAGAGCCCCCAGATAATCAAACGTGAGCACGTGGGCGATAACATCGCGAAAGGTGTAGCGGTCTTGCACGATCCTCATCAACAAGGGAATTTCGAGGCCCACGAGAACGCCCATAACAATGACCAGCGCGTACAGCACCAACTGAAATCCCTGTGTAAACGCGAAGGTCAGCATCAGCAATGCCGAGGAAAATCCTCCCACCAGCCCCAGCATCAATTCAATCCAGATAAATCGCTGCACCAGGCCCTTGCTCAAGTAGCGCGAAATGGCGCTACCCAGGCCCATGGCGAATAGATACGTGCCAATCACCGTGGAAAACTGAAACACGCTGTCGCCGATCAGATAGCTGGCGATGGTGCCGGCGATCAACTCATAGATCAGCCCGCACGCCGCGATCAGCAAGACGGTGAGAAACAGCAGGATGCCCATGATTTTTCAGTGAATCGCAGACGCGATGATGATGCAAATGCCGATGGACATGGCGCCCACAAGAATTGCCAGCGCCATGTTGTGCTCCTGCACGATTTCCTTCCAAAGGTGATAGGGCGTGAGCTTGTCCATGATGATGAAAGCGAGCACAAAGATAAAAATCCCGATAAATGTAAACACTAGGGCGCTGATTACATTTGCGATGGGCACGAGCATATTATTTCCCTCCTGTGTAGTGATGATAGAAACCGTAAACGGAACGATAGGAACCGGGATTGTCGCGCACTGAGTTCGGCACATTTTTCAGCTGGTTCATAGGCGTCATGCTCCAGCCGCGATATTGCGCGAAAGCCGTGGTGCCGAGAATCAAGAGGCCGTAAACAAGATAGAGCTTGCGAAACATCAGCTGTTCTCCGTACGAATGATGGGTGTGGGAGGATGATCGCTCTCCGACCATCGCGAGCGTTCAAAGCTGGCGGAACGCCAGGTGACAATGATGACGGGAATCAGCAACGCCAGAAACGCCAAGCCGTAAAAAGAAAATACCGGGACGTCGCGCTTCACCGACACATTGTAGGAAATGTACGGATGCAGCGGAGCGACCTCCGGCTCGATGCGCAAGTAATACTTGCCCGCGGGAACGCTGGGGACGACGACCGCATCGTGCCTACTCCCTTCCGACCAACTGCCATCGCTATCGTAGCCGGAGTAATAGCTGATCTCGCGGCCAAAGTCCCAAGCCTGGCCGGTGTCCTGGTTGATGAGCGCGAAGTTGAGATAGATCCAGTTGTTTTGCACGTTGGCGGTGGTGGCGACTTCCACGTCGGAAGTGCGCCCGGTGAGCTCGAAGACGTCGGTGACGAAAGAAGCTTCGCCATTTGAGAGACCGGAAGCGATTTGGTACGAAGAGCTGAAGACCGGCTCTTTTTTGGACATGGCGTCGAACACAATCATCAAGATCACCAGGGCCAGTGCGAACGCGGCAAAAGTCTTCCAGATGCCCCCGAATTTTTCGCTGAACGGCGAAGGCTGATTTTCGTATACGCCGATGGCTTCCGGCGGGCTCCCCGAAAGACGAAACGTCGTCCAAATGTCGTGGCCGGTCATGTATTCGCCGATGGACCAGGTGATTTCGCCGGCCATCACTTCACGCGATAGCACACGCGGCGGATGCACGTAGTCCGTCACCTGCGCGCGTTCGCCGACACGCACTTGCCACGGAAATTCACCGAGCACGGAATCGGTGTTGGCGTCGGAGGTCTGGAAGTGGCGGTATATTTCGCCGAGATAGTTCGCTTCGGAGGGAATGCTCATGCGGGAGTCGACGACGGGCAGCGCTTTGCAAACCGAAATGTCGTTCCAGTGGCCCGAATATTCGGACAAATAGCGAAAACCTTTGTAGGGATTGAAAAGCAAATACTCCCGCCAGGAATAAGTAATGCCGTCGACCTTAATGCTGCGTCGCTCGAAGCCGATGACTTCGTAGTCCACGCCGCGCAGTTTGCCGCGCGAGCCGAGAGGAATTAATGGACGCTCGTCAGAAACGATTTTTTCGAACTTTTGCAGGATTTGCAGCTGGGGATCTTTGGCGTCCAGGATGGCGTGGCAGCTTTCGCATACCACCGCGGAGGCCTGGCCGAGCGCGCGCAGGGTAATGGCCGCGCCGCATTGCGGGCAATTTACCGCTTTGGCTTGCGGTTTCGGAGGCGGCGGTAGCGATGGCGGATTTGTGCTCATCACCAGCCCTCGAAGTTGCGCAGATTTTTCAGCTTCAGATCCTCGAACTCCACGAACTCGCCCAGGTACAGCGCAGGTTGCTCATCACTGTAGTCCAGCGTGGCGAATTTCTTGCTCTCCGTGCGCAGGTCGGCAAACGTAATGTTGCCCTTGTCCCAGAATTTGAACGGCAGTTCGCCCTGCACGCCGCGAAAGTGCGCATCGGTGATTACGCTGAGCGTGTAGGTGACGCCGTTCCAGGAAAATTGTTGCTGCGGTTGCAGCTGCGCCGCCGCCGGCAGTTTTTGGCCGCTGGCCAAAAACGAAACTGCATACTCTTCTTGCGCGTCGGAAAGCCAGCCGCTGGTGCCGTCGTTGAGCATCAGATGCCATTCGTTCCAGCCGCCTTGTTCGTACTCATACAAAATTCTGCCGATGACCACGAATGCTTTTTTGTTGTAAATACCTTCAGTGTTCAGCTGGATGGGAGAAATATCGGGCGGCAAGTCGGCCACCTGGCCGATCTTTGTTAAATCCAAATCGGTGCGCACCAGGACGCTTTTGCAGAAATCGCAGACTGTCTGCACGCTGCTGGACCATTTGAAAACGATTTTGGCGCCGCAATTCGGGCAAGTGGCGACGGGCTGCGTCATGAGCCAATCCTCACGGCCGTCCGAACAAAACTGCGCGGCTTATTCATTCGCCGCCCGCGTATCGGCGATTCCGTAGGGACGCTGCAGTCTGCGCACGGAAACTTCACGCGCGCCAAAGCGTCTGCGGAGTTCCGCATCGAACGCCCATTCCGCGCGGGGCACGCAGCAAAACAAATTTAGACAGAGCGAAGCGTGTTCCGGAAAGGTGTGACACGCCAGATGCGATTCGGAAAGCAGGCACAAGCCAGTGATCCCGCCGCTGCCTGGAAAGGGATGCCACAGCGGCGCGCCAATCGGACGAAGGTTTAAATCGCTGATCAAGGAATCGAACAGCGCTGCGAGTCCGCGCTGATCTTTCAGCAATGCCGCGGAACATCCCCAAGCCTCGACGACCCATTCGACGCCATGCATAGATGTGTTGTCGCTAGACTCGTTTTGACTATCCTTGTGGCTTGCCGCATTCCGGACAAAACTTACTGTTGCGCGGGATGGGCTTTCCGCACTCCTGGCAAAATTTAGTTTCCGTGGAAGCCGCCGATGACGCCGCTGCCGCGGTCGGTCCTGGCGCGCCACTTTCCGACGTGGTGGATTTTTTCACCGCGTCCATCATCGCTTGTCCCATGGCCACACCCGCGCCGAGCCCAGCGCCGACGCCCACGCCGCCACCACCTTCGTTCCCCGCCGCGATGGGAATCGATTGCGCCACCTGATACTGCGTGTACTTTCCCATGTCGCCGATCATGTTCATGCTGATGCGCTGATCCAGAATCTTCTGCAGCTCGTCCGGTAGCGAAAGGTTCTCCACCACAAAATTGTCGAGGGCCAGGCCGAACTCCGCCAGCGCCGGGGTCATCTGCTCTTTGATTTTTTCGCCCAGCGCGGCCTGGTTGGCGGCCATGTCCAGGAAGGGAATCTGGCTCACCGCGAAAGTGTCCGTCATCTTCGCGACGATGGTGTTGCGGAGTTGGCCTTCCAAATCCTCGACGCGGTACAAATCGCGCGTGCCGCTGACCTTGCTATAAAAAGTTTTCGCATCGTCCACGTGATACGCGTAAATCCCAAACCCGCGAAGACGAATGGCGCCGAACTCCTTGTCACGGATGGTGATGGGATTTTGCGTGCCCCAGTGCTGGTCGGTTTGCATGCGCGTGGAAAAGAAATACACGTCGGACTTGAATGGCGACTGAAAGGCCTTGTCCCAGTTTTTTAGGTACGTCAGGATCGGCAGGGTTTGCGTATTCAGCGTGTATAGGCCGGGGCCAAACGCATCCGCGACTTTTCCTTCGTTCACGAACAGCGCCTTTTGCGAGTCGCGAACGGTCAGCTTGCCGCCGTTTTGAATTTCGCGGTCTTGCATGGGATAGCGGTAGGCAAGAATGCCGTCCTCCGGTTCCACCCAATCAATGACATCAATGAATTGCTTGGAAATAAAATCGCGGAGACTCATCCTCGACCTCGCTCCCTTGCCGACACAATGTCAAGATGCAGCGTCACGATGCCGTCACACAGCAAGTTAGAGCGATGCTACGGTGCAGTTTCCGCACTGTCAACGTATAAGCGTTTCCCGGTTTTGCGTGGCGTAGCAAACTAGGTACAATTGCAGCGCCGTTAGTGACATTCATCTTTATGCGACTATCGTTTCTTGCTGGTCGGCTGCGACTGAGGCGGACCAAGGTTAAAAGTCGCAGCGGGAGGCTCCATGCCGTTCACGGAAAATCAAGGCGCGAAACTTTATTGGGATGAACAGGGCTCCGGCGAGCCGCTGCTGCTGATTATGGGACTCAGCTATGCCTCGAACATGTGGCATCGCAGCCGCCCCGGCTTGGCGAAAAAATATCGCACCATCGCGCTTGATAATCGCGGTGTGGGCCAGAGCGATTCGCCGCCGGGAGTTTATCCCATCGCGTTGATGGCTGCGGATGCCGCGGCGGCGCTGGATGCGGCAGGCGTCGAAAGCGCGCACGTATTTGGCGTGTCCATGGGCGGCATGATCGCCCAAGAATTTGCGCTCAACTATCCGCACCGCGTGCGTTCGCTGATTCTTGGCTGCACGGCGAGCGGCGGGCCCACCGCCGTGCAAGCCGACCCCGAAGCGCTGCAAGCCCTAATGCGGCAGGGCATGACTCCGGAAGAATCCACGGAAGCCATCATTCCATTTATCTACGACGCGGCAACGCCGCGCGCCCGCATCGATGAAGACATGGCCGTTCGCATGAAGTGGTATCCCACGCTGCATGGGTACATGGGACAGCTGCAGGGCATCATGAGTTGGGAAGCGTACAGCCGCCTGCCGCAAATCACCGCGTCTACGCTGGTGGTGCACGGCGAAACGGATCGCCTGGTTCCCGCGGCGAACGGCAAATTGATCGCCGCAAGTATTCCGGGCGCGAAATTGGTGCTGATACCGAATGCCAGCCACATTTTCGAAACCGATCAGCCAGGTGTTGCGGAACGCGCTATTCTGGAATTTCTCGTCGCGCAGAGCAGCTTGACACACCATACCGGAGCCTGAAGCTTGGTAGCCGAGAAATAATTTTAGGTTTGCTGGACTTTCGCTTCTGCACAGACAACGCCATTGGAATAGGTGTTTTTCACTGTAGGTGCTAGATGATGTAGTCCCTGCGGATGCTTCTCTTCCCGAAAATTCCGTTTTGCGTGCACTTCGTAGTCTGCTGCAAGACGCGTTCGATTTGAAGCCAGTAGACTACACGGCTCCGCAGTGTTCGCCTACACAGTTTGGGGTTTAAGGAGTTTCTTGGATTCCAAAATGTGCACTAACCCAAATCGTTGAAGTCCGTGCTCACCAATCCCACTAAATTGCGGTTTTTGGCCAAGCGGAACGCCGTACGATGAGGTTTTGCTGCACGCCAAAAACGTTTCAAGGTAACATATTGCCAAGAGCGGGCCTGTAGCTCAGCGGTTAGAGCAGCGGACTCATAATCCGTTGGTCCCAGGTTCAAATCCTGGCGGGCCCACCAATTTAATTAACGCAACTTCGCGCGCTACGCCCATGTTCACGCGGTTTCAAGGCTTACCCGTCGGCCGAAACGCGTCCGTCGGATCCAGGTAGCATTGCTTCCAAAACTCTTCCTCGGGCAGTGATCCTCCCGCCAGTTGTTTAACGCTTTCCAGGGTCGCCCCGATGATCCCTCCATCGGCGGAATCGTAAATTACCACCACCCCGTCCACTTCTGGTTCGCCTTCCGCGGCAGAAAATTTGCGCAGCAGCGTGGCAGCGAAAGCCAGCTTCGCGCGCGCATCAGTTTCTTTGGCGTCCTGCGATACCGGTTGCACGGTATAAATCTTTACTTTCTTCCCCTTCAGGTTTTCCCAATCGCCGGGAAACATGCTGGTTTCCTCGCGCTCCACGCGGAACGGAGTAGCCGCTTCTTTCGCAGCCGCAGCTTGATCTTGTGCATTGATCCTTGCCAAAATGAAATCTGTTAATTCCACGCTGCTGCGCCGCACGTACCCGCGCGAAACCCCGGAAATCCCCACGTGCAGCCAAGCCCCATCGGACTCCAAGTATTCAAATTCATCTCCGGCCGCCGCCATGAACAGCACCCGTGAACCTTCCGCGGGCCGCGCCAGCAGCGGCGTTCCGGATTTTTTCACCGCAACCAGATTCAGCGGATGCGCCTGGTTCTTCTGAATTTCCTGCAATTCCTGCAATTGTCCGCTCAATTGTTGCTCACGCTTTTCTGCGTCCTGCCTTTTCGCCCGCGTCTCCACCAGTTCGTCGTTCCGCGGCGCTTCCGTCGCCTTCGGGGTGGTCGTCAATTGCGAGACCCCTGGCACTCCGGAAAGATCCAGTTTCGCCTTGGGCGCCGCAATCCCCGAACTTCCCCCTGCGTACGCCGGGTGTGGCGGTGCAGTTCCCAGTTTTTCGTCCAGCCGGTCCAGCAAATCAAACTCCAGCCGCCCGTTCGACGCCAAAACTTCGTAGCCCGATTTCGAGGGATCGGGATCCGCATACCACGCCGTTATCTTTGCTCTCACCTGCACAACCGTACCGCCGCGCGCGCCGCTTCCGGGAAACAACTCAATCTCCAGTTGGTAAAACGCCCGTTCGTACCGGCCAACGGGCTTAGGCGTTGCCGCGACAAACCCTTCGATGGTCGGCAGCTTTTGTCCCGCGTACGCGCCTATTTCCTTCAACGCCTGGTCCACTTCTGCCTTCGTCTTGGCAAACGTCCGCGCATAGGGCATCGCCACTTCTTGCGCGCCCATCGCATTCGTCAGTGCGAACAGCACTAGAGCGATTCCCAGCCAAATTTTCGAAATACGCGTGTGCCTGAGAGCTTGAATCAAGGAATCGTTTCCAGTTGATCGATGGGCAGCCATCCGCGTTGACCATCAGCCTCTTCGATTCCCAGCCAATACGGCGTAACGATCACGATGGCCACCTCCGTGTACGCCGCCAGTGGCGCGATCGTGGCCGCTTCGCGAAATGGCGCCGCTTTCAAGTCCGCACCCGGGGCTTTCACTCGCCGATCCACTTCGCGACGCAACTTTTGCACCCGCTCCTGAAGGTCCTTCACCGATTCTTGCGCGTTAGCCAGCCTGGTGGTTTCGTCTTCGCGCTGCTGCAGGTAGTTGTGTCTTACCAACTCCGCGCTGTCCCGTCGCTTCTTGGCGTCTGCCGCTTCTTGTTCGTTGAACTGTATGGCCAGCAGCCGGTCCTGAATCACTTTGAATTCCGCGGCTTCCACCGTGCCGTCAGAAATGTGATAGGTGCGGTGCGCTTCCTCCACATAGACCGCGTCGATCCGCAATCGCGAGCGATCTCCTGTCAAGGTGATCAGTACAAAGCGCACCACGATAGTGCCCTGATCCGCGCTTTCCAGGAAATGGCGCGGCGCGATAGCTTGTGTTCGTACCTTGTAGAAAACCTGTCCCGGCCCGGTCCATGGCTCGAAAAACTTTGAAGAGCTTTCCTCCGTTGCGCCCTCCAGCGTCTGTTGCTTGTCGTAAATGTAGGTCCCGTGGATGGTCTGGTCTTCCAGGTCGAATTTCAGTGCGTCCATTACATCGCGGGGAGCCGCCTCCAGCTCCTTCACGAACCCTGGTCCTTCCACGCGCTCTTTCCCGGCGCTCGCCAGGCATCCAACAAGAACCGCAAAGCCCAGAATTAAGGCTTTCCGCCCCCATTCAGCAGTTAATTTCCCAAGAAGCTGCACATTTTGACTATTAAAGTTCATCATAAGAAGCCGTCAACTACATCGCCAGCTCTCGTAGATACCCCGAATCGTCACCCGCTGTCAAATTTCGCCGCCTGCAAACGCCGTTTAATCAACGTTGTTTACCCCGACAAAAATATTTTTGCATGAATAGAAGAAAACTCTTGCATTCGTATTTTTCCAGCAGTAGGATTTGCGCGGTTCAGGGACTTGGGGATTTTGCCGCAGCTTTTTCTCGTGAAAAGTGGCGGCGATCTTCTATGGGCGTGGTGTCACTACTAACTTCCGGTCAAACGGACGAATATCGGACACGCAAGTTGTCCGCTGTTTGTGTTGTCCTCGCCTCCATCCTTGATCTGCGCCGTCCGGCGCAGAAACCGACCAACCAAATTGTCTCGCACTTCTCACGCGCAGGAGGCGGTATGCACTCTGTCGATGCTAGCAGTCTGACGAGAAAGTCATTTCGTGTCGGTCCATCTCTCCTAGGTACGTTCCTGACTTTCGCTTTCCTGCTCGCGGTCGGCTACCCCTCGTCGGCGGCCCCTCTTTCCGCCATCAAGGTCCACGCGCTGCCGGCCTTCGCGCGGAAATACGGGTTGCCCTGCTCCTCCTGTCATCTCGCGTGGCCCATGCTTAGCCCCTTCGGCCAAGCCTTCAAAGACAATGGCTACCAACTGGGCAACGACCGGGATGCCCCCATCTATCAAAGTCCTGCGTATTGGCCAGTAACTTTCCGCATCACGCCGATCTGGCATCGCGAAAACGAAACCAATGCCGGAGTAGATAGCGCCACTGCTCCTGGCGGCCAGACCGAAGCCAGTCTAACCACGCACGGTTTCGACTGGAGCGGCCTCGACTTCCACACCGGCGGCACGCTGGCCAAAAACGTCTCCTTCTATGTTTTGCCTTCTTCGGATAACACCGGAGCTTTTCATTTTGAAACCGTCATGGCCCGCCTCGATAATTTGGCCGGCACTACCTGGCTCAACGTCAAGCTCGGCAAATTCGAACTTGATAACCTTTTGTCTGAGAAGCGCATTCTCACGCTGACCAATGTCGCCGGCGTCTATACCAACTATCACTACCAGCCGCTCACCGAAGTCGCTTCGCCGGGCGCCATTCCGTTCGTGTTCGGAATCGGCGATAACCAAGACGGGCTGGAAGTCATGGGACATTCCAAGGATGATCGCACCCGTTACTCGGTAGCCTTGCTTAGTTCCAACGACGGCACGCCGGGTTTGCCGACTTGCCGTTGTTATGCCACCTTCCTCACCGCTAGTCAGGCCTTTCAGGTCGGGAGCCTCGGTCTACAGCGCATCGGCGCATTCGACTACATCGGCGAATGGCCCACCTATTATCAATTCACGCAGGGTGGCAACGGTGTCGCGGGCACCGGCATTGGTAACAAGAGCTACTACCGCGCCGGTTTGATCGGCCAGTTCTTTATTAAGAAGTACGACCTCACTGCGATGTATTTTCATAGCTCCGATAACGCCTACCTGGGTACCGGCACTCCAGCGAACCAGCCCCTTCCGGTAGGAGCGCAGAAGCCCGTTTGGAATGGCGGCTTGTTTGAAAGCCACTATACTTTCAGCCCGCAGTTTATCTTGATTCAACGGGTCGAACTCGTTCGCATGTCTCAGCAGGCCTTTCAGATTGGCGGTGGCCCTGTCTATGTCCCAGGCAGCGACGAAGTTCCCAGCGCCAGTTTTGGCAACGAGAACGTATACGCCATCGCCGGGCGCTACTACCCGTTCATCTCCAGCCGCGCCGGTTTCGCGTTCCACGGCGAATATGCCTTCAGCCATCAGAGCGGTGCCTCGCCGGTGACTGGTCGTAACCTCGACTTCAGTAGCTTGCTCGCTGGCTTTGACTTCGCGTTCTAAGGATGGAGACTATGCGAAAAATAAACATTTCAAAGTTGTTTGTAGTCATCGCCATCCTCCTGGCTACCCCGCTGCTGGGCTCGGCGCAGGATGAGTCGCATATCGGCAAGGTTACCGGGAACGAAGGCCGTGGCAGGCAGTTCTACTTCCGCTACTGTTGGGGCTGTCACGGCTTCCGCGGCAACGGCGACGGAGAGAACGCGCCATATCTAAACATTCTTCCACGCAATTTCGTCGCCGCCAGCTTCAAGTGCCGTTCTACGCCCACTGGCACGCTGCCCACCGATGAGGATCTCTTCAACTCCATTCGCCGCGGCTTCGTCAACACCAACATGCCGTCATGGATCACCCTTACCGACCAAAACCGCGCCGACCTGATCGCGTTCATTAAGAGTTTCTCGCCGCGTTGGAAGACGGAGAAGGCCGGCACGCCCATTAACGTCCCTGCGGAAACGCCACTAACGGTGCAGAGCATTCAGCACGGCCAGCAACTCTTCCAGAAACTCGAATGCTGGAAGTGTCATGGACAGGAAGGCCGCGGCGACGGGCCGTCCGCCTCCACGCTCACGGACAGTAACGATCAGCCCATTCGCCCCTATAACTTTGCCGCCGGTTCCCGCTTCAAGTGCGGCACCACCAACCACGATCTTTATAAGATTTTCATGACCGGTCTCGATGGCACTCCGATGCCTTCATTCGCCGACGTGATCAAGCCGGAAGAGGCATGGGATCTCGTCCACTATCTCCGCACCTTGCAGATTCGGCACAACAGTCCGGAGTTGGCGCTCTGGCTCACCACCAAAGAGGGCGCCGCGATTGTCAGCGCACAGAGAGTTTCCGGCACCCCCACGGGTTCCGGTGTGAATCAATAAGATTGCTTGGCATTCATCTTCAGGAGGAGCGCATGACCCTTAAGCACGTGTTTTTGGCTGCTCTAGCCACGCTTGCCGCCGTCACTTTGACCGCCGCGGGTCCAGGCTCGGGCACCATCACCGGGAAAATTACCTACGATGGCACGCCTGCGAAACAAAAGCCCATCGACATGTCCAAAGAACCCAGCTGCGCTTCGCAACACCCGACGCCGATCACCACCGAAACCGTGGTCACCGGTCCTGGCAACACTCTGGAAAACGTCGTGGTGTACATTTCTGCGGGCGCGCCCGACGAAGCTGCACCATCGGCCCCCGTAAATTTTGATCAGAAGGGCTGCCAATATGTTCCGCACATGCTGGCGTTTCAGACCAATCAGGAGTTGAAGATCTCCAACGATGATCAGACTTCTCACAATATTCATCCGCTCGCCAAAATTAACCAGGAGTGGAATAAGTCGCAGCCTCCGGGTACGCCTCCTATCATTGCGAAATACGACAAGGCGGAGATGATTCACGTAAAGTGCAACATTCACCCCTGGATGAGCGGCACTTTCGCGGTTCTTAAGAACTCTCATTATTCCGTCTCGGATAAAGACGGCAATTTCAAACTCCCCAATCTACCGCCGGGCAAGTACACCATCACCGCGTGGCACGAACCAGACCAAGAGATGACCCAAGACGTGGAAATCTCCGGAAGCGAGACCAAAACCGTAAGCTTCGTGTTCAAACTGAAACCCTACTGAGTTTCATTCGAACGGCGACCCGCTTTGGCAACGGTACGTAGGCAAGCTCTAACCCGGTGAATTGAATTCCCGCGGGAAGCGCGGGCAGACGCGAGGCGCTATGGGCAAATTACTGGCAGTAACGATTATCATCATTGCGATTGCTTCCGCCGTTCCCTTCGTAATGCACACCTGGGAACCTCCTGCGGACGTCTCTACCCACGGTGGACTTATTGACGAGCAAATGGCCGACACCATGATCGAGGCGGGCGTCTCCTTTCTCGCCGCGCAGATTCTGTTGGGTCTCTTCATCTGGCAATTCTCGAAACCGCGCACTGACTCCAAGGTTAAGACCTTTCCCGGCGGCGCCAAGGGCTTGGTTATCGCCGCCATCGTCCTCGTCGGTGTCGAAGTCCTGGCCCTCGGGGCTTTCGGCTCCAAGGCTTGGGCCGCCGTTTATTTCACCCCACCCGCTGCCGACGCTATGCCCGTTCAGGTCCAGGCCGGTCAGTTTGCTTTTTATTTCCGCTACCCCGGCCCAGACGGAAAGTTTGGTCCGCTTCATCCCGAAATGATCAACGAGGGCAACCAAAATCTGTTCGGCCTCGATCCGGAACACGACGTCGAATCACGCGATGATGTGGTAACTGCCGAGATGGCCATCCCCGTAAACAAGGAAGTACATCTCCTTATGCACGCCAAAGACGTCAGCCATTCCTTTTACGTTCCGGCGCTGCGCATCCACCAGGACTTCGTGCCCGGCCTGGACCTTTCGCTGCATTTTACGGCTACCAAGGTTGGTACGTACGAAATCGTCTGCTCCCAGCTTTGCGGCTTGGGTCATTACAACATGCGGGCGTACCTGAAGGTTTTGTCCCAGCAGGACTTTGATGAGTGGATGAAGAAGGAACAGGCTGCGCAATAGCCGGATCCGTTCGGTAGCTCGAGGCCGGCGGCGATATTCATTTACTTCTTTGAGGTGAGCATATGCATGAAACAGCGGCACCTGCGGTAGTTCACGGGCCTCCGACAACCTTCCTCTCGAAGCACGTCTTCAGCTTGGATCACAAGGTCATCGGTCTGCAGTACTACACGCTCGCTCTCGTGGCGGTCGTCACGGGGATGGTGCTTTCCTGGCTGATGCGCATCCACCTCGGCTGGAGCAGTGCTGCCATTCCCGGCTTGCAGGTGCTTTCCCCCAATGGCGCGCCGGGTGGCGTCATGACGCCGGAATACTATCTCCAGTTGATGACCATGCACGCCACCATCATGGTCTTCTTCGTCCTGACCACCGCTCCATTCGCCGCCTTTGGCAATTATTTTCTCCCCATCCAGGTTGGCGCGGAAGATATGCCCTTTCCCCACTTCAACATGATGTCTTTCTGGACGACCTTCACCGCCTTCCTTATTTTGGTTGCCGCCTTCTTCGTCCCCGACGGTCCGCCGCTGTCCGGCTGGACCGCTTACGCACCCCTGAGCGCCATCGGCAAGAACGCCGGACCCGGAGAGGGTACCGGCCAGGTGCTCTGGGCCGCTGCCCTGGGCGTTTTCTGCATCGGACAGTTGCTTGGCTCACTCAATTTTATTTCCACGGTGCTGGACATGCGCACCAAGGGCATGACCCTGGCCCGCCTCCCGGTTACTTGCTGGGCTTGGTTCATCACCTCCTGCATGGGCTTGACCGCGTTCGCTGTGCTCATGCCGGCGACCATTCTGCTGATTCTGGATCACGTGGCGGGTACGAGTTTTTTCATCGCCTCCGGTCTGGTTCTCAACGATCAATTGGTGCCGCATTCCGGTGGTTCCACCCTGCTCTGGCAGCATCTGTTCTGGTTCTTCGGACACCCTGAGGTGTACATCGCCATCGTCCCGGGCATGGGCATCGTCACTCACGTGCTCGTCACCAACATGCGCCGTCCCATGCTCAGCATGAAAGCCATTCTTTATTCCATGTGGGCCCTGGCTTTTCTCAGCTACATGGTCTACGGCCACCACATGTTCGTCAGCGGCATGAACCCCTTCTCCTCGCTGGTTTTTTCCTTTCCCACGCTGATGATCACCATTCCTTCTACAGTGGTAGTGCTTATCTGGATTGGCAGCCTTTATGGTTCCAAGCTGCGTATCAATACCGCTTCGCTCTTTGCTCTCGGCTTCATCTCCATGTTCGTCAGTGGCGGCGTCAGCGGCTTTTTCCTGGCGCAGCCTTCCATCGATATAATGCTCCACGCCACCTATTTCGTCGTCGGACACTTTCACATGGTCATGGGCGTCGCCGCCATGTTCGGCATTTTCTCTGGAACTTATTTCTGGTTCCCCAAGATGACTGGACACATGATGAATGAAACCATCGGCAAGATTCATTTCTGGCTGACCTTCGTTGGCACTTACTGCATCTTTATGCCGTTCCACTATCTTGGCTGGGCCGGAAACGTGCGCCGCTATGCCGCCTTCACCGACGATTTCCTGAAGCCGCTCATCCCAGTGCATCAATTCATCACCGTCGCCGCCATTTTCACGGGCGCGGTGCAATTGCTCTTCATCTATAACCTGATCTACAGCCGCTTCCGCGGGCCTGCCGCTCCCGCCAATCCGTGGGAAGGCACGTCTCTCGAATGGGCCATGCCCTCGCCCCCGCCCTGGAACAATTTTGGCGGCCACGATCCCATCGTCTATCACGACGCCGATCAGTACGGTGTGAAGACCGCTTCTGGCGCCGACTATATTATGCAGAACTCCCCGGAGCAGGCTCTGGGCACTGCGGAGGGCGATTGATCGTCGCGACCCGTGCAACACAAGAGGATCACTTGAGCAACCATGGCCACGACCTTACCGCCTCCTAAACCCGAGCTTCTCTCTTTGCCCGAGCGTCGGCAAAACGGACACTCCGGCGGCGGACAGAACCTTGTTCCCGCGGGTGGCGATCTCCGCGTCACGCAACACTATTCGCCGCCAGCTTCCAGCAGTGCCATCTGGGTCGCCATCGCCGCGATCTGTATGTCCTTTGCCGCGTTTACCAGCGCGCTCATCGTCCGTCAGGGTTCGTCGAACGATTGGCGGCACATCACGCTCCCTTCCGTCCTGTTTCTAAGCACGCTGCTGCTTCTCGCCAGCAGCGTCACTCTCGAAGTCGCTCGCCGTCGCGTAGCCGCTTATATGGGCGGTGCCACTGCGGACATCGCGCCGTCGCGCCTGTGGATGTATCTCACTCTTGGCCTTGGTTTGCTCTTTGTTGCCGGGCAATACGCGGCTTGGCTGCAATTGCGCTCGCAGGGCTTGTACCTAGCCACCAATCCCAATAGCTCGTTTTTTTATGTTTTCACCGCCATCCACGCCGTACACGTGCTCGGCGGACTCGCCGGCTTGCTCCGCGTCATTCGCAAGCTCGGCAACGCTTCGCTGCGGCGCAGCACGCTCGACGCCACTGCGTATTACTGGCATTTTATGGGTGTACTTTGGGTCTACCTCTTTTTGCTGCTGTGGTTGAAAATTTAATGCACTGATCGTTTGGAGGCGCCGTGAGCCATTCGGAAGTAGCTTTGGGCGGACAGCATGCCGGACACCACGTCCCGGTCATGGAACCCTCGCCGTTTGCCGTTCCCGCTAAGAAACTGGCCATGTGGCTGTTCATTATCTCGGACATCATGACCTTCGCCGCCTGCCTGGTGGCCTACGGATTTTTGCGCAACTCCACCGCCAACTGGCCCCGGCCTTTTCAATCTTCCACCATCATCAGTGTCTTGATCATGACCTTCATTCTGATGACCAGTGCCTTGGTCATGGCCATGGCTGTGCGCGCGGCACGTGCCGGCGACCGCCCCGCGGCCTTTCGCTTGAGCATGATTACCCTCGTCGCCGGTTTGCTCTTTACGCTCCTCCACGTTCGCGAATGGTTTGGCATGATTGGTCAGGGCGTCACCTTGTTTAAGAATCCCTGGGGCACGGGACTTTTTGGCGGCGCCTATTTCAGTGTTACCGGCATGGAACTCCTGCACGTCATCGCCGCCCTGATTGCGCTCCTGATCATCAGCCTGGGCTACAAGAGCGGCCGCTACACCGCCGTCGATCTCGAAAATATCGGACTCTTCTGGCAATTCATCAACATCGTCTGGATGTTCGTTGTACCCCTGATTTATTTCATGAACCTCGCCGGCTAAGCGGCCGGCACGGCTAACGCAAAGCATCGCGAAAGGAATTCTGATTATGAGCGCAGCGGAACAGCAAGACGGCCTCGGCAAGTACATCGGCGTTTACATCGGCATGCTGGTGATCACCGGCATTGAATTGTTGATCGCCTCGCGTCATCCCAGCGGCGGCGTGCTTCTCGCCAGCATGCTCATTCTGGCGTTCCTGGGGGCCATCCTCGGAATTCTCTATTTCATGCACCTGGCCACGGAGAATCGCACCGCCATCGTGGCTTTCACGCTTTTTACCGTTTTCGTGCTGGCGGCCACCACCTACGGCTGGACCGACAGCTTCCGCATTCTCTTCGGCGCACCGTTTGCCAAGTAATGCGAAACGTGTAATGCTCCGTCACGAGGTCCGCACATGACGCACCGAAAGCCCAGAACGCTAACAGAGATTTACGCCTCGCTCCGTCTGTCCGCCATCGCCTTCGTGGTTCTGACCTTAGGTACGCTTGCTCCGTCGGCTTTTTCCCAAAACTGTGCCCTCTGCTATACCCAGGCCGCCTCCTCCGGCTCCCGTATGATCGAGGCCTTGCGCAGCGGTATTCTCGTGCTCATCGTCCCGCCCACGTTGATGTGGCTGGTCCTCGCCGCCATCGCTTATTCCAAGCGTAATCAATTCAAACATGCGCATAATCTTCCGAGACCCGCTTCCGATTGGTAGCCTATCGCGTCCGCTCGGCCATCCCCGGCTAGATTCCCTCCTTCTTCATTTCGTTTCGCTTTCCATCTTCCTGTTCATCAGACCGCTGCTGTGCGCCCTCGCGCTGCTTGCCGGCTCTGCCGCGCTGGCGCAAACCTCCGCTAACACGCCTTCCAGAAAGTTTGCTCATGCGCCGCCCGCGCTTCCACTCACGGATTTCTACGTCACCCCCGATCCCTTGCCTCCCGGTAAACCCGGCGCAATTATCCGCTCCGAGCCTTCCTACGACTACCGGCTGTTCTATGAGATCTCCGCCGTGCGCATTCTCTATCACTCCCGCTCCGCAAACGGACAAGACGTCGCCGTATCCGGAGTGGTCCTGCTGCCGGACAAACCTCCTCCTCCCGGTGGCTGGCCTATCATTGCCTGGGCTCATGAATTCACCGGCTCCGCACGCCAATGCGCACCCTCACTCATAACGAACCTCAACGACGGTCCACTCCTCTCCATGTATGTCGGCCTGGGCTACGCCGTCGTAGCCTCCGACTATGCCGGATTGGGGACGGATTTTCCGCATGCCGCTTTCGATATGCGCTCCAACGCACTTGACGTGCTTTACGCCATTCCTGCAGCCCGCGCCGCGCTCTCGCAGCTTGCAGGCAATTGGTTGGTGGCGGGCTACGCTCAGGGAGGTCTTGTGGCCGTCGGCGTTGCCGAAGCCGCCGGCGAACTCGCCGTTCCTAACTTTCTAGGCGCGATCTCTGTTTCAGGCGTGGCCGCACCCGCGCAAATTTTCTCGCGGCTAGCGCAAAGTCCCTCATACGCCACGCTGCTATTCTTGGCTCAAGGTATCGGCGCCGTCTTTCCAGAATTTCGCGCGCAAGACATACTCACCCCTGGCGCCATCCCGCTGTTCCAGTACCTCAGCCAGGCCTGTGACACCAGTTCCGGGCCGCCGCTTCGCGCTGACCAAATGCTGCAGCCCGGCTGGGAAAATAATCGCTACGTTAAAGAATTTTTCGCCAGAAACACCCCAGGTCCAAAGCCCGCGCGTACTCCGTTTCTGGTCATCAGCGGTGACGCCGATCCCGACGTGCCCACGGACCTCACCGTCCACGCCGTGGCCCAACTCTGCAGCCAACAAAATCGCGTCGTCTTCGTCAATTACCCCGGCCTCAACGCCGGCGGCGCACTCCGCAACTCCGTCGGCGAACAAGTTAGTTGGATTCATGCCCGATTCGCCGGTCGTGCTGCCCCGTCCAACTGTCCCTGAAATCGTGCGCACCATTTCTGCTTGCCCAGCCGCGGCAATTCGAGCAACGCGCCTCCAAATGCACGTCTTTCTTGGTACTCAACCTTCGATTTCTTCCTCAAGGCAAATCCAAATCCAGCGAATAAATGTCCGTCAACCCGCGCTCCAGCATCACATACAGCGTTCCATCCTTCCCCACTCCGCTGAAAATGCAATGGCTGGCGCTGGCTCGCAAAATATCTCCAAATCCTGTCACCCGAGACACCTTCCCCGAAGGCCATTCCTTTTTGTACACCGTTTCATCCGCGTCCAGCACGTCCTGAAAATAAACCGAGCCATCCTCACCCCAATAGGGTGTCCCGAGCAGCTCCCCCGAACCGCCTTCACTCCACCGCTCCTTCCGCACGTCGTACAACATCAAGCGCTTTCCCGTTTCGTCGATCGCCGAAATATACCGTCCGTCTGGTGACGAACGCGGCTGACTGAATTCCGCGGAATCGGGTAACTCCTTAAAGAGTCCGGTCATCGGCTCCAGGAAAAACAGCGCATATTCCGGATGCGTACGCAAATTCCGCATACTCACGATGATGCGATGCCCGTCCGCCGACCAGTCTGCGCCCGCCGCTTCCCAATACTTCGGCAGCACCGGGCGCAGCGCTCCGCCATCGGAAGACAGCATGTAAATCTGTCGCGGTTGCCCTGGCCGTGTGCCGGTAAAGAGTATTTGCTCCCCCTTCGGAGACCACCGCGGATCCGCCGCGCGCAGTGGCGGACTCGTAAGCCGCAGCCGTGAAGATCCGTCCGCATGACTGCTCCATAATGACCCATCGGGCCGGTTCACATATACCACCAGATCCCCGTCTGGCGAGACGCTGGCCTCTTCGGCATATGTGCCGATTCCCACCGTCGCGGCGTGCATGCTGGGTGTTTCCACCTTTTGCAACTCCCGCTGCGACCGAAAGCTGAACGCAAATACCCTCGTCCCCTTCTGCGCCGGCACCGCAATTCGCAGGGAATCCGGTCCGCTCGTCAACGGGAACGGGCCATGTTGCGACCGCCGGTACCACGTCCAGGTATCCCGAATTCCCCACAGATTGCATTCGTACTCTTCGCAGCCGGAAAATAAAAAATATCTCCCGTCCGCCGTCCAGGTTCCCGCGGACTGCCGCGGTGGTTGCGCGTTTGGCATCACTACCGGGTGCACTCCGCTGCCGTTAGAGGTCATCTCCCAGATTGATTGCCCAATAAATTGTCCTGCGAGTTGCCCGGCGAATTGCTCTTCCGAATCCCCCGTCTCCACCGTAAAGCGGATCGTCGCGCCGTCCGCCGACCACGCTGGCGACCGGGCCCTTCCGTTTACGTGCGCCAGTTCATGCAACATTGTCCCGTCGCGATGCACGGAATAGAGTTTCGTCCCGCCCACAAACACAATTTGCGCTCCGTCCGGCGACCATGCGGGATCCGACCCCACCGCTTCGCCTAGCCGCCGCGGTTCTCCCCCCTGTACCGGCCACAGCCATAGCGGCATTTCCTCGTCCCGCCCGGTGAATTGTCCGATCACAAATTGCGAGTGATCGGGAGAAATCGCAAAAAGCCGGGTGTTCTCAAACGGCGTCGCCATTTTCTCCGCATTTCCGCCTTCCACCGACGTTTGCATCAGGCTCCAGTGGTCGCCCTCGCGCTCCAGAAAAAAAATTCGCGTCCCATCCGAAACAATCCCGCCCCACTCGTCGATCCGCCCTCCAAAGGTGAGCCGGTTCATGCGATGTACGCTGGGCCGCGGCACCGGATAGACGATGTAAAACAGCAGCCACGATCCAAGCAGAATCGCCAGCGTCAGCAGCAGCGCCTCGAACCAGCGCTGCGCCCGCTCTGCCCGCAGGTGATCCCACTGCGCCATTCGCGCCGCCTCGCTCGCCAGCTCCGGATTCAGCCGCAAGCGCACTTCGATGGAGTCGCTGCTGTTTCGGAATTCCGCGTTTGACTGCGCTGCGTCTGCCGCCGGGTTGCTCACCACGTGAATCGGTGCCACGAAGCGGTAGCCTTGCTTTGGCACGGTCTCGATGAACCGCGGATTTTCCGCATCGTCTTGCAGCGCCGAGCGCAGCTTTTTCAGCGCTGCGTTTAAGCTGCCGTCAAAATTGACGTGTGTGCCTTCCGGCCACAACTCCTGACGCAGTTGCTCGCGCGTAACAATTTCTCCCGGGCGCTGTAATAATAAGGATAGGATTCGAAATGGTTGGTCTTGCAGTTTCACCCGGCTGCCTTGGCGTGTTAGGACCCCATTCGCGAGATTGACCTCGTAGAGGCCGAATCGATGAGTTGGCGAAAGGTCAATCCGCAAGCCTTGCAAGGGTGCGATCCTCGGAAAACTGATAGGTTGCACTATAGCACCGGCGTGCTCGCGTGGCTATATCTGTTCACATGAACTGATAAGTAGCTTTTTAACAGTAACTTACAGGTTCATGATATCTTCAGACGTAGTTCCTTTGACCGGCCTGTCACAATCGCGTACCCAAGTACAAGAACCGATCGGTGCATCACGCCCTGAAGTTGGTGCGGAATTCCTTGTTCGGTTAATAGGAGGCCTTGGGAGAATAAAAATTTTAGCCTGTAGTCCCAAGAACCAATCGGGACACCTCCCTGGACCTTCCGGGCCCCAACTGATCATTGGAGCTAGTGAGTGCCATCGGTGTCCCGATTACATTTTCGGCGTGGTTTCCCACCTTCATAGCCCCTATGGCCAGTTGCTTCCATCACTTTCCCAAAGTGCATGCTCACTCGGCCATGATTCTTCCCCCTGCATTTCAGCTCATCGCAATCTAAGACGCTTATTATCTATAAGTTGCATGTGTTAACCTCTCCGGCATCACACTCTTTACCTTCGCTTGCCGCAACTTTTGCACTCGCGTACGGTTTAAACCAGCATGCCGTTGTTCTAGCGGGCTTCCCGGAACCACCCAAGATCCCCCGGGGACCCGGTTGTAGTGCATCTCGTGCAGCCTAAACTTGATTTACCAGGAGAGCCTCACACCATGAGTGGACTTCATAAGCTGTCCCTTGCAGTTTTCGCGCTTCTGCTGGCTATTCCAGCGGCGCTCTCGGCCAAGCCAGCTCCTCCAGCGGACCATCCCGCCTATCTTCACGCTTTGACCGATCTGCGCACCGCTCGCGCCCATCTGCAACGTCCCGATGGCGGCGAACTGCGCGACCAGGAGAAGAAAGCCATTCACGAGATCGATGAAGCCATCAACGAAATCAAAAAGGCCTCCATCGACGACGGCAAGGACCTGAACGATCATCCTCCCGTGGACACCCATATGGCTTGGGACGGCCGCCTGCATCGCGCCCTGCAATTGCTCGACAAGGCCCATCAGGATATCTCTCAGGAAGAAGACAACCGCTTCGCGCAAGGTTTGCAGGAGCGCGCCTTCGTCCACATCGATAAGGCCCATCACCACGTAGAAGAGGCCATCAGCCTGGTCCGCTAATTCTAGCAACCGCAGCCTGCACTCTTCGCCGCGACCGCTAACGCAGTCGCGGCGATTTTTTTTGGAACGGCGACTTGACGCCGTTCTCCCGCAGAATCTTAAGTGCGTAGTTTCGTTTTTTCTTGTTTCGGGAGGGCCCGACTTTAGTCGGGCCGTTAGCGAGGCACTAAAAAACCGGTTTTAGCCGCTGAGGGACCGCTTCGAGTCCTTTCCAGCTCTGTGGCACAACCCCACTACTCCAATCTCTCGTACACCTTCCGTGCCTCCGCCAACCGCCCCATCACATACGCCTTCTCGTCCGCCGAATTCCAGTCCGGATACGCCGCCGTCGCTTCCGTCACGCGGTCAATCCACGCCGCAAAATATTTCGCGTCTTCCGGCGCGCGCGGCGCCTTCCCGCCAACCGTTATATAAATCGGGCTGGTCGTCGCATACACATAATTGTCCAGTACCGGATATTCCGCCGCGTCGCTAGAAGCCCGCAGCACGCACCACCCGCTCTCACCCACCGGCAGCGTCCCGGAAACATCGCTCGAAGTCCGCGCCCCATCCAGTTGCAACGTCTGCGCCACTTTTCCGTTGCACACCACTTCCAGATGATCCACGGGAACAATCGAACGCAGCTTCGCGGTAAACGCCACGGCATTTTGCGGCGCGTCCAATGTTAATTCGTCGCCGAGCTGTTTCTCGCCCAGCGTAAATTTCAGCAGAGGACCGTTTGTTGCGAACGTTCGGCCCTTTTTCAGCGCGTCCAGCCACGTCTGCATATCTATGGGCCACTCGGGCACTCGTACGTAGACGCGATTCATCCCCACCGGGCCGCGCAGCGACGCGAAGTTCGCCATCGCGTCGGTTCCGCCGCCCGCGGGAATGCGAAAGCCAAGATTCAGCAGCCGATACCACACCGCCGCCGTTGAGCGATGATCGCTGAACCCGACAATCTCCATATAATCCAATTTTCCGAGCCCCACATCGATCGGCAATTCATCGGTGATTCTCTGCGCCGGAATCGCGAACGGATCAGGAACCTCATCGAACGGATGCACCGCGCCCACCAGCGCCCCTTGTGCATGCGCCATGTCATAAACATCCGCATTCATCGGATACAAACTCGCCGCCGCCGTGTTCGGATAGCCTGCATACCCCGGCAACAAAATATGATCCTTAATATTCAGCAGCCCGCGATGCCCCCAATAACTCGTGTGAAATTCCTGTCCATGAATAATCCCAGTGTCCCGATCGGATATTACGTTTAGGTGCTTCGTGTCGTACGCAATGTCGGGGAACCGCTGTTCTTTATTCACAATCAAATTATTAACGACAGCCAATCCCTCGCCTTCCGCTTGATCGAGCAGATGGTCTGGATCATTGCGGTACACTCCTCCGTAATTCATGTGCACATGCAGGTCGCCACTGATCCATCGGCTTCCCGTTGAAGGCTGCCAGCCGAGCGGACGTAGTTCGATCGTTGCTTCAGCAGTTTGATTACGAAATACCTGGACAGTCTGGCTCTCGAGAGCATTTTCAAATCCGCGCAGAACTTCGACGTGAATTTTGCCTACCGGAACGTCCACGGATGCATAATTCTCTGCGAACGGATAGAAGTAGTGCGCCTCGAACGGCCTCTCTCGGCGATCAAATCCGTCATCGCCATGGATCCACACGCGTTCTGGTGCGTAAAACTTTCCTCGGTCGTCCGTCACAGCAATCCGCGACATGTTCACTCTTTGGCCGGCGACGATCCGGATGTTCAACCGTGTATGTGGTTCGCGATATTTTCGATCTCTGATTTCCAACTCTTGCCGCTTGCCGCCAGGCAACTGGTCCAACCAAAGTTCAGTCGCTCCGTCCTGATTGGAAATGTAGGCCAGCGTTCTTCCGTTCGGCGACCAGCGCACATTGGTGATGTCGTAGTCGCCGTACGTCAGGGGAAAGGCGTCGCCGCCATTTGCTGGAATGACCCACAGCTGGTGCCAGTTGCGGCCAAGATACGAGCTGTACACAATGCGCGAACCGTCCGGCGAAAATTCCGGCCGCGCTTTCCAGTTGGTCTCTTCGTAATGAATTTCTCGGGCTTCCGCGCCCGCCTGCGCTTTCATGCGCCAGAAACCGCCCGTGCCATGAATGCGTCCGCGATTGGAGACGAAAAGAATTTCCTGCCCGTCGCGCGACCACACCGGACTGATCTCCATGTCATACGCGCTGTAGTAATAGCGCGGCAGCGAACTTTTGGTTTCTCCCGTTACCCGCATGAGATTTTCCAATTTGCCGCCGCGAATATCGCCTACAAAAATATGAAAGCGTTTGTTGTACGAGGTCGATACAAAAAGAATCTTCTTGCCGTCTGGCGACCAGCGCGGCTCAACATTCACCGCCCCACCACTGGTCAGTTGCGTGGTCGCGCCACTCGCCACATCGAGTAGCCACAATTCCAGCGCATCCTTCTGATACGAACAATAAACAATCGATTTCCCGTCCGGCGACCAATCGGGCTGGTAATCGTAACCGTCTCCGTCGGTGAGCTGCTGCGCGAAAGTCTCGCTGATTTTCTGCCGCCACAGCGACCCGCCCATCGAGTACACCACCGACTGCGAATCAGGCGACCACGCCACGCTGCTCGGTCCGCTGGTCAGCTGCGGCAAATACATTTCGCGGAAATAGTAGGAATGCGGGAGATCGATCTGCTCGAGCACCGGCCGGCGCTGCGCCACGGCGCGTTGCAGAATGCCGCATGACGCGGCAATCGCTAAAAACAAAAGCAGCCGCGCGAAGCGGCGAACCGCGGGATTCAAAATTCTACGCCTCCGGCCAGATTCCCAGCGCGCGCCGCAAATCCACCAGCTGGCCCAGATGGTAGGAATTGTGGTCCGCCAGCACCAGCACTTCGCGCAAAATGGTTTTGCCGTTGCCGTGCGGAATCGCGGCATGCAGATCCGTTTTCGGATTTTCCACCAGAGCGATCATCTGCAGCAGGTCGTAATGAAAATCGCGGATGCTCTTATCCCACGCGGCCGGGCTCGGCGGTATCGGCGATTTCGGCCAGTAGCCTTCGGGAAATTCCGGCGACACGTGCTCGGCGTTGCGGCTGAACTCCAGAATGTCCCACTGCGCGATGCGCACGTGTTCCAGCAACTGCCACGCCGTATGCGCCAGGCCCTTCGCCGGGACGCCACGCTTCCGCACCGGAAAGTCATCCAGCGCGTCGCCGAAATGCACGTGCGCTTGCCCGCCTTTCAGCAGCGTCACGAGTTGTTTGCGCAAATCCTGATCGGTTTTGCCGCCGGATGAATTGCCGTGGGTGGCCTTACTCTGAGAACTTGCGCGGGGCTTTTTTTTCATAGCTGGCACTGGTGTCTCCGGTTGTCGCAATTCGCTTCCGGAAGGTGCATAGAGTGTAAATCGAACTGCCCACGAGTGGCGACTTTTTGCTGCGAATAAGTGCTAAATCCACGGCCCCATCGCGCCGCGTTAATACGCGCGGAATCGTTTGCGGAAAGAGTTGCGCTGCTGGCATACTTTCTGGCTCCCCGCAATCCACGGCAGTGGCACCAGGGCGAACAAGCGAAAACTTGCGACGGCCTGTAAAAGAAAGAGGCGGCTACCATGAAGCGTGAATATCACCACTGGCATTCTCCGCGGCTGGGCATTGAGATGGGCGTGGTGGTCTACGGTCACTGGGGGCCGCCCTTGCTGGGATTTCCCACCAGCGCCGGTGATGAGTGGGAACTCGAAGGCCAGAGCATGGTGGGCGCGCTCGCGGATTTCATCGATGGCGGCCGCGTGAAACTCTTCACCGTGAATTCCATCAACGGACAAAGTTTTTATAACAAGAGCGCGCATCCTTTTCACCGCAGTTACGTGCAGTCGGTATTCGATTCGTATCTGCGCGAAGAAGTTGTGCCCTTTATCTGGAACAGTTGCCAGTCGTCGGGCATTGGCATCAGCACCATGGGTTCATCTTTTGGCGCGTATCACGCCGCGAATTCCTTGTTCAAGCATCCGGACGTCATCAAGCGCTGCTTCGCCATGTCTGGCGTGTACGATTTGCGGAATTTCATGGATGGCATGTACGACGACAATTTTTATTTCAACAATCCCGTCGATTACCTGGCGAACATGAGCGATCCGTGGGTGCTGGGAAATCTCGCCAGTTGCGACATTCATTTGACCACTGGCACGGGCCAGTGGGAAAAACCCGAGCCCACCTATCGCTTGTCTGAAATCCTGAATAGCCGCGGCATTCGCCACTCCGTAGACAATTGGGGCCCGCAAGGCGGCCACGATTGGCCGTACTGGAAGCACCAGATGCGCGAATACATTTCGCGCCTGTTTTAGGAATCACAACCGCGCGACATGCGCGCCGCTAGGCGAGGAATTTTTTCAGTGGATCGAAATAGTGGCCGGTCCAGCCGGCGTAAAGGCTATCGTAGTCACCCGCGGGAAAACCCTTGTGATCGAGAACCACAAGTGTCCCGCCGTCTTGCGCTTTGAAATCAAAACGCACAATCGAGTAGACCGAAGGCTCCCAATGCGACGGTCGCCACGCTTGAACGATGCACGCGTTCGGCGTCAGTTCCACGTTGCGGCCTGCGATGAGTCCGCCGAACATGGTGAAGGCGCCGCCGGGATTGCGGTCGATGTCGGCGGCCAGGCCGCTGAATGCGGCGAACTGTTTAGAATCCAGAAGCGCTTCGTAAATGCGCCGCGGCTCGGCCTTAATCACGACTTCCTGATGCAGCGAAGTGCGCGCGGCGTTGGCAGCTGTGCCAGGAGCTTCTTGCATGGACTGCGGCGGAGCTTGCCCGCGAACTTCGGTGCCGACCGCCAGACCGCCAAAGGCCAAAACAGCAGCGGTGATTAACTGACGCCGAGTTGTGTAACTGGTATCCGCACGGGGATTTTCATGCTCGCTCATCGTCGGCCCTCCGGATTGATCGTGATTGCATGGAGACACGGCTACTCGTAGACATCGCGCCGATGCGCGATTCTCGTAATAGCGATATGTTTTGCTACGTCATCAATGTGGTAGACCACGCGCCAGTTGCCGAGTCGTATGCACCACTGATGTTTGTAGCCTTTGAGTTTTCTGCATCCCGGAGGACGGGGGTTCTCAGCGAGAGCCAGAATTTTCCGGTCGATTCGATTAAAGAGGTTGTTATCCAGCGCGTCTAGTTCCTTTTGCGCTGAGTGCTTGATTTCGACAGAGTACTTAACCACGCGGGCGAGTGCGCTTCAGGCGGCTGGCACGATATTCCTCGTAAGGAATACCCTTTTCCTTGCGACGCGATTCGGACACCAGACCGTCCCAGAAATCTTCCCAGATGGCGCCGTGTTTTTTCAGGTCGATCAAAACGGCGACCTTGCGGCCCTTCTCATCGGTGACGAATTGGATCCCGCTCATGGCCTAATTATACGCTCGGGTGCGAAAACAGCTCAGTCAAATTCTCAACGTGTGGCGTTAGCAGAGGTGAAGAGTTCGTCGTTGGGCCAATTCGATTACGAGGTTGGACCGCACAGGCAGGAATGCCTGTGCTACTGAGAGGCTCAGGCTAGGCCGAGGTGGTCTAGTTGGTAGCGGCCTTTGTTGATGATTTGGTCGTCGTCGATCCAGACGTCGCAGTTGCGGGTCAGGACGTCTACGTGGGTTTTGGATTTCCAGTCGGCGTGGGTTTGGCTGCCGTAGGGGTCGCCGAAGGCCAGGTGGACGCCGGGGAATTTTTCGTCCTGCAGCAGGATGCCGATCATTTCGCTTAGGCCGAGGTTGGTACCGAAGGCTAGTTCGCCGACGCGGTCGCTGTTTTCGTCGGTGTGGCAATACTCCCAAAATTCCGCTTCCAGATCCTTGCGGGCGCATTCAGCTTTTACCAGGCGCGCGCCTTTTATGGTGAGGACCAGCGGCGTGGACTGCAGGTCGCCGTATTTGCCGTTGAAGTGGTCGCCAGCGGTGGCATCGCAGACGAAGGTGCCGTCCACCGTGGCCGGGGTAGTGAAGACTTCGCCGGCGGGGAGATTGGACCAATACCGCGGGCTGATGAGGCCGCTGGTTTTGACCCAGTCCAGGCCGCGATCGAAATGGGCGGCGATGTTGGTGCCGGCTTCGGTTTTTACCGTTAGCGTTTCGGCGCGGAGCATGCGATCGCGGAGCTTGTCGCTGAGCTTGTCTACCTTTAGATAATCGGCGCGCATGCCTTGCTGCATGATTTCCGGGGTTACGCCGACCATGTGGGCATAGCGTATCTGGCGGCGCTCGACGACTTTAACGATGGCCATGCGGGCGCCAAGTTCGCCGGGCTGCGGGGTCATGCAGAGAATGCCGACGTCGGCGGTTTCCAGGGCGTCGAGGATCTTTTGCGGGGCTTCGCGAATCGGGCGCGGGCTGAAGTCCTCAAGGAGGAAGGCTTCTAGTTTGGCGTGGCGATTTTCTAGCGCGGCCGCCAGGCTGGCGGCGACGGGCTTGCTGACGGCGTCGGCGATCAGGGCGACTTGTTCGCCGGGACGGACGGCCAAGCAGGTTTCTACGGCGTTCTTTGCGCCGGGCATTAGCTCAGTGGGTGCTGGGCCGAAAGTCATCCCAAATAGTTTACTGGGAATCTGGGTAATTTTGTAGAGGCAGTGCGGCGACTGTGCGGCGAATGCAGGTCATGAACGGTGACCGGAGAATAGCGGACTCGTGACGATAGCTACGCGTCGGCAACAATTGTAGTCTGTAAGATGGGTAACAGACCTGCAAGCCATAAGCTTCGTAGAAACGAAGAAAATGTATAGCGCTAGAATCTCGGCCCTACTTTGTGTGTCGGTGCTGCTCGGTATTTTGGCGGCCGGCCTCACGCCTTTCCGACAGCCCCGGAATGCGGTGACCTGGCTTGGGAATGAGAATGGTCTGCATTTTGGTAGGTACGGAACCGTGTGGAGTGCCGGCGGGTTTCAGGCTGGGACCTTGCAACACGAGGGACAGCATGAGGGCTCCTGCAGCATTGAGATATGGTTGCGACCCGACGTTGCGGATGCTTCGAAAACCATTTTTGCGTTTTACACGCCGGAGAACCCGCTGCAACTTGTGGCAATCCAATACCACGCGCTGTTTATACTGAAGCGTGAGCGCCGCGACGACTCCGAACATCCGGAGGTGATTGGTATCGCAGACGCGCTTCATTCCGCGAAGTCCGCGTTTGTATCGATTACTTCGGGAGCGCAAGGCAGTGCGATTTACGTTGACGGGAAGCTGGTGAGACGATTCCCAGCGTTTCGGATAGGCAAGGATTGCGGGAATGCGCTGGAAATCGGAACCTCACCGGTCACCAGTGACAGCTGGACGGGCGAGCTGCGGGGCCTGGCGATTTACGGGCGGGAGCTGAGCGAAGCGGAGGTTCAGCAACACTACGAGACGTGGACGACCGTGGGACGACCGGCGATTTCCGAGGATGAGCAGGCGATGGGCGTCTATCTTTTTGAGAAACGGTCGGGAAGCGTGGTTCATAACGCGGTAGCTGGTGGAATCGATCTGAATATCCCAAAGCGTTTCTCGCTGGTGCATCAGATATTTCTGCAGCCTTTTTGGAAGGAGTTCCGGCCGAGGAGGAGCTATTTCATCGATCTCCTAGTGAATATCGCCGGCTTCGTTCCACTCGGTTTCGTTTTTTGCGCCCATTGGACTTCCGTGCGGCCGATGCGGCACGCAGTACTGGCGACCATTGCTTTGGGATTCGCGGTCAGCCTGACGATTGAAGTTCTACAGTCGTACCTCCCGACGCGGGACTCCGGCACAACCGACCTCATCACCAATACGCTCGGAACGTTTCTCGGGGTAAAGCTATACTCGTCGAGAGTCGCCAGAGCTGTGCTCGCGAAAATATATTGAGCCGGATGGAGAAATAATTTGGCGCATCGGCAGCGATAAAGGGAAGAACGAAGGGGCATCACGCATCACCGAGTCGCCGCCTTCCAGGCGGTCGCGAATTTCGTATCATACTGAGCGGAAGGGAGTTGAAGTCCTTTGCGCTCAGTATGATATGAAAGTGTTCATTCTACGGAGTTTACGCGGATATTTTGTTACACATATAGTAACTGAGATTTAGGTGATTCGTCATGCCGCTTCCCGTTTTGGAGATTCTAGGCCCGGTTGAGTGAGGCCCAGTAGTTGGTTATCTGATTTACGGCGGGAGGTTCGTCCTCGTATTGTTCTTCGGTCTGTTCTTCGTTCACTTCCTCGCTTGCTTCTTCGTGGTGATCTTCGTCGTCGGCGTCTGGCTGATTGGGCTGCGGATCGTCGCGCAAGGGCTCTCCTGGTTTGGCCGGGCGGAGAGAGTTGAGATTTTGGGCGATTTTTTCCGTCCAGGCGTTTTCTCCGTAGGTGGCGATGAATTCAGCCTGGGCGCCGGCTACGGATTGGAGCAGGGTGCGACTGAGGTTGGCAATGGTGGAGGCGGTACGGCTGGAGAGGCGGTGCTGGGCGACGGCGGAGATGGTCTGAGCCAGGGCGGCGCTGAGGTCGTTGTAAGAGATGTAGCGGGCGGAGAGGGAGTAGGCGATGTCGCGGCCGGCGTTTTGCGCGACGGCGGCCTGGGCCTCCTTTCGTGCGTGATAGGTGCACAGGAAGGGGTGGCCTAACGAGAGCGGCATGGTGCATCCGCGGCCACCGGGGGAGAGGAAAGCGCACACACGGGAACGATCCACGACTAGGGTGGTAGACATAGGAATCTCCTTGATTTGAGTTGAATTTAGATTGTTTCAGGGGAGCCGCGCTGGAGGCGAGGCGTAGTTCTCTACGGGGAGAAGAATATCATTGTGATGGCGAGAGTGTCAAGATGAATTTTAGGGTATCATTTTTGGCAAAAAGACACGCCCACCGGGGGCGCCTTCTGTTTCAGCCTGAGTCTGATTCTGGCTCGTTCGATTACGACGGAGACGGTCACAAAACTCGCTGTTGTAATTCCCGAAGAAGTGGCGAGTGACATAGTGGCGAGTGGCGAGTGCGGGATCCAGCTGGCGCCGGCGGAGATGGATCGCGGAATGACATGGGAGTTTCCGGGCCGTGCGCATATAACCGAATTACTGGGCGTGCTATCTACATCGTTAGAGCTGGATGATAAGAGCCTAGGAGGGGACGGCTATGGCGGAGACGGTGTTGGTTACGGGCGGGTCGGGATTTATTGGCGGGCACTGCATTTTGCAGCTGTTGGCTGCGGGGTATCGGGTGCGCACTACGGTGCGGGATTTGAAGCGCGAGGGCGAGGTGCGGGCCACGCTGAAGGCTAGCGGCGGCGATGCGGGGGAGCGCTTAAGTTTTTTTGCGGCGGATTTGGAGAAGGATGCGGGATGGGCGGAGGCGGTGACGGGGTGCGACTTTGTGTTGCACGTGGCGTCGCCTTTGCCGTCCAGCGTGCCGAAAAATGAGGATGAGCTGATTGGGCCGGCGCGCGAAGGGACGCTGCGGGTGTTGCGGGCGGCGCGCGATGCTGGGGTCAAGCGCGTGGTGCTGACGTCTTCATTTGCGGCGATTGGCTATGGACACAAGGTGCAAGACGCGCCGTTTACCGAGAAGGACTGGTCGGACCTGAATGGCGATGACATGCAGGCGTATCCGAAGTCCAAGACATTGGCGGAACGCGCGGCGTGGGATTTTATGGCGAAGGAAGGCGGGGCCATGGAGCTTTCGGTGGTGAATCCGGTGGCGGTGTTTGGTCCGGTGCTGGCGGCGGACTATTCGGCATCGATTTTGCTGGTGCAACGCTTGATGGACGGAGCGATACCGGGGTGCCCGCAACTTTATTTTGGGGTGGTGGATGTGCGCGACGTGGCGGACATGCACTTGCGGGCGATGAAGCATCCCGCGGCGAAGGGGGAGCGGTTTCTGTGCGTGGCGGAGGATTTTGTGTCGATGCTGGAGATTGCGCAGATGCTGAAACGGCGGATGGGGGAAGCGGCAAAGCGGGTGCCGACGCGGCAATTGCCGAACTGGCTGGTGCGGATTGCGGCGCTGCGCGATCCGGCGGTGAAGGTGATTTTGCCGGAGCTGGGGAAGCGGAAGAATGGTACGAACGAAAAGGCACGGCGGGTGCTGGGGTGGGCGCCGCGTTCGAACGAGGAGTCGGTGGTGGCTACGGCGGAGAGTTTGGTGCGACTGGGATTGTTGAAGGACAGTGCGAAGAAGGCGGCGTGAAGAAGGCGCTGACGGAGAAAAAACAGGGAAGATAAGAAAGACAGGAAAGATTAACGCAGAGACACAGAGTACGCAGAGAAGAGCGAAATAACGGCGTGTTAGACGGTTATCGGGGCGAGCTGCGCGATGAAATCGCTGAGTGCTTCCCGAGCAGATTGTCTTTGCTGGATCATTCTGGCGCTACTCGTGATGGGTGTCGGAGGATTTGGCTGGGAGTTGGGCGGAGATCCAGCCGTTCACGCGGGATTCGAGGACGTCCAGGGGGAGGTTGCCGGCGCTTAGTACTTCGTCGTGGAAGGTGCGGATGTCGAAATGCGAGCCTAGCTGCTGCTTGGCGCGTTCACGGAGTTCACGAATTTTGAGTTGGCCGATTTTGTAGCCGAGGGATTGCGCGGGCCAGGCGATGTAGCGATCGATCTCGGCCTGGATGGTGGGCTCGTCGGCGGCGCCGCTTTCGCGGAAATAGGCGACGGCTTGATCGCGAGTCCAGCCCTCGGAATGGATGCCGGGATCGATCACGAGACGAACGGCACGCAGAAGTTCCCTGGAGAGACGACCAAAGTCTGACGCGGGATCCTGAAAGAAGCCGATTTCTTTGCCGAGAGCTTCGGCGTAGACGGCCCAGCCTTCGGCAAAAGCGTTGTTGATGAGATGGAGCCGGAATTCGGGCAAGCCGGTGAGTTGTTGCTGGATGGAAATTTGCATGTGGTGGCCGGGAACACCCTCGTGATAGGCGACGGTTTCGTCGTCAAACAAAGCGCGGTGAGCAAAGTTAGAGGTGGCCACGACGGCGCGGCCGGGGCGCGAGCCATCCGGCGTGCCGGGAATGTAGTGCGTGGCGTTGCCGGGCTGCGAAGGCGGAACGGCTTCGACGGAGACCGGAGTTTTGGGGAGGACGCCGAAGAGTTCGGGAAGGCGCGGCTGCATTTGCGCGATGTAGCGAGAGAAATCGTCGACGATCTGTTCAGGAGATTTGGCGATGTACTTGGGATTTGCGGCGAGCGCGGCGCGGTAGGCTTTTAGATCGCTAAAACCCGCTTGATGCGCGAGATCATTCATGAGTTGGGTAATGCGCGCGACTTCTTTTATGCCGATGGCGCGAACTTCGGCAGGGGAGAGATTGGTGGAAGTCTGCTTGCGGATGGCGTTTTGGTAGCGGCGGGGGCCGTCGGGCAGGCTGCTGAGGGCGAGAGAAGTGCGTCCGTGCGGGGCATATTCTTTGGCGACAAATTCGGCGAAACGGCGATAGGCGGGCAGGACTTCATTGTTAGCCGCGGCGGTGATGGCGGCGGTGAGGCGTTTTTGATCCGCGTCGGAGATGGTGCTGGGGAATTTTTTCGTCGGCGCCAGGAAGGGATTTTCGGCGATGGTGCCGGCGCATTGCGCGGGAACCTGTTCGAGCAGAAAGCGGACTGGCATCAAGCCGTCTTTCAGGCCCTGACGGAGAACCTCGATGGTTTCGTCGAAGGCGCGGGGGACTTGATGCAGGCGGGCAAGGTAGTCCTCGTAGTGCTGGACAGTGTCGAGAGGGACGGAGTTGGGGAGGTCGGCGATGTCGTTGTGGACGCCTTGCATTTGCGAGAGAGGCATCTCGTAGGTTTTGAGTTCGTAATCGGCGATGCGCTGCTGGAGGACGTGAAGGAGGAGATCGTGGGAGATGCGGTCCTGGTCGGGAAAGCCGTCGATGGAGATGGCTTGGAGCCTGGCGAGGAAATCACGATCGGCGGCGTTCTGCTGGGCGCTGGCGGCGAGGGAAAGGTGGTCGAGCAGGGCGTTGTACTGGTAATTGCCGAAGGCGGTGGCGGTTTCGGGAGAGGACTTCATGTCGTCCGCGAACTGCTGTTGGAAGAGAAGATTTTGCGCAGCGAGGCGGTCTTGGACGGAAGACGAGGGCAGGGATCGCGCTGGTCCGGCGGCGGTAAAGAAATTAGGGGCGTACTTTTCGGAGAGTCTGGTGGCGGCGTGAGTTGAGGGGATTAGCAGCGAGCAAAGGAGCGCGTAGGAGATGGTTTGTGGTCGCACGGGAAGACTCCTAGCGAAGCAGAGTAGCGCGAAGTGGTGGACGCGGGAAGATTAATTGGTAGGCGATGAGGACGCGCGGAGGCACAGAGGACGCAGGGCAGCGCAGACAAGATCGATGCAGCTTGCGCTGATGTAAATGCAAACGAACGCAAGGCGAAGGAACGGGTCTGAAGACCCGCCGCTACAGCTCAGTTGGAGAGGTCGTAGGCGGTGGTTAGGGTGGCGATGCGTTGTTGGGTGGTTTCGGCCATGCATTGGGACCAGATGGTGGGGCTGAGGGAGCCGCCTTCGTATTGAAATTTCACGGAGTCGCAGTTGAGGTCGCGGTAGTTGAGCCAGGCACGCTGGGCGGCGAGCAGGCGGTCCATGGCGGCCTGGTGGTGGGCGATTTGGCTGGGGTTGTTTTGGCGCTGGGCGTCGGCGAAATACGTTTTCATGGTGTTGATGAGTTTGTTGTAGGTGAGGTTTAGCTGGGCGTCGGTGTCGACGTAGAGTTTGGCGAAGCATTCGTTGATGGTTAGCTGGGTTTTGGCGTCGGCGCAGGGTTGGGGTTTGGTGGAGTCGGGAATTGTGTGGGGAGGGTTGTTTGCGGCGGGGCGGGTTAGGAAGAGTAGGAGTAGGAAAAGAGCGGTGGACATTTCGTGGCCTCCTTGCGTATGGTTTGAGATGTTTGAAGAGTAACATACATGTTGGGGAATATGTTGGATAATTGATGGCGGGGGCGGTGAATGTCCGCGTTGGGGATCGTGGCGGGGATGGAAGGGGACGGGTGCGGTAAAGGCGAATTCGGCGGGGAGTGAAGGGGGCAGAATGGAAATGACGGATGTGCCGCACCTCCGGTGCTCGTTCGCGTTGTGACGGTCGCACCCAGCCCTTGCGGGCTGGGCTAACTTGTGCCGCGCCTCCGGCGCTGAGTTTGCGTGGGGTGGGGAGAGACGTCCGCCTCCCCGACAGGGTCGGGGTAAACGCCACGCGGCCGCTACAAAAACAAAGGCAAAAACAAAGGCAAAAACAGAAGCAAAGGCAAAAGCTCGGCTAGACGTGTTTTTTTGGTTTTTTGGGGGAGACGCGGAAGGCGGGGACTTGGCCGCCACCGCTGGTTACGTTGGCTAGGCCGGTGGCGCTTAGGCGGGTTAGAAAGCCGCTTAATTTGCCGCGGTAGAGGTAGGGGGCGAAGTCTACGAGGACGTCTTTTTGTTCTACTTTGCCGTCGTTGGTGATGTGGGGAAAATGTTCGCGGCGGATGGGGATTTGTTCCTGGACGATCCAGGCGTGGTGATGTCCGCTGAGAGCTTTTTGCAGGACGGCGTCCCACTGGGATTCATTGGTTTCCCAGCCGAGGGTCACGCCGGTGCCGCCGTATTCGTCGCTGGGCTTGAGGACTAAATTGGTGCGCTGGGCGCGGATGAAGGGGAGGAGTTCGATGGGTTCGCCGTGGTGGCCGGTTTTTACGTCGGCGACGACGCGGGTCCAGGGGATGTGTTTGCGGATGATGGCGCGCTCGTCGATGGAGAATAGGCTGGAGTTGCGTTCATCGGTGAGGACGGCGAAGAACGCTTTTACGTGGGGGATTTTGCAGCGCAGGGTGTTGGAGACGCAGACGACGTTGGCGGCGTAGGCTTTTACGAGGGCTTCGCATTCCTTGGGGCGGGCGACGATGTCGTTGATGAGGACGCGGCGGTAGACGAGATCGATTTTGGTGCCGTGGGCGGAGAGGGATTTGCCGTCGTAGACGAGGTCGCGCGGATCGGCCAGCACTGTGGGGATGCCCAGCTTTACGAAGCGGGCTTGCAGAATTTCGAATTCGCTCCAGGTAGGGACTTCTTTCCAATCGACGATGGCGATTTGCGGGCGCTTGGTGGTGCCGCCCCAATCGACATAGCTCATGACCAGAGCGTCGAGCAATTTGGCGCTGAGGGGATAGGTGTGCACGTCGAACTGCTTGACGAACCTTTCCATCATGGGGAGATTGCGGAAAAGTTCGGCGAGGGTTTCGGAGTAGCCGGCGCCGGCGGGGGATTCGGCGTTGTACTCGGCGAATTTGAGGGAGTCGGGAAGGAGGAAGGAGTCGAGACGCGAGGCGGTGCTGGCGAGGCCGTAGCCGCCGGAGAGACGAGCGAGGCGCTCCTCTTCCGGGCGGAGATGGAATTGCGCGAAGAGGGATTTATCTTCGAGTGCGGCGGCGGTTACGCGTTCGCCAAGGTCGGCGACGGTTTCGGAGACTTCGCGAACGAGTTGTTCTTCCGCGGGGGAAAGGAAAAATGGGCGGAGGAAGGGGCAGTGGACGCGGTCGCCGAAGGTCATTTTTTCGTCGCGAAGTTCGGCGAGAAATTTAGCGGGAAAGTCGGGAGACTTCGCCAGGGAATTGTTGAGCAATTCGTTCCATGCAGATATGGGATCGACGGAGCGCGGGGCGGCTTTGGTGGAGACGGTCATTTGGGCGTCGATCCTGAGGGTGGTGCGGGAGATTTAGCCGCGGGCGACGGCGCCGTGGATGCCGAGGCGGGTGCTGCCGCAGCAGCGGTTTGCGCGGCGACCGCGGGTTTTGCTGGGGCGTTCGCGGGGACGGCTGCGGGAACTACTCCTGGAGCTCCTATGAAGCCGGAAGCGGCGCCGATTTTCAGCATTTCTTCCCAACGCGGCCAAGGGCCGGAGGCGGGGCCGTGAAGGGCGCGATCGATGACGAGACGGGACATTTTTTCGAGAACGTGTTCGAAATAAAATTCGGTGATGCGGTCGCGTTCGAAATCGGGGGCGGGATTTAAGAAATCGATGGCATAGGGGATGCCGTCTTTTACGGCGAATTCGATGGTGTTCATTTCGTAGCCGAGGGCTTGATTGATAGTTTGCGCGTCTTTGACGACGCGGGCGCCGAGTTCGGCGGAGAGATAGGCGTGGTCCACGTGGTATTTGCGTTCTTTGGGATCGTAATGGACGGGAGTGATGTCGCTCTTGCCAAAGGTGAAGCAACGGACGTATTCCTTGAAGTCGATGAACTCCTGTAGGGTCATGGGATAGGGGGAAGTTTTATCGTAAGCGGCGAGGAGTTCTTCTTTATTGTGAACTTTGTAGACGTGCTTCCAGCCGCCGCCGGAGTAGGGCTTGAGGATGGCGGGGCGGCCGACGTAATCGAGGAGAGCGTCCCAGTCGACGGGGTATTCGAGGTTGTGGAGGGATTCGCCGGTGAGGTCGATGTCCGCAGGGTAGCCCTTTTGCGGGAGCAAAACTGTTTTGGGGATGGCGATGCCAAGTTTGGCGGCTACGGCGTAGTTGAAGAATTTGTCGTCGGCGGTCCACCAGAAGGGATTGTTTATGACATAGGTGCCTTGGAGGACGGCGTGTTTGAGGTAGCCGCGATAGTATTCGACTTCGTGGGAGATGCGGTCGACGATCACGCTGTAGCGCGCGGGTTCGCCCATGCGTGTGCCGCCTAGCTTGACGAATTCGGCGGAGACGCCGTCTTTGGCGCCGAGAGAGTTGACGCGGTCCAGGAAGGCTGGAGGGAAGCTGAATTCGCGGCCGCAGAGTAAGCCAACTATTTTCATGTGGTGCTCCTGCTTTCAGAATTCCGACGCGATTTTTTCCGAGCCTCAGGGGCTAAAGCCCCTTTTTGCTGCGTTGTTTACGGCCCGACTAAAGTCGGGCCCTCCCGATTTGCGCCAAGTTCGATCTGACTAAAGGCTCGGTGACGCCCTGAAGGGCGTCGCTACAAAAGCTTCGTGTTGCGGCTTCGACGCTACAACATTGCTGGTGCTTACCGCGTGAAAGCGGCGTCAAGCCGCCGCACTCCAAATTAGTTTACGGCGTGGGCCGATGATTGGCCGGCGCTGTGGCCGCGGGTTTCGGCGACGATGTTGCGGACGACGGCTTTCAGGTCGCCGGTTTCTTGGAATATGCGCAGCTGGCGCTCGGCGCTGGTGCCTTCGCGCATGATGGTGTTGACGTATTCCACGGCGCTGCGGCTGCCGAGGTCGTCGACTACGTCGTCGACGAATTCGAGCAGTTCGGGAATCAGGTCGCGCATGCCGACTTCGGCTTCTTTGCCGAAATCGATGAGCTTGCCTTCGATGCCATAACGCGCGGCGCGCCATTTATTTTCTTCGATCAGGGCGCGGCGGTAAAGGCGGAAGCTCATATTGCCTTTGTACAGGCGATGGAGTTTGACGACCAGAGCCTGGGTGAGCGCGGCGATGGCCACGGCTTCTTCGACTTTGGTGGTGACGTCGCACATGCGGAATTCGAGGGTGCCGAACGTGGGATGCGGGCGAACGTCCCACCAGATTTTTTTGCCGGTGTCGATGCAATTTAATTTTACGAGAAGGTTGACGAAATTTTCGTAGGCGCTCCAGGATTCGAATTGCTCGGGGATGCCGGTGCGCGGAAAGCGACGGAACACGGTGGTACGGAAAGATTTGAGGCCGGTGTTGCGGCCCATCCAGAAGGGCGAGCTGGTAGAGAGGGCCAGGAGGTGGGGGAGGAAATAGCGGACCATGTTCATCATGTCGATGGTGGTCTGCTTGTCGGGCATGGCGACATGGACGTGCATACCGAAGATCAGCAGGGAGCGGGCGAGCTGCTGGAGTTCTTCGACGATATTTTGGTAACGCTCGCCGGGGGAGATGACCTGATCGATCCAGCTGGAGAAGGGATGGGTGCCGGCAGCGGCGACGTGGAGGCCGGCACGGTCGGCGGCGGCGACGAGTTCGTCGCGGGTGCGATGCATTTCGATGCGTAATTCGTGAACGTTCTCGCAAATGTTGCTGCCGGTTTCGACGATGGATTGGTGCATTTCGAGCTTGACCTGGTCGGCGATGCCAGGGGAGGCGGCGGAAACGAGCTGCATGACGTGAGAGCGCAACGCGCAGGTGGCAGGGTCAATGATCTGGAATTCTTCTTCGACGCCGATGGTGAAGCGGTGAGCCATGGAGGGCCCTCCGGGGGCTCAGTTGAGAGCGAGGACAGCGAGGGAGCATCATACTCCCGTCGGGATGAAAAAGCATGCCCGGCTGGGGGTAGTGCGGATTGGTTGCAAGGCTGCTGACTTTCTGCGCTAGACTCCGAAATTGGAGGCGATTATGAGGATTTTACGCATCGCGAGTGGGGTTTGCGTGTTGTTTACGGTGCTGGCGTATGGGCATCTGCTGCATCACCATTTCATCCATTCTTCGGCGGACTCTTATCATAGCGCGATGTTTTGGGCGATTTTTCTGCCCGCAGCGGTGGCGGGAGTGTTCGCGTTTGTGGGGGGATGTTTGCTGCTGAAGGGCATGGGAGTTTAGAGACGAGGCAGGCTCGAAGGCTGGCGCGGGGGAGCAAAAGAAACGGCTTGCAGGTATGGGGCGTCCAAGCAGCAGTACGCGAAGTGTGTCAACCACCAGAAAAACAGAAGAGCGAGTAAGATGTCTGCCGGCCAAGTGCGTATGTGAGTCTTGCGTTCCGATGTCGTTAGGCAAAATATCTGAGGATATTTCTTTGCGAAAGGAAATTCATGTCTCTGTTATCGCGTAGGGCGGTACTTTTTTGCTTGGTTGGTTTGCTGCTGCTGGCTGTGACCGCGGGCGCGGAGACCAAGTTGCTGCGGTTTCCGGATATTCATGGCGACAAAGTGGTGTTCAGCTACGGCGGGGATTTGTGGACGGCGGCGACTTCCGGCGGAATGGCGACGCGGCTGACGGCGCATCCGGGCGTGGAGCTGTTTGCGAAATTTTCTCCCGACGGGAAATGGATTGCGTTCACGGGACAATACGATGGCGACGAGCAGGTGTATGTAATACCGGCGACAGGCGGGGTGCCGAAGCAGCTTACTTTTTATCCTTCGCGCGGACCACTGCCAGCGCGGTGGGGATACGACAATCAGGTTTATGGTTGGACGCCGGACGGGAAGTCGGTGGTGTTCCGATCGCTCCGGGAATATTTCGATTTGGGAGACAGCCGGCTGTATACCGTTTCTGTGGATGGCGGGCTGCCGGTAGCGCTGCCGATGCCGAAATCGGGTGCGGGGGATATTTCTCCGGACGGCACGAAGGTGGTGTACTCGCCGCTGTTCCGCGACTTTAGAACATGGAAGCGGTATTCCGGCGGATGGGCGCAGCAGCTTTATATTTTCGATCTGAAGTCGCACGAGGCGGAGAAGATTACGGATGATCCGCGGGCGCACCGCGATCCGATGTGGGTAGGCGGGAAAATTTATTATTCGTCGGACAAAGACGATACCAACAATTTGTATTCTTACGATCCCAGCACGAAGACGACGACGGAACTGACACACAGCACGAAGTGGGATGTGCGCTGGCCGAGCACGGATCACAAGAGCCGGATCGTTTATGAGTTGGACGGGGAGCTAAACATTTTTGATATCACTACCGGGCAATCGACGAAGTTGTCCATTGATGTGCCTACCGATGCGCTGCTGATGCGGCCGGCGCGAGTGTCCGCAGCGGGACAGATTGAATCGGCCAGCTTGAGCCCCAAGGGAGAGCGGGCGCTATTTGTGGCGCGCGGTGATGTGTTTACCGCGCCGATTGAAAAGGGCGCGGTGCGCAACCTGACCAACTCTTCGAATGCGCACGACAAACATGCGGCGTGGTCGCCGGACGGGGCGAAGATCGCGTTCGTTTCGGATTTGGATGGCGAAGATGAATTGTATTGGATTAATCAGGACGGGACGGGCAAGGCGGAGGAGTTGACGCACGGTTTGCACGCGATGCTGAACAAGCTGACGTGGGCGCCGGATGGGAAACGGATCGCGTTCAGTGACAAGGATGGGAAGCTGTACGTGCTGACGCTGGAGGATAAAAAGGTTGCGCAGATTGCGCAGAATCCGCGGGGGCAAATCGGTTCGTATCCGTGGTCGGCGGATGGCGGGTATTTGGCGTATACGATGAACGGCGCGAGCGGGTTTACGTCGGTGTATGTGTGGAGCGTGGCCGACGGGCAGTCGCATCGGGTGACGAACGAACTCTACGATTCGGAAAATCCGGCGTGGGATCCGGACGGGAATTTTCTTTACTACGTGAGCACGCGGGAATACGCGCCACAACTGAGCCAGATTGAATTCAACTTTGCGACGAATCGCGGGCGCTCGCTGTTGGCGCTGACGCTGCGCAAGGACGGCAAGAGCGCTTATCCGACCGAGAGCGATGAAGTGACCATCGGCAAGCCCGGGGATGATGCTCCGGACAAAGCGGCGGACAAAGCCAAGAGCGCGGACAAGACCGAAAAGAAGGACGAGAAAAAGAAAGAGCCCATGCGCATCGATTTCGACGGGCTGGGCGAGCGGGTGACGCGCGTGCCGGTGGACGCGGACAATTTAGTAGGCCTGGAGGTGACCAAGGAATATCTGGTGTATGCGCGGGCGGGTGCGCCGTTTTATGGACGGGACGGGTATCCTCCGGCGTCGCTGGTGCTGTTCACGAAGAAGGATCGTAAAGAGACGACATTTCTCGAGAATATCGCCGGGTTCGACGTTTCAGATGATGGAAAGAAAGTTTTGATTCGGCAGGAGCGCAGCTACAAGCTGTACGACCTGAAGCCGGATGGAAAAAGCACCGGGAAGCCGGTGGCTACCGATAATTTGATGGTGGATCGGGTGCCGCAGCAAGAGTGGATAGAGATGTTCAACGAGGTGTGGCGGAGGTATCGCGACTTTTTTTACGTTGCGAATATGAATGGCTATAACTGGGACGCGCTGCGCGCGCAGTACCGGCCGCTGGTGGATCACGTGGCCAACCGCGCGGATTTGAATTATGTGCTGGGCGAAATGGTGGCGGAGTTGAGCGTCTCACATGCGTACGTGGCGGGCGGGGACATTGAAATGCCCAAGCGTCCGCAAGATGCACTCCTGGGTGCGCGCATCGAGCTTGACGCGGCGGCCGGGCGTTACCGGATTATGAAAATTTATCGCGGACAGAACGAGGAAGAGATTTATCGTTCGCCGCTGACGGAAGTTGGCGTGGAGGTCAAAGAGGGCGATTACATTTTGGCGATTGACGGGGAAGACCTGACGGCGAAGAAAAATCCTTATGAGTTGCTGCGCAATAAGGGCAACCGTCCGGTGCAACTGACGGTGAACGCCACGGCGAGCGTGGAAGGCTCGCACAATATTGTTTTCCGGCCGATCACCAGCGAGACCAACCTGATTTATCTGGATTGGGTGACGCACAACCGGGAATACGTGGATAAGGTGACGGACGGCAAGGTGGGGTACATTCACCTGCCGGACATGGGCGCGGACGGGATCCGCGAATTCATCAAGTATTACTATCCGCAGATTCGCAAGCAGGCGCTGATCGTGGATGTGCGCGGGAACGGCGGCGGGAACGTCTCGCAGATGATTATCGAGCGGCTGCGGCGGCAATTGCTGGGGACCGAGTTTGCGCGGAACGATCAGTTCACGGATACGTATCCGGGGAATGTTTTGTACGGGCCGAAAGTTTGCTTGATCAATGAGACGTCGGCTTCGGATGGGGATATTTTTCCGTACATGTTCAAGCAAGCGGGCTTGGGGCCGTTAATTGGCAAGCGCACGTGGGGCGGCGTGGTGGGGATCAGCGGGCACGGGCCGCTGCTGGACGGCGGGCAAGTGTTCGTGCCGGAATTTGCTACTGCTAGCGTGGCGGGGCAGTACGTGATTGAAGGGCACGGAGTGGATCCGGATATCGTGGTGGAAAATGATCCGGCGGCGGTGATTGCTGGGCGGGATCCGCAGCTGGATCGCGGGATTGCGGAGATTATGAAGGCGCTGAAGGCGGATCCGAAGGTATTGCCGCCCCGGCCGCCGGATCCGGATAAGGCGCCGAAGAGGTAGTTAAGCGGCGTCAGAGGAACGTACAGAGAAAAAATCAGAGACGGAGCCGCAGCGGCTAAAGCCGGTCTTTTAGCGCTGGCTAACGGCCCGACTGAAGTCGGGCCCTCCCGTCTCTGATTCACGCGGTGCGAACTAACGGCGCGAGCTCACGCTGTGAACGCCCAGCCCTTCCTAACGCCTCGAGCTGATCCAGACTACAGCGAGCGCAGGAAATTCAGGAGGTCCTGCTGCTGCTGTGGGTTGAGGTTCTTGAAGTTGCGGATGACGCCGTTGGCTTCGGAACCTTGGCTGGCGTGTTCGTGAATGGCGTCCAGGAGATCCGTGGTGCGGCCGTCGTGCAGAAAGAAAACGCGCTGGCCGAGGCCCCACAAAGGCGCGGAGCGGAATTCGTCCGGCCCGGCGGTACCCTGAGAGACGCCGTCCGCGAGATTTGAGCCCATGTGATGGACCAGCAAATCAGAAAATAGATTAGCGGTGCCGGGGCCCAAGCCTGGAGTGAAGCTCGAAGGCGCAGTGGGAAGCGCAGAAGTGTGGCACAGCGCGCAGCCGATATTGTTAAACACCTGGCTGCCATCGGAGATGGAGTCCGTGCCGCCGGGGTTGGTGGTCGAAGGGGTGGGCGGCGCCAGCATCCGCATAAACATGGCGAACTGCACGATATCGCTGGGGACCGCACTGTCCGGCGAGGCTGTGAAGTTGGTGCCGTCTTCGGGTGTGGGGTTTATGCGGCAATTTGCGGGAAGGCCGCCGGCGAGGGATTCGTCAGGGCTGGAACGTTCATTCTGGAAGAGCTCGTTGGTGACGCCCATTTCGACGTTATAGGCTTCGCCGGCAAACATTTCGAGGGATTTATTTTGTGCTTTCCAGCCGAAGCGGGCGATGGCGCCATCATTTCCGTCGCGATTAGGATGACCGGTGATGCCGAGTTGATTCTTGGACCGGGCATTGGAATTCATATTAGCAAGAATTGCTTCGTCGGGAATGTTTTCGATCAGTCCGGCGCCGAAGACCGGAGTGGGAATGCGAAAGATGATGTTATTCAAGGCCAGGTTGTGAGCGAACTCCGGCTGGGCAATGGAGCACGAGCCGGCGTCGGGGCGGCCGGTGATGACAAAAAGATCGTGCACGCCGCCGTCGGGGGTAGTGCTTAGCGAGCCGTTACCATTCAAAAAGAACTTGAAGCGCGCCTCGCGAACGGGGCCATCCGGGGTGATGAAACTGGGAAGAGTATTGGCACTGCTGGCGAATTGAATTTCGGGATTCATCCCGATGAAGGGAAAGGCGCTGATGCTGGGGCTGGTGCCGCCGATGTTGGGCTGGGCGTGACAACTGGCGCATTGGTTGGTGTTGAAGCGTGGGCCGAGACCGTTGTTCGTTCCCCCCTGCACGACGTCGACGGTGGTGAAGCGGCTTAAGCCATCGGTGAAGAAGTCGGCCAGGCCAGGGGTTTGCGTCATGGAGGCGAGGGGCTGGCCGGCGTCAATGGTGCCGCCGCGGACGCCTGGATCGCGTGGGTTGAGTTGGCCGATCAGCAGGCTGGCCGAGGACAAAAAGAGGAAGAAAAGGATGCTCGCTACGAGCTTAGGATTGTGAGCGGGCTGGTTGAGGCGAAGGAATGTAACTTTTTCGATGCTACCTCTGTCGAACAGGCGAGCGATGATTCTTTGCAGCATTGGTCCGGCTCCTTTGGTTTAGGCCGATGACGCCGGTGGTCCGGGCAGAACAATAGCTTCCACGTGCTGGCGGATATGCAGCGGTCATTACGGCTGAAACGTGGTTCCTTGGAACGCTCGGATGGGTCTGAGATCGAATCGAGTTGGGAGATCGATTGAAAGTCCGAGTAAAGGGCTGGATTGCTTGCGGGATAAATTAGTGGAAGCAAACGTTTGCGTCATTTGACCTGTCGTACAGTTTAGGGACAGGTGGCCATCGGGTGATGAAGCGGCTGGAATGATGCGAGAGGTAGAGGTGTGGAGAGGAGCATAGCCAAGATTGGCTATGCCACAAAACCAAGGGCTAATGTTGGAGCCGCGTTGCGGCTGTGGGAGACGAGCGATGGTGAATCTGGCGATTGTGAGCATGATGCTGGCGTTTGGCGCGACGATGGCTCAGGCCAACCCCACGCCTAATGATGATGATGGAACTCCGGCAACGGTGCGTTACCAGACGGTGGAAGTGGACGGGCTGAAGATTTTTTATCGTGAAGCCGGGCCGAAGGATGCATTGGTGATTTTGCTGCTGCACGGATTTCCGTCGTCGTCGCGCATGTTTGATTCGCTGCTGCCTACGCTGGGGCGGCGCTACCATTTGGTTGCGCCGGATTATCCGGGATTTGGGCACAGTGATGCGCCGGATGCGAAGTCATTTGCGTATACCTTTGATCATTTGGCGCTGGTGATGGAGCATTTCACCGAGCAACTGGGGCTCGCGCATTACACGCTTTTTATGCAGGACTATGGCGGGCCGGTGGGATTTCGCATGGCGCTGAAGCGTCCGGAGCGGGTGCAGGCGATCATTATTCAGAATGCGGTGTCGCACGAAGTGGGGCTATCGCCGCTGTGGGAGACGCGGCGGGCGTTTTGGCACGACCGAAAAGCGAATGAGGCGGCGTTGCGGGTGAATTTTATTTCGCTGGAGTCGACGCGGCAGCGCCACGTGGGAACGGACCCGCATCCGGAAACGCTTAATCCGGATACGTGGACGGACGAGTATGCGTTTCTGAACCGGCCGGGCGAGGAGGATATTCAGCTCGATCTGTTTTATGACTATCGGACAAATGTGGAAAGCTATCCGCGGTGGCAACAATATTTGAAGGAACATCAGCCGCCGACTTTGGTGGTTTGGGGAAAATACGATCCATCGTTTACCGTAGCGGGCGCGAAGGCGTATGTCGAGGACGTACCCGCGGCGCAGGTGCATATTCTGGATGCGGGACATTTTGCGCTGGAGCGAAAATCACAAGAAATTACTTCGCTGGTGGTGCAATTTATGGAAAGCTCGGTGGCGAGTAGCAGCGGAGCGACGAAGAACTAGCCAACCCAGCGGCGGGAGATCCTCAGATCATGCGAGCAGACATCGTACCTGGAGCAATTTTTCCTGATTATGCGCTGACGGACCATACCGGGAAGCGGCGCACGCTTTCGGAATTGCAAGGGCCGGATCCGTTGGTATTGGTGCTGGGCCGAGGCGGGTTCTGTCCGAAGGATCGACGGCAGGCCGAGGGATTAGTGGAACTGCACCGCGAAATGGAAGTCGGGTACTGCCGGCTGGTGACGATCAGCACGGACAATCTGGTGGAGACGAACGAGAACCGGACGGGAGTGGACGCGCACTGGACGTTTTTGTCGGATGCTGGGCGGACGGTGCAGAAGGATCTGGATATCGCGGAGTACACGGACCCGGCGCACAATCCGATGATTCCACATACGCTGGTGCTGGAGCCGGGCCTGGTGGTTTACAAAATTTATATGGGGTATTGGTTTTTTGGGCGGCCGACGCAGGAGGAGTTGCGGCAGGATTTGCGGGCGGTGTTGAAGAAGTGCCGGCCGGACTGGGATATCACTGGAGCGGAACTGAAGTCGGCGTGGGGCCGCGGGGAGAAGGATCGGTTTTATCCTTACGGGAAAAGCTTTATTAAGTCGATCAGCGAGTAAGAGTAGTGCTGCAGCAGGTGGCGGAAGAAAGCCAAACCACTCCCTCAGGGGCTAAAGCCCATCGGTAGCCAAGCACTGAATGTCGGAGCTAAGAGCTCCGCACTACAAGGCAGGCCTACCAAAATAGCCGCGCAACAGGCCTACGGAACAGCTTACAAAGCGGCCGCACAAAAGAGAGAGACTGTTTCCGCGGCTAGTGTTCGCGCGCGCGTTCGCTCGCGAGTTAGAACAGGATGCCGGCGACTTGTTCGGCGATTTGGTTGGCTTTCTCGCGACGCATTTCTTGCGTCATTGAGGGATCGTCCGGAATGCTGGAACTCACGCTGACGACGAAGGCTTGAGCGCGCACGCGGCTTACGACTTTTTCAGCATATTTATCCGGGCTGGCCTGAATGGTGCAGAAGATTGCTTCATTACCAATGGCGCGGAGCGGCGGACTTTTTGGCGGGCATTGCGCGAGGTAAGTGGGGAACTGTTTGGGGACGTCGGTCATATTGGCGACGGAGATGCGCAAGTGGCGGACGGCGGCGGCTTGCTGGCGGGAGTAGTCGCAGGCGCCGGCGCCTTGATCGTTTACAGTGACGGTCAAGGTGACGGGACCGCCGAGGATGCCGCGCGCGGTGGCTTCGTTGATCCAGGGACATTTGGTGTGGGCGGGAGTGGGTGACGCGGGTGGGGTTTGAGGATATGTGGATTGCGCGGGAGGCGTTTGCGCGTGGGTTGATTGCGCATAGCAAATCACGGCTGGGAGTATCGCCAGGCTTAATAGAAATGTGTGAGGGCGGGCACGGCATGCCGTGCCCCTACGAAGATTGTCTGTAGCTCGTGGTTTGTACATTAGAAGTTCGAGGATTTTTTCGCGGGCTGCAAGGTTTCTGCTTTCAGGATTTTGCCGCCTTCTTGGATTACGTAGAGGCGGTTTACGTCGAGATTGGTCAATTGATCGACTTGGCCGCTTAACCAGCGAATCTCGACGAGGTCGACTTTGGTGGCTTGATCCAGGCCAAAGTGCATGCGCATATCGTTCTGAGAAAAGTAACTGCCGCCGCTGCGCAGTTCGTCCATCTGCACGAGCGGCTTGTCCGCGGTGAGAACGGTTTTGGCGGTGACGAGCACGCGGCTGCCGATGCCGGTGCGGTTGGATTTCACGCCGACCAGTTTGATTTTGATCCAACTGCGATTGAGCGTGGAGTCGCAGCGAAGCAGTTGAGGAACGGCGTTGATGCAGTTGACGGCGATATCCAGGTCGCCATCGTTGTCGTAGTCGCCGAAGGCGCATCCACGCGCGGGAGCGTTCTCCATGATGCCCGGGCCGCCTTGCTTGGTGACCTCTTCGAATCTGCCGTTGTGTAGATTGCGATAAAGATATTTGTGCTCGGCGTATTTCAGGTCGGCTTTCGAAAGATCGACTTCGGGATAGACGTGGCCGTTGGACATTAGAACGTCGAGCCAGCCGTCGTTATCCATATCGAAAAAGCCCACGCCCCAGCCGAGCAGGCGGGTGTTGACGCCGAGGCCGCTGGGATAAGTGCGATCTTCGAACACGCCATCGCCGAGATTGGTGTAGAGGGAATCGGTGTCGCCGGCGAAGTTCGTTTTTACAATATCGAGGTTGCCGCTGCGGTTGTAGTCGCCGATGGAGACGCCCATGCCGGCTTGCGGCTTGGCTTCGGCAGAAAGCGCGGCGCCGGATTCGATGGCCACGTCTTTGAAGGTGCCGTCTTTTTGATTGAGGTAGAGCGTGGCGGGCGCGGAATCGTTGGCGACGTAAATGTCCGGCCAGCCATCGTTGTCGAGATCGGAGGCGGCGACACTGAGACCGTAGGTGCCGATGGCGGTCCACATGCCGGATTTTTGGCTGACATCGGTAAAGGTACCGTCGCCGTTGTTGTGATACAGGATATTTTTCGCGCCCGGCAGGCCCGGAGGACCGCAAGCGACGACGATACCTTTGTAAGTACACGGGCCGTCTTCAGGAAGAGGAGCGGTTTTCAGATCGAAATCCACGTAGTTGGCGACGAACAGATCGAGGTGGCCGTCGCGGTCGTAGTCGACCCAGGTGCAGCCAGTGTTCCAGCGAATTTTCGGGCCGGCCTGGAGCAGGCCGGCGCGCTCGGTGACGTCAACGAAAGTGCCATCACCGTTGTTGTGATAAAGAGCGTTTTGTCCGTAATAGGTGACGAAGAGATCGTCGTGGCCATCGTTGTCGTAGTCGCCGACGCAGCAGGCCTGTCCCCAGCCAGTGCGGAGTTCGAGGCCGGAGCCTTTGGTGACGTCGGTGAACGTGCCATCGCGATTATTTTTGAACAGACGGCAATGGGGCTCGTGGCCCTTGGCGAAGCCTTCGAGGCGCCAGCCGTTAACCATGAAGACGTCGAGCCAGCCATCGTTGTCGTAGTCGTAGAAGGCCAAGCCGCAGCCGGTGGTTTCGAGCAGATATTTGTTTTTGTTTACGCCGCCGTAGATGGTTTCCACATCAAGGCCGGAACCTTTGACAACATCCACGAAACTGACGCCCAGCGGCGTGCCTTCGATGGGGGATTTCGGGCCTGGGGGAGGAGCGGCGGGCTTGGCGTCGTAGCTGCGCTCGATGGGGCCAATTTTTTGTTTTGGCGGAGGCTCCTGCTGCGGGGTCTGAGCGGCGAGGGCGAGAAGATCCGCGAACGGGAGCACCAGAGCGGTGCGGCTTAGCGAGCGAAGAAATTTGCGCCGATCTGGATGCAAGAGAAACCCCTCCTCATTACTGGCGAAGCTACTGCTGACCGCCGCCAACGGACTTGGCGGGCGCGTTGGCGTCGGCAGCGACGGGCTTCAAATCGGTGTGCATATGCCAGGGCACACTTTCCGTCGAAATCTCCGGATGTTTGCGAAGAAAATCTAGAGAATATGTTGGAGCCGCGGGATCGATTCGCTTGGTGGCATAGAGCGCGGCTTGCTCAGAGGCTTTCTCTTTCATGCCCTTGCGGCGATACAAGATGGCGAGATTATAGTGCGCGGCCACATCGTCGGGATCAATGCCTTGCAAGGCTTCGAATTGCGCCACGGCGTCGTCGGCGCGGTGCTGCTGGTAGTAGGCAATGCCCAACTCGCGGCGGGCGTCGCGCGATTGCGGAAATTGTTCGACGACTTTTTGCAGGTCGGCGACTTCGGCCTCCGGGTGTCCCTGGCGGCGTTCCACCAGCGCGAGATAGTAGAGGGCGCGGGCGTAATCGGGATGCAACTGAAGAGCTTTCTCGAGTGGGGGCCGTGCCAGATCGTATTTTTCCCACTCGATATAGGCGAGACCCATGTTTACGTAGCCGTCTTCATAGTCCGGCCGCAGCTTGACGACATGTTCGAAGGCGGCCATGGAGTCCGAGTATTGCTGCTGGTCGAGGAATCCGATGGCGAGGTTGTTCCAGCGCATCCAGTCCTGATTGTCGGAGGGCTCAGCCGACGTGGGATTGTTCGCGCCGACATTCAGCTCGCGGGTGCGGGAAGCCAATTCCACGACCGGGTAGAGCGGATGATCGGTACCGAAAACATTATTTAGATAACTCTGCCGCAAGTGACGGTAGTTCACGCGGGCGGTGACGCTCAGCGCGCCCTTCACGTCCGGCGGGATTTGGAATTCGTAGCGCACCAGTGCGGAGCGTCCGGCCTGGATGGAGTTGTCGTAGGCCATGGATTGAATGGTCCAGACTTTGTGATTGTCGACAAACTCGCCGGAGATATTCACCGGGCGATTGGTGAAGCTGTGGGCGCGGGTATCCAGCATGCCATCGGGCTTCAGGAAGCCGCTGTGGTAAAGCTCGTTTCCGGCGGCGTCCTTGACGGTGAACTCGACCCAGGCTTCGTAGAGATCGCGAACTTCGGGGATGAGCGAGTGGCCGATGTTTTTGTTTTGAATGACAACGTACGCTTCGACGATATCGTTGGGTGCGAGGGTGAAAGGCGTGGAGCCGAGGGGCGCGATGAGTTGATCGTCGCCGGCTTTTTTCAGGGCGAAAATATCCACGTTCAGGAAATTTCCGGCTTTCAGGAACTCGACGGTTTTCTGCAGTTGCTCGTCGAAGCCGTAATAGAAGGGAACGGCGGTGTTGCCGGCGGGCCAGCGGTGAGAGGCGAAGAATCCGGCTTTCGCGCCGTATTCGGTGAGCGTGGCTTGGGCGCGATGCATGTGGCAGCCCTGGCAGGTGTTGAAGTCCGCGGTGTAAAAGGTGAGTGGGTTGCGCTTGGAGAATTTGGAATTTTGCCACTCGTCATAGACGGTAAAGGCGCGAATGAATTTGTACTCGTTCAGAGGATTGGGCAGGTTGGCTTTGTGGCAGGCGGCGCAGAATTCCGGCGTGCGATAAAAGGATTGCATGACGGCTTTCGAGTGGCGGTCCGGGTGCGCCATGATTTCGTCGTAGGAAGCTTTGCCGGGAATGCGATTGCCTTGCTCATCGACCATGACGGCGGGAACTCCCATGACGTAGCCGCCATTGCCGGAAGTGGACTGCAAGCGCTGGATGGAATGGCAGGTGGTGCAGGTCAGACCGTTTTTATCGAAGGAACGATCGACTTGCGATTCCTGGGTGAGTCCACCGGAAATCACGACGACGGGATTGTGGCAACTATCGCAATGGCGGGAAAACTCGATGCCTTTGGTGCGGACCAGAATGTTGACGCTGGCGCGGTAAAACGGGGTGCGAAACGAGTTGGAGTGCAGCGACTTACGCCACTGATGATAGGCCTCTTCGTGGCAATGCTGGCAGTATTCGGGATCGGGAAAAGCACCGGGCGGGATGAATTCGTTGCCGACGGTAGCGGCGTTGCCGGGAAGCGAAAAGTTGTCTTTGCCGAAATGAAAATTGTAGGTCTCGCGAATCATGTCGGAGTAGGTCTGGCCCGGGTTTTGGCCTACGGTGGCGTCTGGAGATTGCGCGTGGATGGCGTGGCGCGGCGTCCCGATGAGCATGCCCATAAGTACAGCAATGCTCAACGCTAAAGCGGCATCTACAAGGATGCGGGAAACGCGAGACTTCATCACGACCTGCCTGCACAAAGCAACGCTGTAATGCCCTCGACGGACTTACGGTACTGACCGGTTATCTCAGAGCTTTTCGCAAGCACTCCGCAGTCGGGGTGTGCAGTGCCCCAACGATTCGACTCTTCAACTGACATGCTGTGCCCTCTGGTATAGCGCATCAGGAGCGCGCTGTAAATGGCGGCAACGGAGGGGTCGAGGGCAAAAATCGTTTTGAGGATGCCGCGAGATTACTGCGGGGATTTTTCCAGTTCGTCGGCCTTTTGGCGTTCGGCGGCGGCTTCGGCGGTTTTGCCCTGGCGTTCCAGCGCGTTGGCCAGGCCGCGATGGGCTTCGGCGTAGTTGGGGTCGTCGGTGATGGCTTCCTGGAAGCGTTCAATGGCGTCGGCGATCTGTCCTTTTTGCAGGAGCGAGTTGCCGGAATTTGTAGCGACCTCGGCTCTTTGGTGATTCATGCTGACGCGTTCCAGCTCCGCGCCTTTTTTGCGTTCTGCGGCGGCTTCTGCGGCGTTGCCTTGCTGCGCGAGCACGGTGGCTAGCGTGAGGTGGGAGTCTGGCTGGTCGGGCCTTTGGCGAATCGCTTCGCGCAGAGCGTCGGCGGCTTCGGGCAGTTGGTCCATTTTGCGATAGAGGCTGCCGAGCGTGGCCCAACCATCGGCGTTATTGGGGTGCAGCTTCATGGCCAAGGAGAGTTCGCGGGCGGCGTCGTCGTAGCGGCCGTACTGCATAAAAAGAATGCCGAGCGTGTAATGCGGTTCGTGGGCAGTGGGATTTAGTTTGGCGGCGATTTGCAACTCGAGAATGGCGGCGGCATTGTCGTCTTTCAGTTTGAGCGCGAGCCCGAGATTGTAGTGCAGCTGGAAATTGTTGGGATTGCTTTTGAGGCCGGAGCGGAGCACCTGGGCGGCTTCGTCGAGATCGTTCATCTGCAGATAGGCGGCGGCCGCATTCTCATGCGCGGTGGCGTCGGCAGGTTTTTGCGCGAGTGTGCGCTGCAGAAAAGGGAGCGCATCTTTGGCGTTGCCAGTGAGCAATAAAGCTAGACCGAGACTTGCGCCGGCCTCGGAGTTTTTCGGATCAGCGGCGACGATCTGACGCAACAGGGGGATAGCGTCGCGCGCGTGATCGTTGCGCTGCAGCGCACGCGCGAGCTGGAATATGGCGTCTGTAGCACGGGGATCCAGTTTGAGGGCGTGCTCGAATGCCGCGATGGCCTTGGCGTCTTCGTTGTTTGCGGCGTAGGCCTTGCCAAGTTCCAAGGCGGCGACGGCATTGTTCGGCGCCAATTGGGAAGCCAGGGAAAGTTCGGGAAGCGCGGCGGGCACCTGTTGCTGCGCGAGCAGCACGGTGCCTAGATGCAAGTGCGCGACGGCGAAGCGCGGGTCGAGCTGAATGGCTTTCTGAAATTCCGTGATGGCGGAGGACCAATTTTGTTGTTGAGCGTACAGCGAGCCCAACGCGTCATAGAGATCAGCACTTTGTGGCGCTGCGGCAACCGCGTACTGCATTTGGGCGATGGCGGCCGGGACCTGGCCGATAGCAGCGAGCGAACGAGCGTACGACGTGAGAACGGACGAGGGGAGCGCGCGAGAAAGATCCGGCGACGGCGTCTGCTGTACTGCGGCTTCGATGCTGCTGAACAAAACGATGGCCTTCTTGTGCGCGCCGGTTTGTTCGTAGGCCACCGCGAGATTGGTTTCTATGGGTATGTCGCCGGGCTTTAACGCAAGCGCCTTTTCGAGCTCCGTGATTGCTTGGGGAAGTCTTCCGAGGCGCAGCAAAACGGAGGCCAAGGCGGTGTGACCTTCCGGGATTTGCGGCACCAGGCGAACAACTTTCTCAAAATCTATTTGCGCAGTCTTGAGATCATTGTTGGTGGCCGCGGTGGTGCCTGCGCGATAGGCGTCCTGGGCTTCGGCGTTGATGTCGGACTGAGGTTTGGTTGATGGGGTGGTCTGCGCCGCGGCCCGCGATGCCAAGTCGCGCCCGGATACGAGGCCCAATAGCAAAACGAGCAGAGCGCTGGAGGAAAGTGTTTTCAAAGCTGCCGCCGCGGCGGCGAGTATAGCAGCCTCGTCGCCGGGATTACGAACGGTGCGACAGTCAAGCGCTGCGGCACACTCACGACGAGCCGTTGGCAAGCGCAACAGCGGGGGCCGAACGTCCTTAAAGGGACGAGCGTCGCTGACGCCTCCCTCAGCTGTGGTCCATCAATTCAGTTGCCGCGTGAGCAGCGGGGCGTCGCCGGAACGCAATTGTCCGGTCATTTCGTAGGTTTTGCGCCAGTCCACTGTGCTCATTTCAATGGAGCCGGAGCGACCTTGGGTGTCGGTAATGATCATGAGGTCGCCGTCACGATAGTATTTGGCGACTTCGATCATCTGACTGGTGTTCAGGACCAGCATGGTCAGGTTTTTGCTGTTCTGAACCGCGCCGGGTTGCTGTGTTTGGGTAGTGGTGCGAGCGTTATCGAGCACCGCAGGAATTGCCGAGGTGACATTCGAAGTGCTCGGACTGCTTGCCGCCGCCAGTTGCATGGGGTTGGCCTGCATCGCATTTGACGACGAGGGCGTGGTGTAGCTGCTCTGGCGCGCATAGGGTGGGCGGTCGAGGTGAGGCAGCTCCGCCATAACATGCGGTATGACGATGTCGTCCATCAAACGCAGTTCCAACGGTTCTTCACCCTTCAGGGTTGGGCGCGGGCCGCGGGCCGGCAAGCTGAGTACTTTCCACGGCCACAGCGGAGGAAGCATCCACTCGACCACATCCCGCTCGGCGTGGCCCTTGCCATCAACCGCGCCTTGCTTGTCCACTTTGTAGCCGCGGGCCTGGATGACCTTGGCTGGCAGAGGCAGGTCGCCGTTGGGCAGGATTACCCGGTCGAAGGTGAGCTTCAGGTAGCCCTTGCCCACGAAATGGCCGGGCTCTTTGTCTGCTTCGAGGTGTCCGCCAAGCATGCTGCCGCGGGGGAACATGGGCCTGCCGAACTCCTGAGTGGTTTTCAGATGGCAGAGCACCGGGTCGCCGATCGCCGCGGTGGCCGAAGAAAAATTCGGCTCGTCCAAAGTGCATTGCAGAAGCGTACCTGCCGGAACGAGTTGATCCTGTGCTGGGATCGCCTGTGCCGACAGCAATAGCGCCGCCGCACCCATCAAGATGCCGATGAGTCGTTTCATGGTCGTCCTCCAAATGGTCGATTTCGAGCAACGGCTGGATGAACCAGCCGCCCTTAACCCGGCGGATAGACTCGAAGCGTGGAACTGGACACACCCGGGTAACACCGACGGTTGCCGGACCCAAACCCAGGGGTTTCCAAAAAGTCGCTAACGTTTTGCGATTATTTTTTGTAGGCAGGAGGTGCGATGGTTTGCCGCGTGGCCACGCCGTGACACCCCTCCCTAATGTCAAGTCGATCAGTTAGGGCGTCGCAAGGGGGATGAGGGCAAGCTGTAATATACGGATGGTTCTATGGAGCGCCCATGGCGCGGCGCTGCTGAAAACATTCGCGACAAAAAACGGGGCGGCCTTGCGTGGGGCGGAAAGGAACGGTGGTCTCCTTGCCGCATTGCGAGCAATTGGTCTTGGTTTCCGAGCGCATGGGAGAGGCGGCGCCACCGCCACCTTCGGCACGCTTGGCTTTGCAACCTTTGCAGCGTTTTGGTTCGTTTTTAAAGCCTTTGTCAGCGAAGAACATCTGTTCCCCGCCGGTAAATACAAACTCGGCGCCACATTCCGAACACTTCAGCACCCGATCGTGGTATTCCATAGCCGCAATCCCCCTGACCTTACCTCGGGCAAGGGACGGGGCCTTAGCGAACAACGCCAAGGGGAATGGGTATGCCAGTAGCACTTCGGAACCGGGCTGGGTCCCTGGGGCCATTGGGCGCGATCTAACCAGAAACTACCCAAACGTCTTACCTGACCGGGGTCTGATTCTCGGAAGTGCGGCGCCGAGCCGCGAAACGAAACGGAGGTTAGTCCGCTTCGCGCCGCTGCTTCTTGCGTAGTCGCTTCCGCGAAAGGGCTTCTTTGGCTCGGCGTTTTTCGCCGGGTTTCATATAGAAGCTGTGCTTCTTGATTTCCTTGATGATGTCTTCCTGTTGCACCTTGCGCTTGAAACGGCGCAGGGCGTTTTCCAGAGACTCACTCTCTTGAATAATCACTTCAGCCACTTTAAATTCACCCCCAATCCGGTTCGGATTGGTTTCAATGCGGCGCCTCTGCACATGGCGTGCGCCGCCCCTGTTTATAAGTATCGCATGTAAACCGCTGCGTTGTTCACGCTCCACGTGGCAGCGTCAAAGGGAAGAATAAGTCGCTGGCATCTTCTAATCAATTACGGGGCCACAAGTCAAGTGTTCTTTATTGGCGGAGCTGCGCCGGGCTGCGGCAGTCCTGTACTTAACTACTTGCGTACGGGATTGCCTGAGTGGTTAATCTGAGAGTCGCGACAAGCCTTTCGCGACGGGCCGCGTAGCAAGCGAAGGAGCAGCGCGGAGGCTTGCTACGATTTTTCCCTGATTGCCTTTTCGCCGGTTATTGCTAGAATCAGCGCGCTTTCATAAACGGTTGCGGGAGCGCCACATGCCGGACATGCGGGATGCCATTGGAGTGTTGCTGGCGGGTGGGCAGGGCGAGCGGTTGTGGCCGCTGACCCGCGACCGCGCCAAGCCCGCGGTGCCCTTCGGGGCGTTGTACCGCATCATCGACATAACGCTTTCCAACTGCATCAATTCGGATTTGCGCCGCGTATTTGTGCTGACACAGTACAAGGCGTTGAGCTTGAACCGGCATATTCGTGCCGGCTGGTCGCCGCTGGCGGGATTGGGCGATTACATCGAAGTGCTGACGCCGCAAATGCGCGTTTCCAAGGAGTGGTATCAGGGAACGGCGGACGCGGTGTACCAGAATATCTATTCGATTGGCAGCGAGCGTTCGAAATATACCTTCATTCTGAGCGGCGATCATATTTACAAGATGAATTACAGCCGCATGCTACAGCAGCACGTGGATTCCGGCGCGGATGTGACGGTGGCGACCATCGAATTTCCCGTGGAGCAATCGGCGCGGCAGTTTGGCGTAATTGAAACGGACAAGGACTGGCGCATTCAGGGCTTTGAAGAGAAGCCGGAGCATCCGAAGGAGTCGCCGCACCGCGCGGGATTTTGCAACGCGTCGATGGGGATTTACATTTTTAACACGCAGCTGCTGATTCCGATTTTGCTGGCGGATTCGGAAGATCCCAAGTCGCACCACGATTTTGGGAAAGATATTATTCCGCGCATTATTTCCAAGCACCGCGTGTTCGCGTACAACTTTGTGGACGAAAACCGCAAGGATGCTTTGTATTGGCGCGATGTGGGGACACTGGACGCGTATTACGAAGCGAACATGGATCTGGTCAGCGTGTCGCCCGTTTTTAACTTGTACGACCAGGAATGGCCGTTGCGCACCTGGCAGCAACAATGGCCGCCGGCGAAATTTGTGTTTGCGGACCCCGAGCGCATGGGCGTGGCGCTTGATTCGATCGTGTCCGGCGGGTGCGTGATCTCCGGCGGACGGGTGCAGCGTTCGGTGCTGGGGTACAACGCGCGAGTAAACAGTTATTGCGAGGTGGCGGATTCGATCATCTATAATCACGTGAATATCGGGCGGCACTCGCGGATTCGCCGGGCGATTATCGACCGGCACGTGAGTTTGCCGGAGCACACGGAGATTGGGTATGACACGGAAGCGGACAAGAAGCGCTTTCACGTAACGGATTCGGGAATTGTGGTGGTGATCCGGCAGGAATCGCTGATTGAAGAACCGGAGATGGCTTAGATACTTTTCTTCTTTTTTCTTAATGCCGTCAGGCATCGGTTTTTCGTTTTGGGACCGAACATCTGCAACAGGCCCTTTCGTCGCTGTGGCTTCGGGTCGATTCGCTTCTTGAGGAACATATCCGGAGGCAACGCGGCTATCAGATCCAGAATCTGCTCCATCCCGCTAGACTTCGCGGACTTTTCGGTTTGCCATCGGTTACCTCCACTGCTCAGAGATGCCCCATGTATCCGACGACTCCGAATCGGCTGACAATCTCGACATACTCCGCGATAAGAGCCAAACATTCGTCTAGATCTCGATAGGCGAACGGACCATCTGTGCGCAAAGAAGCGTCTTCAACGCCGGCAGGAATTAAGACTGCCGTTCGCAGAGAGCTAAAGTCATAGGCGTCGGCAATCGGTTTGCAGTCGCCGCGCGACATAGCGCGACCTGTGCCATGGCTCATCGAGCTCAGAAGATCCGTCACGCTTTCCTTGGCTTTTACGAGGGCAACATCTCCGGACATGTGTGAAGGAAGGACCAAGAATTCCCCCGGGAAGAGGCGTACCGAGCCTTTGCGGATGATCACACCGCCATTAGATACCTTCTCGTACGTGTTGTGCGGCAGATCAAGAACCAATTCAGTAGCGCCGAATACCGAGTCGATTTTCTCGTGGATCGCAGCGCGATTGTCAGCGGCCCATTGCACCACTCGATCAAATTCTTTGTCAAAGCGATCCGGAGCGTCAATAAAGTGATCGACATGGCCCGACTCATTGCGGGAGCCGGTGTGGATTAGAAAATGCAGTGGTCCATCACCGTACGGAACGATGGCGTCGAGGAAGTGGTTGCCGCCCCCCAAATCTCCAAGTCCGCCCTTGTTGGCACGCAAGAAGTCCGCGACCTTGTTCCAGCGTGTGGCGTCGAGGTCGGCGGAATCGACGGTGGATTTCACCAACCTCATCCCGCAGCCGCAGTCGGAAACTGCGAATCGTCGCCAATCGGGCTGGTGGGTTAGAACTGCCGTTTCCGTTGGCAGCGGGGACTTGCCGGGGCAGGCGTCTGGGAGAAAAACAACTTTTTCCGCTTCCAAATCATGCGGCAACCATGAATGGAGTTTGCCAAGCGGCTCCGCCGAAAGATTGACAAGTTCCATAACAATTCCATTCTAACAGTAAGGACTTGCTTGGCTTTGCCTGGCATTTGAATTTCTGTAAACTCAAAGATTCGCAGTCACTCAGGAGAAGCGACAGCCATGTCGACGAAAATTGCTCGTATTCACGCTCGCCAAGTCATCGATTCGCGGGGTAATCCTACGGTTGAAGCAGATGTAGTGCTGGAAGGCGGGGCTATTGGGCGTGGTGCGGTGCCGTCGGGAGCGTCGACGGGAGAACACGAGGCGTTGGAATTGCGCGACGGCGACAAATCACATTACCTGGGCAAGGGCACGTTGAAGGCGGTCGCGAACGCTAACGGCGAAATCGCCAAAGCGGTGATTGGGTTGGATGCCGCGGATCAGCGGGCGCTGGACCACAAGATGATTGCGCTGGATGGCACGCCGACGAAGTCGCGGCTGGGCGCGAATGCGATTCTAGCGGTGTCCATGGCGGCGGCGCGCGCGGCGGCGGTGGCGTTGAAACAGCCGTTGTACAAATATTTGTCGCGCTATTCAACCGATACGTCAGCGACTCTGCTGCCGGTGCCGATGATGAACATTTTGAACGGCGGGGCGCACGCGGATAGTTCAGTGGATTTTCAGGAATTTATGGTGATGCCCATTGGCGCGCCGAATTTTTCCGAGGCTTTGCGCTGGGGCGTGGAAATTTTTCACGCGCTTAAGGCAGCGCTGAAGAAGCACGGCTACTCGACGGCCGTGGGCGATGAAGGCGGCTTTGCGCCGAGTTGCAAATCGAACGAGGAAGCCATTCAGATCGTGCTGGAAGCGATCGGCGCGGCGGGTTACAAAGCGGGTGAGCAGGTAAGCATTGCGCTGGACCCCGCGGCCAGCGAGTTCTACGACAAGGCCAGCGGGAAATACGTTTTCAAGAAATCGGACAAGAGCGCGCATTCACCCGAGGAGATGTCGCGCTATTGGACGGCCTGGGTGGAGAAGTACCCGATCGTGTCTTTGGAAGATGGCATGGCCGAGGATGACTGGGCCGGCTGGAAGTCGCTGACCGCGAGTGTGGGCAGCAAAATTTCGAAAAAGGAAATCCAGCTGGTGGGCGACGATTTATTCGTGACCAACACCACGCGGCTGGAACGCGGAATCAAAGAGGGCATCGCCAACGCGATTTTGATCAAGCTGAATCAGATTGGCAGCGTCACGGAAACGATTGACGCCATCGAAATGGCGCGCAAGGCCGGCTACAACTCGATTATCTCGCACCGCTCGGGAGAAACCGAGGACACTTTCATCGCGGACCTTGCGGTGGCCACTGCGGCCGGGCAGATCAAGACGGGTTCGGCCAGCCGCACCGATCGCATCGCGAAGTACAATCAATTGCTGCGCATCGAAGAGGAATTGGGCGCGAGCGCGAAGTTTAACGGCAAGGCAGTTTTCGGCAAGCACTAAGCGAGGTTCGCAGCACCGCGCGCCTGCTGCTTTGCCGCCGGCTAGTGGCGATCACCCATGGCGAAATTTAAGAAACATATTTTTGTGTGTATGAACACTCGGGAAGCTGGGCATCCTCGAGGTTCGTGCGACCCCACGGGACAAGGCGAACTGCAGCGGCTGTTCAAGACCAAACTGGCGGAGCGCGGAATTGCCAACTCCACCGTGCGCGCCAACAAATGTGGATGTCTGGACCAGTGTGAACTGGGGCCGACGGTGGTGGTCTATCCAGAGGCAGTTTGGTATGGGCACGTTCGCCCAGAAGATGTGGACGAAATCATCGCGTCGCACATTGTTGGCGGGCAGCCGGTGGAGCGCCTGGTGATTTCGGATGCGGTGGTAAATACCACGCATAAGAAAGCGTGAGTCGAGGATATCGAGGGCTTCGCATTTCGCGGCTACATCGTTGTCCTCACGCGCCTCCACAGTAGCCCAGCGGTACCATTGGTGCTGCTGGTCGTTTGCGTGATTATTGTGTGGGGCCGCGCCCGCGCGTTTCTCGGTTAACGCGCAGCCGGTAACCGGTGTGCGAGAGTCCACACCAATGTCGCAGGCCCTCATCGCGATGGCCGTCCGGAGTTTTCGTGGAGTCCGATCACAACATGTCGATTCGCCAGGCGCACGATGCTGACGTCGCCGTTGTCGTGCGGCTGATCAACGCGGCATTTCAAGTCGAGCGTTTTTTCCTCGCGGCTGACCGCATCGCCGCGGAGGAAGTCCGCTCCAGGATGGAGCGCGGGATATTTTTGCTGCTGGAAGATTCCGGCTTGCCACTGGGATGTGTTTACGCGGAGTTGCGCGGCGAGCGCGGCTACATCGGACTGCTGTCGGTGGAACCGCGACGGCAAAAATCCGGATTGAGCCGTTTGTTGATGATCGCGGCAGAAGAATATTTTCGCGAAAACGGATGCCGGATGGCGGAACTGCGCGTCGTGAATCTGCGAACGGAGCTTCCGCCGTACTACCGGCACCTGGGCTATAGCGAAACCTGCACGGAACCGTTTCCACTGGACATTCCCGCGATCCTCCCTTGTCATTTCATTGTGATGAGCAAAGAACTGCTGTAACTCCGCCGAACGTTTTCCATCGCGCTGCGCCATCCGTTTTGCCGAGAAGCCCACTGTCAACCTACCGCCGCGTTTTGCAATGCGTCTGGCTTAGGGCAGAATATCCATTCGCTCTTTGGGGGAAATATGAATCGCAGCGTAGTTTTCGCCGCACTGATATGCGCGGCCGCGTCGCTCGCGCCGATTTCGCGTGTGACCATAGCGGATGAAACGCCGCTGTACGGATTTTCCGCGGAATCTTCGCGTACGGAACGCCAGTGGGAAGACAAGTTTCGCGCCATCCCCAAACCGGAAAATCTCCGCGCCTACATGCAGCAATTGACCGCGCGCCCGCACAACGTCGGCTCGCCTTACGACAAGGCCAACGCCGAATGGATTTTGGCGAAGTACAAGGCGTTCGGTCTCGACGCGCACATCGAAGTATTTGACGTGCTGTTTCCCACGCCGAAAGAGCGCCTGGTGGAGCTGGTCGAAGGCGGCCCACATTTTGTCGCCAAGTTGCAGGAACCGGCGATTCCGCAAGATCCCACTTCCAACCAACAAAGCGAGCAGCTGCCCACCTACAACGCTTATTCTGCGGACGGCGACGTCACCGGTCCGCTGGTGTATGTGAACTATGGCATTCCTGAAGATTACGAAGAACTCGAACGCCGCCGCGTTTCGGTAAAGGGCGCGATTGTGATTTCGCGCTACGGTAATGCGTGGCGCGGCATCAAGCCGAAAGTCGCCGCAGAGCACGGCGCGATCGGCTGCATTATTTATTCCGATCCGCGCGACGACGGATTTTCTCCCGGCGAAACATTTCCTCAGGGCCCGTACCGTCCAAAAGATGGCGTGCAGCGCGGTAGCGTGCAGGATAGCGGCGAGTTCATGGGCGACCCGTTGACGCCGGGCGTTGGCGCTACGCCGGACGCGAAACGCCTTCCTATTAAAGATGCTCCAACGATTACGAAAATTCCCGTGCTGCCGTTGTCCTATGCCGACGCGCAGCCGTTGCTCGCGGCCATTGCCGGCCCGGTGGCGCCGCCATCCTGGCGAGGAAGTCTGCCACTCACGTATCGTATCGGGCCGGGTCCGGGAAAAGTACATCTGAAAGTATTCGCCAATTGGGACATCAAGCGTCTTTATGACGTGATTGCCAAAATCCCCGGGTCCACCTATCCGGATGAGTGGGTGATCCGCGGCAATCATCATGATGCGTGGGTGAACGGCGCGGAAGATCCGATCTCCGGGCAAGTGGCCATGCTGGAGCAGGCGCGCGCGACCGCCGAACTAGTGAAGGCCGGATGGAAGCCCAAACGCACGATTATTTTTTGCTCTTGGGATGGCGAAGAGCCAGGCCTGCTCGGCTCGACAGAATGGGTGGAGACGCACGCCGAGGAACTGCGGCAGCACACCGTGGCGTACATCAACTCCGACTCCACGGGCCGCGGATTTTTTTCCGCCGAGGGCTCGCATTCACTGGAAAAATTCATCAACGACGTGGCGCGCGACGTCCACGACCCGGAGACTGGGCTGACGGTTTGGAAACGCATGCAGCTGCAGCAGATTGCTCATCCGGAAGGCAAGGACGACCGCGACGAAGCGCGTAATCGACCTGACCTCCGCATTGGCGCGCTCGGCGGGGGCTCGGACTATGGTCCATTTCTGAACATTATCGGCATCGCCTCATTGGATATCTCATTTGGCGGCGAGACTGGCGGTGGAATCTACCATTCCATCTACGACGATTTTTATTGGTACACGCATTTTTCCGATACGGATTTTTCTTATGGCCGCACGCTCTCGGAGACCGGCGGCATCGCCACCATGCGGCTGGCCGACGGGGATCTGCTGCCCTTTGATTTTTCGGACTACGCCGATACCTTGCAGATGTATGTGCGCGAGCTGAAGAAATTCGCCAAAGAGCAGCGGGAAGAAGTCACCGAACGCAATTTGAAAATTGCAGAAGGTGCATTCACTGCCAGCGCCGATCCAAAGGAAAAGTACGTTGTGCCGGCCAAACAAGAAATACCTCCGTACTTGAATTTTGCTCCGCTGGAAAATTCCGTGGAGAGCGTCGTGCTCAGCGCGCAGGAATACAGCAAGGCGCTGGCGAAGGCCAACGAGCACGGCGGCGTCGCGGTGGCGGGAACTTCTTCGGCGGAGATCAACCGCATGCTAATTGACAGCGAGCGAAAACTGATTACCCCAGAGGGTATACCGGGTCGCCCGGGATATAAACACGAACTGTATGCGCCGGGCGAATACACTGGCTATGAAGCGAAAGCCATCCCGGCGGTGCGCGAAGCCATGGAGCAGAAGCACTGGAAGCTGGCGGAGGATGGCATCGTGCGCGTTGCGAAATTGCTGAGCGACGAAGCCGCGCTGATTTCTTCGGCGGCGGAAAAGTTGTCGGCCGCAAAATAGTCTTGCTATTAGCACAGGCACTCTTGCCTGTGCACGGTTAGAGCATTATTGGGAGCCTGTCATTCCGTCGTACAACCTCGCGATCGTGGGATTGGGAAACGTGGGGCGGGCATTTCTGCGTTTGCTGATCTCCAAAGAGACGGAACTGCGCCGGCGTTACGACATCCGCTGGCGGCTGGCAGGCGTGGCCACGCGCCGTAACGGCTGGGTCGCCGATCCCGACGGCCTCAATCCCATCGCCATCTTGAACGGACATTTCCCGCCGCACCCTTCTCATCAAGCGCAAGACTTTCGCGAGTGGCTGGAGCGTTGCCGCGCGGACTTGCTGTTCGAAGCTAGTTCGCTTAACGCGCAGACGGGCCAGCCGGCCATCGACCATTTGCGCACCGCACTGGAGCTTGGCGCGCACGCGATTACAGCGAACAAAGGTCCGATAGTGCATGCGTTTCGCGAGCTGATCGCCCTGGCGCAGGAAAAAAAGAAGCAGTTCTTGTTCGAATCCACTGTGATGGATGGCGTACCGATTTTTTCCATGTTTCCGTTGGGTTTACCGGTCACCGATTTGCGTGGATTTTCCGGAGTGCTCAATTCCACCACCAACGTGGTGCTCACGGAAGTGGAGAAGGGGCGTTCTTTTGATGAAGCGGTGCGGCGCGCGCAGACGCTGGGCGTGGCCGAGTCCGATCCGACTGCGGATCTGGATGGTTGGGACGCAGCCGTGAAGGTGGCTGCCCTGGCGATTGTGTTGATGGGCGTGCCCGTGAAGCTCGAACAAGTTCAGCGCACCGGCATCCGCGAGCTGAGCGAAGAGAAAATCCGCTCTGTGCGCGGCGCCGGAATGCGCTACAAACTGGTCTGTCGCGCCGAACGTCGCGGCGACGGCGCGGATTGCAGCGTCAAGCCGGAGTTGCTGCTCGCGTCCGACCCGCTTGCCAATCTGGAAGGCACGAGTTCGGCGATTCGTTTTGATCTGGATGTTTTCGGCCTTTCGATCGTCGAGCACAATCCGGGCATCGAGGCCACCGGTTACGGCATGCTCGCAGATTTTGTCCGCGCCGTGCAGCTCTGAAGTGTGCGAGACCGGTCCTGTGTAGGACGCAGCATGCTGCGCCCCAGCTGCCACGGCGTTCAGCCTTCCCGCGTGTAATTTTCCGCGTAACGCGGCACGGGAATCGCGGGATCACATCTCTCATCGCGCTCGGGCGCTCCTGGCGTGAGCCGCAGTGGAATGATGCCGGCCCAAACTCTTAAATCGTAATCCGGCGCATCATCTTCTACCGGCCCAACGCGCACCTTGGCTGACACTTCCGTCAGCGGCAGGCGCAGGATACTCGTGGCTTTCAGTTCCTTCTCATTCGGCTGACGCGCTTCGTTCCAGCGCCCGGGCAGAATTTTTTCGGTAAACGCGCGTAGCGCCGCGAGTTTTTCTTCCGAATGCTCAATCAAGGAAGCTGTACCCAGCGCTACCACCGAGCGGTAATTCATCGAGTGGTTGAATACCGAGCGCGCCAGCACCAGGCCGTCCGCCAGCGTCACCGTCAAGCACACCGCCAGACCGTTGCTCAGGTTGCGTAGCATCCGGCTGGCGGCCGACCCATGAAAATAAATATTGTCGCCGACCCGCGCGAACATCGTGGGAATCACATACGGTTGCGCCTCGACGCTGAAGCCCACATGACACACAAATCCTTCGTCGAGGATTTTGTAAATCGCTTCGCGGTCGTGCGAACCGCGATGCGGCTCGCGCACCACGCGCGTGCGCTCGGTCGGCAGAATTATTTCGGGCAAGGCCACACCTCGTGAAGTAACGTGGCGCAAAGTTGATAGCCGGCGCCATAGCGGCATGAGTGGGGAACTACCGCAATTATGCTAGCACGCCGCGATGCCGCGTGATGCCGGTCCTGGCCCGCGCGAAGAAACCTGAGTCGCCAATTTGGTTTGCCGATGGCCTTGCCGCCGCCGCTGTAACATCTGGCGAGGCTGTGAGAAACTAACCAACTTAGAGGGCGGCGCGTTCCCGTGGCAGATTTGTACGGGCTCGCCGCAAATGCCGATGACCAGCATGCCAGCGCCGCACCAAGAGCTTACCGAGACGCTCGATACCGCGTGGGTGCGCGCGCAGTTTCCCTCGCTGCAATTGCGCGTGAATGGACAGATGGCGGTGTTTTTCGATGGCCCGGCGGGCACCCAGGTGCCGCAGCAGGTTATGCGCGCCGTGCAGGATTATTTTCTGCACAAGAACGCCAATACCTGCGGCGCTTTCGCCACCAGTCGCCAGTCGGACCAGACCATTGCTGCCGCGCGTCTGGCGATGGCGGATTTTTTCAATTGCGATGCCGGCGAAGTGGTCTTCGGGCAGAACATGACCACCATCACGTTTGCGCTTGCCCGCGCCATCGGGCGCGAGCTGCGGGCAGGGGACGAAATCGTCGTCACTACGCTAGACCACGACGCCAACGTTGCGCCGTGGCGCGCGCTGGAAGAAAAAGGCGTGGTAATTCGCCAGGCTGACATTCGCGACGCCGATTGCACGCTGGACCTCGAAGACCTGAAAAAGAAAATCACGCCGAAAACCAAGCTCGTGGCCGTGGGCTATGCGTCGAATGCCGTGGGCACCATCAATCCGGTGGCGGAAATTACGAAAATCGCGCACGCCGCGGGCGCGCTGATCTTCATCGACGCCGTGCACTACGCCCCGCATGGCTCCATTGACGTAAGAGCGCTCGATTGCGATTTTCTGGTGTGCTCGCCCTATAAATTTTTCGGTCCGCACATGGGTGTGCTTTACGGGAAGCGCGAGTATCTCGAACGGCTGCGGCCCTACAAGGTTCGCCCGGCTTACGACCACATTCCCGATCGCTGGGAGACCGGAACGCAGCTGCATGAGTTGATTGTTGGTATTAACGCCGCCGTCGACTATCTCGCGGATTTGGGCCGCCATTGCGATGCGCACGCCAGCACTCGCCGCGAAGCGCTGCTGGCCGCTTATCGCACGACGGCGCCGTATGAGCGAGCGCTACTGACTAGACTCATCGCCGGCTTGCTGGAAATTCCCAAACTCAAGTTTTACGGCATCACCGATCCAGCGCGTTTCACGGAACGCTGTTCCACCGTTTCCGTGCGCATCGGCGATCACAATCCCACAGAAATTGCCACGTTTCTCGGCGAGCGCGGGATTTTCACTTGGGATGGCAATTTCTACGCCATGAATCTTACCGAACGTCTCGGCGTGGAAAGCAGCGGCGGCCTGCTGCGCATCGGTCTGGTGCATTACAACACCATAGATGAAGTGGAGCGATTGCTGGCCGCGCTAAACGAATTTGCCCGCAAATAATCTTGATTCAAGTGTGCGTCTGCGGATTCTTAAAAAATCTCAAAGGTTCAATCGTCACAATCATCCATGAGCAAAAAAAAACGACCTATCATATTGACGGTGCTAGACGGTTGGGGGCATCGCGCCGAATCTGCGGGCAACGCCATCGCGCTGGCGCGTAAACCAACGTACGACGAATTATTGCGCAAATTTCCCAATACGCTAATCCATACCTCCGGCCCGTACGTGGGTTTGCCCGAAGGCCAAATGGGCAACAGCGAAGTCGGCCACATGAACATGGGCGCGGGGCGCATCGTGCACATGGACATGACGCGCATCGACCTCTTGGTTGCCAACAAACAACTGGGCGACGTCCCACTATTTCAGCAAGCCATGGAGCGCGGCCGCGGTCATCAGCTGCACATCATGGGATTGCTCAGCGATGGCGGCGTGCATTCGCATATTCATCACCTTTTTGCATTGCTTGAAATGGCCAAGCAGTACGACGTCAAAAACGTGTTCGTCCATTGCTTCATGGATGGCCGAGACACGCCTCCGCACAGCGGCCAGGATTTTGTCCGCCAACTCCAAAAGAAAATGCGCGAGCTGGGCGTCGGCAAAATCGCCGCCCTGGTTGGCCGCTATTATGCGATGGATCGCGACAATCGCTGGGAGCGCATCGAACTGGCGTATCGCGCCATCGTTCACGGCGACGCGGAAACGCGTACGCCTGACCCTGTTGCGGCTCTCCAGCAGAGTTACGCGCAGGAAGTCACCGATGAATTTGTTAAGCCCATTGTGGTTCTCGACGGAGAGAATTCTTCCGCCAAGCCTGTAACCCAGATTCGCGACAATGACGCGGTGATTTTCTTCAACTATCGCGCCGACCGCGCCCGCCAGATGACCTACGCGTTGGCCGCCCCCGATTTCGACAAGTTCGCCGATGCCACCCGACCCAAAAATCTTTTTTACGTGGGCATGACGCAGTACGACAAAAACTGGCCCTGGCTGAAATTCGTGATCGTCCCGGAAAAACTGGAGCACATCCTTGCCCAGGTGTTTGCCGACCTGCGGTACAAAAATCTGCGCACCGCGGAGACAGAAAAGTACGCGCACGTCACTTATTTTTTCAACGGCGGCGTGGAAAAGCCTTTCGCGGGTGAGGAGCGCATCCTCGTCCCGTCTCCCAAAGTCGCCACCTACGATCTAAAGCCAGAAATGTCCGCGCAGGGCATCACCGACACGGTGGTGAAAGCCATCGCCGGCCAGGAATTCGACGCCATCATCATGAACTACGCCAATGCCGACATGGTCGGCCATTCCGGCAAGCTGGATGCCGCTATCAAAGCCGTTGAAGCCGTGGACGCCGGCCTGGCGCAAATCTATCAAGCGCTGAAGGCGCGCTTCGATGATGCCGCTTGGATCATCACCGCCGATCACGGCAACGCCGAAATGATGATCGATCCAAACACCGGCGGCGCCCACACCTATCACACCACCAATCCTGTGCCGCTCATTCTGGTAAGCGGCGAAAAGGATTTGCGCCTCAACCCCGGTGGCTCGCTGCGCGACATCGCCCCAACTATGCTCAGCGCGCTCGACCAGTTACCGCCGGAAGAAATGACCGGGCAAGATCTCTGCGTGCGCCCTTGAGCTTAGTCGCACAGGTTTCCACCCGTGCGCGTCTGATTGACGATCGCCAGAAAACTCACATCGCATGAACCGCACAACGCCACAGGAAACGAAAGTAGTCATCTGTGCCTGGCATCCGTTTACGGAATGGCAGGCCAAGCCGCTCGTCGCTGAAACGCTCCGCCGCCGCTGGCCGGAAATGCAAGTCGTCCACGCCCCCACATTCGCCGAACTTCCGCCCGCACTTCCCGACGCTGATATTTTCGTCGGCGCCATTCTGCGGCCGAACCAGTTTCAACTCGCTAAAAAACTAAAGTGGATTCATTCCACGTCTGCGGGTGTCGGTCAACTGACCTATCCGGAACTGGTGGCCTCGGGAATCCTAGTCACCAACGCCAGCGGCGTATTTTCCGTTCCCATGGCCGAACACACCATCGGCTTGCTGCTGGCCCTGGCGCGGAATTTCCCCGATTGTGCGCGCCAGCAGGATCAGAAAATCTGGTCGCAGCAAGCCTTGTGGGACAAACCGCAGCACTTGACTGAACTAAACGGCGCGACGCTGGTAATTGTGGGCTTCGGCTCGATCGGGCGAGAAATTGCCAGGCGTGCCACCGCGCTCGAAATGCAGGTCATCGGCGTAACTCGCTCAGGCCAAGGCGACGCAACACACGCGCAAAGAATTGTCTCGATCGAACATCTCGATGAGGTTCTACCTCAAGCGGATTACACAGTCGTAGCGGTGCCCGAGACCGGCGAGACCAAACATCTTTTCGACGAGAAGCGCATCAGCAAAATGAAGCGTGGCGCAAGATTGATTAACTTAGGACGCGGTTCCGCAATTGACGAGGCGGCCCTAGTGCGCGCTCTTGAGTGTGGACTGCTGGGCGGCGCGGCGCTGGACGTCGCCGACGCCGAACCGCTGCCCGCCGAGAGTCCCCTCTGGAACGCGCCAAACCTCTTAATCACCCCGCACACCAGCGCCATCAGCAGCCGTCTGTGGCAGCGTGAAACCGACTTAATCGTTCATCTTCTTGAGCAATGGTTCGCCGGAAAAGAACTGTCTAACCGCGTCGATCTGAAAAAAGGCTATTAATCCCCCACGCCGCTCTTGGGTGCCTGATAACCCTCGCGCGCATACACCACATACTTCTGCTTCTTGCCCTTCTGATCCAGCACTGTCAAAGGCCCGCCGTCCGGCGCCACTAGCTCCACTTTAATCTTGTGAAATTTCCCATCGTTCCCGTTCGTCGGCGTATACGACAAATTGTACTGATGCCGCAGAAAGCTCGCTACTGTTTGGAAAATCCCCGGAATTTCGCCGTCAAACTGCGGAAACCACGCGAATCCCCCCGTCATCGACGAAAACGTCTTCAGCTCATTTTCCGCCTGCAAAAAATTGATTTCGGAGCTCCGCGATCCGCGCAACTCCTGCATATTCGTGAATACTTTCCCCAGTCCCACGCAGAAGATGGGTACATCGCTCTGCCGCAGCTGTTTATAGGTCTGGTCCAGCGTATGTTTCGAAAACGTGTCGATGCCACTGGCCAATAGCAGGATGGATTTCTTGCCCTTCACGTCCTTCAAGCGATCCGTGGTTTCCAGCAGCGCGTCGAAGACGTTCGATTCGCTGAACCCTGGGAAATACAGATGATAGACGGCGTTGCGCACTTCGTTTTTATCCTGTGTGAAGTCCACTTCCAGCCGCGTCTTCATGTCAAAAGTCTCGAGCGCGACCCAGTCTTTCGGCAACAGGTTCGGGAACAACGCCTCCGCCCAATACTTGGCGTAGTACGCGAAAAATCCCTGGGCGCGCGCGCTGAATTCCATCACGATCACCATGGTGATGGGCGAATCGCCGGCGCTGAATCCGGTGATGGTCTGCGGCACGCCATCGTCGGTGATTTTGAAATTTTCTTTTTTGAGCCCCATCACCAGGTCGCCATGCTGCGTGGCGGCCACCGCATCCACGGTAACGATCGGCGCCTCCACCGAAATAGTCACGCCGGATTCCTGCTTGGGCGGCGGAGGGGGCGGAGTCTGGCTCGGAGCGTTTTGCGGCGGTTGCGCGCCACCCTGCGCTCCCGCGGGCGCTTGCCCGCGAAGGCTCGCGGTAGCCACCACACAGATTGTAGCCAGCAACATCGCGGCCAATATTCGATTAAAGACGGCTCTCATGCGCACCCTTTCGCACCACTTGCCGCTGCATTATTCGAGACACCTGCAATAACTTGTCAACCACACCTCAACGGTACTACTGCGCTTTAGACCACATTATCTTAACTCCGGTTTCACACGCTGCCCCAAAATACGCCCCCTCTTGAGCTCGTCGGAACCCCGCCGCACGCGCCTGCAGCGCCCCCAAAATCGTGCCAAAACCACCCGTTGAAGTTACGCAACGTCCGCGCACGCCCCCGGCCAGGCCGTAATATCCGCGTGCTAGTATGAAGCACATTCCCTGCAAAACGTTTGCTGGGATGATTTTGCCCGGGCGCTGCGCGAAGCAAAAATACCAAAGAGCGAGGGTTGATTCGTGAACTGCAGACCAAGAGTGTGGAAACTGGTCCCCTTACTACCGATCGCGGGGCTGCTCGCGCTGTTTCTGGCCGCAGCCGCGCCGCTCTGGGCGCAGGCGGTTACCGGCCCGGGGATTCCAGCGAATACGCCTCCCAACCGTCCGATGTCCCCCGCGGCCGCGCCGCAAGTCGGAGGAACCACCGTGCTGGCCCAAGAAGCGCAAGGCTGGCTCACCGACCTGATCAAAATTAATACCTCAAATCCACCGGGCGGCGAAGAACCCGCTGCGAAATACGTCGCCGCGGTTCTGCAAAAAGAAGGCCTGACACCAGAAATTCTGGAAATCGCACCGGGACGCAGCGCCGTCGTCGCGCGTCTGCGCAGCGCGGCCATGGCGGATCCTTCCAAAGCACTGCTGTTGGTCGCGCACCTCGACGTGGTCCCCGCCGATAAATCTCGCTGGACCGTCGATCCCTTCGGCGGCGTCGTCAAAGACGGCTACATCTACGGCCGCGGCACCATCGACGATAAAGGTATGCTGGCCGCCAATCTCGCTGCCTTTATCGCTCTGAAACGCTCCGCAGCGCGCCTCAATCGCGATGTCATTTTTCTCGCCACCGCCGACGAGGAAACCAGCGGCGACGCCAGCATTCGCGTCCTCGCTCTCAAGTATTGGGACAAATTCGCCGCCGGCTTTGCCATCAACGAAGGCGGCAACGTGTTCATGAAAAATGGTCGAGTGCAGTACATCGGGCTGCAAGTCAGCGAAAAGGTCGCCTCAAATATCACCGTCATTGCCAAAGGCGCGGCCGGCCACGCGTCGCAACCCACCAAAGATAACGCCGTGGTGCATCTAGCTGCCGCCGTCAACAATATCGGAAACTATACTGCTCCGGTGCGTTTCACCAGCGTCGTGCGCCGTTACTTTGAAGGCTTGGCCCCGCTAGAAGACGACGAAATCGGCAAATGGATGCGTTCGCTCGACACTCCGGACCGCGGCGAGCATGCCCAACGCGTGATTTCCGACGCCAGCCCGCTGTGGAACGCCATGCTGCGCGACACTATCGCCCCTACCATGCTCAATGCCGGTTCCGCGCGCAACGTGATTCCCGGCGAAGCCCGCGCCAATCTCAACGTCCGCCTGCTCCCCGGCGACACCATCAACACCGTTGTTAGCGACCTCGAAAAACTGGTCAACGACCCGCAGGTGCGTCTCGAAGTCCTTCCTAACGCTGGTTTGGCCGCGCCGGATTCTTCGCTTGAAAATGATTTTTACGCCACAATCGGCCGCGTCGCCACCCGCGAATTTGGCGGCGCGCCTACGCTTCCTTTTCAGTCCACCTGGGCCACCGATTCTTCGCAGCTGCGGCTGCACAATGTGCAAGCCTATGGATTGGTGCCTTTTCCCTTGTCCGACGAAGACTTAAAGCGCATGCACGGTGACGACGAACGCATCCCTATCACATCCTTTGTCAAGGGCGTCGACGTGCTCACCAAAATTGTCGCGGAGTTTGCCGCCACGCGATAAGCAAAACCAAGTAAAGTAAGTATTGCGTTGTGCGCGAACCATCGACGCCAGTTGTCCCGGCGAAACTTCGTATGCCCTTCAGACATTCTAAAATCGTCTGCACCATCGGCCCTGCAAGCCGCTCTCCGAAAATCATGGAACGCCTTTTGCGCGCCGGTATGGACGTAGCGCGCCTCAATTTTTCCCACAGCTCCCATGACGAGCATGCCAAAAGCATCGTCGCCCTACGTGCGTTGGCCATCAAGCTCGAAAAGCCCATCGCCATTCTTGCCGACCTGCAGGGCCCGAAAATCCGCACCGGAGTGCTCGCCGGCAGCGAGCCGGTGATTCTGCGCGCTGGCCAGAAGTTCACCATCACCACCGCAAAAATTCTTGGCGATTCCACGCGCGTGAACACCACGTTTCTGCCCTTGCCCAGGGAAGTCAGCCGTGGCGCCCGCATTTTGCTTTCTGACGGCTTGATCGAGTTGCGCGTGCTGCAGGTTCGCGGGCAGGAAGTAATTTGCGAAGTCGTGAACGGCGGCGCACTCGGCGAGCACAAGGGCATTAACCTTCCCGGCGTGCGTTTGCGCGTCCCGGCGCTCACCCCCAAAGACCGCCAGGATTTGGCCTTCGCGCTCAAGCAGGAAGTAAATTACATCGCCGTCAGCTTTGTGCGCCGTCCCGAGGACGTGCTCCTCGCCAAATCGCTCATCAAGCGCGGCGGGTATGACACTCCGGTCATCGCCAAACTCGAAAAGCCCGAAGCCATCGAGAATCTCGATGGCATTCTGCGCTCCGCCGACGCCGTAATGGTCGCCCGCGGCGACCTCGGCGTCGAAATGAACCCCGAGCGCGTTCCCGTCGTCCAGAAAATGATCATCGCGCGCGCCCGCGAATTTCGCCGCCCGGTCATTACTGCCACGCAAATGCTCGAATCCATGACGGAAAATCCCCGCCCCACGCGCGCCGAAGCCTCCGACGTCGCCAACGCCATCTTCGATGGCTCCGACGCCGTGATGCTTTCCGCCGAAACCGCTTCCGGAAAATATCCCGTGGAAGCCGTCAGCATGATGGCCCGCATCATTGAAGAAGCCGAAGGCAGCATCCGCGAATTCCCGCAGCCCAGCAGCGTTCAGGAAAAATTAAAAGTAGCGGAAAGCGTTGCCGAACTGGTCTGTCACGCCAGCCGTGAACTAAACATGAAGGTGATCGCCGTTTTCACCCACAGCGGCTTCACTGCGCGCCTGGTCTCGCGCTACCGCCCGCTCGTTCCCATCGTGGCATTTTCTCCCGTGGCCGAAACGCGCCGCCGTATGGCTCTCATCTGGGGCGTAATGCCGCGCAACATTTCCGACGTCCGCAAAATCGATGGCCTCGCCGCCATCGCCGAAAAACGCCTCCTCGAAGAAAAATTAGTTCGCAAAGGCGACGTCATCGGCATCGTAGCCGGCAGTCCCATGGGCGTCCGCGGCACGACCAACTTCATGAAGTTCCACGTAATCGGCGCCACGCAAGCCTAGACGGTCGTTGTAGCGGCCGCCTTCTGAGGCGGTCGCCTTTGCAGTGTCAGCGAGGACACGATCAATTCCGATTCCGCCAGATTTTGTACCTTCGGAGAAAATACCTTGTTCTTCAGAAATCTTCCTTAAGCATGGGAGTTAACGGGGTTTGATGATCTTGATTGAAACTAATACCAAACGGATGGTCTACCGCAGGGCATGCAGCTCGCGTAAAGATGACAGACACCCTGAAGTCGCGGTAGGATTCTGAACTAACGCACATACTCATTCCGTGCCCTATCCATGCGTTTTCGTAGTGTGTGATCTCCATAGCGCCGCAACTGGTACGGATGGAAGCGCCACCGATATCTTTTCCTCTCGCACGGGCAGGCACCAGCTCCTCTAAAATTTCGGCTACAGTTTCCGAATTCATGTACTTGGACATACCTCGATGAATGAGCGTTTCAGTCGGTTGAAATTGCGCCTGGCAGGCGCGGTGGTCCGAGCCAAGCTGCATGGTAAGACTAATTCCGGGCCGAACTTCGAAGGCCTCCATTTCGGAAGTATTCATTTTGTAGCCAACGGGAAGTTCGAAGAGCGTTGGGTCAGGCTCGATTCTTTTAATGCCCGTGACTTCGGAGACGCTTTGCGCCCCGCTCCGAAAGTCCTTCGTAATTTTCAGCAATTGAAGCGACAAATCCTCCGAAGCCCACAGCTCGGTCTCGCTGATTGGTTTACCGTTCCATTCGCCGTCCTTTTCGGTCCCGAGCGTGGTGGTCTTCACACCTATTGTGAAGAACCCCTCCATCTCTCGGTTTCCGAGCTGTTCGACGCGCACATTCGCCGGAATCTTTGCGTCCGACCCTGGCAGAAATGGGGCTGGAAATGTCGTGCTACGCGGATCCGCCGGGCTTTCTCTGCCCAACTTCCACACTTCCGCCAAACGCCTTTCGATTTGCAATTGCAGCATGGTTCCGGCATCGCAATCAAGAATGCTCGCGACGGAGCCCATCCCCCAAGCTTCGGAATCCGCTTCCTCGTCCGTGAGACCGAGTTTCAGTTTCCTCATTCGATCCAAACCTTCCGGCGTGGGCATGCTGCGGGGCTCGAAACGAATTCGCCCCTTACTGTCGCGCGCCACGGTTTCCCGTATCGTGAAGGGATAGGCACCGCTCCGCCCGTACTCGGCCGTGAACGGCTGCGAGGGAACCGCCGCGACCATATCAATACCCGTACAAGCCTTTCGAGGAGTTTGCGCGCGAGACGGTGCGCCGTGCTGCAAAGCAAACAGCACAATTGCGACGCGCAGCAAAATGTTCGGGATGGTTCGTCGCATCAGGAGCACCTCCTGCAGGCGGAGGCCAGTGTCGAAAGTCTATCTCGACTGGCCTGAACGTTGCCGAATAATTGTAGGAACCGCAAAGTAACGCAAAGGTTGCCGGTCTATTTTCCCTGCGGCGCATTCGCAAAGCGCAGCGGGCTGAAGCGCTCCCAATCGATCGTCACGCGCTGCATCGTAATCCATTCGCGAATCAGTTGCGCGGTAATCGGCGCGAGTAAAATCCCGCTGCGAAAATGTCCGGTAGCCATCAACAGACCGTTTAGATCAGTAGGACCAAGAATCGGCAAGTGGTCGGGCGTATCCGGCCGCAGACCGGCCCAGTGCTCCTCTATCTTTGCGTCGGCGAGAACCGGAATCACTTCAATCGCTGCGGCCAGCAACTTTGCCGCGCCGCCCGCTGTGGGAGTCTTCTCAAATCCCACATATTCCACGGTCGCCCCAGCGAGAATCCGTCCATCATTTCGCGGCACCAGATAAACATTCTCCGACCACACCACTCGCTGAATGTTTACCTCTGCCGAGCGCAACGCCACCATTTGTCCCTTCGCCGGACGCACCGGCGCATAATCCGCGACTCCTTCGATGCTGCCGCAAAAAGCTCCTGCGGCAATCACCGTGAATTGCGCACTGATTTCTTCGTTCGCCAGCCCAAGCCCCACGCAGCGCGCGCCTTCGCGGCGAACGCTCGCCACGTCGCTGCTAGCGAAGATCTCCACCCCGCTGCGCCGCGCCGCTTCCAGCACCGCGGGCGTAAGCGCGCGATTGTCCACCGAGCCTTCGTCCGGCCGCAGCACCGCGGCTTCCACCTCTTCGCTCAGCGAAGGCTCCAGTTTGCGCGCGTCGTCCCCAGAAAGTGGCTGCGCCCGCAAACCCAATCCGTGATGCAGTGCCACTACCGTGCTGAGCTCTTCGATGGCATGCCGCGATGAAAATGTTTCCAGTGTCCCATCCGGTCGAAATCCCACCCTCTGCCCGGAAAGCTCCTCTACTTCGCCCGCGAACGCGGAATAGCGCGCCAAACTAGCCTGCCCCAGCTCCACCAGCGGCAGCATCGCCGTACTCTCCGGTGCGGGCGACAGAATCCCCGCCCCCGCCCAGGACGCCTCGCGCCCCGGCTCCCCAGCGTCAAACAAGCCCACACGCATCCCGGCCCGCGCCAGCTCCAGCGCGATGGCCGCGCCGATCAGTCCGCCGCCGGCAATCGCCACATCAAAGCTCTTCATCGCCGCAGCCCCAAGATTTCCCTTGACTCCATTTTCCAAGTACTATACACTTACCTCTGTAGACAACCACGCCTCACACGCAACACCACCCAAACACAAATCGAATCGTAAAAGACCTGTAGCGCAGGGCGCTTGCCTCTGAGCCCTGCGGCCTTTACCAACCAAACGCCAATCAAACAGTATGAATCTCCCGGATTGGCGCACGCCTCCCCCGGCGAACGGTCCGGAGATCGGAGAAGCAAGGGGGCAACCATATAGCTAACGAACGCCGCCGCTAACTCGTGCAAAATGAACGCTTGCACAACTGTTCATTCTAAAGCGCTTTAACTTCTTCAGAATGAACACTTACAAAAAAAGGCCTAGTGGGGGCCCCCACCGGAGCCGGCTCAAGCGCATTCCACGCTTTCTCCCGGCTTCCATTCCCAAATCGGCAACTCATTGCAAAGACTTGACTAACTCCTCGGCCAGCAATTGCGCCTTCCGCGCCAAGGTCTGCGCGCGCGTCCAATCGCCGATCGCGCTTGCTGCCCGCGCATCTGCCATGAACCCGGTAATCTTGGACTCCATATCCGTCTGCGCCGCGTTCAAGCTTTTCCCTTGCGCGGATCCCAGCCCCTTCTCTGCCGCCGCAAGGCTCGTGGTGGTCTCTTGCTGCGCCGTGGACGATTCCGCAGCGCTAAGCGACGGCGCCGCGACCGGCGATTGCGGTTTGCTCGGTTCCACCACCGCAGGTGGCGGCGCCACGGTCCGCGTACGCGGAGGCCGCACCGTCGCGGCAGGCGGAAAATTCATGACCGGAGCGGGCAGTTCCAGCCGCAACTCGGGAGCGTCCTCTTCAGCGATATCCTTATCCAGCGCGGCAACTTCTGGAATGCGCGGGTGCACCACGGAAGCGGTCGGCCACGGCAAAGTTGCGCGTTTGTGTTCCGCGCATCCGCCGGCCACAAGCCCCACAAACAGCATTCCCACCATAGCCGCTGAACGAAAGGACTGAGAGGGATTCACGCTTAGTAAAAGGTGTCGAGACCGGACTGGGTGGTCGGTCATGCGCTAAGCCGCGAGCGGCAATTCGATGCGGAACGTCGTGCCGCGGCCCACCTCCGACGTGAAGTTTATCGAACCGTTGTGCAGCTGCACAATGCGAAACGTGCTGGCCAGCCCGATGCCGCTGCCGCCGGGCCGCGTGGTGAAAAATAATTGGAAAATCTTCTGCCGGTTCTCCGGCGAAATGCCTCTGCCGTTATCGCCCACGGCGATTTCCGCCATGTCTCCGCGGCGGCTGAGCACCACGCGCAACTGTCCGCCCTCCGGCATGGCGTCCACGGCGTTGAGCACTAGATTGAGCACCGCTTGCTGCAGCAGCGCGCGGTCCACATACACCTCCGGCACGTCGATGGGCAAAAGCTGCGCCACCTGCACGTTGGCTTTCTGAAATTGCGGCTGCGCGATTTCCAGCACCTCTTTGAGTAAATCGGGAAGGTGCGTCGCCTCTAACCGTATTTCCATCGGCCGCGTGAAATCCAAAAAGCGCTTCACCACCGCGTCCAGTCGGTCGATCTCTTTATCCAGCACCTGTACCGCTTGCGCCGCGTTGCTGTCGGGCTCCAGCGGAATGGACTCCTTCAAATTCTCCAGCCATAGCCGCATGGAATTGAGCGGGTTTTTTACTTCGTGCGCCACGCCCGCGGTAATGCGGCCCAGCGCGGCCAGCCGTTCGCTGACCTGCAGCTGCGTGTTAATGCTTTCCAGCGAATCCAAGTCGCGCAGCGTCACCAGCGCGCCCATGCGTTCGCCGTCTTCCTGAATGGCTTGCACACTTACACCCACGCGCTTGGGGCCGTCCGGAGTCTGCAGCTCTGTTTCGGAAGCCACTTCGCTCAACTCATCGCCTTCCAGGCGCAGCGCATCGCGCAGCGGGTGACCTGCCGGAAATATCTCCGTCACGCGCCGTCCCAGCAACTGCCCGGATTGCGCGCCGAGAAATTTCTCCGCCGCCGGACTGATCATCACCGCGCGCGCATCGCGCGTGAACAACAGCAAGCCATCTTCCAGCCCGGACATCACCGAGTTCATGTTCTCGCGCAAGGTGCTGAAGATTTCGTGCACGCCGCGCAATTGCTGGCCGACTTGCGTAATCTTGCGGCTCACCTGCCCCAGTTCGTCGCCGCTGTCGCCAAAGCGCGCGTCGTTCGGTCCCGGCGCGTCGTATTGTCCGGCGGAAATGCGGTCGAGCTGCGCGGAGATGTTGGCAATCGGGGCCAACGCCGCGCGCGAAACCACTACCGCCAAAAGCGTGGAAATCACCAGCGCTACCAGCACGATGGTGCCTGCACGGAATAATCCAGCCTTAATGTCAGCCAGCAAGAGTCCCGAAGACAGCACGATGCGCACTTCGCCGAACGGTTTCTCTCCCAGGTTGAAGCGGTAATCCTGCTCGTATAGACGCGAGGCGCCACGTAGCACTTTGATCTGGTGAAGAAGTCCACGCTGCACCAGTTGCGAGAGCGCGGTGCGCCGCGGCAGAAATTGTCCCGGCAGAATCTTGTCGCTGGAGATAAGCACCAGGCCGTCGTCGTCGGTGATTGAAACTTCGTAAATCAGCGGTGAAGAAATGGCTGCGTCCAGCTGCGCCTGCAGCCCTTCATTGATTTCCAGCGCGTGGCGCACGTAATCGTGAATATCTTCGGGAGAAGTGGAAGAAGGGCGAATCCCCTCATTGGCCGCATCGGTGAGCGCGTTTTGCACCTGCAGAAAAACGTAGTGCCCCAGGTCCTTGGCGTTCTGATCGGTTTCCTGCAGCACCTGTTGCAGCAATTGCCCAAGAAACACCACCGAAAGCACGGCCACCACCAGGAACACCAGCAAGGTCATCACCAGCGTTAATTTTGTGACCAGCCGCAACTGCATGGGCGCTATTCCGCCTCGGCGCGTTCCGTGCCGTATTCTTTGAGTTTGTTGTGCAGGGTTTTCAGGCTGATGCCCAGCAGGTCCGCGGCGCGCGTCTTATTGTTTCCCGTGGCGTTCAGGGTTTGCAGGATCAGTTCGCGCTCCATGGCGTCCACGGTGGTGCCTACGGGAAATTTAATCGATGCGAGATCGCTGGGACCTTTGGCGGAATTTTTTCCGAACTCTTCCGGAAGCGCCGAACGCGAGATCAAATCCTTTTCGCACATGATCGCCGCGCGCTCCAACACGTTGCGTAGTTCGCGAATATTTCCCGGCCAGGTGTGGCTCATGAAAATGTCCATCACTTCGCTGCCCACGCCGCGCACGTGTTTGCCGTGCTTGGTGTTGATGTCGCGCAGCATGTGCTCCACCAACAGCGGAATATCGTCTTTGTGGTCGCGCAAAGGAGGCAAATTAATGTGAAACACGTTCAGGCGGAAATATAAATCCTGCCGCAGGTGGCCGCTGGCCACGGCTTTTTCCGGATCTTTGTTGGTGGCCGCGAGCACGCGCACATCCACGGGCGTTTCGCTCTTGCTGCCGAGCCGCCGTACCTTGCGGTCTTCCAGCACGCGCAAAAGTTTCGCCTGCGTGGGCGCGGGCATCTCGCCAATCTCGTCCAGCAGCAAGGTTCCGCCATCGGCCAGCTCAAAGCAGCCGATACGGCGCTCCGCCGCGCCGGTGAACGCGCCGCGTTCGTGCCCGAAAATTTCGCTCTCCATCAGGGATTCCGGAATCGCCGAACAATTGATGGCCACGAAGGGGCCGTTGGCGCGAGGAGAAAGCTTGTGCACCGTACGCGCGACAATTTCCTTACCCGAGCCGGTTTCTCCGGTGATCAGCACAGACGCGGAACTTGGCGCAGCCATTTCCACCACGCGCATCACGTCCTGCATGGGCTTGGAAGCCCCGACCATTTCGCCGATGCGCCCCGCTTCGCGCAATTGCCGCTGCAGCACTACCAAGCGTCGAGAATCGCGCGCCTTGCTGAGCGCGCGGTCCAGCAGCGCGCGCAGCACCGGACCTTTTAGCGGTTTTTCGATGTACCAGAACGCTCCGGCTTCAATCGCCGCCACGGCGCGCTCTTCGCTGCCTTTTCCAGTAATGATAATAGCTGGCACATCCAGCAGCTCATCGCCGAGCTGCTTCAGCAAATCGAGCCCATTCATGCCGGGCAATTCCACGTCGGCGATAATGCTGTCCGGCTGATAGCTGGCAAATTTCGCCAGCGCATCTTCCGCCGTAGCTACTCCCAAAGTGTCGCAACCCCAGCGCTGCAGCAGCTGTTCGTAGCCGCGCCGCGCGTTGTCCTCATCTTCGACAATCAACACGCGGTCCCGCCGCTCGTCTAATGCTCGCGACTCCGCGCGTGACTCCGACCGCGACTCCAACCCACGCACCGCCGCCCGCGTCTCTTCCGCCATCGCTCCAAGCCTCTCTGGCACGCAAAAAGGTTCTTGCCATCACAACGCGCGTAGCAACCCCGGGCCAATCGCACACACGCGCACGTTAACGAACACCTGACTCTAACAAGCCCCAATCCCCTTGCCAAGTTTTGCGAGACGCACTCGTAAGGCCGGATTCTTACGGTCGCGACGGGCCAGTTGGAGCGCGCAGGGACTTGCGCCAGCGAAAGAAGAATGGAATACCAGCCAAGATCACCGCTAGACCCAGCGAGGAGCGCACCGGCCGCGCCATCCACAAATTCAAGGTGAGAGCGATGGCCGCCACCAAAAAGATGAGCGGCGTCCAGGGATAGCCCCAGGCGCGGTACGGGCGGATTAGACCAGGCTCTTTTTTTCGTAAACGAAACAGCGCGAGCGCCGTCAATGCAAAGAAAATCCAGACGGCAAAGACGAAGAGCGAATACAGCTCTTCGTACGTCCCACTAAGGGCGAGCAGCGCCGCGATGGAGCCCAGAAAGAGCAACGAGCCGCTGGGGGTGCGAAAGGAAGGGTGCAGGCGCGCCGCGAATTGGAAAAACGCGCCATCGCGAGCCATGGCGTAGGGAATGCGCGCGCCGGTGAGGACCACCACATGAAGCGCGCCAAGAGCAGAGGCGGCCATGGCGATGGTCAGCCAGATTGCGCCGCGAGAACCCGCCAACGACTGCACCACATCGGAGGCCAAATGATAGGAACGCGCCAATTCCGGCAGCGGTAAAACATGGAAGTAAACCACATTCGCGAGCAGGTACAGACCGCAAACCGTGAGCAAGCCAAGGATAATGGCGCGCGGAATATTTTTCTCCGGCTGCAGAATCTCTTCACCCAAATCGCCGAGGTCGTTGAAGCCGTTGTAGGCCCACATAGCGGGAACCAAGGCGGTGAGCACGGCGCCGATCGTTCCCAAACCAAGAGGCGTAGCAAGCGGAGTTGCTGCGATCGCGTGTTGTTTGGCGAACAACGCTCCGGCGACGACGATTAGCAGGATAGTGCCGATTTTCAGCGACGTCAGCAACACCTGGATCGAGCCGCCAATGCGCACGCTTAAATAATTTATCGCGGTGACCGCCAGCACCACCGCGGCGGCGAGCGGCTGAGCCGCGGTGCAAGTGTAATCGTAATTTCCTAAATGCCAGTTGATATGCCAGGTGAATAGTGGAGTGGCCACCACCGGGAAAAGAAATCCCACGAAACGCAAAAATCCCGCGGCGAGCGTGGCCATGGCCACGGGCCGTTCGAGAAACGAGCTCATCCAGCCGAAAAGAAAACCCCAGAGCGGGCTGAGGCCGCGGCTGAGATAGACGTACGGTCCGCCGGCTTTCGGAAACGCCGCGCCGAGCTCGGCATAACAGAAAGCGCCGAACAGCACGATGAGTCCGCCGATGAGCCAGGCGGCAAAAACCAGCCTGACCGAGCTGACTGCCCGGGCCATGTCGCTGGTGACGAGAAAAATCCCCGTACCAATGGTGTCGCCAATGACGATCGCGGTCGCCGACCACAGACCCAGGCCACGAATCAAATGCGACGGCTGAGCTGACGGTTGGGGTGACGATTGAAGTGACATTTGAAGTCGCGCGGCGCGTTCCGTATCCATCGAAGACATAGAAGTTCGGCGAGCCTACTATCCGGGATGGAGGTGGTCAACCGGCGGCGGTGGATTTGTCTCGCGTGTTTCTGCAGGGCGCATTTGCGCGCTATCATCGAAACCGCGAGGGCCGCAGAAAAAATTCATGTTGCAAGAATTCCCGTGGGACGAGCGCTACAGAGTTTCCGGCATCGAAGACGTCATTAGCCCGGCGTTGGTGGTGTATCCAGAAATCCTTGCGGCCAATCTGGAACGCACGGTGGAGCTGCTGCGCGGTGAGCGCGAGCGCTGGCGCGTGCACATGAAGACCTCCAAGCTGGGGTACACGGCGCGCATGATGATCGAGCGCGGCATCCGCAATTTCAAGTGCGCGACGACTCTGGAATTGCTGGTGGCTTGCCAGTGTGGCGCGGCGGATGTTCTGGTGGCCTATCCGGTGATGGGCGCGAACGCGCGCCGCGTGCGAGAAATTGCCGAGCAGTTCCCCAAGGTGCGCGTTTCCATTTTGGCGGAGAACGAAGAACAGTTGCGCCAGTGGCAAGGCAGCAGATTGGGAATTTTTGTCGACATAAATTCCGGGATGAACCGCACCGGAATCGAGCAGGAGCACGCGAGCGAAGTGGTGAAGCTGGTGCGCGCGATTGCGGCGCACGGCCTGGAATTTCGCGGTCTGCACTACTACGACGGCCATTATGGCGCGCTGCGAGAGCCGGAACGAACCGCGGCGGCGCACGATGGTTACGCGCGCTTGATGAAGGTAGTGCGCGAGGTGGTGCGCAGCGGCGTGGAGGTGCGGGAAGTGGTTACCGCAGGCACGCCAACGTTCCCGTGCGCGCTTTCTTTCCCGGATTTTCGCAACGCCGGATTCATGCACAGCATTTCGCCCGGAACGGTGGTGTATGGCGATGCCACCAGCCTGCTGCAACTGCCCGCGGAATACGGCTACCGCCCGGCGGTGCTGGTGTTGACGCGCGTGGTCAGCCGCCCGCGCGCGGGAATCGTCACCTGTGACGCGGGCCACAAGGCCGTAAGCGCCGACGCCGGCGTTCCCACGTGCGTGGTGGTCGGGCATCCGGAGCTAACGCCGCTGCCGCCCAGTGAAGAGCACCTGCCCATGGCGGTGCAAGATGGGGCCGCAGGACCGCAGCCTGGGGAGACACTCTACCTGTTGCCGCGGCACGTTTGTACCACGGTCAACAATTTTGATGATGCGCTGATCGTGCTGCGCGGCGCAATCGAGTCGCTAGAAAAAGTTTCAGCGCGCGGGCACGAGCCGCCGCTGTTGTCGTCGCTAAGCTGATTTCTCAACGACGCAGTTACAGAAATGTAAACACCGACAGCCTTTCCTCTCGAATCCTGCGTTCATTGCTGTTGTACTCACCTTTTACGAATGCTACTTCTTTCGAGAGGCGTGGATATGCGAACGAAAGCTTGCTCCTTTGGCCTCGTACTGCTCTTAATTATGGGTATGGCCTCTTGCTCAAAATCCGATTCAAGCACGGTCGACATAGAAAAAAATGTCAATGTGGTGCAAGCCGCGCTTGGGCAGGCGCGTTCGTGGCACGTTTCCAGCAGCTTTGCGATTTCCAAGGAAGTTTCACACATTGAGGAGGATGTCGGCTGCCCGTTCAACTATCACCGCGTGGGCCGCGTGATCGACGGCGTGCGCCAGCTGCCCGACGAGATTCTGGCGACACAAACTGTTTACTACAGCCGCGAGGATGACCAGTGGACCGCGCGCCACACCCCAGGCAACGATTACTGCAAAGAAGGGCCCAATGCAGGTGTTTATCCCTTGGCGCGGACCCTCGAGGTGATGAAAAGCGCGAGCACGCTCAGAAAAGGCGAACTACAAACGATCGATGGCACTTCCTGCCGCGAATTCGAGTTCTTCAGCAACGCCGATCCAAATCTGAAATATGCTTCGATATGCGAGGATGAGCAGACCCATTTGCCGTACGAGTTTCGCCATGGCGCGGACGTCTATCAGTACTCGAAATGGAATGAACCGGTGACGCTGGAGCCGCCCGCCGGGCTTTAAGATTCCGAGGTTCGCGCGTGACGAAGTGGTTGTTGATCCTTGGTGCCGTGCTGGTAGCGATGGCGGCGGCAGGTTTCGCGGCGTGGGAGCATTCGCCGAGGCAAGAGATTGTGCGGTCCCAGGCGGCCGTGCGCGCCGCTGCCAGTTGGCACTTGCATACTGAGCGCGTTTTTCTGAATATTCCGCCAGAAACCGTCGATCTCGATGTGGTGTGCCCTGATTTTCAGCACGGCATCGCGCGTAGCACAGCTCTCGACGGCGCGGCCATCGAAAGGGAATACATCCAGTTTCACGGACAAACCTACAACCGCGTCGCGAAGGAGTGGCAGCCAGCCAAATCTCCAGCGTCCAAGTTTTGGGACTGCGACCAGCATGGAACGCTGCTCGACGGCGACGGAAACTCGCTACCGTACGCCGCCATTCTCGACGACGCAACGATACGACGCGGTGAACTGCGGCAATCGGGCTTCGGAAATTGCCGCGACTACGAAATTCTGATACCGGTTCCCACCAACGTCCTCGAACGTGAATATCGTTTCGTTCTCTGCATTAATGAAGTTGACCACTTGCCGCGCGAAACGCGACGCACGCCGCGCGGATCAGATCACGAAGACGTGAAACTTTACTCAGAGTGGAACGCGCATACCGAGCCACGGCTTCCTGCTGACTTTCCGCGGTGAGTAGTCCGTTGCTGCGACGGTGTGTTGCGGAACAAAGCGAGCAGCACGCGTCATAGGCCTCCTTCAAGAGGTAGAGGGCACGCTGAAGTTCCAACTCTATCTTCTGCCGCGGCACGTTTGTACCACGGTCAACAATTTCGACGATGCACCGATGGTGCGGCATAGGGCAATCGAGTCGGTAGAAAAAGTTTCAGTGCGCGGGCACGAGCCGCCGCTGTTGTCGTCGCAGCATCCCGCCGCACGTTGAGATTGCAACTGATCGAGCGACTCTGAATTGAGTTTTACGGTAGCTCGTACACGAAAGATGCTGTACCAGAAGACACTGCGTACTTGCCTTTTGGGCTCAATCGAATGTCTGAGTCCTTCGGTCCTGGTATGTTTTGCGAGGTAGCAATTTCTTCGTAGGTGGTCATGTTCCAGACCGTAAATTTCTCGTTGACGACGTTATCGTAAACAGCCGCGTCGAACAAATCGAATATTATGCCCATCTTTCCGGTAAATGCTAAAAATCGACTTCCGTCCGCTGACGCAGAAGCTATGTAACGCACGCCGGCCGGCCCAGAAATATCGCGCAGGTGCTTTCCCGTCGTGAGGTCAAACACCCTGAGTTTCGGATCGCGATTTTTGAAAACTCCCAGGCAGTTCAGGTCAACCGCGAGCACGCGATGATCCGGACTAACCGCGACGCTGCCTGTTAACAATCCGGTCGTAAATGCTTCTGTGATCGCGCCAGTCTTTGCGTTGAACGCAAAGACATCGGGTTGCGTGCTCGGCGAATAACAAGGAGTTTCATTCGGGATAGCTATGACAAGCGATTTCCCGTCGGGATCCCACGCGAATCCTCTCGGTCCAATCCATCCTTGCGGTGTGTTCCAGCTCACGATTCCCTGGCCCGATGCGAGGTCGTAGAGTTTAATTCTGCCTTGCTGGCGTGGCGACACCCAGAGAACGGCCGCGATGCCGCCGTTTGGAGATAATTCCATCGCTTCTAGCGATGGCTTCTCATGTTCGCATTCCAAATCAGATGGGTAATCGAGCGCAATGGAGGAAATCTCACTCAGGTCCGTTGCCCGCAGAACGTGGATGCTCCGATCGAGCAAGGCCAAAACGGTGTTTCCGTCGGGAGCGAATCTGACGATCTGTGTTTGGCGAGAGGAATCGGAGTGCTCCGCGAACTCGGCGACCAGCTTCTGCTCTTTGAATTTCCAGATCTGTACGAGGCTTACGAACGGTTTCTTTGCGGCGTCTGCGTCGTCGTTCGGTTTCCAGCTGGCGGTGATGACTAGTTCTTCATCGAGTGAGATATCCGCCGAACTTGGATTGTTTGGCAGAGGGTAGGTCTTTAGTTGCCTGTGCGACGATGAGCCTCGCGCGATGTCGCTGCCGCACAGCGAGAGGAGGATCAGCGTTGTCGCGGCGAGCCTGCTAGCAAGCGCCATCAAATTATGTCCGTTCCTCAGTTTTCAAGCTCAAACTCTACGTCGAGCCGAATCTAGGTCACCTTTGTATGCGGCAAGTCGGGCAACAAACACTGTTCCTCCACGTAAGATTCAGCGGCTCGGAACTTCGTAGATTCGCAAGGTTTCGCCGGCTGACACTGCCAGCAAGTAGGTGCGGCCACCCAGCGTGGCGATTATCTCCCTCGTTTCTTTGTCCTTGCTTGCAGGATTCATTGAGCCTGTGACGGAAACAACCTTCGGCGCTTGATTGCGGCCGGCCATCATGTGTGCATTTAGATCTTCCGCCGACGCTACTCCCGATAGCTTCAATACCTCGGCGCAAGCGGCGTCATTTCGCTGGCGTCGTTCCAGTTCGTGCTTTTTGAATTCACTCGCGCTTTGCACGGCGGTCTCGATAAAACTACAGCTGGGGCCCGGCTCAAGTCCCGGAATTGAAAGTAATTGATAGGTCGCCGCGTTTTTTGATGGCTCGAATCCCCAGAGCACCAAATATTTGTCATTCAATAGCCGCACATCGTCGGAGAAGTGGCGAGTTGCTTGGACTTGAAACTGATTCAGATTGATCACTGATGAAATCACCTCGCCAGGCCGGAGAACGCCATCCTTCGGAAGCGCCCACTCCGCACCGGCAACTGCGACCGCGTATCGACCGTCCGCTGTGACTTCCAAGTTGGCAGCTAAGCCTTCGAGGTTTTCCCCGTCTCCCCCGGAAAAGCCAGGAGTACTCAACACCGAGGTTTGGGGATCACTGGTCCACCACCTCTGGACTTTCACCAGCGGCCATTTCCCATTCTTATCAACTCCATAGATCAGTAGGTCGTTGCTGGGGGTCAATTGAATCGAGAAAATTGCGTTGGAATGTATTGCTCGATAAAACCAATATCCCCGGAAGTGCGGGACGGGCAGCTTGATTTCCCGAACGAAGAACGGTTGCGTTTGCGCCCGGGCGTTCGAGGTCGCGAAACCCAGAACCCCAACGAGCAGAATTGTTAGCCACGAGCGAATATGCGATTTCATCGCGCTGCTTTGCACTACTCTTTAAGTAGGTACAGCGCGCGCTGTAGTTCCAACTCAAACTTTACGCCGCGCGGGAAATTTAGTTCGTGGCCGCGGCCGGATTCGGCGAGGTAGGCGGTCAGGGCGGCTATGGCGGCGGCTTCGGCGGCTTCCTTTTTGTCTTTATCTTTCATTCCTTTTAGGGCGCCGAGGGCGGCAGCGGCTGCTGCGGCTTCAGCGGCGTCTTCTTGCGAGCTGCTGCGGCCTTCGATCAAGCCTTCTTTGGTGACGCTGGATTTCACTCTGTGGTCGCCGGGAATGCTGGAAACTTCGGCGACGATGGGCAATTTCCCAAAGCGCGTGTGAATGTAATCGAAGGTGAGCCAAAGTTTGGCGCGGCCGGCCATGCCGGCGGACTCCGCGTGCGTGATGTGGCCTTCGATTTCCGCGCCGGCGGGAAGATAGATGCCGTCACCCGCTTCGAGAGGCTCGAGCGTGGTCATGCGGAAGCGGTGGTTTTCTTCGAGGCCTTTGGAGGAGAGATCGTCTTCAAGGCGCACGAGGAATTTTGCGCCGGGAGCGACCGCGTAGGTTTCTTCGGGCAGGCCGGGTTGGCGGTGGCCGTCGGCTTTGTGGAGTTGGTGGGGGTTGTCGGTGGTGTTTGTGGGAGAGTCCGGCGCGGGGGATTGGTCGGAGGTGGGGTCGTCGTGGCGCGCAGGTGCGTCGGAGGTGTAGACCGGAGAAGAGGATTGCTGGGCCGAGATTCGGGTGGCCGAGACGGTCAGCAGTGTGGCTAGCGCGGCTGCGCTCCAGATTGCATGACAATATGTAAGGCGCATGGTTTCCTCCGAGAACGAGAATGACGCTATAGGGAGTGGGAGTGCATGTCGCGCGCCAATGCGCGGTTTTGGCGAGGGTTGCAGCGCATTGATTGTAGGGTAGTTAGGTTTGAGTTGTGGATGGTGCAGGCGACGTCGGCGCAACGTGTCAATGAAAGGCTGCACACAGGTGTCGGCGATCGCTGACATTAGAAGGATGTGCCGCGCCTCCGGCGCTCGCGATATGTCTTGCGACGGTCACCCAGCCCTACGGGCTGGGCTAACCTCTACCGCGCCTCCGGCGCTGGTTCGGCGGCGTATCAAAATTGCATAAGAATTAGTGTTCGAGGAATTTGCGGACGCGCTGGAGGACTTGCGCGTACATGGCTGGGGTGACTTTGCCGGTTTGCGTGTTTTGCTGGCTGGGATGGTAGACGCCGAAGAGCGTGGGCCAGGGCTTGGGTAGCGCGGCTTCGGCGCCGTGGCCGAAGACGTATCTTGCGCGCGAGGTGATTGCCCCGCGCTGCTTCAGGATTTCCAGGTAGGCGTCCCAAGCGATTTTTCCTAAAGCCAACAACGCTGTCGGTTTCAGGAGTTCCAGTTCGCGTTCGAGGTATGGGCGGCAATTTAGAATTTCTTGCGGTAAGGGCTTGTTGGCTGGCGGGGCGCAGCGGCAGGCGGCGGCGATGTAGCAGTTCGAGAGTTGCAGGCCGTCGTCGCGCTTAATCGAGGTGGGCTGATTCGCGAAGCCGGCTTCGTACAGCGCGGCGAAGAGGAAATCCGCCGAGCGGTCACCGGTGAAGACGCGACCGGTGCGATTGCCGCCGTGAGCGGCGGGAGCTAAGCCAAGGATCAAGAGTTTCGCGCGGGGATCGCCGAAGCCGGGGATGGGTTTGCCCCAATAGGTCCAGTCGCGGAAGGCGCGTCGTTTTTCTTGCGCGATGCGCTCGCGATATTCGACTAGTCGAGGGCACTTGCGGCAGGAGATTACTTCGTCGGCCAGAAGGTGCAAAACGGTTTCGTGGGAGGATTCTTGCGGACTTGCTTTCGCGTCCCGCATGCCGGGCTTGCTCAATTTAGAATGGCCAGCACAGCGTCGTGCAGCAGGCCGTTAGTGCTGACGAATTCGCCGGTGTAAATGGTGCGTTCGCCGTGCACGTTGGTGGAGCGCCCGCCGGCTTCTTCAACGATCAGGCCGAGCGGCGCAAGATCCCAGGGCATGGAGGTGAGATCCACGGCGGCTTCAATGGAGCCTTGCGCGACCAGCATGTGTTGCCAGAAGCCGCCGAGCGAGCGGCCGTTGCGCGCGGTGTCGAGCAGCGCGCGAAGCTTAGCGCGCATCACGGGAGTTTTTTTCGGGCCGGTGCCAGTGCAGAAGACCATGGCCGCATCGAGCGAAGCAATGGTGGAAACGTGAATTTGTTTTCCGTTGCGATACGCGCCCTGGCCGCGATAGCCGGACCAGCGCGTGGCGATTGCCGGAGCGCTGGCGATGCCAGCGATGATTTCGCCGTCGCGTTCGATGCCCAGCAGCGTGCCGAAGGTGGGGATGCCGCGAGAGAATTCCTCGGTGCCGTCGATGGGATCGATGATCAGGCGGCTGCGACCGGAGGCACTGGCGGCTTTGGCGTCCGTGCCGCCCATTTCTTCGCCGAGAACGTCGAGCGGCAGACCGGAAGCGGCCACTTTCGCGCGGGCCATTTCTTCTACGGCGCGGTCGGCTTGTGTTACCGGCGAGCCGTCGCCTTTGCGGTCGACGCGCACGTCGGTGGAGCGAAAATAACGCATGGCGATGTCATCGGCCTCGTGCGCGATGCTTTCCAGTAGCGGCTCGAACTCTTCACGGAAACCCATTCGCTCTCCTGATTTTCTTGTGGCTTGAAGAAGTGCCAATTATTACGCGTGCTTGAAAAATTTAATCGCGTCCGGTCATTTGATGCTCGCTGCGGCGATGCAGGCCGCAAATTTTGCGCTGCGGTGTCCCGGATCGCATGGCGCAGCGTGCCGCGCACGAACGCCGCCAAGATGGCGGCGCTACGAAGAAAATGCCATCGCGGCTTGTGCGGCGGGCCATTTGACAGGCCTTGTGCACACACCTAGCATACAAAGTATTCCCCGTGAGCACACAACTCCCAACTGGAACGGTGCTGGACCGCATACTGGAAGCCCGGCGCGCGGAGGTGCAGCATCGCAAAATGGTGCTGCCGGAGACGGCGCTGAAGTATGGCGCGAAGGCGGCTTTGCCGCTGCGCGATTTTTCCGCGGCGCTTTCCCGAAATGGCGCGAGTGATGGAGTTCGCGACACATTCAATATTATCGCGGAGCTGAAACCGGCGTCGCCCTCGCGGGGAGTTTTGCGCGAACCGTTTGCTCCCGTGGAGCTGGCTACGGAGCTTTGTGGCGCGGGCGCGGCGGCGCTTTCCGTCTTGACAGAGGGCGAATTTTTTGGCGGTTCGCTGAAAAACATGCGCGACGCCCGCAAAGCGGTGAACGTGCCGGTGCTGCGCAAGGATTTTATTTTCGATACCTGGCAGGTGTGGGAGACGCGCGCGAATGATGCGGATAGTTTTCTGCTGATCGTGGCGGCGCTTTCCGATGGATTATTGCGCGAGTTGCTGGCGATGGGGCGCGAGCTGAAGATGGAAGCGATCGTGGAGGTGCATACTGTCGCGGAGCTTGATCGCGCCCTGGCGGCAGACGCACGGATCGTTGGGGTGAATAACCGCGATCTGCATACGCTAAAAGTAAGCGTGGCGACTTCTTTCGAGCTGATCGAGCGCATTCCGGAGAGTTGCATCGCGGTGAGCGAGTCCGGTTTGCGCACGCACGAGGATTTGGTGAAGCTGCGGGCTGCGGGGTTCGATGCATTTTTGGTTGGCGAACAATTGATGCTCGCTCCCGAACCGGGCGCGGCGCTGAGCGCGCTGCTTGGCACGCGACTTAACACGCAACCCGGCACGCAGCCTGACGCAGGACCTCGGGCGAAGTGAAGTCATGGTCCTCGTAAAAATTTGCGGCATCACTAATTTTAGCGACGCGCAAGCCGCCGTCGATGCGGGAGCGAATGCGCTGGGCCTCAATTTCTATCCGCGCAGCCCCCGATTCATCGCCAAAGCGGATGCCGCGAGGATTCGCATCCGTTTACCGGAGGAAGTGGAATCCGTGGGCGTATTTGTGAATGCTTCCGCGGCGGATGTAGCGGCGATGTATCGCGACGTGCGCTTCAGTGCCGCGCAGTTGCATGGAAATGAAACGCCGGAATTGGTGGCCGAGCTTTCGCGCATGCTGAAAGTGATCAAGGCGTTTCGCGTGGGCGCGGATTTTCCCCTGGAGCAGCTGGAAGAGTATCGCGGCGCTTCGGCATTTCTTCTGGACGCCGCGGAAGCAGGCCAATATGGCGGCACTGGCAATACCACGGACTGGGCGGTGGCGCGAAAGGCGGCGGCGACGCACCGTATCATTTTAGCTGGCGGGTTGAAGCTGGAAAACGTGGGAGAGGCGATTCGCTTGGTGCGGCCTTACGGAGTGGACGTAGCCAGTGGCGTGGAAACCAAGCCTGGACGAAAAGATCACGGTAAGCTGCGCGAATTTATTCAGGAAGTGCGGCGGGCGGAGACGGGGCTGGACGCGGCTGCGGCGGGGAATTCTTGAGGACTTTGTAGCACGGGCACTTTTGCCAGTGCGGTTTGGTTTTGCGATGGGTTGCAATCGCGCACAGGCAAGAGTGTCTGTGCTACTTGGGGATGCGACTGACGTGATTGGAATGAGCGGGCAACGATGAGTTCGCTTCTGCAAACACCGAGCACCGCGCCGGGACGCTTCGGTCCGTACGGCGGCCGCTACGTGCCCGAGACGCTGATGGTGCCGCTGCTGGAGCTGGAGCGCGCTTACGAAATCGCCAAAAACGATCCGGTATTTCAAAAGCAGTTCGCGGATTTGCTGAAGAATTTTGCCGGCCGGCCCACGCCGCTGCAATTCGCCGCGCGGCTTACGGAGAAACTTGGCGGCCCGCGCATTTATTTGAAGCGCGAAGATTTGCTGCACACCGGCGCGCACAAAATCAACAACGCCATCGGCCAGGGTCTGCTGGCGGTGAAGATGGGCAAGCCGCGCATCATTGCGGAAACCGGCGCGGGACAGCACGGCGTGGCTTCCGCGGCGATTGCCGCGCATCTGGGTTTGCACTGCGTGGTGTACATGGGCACGGAAGACATGGCGCGCCAGGCGCTCAACGTGGCGCGCATGCGCATGCTGGGGACGGAAGTGGTGGGCGTCGAATCCGGCAGCCGCACGCTGAAAGACGCCATCAACGAAGCGATGCGCGATTGGGTCACCAATATTCGCAACACACATTACCTGCTGGGTTCGGTGCTGGGCGCGCATCCTTACCCCACGATGGTGCGCGATTTTCATTCGGTGATTGGCAGGGAAGCGCGCGAACAAATTTTGCTGGCGGAAAAGCGGCTGCCCACGCATCTTTTTGCGTGCGTCGGCGGTGGCTCAAACGCCATTGGGCTTTTTTACAATTTTCTGCGCGACCATGACGTAAAGATGGTGGGCATCGAAGCCGGCGGGCGCGGCAATGGATTGGGCGAGCACGCTGTGCGTCTCGCGGCGGAGCAAGGATTTACCGGAGCGCGCCCCGGCGTGCTGCAGGGCACGTATACCTACGTTTTGCAGAATGAAGATGGGCAGATTGCCACCACGCATTCCATCAGCGCGGGGCTCGACTATCCCGCCATTGGACCGGAGCACGCGTGGTTGGCGGACCAGAGTCGCGCCAGCTACGCGGCTGTCTCGGATGATGCGGCGCTGGAGGCGGGAAGTTTGCTGGCGCGCACCGAAGGCATCATTCCGGCGCTGGAGTCGGCGCACGCGCTCGCCGGATTGCAGACGCGCATTCCGGAAATGAGCAAAGATGACCTGGTGATCCTGAACGTCTCCGGGCGCGGCGATAAGGACATGGACACCTATAAGCGCCTGCTCTAATCTTTGACGCATATCGCATGACACAAACTGCATGATAAACACGCCGGCCAACTCGACGCGCATCTCTCGCCGCTTCGCGCAATTGCGCGAAAGCGGTGAGCTCGGCGTCGTCGCGTACCTTACTGCCGGCGATCCTTCGCTGGACGCCACGCTGCAATATGTTTTGGCGTTGGCGGAAGCGGGCGCGGATGTGATCGAGCTGGGCGTGCCGTTTAGCGATCCGTTGGCGGACGGTCCCACGATTCAGCGCGCCAGCGAGCGTGCATTGCAGGCAGGCGCCACGCTGCGCGGCGTGATCGATCTGGTTGCGCGCATCAGAAAAACTTCGCAAGTGCCGCTGGTGCTTTTCAGCTACTACAATCCCATCCTGCAAATGGGACTCGAAAAGTTTGGCGCGTCAGCTGCGGCTGCGGGCGCCGATGGCGTGCTGGTCACCGATCTGACGCCGGAAGAATCGGCTGAATACCGTGAGATTTTGGCGCGTCATAAGCTCGACACCGTTTTTCTGGCGGCACCGACATCGGACGCTGAGCGTTTGGCTAAAATTTCGGCGGTATCGTCCGGTTTTCTTTACATTATTTCGCGCACGGGAGTAACGGGCGCGAAAGACGCCATGCCTGACGATCTGCCGGGATTGTTGCGGCGCGCGCGGAACGCCACCACTTTGCCGCTGGCGGTGGGCTTCGGCATTTCGCTGCCGGGGCATGTTTCGATGCTTGGCGGTTTGGCGGATGCCGCGGTGGTTGGCTCGGCGTTGGTTTCTGAAATTGCGAACGCGGACTCCGTAGGCGACGCTGCCGCGTCTCTTGCGACGCGCATGCGCGCGCTAAAAGAAGCCGCGCGCCACGGTCTTTCCAAACGCGCCGCGCCGAACGCAACGCCGACAGGGGCCGCGCGATGAATCTGAGTGATTGGCGCCGCCGCATCGATGAGATCGACAGCAAGCTGGTTGAGTTACTGAACGCGCGCTCGCACTGCGCGCTGGAAATTGGAAAGCTGAAACAAGCGGCGAAATTACCGCTGTATCAGCCGGAACGCGAGAAGGAAGTCTTACAGAATGCGGAACGCGCAAATCCCGGCCCGCTTTCCAACGCGGCGATTCGCAGACTGTTCGAGCGCATCATCGACGAAGCGCGTGCCGCGGAACGTGACGCCATGCACAAAGACGCTGCCAGCGCCGAAAAAGACCCATAGGGTTCGCCGTCCGGGTTATGTAGGTGCCGGACTTTAGTCCGGCCTGATATTTTTCTTATGTAGTGGCCGATCTTCAGATCGGTAAGCTTTTTGTCCGAAACGAAATTGCGCTGCATCGTCGTGGAGCGATACGTTACGCAACAGTTTCTTGAAAGGGAACCAGCCAACCACATGGTCATCGTAATGCAAGAAGGCGCGACCGACGCCCAAATCCAACAGGTGATCGATCGCCTGATCGGCAGCGGTTTTAACGTGCATCGCTCCACGGGCGAATCGCACACGGTGTTAGGCGCCGTGGGCGTACACCGCGATTTCGATCATCGCGATTTCGAGCTGCTCGACGGCGTGCGCGAGGTGATGCGCATCACGCAGCCGTTCAAACTGGCGAGCCGGCAATTTCGTCCCGAAGGAACGGTGATCGATCTGGGCGGCGGTGTAAAAATCGGCGGCGCCGATGTAGTTGTCGCCGCCGGTCCGTGTTCCATCGAGTCGCCGGAGCAGATCAACGCCATCGCGGAGAGCATCGCCAAGTCCGGCGCGAAGATCTTGCGCGGTGGCGCGTTCAAACCGCGCACTTCACCGTACGCGTTCCAGGGACTGGGCGAAAAAGGCCTGGAGATGATGAAGCTGGCTGCGGAAAAGCACGGTCTCTTTACCGTTAGCGAAGTTATGGACCTTTCGCAAATTCCCATGATGTCCGACTATGTGGACATGTTTCAGGTGGGTGCACGCAACATGCAAAACTATTTTCTGCTGCGCGCGCTGGGAGAAACCAGAAAGCCCGTGCTGCTCAAGCGCGGCATGTCCGCCACCATGGAAGAGCTTTTGTTAAGCGCGGAATACATGCTGGCCGGTGGCAATTTTAATGTTGCTCTTTGTGAAAGAGGCATCCGCACCTTCGAGACGTACACGCGCAACACGTTTGATATCGCCGCGATTCCGGTGATCAAGAAACTGTCTCACTTGCCGATGTTGGCTGACCCTTCGCATGGCACCGGACGCCGCGACAAAGTCGCTGCGATGGCGCGCGCCGCGGTGGCTGCGGGTGCGGATGGCTTGCTCATCGAAGTGCACAACGATCCGGACCACGCGCTCTCTGACGGCGCGCAATCGCTGGATCCGGCGCAGTTCGAGCAACTGATGCGTGAACTGCGCATCATCGCGCCAGCCATCGGCCGCACGATGGCAGCCTGAGTTCGTCGTGACCCATGCCTTCCGCGCACCTCATCCAACGGGTAACTATTCTAGGCACCGGGCTGATCGGCGGCTCGTTCGCTCTGGCCCTGAAAAAATACGCCACGGACTCGCACATTACCGGCTGGGACCGCGCTGAAGCGGTGCGTGACGCCAAAGCGCGTGGCGCGATCGATGAGGCGCACCACGGCGAACTCGCGGCAGCGCTACGTGACGCGGATTTGGTGTACATCGCGCTACCGATCGGCGCGACGCTCGACTTACTGCCCGAAATTGCCAAACACGCCGCGCCGCACGCGCTGATCACCGACGCCTGCAGCACCAAACTCCGCATCGTGCACTCCGCCACGGAACTTTTTCACTCGCCCGCAGGAGCAATCTTTCTGGGCGGTCACCCCATGGCCGGCCGCGAAGTTTCCGGCATCAGCAACGCCGACGCAGACCTTTTTCAGGGTCAAACTTACGCGCTCGTCGGCGAAGCTCGCACTCCGGAAGAAAAATCTCCGCGCGATGCGCGCATTGCGGCGTTCGTTAAACTGTTGGAAAAAATTGGCGCGCGCCCGCTGTGGCTGGGAGCGCAGCAACACGACTACGCCGTCGGCCTCTCCTCGCATTTGCCGCAACTAGCAGCGGTGGCCCTGGCGAGTTTCCTGTACGATCGGCTCGACGAAAACGGCCTGCCCATCACGCTGGCCGGCCCAGGTCTGCGCGACTCTCTTCGTTTGGCGGGCAGTCCCTATTCTGTTTGGCGCGATATCATCTTGACCAACCGCGAAATTATTTCTGCCGAGCTCGATCTCTTCGCGCGCCGCCTCGACGACCTGCGCGAACGCTTAAACTCCCGCAAGCTCGAAGCCGACTTCGACGCCGCCAACGAACTTTACAAACTCTTGCGTTCCCTCTGACTCTTCCGTTCCGCTCTGAAACACTCGGGAATTCACCCATATTGCCGCGCGTCGAACCATGTTTTCCCCATCATCGATACCGGATTCTGAGTATGGTCCGCGGCGGTCGTTCTTGTGATGCTCCTTCGAGGAGGATTACGAGATGAATCGACTAAATTCTTACAGCATTGCAATACTTCTTGCCGCTGCGTTGGCGGCGCCAGCGGTAATCGTGGCTGCTCCCGCCGCGCAAGATGATCGCGTCTACGATCGCGATCACAAGGACTATCACCACTGGGACGATCACGAAAATCAAGCCTGGCATCGCTACCTTGCCGAGCAGCACCGGCAGGAACACGAGTTTGCGAAGGCTAACAAGAAAGAGCAAGAAGCCTATTGGAACTGGCGACACAGTCATCCGGACTGACAGTTATAGCTACTTCGTAACGCATCATTTGCTGACGGCGCATCGTGACGGCGTATGAGTCGCGAGAGGACGAAGAAACGCTTCTCTCGCGGCTCGTCACTTTTTAAGCCGAAGTTGTCGAGCATTGTCCCAAAGCGCATACGCGATTCCGGGTATGGTCCGGAAAGCTTTTTTTCGTAACACTGCAAGTGTGAGGAATTTATGATGAACAGCGTGAAGTGTTGCCTTGGTTCGATTCTTTTTGCCGTGATTCTAACGGCGCCCGCGGCGCTAATTGTAGGTTGTGGTGCGCAGCAAAGCGCTCCGCAAGTTGCCCAAGCGCCGGATAACCACCGCTGGGATGACCACGAAAATCAAGCCTGGCATCGCTTCCTGACAGAGAACCACCGGCAGGATCACGAATTCGCGAAGTCGGACGACAACGAGCAAAAGGAATATTGGAACTGGCGACACAGCCATCCCGACTGAAGAATCAGTACGACTTCAGCTGTTCTGCGATTTTCATCTACGAATCACAATCGCGATTCTTGGACTTTGCCCCGGTCCGCAAATTCGTTAAGCTGATGGCCAGTTTTCCTCTCCCATGTTTATCGGACACTTCGCGGTTGGCTTTGCCGCCAAGAAATTTGCGCCCAAGAGTTCGCTGGCCGTACTGCTAGCCGCGCCGTTATTTCTCGATATTCTCTGGCCCATCTTTCTCGTCCTGGGCTGGGAGCACGTCCGCATCTTCCCCGGCATCACCCGCTACAATGACCTGGACCTTTACGATTTCCCGTGGTCGCACAGCCTGCTGATGTCCATCATTTGGGCGACCGTGTTCGCATTGATCTACGACCGCTTGACGCACTATCGGCCCGGCGTGATCGCCGTGTGGATCGGAGTTGTCAGCCACTGGGTGCTGGACTTCGTCTCGCACCGCCCCGATATGCCGCTCTATCCCGGAGGCGGCCCGCACCTTGGGCTCGGTTTGTGGAACTCCGTCCCCGCCACCATGATCGTGGAAATCGCCATGCTCGCCATCGGGGTCTACCTATATGCCAGTTGCACGCGCGCCAAAGACCGCGTCGGAACGTACGCCTTCGTCAGCTACGTGGTGGTTCTTTTGCTGCTGTATATTTCCGACCGGTTCGACTCTGGCACGCCGCCTACCGTTTCAGCCATCCTATGGTGCGGCATCATCGCGGAGATAGTGCTGCTTGGCTGGCCCTGGTGGTTCGACAAGCATCGCGAAGCTGTCTTCCAGCCAGTCTCCTGAATCCGTACCTTCCCTTCGCGTCCCGCCCCCGCCAATGTGACGCGCGTCACAACCCCTGGTGCGCCGAGGCACAGAATCGTCCTTGGCATCCGAGGTAATAATGCGTCTATAGGAGGGCACATCATGAACGCCACTGCCACTCGTACACAAATTGAACTCAAGAACGTATTATTCGCTACCGACTTTTCAGAAGCTGCTGCGGCCGCCATGCCGTATGCCAAGACCATCGCCAAGACCTACGGGGCACATCTGTTTGTGCTGCATGTCATGTCTCCCGCCGTGGATCCCATGACCTCGCCGGAGATCTGGGCCAGCACGGGGGAAGCCAACAGGATGCAAGCCGAACGGTATCGCACGGAACTTTCCGAGCAATTTGCGGAATTCCACTCGGACATTCTCATGCCCGAAGGGGATATCCGGGCGCTGCTGCCCCAGATTGTCAGCGAGAAAAAAATTGATCTCGTGGTCATCGGTACGCGCGGACGCTCGGGCGTCAAGAAATTCTTTCTGGGCTCCGTTGCAGAAGAAGTCTTTCGCCAGATTTCGTGTCCGGTATTGACGGTAGGACCGCACGCATCTACGTCGCTGGACGTGGACGGTGGACCCCGCAGAATTCTGTATGCCACGAACTTCAGCGAGCAGTCCGGGCTGGCCGCTTCTTTCGCCGTTTCGCTCGCGGAAGAGTTTCAGGCCAACCTTACGCTCACGCACTGTGTCGCCGATCCCGCGGTTGGGGATCTGGTCAACAAGACGCAGCTTGAGGATCATTTCCGTGCGCAACTGCGCAGCCTGGTTCCGGCCGAAGCCGAATCCTGGTGCAAGGTCGAATATGTTGTGAAAGAAGGCGAGGCCGCAGAGGGGATCCTCGAAGCTGCCCGGGAACGCAATGTGAACCTCATCGTGTTGGGAGTCCATCCCGAATCGGGCTTCCCCGGAGCCTCCACCCACCTGCCGATGGCCACGGCCCACAAAGTGGTGAGCCACGCGCACTGCCCGGTGCTCACCATTCGCCACTAGGCGACTTGGCTGAGAGGCGATGAATGGCGCGCCTCTCAGCCATTCTGGGTCCGCGGAGCTCTCGCCGAGTCACGCCGAAGCTTTAAGCAAAGAATCGAGGATGATATGAAGATTGAAAAAATGACGACCCAGGAATGCCGGTGGATCCTGATGCGCGGCCCGATCGGGCGCCTCGCATGCTCACGCGATGATCAACCCTATATCGTGCCCATCTATTTCGTGTATGAGCCGGACCATCTATATGGCTTTACCACCGCGGGGCAAAAAATCGAATGGATGCGAACAAATCCCAGAGTGAGCGTGGAAGTCGATGAAATTGCCAACCACTTTCAGTGGGAAAGCGTCATCCTCACCGGGCAATTCCACGAACTTCCAGACCTGCCCAGTCATGCCGAAGAGCGCACGCATGCCCGCAAGCTGCTGCAGCAACGTTCTCTCTGGTGGGACACCGCGTTTGCCGCGCGCCGGCTTAAGTCCGACAGCGATGCGATTCTCCCCATTTTCTATCGCATCGAAATCGAATCCATGACCGGCTATCGGGCCGTTGCCAACGCCGAGGAATACGCTATGACGGACGCTTCGCGTCCGTCGCAATCGACGGTGAATTAGTCCCGCAGCGGGGGTGCAGCAAGAAATTCCTGCCAGCATCGGTCTATGGACCAGCAACTCACTGAGACGGCGGAACTTGGAGTAGAATCTTCGGGAGCGCCGCCGCGCACCGCGACCGCCGCACGAGCCACTTCATCGAGGATTTGCATTTGGACAAACGGGTAGCCTCTGCCGACGCCGCCATCGAAAAACTCCACGATGGCGCCACCATTTTGATGGGTGGGTTCGGGCTCTGCGGCATTCCGGAAAACCTCATCGCTGCGGTGCGCCGCCGCGGTACTAAGAATCTCACCGTCGTCAGCAACAATGCCGGAGTCGACGATTTCGGCATCGGCTTGCTGCTGCAAAATCGCCAGGTCAAAAAAATGATCTCCACCTATGTGGGAGAGAACAAACTTTTCGAGCAACTGGTGATGGCCGGCGAGCTCGAGCTGGAGCTAAATCCGCAAGGCACGTTCGCCGAACGGCTGCGCGCCGGGGGTGCGGGCATTCCTGCGTTCTACACGCCCACTGGTTTCGGCACCATGGTCGCTGAAGGCAAAGAAACCCGCGAGTTCGATGGCCGCATGTTCGTCATGGAGCGTGGGCTGCGCGGCGATTTCGCTTTCGTAAAAGCCTGGAAAGGCGACCGCTGGGGCAATCTGCAATACCGCAAGACGGCGCGAAATTTCAATCCCATGATGGCCACCGCCGCGGACTGTGTGGTGGCCGAAGTGGAAGAGCTCGTCGAGCTGGGTGCACTGGATCCTGACCAGGTGCATACGCCGGGAATTTTCGTCAACGCCATTCTGCAAGGCGAGAACCACGAAAAGCGCATCGAGCGCCGCACCACCCGGAAATCCTAGGGCCGACCCACTGCGGCTATTTGCAGTTAGTGTCGCAGTAAGCATTCGCCAGCATTGATAGCATAGCGATATAGCTCGAGGGGGAAACGAAAGCGCGCGCTTTCTTGTCGATATCGACTTGATGAATGACGACCATGTCCCGAAAAGGCAATACCGTGATGTACGTGCCACCCGTCCCGGCAGCCGTGTAGGCGCCTTGCAAAAATCCAGTGGCACTGTTGCCGGGAAATGTAGGCTCGTCCCACACCCACCACAACAGCCCGTAGCCCCAGCGCTCAGGTTCGCCGTAGTTGCGCAAGCTCGTAGGATTGATGTCGCGGAACGGCGTCAACAAGGTGGTCATGTAGCGCACCCAGTCGCCGGGGATGAGCTGTTTGCCGTTCCACATCCCGGAGTCCAGCATGAGCAGGCCAAGCCGTGCCATGTCGCGCGTCGATAAGAACATGGCATATTCCGGATGCACGCTTCCCGGTGCAGGAATCTTCTTCTGCTCGGAGACGTGATAGTCCTGCATACCGAGCGGCGTCCCTAGATCGTCCTGGAGCGCTTGATAGATGTCCTTGCCGGTTAGCTTCTCGAAGGCTGTGCCGGCCGCGTTGAAGTCCCAATTGTTATAGACATAGTATTGCCCGGGATACTCCGAACCCCGAGGGGGAATGTAGCGGCCCTGATCCCAATCCGGAAGTTTTTCAGGGTGAGGATTTCCGCCAGGAAGATAAATGCCGGAGCGGGAGGCTAGCAATTGCACCAGCGTTGCTTGAGCCTCCATGAGGAGAAATGGCTCCTTGTCGTCGAGGCCCAGCTGCTTAACGGTTTTGTCGAGGTCGATGATATTGTTCAAAACGTAGTTTCCGTAGAGCATTCCGAGGACGCTTTTGCGCACGGAGGCCACTTTGCTGGCATGCGAGAGGTCGCCATATGCGAAGATGACGCGACCTTGCACCACCACCATCATGGAACCGGTCTCCTGCGTTTTGACCCATGCGCGCAATGCTTCCAGCATGGCGCTGGAGTAGCCGAGGGACTCGGGTGTTACGGTCTGCCATTCCGCGCCAGGAACGATATCGCCCGTAATTCTGGTAGTGGCTTGAGGCGCGATCTGGCAGTGCGATGCCGATGCGCCGAAGCAGAGGAGAAGGACGATCGCGGAATACTTGCGCATAGCGGGATGATAATAATCGAGAGCAGAAATATTCGCGAGTGTTTGCTATTGACCGCATTGAGGGATGGGACTTTCTCGACGCATCCCGGTAAGATGTGCGCAAGTCTTCGTTACGTTTGGAACCCGTAAGATGCCCCTAAACGACGAGCAAAAACGCGAACGCATCGCACGCCGCATCGCGCGGGAACTGCGCGACGGCTTTTACGTCAATCTTGGAATCGGCATGCCGACGCTGGTGGCCAACTATGTTCCGCCGGGCATGGAAGTGATCCTGCAATCGGAAAATGGCATGCTCGGTGTGGGACCGTACCCGCTCGAATCGCAAGTCGATCCCGATCTGATCAATGCCGGGAAAGAAACCGTCAGCGAACTCCCCGGCACGGCATATTTTTCTTCTGCCGATTCTTTTGGCATGATTCGCGGTGGGCACGTGGATCTTACCGTTCTCGGCGCGCTGCAAGTCGACGAAAAAGGCACGCTCGCGAATTGGGCCATCCCCGGGAAAATGCTAAAGGGCATGGGCGGCGCGATGGACCTGGTTGCCGGGGCTAAGCGCGTATTGGTGGCCATGGAACACGCCACGCGCGATAACAAACCCAAGATCCTAAAGCGTTGCTCGCTGCCGCTCACCGGCGTCGAGGTCGTCGATTTTATCGTCACGGAATTGGCGGTGATCGAAGTGACGCCGGAAGGTTTGGTGCTGCGCGAGGTGGCCGTGGACTCCTCGGTGCACGTGGTGCAATCGCTGACCGAAGCCGCGTTGATCGTTCCCGCCTCGGGACCGGCGACCATGCTTTCTTGAACCAGCGCCACGCTCATGAGTTAGACTTTACGAGCGCCATTTGAACCCATGGATCCACACTCCATCGTCGTCGTCAGCCTGCACTCGCCCAAGGAAAAATTCTGGGGCGAGTTGCTGGCCCTTAATCCCGCCGGCGCCACCATCCGTGGGGTGGACCTGAACTCCTTCGACCACTTCGTTCGCGAAATCAGCGAGCCAGACAACCAGCGCACCGGCCTTCCCACGGTTTTCTTTCCCATGACGCGCATCGAACGCATTGCCCTCGACGAACCCGCCGGAGCCATCCCCTCGATGGCGGAATTATTTGAACGCAAGGTCGGGCGTTCGTTGCGGGCATATCTAGAGCATTTCGCCTGACTTTAACTCGTGAAATATCGATTGCGTGAAACGTTGCATGAAACGTTGCGCGAAAGTGCGTTATCCTGAAGCACAATGCAAGCCCGCGTCTGGACGGTCCCCAACCAAATCACCATTCTGCGACTTGGTTTTCTGCCGCTCTTTATCGTTTCGATTTCTTACGAGCACTACCGCTGGGCGCTGCTGATTCTGGTGATCGCCGGACTTTCTGACGGAATTGACGGGTTGCTGGCGCGCAGTCTAAATCAGCGCTCTTCGCTGGGCGCGTACCTCGATCCCATCGCCGATAAGTTGCTGCTTTCGTCTTCCTTTGTAATTTTGGCTTTCAAGCACGAAATTGCACTGTGGCTGATGATCTTTGTGCTCAGCCGCGACGTGATCATTCTGATCGTAGCCGTGGTGATTCTTCTGATTTTTGGCTACCGGCCGTTTCCGCCGAGCGCTCTTGGCAAAGCCACTACATTTTTTCAAATTGTGATGATTTTTTCGGTGGTTTTTGGCGCGGCGTATCCCAACGTGCATTTGGGGGTGATCAATCCCATCCTGATTTACACCGTAGCGGCGCTGACGGTGGTCTCCGCCGTTCACTACTCTTTTTCCATCGCGCGGCGCCTCAGCGGCTCGGAATAATTCAACTCACGCCGGATGCTGGTAGAGATACAACATCATGGAAGCGAAGCTGGCGAAAATGATCGCCGCGCTGAGCCAGCCCAGCGCGTAAGCTCGTTTCAGCTCGCCGCCCGGAGCCGGTTGCCGATCGGCAAACGCCCTTCCAAGTAGAAAACCGCTGATCAAACCGCCCGCGTGGGCCCAATTGTCGACGCTCAAACCGGGCAGCAGGCCTTGCGCAAAAATAATAACAATCCAGAAAATCAGGCGGGATCTTTGCGCTTGCATCGCCGCGCCACCGCGCTTGGTGGTAATCGCCAGCATTACGCCAACCAGCCCCAGAATCGCGCCGCTGGCCCCCACGGAAAAGTTTCCGCGCAATGCACTCAGCACAAAGCCGGCAATTCCGCAGAATGTGTACATGAACAAATAGCGCGCCGAGCCATAAACTTCTTCGATCACTGGCCCGACGTCCCACAACACCCACATATTGAAGCCGATGTGCAGAATGCTGCCGTGCAAATACATAGCGGTGACCAGCCGAAACCACTGACCACGTATGACAATGTCCGGGTAATACGATGCACCCATTCGGCGCAACACGTCACCACTGACGCTGGCCGTCAGACCCAAACCGCCGCCTTGTTGCACGGAAGTAAGCAAAGAGACCGCGAACATCAGTACATTTACAATCAGTATGACGGTAGTGGCCGGAGCATTACCGCCAAATAACCCGGAAACACCACGGCCCGCCGCGGCCAGAGAAAAATTCACGCTGGTGCCGCAGGCCGGGCAGCGCGTGGCGCTGATACCCACCAGATTGCCGCAGGCCGGGCACATTCTAGGACGTGGCGCTTCCTTGTTGCCAAACATTCCGCGTAGCCCGCTTTTTATTTTGTCGATACGCAACTGCCACTCGTTGGGAAGTGCCATTCTGCTCCTTGCGACCCGCAGGCCGCGTTCCTATAATACCGGAGTCGCCGCAATCTCTCCTGGGGCGGCCTGTCTTCGCGGCCATGGTTTCGTTCTTGCGCGTGCCGGCAGTTTGCTCCTGCAAGGATTTCCGCAGCAGAGAGGACCACGTTCATGGATAAATTTGAAGAGTTCGGCAAACGCATCGACGAAGAGTTACAACGGCTGCGGCATTTTATCGAGGAGGAGGTCGCGCCGGAAACGGAGCGCCGCGGCGCGATTTTCCTTCGCGAAGTTTCGGAGAAGTTGAGCGCCGCGGCCAGTAAGCTGGAATCGCGTACAGCAGCGCGAGACGCCGGCGCTCCGAAGCCGCAGGCCTAACCAGGCGCCCCGTTGACTTTTCTTCCCGCCCATCCGGCGCGCGTGATGCAGTCAGCAGCTTGCGCATGCGTAGTGCTGGCTTGCGCATTTTTAATGTTCGGCTGCGCGTCGCGCAATCCCGTTGCTAGCCGCCAGCCGGCACCAACCGCACCCACGAACCCTCCCGAGGGCACGGAAGCATCCCCTAATCGTCCGCCGGACGTTTCTCCTGCAGCCACGGCATCGGGCGGCAATCCTGCCGCGCGGCCGGGCAAACGCCCCAAACCTCCTCCTGCGCCGCTCGGTTATACCGAAGAGGGCAACGCTTCGTGGTATGGCGTGCCGTTTAATGGGCGCCGCGCGTCCAACGGCGAAATCTACGATATGTATAAATTGACAGCCGCACACCGTACTTTGCCGTTCGATACCGTGGTGCGCGTCACCAACCTGAATAACGGAAAAGTCGCGGTAGTGCGCATCACCGATCGCGGTCCGTTCGTCGAAAATCGCATCATCGATCTTTCTCTCGCGGCCGCGCAGCAGATCGAGTCCGTCGGTCCGGGTGTGGTGCCCATTCGGCTGGAAGTTATTTCCGGTAGCGTCGATCCGACCGCCGGATTTTTTACGGTGCAAGTGGGAGCGTTTCGCGATCGTGGCAACGCCGAGCGCCTGCGGGAAAAGTTGAATGCCGCGTACTCGCCGATTTACATTCAAACGTATGACGCGCCGGATGGTCCGTTTTATCGCGTGCGCGTGGGAAAAATTTCCGGCGAAGACGCCGCGCGGCAATATGCCACGCAGCTGAAAACTCACGATGGCTTTACCACGTTCGTCGTGCGGCTCGACGAGTCCGTCGCCCCCAAGGAGTAGCGCATGAACCCCGACTGCCTCTTTTGCAAAATCGGCGCGAAGAAAATTCCCGCCAAAATCCTTCACGACGATCCCGAGGTATTTGCCTTCGAAGATATTGGGCCGCAGGCGCCCACGCACATCCTGATTTGCCCGCGCAAACATTTTTCTTCCCTGAGCGAGGCTTCGCCGGAAGATCAGGCGGTGCTGGGCAAAATGCAGCTAGTGGCCGCGGAACTCGCGCGCAAACACCATTTGCTGCACGGTTATCGCACGGTGATCAACAGCGGGGTGGGCGCGGGACAATCGGTGTTTCATCTGCATTTGCATCTGCTCGGCGGCCGCGAGTTTGCCTGGCCTCCGGGTTAGTCGCTGGCGTTCGATTTCGCTGCGAACTGGGAATCGATTGTAGTGTCATCGCGCAAATTTGCCCTTACTGTTCTAAGTCGCGTCGGTGACCTGCCCGGCGTACCATTCACTGGTTCTGATGACTCGCTGGTCCAGCAGTACTGCGGCGAAGTAGGCGCAGGCTTTTCGCTCGGCCTCCAACCATGCTGCTACGTTTCCACCGGCGAAGCGCAAAATCCGTTCCGCGGCCTTCAGCAGCCGATCATAAGCCCGCACCGCCAGCAGCTTGCGATCACCGTTCCGTTCCAGGCTCGGACACACTTTTAACAGCGCGCATACTGTGGCCAGTGATTTCTCGCCCTGCGCGTCGTCGATCCAGGCGCCCAGTTCGCGCGTGGCTTCAGAGAGTCTTTGCTGCGAAGCGGACCACAATATGGCCCGCCAGTACCGAACGCACAGATACGCCGTCAAAACGCTGGCCAGGACGAGAACCAGAAATTCGCGCACTACCGCACTCCTGCTAAACGCTCCAGAGGGATACAGGCTTCATCGGGCACTTTCGAAAAAGTGTAAGCCAGTGAAACGGGGAGCCACGCGCCCATCAGCGACGGCAGAATATGCAGCGCCGTCAGCGCGGGGAAGATCGAGCGCAGCGCGTACGTTACGGTCTGCCCGCCGAAATAGATGCCAAACGCGCTCACGATCAGCACCAGCCGCAATCGTGGATCGCGGCGCTTCAGCAGTAATACCCACGCGCCATAGGTCAGCATCATGCCCGTAAAATACAGGCTCCCGGAAAGCTCAATCGCAAACGATGTGGCCAGGAGCTGATGCTTTACGGCGGTAACCGCAGTGGCGTATATCACGGTGACGGCGACGATAAGCACCATGACCGCGCGCACGCGCCAACTGCGTTCCTGCTCTTCAAAAATCCGCGAACACAGTCCCGCAATGGCCATGAACATCAGCAAGGTCAGCAGCGCGTCGCTGTAATAGTAGTAGTAGAGGTATTCGTTAGATGCAAAGCCGAAACGGTGTAGGATGCTGAAACTCAGGACCTCATCGACGGCCAGCGCAGCCACGTACAGGAGCAAAGTGCCGTGCCGCAGCATCGAGCGGTCGCGTAACGCCCACGCCACCACAAACAGCTCCGCTAGGAACCCGACCAGCCACACCAACAAGTCGAAGGGGCCAAGCATTCTTTACTCGCAAGAGGCTCGGCCCGCTACGCTACCCCCAGCGCTGCTAGCGCCAGGGAGTCGGCGGAACCGGGCGGGAGCCCTGCGCGGTCATCACGGGTACATTCTTGCTACCGTGCGACGCGCTCTGCAGCGCACCACGCCATGCCAGACCGGCGACCACAATCAACATTGCCAGAGCTACCACTGAGAGCCACTTGTTCATCCTGCCTCCTCGTCCCTATAGGGAACAAGGCAAGAGGCTACTCAGTAGCGGCCTGCCAGTCAATGATTATGCGGTCTGCTGCCTCTCGATGGAGACAGTACTTGCCTTTTGGCCGCTCGTCAAGGAAAGCATGCGCACCAAAATTTAGCGCAGCCCTCCTGGGGTCGCCGTGCATCAGAAAAGGAGACGCGGCTTCGTGTGGGTCCGGGTGGCGAGCTGCGTACCGAGTATCGCCACACGTGGCCATCGGGCGGGGGGTGAAATATCAAGGGTTCTAGCGTGCCTACTAGAAACGGTGTATGGGTTTCTCGACCTTGCCGTGTGTAAATAGGCGGGCCTTTACCGCCGAACTGTTTGGCGTTCTACCAAGGCATCAGATATGCCCCCCGCCAAAGGTTACGAAGTGCTTGCGAATTGGGCGAGTTCTGGAATAATCTACGGGTGCCATTTCTGACTGCAAGTGGGGCCGTCCACTTTTTTTCTCAATGTGACGTGTTCTCATCGGCGCTGCCGCCTCAGATGGCGGCTGCCAGCAGCTGACGATGTAGTTGGCCTCATCGAGTCCGCATAAACCGGGGTGAGTCTAGCGGACACGCGAATCACACGGGATTGTAAGTACTAAGTTCATGGAGGAAAGAAGATGCGTAAGTGGTGTGTGGTAATTGCGATGGGTTTGTTTATAGCGTTGCCGGCGGTTGCTCAAGAAAAGTCGAGCGACGCGGGTAGCAACGGAAGCGCGTCGACGGCGACCGCGGACAGCACGTCCGCCCCGGCAACGAGTACCGAAGCCTCGAACGTGGCTCCGGCTTCTTCCAATATTTTCGCCGTACCAGTGCCTCCGCGCGCCACGCCGTTTCCGGCGCCAGCGCCGAGTTTGGCGAGCTCGGAGGCCATCGGACGGATGACCCCCAAGTTTGAAATCGCGGTTCTCTATCAATACGTGAATTTCATGCCTGGCGATCCTTTTAAGAATTTTAATTCGCAGGGCTTTTCGGGTGAAGGCGTATATAATCCCAATAGCTGGCTGGGTCTTGTGGCCCAGGGCGGCGTCGAACATTTTAATCGCGATCTTTCACCACTCATCACCGCAGGTGCTCCTCTTCCGTTCGGCGAAAGCGGCAACCTCGGTTATGGACTCTTTGGTCCTCGTCTCTACATCCGCAAGTTTGATCGCATTGTGCCCTTCGGTGAGTTCCTCATCGGCTTTGCCCATGGCGGCACCGCGATCACCGCGCTGAATACGCAAAATACCTTCGCGCTCGCGGCTGGCGGCGGAATCGACGTCGTGCTTTGGAAGAATTTTGCCTGGCGCGTGGCCGAACTGGACTATTTGTTGACCAACTTCACGGGCGCCGGTGTCGGCGCCGATGGACGGCAGAATAACTTCCGCGCCGGTACTGGCGTGGTGTTCCGTTTTGGATTCGCGGAACCGCCTCCTCCTCCGAACCATCCTCCGATAGCGGCTTGCGCGGCTAATCCGGCCTCGGTCTTTGCCGGTTCCGGCGCCAGCGTGCAAGTGCACGTCAATGCCAGCGATCCCGACAACGACACGCTCACGTACTCCTACACCGCCACCGGCGGCACCGTGGACGGCACTGGTCCGGATGCGCGCTGGTCTTCTTCCGGCTTGGCCGTTGGCACCTATACCGTAAACGCCAAGGTGGATGACGGCAAAGGTGGCACCGCTACCTGCGCGGCCGATATCGCCGTGCAAACGCCGCCCAACCGTCCGCCCACGATCTCCTGCACCACGGACCGCAGCCCGATTATGCCTGGCGAGCGCACCGGTATTACCTCGGTCGCCAGCGATCCGGACGGTGATCCGCTCACCTACAGCTACTCCGCCACAGGCGGCCAAGTTGTCGGCAACGGAGCGCATGTGGAATTTGATTCCACCGGCTTGCAACCCGGCAGCTACACCGTCAAGTGCTCGGTCAGCGACGGCCGGGGCGGTAATGCCGATGCTTCCACCAACGTAGACGTGCAACAGCCGCCTCCTCCGCCGCAGGCCACCAAGGTCGGCGATTGCGGCTACACCAAGGCTGGCGCATCGCGCTTTGACAACCTCTGCAAGCGCGTCGGTGACGACGTGGCTTTGCGCCTCAAGAACGATCCCAATGCCAAGGTCGTCATCGTCGGCTTTGCGGATTTTAAGGAACCCAAGACCGAGAAGCTGGCTGCGGCTCGCGCCGAACTGGCCAAGAAGTACCTCATTGAAAAGGGTATCGACGCTTCACGCATCTCCACCCGCGTGGGCGAAGCGACTAAGGGCGCGGAGAAAGACAACCGCCGCGTGGACTTCATCTTCGTTCCCGAAGGCGCCACCTACTAAACGTGGTCATGGGTGATTCGCGCCGCGAATCGCCGAGCGCACGTAACCGAGCAGGCTCCGAGGGAACAACATTCCTTCGGAGCCTGCTCCATTTCTGACCTCCCGTGGCACCGGCACTATTGCCAGTGCGCTTTTTTTCGCTGCAAGATGCGACACGCAAACGGGGACACTTGCTCCTAAACGGCTCGGGCCGCCCCAGCAGGCCCGCAACTCCATGAGAATCGCTCCCAAAAAAAGGCTCGCGATCCCGCTCGTAATGTTGCTGCTGCTTTCCTGCGCGGTGGCCCGACCCGCTCACGCGCAGGATCCCGCGTGGCAACACATTGGCCCGCCGGGAGGCAACGTAATCTCCCTGGCCCTTTCCCCGAAAAAAAACACTGTCTACCTCGGCGCCGCCGACGGACACATTTTCGCGTCCGATGATGCCGGCCAGCACTGGTCGTTGCGCGGCCGGGTAGCCTCCCGGCACGACGCCGTGGTCCAAAAGTTACTGGTAAACGCGCAACACGAAAATGAATTGCTCGCCGCGGTCTGGTATCAGGACGTGCGTGAAGGCGGCGGGCTCTTCCGCAGCAGCGATGCGGGCGCCACCTGGATACTCGCCGGTCTTTCCGGCGAAACTGTCCGCGCCGTGGAGCAGTCGCCCAGCACCGGCGAAATTTTCGTAGCCGGCACGCGAAGCGGGGTTTTCCGCTCCAGCGACGCCGCGCGCACCTGGCAAAGGATTTCTCCCGCTAGCGATCCGGAACTGCGCAACGTCGACTCGGTGGCCATCGATCCGCGCGACGCCCAGACCATCTACGCCGGAACCTATCACCTCCCGTGGAAAACTTCCGACGGCGGCCAAACCTGGAACGCTGTGCCCGCCGGCATGATCGACGACTCCGACATCATGAGTCTGCGCGTCGATTTCGCCACTTTGGGGCGCATTTTTGCCAGCGCCTGCTCCGGTATTTACCGCAGCGAGAATGGCGGCGCCCTGTGGACCAAGCTGCAGGGTATTCCGTATTCTTCGCGGCGCACGCAAGCCATGGTGCAGGATCCCGCGGACCCACGGATTCTCTACGCCGCCACCACCGAAGGCCTGTGGGCCACGCGCGACGGTGGCGAATCCTGGGCGCGTATCACCCCACGGCAGTGGGTCGTCAACGACGTGGTGGTTATCCCCGCGGAGGCCGCCAACTCGGGAAATTCCTCCAGCCAGATTCTGCTGGGAACCGAAGCTCAGGGCCTGCTGCTTAGCGCCGATGGCGGCATTACCTTTACGCCGGTTAACAACGGCTTTTCGCACCGCATCACCGCCGGGCTGGTCGCCGACCCGGGCGATCCGGGGCATTTGCTGGCCTGGATGCCGGATTCGCCCGATGTGCTGGTCGAGTCGCGCGACGGCGGAGATCAGTGGCGGGCGCTGCAGGATGGCTCGCCTGCCGGCGCCCCGCTCGCGGATGTCGCGCACGTCTTCGCCAGCGATGCTGGGTGGTGGGTAACTGGAGCCAAAGGAACGCTGACGCTCTACGACGCTGCCGCGGGAAAGTGGTTGCCGGTGCGCTTTGCCGCCGCTGTTTCGCGGGGCACTACGACTGGCGCCTTGGCCCGCGCATCGTCTGGTCCCGGGGCCGCGCGGCGCCGCGCCACCGCGCGTTCGACCTCGCTGACACTGTCCACCGCAGGCTCTGACATTTCCAGCGTGCTGACCGTGGGTGCGCGGATCGTTGTGGCCACCGCACAAGGTCTGTGGTCCGGCACGCTCGGCGAGAAAATATTGCATCCTGTGACAGTTCCCGCCAGCTCGCAAACCGATGAGTCGGAGCCAATCTCACCGCTGTGGATGATGGCCGGAGGGAAAATCCTGCAATCCGCGGACGCGGGAAAAACCTGGCGCCCGATCAGTCTTGCCATCGCACCGGAAGTGCGCGACGCGGACGTGCGCTGGATGCGTGAGGTGCGACTAAAATCCTCGAGCAGCGGCACAACGGACCCTGGCGCCTCGGCTGCAAACGGATCCCTCGCCACGCTGTTCCTCGCAGGGACCACCCAAGGTCTCTATCGCCGCAGCGGTGACCAGGGCGCCTGGCAGTTGGTGCAAAACGGCCTTCCCGCCGGTGAGCCCATTTCGTATTTCTTCGCCGACGGAGCCTGGGTGCTGGCCATGCGCGGCGGCGGCCTGTACCTGTCGCGCGATGCCTCGCGAACTTGGGAGCGCCTCGACACGGGAGCCCTCGCTGGACCGTTCACCGGCGTTGCCGTGGCCGCCGGCGGGAAGCTGGTCGTCGCGTCGCTGACCGAAGGGCTCTTGCGCGACTAGCCTCAATCGCTTCCGGGCTTTCTCACGTTGCCGCCCAGCTGGCCGCCCAGTTAGCGACATAGTATTCCTTGACCCATACTTACCAGTCTGCTATTTTACGCACAGTTTTGCGGCGGAGCACGTACCGCCTATGACAACATCTATGCTGGTTGCGCTGGCGTCTTCCAACCCCCTCGTTGGCCAGGAAAGCTCTGCTTCGCCAGCGTCCACAATCGACAGCCAAAACCGCTTCCGCGCAAGCAACCCAAAGAAAGCTCGTAAAGATATTCCGATCGGCGGGAAAGTCATTCCCGAAACGGAGTTCTCCGTGCAGAAATGGCATCTGTCACAAAACATGACATATCGTTATGATTTCCGCTTTGCGATCGCCTGGGGCTGTCCCGATATGGACCGAAGTCCTCGCGAGCAAGCCCGGCAAGTACATACTAATTCAGTAATTCCGTCATTTTCCGTTTTGGAACTCGAGGTGCACTGCTTGCAGTGCTCCATGCTCCCAGCAGCGGAAGGGAATTCTTGAGATGACCGACGAAGCCGAGGTTCGTTTCCAGGGTATGCGCAGTGCCGCAGCCGTGCTCGACACGCCTCAGGGGCCTGTGCCGGCGGCGCAAGAACACTCCAGACGCGAGGTGACGGCCATGAACCTCCTGATCGTCGACGATGAGCTGTTCGTCCGCAAGATGTGCGCTGAAGTCGGGCAGGGATTGGGAATGATCATCACCTCCGCGGCCACCGCTGAGGAGGCCGCCGAGCTGCTGGAATATTCTCCCATTGATATCCTACTCACCGACCTGCAATTGCCCGGCGCCAGCGGCCTGGCGCTGCTCAAAAAGGTTCGCGACATGTATCCAGAGATGGCCCTGATGGTGCTCACGCAGTACGGCACCATCGACTCCGCCGTGGAGGTTACGCGTCTTGGCGCCGTTGACTACGTCACCAAACCCTTTCGCGTCGAAGAACTAAAATCCCGTCTGCTGCGCGCCGCCCATAGCGTGGAGTTACAGCGCGAGAACCGCCTGCTGCGCGAGCAGTTGCGCACCCGCCCGGGCTTTGGCGGCCTCATCGGCCTCTCCTCCAAAATGGAAAGCGTATATAAGGTCATCGGCAAGGTCAGCCAGCACGATTATCCCGTGCTGGTTCTAGGGGAAAGCGGCACCGGCAAAGAGCTTGTCGCGCGCAGCGTGCATTTTTCCAGCCCCCGCAAAGAGCGCCCGTTTGTGCCCGTCGACTGCTCTTCGCTGACCCCCACGCTGATCGAATCGGAACTTTTCGGCTACGTGAAAGGCGCTTTCACCGGAGCCTTGCAATCCAAACAAGGTCTGCTTGAGTCCGCGCAGGGTGGAACGCTGTTCCTCGATGAAATCGGCGACATGCCCATCGATATGCAAGCCAAGCTGCTGCGCGCCCTGCAGGAACAGGAGATTAAGCCCGTGGGCTCCACGGAACGCAAGCGCATCAACGTGCGCATCATCGCCGCCACCAATCGCGATCTCGAAGCCGCCATCCGCAGCGGAGCGTTTCGTCAGGATCTCTTTTTCCGGTTGAACGTGGTGCAAATCAAATTGCCGCCGCTGCGCGACCGCAAAAACGACGTGCCCCTGCTGGTGACCTCTTTCCTCGAAAGGCTGTCGCCCCCGGAAGCTCCGCCTCGCACCATTTCCGAGGACGCCATGCTGCGCCTGATGGCCTATGACTGGCCGGGAAACGTGCGTGAACTGGAAAATGCCGTGGCTCGCGCCGTGGCCCTGGGCTCCGGTCCCATCGTGCACGTTGGCGACCTGCCTTCGAATCTGCAATATCCCACCAGCGAACGCGCCCCGGAGCGCGACGAACTTCTTCCGCTCGAAGAACTGGAGCGTCGCGCCATCATTCGCATGTTGCGCGAGACCAAAGGCGACAAGCTCGCCGCCGCCCGCCGCCTCGGCATCGGCAAAACCACCCTGTACCGCAAACTAAAGCAGTACCACATGGAGCAAGCGCCCGAGGAAAACCACACCTCGAACGCGAGTGCCGGTTAGCGGTCGCAACGCCTGCGCCAGTTTTGCGGAGCGCGGCATTCTTCGGCAACGCAACAAAATCCTCTTCACTTACCTTCGCAATCGGGCGTTGCCGGCCTCGCTCGGAGTCTGCGGGCATCGTGCCGCTTCGTTTCCCATCTCGCCCATCGCGCACCTGAATTGCCCAACCACAGTAATCCTCCGCTGATCGATTCGCGCTCCGTGGCGTGGTCTGATCTTTCAACTCGTGCAAGAAAATTCTAACCGCGCCCGCGCGAAGTGGTTTCGGTTCACTCTGGGAAGCGTTGCAGAAGCCGTCTCGACATGGGATGGGAAATGACCCGCGGGTCCCGCAACGACGCCCACAATCATCGCTTATCTGTTTGATTCTGCTGACAAAAGCGGTTTTTCGCGTGGATGGATATTGCTGTGCAAGAGAGTCTTTACAATTCGAAGCACGCGGTTCCTGTACGGGGCGCAGAGTGCAGCGGAAGCCGGCTTGGCCCGCAGCCCGCCGCGCACGGTTCAGCGCAGCCGCGGGCGGCGACGACCTTCAACGATCGCGGCAAGAGTGAAACGACCGTGAAATTCTGGGAGAAAAAAGAGCAAGTGCTGGTCGCCAACCGCGGCATAGCGCGCGCGGCGCTGGAAGGAGCTTCGCGTCTGGAAATTGCCGGCGAGGCGCTGCACGAATTGCGAGAGGAAGCTTCTGCGGACCGCATCGGCATCTGGTTGGCCAGCGCGGTCTCGGAATCGGTAGACGAAGGTCGCAATAGCACTCCGCCGCCCACCGGTCGCACTGTCGGGGCGGCGTCCGCCGGCGACACGAATCCCAAGCCTGCTTGGCGCGGAGTGGTCTGGGATCGTGAAAGCGAAAGCACGCCCGCGGCGTGGGAGCACCTTTCCGGCGAAGCGCCCTTGCCGCAGGATCTGGTGCTGAGCGGACGTGCCGTGGAGCAGGAGCTGCCAGACCATTCCGGAAATATTCTCATCGGCATGCTCATCGGACAGCGCAAGGTTCTGTGGGTACCCATCGAGAGCCGCGGCGGTATACAGGGCGTGATTTTTTGCGGCACGCGGGAAAAACGGCGTGAACTGCCCCGCGCGCTGTGCTCGCGGCTCGCGGCAGAGTTGGCACTGCAGCTCGCGTGGGAAGATGAGCGCGCCGTGGCCCGCGAGCGTTATGCGGACATCGCGCTGGCGCGCAGGGTACACCGCGACCTATACGCGGATGCACGGGCCGATAGCCACGCGGCTGGACGCGAGGACGGACTGGCGGACGGTCATGCGGACCGTCGCGCGGAATTTAGCACGCAACTCAGCGCGCAACCTCGCACGCAACCTCGCACCGAACTTCGCGCGGAACTCCGTACCGGTGTCGCCTTGGCGCGCATCGCCGACAGCATCGTGGACGCCGGACCCGGCGGCTTGGGTATCGGCGCGGCGTTCGCCACCATCGGGGTGCTCCCGGACGGCTGGTCCCGCGAAGCACCCGCTGCCCAGCTGGATTTCCGCTGGAAGAGTGGCGACGCCGACTGGCTGCGCGTCGCGGAAAGTGTCGCGCTAGCGGAGACCTGGCAGGCCGCTTTGCGGAATCGCCGCGCCACCGGAATCTCGCCGCAGGCCGCGCGCATGGACACCGCCATCGCGCGCATCGTGGCGCTGCCCGTCGAGGCGGAAGGGGAACTGTGCGGCGCCATGCTGGTTGGACTCTTTCCCCGTGGCACTTCGCTCGCTGCGTTTGAGCGGTTGGAATATCGCGCCGCGCTTGCCGGGCAGGCCGTGGCGCGCCGCAATCGTGAGCGCCGCGCGGCGCTCGCGGCGCAGCGGCAACGCACGCAACTGGCGGCGACACGCGCATGTCTGCTGGTGCTCGACGCCCGCGGACGCGTGGTGGATTTAAGTGCGGGCGCGGAGGATTTAGTTCGCCACGGTGGTTTGGCCGCTGTAGCCCGCGCGGCACCGGATGAACTATTCGAGAAGATCTTCCGTGACGAAGATCGCCTCCCAGTCGCGGAATGGCTGCAACGCGGCGAAGATCCGCCCTCCGGAAATTGGCCCGGCGGTGGCATCGCTGATCGGCCCGGCGATTCGCCTGCGCATTCATCCGTTAATTCGGGCGACGCCGCGACTGTGCTGCTTGCGCACCTGCGCAACGGCATCGACGTGCACTTGCGCCGCGAACTTCCAGACGCTCAGGGCCAGACCGTCGTGTCATTGGAAAAAGTGTCGCGCGAAAACGCGCAGCGTGGAAAGAATTTCCTCGCCGGCCTGGACAGCGAACAGGCGCTCGATGGCGTGATCGAGTGGCTCGAAGAAGGTGTGGTGCTTTTTGACACCCACGGTAACGTCCGCGCGCGTAACACGCGTTTCGCGCAGCTGGCCGGACTCGCTCCCGCGGCCTCCGCCAAGGGCGCCACACTGGAGCAGTTGATCGCGCACATGGCCGAGCAGGCCGCGGAGCCCGCGGAGTTCGCCGAGCGTTGGCGTAATCTGGCCCGCGGCATCGACGGCGGTGTGCGCGATGAGTTGCGCATGAACCACCCCACTGCCCGTATTCTCGAACGCACGGCGCGCCCGGTCTTGGACGCCGCGGGAAACCCTCTAGGCCGCGTCGAAGTGTACCGGGACCTAACCGCGCAGCGCCTTTTCCAGACCCAGCTCCTGCAAACGGAAAAACTCGCCGCCCTCGGCCAGATGGTCAGCGGCATCGCGCACGAATTAAGCAATCCCTTGACCAGCATCCTCGGCTACGCCCAGCGCCTCCTCCTCCGTGAAGATGGCGCGGGCCGCCTGCCCGAAGCGCGGCAAATTTTCCAGGAGGCCGAGCGCGCCAGCGGCATTTTGCGGCAGTTACTCTACAGCGCGCGCGAAACCCCTCCCGAGCGCCGCCGCGTGGCGCTCAATCAAGTGGTTCTGCGCTCCATGGAGCTGCAGCGCTTCAGCATGGCCACGGAGAAAGTTCGCATAGAGCTGGATCTGGATCCCTCGTTGCCCGCGGTGATCGGCGACGCCGCGCAGCTCCAGCAAGTCTTGATCAACCTGGTCGGCAACGCCCGCCAGGCCATCGAACAGAAAGGTGCAGGCGGCCGCATTCGCGTGCGCACCAAGCAGGTCGCCGAGCGCCGCGTGCAGCTGGAAATTGAAGACGACGGTCCCGGCGTCCCGCAAAGCATTTTGGCGCGCATCTTCGATCCCTTTTTCACCACCAAAGCCGAGGGCGTGGGTACCGGCCTGGGACTTTCGATCGTCTTGGGCATCGTGCGCGAGCACGGCGGCCGCGTGAACGTGCTGAATGCTCCGGAGGGTGGCGCGATCTTCTCCGTCGAATTGCCCGTGGCGGAAGGTTTATCTGCCGCCGCGCCGGCCTGGCCCGCGGGAAGCTTTGAGCTGCGGCTCGATGTAAATGCGGCCACCAGCGACGAAGCGCTCGTCACCATGGCGGAAAATCATCTGCTGGCCAAACGGCGCGCACCCACGCATGGCCGCGTGCTGGTAGTCGAAGATGAACCCACCGTGGCCCGCCTGATCGCCGACGTGCTGCAGGACGAAGGCCTCACCGTGGATGTTCTGCTCGATGGCCGCGAAGGTTTGAAGCGCGCCGCCAAACAGCATTTCGATCTGGCCATCTGCGACATGCGCATGCCCGGGCTCGATGGCCAGCAGTTCTACCAAAGCCTGGTGCGCAGCGGCAATGAGCTGCAGCACAATTTTCTGTTTGTCACCGGCGACGTGATTGCTCCCGCCACGCAAGCCTTTCTCGAAAGCCATCGCTTGCCGCACCTAGCCAAACCCTTTCGCGTGGAAGAGCTGACCGAACGTGTGCGCGACGTCCTGCAGCACCGCCACGCCGGGCTGGCGGCGGTGAAGCACGCCGCCGCCGGTAACGCCAAGCGGCGAAACGTGGCCACGAAAGCCTGAACGACGCGAAGAGGCGCGGCGTGTGCATTAACGAAGATTAAACCGCGTATCCGCACATCTTTTTGGAGTCCGGCGGCTTGACGCCGCTTTCGCGCAGTAAGCGCCAGGGCCACTGAAGCCCAGGGACTCCTACAGGGATTTTCGTAGCGACGCCCTTCATGGCGCACCAAACCGCCGGGGTAGGTACGAAGCGAAGGACGAACGGCGCGCGGAACGAGGATCGAACGGCGCACGAAATGACGCGCGAAACAGCGCCACGCGATGGCGGGCGTGGCAAATCACGGAGGCGATGGCGAAAGGTTCATGAGCGAACACAGACAGGAACGAACGGTCGAACATCGCACCGTTGAATCCCGCACCATCGAACCGCGCGGTATCGAACCGCGCACTGTCGAACAAAGGCTGGCAAGGATGAAAAATCTTATGGACAACCCGGGCGGTCCGCTGGAAGGAGTCGGCGAAGATTTCGGCGAGGTCTTGCGTCACGAATTGAACAATCCCCTTACCGGCATCCTCGGCAACGCCGAGCTGCTGCTCGCGGAGGTTCGCCGCGGCAACGATGGCCGCTTGCCGCCCGGCGGCCTGCAACGCCTCGAAACCATCGCCGCGCTGGCCGTGCGCCTGCGCGAAACCATCCGCCGCCTCAGCCAGCAGTGGGAAGTCCGCGACGCCGCCCTGCGCAAGAAAAACGACATGTAATGGACTGGCCGGTCCTCGTCGAGGCCCTGTCGTGCGGCTCTTAGAATTTTCCCGGCCACTTCCGAGCCCCGTGAAGCACTCGCAAAATTTCCACCAGCTCGTCACGCACCCGGTACGGCACAATATAAGGGGTTCCTGCCACTACCAATTCCCGCGTGCCCGGCACGCGCCCCGCGCGCCCCATAGCCGGATTGTCCCGCAGCAACTCCGCCTCCGCCAAAATCCGCAGCACCAGCCGCCCCGCCGCCGCGGGATTATCTTTGGCGATGTACTCCGCCTCTTCATCCAAATTCGCCAGCGCCTTGCGCAGCCACCTAACGCGCACGCCGCGCCCACTTCTTCGCTACCCGCTGCACCTCCGCATCCGAAGCAAACTCCCCCCGTTCGGCCTCCGCTAAACCTTTCTGGATCGCCGCAATCTGCCAGGCATTCGACTCCACATACTCCCGGATCGCCTCCGCCGCCAAAAACGAGCGCGAGCGCCGCGTAGCCGCCGCCAATTTATCCAGCCTTTCTCGCAACCCCGCATCCATCCGCAACGTAACAATTTTTTCTTGAGCCATAAAGTCCTTCGGACATCATATCGACTACACTCGCATACATTGTATACATTTGGTGCCGCATTGGGAATTCCATTTTGTTGATGACTTCCGGAATCGTTCTCTTGTGGGGTTGAGGGGTCTCACCGCAAAATCAAAATGCCGGCACATCATGGAACAAAGGAGGAAAAATCGCCGGGACAAAAATCCGGCCGCTACAAAATCAACCGCGACAAACAAATACAAATCAACGGCCGCCATGCTTTAGCGCCGGCAAATTAAACGTTGGCGTGATCTCTTTGCGCTTGGGCCAGTCGTGATAGGTGTGGCACTCGAAGCAGCGCGATTCGGCGTGATCCGGCCCTGGCGCGTGGCACGTTTGGCAGGTCGCGATTCCCGGCATCATTACATCCGTGTTCAGCGTGCTGGTCAGCGCTTGCGTGTGGCAGCTTATGCAGGTAAACCCCGTGTGTGCTTGATGATCAAATTTCGCGTGCGGCATCCACTTGACGGTGGTATTCGCCGCGGCCACCACGGGCAACACGCTTGGCGCGGTGGGCACCGCCGCGTTAACCGAAGCTCCGCCCACCGAAAGTACATGGCATTGAATACACGTCTTGCGCCACAGCAATTGCTCGGCATCCGCGGTGCGTTCCGCAACCCACTGCGCTGGCGTCAGTATGCGGACCTCCGGTTGCGGAGCTTTTCCCGCCAGGTCGCGGCTCGGGTCGCGCACCACGCGCACGTCGCCGGGGTGCGCGGCAATATATTGCGTGAACTTGGTGACCAGGAACGCGTGGACCACTTCTGGTTTGTCGTGCGGCACGCCTTCATCAAAGTGTTTGTCGAACGTCAGCAGATGGCAGGAAGCACACGCGGTGGCAAATTTCACCGGCGCCATCAGTTCACGCCCGCTGCTCAGATCATGCGGCGGCAGCGATTCTTGTTTGACCGGCAAGAGTTCATCGCTGGCTTTGTACGTGGTGCTCGCGGCGACATATTTCGCATCGCCATAAGTCATATCCGCGGGCGCGGCCGCCGGCCGGTGACAATTGCCGCATTGCAGCTGCACCAGCGGGCCAGTCGGTCCGCGCCGGATCAATTTCATGTGCAACGCGTGATTCAGCTTGATGGTTCCGGGATCCGCGGGCTTGCTGCCGCCCTGCGCACGCACCACGGCAAATTCCGGATGCCCGTCGGAAAAACTGAGAATGGCGTTGGCATAATTCAACGTGCCGCCATTGGCTTTCAAGTCCGAATGACACTGCGAACAATTTTCATTGCTCGCAGCTAGTAAATTGATTCTGCCGCGATGCTCGTTGTGGCACTGCGCGCAGGCCACTTGCTTGGTGGCGACGTGATGATGAATTGGTCCGTCGTGGCAACTGAGGCAGGCGCTGTCTTCGGCTTTTTGCGAAAAGACTCCGGCTTTTTGTACGTGGCAAGCCGCGCAATCATTCGCGAGCACCGCGTGAGCTTCCGCCATGCGTCCACTGCTGTAAACGCTAGTGTTTTTCGCGAGTACCAACCAGGCAATCCACGCCAGCGCGAGGGCCGGCAAGAGGATGCTCAGTCCCAGCTTGGCGCGCTTCAGCGGCGTCGGCCGCTTGAAATAATTCAAGTCGATGCGCTGCGCCAGTTTTTTCGTTGTGCGTGTGCGTGCCACTTTTTTTTCAAAAACTCCGTGCTACAGCACCGATCTAATAGCGCAGCGCCATCACCGCGTGCATGGCCCCCAGCAAAATCAACGCCAGCGAAAGTGGAATGTGGAACAGCAGCCAATAGTGCATCCAGTGATGCAGCTGCTCCTGCTTGCGCAGTTGCCGCGCTTCATCACAGATATCTTCCAGATCGGCGAGCGCGCTGTGCGCCACCGCCGGCAACATGGTACGCACGCCGGTAAACGCCAGCTTGGCTTTGTCCGGCCGACTCAGCGCCTGTCCTCGCTCACCGGGACGCTCCAGGAAAGGGCGCATCTCGTTTACATAAAAAGAACGCAACGGAGCGCTTTCTTCTTCCGTGAGTAAAATAATTTCCGGCGCCGCAGCCACTGCCGTGCTCGTGCTGGCGACGATTGCTGGTGCCACCATCCCGCGCGCGCCGGCCGCCGCGGCCAAGGGACGCATGGCGGTAAATCCGCCGGCACGTTGCGCCTCTTCCGTCTGGCCGTGCGACAAGCCCAGCGGCCCGCAAACCGATTCCACGTCACGATCCGCTTCTTCGCGCAGCAACGTGCGCACGTTGCCGATTTCGTCGTAAATCGTTTCCAGCGGTGCGTCCGTGGTCATAGTGCGCGGCAAATAATTCTGCAGCACCGCGCCAAACAATCCGCTACCCACTGTGGCGATCAGCATCCACATCAACACTTGCGTCATGATGCCGCCGAAGTGGAAAGCCCCATGAAACAGGATCATCGGCAGGCTTAGGAGCCCCAGCCACAGATGACCGCGCATCCAGGCTTGCGCGCGACCCAGCCGCCACACCGGCACGCGCTTGCGTGCGCCCAGCAACGCCGCAAAAATCATGAAGCCGAAGCCGGTGATGCCGAAGAACAGTCCCACAACGCTGCCGCCGCTCGGCGCCGGCGTTGCACTCAACGCATAAATGACATACCCCACCGTCGACGCAGCGAAAATAATCAGCGAAGCAAACGCCCAGCCGCGTTGGGTCTTGTCCATGTGCATATTATTTTGTAGACCCCTGCCCCAGCATCTCGGAGAAAAATGTCTTGGGATCGACGCGATGCGCCGCGTCGTGCGGGCACGCGTATACGCAGCTCGGTTCCTTTAAATGCGTGCACAGATCACAGGAAGTGGCTTTTTGCTTGATGGCGGCCTTCTTGCGCCCGGCGTGTTCGGGATCATCCACGATCACTTCAAAGGGATGCAAATTAATATTTCCGTACGGGCAATTCCGCGCGCACAGTCCGCAACCGATGCACCAATCCTCGATAATCACTTCCAGCGAATTGCGCCGGCGAATCGAGCCCACCGGGCAGCCCACCATACAAAGCGGATCGCGGCACTGCCGGCAACTTGTCGCTACCAGATATTGATCGAAGCGCAGTCCGTCACGCACCAACCGCGTCACGCCGTCGTGCGCATCGGCGCAGGCATTGACGCAGGCGTCGCAGCGCGTGCAATTTTCGAGATCCAGCACCAGCAAACTTTGCGCTTCCATCAGCCCTTGCGACAGGAACTGATCGATGGGCACGGTCTGCAGCATCTGCATGCGCTGCTGATTGGCTTGCTGACGTTCTTCGGCCACCGCGGCTAGTCCGGCGCGCACGGTGGGGAAGCGTTCGATCATCTGGCGGAAGTCGTCGCCGGAAATGCGCACCACTTCCACGTGATCCAGCGCGGTGCACGTGGCCGTGCGCACGCCGCCGCCAAGCAATCCGATTTCGCCAAAATAGTCGCCGCGCGAAAGATACGCCAGCACCAGTTCGCCGCCGGGATAATTCTCGGAAATCTTCACGAAGCCGATGCGCACCAGATAAAAACAGTCCGCCGGATCGCCTTGCCGCGTGATCATTTGCCCTGGCGAGAAGCGTTGCAGCTCGACGCTCTCCTTCAAATGCTCGATGAAATCCGGGGCCAGGTCCGCGAACATCGGCACGCCGCGCAAATGATTTTCCAGCGCCCGCCGCCGGTAATTGGCATCGATCTGCGCGCGGAACGATTTGTTTTTCAGCATGATGTCCAAAACGTTGCGAAGCATTTCGTACGCCACCACGTCGGACACCGCGCGCACCGTCGCCGAGCGCGGATAAAAATTCATACACGTCATTTCGCCAAAAAGATCGCCGGCGCCCAGCTCCGCCACCGGACTGCCGTAATTCAAATCCACGCTGGCATCGATTGGAATAGTGCGGTCGCGACGCTCTTCGTCGCGCTTGTCTTCCGTGCGCGAAACCAGCGAACTAGTCAGCTTCTTGAAAAATCCCTTCGCGCCGCCGTCCGTTTTGACGTGCGCAATCGGCGTGGAGATGGAAACCTGCGCGCGCCCTTCCAAAATGTAAAACGCCGTGGACCCGAAATCGCCTTCCTTGCAAATCAATTCGCCCGCGCGGAATTTCCGCTTCACGATCGCGCCGGTATTCAATTCCAAAAATGTACCGGAGACGCCTTTGAAGACGGGAATCTGCAAAAGCTCTTCGGCGTCGAACACCTGCGCATCTGTCGTCTTGGCAATGGCCGTACCCACCACGCCGCGATTGGTCAACGCACCAGTGGGGCAGGAAACCATGCACTCGCCGCAGGAAATACACGTGGATTCGCCCATCGGCGAATTCAGGTCAAACGCAATTCCCGCGGAATAACCCTTGCCCATGCGGCCCAGCACGAAATTGTTTTTAATCTCATCGCACCCGCGTATGCAGCGGTCGCACAAGATGCACGCATCGTGATCCACGGCGATGGCCAGCGACGATTCATCCCGCCCGCGCGCTACGCTGCGTTTCGCAAACCGCGCCTGCTTGATCCCCGCCGCGTGCGCTTGCGTTTCCAGTTCGCAATCGCCCGAATGCTGCTGCCGCGCGCATGGCGTGGGGTGGTCGGACATCAACAGCTCCAGCACCGTCTTGCGCGCGCTCAAAACCTTGTCGGAATTCGTGACCACCTTCATTCCGGGATCAACGGGCCGCACACACGCCGCCGATAGCACGCGTCCGCCCGCTTCCACCAGGCACAGCCGGCACACGCCCACCGGCGTTTCATTCTGCAAATGGCACAGTGTAGGAATGGTGACGCCGTTCATGCGCGCCGCGTCAAACACGCTGGTCCCGGCCGGCACGCGCACCGGCTTGCCGTCAATGACCAGGTCCACCAGTCCCGGAGGAGTAGCAGTGGTAGCCATAATTAATCAGCCGTCCGCAGCAAAAAAGTTTTCATGGTCGAATCCCCACGCGATTCGCTTCTCCGGCTCGCACCGCCGGCGAAAAACAGATCCCGCTGGGACACTTGCCTTGCAAAACGTGCGCATCCACTTCCGCGCGAAAATGTTTCAGCACCGATTGAATCGGTGCGGGCACAATCTGCCCCAGCCCGCAGATGGACGCCAGCCCCATCGCCGCGGAGAGCTCATCGAGCAGCGCCAGGTCCGCGCGATATTGCGGCTCGGTCAGCCCCCCCTGCGTCCAGCGCACCAGCAAATCCGTCATCTTCTGCGAGCCCACGCGGCACGGCACGCACTTGCCGCACGATTCGTTGCGGTAAAAGCGCACCGCGTTCAAAGCCATGTCCAGCATGCAAGTGGTGTCGTCGCACACCACAATCGCGCCCGACCCCAGCATCGACCCCGCATCGGCCAGCGCTTTGAAATCCAGCCGGACGTCCACCATTGACGCCGGCAAATATCCCGACGACGGCCCGGACGGCGCAAACGCCTTGAGCGTCCGCCCGCCGCGAATTCCGCCCGCATGCGTGAACAGCACTTCCCGCATGGTCGTGCCCATCGGCACCTCAAACACTCCTGGATTCACCACTTGTCCGCTGACTCCCACAAATTTCCATCCGCGCGAGCCGCCCTGCCCCTGCGACTTAAACCACTCCACGCCGCGCGCCAGAATCTGCGGCACGTTCACAAAGGTCTCCACGTTATTCAGCACCGTGGGCTTGTGAAACAATCCTTCGGCCACCGGAAACGGCGGCTTGTTGCGCGGCTCCGCGCGATGTCCCTCGATGGCTTCAATCAACGCCGTCTCTTCCCCGCAAATATATCCGCCGGGGCTCACAAAAATCTGCAAATCAAAATCCAGCCCGCTGTTCAGAATATTCTTTCCCAGCAATCCCATCTGATAGCAGCGCCGCAGTTCCTCGCCCAAAATCTCTTCCTGCAGGTGATATTCGTGCCGGATATACAAAATGCCAATTTTCGCGCCGCTCACGATTCCGGCAATCGCCATACCTTCGATCAGCAAGTGCGGCAGATGCGTCATGATGAAGCGATCTTTGATCGTTCCCGGCTCGCTTTCATCAGCGTTGCACACCACGTACTTCGGCGTGGCCGGTTCTCGCCGCACCAAATCCCATTTCATGCTGGTCGGAAATCCCGCCCCGCCCATGCCGCGCAGCTCCGATTCTTTCAGCAGCGCCAGCACGCCTGCAAAGTCTTTTGTGTGCGTCAGCGCGCGGAACACGCCGTACTTTTCGCCCACGCCGGTGCCATCCACGTAAGGATCGGAAGCGCAAGCCACGCGCGGAACATGCGGATGCTCTTCATGTACCGTGTCCCCGCGCAACGCCGACCGCGCAATCTGCTCCGCGCGATCCGCCGTCACCTCCGTAAATATCTGATCGTTGATCGCCACCGCCGGCGCCAGATCGCATCGCCCCAGGCACGATACATCGCGAATCTGCACCGCCTCCGCCGGCGCTCCGGCAAACCGTCGCTCCAGATCCGCGCGCAATTCCGGCGCGCCATTCAAGTGGCAGCTCATATCCACGCACACCCGTACTTCGGCTTTGGGCGGCACCACTAGATGAAAATGTGGATAAAAACTCGCCACGCTGTGGATTTGATACAGCGGCATCTGTGTACGCGCGGACAAACTCTCCAGCTCCGCCTTAGGCAGAAAGCCGTGCCGTAGTTGTATCGCGCGCAGATCGTCGAAGATCACGGGGCCAGTCTCGTTTTGAATAGCGCGCGCAGTTTACCGCTACGCGCCCTGCCTAAGGGAGAGTTAAATCCCCTGCATACTACTGTCGGTCTGGAAAACTGTAAAGCAAACCTTTTGCGATTCTTCGGCCGGCCCGCGCCGGCCGCCTTTTACCTGGAAACTCTAGCCCCTCCCGGGCCGCCATGGCACATCCCATGCCAAGCTTAGCGCCCATTCTCAAATCCCCAATTTCCCCCAAATCCCCTACAGACAAAACCGTATCCCCTTTTTCGCCGTGCCCCCATTAAAATACGCAACTGGAAGAACCTCGGCCACGTTTCATAGCAAAACTCCGCCACTCGATCCGCGCCCGTCAGTCACGCGCTGTACCGGGCATAAAAAGGATGAGCTGGCAAAAGGATGCAAAATGCGCACTGCAGTTGCGATTCGTTCGTTGCTGTTTTCTTTAGTGCTGCTGGCATTGTCCCAAGTTTCCTTCGGACAAGTCGCCGTCGGCATTTCCGTCGGCTTCGGCCCACCCGCAATCCCCGTCTACGAGCAGCCCATTTGCCCCGCGGACGGTTACCTCTGGACCCCTGGCTACTGGGCCTACGATGATGTCGACGGCTACTATTGGGTTCCGGGCACCTGGATCGAACCGCCCGAGGTTGGCTTCCTCTGGACTCCCGGCTATTGGGGCTGGGGCGGCAGCGCCTTCTTCTTCCATGAAGGCTATTGGGGACCCCACGTCGGTTTCTACGGCGGCATCAATTACGGCTTCGGCTACGGCGGCGTCGGATATGATGGCGGTCGCTGGGAAGGCGGCCACTTCTCCTACAACACTTACGTCAACCACGTGAACACCACTATCATCCACAACACTTACAACACCCGCGTCACCGTCGTGAACAATCACGTCAGCTACAACGGCGGCGCCGGTGGCGTGGAAGCCCGCGAATCCGAGCAAGAGCGCTCCTACGCCAGCGAACGCCACGTTGGACCGGTAGCCGCTCAGACCCAGCACTACGAGGCCGCCCGCGGCAATCCCGAATTGCGCGCCTCCGCCAACCATGGCAAGCCGCCCATCGCCGCCACCGCTCGGCCCGGCGAATTCCATAACAACGTGGTACCCGCCAAAAACGCCGGTGGCACATACAACGCGCCTCCGGCCAATGCCGCTCACGGCAACGAAGCGCGTCCGGCAACTGCCGCTTCCAATCCGGGCCACGCCAATGAAGTGCAGGAGCACAAGTACACCGCGCCCAACAGCGGCAACGACGCCACCGACAAAAAATACCAACAGCAACAAGACAAGCTAGCGGCCAAGCAAAACCAGGAGCACCAAAAGCTCCAGCAGCAGCAAGAAAAAGAACACCAGCAAGCCGCCCAGAAAAACTACAACGACCAGCAAAAACAACAAATGGAACAGCGCCACACCCAGCAAACCCAACAACTCGAGCAAAAGCACACCACCCAACAGCAGCAAATGCAGCAGCACCAGGCCCCCGCCTCGCATCCCCCGTCAGGAGGCGGCAAGCCCCACTAACCGAGTTGACGTGAGTTGGTATCGCCGGAGGGAGGCAGCCTCACTGACGTGAAGCCGCCTCCCTCCATAACGAACGGGCCACGCAGTCGCCAAATCCAGCGACCACGTGGTCCGTTCAGTTTTCGCCCGTTCCGTTTTTGCTTATGTAGGTGCCGATCTTCAGATCGGCCTGGCAGGTTTCTGACAGCCTCTTCGTTGCGCTGTCGTAGCCTGCCGTTGTAGCGACGCCCTTTCAGGGCGTCACCGTTTTGCTGGCCTCGTCCATCTCTCCGCTAACCTTTTCTCCACCTCTGGCAGCCCGTCTCCTGACTTTAGTAGCACAGGCACTCCTGCCTGTGCATTGCCGCAACACCCAAGACGCCCGAGCGCCGGAGGCGCGACACATACGCATCACATACACACTCTTCTCAATTTGCAAAACGTGATATCCCCAGCTTTTTCTTAGTCTTGCGCACTCTTTGCGAAAAACACCCGGGGGTAGGGTGAGCATCTCTAACCAAATCTTCCCTATCTACCAAAGGTCGTCTGACCAAATTCCTGGAATCGCCTCTAACTCTAATCGTGCCTATGTCTTTCGCGAAAAGCCGACTTAACCCTTTTAGAATCCTACGCTTTCATAGATCCCCCGGGGGGTGGGGGCTACCTATCATATTAAAAACAAGGAACTTACCACTTCCGCACAGCTCGGAACAGCGTCGCAATGCGTCTCGCCGTCTTTGCGCTTCTGTCCCAACTCCCACCTTGGCTCCCGCCCTACCGCCGGGTTTCGTGACCCCTCAAACTTTCTGCCTCATTCCTTGACTTCTTTCGCGCGGAGAATATATAAGCTATCCAGCCGAACCGAACCTCGAATGAGAATCGCGACCCATCCCCGCTTCGCTTTACTCGCGCTGTGCGTTTCTCTCGCTCTTCCGCATGCGCTGCTGGCGCAAAACGAAAACTCCGCCGCGAACATTATTGGAAATGACAAATACGTTGGCCCGGGTTCTTGCGCCGCCACCAGTTGCCACGGCAGCGTCAAGCCCGTCGCCAACAGCCGCATTTTGCAAAACGAATATTCCACTTGGATCATCAAGGACAAACACAGCCGCGCGTATCAGGCGCTGACCGGCGAAGTCGGCGAGCGCATGGCCAAAATTCTCGGCCTCGGCAAAGCGGAAACCGCGCCGAAATGTCTGGCGTGTCACGCGCTGGCGCCGCCGGCGGAAATGCGTGGGCGCCCGTTTGAAGTCACCGATGGCGTGACCTGCGAAAATTGTCACGGCCCGGCGCAGGGCTGGCTCGGCCAGCACACCGCAAAAGATTCTCCGGAAAAACACGCGCAGTCCGTGCGCGACTTTCAAATGGTGGATACGCGCAACGTAATCGTGCGCACCGATAAATGTCTCGAATGCCACCTCGGCATCCCCAGCAAATTTGTGGACCACGAAATGATCGCGGCCGGCCATCCGGATCTTTACTTTGAACTTGATTCTTTTTCTGTGGTGATGCCGCGTCACTGGAACAGCCCGCGCTTGCACGCCGATGGCACGCCCGCCGACGATCCCAACTGGGAAGGCGTGCGTGAGTGGAGCGCCGGTCAAGCCGTGCAGCTGCGCGCGGCAATGGATCGCGTGGCCTGGCGAGCGCGCGGCGAACGCTACGACAAGAAAAATGTCTGGCCGGAATATTCCGAACTATCCTGCATCGCTTGCCATCATTCCTTGACCGCCGCGAAAGATAGCTGGCGTCAGGAACATGGTTACCCCGGACGGCGTCCCGGCGATCCCGCGTGGAACGCCTCGCGCTACGTAGTTTTTCGTTTGATGGCCAAGGAAGTGGACGCCGCCGCCGCGCAGGATCTGGATCAAAAACTTCAGGCCGTGGCCCTGGAGATGAGTAAGCTGAATCCCGATCGCACTGCCGCGGCAGCCAGCGCCGCGGCCGCCGCGCCCATCGCGCATCATTTCGCCGAACGCCTTGCCGGCATGACTTACGACCGTGCCATGGTCTTGCGCATGATGCAAAGCATCTGCGACAACGCCGAAGAAATTTCTCTGGCCGACGAGCGCGCCGCCGAACAAGCCACCATGGCCATGGATTCGCTATACATCGCGTACAGCAAAGACGCCAAGCCCGCCAACGCCGCGGAAGTCCGCGCCAACATCAACGCGCTGTTCCAGCAAGTGGAAAATGCATCGGCCTACAACGCCGACACCTTCGCCGCCGCGCTCCGCCGTATTCGCCCGCAGTTGCAATAATAATTTGTCGCAATAAATAGACGCGATAAATCGTTGCAATGGTGACGCAGCTGTTGGCGTGGTAACACACGAGAAGTTTTTATCATTTCGCATTCTAATCGATCGTTTTTTTCAGCCGATTGTTTCCGTCGTTCACTGTCGCGACAAAAGAGTTGTAATCGCGCGAGATGCTCAAAGAAAAGTTCGAGGCTATAGCGGAGCGTAAATGAATCGCCTCGAAAACTGGTTTTGCTCCACAAACTTCTGGCGCAGCGTAACGCGCGATCACTTGCTGCCCAGAATGCTCGACGGCGCCGGACTGAACGGCGCGGAACCGCGTGCGCACGTCCTGGAGTTAGGCGCGGGTTGCGGCGCGGCTACGTCTGAATTGCGTCGGCGATTCCCGCGTGTCACCAGTTTGGAATATGGCGCGACGTTTGCCGCACAAATTGCGTGCACATCGCGGGACGACAATTGTTCTGGCGCGAGCGCGCCGGAAGATTTGCATGGTGCGGCGCGAACTGCAAGTCACCTTCCGCAATCCGCGGAAGGTGCTGCGCAAGGTCTTGCGCGTCCCGCGTGGAGCGCGAAGCATGTTCCGCAGGTCGCAGAGCATATTGCTCACGTGGTGCAGGGCGATGCGGCGCAGTTGCCTTTTGCGGACGAAAGTTTCACGTGTGTGATTGCGATTTTGATGCTGCATCATTTGCGATCACGGGAATTGCAGGATTGCGCGTTCGTGGAAGTGTGGCGTGTTTTGCGGCCGGGTGGAATATTTGTGGTGTTTGAAATTCACGATGGCTGGCTGCAACGGTTGATACACATGCGCAGCACGTTTGTGCCGGTGAAGGCCAGCGGTGCGCACGCTCATTTGAATGCGGCGGGTTTCGCGCGCGTTTCGGTTGATTTTCTGCGCGGCGGATTCGTGCTTCGCGCGCAACGCGCCGCGGATTGACCGTGGCAGCGTGGCGGCTTAGCATCGAACCATGAGTACAAAAACGGTTGCGAGTGAGGTGGCTACGGAACCGTCTGGGGCACCGCGTGGGAAATATCCTCCGGGGCCGAATTCCGGCAAGCGTGGAAAGATCGGCGGGCAACTCGGGGCGGTGAGGCGCGACCCGCTGGGATTTTTCACGCACTGCGCGCGGACTTACGGCGATATCACCGCGATCCGTTATTTTAATTTTCGCAGCTTCTACATAAATAATCCGGAATACATCGAAGACGTGCTGGTGAACAACGCGCGGAAGTTTCACAAAGGCCCGGTGTTGCAGGCGAACAAAGGAGTTTTCGGAGAAGGACTGCTGACCAGTGAAGGCAATTTCTGGCTGCGGCAGCGGCGACTGGCACAACCGGCATTTCATCGCGCGCGAATTGCCGCGTATGCGGAAACAATGGTGGGCTATACCGAGCGGCATCTTGAAATGTGGCACGATGGCGAAGAACGCGACATTCACGAAGAGATGCTGCGCGTGACGCTGCAAATTGTGGGCAAGACGCTGTTTGATGCGGACGTGGCGCGCGATGCGCAGGAAGTAGGGAAGTCCCTGGAGTTGTTGCTGGAGCTCAGCGCGGATTTTGCGCGGGACATCTTGATTCCCAGATGGCTGCCCACGCCGAAGAATATCCGCAAAGCGCGGGCGATCAAGAAATTGGACAAGATCATTTACCGCATCATCGAAGAGCGGCGCAAGTCGGGGCGCGATGCGGGGGATCTACTGTCAATGCTGCTGGCGGCGCGCGATGAAGACGGCTCGCGCATGACCGACAAGCAGCTGCGCGACGAGTCCATCACGTTGTTTCTTGCCGGGCATGAGACCACGGCGAATACACTGTCTTGGACGTGGTGGCTTCTGGCGCAGAATCCCGCGGCGGAAAAAAAGTTGCACGCGGAACTAGACAGCGTGCTCGGCGGTCGGGCGCCGACGCTGGAGGATGTCGCGAAATTAAAATATGCCGAGAACGTGCTGACGGAGTCATTGCGATTGTATCCGCCGGCCTGGGGCTTGGCACGCCTGGCCATCGAGGAGCACGAAATCGCCGGATACAAGGTGCCCAAAGGGACGGGTATTTCGATCGCGCAGTGGGTGATGCATCGCGATCCGCGGTGGTATGAGGCGCCGGAAGAATTCCGTCCGGAGCGGTGGGAGGATGGGTTGGCGAAGCGTTTGCCACGGTTCGCTTATTTTCCGTTTGGCGGCGGACCGAGGCAGTGCATCGGGAATACGTTTGCGTTGATGGAAGCGACGCTGGTGCTGGCGACGATTGCGCAGCGATACCGATTTCGTTTGGTGGAAGGACACCCGGTGGTGCCGCTGGCCTCGATTACGCTACGACCGCGGCACGGGATCCGCGCGGTTCTCGAGGCGCGACGCCTAAAGAGCATACACATGGCGAGCTTGCCAACGGAGGAAAGTTGATCCGAAACGACGTCGCAGGGCCCGGTACGACGACTACCTAACCAATCGCCGCGACTTTCAGCACAGAAACAGGACGTGGCTACACGCCGTCCATGTCCGGTAGATCGCCCCTGGAGATCAAGGTCGAATGACTTTAGTAGTCGAACCATTGATCGAGCGCTTGCACTTTTTCTTTGGTATATGGCGGAAACAGATGATCGATCGCTACATCCGGTGGGGAAATCAGGATTGATTTGGCGTGCGTGAGAGAATCGTAGCCATATTTCCCGTAGTAGTTTCCGATGCCTGAAGATCCCACCCCGCCGTACGGCATGGATTCAATGAACAAGAACACGTTCGTCTGGTTCACGGCGCCCCCGCCGAACGAAACGGACTGCAACACCCGATCGATTGCCTGCTGATTCCGGCTGAACACATAGGCCGCAAGGGGCTTGGGCATCGACTTGATCTTTTCGATTAGCTTTCCAAGGTCGGAGTAAGTGAGAATAGGCAAGAGCGGCCCAAAGATTTCGTCTTCCATGATTTTGTCGGACCAGGAAATTGGGTAGAGAATGGTCGGATCGAGATAGCGTGCCGGAGCCTCTGACTTTCCACCGTAAACGACCTGCTTCGGATCGATCAGGGACGCTAACCGGTTTACGGCTGAGGGGCTGATGATGCGGGAATAATCCGGATTGTTCTTCGGATCGGCGCCGTAGAGATCAACGGCAGCCTTTCTGGATTCAGCTACGAACTGATCTGCGATCGATTCGTGAACGACAGCATAACCAGGAGAAGTACACCACTGTCCTCCCCATGTCATTGCGCCCCAAACGATTTTCTTAGCGGCGTCCGAAATGTTAGCTGTCTCGTCGACGATGGCCGGATTCTGCCCTCCCAGCTCAAGTAACACCGGCGTCAGATTTTCGGCTGCTGCGCGCATCACGACCTTCCCAACCCCCACGCTTCCTGTGAGAAACAGGAAATCGAACGGAAGCTTCAAAAGATTGGTAATCATGTCGCGTGCGCCGACTACAGCGCTTAACGATTCGGGTTCGAAATACCGGGGAATCAACTCTAGGAGCAACTCATCCGTCGCCAGAAGTGCCTCAGAGAGTTTTAACATGCAGGGGTTGCCGGCAGCCAAGGCCGCGACGGCGGGACGCAGCGAAAGAAGGAGCGGTCCGTTGAAGGGACAGATGATGAGCGCAACGCCGTAAGGTTCGCGGTATACCATTCCCTTGTGCCCGGACTTTGCGAGGAATTTTGGGAGAGGCGCTTCGGCCGGCTTCATCCAGTCCTTAAGCTGCGATTTTGCGAACTCGGCCGTGGCAATTGGTGCGGAAACCTCGAAGGCGTTCTCCTGACTTGCCGTCTTGAAGTCCCTGCGTGATGCGTCCGCAAAACGGTCGTAATTCTCCGTCAGCATGCGCACGAGGCGATCCAGTTGGTTGGTTCTCCACTCATAGGACTTTGTAGCGTCGGTGTCGAAGTATGCTTTCTGTTTGCGAAACAATGCTTCGGCTGTGTCCCACGGGGTGAACTGGATCGAGCCTGCTTGAGTTTCATTCGTCTTTGCATTTGTTGGCGTAGACATTTCAGTCGCCTCTGTGTTCTATTTCTGTTGTTCCCATCTCTCCCGTTTAGCGGGCATTCGGAGCGGAACCATTCTTTGTGACCAGCACCATACGAAAGCGAGCGTTCCCCGCCATCATCTTGGCGTAGGCGGCGGCCGCCTGCTCGAGAGGCATCGTTTCGATCATGGCAGACACCCCACTGAGAGCACTGAAGCGCAGTGTGATATCCCCGACCTCGGGTGTTCCTGTGAGGGCACCTTCCAACTTGCGTGTGGCGAAAATCAGATCCATGCCGGAGACCTCGATCGGCTCTGGTCCCACTCCGACGACGATCGCGACACCGCTCGGCCGCAATCCTTTAAACGTGGCAGCAACAGTCTTTCCCCCGGACGCGGTTATGAGAATGACGGTGGCACCGCCGAGTGCTTGCAAAGCAGCGGCAGGATCTGTCGCAGCGCTATCGATATAGTGGTGAGCGCCAAGCTTCTTGGCCAATTCGGTTGTGTCAGTTCCACGATCAATTGCAGCGACCTCGAATCCCATGCGCCTCGCGTACTGCACACCCAGATGACCCAGGCCGCCGATACCGAGCACCGCGACAAGATCGCCCGCTCTTGCAGGCGAGTTTCGCAGGGCGCTGAACGTCGTGATCCCCGCGCACAGCAGCGGCGCCGCATCGGCAGATGATAGATCGTCAGGAATCGAAACGAGGCCGCTTGCTTTTGCGATCATCACTTCGGCGTATCCGCCATCGTGATGAACGCCGGTATATTCCTGGTTCAGGCAGTTCACGAGATCGCCATTGCGACAGAATGCGCAATAGCCGCAAAAGCCAGCGAGGAACCCGACTCCGACCCTCTTCCCTACCGTCCAGCCTTGAACGCCAGAGCCAATGGCGTCTATACGTCCAACGACCTCATGCCCCGGAACGCGCGGGAAATCGATCGGGAAAAGCGCCTCTACGGTCGCGGCGTCCGAATGGCAGACACCACATGCCTCGATTCGGATACGCACCTGACCAGGACCAGGATCCACAAGTGGCTTTCTTACTTCCGAGAACTTTCCCGGGCCCGAGAGCTCAATGGCTTTATATGTTGTGTTCATGGAAGCCTTCGCATTCGAACTGACGGTAGAGGGTTGGACGGCCTGGCTGCAATGACATATAATCCACTTTTCCGGCCATTGTGAAAATCATGCCTGGGCTGACAATGAAACCAATACTGGCAAGCAGGCGACCCCCCATATCGGTGGTTATCCTTGGGGTACCTCCGGTGGAGGAGCTCGATCTGATCGGTCCACTTGAGGTTTTTGCGGGCGCAAACGTCGTACTCGGCGCGCGGGGCCCCGCTTACGACGTTCGAGTAGTAAGCTCCCAACCTAAACCAATCATTGCAGGCGAATGCGGAGTTTCTTTGTTAGCGCATGGCTACTACCGGAGACTGCGCGAGCCCGTGGACACACTGGTCGTCGTTTGCGGACCGAACTCAAAAGACACACGCGACAGCCGCTTTTCTCTTTGGCTACAAAGGACTGCGGGCCGCGCACGACGAGTGGCATCCGTGTGCGTCGCAGCCTTTGTCTTGGCTGAAGCGGGTTTACTCCATAACAAGCGAGCAACAACTCACTGGGCCTTTGCTGCCGATTTGCAGAAGAAATATCCGGGTGTCAAAGTCGATGCGAATCCGATCTGGATACAAGATGGGAATATCTATACCTCTGCCGGAATAACGGCTGGCATCGATCTCGCTCTGGCGATGGTTGAAGAGGACCACGGTGCGTCCGTGGCATTGGATGTAGCGCGCAACCTTATCGTGTTTCTGCGCAGACCCGGCGGTCAGGCGCAATTCAGCGTTTCCCTATCAACGCAAGCTTCGGGACGTAAGGCGCTGCAGGACCTTCAGGTGTGGATGGCAGAAAACCTGAACAAGAATCTCTCTGTTGATGTACTCGCCAGGCGTGCTGCTATGAGCCCGCGGAACTTCAGTCGCGTCTTCAGAAAGGAAACTGGCATTACACCCGCCAAATTCGCGGAACGCTTGCGCGTGGAGGCTGCACGCCAACAGCTAGAACAAACTGTTAAGGCCGTCAAGGAAATCGCTGCTTCGTGTGGCTTCAGCAGCTCTGAGATCATGAGACGTACTTTTCTCTCACAACTGCAGGTTACACCTAGCGCTTACCGGCTGCGTTTTCAGCGCCGTAGTCCGCCTGGGACAAGCCGGTCGTAGCGATATCGACTTCTGGATTGTCAGCTACTCGGAAGTAATCCCGTTGACATCATGCCGATAAGTAACGACAAGTCGGCTTATAGGAAGTGATCTCCGCGCGTGGGGCATTGCCTCTGTACGGCTGACGGGCCCGTCGAAGCAATCCACGTGTCAAATGGACGGGCAACTGGACAAACGGGTTTGTCGCGAGAGTTTAAGCCGGCCGAGGCAGTGCATCGGGAATACGTTTGCGCTGATGGAAACGACGCTGGTGCTGGCGACGGTGGCGCAACGTTACCGCTTTCGTTTGGTGGAAGGGCATCCGGTGGTGCCGCTGGCGTCGATTACGCTGCGGCCGCGGCACGGGATCCGCGCGGTTCTCGAGGCGCGATAGCTGAAGACCCGCTTTCATAGACATCCCATGGGATGTGGTATACAATTATCATTAAGCCATGCGGATTGTGCTCGACACGTCGGTCTTAGTGGCGGCTCTCCGCTCCCGCTCTGGTGCTGGAAACGCGATTTTGCGCATGGTTGCAGAAAGGCGAGTTGTGTTGTTGGCAACCCCACCGCTCTTTCTTGAGTACGAGGAAGTGTTGCTGCGCGCGGAACACCGACTGGTACACCGGCTCTCGCTCGACGAAGTGAGTACTTTTCTCCAGGAGCTCGCGGCCTTGATCGAGCCGGTGGAACTTCATTTTCGCTGGCGGCCGCAAGTTCACGATAGCGATGACGAAATAGTGCTAGAAACAGCGATCAACGGTGAGGCCGATGCCCTAGTGACGTACAACACCGGAGATTTTCTAGCAGCTGCGGAACGCTTCCGCTTGGCGGTATTAACGCCGGCAGAGTTTTTGAAGAGGATGAGACCATGAGCAGAGCTACCTATCCCTTGAAGCTACCCAATTCGGTGAAGAGGGCCGCGCAGCGCCTGGCAAAAGAGGACGGGGTCTCGTTGAACCAATGGATTGCCGCAGCGGTGGCGGAAAAAGTCGGCGTAGTGGAAACGGCCGCGGCATTTTTCGAAAAGCACGCCGGCGGCGCCACGGGAGACGGCTTGATGAAATTTCTGCGCAAAGCGCCCAATGAACCGCCCGAGCCCGAGGATCGAATCGGGCGATGAGGAAGCGGACCAATATCTGGCGTTTCGCAAGTGGCGCGCGGAGATTTGAAAATACATGGTCGGAATTTTAGTGCATGGGAATAATCACTTCATTTTGTCGGGGCCGGCGCCTGACGAGGGTGCGGCGCTGGCGTTGGCGCGGCACTGGTCGGTTATTCAGATCGGAGAGGTGAAGGCAGCGTCTTTTGGGGAGTGGGAAATACGATCCAAGGAGTTTCGCGAGAAATTGGAATGGGCGGTCATCGTGCCGGGAGACCGCGAAGTTTCGCCTGGGGTGGAACAATTGCTCGGCGAACTTTGCGCTCGCGGAGTCACTATCTGCAGATTGTCCGCTGGTTGCTTTGAGTGAATCCGCAACAAATCGAGCTAGAGAGGTGGAGGATGACTTCCGGATTGCGAACAACACGTCCGGAATGTGAACTCGGCTTGGGGTGCATGTACTCCAGCCCTTCAGCCCGCTTCTCGGCGCTCCACACATTTCAAGCCTTTGCGAATTCTGAAAGGTTCCCACGCAACAACGGCTTGCGGGGCGCCCTCGCGGTCGAGTGACCTCAACGGTCAGGGCCGCCAGCCCTTGCAAGGGGGGAGAAGGATTAAACGTCGTATAATCTCGTGCGCGCAACGGGGGAGCAGAACATATGAACGTACAAGAACAAATCAAGAAGTATATTACCAGCCAACCGGAGCCAAAACGCAGTGACATGCGAGAGTTGCATCGGCTCACACTTCAAATTTCACCAGAATGCAAATTATGGTTCTTCGATGGTAAAGACAGCAAAGATCATACTGTTTCCAACCCTACGATTGGATATGGATTCCACACAATAAAATATGCCAATGGAAAAAGTAGAGAGTTTTTTCAAATTGGTGTGAGCGCAAACAAAACCGGAATTTCTGTCTATATTCTTGGTCTCAAAGATAAGAAATACTTAGCCAAAACGTATGGAAAAAAACTAGGCAAGGCGAGCGTGACCGGATATTGCATTCGGTTTAAAGCTCTAACGGATGTAAACATCGATACGCTTGAAGCGGCAATACGATATGGGCTTGCAGCTCAGAATGAAAAAGGCAAGCTGGCGAAATAATTCCACCGTTAAAAGCAAGCAGTTATCGATGTAAAGGCGCTCCAGTATACGACCCCTACAGCCCTGACCCGCGCCACAAATCCATTCTCTATAAAACGGGTCTCCCGCAATAGTCGTGCGGCTCTCTGTGAGCGCTCCTTGCCTTGCTCTGTTTGCCGTTGCCCACTGCGGAAGTATCGCGGGCTAACCGGAAGTAATTTGCATGCCTGATTGACGCTGCCGATTCAATGCGTCGACGCAACACCATCCAATCGGAAAGGCGCCGGGTTCGCGGAGTTATTCCGCTGACGGATGCTTCAGGATTTCTGCCAAGGCGTGCAGCCGTGCGGCGTCCGCTGGGCTTGCCGTGGCGGCGCTCTTTTCGAGAGATGGGGCCAGGCCTTGCAGCTTTTTCAATTTGCTGGGGCTCAGGTGCGAGGTCTCGGCGCTTTGGATGGCCTTCGACAGCGCGGTGATTCGGTCTGCCTGCAAGGCCTGCGAACGGGACAACTGGTCCACATACGCCTTGGCCACGACAAGCTGGGCAGGCCACGCGATCTTTTGCTGGTTCTGAACATTTAGCTCGGTCAAGCGCACTGTCTTGGCGGCATCGATTTCGTTCTGCGTCAGAAATTTCGTGGGCGTTAGTTCAAAGACGTCCAAGCCGCGGGCAATCTCCGAACCGTAGATGTAGCCGTTGTACCAATAGGCTGACCATTCGCCGCCCAGCACCAGCGTCTTGGGATCGATGGGGCCGCGATCGAAGTAGGCTATTTCGAAGGGTTGCGCCGGGTCGGTGAAATCCATAACGGAGACGCCTCCCTGATACCAGGCTTGCACTTCGATGTCGCGGCCGGGGACCGGAACGAGCGAACCGTTGTGCGCGACGCAGTTCTCGGTGTCGCCCTGCGCGGCTGGGAGCTTGTAATAGTTCGCGAAGGTGAGCTTGTCGTCCTTCAGGCGAAAGATGGCGTCGGCGCCCCACTTGTTCGGGTCGTTCGGACGGCACCGCGCGCCAAGGCCGCCGCCCCACTCGTCGGTGAATACGACTTTGCTGCCGTCGTTGGAGAATGAAGCGGAGTGCCAGTAGGAATAGTTCGGATCGTTCACTGCATCCACGCGCTTGGGATGGACGGGATCCTTGATGTCCAGCAAGATTCCGTTTCCGGAGCACGCGCCCGCCGCCAGCCCAATCGCCGAATAGACCGTGATGTCGTGGCATTGGTCGGTGTCCGCCGGCTTCTCGGCGCCCTTTTTTCCATGCGTGCCGCCGTTGTTCAGGCCGTTCATCGCGCCGGTGCGGGCATCGATAAATACGCGAGGGCTGGAAACGATCTTCGCGTCTTGGGGCGTCGTTACCGGGACTTTGATCACGTCGATACGGAACTGTGCGGCATTGGGATCTTTGCCGCTTCTGTCATCCGTGCATCCAGCTAGTTCTTCCGATTGCCGCACAAAGGATGTGCCGGAGACGTAGATGTAGACGTTGTCTTTATCATTCGGATCGACGACCAGAGTGTGGGTGTGCGAGCCGCGGCAGGTTTGCACCGCCGCGACTTGCTTTGGGTTGCTGATGTCGGAAATGTCGAAGACTCGCACGCCACGGAAGCGGTCTTTTTGCGCCGCCGGCAACGGGCGCTTCTTTGCTTTTTCCTCCTCTGGGGTCGGCGGAGGCGCCGGGGGAAATCCTTGCGTGCCGCAATCCAGGCGGCCGTTGGGCATCTCCACGGACATGAACATCAGGTTCTTGTACACGGACACATCACCTTGCCCGCCCGGGCACACCATCGAGGTCAGCAACTTGGTGTTCGCTGGATTGGAAATGTCGTAGATATTCATGCCATAGAAGTTTCCCTGAAACAGGTGGTTGCCCTGGAACGCAAAGTCGGAGTTCGCGAAAGCCAGCTGCGCGATCACCAGGTGCATCTCCTTCGGTAGCTTTGCGATGCTCCCGATACCAAGCTGGGCAATCGTTTTCGTCACCTTTGGATCATCGGGATCCGTGGCGCCGAGTTGAAACGCGTCAGGCTTCTTGAGCAGCATCAGGTGCTTGATGCCCATGGAGGTTTCGCCCGCGTCGTACAGACCCGGCGTCAGCTTGGCGCGCGGATCGTTGGCATCGGAGCCGGTCATCCCCGGCGGCAGCGTTGGAGCGGGCTCTGGAGCAAATGGATTGTGGTCTTCCTCCGCGGGCTCCTCTGCGGGCGGCGGTGTTGCGGCCGGCTGCGTTGCGGATGGCGGGGTTGCTGGGGTCTGCGCCGGTGGTGGAGTTGTGGCCGACTGCGCCGGCATTCGGCTCACTCCGAAAAAGAAAATTAGCGCAGCCACCGCCATACGAAGTGCAACACTGGACACTCGGTTCATCGTTTCTCCTCTGAGGTTTTTTTCTCTAGCATGGCCTGCATAATCTTGATTTCCGCCCGCTGCGTATTGTCCGCATCCGTCGCGAAGTCGAAAATCTCGGCATCCTGGCCCGCGCCCGCGGTATCGAACAGATCTTTCACCATGATCAGCGCGCCGCCGTGGTGCTGAATCATTCCGAGCAAAAATAAACGATCGAACTCCGCGCCCTGGGCCTTGCGCAAAGCGTCCATCTGCTGCGGCGTAAGCATGCCGGGCATCAGGGCCATGGTGTCGCCGGACGTATTCGTCTTCGTCGGGTCGTTCGTCACATCCTTCGACATATTCATGCCGGGCATGCCCGGCATCGGCACGGACAGCGGTTCACCACGAGCTGCCAGCCAGCGCTTCATAAATCTGATTTCGTCCGACTGCGAGCTGCTGATGCGGGCTCCGAGGGAACGCAGTTCCTTGTTTTCGGTATGCGAGGCAATCAGGGCGGTCATCTCCACCGCTTGCGAGTGATGCATGATCATGCCCTGCATGAACTCCACGTCCGCCGGCGACAGCGGTGGCAAAGCGGCTTTCGTCGAAGGCGGCAGCGTCTTGCTCGGCTGGCCCGGCGCACCCGGCTGAATCACAACAGGCTTTTCTGGATCAGTCTGCTGCCCCCGCATAGTAGAGGAGAAGAGGCTGGTGGAGTAGAAGAAACTTGCGGGAACGCTGGCGGCGAGCAACAGGCCACTCCGCACTGCGGAACGTCTTGCAGAGCGCAGCTTCCGCTGGCGGCGAAAAGGACAAATGCCCCACTTCAGTGGATGGCTAGACATCGACAGTCAATATTCTCACGTCAATAAGGAAGGTGCAAAATCCGGGGACGACGATATAGGCGAATTATTTCCCGATTTGTTTTTGCAATTTTTGGACCAGGCGTTCGCCCGCGCTGTTTGCACCAGTGAGCAGACCGCCCCAAATGTGCGAATCGCTCCATAGGTTTTGTCCGGTGCTGGGCTCGATCACGCTGAGGTAGACATCACGCACAGGAGCTTGCCGGTTGTAATCGGGGACAGGGTCTTCTTGTGGGTGTCCGCGGTGTCCATACTTCCGGTCTGACCGTTGGCGAAGATGATGTACCCACCCTTATAGGGATCAGCGGTCAGCAGAAAAATTAAGTCTGCCGCCTTTTTGTCCTGGACGATTTGGAAGCGTCCCCATTTTTTAAGTTGAGCCACCGCAGCGTTCCCGACGGCGTCTACGCCGGTCTGATTGTCGAAGTAAACCGTCTTGGCCGACAAAATCTTGAGTGACTTCGCCGTTTGCTTTTGAGCGTGGGCGGAGATTGGTGGAATCAGATTGGTCAGAACGAGGACGAGAAGGGAAGCGTAGAGTCGCATGAGCGCACCTTCGACGGTTTCAGAAAAACAGCTTACACCCATTCGAATGTTAGATTATGGCGCGTGCAATAGGTCAAAGGCAGTCCTCGCGAAATGATCTTGGAACCTATTTGAGGTAATTGGAATGAATCCCTATCTCTTTGCGACTCCGTGTCATCGAATCCTTGAGGTTATACCGCGACTGTCGTGATGCTGGGCTGTGATGTATAGACCCTGGAGAACTACATGACCGAGAATCTCGCAGCGCAGACGAGTAAGTCAGCGGTCTCGACGAGCGAACTATTGGACTTGGCGGTGAAAGCGCACGGGGGGCTGGAGAGTTGGAACAAGGTTAATGCGATTAAGGTGGCCGCGTCCATCACGGGCGGGATTTGGTGGGTGAAGGGTAAGGGAGACTTTCTTAAGGATGTGGTATTGACGGCGGAGACGCGGAAGGAACGCCTGACGGTGGACTTCCCCGGGCAGGACAAGCGCGCGATTTTTGAGCCGAACCGCGTGGTGATCGAAACGGCGGCCGGAAAATTGATTGAGGCCCGCTACGACCCGGAGAAGTCGTTTGCCGGGCAACAGCGAGAGACGCCCTGGGACGAAATTCACGTGGCGTATTTTGTTGGCGAGGCGTTGTGGACGTATCTCAACTCTCCGTTCCTGTACACCTATAAAGGATTTGTGACGGAGGAGATTCCCTCGATCCAGGTGGATGGCGAGACGTGGCGACGGCTGAAGGTGACCTTCCCGGATAATATGAAGAGTCACACGCGGGAACAGATTTCGTGCTTTGGGCCGGATGGATTATTGCGGCGTCATGACTACACGGTGGACATTCTTGGCGGCGCAACCGGATTAAATTATGCCTCGGACTATCGTGATGTGGACGGCATCATCGTGCCGACAAAACGTCGCGTATATGCGTATGAAGGCGACTACCAACTGGTGAACGAGCCCTTGCTGGTGGCTATCGACATGGGCGAGATAACTCTGAGTTAGCGGCTTGGCCGTCGGGACGGAAGCGTCGCCTGGCTGGCGATGGATATGTTTGTCTCCACTGGCGTGCTGCTGTTATCCTGCCTTGGAATGCTGCATTTAGAGGCACCATGAACCAACCCGTGGATCCACTGCTCATTACCATCGTACTCGGCATACTGGCCCTGGGCCTGCCGATTTTTCTAGTGTTGGCGATCCGCTTTTTGTGGGACCGCAATTTGTATCTAGGGCGTTCGAAGGAGCTGGAAAAACTGATTTGGCAGTTGCATCGCATCGCCAGCTCGCTGGAGCAGCAAATGAATGTAACGTTTCCCGCGGTGCAGCCGGGCACGGAAGAGGCGCGGGATCTGGCGTATCTGCAACAACTGCGTGCACAACCGACCGCCGCGAATCCGTCCGCTACGAACCCGTCCGCTGTAACGCCAGGCGTCGCAATTCCCAGTGCGGCGGCACCCGTCGGGCCGCAGGCCCTTGTGCAGCAGCCTATCGTGCAGCAGGCGGTTGCTGCTACGCCGGCCGCGCAGCAGGCAGCGGCGCCGGGACTGGAACTCCGTGAACCTTCTGTCGATGCCCCGAGAGCCGGGGTCAACTCCATGTTCGGCCTGTAGAGCGCACTACCCGGAACGCTTCCTGGCGTCAGCTTAATTGAACGGTCACTTTTGCTACGCTCGCTGGAGGAAAATCTACCAGTAGAGCTCCGCCCGTCACACGCAATGGTTTCGTCTGCGGCACAACGGCGTCCCGGTTATCGAAGGTGTTGTGCGCATGAATGTTGGAATTGCTGATCCAAGTGATGGTGGCGTCCTTCGCGGAGGCACCGCGCAGTGAGATTTCCGCCAGACGCGATTCCGTGACGCTGGGATTTACCGCGGTGATCGTCAATTCTTTGCCGCGGACCGAAGCCGATCCCTGCAATCCCCAAAATGTGGCATCGTTTCCGTCTCGATCGTAATGCAGCGCTGGCGAAGAGAAGGTCGCACGCAGCGCGTTGCCGCCTTGATGGGCCGCATATAGTTCGAATACGTGCCCGACCGGCGTGATTACAAATTTGTCTTCATGCGCGAGATACAAGCTGTTCAGGCAGTTGACAAGCTGTGCGCAGTTGGCCATGGCAATTTTATCCGGATTGCGGTTGAAGATATCCATGGTCATGCCGCTGAAAACGGCATCGCGCAGCGTGGGCATTTGTTCGAGCAGATCGCCGGGGGTGGCCTCGCTTCCGGGCCGATACCAGGGTCCCCATTCGTCGACCACCAGCTTCACGCGATGCTCGTGATCGAATTCGCTGAGGACTTGCCAGTGGCCAGTCACCAGGCCTTCCATCCGCTGGCCTTCGCGCAGCAACTCATACCAATCGACGGCTTCAAAATTCAGCGCGTCTCCCTTGCCGGCATTCCAGTCTTGAGTTTTTCCGCGGCTCAGGTTCCACGCGTAGTGGTGGAGGGCCATGCCGTAAATCCGTTCCAACTCCCCGCGGCCTTTGCGCAAGAGTTCTTCGAGAAATTCGCGCGTCCAGCTCCACTCGTCGGTATTTGGTCCCGAAGCGATTAGGCTGAGCTTGTCGCCGTAGGTCGGGAGCCAAGCGGAATAGCGACGGAACTCCACGGCGTACTCTTGAGCGGTAAATTCTCCGCCACATCCCCACGATTCGTTTCCAACGCCCCAATATTTCACGCCGAAGGGCTGCGGAAAACCGGCGGCGGCGCGCGTCTCCGCCAGAGTTGTGCTGCCCGCGGGCGAATTGCAGTATTCCACCCACTGATAGAAGGACGAAGCCGGCAGACTGCGTACGTTGGCGGCGAGGTAGGGCTCGGCGCCGATCAGTTTACAAAAGTGGACAAATTCATTGGTGCCAACGGCATTAGGATCGTAGCGGTGGTTTGCGGGCGCGTTCGCGGTTTCCGCATTGGCCCAAAAATTTGTGCGGGTCGGCCGTTTGTCCGCCGGACCGATGCCGTCATGCCAGTCATAGCTGTCCGCAAAACATCCACCGGGGAAACGGATCACCGGCGCTTTGATCTTGCGCATGTGGTCGATCAGGTCCTTGCGCAGACCGTCCACGTTTGGCACGCGCGATTTGTTGCCCACCCAAATGCCGTCGTACAAAACGCCGCCAAGATTTTCCGTGAAGTGGCCATAGATGTTGGGTGAGATCGTGCCGAGCGGCTCTTCGAACAGAACTTCAATGCGGGAGTCCGCGGCGCGCGAGGCGGTGACGGACTGCCAGCTAAGTCTGGTCGGCAGGACAAGCGCGCTTGCTCCAAGGGCTCCATTGCGAATGAAGGTACGTCGTTTTATCAATGTGTGCTCCCGCGGTAAGTAAGGTAGGGCCGGATCAGATAACGCAAACAAATGAACACGAGTATAGCGCCGTTTTTCTGAGCAGAGCCGACGCGGGGGAGGTTCTGTTGAGGTGGATAGCGGCGTTGTGGAGGTTTAAGGTTAGGTTGCTGGCACAACCCGAAAACTGTCAATAGTGACACTAGAATGAAGAAGCGCGCCGGTGCATCGTTCTCGTGCACGGGTGTAAGCATGTGCTGCCAGGGACGGTACCTCTGGAATTTAATAAATTTTGGACCGCTGAATAAGCGCTGTGCTAGGGTTGGCGGGTTAGCGGAAGCGTTTTTCGGGTGCGCGTACCCTGTGTTGTTCACCGCAGAAGAAGGGTAGCGTTCCTCGCAACGACGATTGGTTTTGCCGTCGATGGGTGCGATCTAAATGGGCAGGCTGTTAGCAAATCTGAAACTGCGGCGACAATTGCTGATCGCCATGGCTCCGCTGGCATTGATGGTGCTGGTGGCCGGGCTGTATGCGTCGATCCAAAGCAAGAGCATTGATACGTGGTACAGCGAGTTGATCGACACACAAGTAAAGGCCTTGCGCGGCCTTGCCGAGGCGCGGAGCCATACCAATCGTTACGGACTTTTTCTGTACGAAATGCTCAGCGAGACGGATGCCAATCGCAAGCAAGTGATCGACGGAGAGCTGGAACAGGTGCGCGCAGACTACCAGACGGTGACTTCCGCGGCGCTGCGGGAAATCCCCGAACGCACGGAACAGATCAAAGCTGCGGAAGCGCTCTTCAATCGTGCGGTGGACGATTCGCGGCCAGTAAGGGCGCTGGCGTTGGCCGGCAACAATGAAAAGGCCGTGAACTTGATGCACGCGGGCGTAGACCAGGAGTTGCAGAGGGCGCGTCAGGCGGCCATTGATATTGTCGATGAATTGCAAAGGGAGATTGACCAGCGATCCGATGATCTGACGAGAAGCACGCACCACGCGATATGGGTGACTTGGCTGGTGATTGGTTTCGGCCTAATCCTTTCTTGGGCGGCGGCGTTCTATGTAGTGCAGACGGAAGTGGTGAGGGAACTTTCGACGTTGCAGAACAGCATTCAGGATCTGGCGGACGGGCGGCTAAATGAGGATATGCCGTTTTTAAAGCGCCGAAATGAGATCGGGGAAATCAGCCGCGCGTTGCACACGCTGCAACGCGGGGCGCAGGAGCGCGAGACGCAGGGATGGGTGAAGGCCGAGGTGGCGTCGGCGTTGGAGAAACTGCAATCGGCGCAGGATTTTCCCGCGTTTGCGAGCTCGTTATTGTCATGCTTATCGCAATCGATCCCGCTGATTTATGGCGCGTTGTACATCGCGGACGACAGTCAAAAGCGTTTCTTCCGCGCCGGGGCGTTCGCCATCAATGACGCGGGCAGTCCCAGCGAGTTTGCGCTTGGTGAGGGATTGGCGGGGCAAGCCGCAGTGGAGCGGCGCCAGTTGGCAATCGATGCGGGCGAGAGTGTGCGAATTACAGCGGGAATGGGAACGGTGAAGCCTGGGAAAATTCTATTTGTGCCGGTGGTGAATCAAGATGCCGTCACCGCGATTATAGAACTGGCGCCGGTTGCACCACTTGCGGAGCGTCAGCAAGCATTGCTGGACGCGCTTTTGCCGTCAATCGCGCTGAGCGCGGAAATTTTGTCCGGCAACATCGAAACCAGAAAACTACTGGAGCAGACACGCGCACAAGCGGAAACATTAGCCGCTTCAGAAAGGCAGATCACCGCGCGCAAAGAGGAGCTTGAGACCATCAACACGGCGCTGGAGGCGTCCGAAGTGGAACTGCGACGCGCCAAAGAAGTGGCGGAGGAAGCCACAAAAATAAAAGCGGATTTCCTGGCGAATATGAGTCACGAAATCCGCACGCCCATGAACGCCATTATCGGGATGTCGCATTTGACGTTGCGAACCGAACTGAATCCCCGGCAGAAGGATTACGTTCGCAAGATTCAGATGTCCGGCAACCACCTGCTGGGGATCATCAATGACATTCTGGATTTTTCGAAGATCGAGGCGGGGAAGCTGTCGGTCGAGAACATCGACTTTGATCTCGACAAAGTGCTCGAGAACGTCAGCAATCTGATCGGTGAAAAAGCGACGGCGAAGGGGCTGGAGCTGATTTTCGACATCGAGCCCGGAGTTGCGACGCAGTTGAAAGGCGATCCGCTGCGGCTGGGACAAATCCTGATCAACTTTTGCAACAATGCGGTGAAATTTACGGAGAGCGGCGAGATTGTGGTGAAGGCGCGGGTGCAGGAGAAAGACGAAGAAGGGGAATTGGTGCGCTTTGAGGTCAGCGACACGGGAATTGGCTTGACCGAAGAACAGATGGGGCGTTTGTTTCGCGCGTTTGAACAGGCGGACGCCTCGACGACGCGGCAGCACGGCGGCACCGGGTTGGGGCTGGCGATCTCGAAGCGGCTGGCCCAGCTGATGGGCGGCGATGTGGGGGTGAGCAGCGAAAAAGGTAAAGGAAGCACGTTCTGGTTTACGGCACGTCTGGGCACCGGTGCGCCGTCGAAACAACAGACGAGCAGACCTGACTTGCGCGGGCGAAGGGTATTAATCATTGACGATAATCCGCAAGCGCGCACGATACTTTCAAGCATGCTCACGGGCATGACGTTTGTGGTGCACGAAGCGCCGTCGGGGCTTGAGGGTATCGAGATGGTGCGTCGCGCAGCGGAGATTGGCGAGCCTTATGAGATCGCGTTTGTGGATTGGCAGATGCCGGGTCTCGACGGTATTGAAACCGGCAAACGCATTCGGAGCTTGCCGAATTTGGCGCTGCGGCCGCATCTGGTAATGGTGACGGCGTATGGCCGGGAAGAGGTTTTGAAGCAAGCGGAGGAGAACGGGTTTGAGAATGTGTTGATCAAGCCGGTCACTCCATCGATGCTTTTTGATTCCGCCGTCGAAGCGCTGCGCGTCAACGAACAAAAGACCGACGAGGTGCAAGCCAGCCCGAAAGCTGAAAATTCGCGACTACGCGGTGCGCGGATTTTGCTGGTGGAGGACAACGAATTGAATCGCGAGGTTGCGCAGGGATTGCTCGAGGACGCGCAGATGTCCATCGATGAAGCGGAGAACGGCGAAGTTGCGGTGCGCATGGTGAGTGCGAAGGACTATGACGTAGTGCTGATGGATATGCAGATGCCGGTGATGGATGGAGTGGCGGCGACGCGGGCGATCCGATCCAACCCGCGATTTCGGGCGCTGCCAATTATTGCGATGACGGCGAACGTGATGGCTGCGGACCGCGACAAATGCATGGAAGCGGGCATGAACGATCACGTTTCCAAGCCCATCGATCCCGACGAGCTGTTTGGCGCATTGCTGCGCTGGATTAAACCCGTTGAAGAAAACATGAAAGCAAGCGCGGCTGCTGCGGCCGCAGCCCCGGCCCAGGCAACGAGTCTGCCCACTCCGGCCAATACCGATGATTCTGAAGCAGCACTGGTGATTCCGGGAATTGATACGAAGTCAGCGTTGCGGCGGACGGGCGGCAATCGCAAACGCTATGAGGCGCTGTTGCGCAAGTTCGCGGAGCCGTCCGGCGGCGGAGTGGCGGAGATTCGCACGGCGTTGGCCGCGGGCGATATGGCAACGGCAGCGCGGGCGGCGCATTCGTTAAAGGGTGCGGCGGCGAACCTGGGCGCGAGCGGAGTTGCCGAGGTGGCAGCGAAGGCGGAAGCTGCGGTTACGGCAGGCAACGGCGCGGAAGAAATACTCAAAGCGCTGGAGACTGCGCTGGAGACGGCAGTCGCGGCGATTCGCTCGGCGCTGCCGAACGAGCAAACCGTGGTGGTGGCTGGCGAAGCGCCAGCCGATCCCGCAACCGTGAAGGAGCCGCTGACGCGGCTGAAGAAACTGCTGAAGAACGACGACGGCGAGGCTTCGGATTTCATAATTGATTTACGGCCGCGCCTGTCGAAGGTGCTTACTGAGTTAGAGATCAGCACACTGGCCGGACTGATTGGCAATTTCGATTTCAGTGGCGCACTCAATTCACTGTCGGGTATTGCTGCTCGCTTGTCTCTCAAGCTGGAGTGAACAGCGGAACAAAACACCTGGGATAAGACAATTGGAGTAAATAAATGGCTCACGCAAGCTTGTCACCGCTACCACTGGCACAAAAAACAATATTGATTGTTGACGACACGCCCATCAATCTCGGCGTTATTTCTGGGGCGCTGAAGGACTCATACAAAACGAAAGTGGCGACGAATGGCGAAAAGGCGCTGGCCATTGCGTCGGGCGACGAGAAGCCTGACCTGATATTGCTGGACGTGATGATGCCGGAGATGGACGGTTACGAAGTCTGCCGGCGTTTGAAGGCGAATCCGGACACGCAGAATATTCCGGTGATTTTTCTTACTGGGCAGACAGGCACAGAGGACGAAACGAAGGGATTCGACGTCGGAGCAGTGGATTATATCCACAAGCCTTTCTCCGAAGCGGTGGTGAAAGCGCGCGTGCGCACCCATTTGATGCTGCGCGATGCGCACGATCAAATTGCCCGGCAATTAGTAGCGATAAATATTGAGCTGGAGATGGCGCGGCAAATTCAGCTATCCATTTTGCCGCGCGATACGCCGAAGCTTGTGGGGCTGGACATCGCTGCCAGTTATCTGCCGATGACCTCGGTGGCGGGCGATTTTTATGACTTCATTATCGTCGACGAGAAGCGCGTAGGGATTTTGATCGCCGACGTCTCGGGACACGGCTTGCCGTCGGCGCTGATCGCATCGATGTTGCAGGTTGCGCTGAAGGGGCAAGCTGCGCACGCCGCCGAGCCTGCCCGGGTGCTGACGGGATTAAACGATGCGCTTTGCGGAAAGTTTGAACACAATTTCGTGACCGCGGCCTATGTGTTCGTGGACCTTGAAAAAAAATCTTTGACGTACGCGGGCGCGGGGCATCCCCCGCTGTTATTTTGGAGCAAATCGGCCGGTAACGTCAGCGAAGTATTGGAAAACGGATTATTTCTTGGGCAATTCCCCGAAGCCACTTACGAATCGTTGCACCTGCCGATTGCGGCCGGTGATCGGGGTGTGCTTTTCACCGATGGCGTGCTGGAAACGAAGAACGCCGCGGAAGAGGAATTCGGGGCCGAGCGCTTCAAGGGATTTATGAAAAGCAACAATAGCCTGCCGGTTGACCGGTTTGCCGACGGATTGCTCGACGAGTTGTCCCGTTTTTCGGGTTACCCGCGTGGCGAGGGGCAACAGGACGACATTACCGTACTGACTTTTGATGTTAAGAGTTAGGCTGACATTTTTGTTGTTTGTGCCACCATTCTTGTAACGATGTGCAGCGCCCTTCCTCCTCAAGAGAAATCTAGAAGATTCCATCCAGTTGAGTTTGTAGCCCTGGTGGGACGCGAACAAACGATGCCGACCATTTGGCGATATTGAGCGCAGCAGTCGCAAGCAAGACCTCGTACCCGAATCGAATATTTTCTTCGGTGCGGGCCACCTCTGACCAATATTCGAAAATGGTTCTCTTCCGAGTATGGGTTCGAGAAATGGCGTGACCTGGTAGGTGCCATTTTCAGCGAACAGCGCCGTGGCGGCTTCTGGATTACGGCTCTCCCAGGCCTGGCCGTAAGCGTCCAACCAGGATTTAAAGGCGGCCAAATGGTTGCTCACGGCTGGTCTCCCGACAACTCAATCGGTCGAGTGGCGGCACCAGGATTCACGGGCTCGACGGGAATAGTTTTTTGTGCGGGCCGATTCGCAAGCCTAGCGGCCGCGCGTTAATTTGTGGCGCTGTAGACGGTCTTTCCGGCCACGATGGTCCACAGGATTTTGGCGCCACGCATTTCTTCCGGACTCACGGTGAGGACGTCGCGATCGATGAGGATGAGGTCGGCGCGCTTGCCCGGCGCGAGTGAGCCAATGCTGTCGAGAAGATTCATGGCGCGGGCGGAATTGCGGGTATAGGCGTAGAACATTGCTTCGCGTGGCATGTCTTGCGCGGCGTCCAACACGCCTTCGACGCCTTTGCGGGTTTCCGCCTGATAGATGCCCCAGAAAACACTTGGGCTGGAAACCGGCCAGTCGCTAGCGCCGGAAATCACGCCTCCCGCGTCGAGAATTGAACGCGCGGGGTACTGCCATTTATAAATTTCTGGAGCGACAAAGGGCTTCACGATTTCGATGGTGTCGGGCTCCGCGCTAGCCCATAGCAGTTGTAATGCGCTGATGACGCCGAGTTCGCGGAAACGAGGAAAGTCCGCGGGAAGCACGAATTGTTCATGTGTCAGAGTGTGCGGCAAACCAGAATTGCCGTTGGCCTGGCGCGCGGCGGCAATGCCGTCGAGCGCCGCCGTAACCGCGCCGTCACCGAGGGCATGGACATGAATGATCAGCCCCATTTTGTCGGCGGCGATGCACAATTCGGCGAATTTCTTGGGATCAAAAAGCAAATCTCCGTTTCGGCCGGTGTTCAGATAAGGCTTCGAGAGGTTCGCGGTTTGCGAGGGAAACTCGACCACGCCATCGGCGAAGACTTTGATTCCGGTGATATGCAAGTTGGGGATGGCGGCGTATTTTTCCTGGATTTTTTGCACAGCCGCAAGTTCAGCAGGAGGATCTTTCGCGTACACCTGCGGGAAGGCGTTCACTTGCGAGATGAGTTCAGCGTGATCGAAAAGAAGCTGATAGGTCTTCAGTACATCGTCATCGGCCAAGGGGTCCAGCCATGCCGTGATGCCGAGGCTATAGTTGTAGCGAAGCGCGGCGCGTCCGGCAGCGAGCAGACGCTCGTCGGACGGTTTCGGCAAAAGCGGGGAGATTTTTTCCTTGCCGGCATCCACCACGAAGCCGTTTGGTTCGAAGTTTTTGCCTACGCCGTAATAACTGCGCTGATCTGCGGAGAGGTTCTTCAGGAAATCCGGAGTTATGCCGGCGCGCTTTAGCAGAGCACGATTGGCCCAGCCGGTGTGGCCGTCCATGCCATCGAGCAGCACCGGCTGAGTTTCGTAAGCACCGGTGCTGAATTTGGCGTTCAACTCGTCGATATGGGACCAGAACTCCAGGGGCAAGCCGAGTATCTCAAGAATGCCGCCACGCATTCCGGTGCCGGAGGTTTTGGCGGCATTCGCGAAAGCGACCAGATCCGCGATGGAGTGCACTTTCTCGCTGGCGTCAGCAGAGATCAGATTCATGCCGCCATCCGCCGTGTGACTGTGGGAATCGATGAAGCCGGGGAAAAGCGACTTGCCTTGCAGATCTACTCGCTCAGCACTGTCGGAAACAGACTTGGCAACTTCCGGATACGAACCGACGGCGAGAATCTTATCGCCACGAATGGCAATAGAGTCCGCGTAAGGAGCGTCTGGTTCGGCGGTGAATATTTTGGCGTTGAAAAAGATGCGTTCATTGGCACTGCCTTGGGCCGCGAGACGGGGAACCATGAGACCAAACAGAAGAAAAACAAACAGAGTCAGCAGGAATGCGCCATTCAAGCGCGAAACAATTTTCACGGCACCGCCCCTTCGGAGGAAGCCGACTCGAGTATTTGGTCGACCGGGTTGAGAGTATACACCGGGCACCTGAGAATCGTGGCCGTGAGCGTCTGCACGTGGGAGGATGATCCCGCCAGACGAGGCCGAACTCCGAAAAAAGCGGCCTAGAGTTGATACAGCTTGACTGGTTAGGCAGGCGTGACGGCGTCCGCTTCCATTGTCGGCAGCGGTTCGTCTTTACTCATCGTCGGGAACTTGCCGTAGGTCATGCCGCGCCACAACCACTCCATGGGACCGAAGCGATAGCGTTGCAACCACCAATTGCTAAACAGCACCTGGGCGCCATACAGGATGACCGTTGGCACCAGGCCGAGCGCTGGTCCGATGCGTCCGTAGAGGCCCGTGGTGTAGTGATAGAAGAACAGAGTGCACAAGACGGATTGCATCAAGTAGTCGGTCAAGGCCATGCGGCCAACGGCGGCGAAGGGGAGCAGAACGCGTCGCCAATCCTTGTGCAGGAAGAGTAGCGCCAGGCCCGACATATAACCTGCGCTCAAGAGATGCGCTGCCGGAAGAAAGAGAACTCCAGCAGACCAAGCCCACAGCGACACGGTGGCGGGAGGAATGACTGCTTTTACGGTCGCCACGTAGATATTCACAATCAGCCCTGTCACGAGGCACCACGCGCAGACGCGCTTTAACACTGGCCGGTATTCCTCAAGCCGTTGCACAATGCCGGCTCGCCACACCCACATGCCCAGCAGAAATAGTCCGGACGCGTAGATCGCGAAGAGCGTAAAGGGCAACTCCTGTTTCCATTCCACCCAGTTCTGCGCAAGAATCTGCCGGACCGTTCCATGAGCATAGATATTGATGATGGAATAAAGTTTCGCCATATCCGGCGGTTTGGGGACCATCCACGGACGACGGAAGCGGCTGAAGTACAGGAACAGGAAAGTTGTGCTTACTACGATGGGCAGTGCGAACAATCCTCCGGCCCACCAAAGCAAGGTTTTCTGTTGGCGCTTGCGAAAGAGCAAAAGAATTGCGCCGGACACGGCGTAGGTAAGCAGGACGTCTCCGGCCCAGATCAGCATCCCATGGATCAGGCCGAACAGTGCGAGCGCCAGAAGCCGTCGCGGATAAAAGCCCATGAAGCGCACACCACGCGCTTCCGCCCGGCTCATCTGGATGGCAAAGCCCATGCCGAACAGGAACGAAAAAATGGTAATAAATTTTCCCTGGATAAACGCATCGATGAAGGCCTGGGCCAGGACGTCCGCGCGGCTGTGAAAGAGGACGCCAATGTGATCGTAGGCATCGAGGGGCGCGAAAAAAGCGCGCATGTTGGCGGCAAGAATTCCGAACAGCGCCATGCCGCGCAGAACATCAACGAAAAGAATGCGCTCGGAAAGGCTGATCGGGCCAACGCGCTGGGATTCTTGCTGCATGCTTCACCTTCGTACTGGCGATGATGCCATGAGCGACCCGCACAGAGTCAATCGAAACTATACGTTCGAGAGCACGGCACCATGAGGGTTCGTGCGAGTGTTGGAGACCTCCGGTAATTTCGTTATGATGCGGCAATGATGCAGGCGCGGGGAGTCAGTTGATGGCCACGATTCGTCCGTTCGACTATTCCGGAATTGAGCGAGGCGCGGACGGCATGGCGCGGTACCTGAACCGGCCGCCATCGCTGGTGCACATGCTGCGGGCCACGGCGGATAAGTGGCCGAAGAAGGAAGCGCTGGTCGAACTGGGCGGCGAACGACTCGACTATACGCAGCTGTGGGAGCGCGCGACGCGAGTGGCGGGCGGCCTGCGCGCGATGGGAGTGCAGTGCGGCGACCGCGTGGCGATCCGACTGGGCAACAGCGTGAACTGGTGCGTTTCGTTCTTCGGCATTCAGATGGCCGGCGCGGTAGCGGTGCCGGTGAACACGCGTTTCTCGGAATCGGAAATCGAATACGTGATCACCGATTCGGGCAGCAAGGCGGCAATTGTGCCGCAACAGCCGCTGCCGGACGGCGCGCCCTTCGTGGTGGAAGATCTGAAGCCGCGAGACCTATCCGCGATTTTCTACACTAGCGGCACCACGGGATTTCCGAAGGGTGCCACGACCACGCACGAAGCATTTCTCTCGAACACCGAGACGTGCAGACGCATCAGCAAGCTACCCTCCGACGGCAGCCTCCGCGGTCTGATTTCGGTGCCGTTGTTCCATGTAACGGGATGCAATAGCCAATTGTTGCCGACGTGTGAAGATGGCGGCACGACGGTAATCATGCCGGCGTTCAACGTGAATCTTTTTCTTAGCACCATCGGCGAAGAGCGGTTGAACATCCTCACCACCGTACCCGCGATTTTTTGGCTGGCCGTCAACCAGCCGAACTTCAGCAAAATCGATACCTCCACCATCAAGTGGTGCACCTATGGCGGAGCGCCTACTCCGCCGGACTTGGTGGCCAAGATCATGGAAGCTTTTCCAAACGCGCGGCTGGGCAATGGCTTCGGTCTTACGGAATGCTGTTCGGTCGCGACATTTTTGCCGCACGAATTCTCGAAGACCCGGCCGGAAACGGTGGGTTTTGCCGCGCCCGTGGTGGATCTGAAGCTGACGGACGTCGATCCGCACACTGGCGCAGGCGAACTATTGATTCGCGGGCCCAATGTGAGCCTGGGCTATTGGAAAAAGCCGGAAGCCACGGCGGAGACGTTTGTCGACCACTGGCTGCATACCGGCGACATGGCAAGGATCGACGAGGCAGGTTTTGTGCAGATCGTCGATCGCAAGAAGGACATGGTGAATCGCGGCGGCGAAAACGTCTATTGCGTGGAAGTGGAAAACGGACTCGCCGGGCATCCGGCGATTTTCGAGGTGGCGGTGACAGCCGTGCCGGATGACGTGATGGGCGAGAAGGTGGGCGCGGTAATCGTTCCGAAGCCCGGACAAGAACCCGCGATCGCCGACATTTTGGCGTTTGCGCGCACGCAGCTCGCGGACTTTAAGGTGCCGCAATATATGGTGCTGCGGACGGCGGCGTTACCACGTAATCCGGGCGGCAAGGTGCTCAAGAAACAGCTTCGCAGCGAGATCGATTGGGGAAAGCAGGTGTGGTAGGCGAGCTGCCCCAGGGTTTACGACCCTGTTCGTTTTGACAATACCCTTCTTTTCCCGCTTGGCTTAAGAATGCCGGGGAGGAGGTGTCGTATGAATCGCAAAGCGTTCGGAGTGATGGTGTGCGGTTTGACGGTGCTGCTGCTGTCGGTTGTGGCTGGTCATATGGGGGCGAAGGCTAGCAAAACCAAACCTTCGATTTGCTCGAATCCACATCCAGAAACACTGTGTACCGCTCAAAATACCTGTGGAGCAAATGGCACCGCGTGCGTACTGGAGGTTAGTCGCGTGTCGGGCGGATCCGCAGCGGCCGTTAAGCCGAATATTCCGGATTTTCCGAAAGACGCCGTACTGTGCATTGCGTCGGGCGCGAGTGTGACGTGGCAAGGGGCGGGCAAAAATACCGGCGTCATGGTTGATTTTGGCACCAACTCGCCGTTTGATCCTTCGGGAACGATTATGGCTGGCTCTGATCGACCCATCACTGTCGCGGCGAAGAATCCCGGGTGCTACAAGTACAGCGTCGGCGCGTGCTTTCCCGGGGCGATCTATGGTATGTGCGGGAATTCGGATCTGGAATTGGTCGTCACCAGCAAATAGGCGATTCGCGGGTGGCGCTATCTCCGTGCGCTACCTCAGCGTGGCGTACAGAGCTTGCTTCCAGCGGCCGCTGTCGATAGTCCAGAAGACCTTGGCCTTACGTCCTCCCGCGAGATGCGCGGCCCAGACTTCACGGTTGCGTTCGTCGTGCGCGACGTTTAGACGGTCCACCACGGTCATTCCGCGGGTGAGTTCGCTCCCCGTTTCGACGTCCACGTAATGCTCGGACTGCGCGGTGATGATTGATGGATCGAGCGCGATAGCCATGGCTACCGGGTCTGGCAGAGATATCCCGCGCTCCCCGGACTGTTCGAAAAAAGCCTCTTGCCCGCGGCTGTTGCATTCAATAGCGAATTTTGCGACGGGTGTGCCAAAACTTAGAACGTGCTGAATGTCGGATGGAGTCAGCACCGCTTCGCCGCGGCAGAGATGCCAGCCCACAAGTTCAACGGGGAGACCGCTGCGCATCACGAGGCGCGCGGCTTCCGGATCGCACCAGATGTTGTACTCGGCCGCGGGAGTCACGTTGCCCTCGCAGCAGGGCGCGCCGCCCATCACCACGCAGCGACCCACTTTCGTGGCGATGCCCGGCTTCTTTTGCAGGGCTAGCGCCACATTCGTCAGCGGCCCTAGCGTGACCAGCACCAAGCCAGGATGCGATTCAATCGTCTCGATGATGGCGTCCGTCGCACTCTGTTTTTCCGGAGCGCGGCGTGACGGTGGGTACCCGTGATCGCCCAGGCCATCGCGTCCGTGAAACCATGCAGCGCTTACGTGCGGGCGCTGTAGTGGTTTTTCCGCGCCCATAAACACCGGCACGCGTGAATCGCAAAGCTCCGCCGTATACAGTGCGTTCCGAGTGGCTTGCTGCACCTCCACGTTTCCCACAACGGTGGTAATCGCCAGCACCTGAATTTGGGGAGAGCGCAGCGCCATGATTAGCGCTACAGCGTCATCGGAAGCTGTGTCGGTATCAATGAGCAATGGAGAGTTCACGCGACGCAGGATAACAAATCGCGGAGTAAATCTCGGCACAAAAATCCGCGCCCGCTCCGCAAGACCGCCGCTTGAACTTCACTTGAGATTGATGGTCGCGCCCAGCACGATGCCCGACTGCGCAATGTCAAACAGAAAAGTACTCTGCTGGGGCCGGTAGTTTACGTCCACATAGCGATAGCCCAGCTGCAAAATCATTTTCTTGCGGACCCGGAGGCCCAGCAAACCACCGACTTGATAATCCGAATGCGCCCCACCGCCACCCGCATCTCCAAAGATAGTCATCACAATTTTGGGCGTGAGTAGCGCTTCGAACTTTGCTCCGCCAACCGCATCAACCCAGTTCGCCGAATCATACAGGCCGCCGCCAATCGGAGTTGGTTGCAAAGTCAGGGTGTTTCCCAAATGCCAGTAGCGCAGGCCAAAGACGGCATCAACCTTGAACCTCTTCTCATCGACCAGGCGATACCCGATCTTTGGGGTGAACATGGTCTCGTTAAATTTTGTTTTGATTGAGGCCGCCACGTGGTCAAACGGCAGCGCTTTGTTGTCCGAAAGCTTGATCCACATAACGTCGATGGGCATCACAATGCGGTTGTAGCGGAGCTCGACCACGCCCATGGCGCCGATGTTGACGTAAGAAAATATGTCGCTGAAGCTCGCATGCACACTGGCTTCGAGTCCATGCGTGCCCACATCGCCGTGTACTCCCGCGAACCACACGTAAGGCGTGACGGCCACGTGCCAGCCATCATCGGAGGGCGCTGGATCTTCCACCTGCGTCGCAGGCTTTGCTGTTCCCGAATCCTGCGCCTTCGCCACCGGAACGCCAAACATCAACCCCAAAGCTGCAGCTATGCACGCTAACAGATACAATATTCGGCTAATACTCATTCCGTTTCTCTCCCTTATCCGCAGCGGACGAGATCAGGGCTGAAATCCGAGCCTCTTTTTGCTGGTGCAGAATTGTGGCAGGGGCGATCGACGCACGTAACCGTCAAAAGTGACAGTCGCCGCGGGCCTCCTAGAACGATGTAAAAGCTGTACGAAGCCTAGAGCTACTTGTTGGGGGTAGCGTGGCGAAGTTCGGAACGGGCCTGGATAACGCGGAGGATAGCATCGCGACTGACCATGCCAACCACATGCGCGCCGTCATCCTGCGAGCCGCTGACCACCGGCATTTGATTGATGTCGGCGGCAAACAGCCGTTCGAGAAGGCGCTGTAGCGGCTCGTCTTGCGAAGCCCAGAGAATGCGTTCGCGGGGGAGCATCACGCTTTGCACGGAATTGTGTTCCCACTCTTCGCGTGGTACGGCGTGCAAAGCTTGGACGTTCATTAAACCTACCAAACGATCGTCGGTGACCACCAAATGATAGCGGCGGCCAGTGCGCAAGACTTCCGCGCCGTAATCTTCCAGTGAGAGGCTGCCGCTGATAATGGGCACTTCCTGACTCATGACGTCGGCGGCGCTAAGTCCGCGCAATGTCTCGCGTACCGCCAGTTGCATGACGCTGTCGTTCGCGGCGCCCAGCAGATAGTAGCCGATCAAACCGTACCAAACCCTGGACCAATCACCGTGTAGGACAAACCATAGGCAGTAGGCCATTAGTCCGAAGGCGATCAGCTTACCCCCCGTGCCCGCCGCGCGTGTGGCTTTACTGAAATCCCTGGTGATGCCCCAAACGATAGCTCGAAAAATACGGCCGCCATCGAGAGGAAATCCCGGGGCGAGATTAAAAAGTCCTAGAATGAAATTGGTTCCGGCCAGATAGGTGGCCAGCGCGGCGACCTTTTCATCAAAGGAGAAGACCGTGCTCAAACCAAGAAAGGCCGCGGCCAGAACGAAACTGGCGATAGGTCCGGCGATGGCGATATTGAATTCTTGGACGGCTTTGGAAGGATCGCGGCCGATGCGAGCGACGCCGCCAAAAATAAATAGCGTGATGGAGATGACGCGAATTTTGTAGTGCCGGGCAACTACGCTATGTGAGAGTTCGTGGAACAGCACCGAGCCGAAGAACAGCAGGCTGGTGAATGTGCCGACAACCCAATGCTGAGAATTGGACCACTGCGGATACTTTTCAGCGAACGAGGTGGAGAGCAAATAGGTCAGCAAACCAAAAATGATCAGCCAGCTGGGATCCAGAAGGATCGGGATTCCAAGAATTTTTCCGATTTGCAGACCGCGTCTCATGATGTCTATTTTACGTCTTGGATTGCGCGGTGGATGACGGAGCGAAACCGCAACACACGGCCAGGCACCCACCGAACGCCATCGAGCTCGGCGTTCTCCCCCCTCACTACACTACGCTGGATTGCAGGAGACGCCAAATCGAGAAGTGGCGAAGCGCGTCCTTTGGAACACTGCGTGGGTGCCCGGCCACAGATTGAAACAGTCGTTTGACCCGCCGGTTTGCGCAACCTGCTTGTTTTCAGTGCTGCTTCGTTGGCGGGCCGATTGCATATTTCTCCGCGTAAGTTGCTGATAGCACCAGCAGCAAGCGATAGAAATTCATGCAGCACGGGAGACTTGCGATGGCGGCCATGCTCAGTTTCGCAACATTGCTGATTACGACGTTGCTGGCGACGGGCGCGGCGGTGGTGCTGGACTGGCTGCTGTTGCGCGCGGCGTTTCAATTGATGCAACCTGCGGCGAAGCGCGCGGTGGTTTGGAGCGGACGTCCGGAACTGGTGCGCGGGACCAGGCAATTGATCCGCGCTTACGGGACGCAGCGATAGACCGCGTGCGGGATCGTCAACGTCGTCCCGCGAAAACTAAATTAACTCGATAACAGGTTTCATAAAGCAGTTTATGGAACGCGGCGATGAGCTGAAGGGAGAAGTGCGTCATGCTGATGCTGAAATACTTGGTGATGATCGCGGGTTTTGCATTGTTTGGCAGCGCGGCGGCACTGGTGGGATACGACATTTTCCTTTCGGCGCAATTGCGCAGGTTGTTGCGGCGCAACGAGCAAGTCGAACGGCTGGGATAATTCATCTGAACTGTTTTCTTCGCGTCAGCAATTTTCTAGCGCCGACGCGCTGAAATTGCGCTGACCGCGGCGCAAACCCGTCATGCGGAGCGCTTCTACAAGGTCTCGAGACTGGCATGGCGGCGGGTTTTTGGTTTTGCACGGCATGTTATGATGAGGCGTTGCCGTGCGGATACTCCTACTTTTTTCCTCGCCGCGTGCGTTCATTTTTTCTTTGCGATTCCTCTATTTAATATTCTTCGCGGGTGTCTTTCTGGCGGCTGATGTTCCGTTTTCGCGCGCGCAGAATCCTGAAGACACCGTGCGGGGGCTGGCTCGCCGTGTCGCGGAGATTCGCGACCTGCCGGAGAAAGTGGCGGTGGAATGGACGAACGTGTCTTCGCTGCCGGAGCCGGAGTCGATTATTTTGCGCGAGGCATTTTTGAAGGAATTGTCGAACCATCGTCAAGTGGTCGTGACGGAAACTTCGGCAGCGTTGTTGCACGTAGCCGTGCGGGAAACGCCCACGAATTTTCTGGTGGTCGCACGAGTGGCGACTTCGGCCGGTGAAGAAGTGCGCATGGCCGGAATGGCTCGGACAGCGTTTTTGCCCGTAATGACCAGGGGAAACGGTTTGCGGTTGGCTAAACAGCTTTTGTGGCAGCAGGCGGAGACGATTCTGGACACGGGAGAGTTTGCCGAGTTTCCCGTTGGCGGTCTGCCGGGTGATGCTGTAAACGGGGCCGCGAACAGCGTCATGGACATTTTCATCTTGAAGCCGGACGCGGTAGCGATCTATCGCGACGGTGGAGAGCGGCTTAGCGAAATTCAGGAGCTTCCATTCGTCGGGGTGGTTGGCGGCTACAAATACGCTTCGCGTGGATTGCGCGGCGAGATGCATCGAGCCAAGGATGGAAGCGTTGCGGTGACATTGCCGGGTTTGAACTGCGCGATGCGTGGCCCTGGCGCTGCTGGAGAACGCTGGAGTATGCAGTGTGTGGCGGTTACAACGACGGTCGAGGCAACTGCCGCGACCGCTGAGAATGCCCAGGTGCCGACGCTGTCGTCCAGTTGTGATGCGAGTTCGTGGCGACTGATTGGTGAAGCTACGGATTGGACGCAGGCGGACCGGCTGTTACTCGTGAATGCGGAGATGAAGAGGGAAGAAGCGGTGGCGACAGTGGATTTTGCGGGACCGGTGCGGCGGGTGGCCGGTACGGCGGACGGGAGGTCGGCGCTGGCCCTGGTGTTTAATTTAGCGTCGGGGAGTTATGAGATTTATCGTATTACGATGGTTTGCGGGCGGTAGATTATTTTCAGCGGCTGTGGCGACCGTTCTCGCCTGTACCGGCGGCTTCGCTGCGGCCGCGACCACGCCGCGTTATGGCGGTACGTTGTTGGTGGAGTTGCATGCGCCGTCGCTTGTGCTCGATCCGGTGAAATGGAAAATAGGCGCACCGGAGTATGCCGCCAGCGCGCAAATAGCTTCGGTGGTGTTCGATCGATTGCTGACGCTGGATCGCTTTGGGCGATTTCAGCCGGCGTTGGCGACAGAGTGGTCGCACGATGCGGGCTGGCGGCGATGGCAATTTTCTCTGCGTTCAGGCGTGTTGTTTTCGGATGGCTCGCCACTCAGCACGGCGGATGTAGCGGGCGCCCTGCAGGAATTGCTGGCGGAAGGGTCGCCAGGAAAGGCCGTCGTGACGGCGGCGGGAACGCACGTGGTGGTGCAATTTCCATCGGCAGTGCCGGATCTACTCGAGCAATTAGCTTCGCAGCGCTATTTTATTTACCGTCGCGCGGCAGATGGCGCACTTTTGGGTACCGGCCCATTTTTTGTCAAGGAATTTACGCCCGCGCCAAGCGGCACCACGATTGCCCGTTACCGGTTGGCGGCCAGCGAACATTGCTGGGCGGGCAGGCCGTTCGTGGACGCGCTGGACGTAAACGTGGGCGTGCCCGTGTTGCGCCAGTTGTTTGATCTACAGCTCGGCAAAGCGGATGTGGTCGAGGTTAGTCCGGATCTGGTGCGCCGCGCGGCACAGGAAAATCTGCGCGTGTGGGCCTCGGCGCCGGTGTCGCTGTATGCGTTGCAAGTTGGGGCGGACACGGCCTCGCCCGGAAAGGGTGGCGCGGCGCAGCTGGCGAGCGCCAAAGTCGGCCTGGGCGAGGCGCTTTCACTGGCGCTGGACCGCGCCACGATGGCCAACGTGTTGCTACAGAGGCAAGCGGAGCCAGCTGCGTCGTTCCTGCCGCAGTGGTTATCGGGCTATGCTTTCATATTCAGCTCTGCATCCACCATGGGCATGGGGAACAACGTGGCGCGCGCTAAAGAAATAAGTGGTCCGTTATTTGCCGGCGCGAGCGGGCCAGCAGTGGCGTCACCCACACCACTGCGTTTGCGCATCGATGCCGGCGGCGACCTGGCGAAATTGATCGCGGAGCGCGTGGCCATCAATGCGCGGCAGGCGGGTATTCCCGTGCAGGTTCAGCCGCACAGTTTGACACGTGACGCTTCTTCCGGGAACGCAGCTAGCGGGGAAAAAACCGCGGAGACCGCTGGGTTGCGCTTGGTCTCTTGGCGTTATTCGTCGCTTTCAGCGCGCGCGGAACTCGATGCTATGGTCGCCACGCTGCAAATAGACAAAGCGGCCGACGAAAAAGAGAAGTCGGTGGAAGATGCGGAACAACTGTATGCGCGCGAGCGGCGGCTTATCTCTGAGCGCGAGCTGATTCCTTTGGTGGTCATGCCGGAATATATTGGACTGGGTGCGGAAGTGCGCGACTGGATGCCGGAACGCTGGGCCGAGTGGCACCTGGCGGACGTGTGGTTGGATGGGAAGCGCACGGCGGGATCGTCCGCTGGCGCGCAACGATGAGAGTGCAATCGTGAGAGTGCAACCATGAGAGTGCAAAAATGAGTTTCCGAACAAAATTATTCCTGGTGTTTTTGATTACCGTGCTGGCGTCGGTGTCTTTGGTCGCCTATGGCGTGACGCACTATACGCAGGCGGCCTTCGAAGAGATGGACGCGCAGCGCACCGACGCGCTGGTGGCGCAGTTTCAAAAGGAGTTTGCACAGCGCGGCGATGAAGTGGTGCATCAGGTGGAGAACATCGCCAACGCGGAAATCACTTTGCGCATGGCGCTCGATCTGGCGCGGCCAAATGCCGATCCCTCGCTCTATGTGCACGACGCTACCGGAGCGGCGCAGGATCATGGCCTGGATTTTGTGGAGTTTGTGAACGCCGACGGCACGCTGATCTCTTCGGCGCAATATCCCGCGCGCGTGGGTTACAAGAGCGAGTGGGTGACCGCCGAAAAGGATTGGAAAGATTCGAAAGCGTTCTTGAAAAAAGAAGAGTTGCCGGACGGCGTGGCGTTATCGCTGACGGTGGTCCGCACCCTGCCGGTCGGCGACAAAAATTTTTACATTATTGGCGGCCGCCGCCTGGATCAAAATTTCTTGGCGTCGCTGGTGTTACCGGCCGGGATGCGCACGCTGCTATATCGCAACGTCGAGCCGGGATTTGTGCCGTCCGCATTGACGGATGCCGGCGGGGAAGTCGCCCAGGCGGACCGCTTCGCTCCGATTATCGAGCGCATTCAGCGCTCGTCCGAGCCCGTAGTACAAACGGTGAACTGGACCACCAATCCGGCGGACGCCGAAACGTTCCACGCCAACGGCTTGACAGGACGCAGCAAGGAATTACTCGGCGTGTTGCTGGTGGGAAGTTCGCGACGCGAATTGGTGACGTTAACCACGCACATTTTTGAAATCGCCGGCGCCGTGGTGGCCGCGGCATTGTTGGTGGGGCTGCTGATCAGTTTGTGGGTTGCGGCGCGCATTACCAAGCCGGTCGAAGAATTGGCCGATGGCGCGCGCGAAGTGGCTGCCGGCCGCTGGGACACGCACATTCGTGTGCGTGGTAGCGATGAGATTGGGCAACTGGCGGGCGCATTCAACGAGATGACGTTGACGCTGGCGGAGCAAAAAGAACGGCTGGTGCAGACCGAGCGCGTCGCCGCCTGGCGCGAATTGGCGCGGCGGCTGGCGCATGAACTGCGCAATCCGCTTTTCCCCATGCAGATTACCGTGGAGAATTTGCAGCGCGCCCGTCAGCTGGAAATAAGCAGTTCATGGAAGTTTTTAACGAGTCCACCGCCACACTGCGCGCGGAGCTGGCGAATTTGAACGCCATTGTGAGCCGCTTCAGCGACTTCGCAAAAATGCCGGCGCCGCATTTTTCGCGCGTGAACGTGAATGAGGCGTTGCGCGACGCGGTGCGGTTGTTCGAGGCGCAATTTAACGCCGTCGGGAAGCCGATCATTACCCCAGAGTTTTTCTTGACCGATCCGCTGCCGGAAATTGATGCCGACGCCGAGATGCTGCATCGCGCATTTCAGAATTTGGTATTAAACGCGCTGGATGCCATGCCCGCGGGTGGGACGCTCGCGATGCGCACCCTTGAGAACGACGGCAATGTGCGTATCGAGGTCTCCGATACTGGAAAGGGTCTCACGCCGGAAGAGTGTTCGCGGCTCTTCACCCCGTATTACACAACCAAGTCGCAGGGAACTGGTCTCGGACTGGCGATTGTCCAGTCGGTAGTGAGCGATCATCACGGGACAATTTCCGTGGTTAGCGAAGAAGGACGCGGCGCAACGTTTCGTATCGAGTTGCCGCAGCGTCAGGAACGCGCCCGCGGTTCATCGGCGGAGGAAATCGCCGCGCCGCATGTGTCCAACTCCGCGAGCGCGGTGAAGCCGCCGATCGAAGTCGCCTGAGTTTTTGTAGCGGCCGCCTTCTGCCTGCCCCGGCTTGCCGGGGAGGCGGACGATTTTTGTCACGGTTGCCGAGGAAATAAATTTGCCGCGTAAAGCCCATCTATTACTTGTGGACGACGACCCCAACACTCTCGCGTCGCTGTCCCGTGCGTTTCGGCTGGCCGGCCACGAGGCCACCGTCTGCGATAACGCCGGCCGCGCCATGGATTTACTGCGCACGGAAACCTTCGACGTGATTTTCTCCGATGTGGTGATGCCAGGAAAAAGCGGCATCGAATTTCTCGAAGATCTAAAGAAAGCGGGAATCGCCACTCCAATCATTTTAATTTCCGGCCAGGCCAACGTGGAAATGGCCGTGCGCGCCACGAAGTTGGGCGCACTCGATTTTCTCGAAAAGCCGCTCTCCACGGACAAGCTCCTCGTCACCGTGGAGAATGCCCTGCGCTTAACCCGCCTGGAAGACGAAAATCGCGAACTTCGCAGCAAACTCGGAAAACATGAACTCGTCGGTTCCGGGCCGGCCATGACCAAATTGCAGGCGCAGATTGCCCGCGTCGGCGCCAGCGAGACGCGCGTCTGCATTTTGGGAGAGACAGGGACTGGCAAGGAACTGGTAGCGCGCGCGATTCACGAAAAATCCCTGCGCCGCGAAAACGCCTTTGTCACCTTGAATTGCGCTGCGGTCCCGGCGGAACTGATCGAATCGGAATTGTTCGGGCACGAAAAGGGCGCTTTCACAGGAGCCGCGGCCAAACACCTGGGAAAGTTCGAGCAAGCCGAAGGCGGAACGCTTTTTCTCGATGAAATCGGCGATATGCCGGTAGCGATGCAAGCAAAATTGCTGCGCGTTCTGGAAGAAGGCGAAGTTGAACGCGTGGGTGGAGACAAGACCATCCGCGTGAATGTGCGCGTGGTGGTGGCTACGCACCGCAATCTGGAAGATCTGGTAAAACAGAATGCTTTTCGCCGCGATCTGTTTCACCGCATTTATGTCTTTCCCCTGCTGTTGCCGCCGTTGCGCGAACGCGCTGAGGACTTTCCTTCGTTGGTCGCGCATTTTGCCCGCCAGGTAGCGGCGCAGAATGGCTGGAAAGAAAAGGTCTTTGACGATGCGGCGATTGCAGAACTGCGGCGCTACTCCTGGCCAGGAAACGTGCGCGAACTGCGCAACGTAGTGGAGCGACTGGTTCTGCTAGCAGCCGAAGATGCGGTGAGCGCGGCAGATGTTCGTCTGGTCTTGCCGGGGACGGAAGATCGCATGATTGGCACGTCGGCCCGCTCTTCAGATGGCGCCAGCACCGGCGCGGGGACGTTGGCAGAACGCTCGGAAGCGTTCGAAAGGGAAGTGTTGACCGCGGAAATACGGCGGCACAATTTTCACATGACCAATGTGGCGCGCGCGCTGGGCCTCGAACGCAGCCATTTGTACAAGAAATGCCAGCAATTGGGAATCGATGTGCAGTTGCTGAAGAAGCCGGATTAAATCTCGCCAAAAGTATTTCCACCAATGAATCATCGTAAGTTATTGAAAAGGCTATGTCTATTCTTCTTTACAAAATAGCAATACGTGATATCATTATTGCAATGCGTTATTGAGGTGGTTGTCGTGAAAATCCAATCAAGGATTCCTGAATGACTCTCAGCGACAAACTGCGTTCCTTGCGCTCGGTAGAAGGCTCGCTGCGCGGCCTGGGACGCACCATGACGCAGCTCGAAACGGTGAAAGCCATGAAACGCGAAGTGGGCAAAAGCGTCAGCCAGGCGTACCTCTCGCAAATCGAGAGCGGTGCCCGGCCGCATCTGACGCACACCACGCAGCAGTTGCTGGCCAAGTTTTTCCGCGTATACCCGGGATTCCTGGTGGACGACCCACCCGGATATGCCCGCGATCTGCAGTCGGAATTGCGCGTCGTCGACGCCAAGGTCGACTCGTGGCTATATGCCGGAGCGTCGCAATTTTCGGCGGACCCGGAGTTGCAACGCGCGTTGATCGCCGTGGCCGAGCATCACGACTCTCGCCAGGCGCTGCTGCTCCTGGCGGAGATTCTGCGCGCGCCGGGATTGGCGGAGCGATTGGGCGAGGTCTTGCGGCCCGACTCGCCAAGAAGCACCGATTTTCCCGGCGAAGTTCCGGGCTCCTTGCGGCGCGATCCGCCAAACAGGAATCGCCCGCCAGTCCGCGGCTATTTGGAGAATTGAGTTTCACGGCCAAGTGAACTTGCTGTTCGGAGTTTTTTATGACCTGGTCTGACTTTTATCTTCTGTGCTTCCTGGTGGGCTTCTCGTTAAGCGTTTTATCGTTCCTGGCGGGAGCCGTGCACATCCACCTGCCCTTCAAGATGCATTTTCCGTTTCACGGTGGGGGGCATGCGGCTGGCGGACATGGACATGTCTTTAGCGGCCATGCCTCTGCCGGCCACGGTGCGGGCAGCCATGCGAGCGGTGCGGGTGCGCGGGGCGGATCCCGTGGCAGTGGACAGATTGCGTGGTTTAACCCGACGACCGCGATGGCGTTTCTCGCCTGGTTCGGCGGAGTTGGCTACATCCTCACCGTGCATTCGCACCTGATGGCGCTGGTGGCGCTCGGATTCGCGACGCTTGCCGGCCTAGTCGCGGCGTTCGTGGTTTTTCGCTTCATGGTCCGGTTAATGCGTGATAGCGAAGGCGAGATGTATGACTGGGACTATCGCCTGGAAGGTGTAGTGGGGATCATCAGCATGCCGATTCGCGCCAAGGGAACCGGTGAAGTGATCTTCGAACAAGACGGCGCGCGGCGCAGCGTCGGTGCGCGATGCGACAACGGTGCGGCCATCGCCAAGGGCTTGGAGGTAGTCATCGAGCGTTACGACAACGGCATCGCTTACGTGCGCCCGTGGGAAGAATTCACCAAGTAACCTCGTCGCACGCAATCCAGCGCGGAGCGCATCATGCGGGACGGGCAGTGTTAGAAAAGTTTCGCGGACTGACGAAGCATAGAAACAGTCCGGACGGCGAAAAGAGGAGGTCTTTATGTTCGGGCTATCGAATGATGTTCTGGTAATTGCAGGGCTTATCGTCGTGGCGGTCATCGTCCTGATGGGTACGATCGCCAAGATGTTTCGCAAGGCGGGACCGCATGAAGCGCTGATCGTTTATGGCATGCGCGGCACGCGGGTAATCCGCGGCGGTGGCACGATCATTTTACCAATGGTCGAAACGTGCAAAGAGCTGTCACTCGAGCTCATGTCCTTTGACGTGGCCCCCCAGCAGAGCTTGTACACCAATCAGGGCGTCGCTGTAACGGTAGAAGCCGTGGCGCAGTTAAAAGTGAAATCCGATCCCATCTCTATCAAAACCGCTGCCGAACAATTCTTGACCAAGCGGCCGGACCAGCGCGAAGGGTTGATTCGCCTGGTGATGGAAGGCCATCTGCGCGGCATCATCGGCCAGCTCACCGTCGAGCAGCTGGTGAAAGAGCCGGAGATGGTGGGTGAACGTATGCGTTCCACCTGCGCTTCGGACATGAACAAGATGGGGCTCGACGTGGTCAGTTTCACCATCAAAGAAGTCCGCGACAAGAACGAATACATCACCAACATGGGGCGGCCGGACATCGCCCGCATCAAGTTGGTAGCGGAAGTCGCCGCTGCCGAAGCCGAACGCGACATCGCCATCAAGCGTGCCGAGTCGCAACGCGCCTCCGCCGTAGCCAAAGCGCAAGCCGATCAGGAGCGTGTCTTTGCGGAAACCGCATCGTTGGCCAAGCAAGCCGAAGCCGAGCGCGACTTGGACCTCAAGAAAGCCAGCTACCTGGAGATGACCAAGAAGGCCCAGGCCACGGCCGACAAAGCCTACGAAATCGAAACCAACGTCATGCAACAGCAAGTCGTTGCCGAAGCCGTAAAAGTCCAGCAGATAGAACGCGAAGCGCAGGTCAAAGTGCAAGACGCGGAAATCCAACGCCGCGAACGCGAACTTATCGCCACCGTGCTCAAGCAAGCGGAAGTCGAGCGCAAGCGCATCGAGACCATCGCCAACGCCGAACGTCAACGCCTGATCAGCGAAGCCGAAGGCCGCGCCTCCGCGATTCGCGTGCAAGGCGAAGCCGAAGCGGAAATTATCTTCAAGAAGGGTGAGGCGGAAGCCAAAGCCATGAACATCAAGGCCGAGGCCTTCCAGGAATACAACCAGGCCGCCATCGTGGACAAACTCTTCACCGGAATGCCGGACATCGTCCGCGCGCTGGCGGAACCGCTTAGCAAAATCGACAAGGTCACCATCGTATCCACTGGCAACGGTCATTCCGCCGGGGCCCACAAGCTCACCGGCGACATCACCGAAATCGCCGCTCAAGTACCGGCGCTATTTGAAGCACTCTCCGGCATGAAAATGTCGGAACTACTCGGCAAGGTCCGGGCCATTGGCGACAAAGCTCCAAAGCTTCCGCCACCGGCTCCCGGTGCCAATTTCTAAAACTTCTTCGTCCCGGCAGATCAACGGGATCTGCCGGGACGCTTCATTACTCCAGGGGGACGGTAATGAGCGTCAAGGATAAGTTGCTGATACTCGGCGTTTTGTTCGCGATCGTAGTTGGATTCCTCGGTCACCACTATTGGGCGGTAGCCATAGAAGTATTCCAGCGCTTAGTAGCCACCGGCTTTGTCGGTAGGGTGTTGCTTTTGTAGCGGCCGCCTTCTGAGGCGGTCGCCTTCTGCGACGTCACTCAGATTCGTTTTTGTATCAGACGGGCGTTAATCCCGGATGTTTTTGCTGTAGATGTTTTTGCGGTTGAAAGGAGAATCACTATGGGACTACTGGAACGCGTCAGCACATTAATCCGCGCGAATCTAAACGACATGATCGATCGCGCGGAAGATCCGGAAAAAATGATCAAGCAAGTGATCGTGGACATGGAGAATCAATACCTGCAGGTAAAAACGCAGGTGGCCGTCTCCATCGCCGACCAGCACATGCTTGAGAAAAAATTCCAGGAGCATCAAAACACCGCGAAAGACTGGGTGAGAAAGGCGGAACTAGCCGTGGACAAAAACGAAGACGACCTCGCGCGCGCCGCGCTCGAGCGCATGCAAACCGCGCAACGCATGGCGCAAAGCTTCCAGGAGCAGGTGAACGATCAATCCGCGCAAGTCGAAACCCTGAAAGCCGCTTTGATAAAGCTCGAACAAAAACTCGACGAAGCCAAGTCCAAGCGCGAACTGCTGTTGGCTCGCCATCGCCGCAGCGTGGCCATGGGCAAAGCCGCACGCGCCCAGTCCGAACTTGGCGCGCAATCAAAAGGCGCTGCGTTCGATCGCCTGAAAGATCGCGTAAATCTCAACGAAGCAGTCGCCAGCGCCGAAGTAGAAATGGTCACCGACGAAATGGGCGAGCGCCTCGTGCGCCTCGAACGCGACACCGAGGTGGAGCGCCTGCTCTCCGAACTGAAGAATCGCCGCCAGCTCACCGCCGGTTCGTGATTTTGCATCATTCGGGAGAAGCGTGCCGTGCGAGAATGCGAGTATGGAGCCTTGGTTACTCGCGACACCCGGCCTTCTTGCCGCCGCTGGAGGGATGATCGGCTATGCCGCGGCTCATCCGGCGTCGCAGTTGTTTGGCCGATCACTGCGACGCACAAACGCACCGAAGAAGATCGCCATAACTTTTGACGACGGTCCCAACCCAGCGATCACGCCGAAGCTGTTGGATCTGTTCGAGCGGCATTCCGGTCACGCCACATTTTTCCTGATTGGCGATTTTGTAAGGAAATGTCCTGAGTTGGTGCGCGAAACCTCGGCACGAGAGCATAGTCTCGGGAATCACACCTTCATGCATCCAAATCTTTTCAAGTGCGGTCCGTCAGAAATCCGCGACCAACTCCACCGCTGCAACGACGCCATCGCCGACACCACCGGCGCCGCTCCCAAATGGTTTCGCCCTCCCTACGGTCTGCGCAATCCATGGGTAATTCCAATGGCCAATAGCTTGGGAATGCAGACGGTGATGTGGTCGCTGATCACATGGGACTGGAAAGCGCAATCACCGGAATGGCTAATCCCCCGCATGGCGCCAATCGCCGAGCACGCGCAAAAGAAGGTCGCGAAAGCGAACAACCCAGAGGCACGAGCCCACGGCGACATCCTCTGCCTCCACGATGGCTTTCACATGCACTTGAACGGCGACCGCCACTGCACCCTCGCCGCCCTCGAATACTGGATGCCTCGCTGGCGTGACCTGGGCCTCGAATTTGTTACAATTGACGAAGCGGTGGGCACTCCCGCTCAATAAACTATGGACGAACGATCTTTTTACACCGAAAAAGAAGAAGTCCGGAAGATTAAGCTGATCTGCCCCAGCTGCAAGGGTGAATTCGAAGCCCCGGTTCGCTGGAAGGTCTGCCGCAAAAAACGCGAACTCCCGCGCGGTGCCGGCGAAGAAGACCGCCACAAATTCGCCAAGGCCACTTCGTACATGGTGCGCCTCGAAGATTTAGTCGCCTGCTACAAGTGCCGCAAACGCTTCGAGCTAACCGGCCAATCCACGGTACTCATCAACGATAATCTCGGCGATCCCAACGCCGACCCCGAAAATTTCGGCAACCGCTAAGTTTTGGAGTGCGGCGGTTTACCCTGACCGATTTCTGCGAAGGGCTTGACGCCGCGCTCCGGTTGCCTCCGCATCGAACATCTCATTTTGTAACGGCGCAATCCTGTGTGTTCCGTCACCTGGGTTCCGCGCAAGACGACTCCCCGTTACCGACGATCCTCGGACAATAAAACTTCTGTGAATCCTCGGAATTCGCCACCGCACAGGTTACAGAACACAGGTCACGGAACACGGCTCACGTCTCTCAAATCTCGGGATACATATCAAAAAACGCTTCCACCGACTGATGGAACGTCTTCTCAATCTCTTCTTTGCTCCCCTCAATCAAATGCATGGTAACGCGCGCCGTCTTCCCATTCTTCAGCGTCACCGTAGCATCCCCCACCTGCCCCAAATCCTCTTCCGGCAACAACCGCATCCCATAAATCAGCGCTAGCTTAGCCATTGAAAGCCTCCCTGTTGCTTTCCTCGCCACAGTGCTAACCTGCACCCACTCTTCACTGTGGCGCTATACTCAGACATCCGATTTTCCCCCAAGCCGCATCGCACTGGATATCGCGGAGGCCGCCGGTGAACCACCTCATCATTCGCAAAGCGCTAATAACCGTTTTCCTCGGTTCTACCGTCCTACTCGCAAGCCGCGCCTCCGCCCAAGAGCCAGACGGCCCGCAAACCGCCGCCCCTGCCCCCGTTCAACCCGCCCTGAAGCCCGCGCACGCCGCCCAAGCAGCCAGCGGCAAGTTCATCACCCTGCCCTCCGGCACCCGCGTCGCTGTCGTCCTGGAAAATGGCATTTCCACGCGCAGCGCCAAGCCCGGCGATTCCGTATACCTGCGCACCTCATTCCCCATCACGCTCAACAATCAAATTGTGGTTCCCGTCGGCTCCTACTTGCGCGGCGAACTCCTCGACACCAAGCGCCCCGGACGCGTCAAAGGCCGCGGCGAATTTCGCATCAAACTGGACACTCTAATCTTTCCCAATGGTTACACCGTCAACATGAACGCGACCCCGCGCAGCGCCGATAGCGGCGGAAAAGAAACCATGGACTCCGAGGGCCAGATAAACGGCCCCAGCGGTAAAGGTAAAGATGTTGGCACCGTCGCCGCCACCACGGTAACCGGCGCGGGCATCGGCGCGATCGCCGACGGCGCCAAAGGCGCAGGCATCGGCGCAGGCATCGGCGGCGCCGCAGGACTAGCCGCAATTCTCCTCACGCGCGGTCCGGAAGCCGAACTCCCGCGCGGCTCCACGCTAGATGTCGTCCTAGAACACGATCTGCAGCTAGACGCCGGCCAAATTAACTATCACGATTTGGGCCAGGCTATGCCGGTAACCCCGCCGCCGGCCCGCGCACAGTAAAATCTTTCGCCAAGCGCCGCGCAACCCGCCGCTAGTTCACCCAACTATCCGGCCGCGAAGGCGGCTCGTCTTTGTGCTTTCCCATAAACACTTCAAATTTTTTCCGGTTCCTCTGCAGCTTCCAATCAGACACCGTGTTCCGCACGTTGTACAAAAACGATCCCCGCCGTAAATAAATCCACCCCACTAGCATCCCGCCCAGATGGCACAAATGACTCACCGCATCGCCGCCAATGCCCAGCGTCGAAATAAACTCGATCGCCGCGATCACCGCCACGTACGGCCGCATGGGAATGGCCACCGGAAATGGGAATATCCACACCTGCCGCTCTGGAAACAACACCGCATTGGCCATCAAAATTCCAAATATCGCTCCCGACGCCCCAATCGTCGGAATGTCCGCAGGTCGATGCCCCCACAACATCGGCGTCAACTTGACTAGAATCTCGATCAGTCCCGCGCCAATCCCGCACAGGAAAAAATAATTCAGAAACCTCCGCTTGCCCCAGGTCAGTTCCAGTTCCTTGCCAAACATCCAGAGAAACAGCATATTGAGTAGCAAATGCAAAAAGCTGCCATGCAGAAAAATGTACGTAACCGGCTGCCACAAGCGCATTCCGGGGATGAACCCCAGTGGCACCAATCCAAAGAAGTGATTTATCCAGGAGGACGCCGAAATATCCAGAAAACTGCCGACCAGTACTTGAACAAAATAAACGGCCGAACAGATCAGCACCAGCAGCTTCACGCCGGGCGGAATAAATCCGCGCCAGTTGAAGCGAACGCGCCGTGGACTATACATCGGGGGCATACTCGCAGTGTACGGCTACCCCGCCCGACCGTCAAAGCGCCCTTGCCCCCACCGTTCTAATCCAGCTTTTTCCGCGCAAAGTAAAACAGCGACCCCGCCAGCAGCAAAAACATGATCACGCCAAACAAATTACTCGTCGCCAGCGGCCCCAATATCTTCGGCCCCACCGCAAAAATATCCGCTCGCCACGGCAAATGCAGCACGGATGTCAGCCATCCCGGCACGTGACTCGAGATTTCCGGGTCCTGCAGCAAATTGAGGATAATTCCCAGCAGCCCAAAGACGCCCCCCGCGGCAATCAACCCGCTCGAGTACAGCGCTCCAGGACTAGCCTCGCTCTCATCCTTCTTCTTTGTCGTCGCCTCCACCAGCCAGCGCACCAATCCCCCGGCAAACATCGCTCCCGTCGTCGCAATCGAAAGGTAAGACCCCGTCGCAAACGCTAGCGACCGCACTCCCAGAATCTCCACCGCGATCACCAGCGCCACGCCCATCAGCACCAACCGCCACGGCAATCGTTGATTCAGTATTCCGTTGATCACCGTCGCCATCAATCGCGCTTGCGGCGCCGGCGCTTTGTCGCTGCCAATCCCTTGCGCCCATTGGTACTCGATTCTTTCCGTACTCGCATCGTACAAATATTCCCCGTCCGGAATCGTGCCCGAGCCCAGCGAATTCACCAGCACGTAGCTCTTATTCTTATAAGTGTACGAAGCTCGCTCGATCTTCACTCCCTGCGGCAACGCCTGGATGTTTACCGCAATCGGTGTGGGAATATATTTTTCCAGGCCGCTGTTCATCAGATTCAACGTCGCGCCAATCGCCACCGTGGAAACCGTTACGCCCACCAGCAGCGCCATCTGCTGCCAGAACGGCGTTGCCCCCACCAGATAGCCCGTCTTCAAATCCTGCGAGGTCGCGCCGGCAATCGCCGCCGCGATGCACACCACCCCGCCAATCATCAGCGCCAGCACCGCATAATTCGGCGACGTCCATCCCGCCAGAAAGAAAATCGCGCACGTGGCCATCAGTGTCGCGATACTCATCCCGCTGATCGGATTCGAAGAGTTCCCCAGCAACCCGCTGATCCGCCCCGCCACCGTCACAAACAAAAATCCAAACACCACCACGAATATGCCCGCAAAAATATTTTGATACCACGCCGTCGCTGCGCCTTGCATGGGATGAAACGTCAGCAGCACCCACATCATCACCACAATCAGAATCGACCCCACGATTACCCAGCGCATTGGCACATCGCGCTCGATGCGGCTCGCCGCTTCGGCGTCCCCGCCTTCCACGCGCGCATCCTTCAGTCCCGCCCGCAGCGCGGAAATAATCGTCGGCAGCGTTCGCAATAGCGTGATCAATCCCGCCGCCGCCACCGCGCCCGCTCCCATCGGCCGGATATAGCTGCGCCAGATATCGTCCGGCGTCATCAACGAAATGGGAATCGTCGAAGGATAAATCGGCGTGTTCCCGCCCAGCTGCCCGTAGAACTTGATCGCCGGCATCATCACCAGCCACGAAACGATCCCGCCCGCGAACAATATCCCCGAAACGCGCGGCCCGATAATGTAGCCCACCCCCAAATACTCCGAAGTAATCGCTGCGCGAAAAGACGCCCCCGGAAACCAGCTCGGCCGCGCTTCCGGCTGCGAAGTCCACATCTGAAACGTGTTCATCAAAAACGTATACACCCCGCCCAGCCCAAGTCCCCAGAACACTCGGCCCGCAAACGACCCGCCCCGCTCCCCGGCCACCAGCACGTCTGCGCAAGCCGTGCCCTCCGGGAAAGAAAGATTGCCGTGTTCCTTAACAATCAGCTGCCGCCGCAAGGGCACCATGAACAACACGCCCAGCCATCCGCCCAGCAACGCCAGCGGGAACGTCCGCCAAAACGTAAACTCCGAACCAAACCCCAGAAAAATCAGCGCGGGAATCGTAAACATCACGCCCGCCGCCAGCGATTCCCCCGCCGACCCGGTAGTTTGCACAATGTTATTTTCCAGAATCGTCGAACGCCCAAACGCCCGCAAAATACTGATCGACAGCACCGAGATCGGAATCGACGCCGACACCGTCAGCCCGGCCCGCAATCCCACATACACGGTGACCGCCCCAAACAAAAGCCCAAACAGCGCCCCCAGCACCACCGCCCGCAGCGTAAATTCCTTCAACGTCTCATGCGTCGACACATACGTACGAAACTCCGCAGGCGGTGCCGTGGAACTCCATGGCCGTTCGCTCACCAATCCCTCCCATCACGCCAAAAAATCTTCCGTCGCCCTTTTGCAGCGCGGCGGTTTACCCAGAGCGCTTCGCGCGAAGGGCTTGACGCCGCTATCGCTCCGTAAGCTAGCACGCCATGCTTTCTCTGCGCTCCTCTGTGACCTCTGTGTCTCTGCGTTAATCCTCTAGCCTCGGCATTTGCGCAGCAGCTCCCGGCGCGGCTGGATTATGCCCCACCCCGCCCCGCCAAGAAAGTGTTTCCTACCTCTTCACCCGCGCCAGAGCATCGGCAACCGCCCGAACCTAGTCATCCATCCTGCCCGGTATTGCAGCCCCCATTGCCCCGAACACCGTACTGGACCGCGCGTTATCTTGACACCCAAACCCCGCTGCGGTATTGTCCCGCTGCACACGTTATACAGGTCGAACCTCACCACGCCCGAGGCCCGGTCCATGCCCAGAACTGCCGTCTCGCATCGTCTCTCCGCGCCCCGTCGCGCCAGTGCTCAAATTTCAAGCAATAGTAAATCCCTTCATCCGTGGAGTCCCTTGTGACCACTCTCTTCCCGCTCTGGCGAAAGCTGTCCCGTTTGCAACAGTTACGACGTTTCGCGTTTGTTGCGGCGCTCTCCTTCGCCGTAGCCCTCGCCATAACTCCCGCCCTTACCGCCGACGATTGGCTCCCCATCTCCCCCGAAGAACTAAAAATGACCAGCGAGCCGAAGGCTCCGGGAGCGCCTGCTATCTATCTCTACCGCCAGGTAGACCGCAGTGATCTTTCGCATGGAGGCCATGAACACAACTACATTCGGATAAAAATCCTCACCGAGGCTGGCCGTGACTACGCCAATATCGAGATTCCCTATCGCGACAGAATGGGTATCTCCAGCATACGCGCGCGAACCGTGCGTCCGGATGGTTCCATCGTAAATTTCGACGGTCAGGTATTCAAAACCGCTGTGCAAAAAAATCGCGACTCGAAGTTTCTCGCGAAAACCTTCACCGTGCCGGATGTGCAGGTCGGAAGCATCGTCGAATATCGCTTTACCTATGATTTCGAGGACTACTATATATTCAATTCCGAATGGATTGTCAGCGCACCACTGTTTACAAAAAAGGCCCTTTTTACCCTCAAACCATTCGATCGCTGGCCCATGCAATGGAATTGGCCCGCCGGGCTGCCGGAGGGTGCCACCAAGCCGGTTCAGGACGAACATAGCTCGATCGTCCGCATGACCGCGGAAAATATCCCGGCGTTTCAAGAAGAAGAATTCATGCCGCCACCCAACGAACTGAAATATCGCGTCAATTTTCTGTACAGTGAAGACGGCTTTGAGAACGACGAAAACAAGTATTGGAAAAAGTTCGGCAAGAAACAATACGATCGCGTCGAAGCCTTTGCCGACAAACGCAAAGCCATGGAAGAAGCGGTGGCCACCATCGTCTCGCCCTCCGATGCCCCTGAAGTAAAACTGGAAAAGATATATGACCGTTGTCAGAAGATTCGCAACCTCTCTTATGAGCCGCGAATTTCCGGCGAGCAGATTAAGCACGACAAGATGAAGCTTCCCGAGAATTCCGAGGAGCTATGGAAGCTCGGCTACGGTGCTGGAAAGGACATCACTTGGCTCTTTCTCGGCCTGGCTCGTGCCGCCGGTTTCGACGCCCGGCCCGCCTTGGTGGCCAGCCGTGCGGAACATTTCTTCAATCCTAAGCGCTTGGACAGCCGCGAACTGGACGCCAATCTTGTCGTCGTCAAGCTCAATGGCAAGGACATTTTTTGCGATCCTGGCGCCGCTTTTACCGCGTATGGAATGCTTCCTTGGGTGGAAACCGGAGCCAGAGGCCGCCTTCTCGATAAAGACGGCGGCGATTGGATCGAGACTCCTTTGCCGACTAGCAGCGCCACACGCATCGAGCGTAAGGCGGACCTGCATCTTAACGATGACGGCTCGCTCGATGGCAAGGTCACCGTCACTTATACCGGCCTCGAAGCCCAGGCTTGGCGGATCGATGAACGCGAACAGGATGATGCCGCGCGAAAACGCTCTTTGGAAGACAACTTGAAACGCAATATCCCCGCCGCCAGTGAGGTGGAACTGACGAACTCCCCCGAGTGGGCCGGCTCAAAAAACCCGCTGGTCGCCGAGTTTGACGTAAAGATCTCCAGCTGGCTCTCCACTGCCGGTAAACGTGAGCTCCTTCCGGCGGGTTTCTTTGTCAACAATGAGAAGCATATGTTCGAACATTCTACCCGTACTTTTCCCGTCTACTACCGCTTCCCGTTTCTCAAGACCGACGACATTGCCATTGCTCTTCCGCAAGGCTGGAAGGTCGACAGTGACCTAAAGCCCGTAACCCAGGACATCAAAGCTATTGCTTACTCGTTTTCCGTCGCCAGCAAACCGGGTACCGTCACCTTGCAGCGCTCCCTCCGCTGCGACATTTTCATCGTCCCAGCCGACAAATACTCCGTCCTTCGCGCATTTTACCAGTACATTCGGACCGCGGACGACCAGCAGGTTGTACTCCTGCCCGCCGCTGCAGTGGCGGTCAACTAACATGCTCCGCCCCTTCGCATTGGCGCTTCTCGCCGCTTCGGCGTTTTTCGCCACACTCCTTGCCTTGCCCGTTCACGCTGATAACGGCGCCCCCGCGTGGATGCATTCCGCCGCCGTTGCCGCGCTTCCCCAGTACGACGACAAGACCAATGCCGTCATCCTCTACTCCGACGAATTGATCGCCGTTCAGTCTGACGGCAAGATCCGCAGGACCGTGCGCGTCGCCATTAAAATACTTCGTCCCGCTGGGCGCAGCTTGGGCAAGCATCGCTTCGCCTATGATCCCGATACCAAAATCATCAGCCTCCACGGGTGGACGATTCCCGCCCAGGGTAAAGACTATGAAGTAAAAGAAAAAGACATGCCCGACGAAGGTTACATTCCCTTCGAGTCTGGTGAACTGGTCACTGACGTTCGTACCAAAAATTTGGACTTACCCGCCGCAGATCCGGGCAATGTCGTCGGCTACGAACTCGTGCAAGACTGGCGGCCCTATATCTTTCAGGATATGTGGGGAGTCCAGCGTCAGATTCCCGTGCGCGAAGCCCACTATGCTCTCCAACTCCCGCCCTCCTGGGAGTACAAAGCGGTATGGGCGAATCATCTGGATGTCGTTCCTTCTACCTCCAACGGGCTGTATTCTTGGTCGCTGTCCGACGTTCCCGCAGTACGCTGGGAACCCGAAATGCCACCTTGGCACGGCGTCGCCGCCAGAATGGTTGTCACCATACTACCGCCCGGTTCCAGCAACAGCGGTTTTGAATCCTGGGCCAAGATGGGGAGTTGGTACTCTGAGCTCACGCGGGGCCGCCGTGACGTTACGCCGGACATTCACGCCAAGGTCGTCGCGCTGACCGCTTCGCTTAACTCCCCTCTGGCTAAAATGCAGGCGCTGGCCGGCTATTTGCAAAAAGACGTTCGTTATCTGGCCATGGAGCTGGGTATCGGCGGCTACCAGCCCCACCCCGCTAGCTTCGTTTATTCTCATCATTTCGGTGATTGCAAAGACAAGGCCACGCTACTGAGCGCTATGCTGGCGGACGTTGGCATTGATTCCTACTACGTAATCATCAATGCTGATCGCGGGGCCGTCGATGCCAGCACGCCGCCCGCCGTCGGGAATTTCAACCACGCCATTCTCGCCATCAAAATACCGGAAGGAATAGCGGACGCCGCATTGCCCGCATTCACAGTTCATCCCAAATTCGGACGTCTCCTCTTCTTTGACCCCACCGACACCTTGACCCCCTTCGGATATTTGCGCGGAGATCTGCAGTCCAATTACGGCATGTTGGTTATTCCGGACGGTGGCGAGCTCGTTCATCTTCCGCAACTCCCGCCCGCCAAAGGCGGAACTCGACGTACCGCGAAGCTGGCCCTCGATCCTCAAGGCAACCTTACCGGTGACTTCGTCGAAATTCGCACCGGAGATTCTGCCACCGGCCAGCGCTACCGCCAGCACGCCGTGACCAAGAGCGAGGATCGCGTCAAGCCCCTCGAATCACTCGTCTCCGATTCGCTCGGTAGCTTCGTTTTCACCAAAGCTTCGATCTCCAATCTCGACGACACCAGCCAGCCGTTTGGCTACTCCTACTCTGTCGTCGCCCGCAATTACGCCAAAACCGCGGGCAATCTCCTGCTCGTTCGCCCCGGCGTTGTTGGCAGCTACGCCAGCGGCATCCTGGAGCGCAAGGAGCCTCGCCAATATCCCATCGAGATAGACTCTCCCGCGCAGTATTCCGATGCCTTCGATATCACTCTGCCGCCCGGCTATGAAGTTGACGATCTCCCGGCCCCCGTGGACATCGACAACAAATTCGCCAGCTATCACAGCAAGACAGAGTTGCGCGGCAACATGTTGCATTACGACCGTGTCTACGAGGTGAAGCAACTCACCATTGCGATGGACCAGATGGAAGACTTCCGCAAGTTCAATCGTATCGTCGCCGGGGACGAACGCAGCACCGCCGTCCTGAAGCCGTCCGCTAGCGCCCAGGGTCCCACGAACCACTAGCGCCCGTAGGTTGGTTGGGCTCAGGGTCCGACCGCAGGGTCGCCCGCACCACCCACACATGAGTTACTATTTATGTAACAAAATTTCGAAGTAAATGAAATAGAATCAATATGTTCCATATCATACTGAGCGCAAAGGGCTTTAACTCCTTTCCGCTCAGTATGATATGAAATTCGCGTACTGCCGTTTGCTCCCGCCTTTACTTACTTGGCTGCGGAACGCTCCGTCATCCCAGCTTCGACAACCGCTCGCGCACGCGGTCACTCAGCGCTTTGCCGTCCACAGTTTTGCCCTCCAGCGTGGCCTTGGCGGACTTCACCACCGCTCCCATCTGCTTGATGGACGTCGCGCTGGTCTCCGCAATGGCTTTGTCGATGGCCGCATCCATCTCCGCGACGCTGGCGCCGGCCGGCAAGTACGACTCCAGTATCGCCAGCTCCTTGGTCTCTTTCTCGGCCAGTTCGGGGCGGTTGCCCTTGGTGAACTGTTCGATCGATTCCTTGCGCTGCTTCACCAGCATCTGCAAAATCTGAATAGACTCGCTTTCATCCAGCGCGCGAATTTTTTCAATTTCGCGGTGCTTCATCGCCGCCTTTACGCCGCGCAGCACGCTGAGTTTTAGCTCGTCTTTCGCGCGCATGGCATCCACAAGATCTTTCTGAATTTTTTCCGCCAGACTCATCGCTTTTTCCTCTAGTCATCAATATAGCAGAGGCCTCACCCATCTTTATTATTTGGATGGAACTCGTGTTCGCCGCGCGCGTTTGCCTCCCACGCCCGAAACACCTCCGCGTGTGCCATTTGACACCGCGCTCCCTGCTCGTTACCGTAGTTCTCTTGTATTCACGCTAAAAAACTCGCCTGACGGTCGCGGAAATATTCCGCACCGCTCGGTGGCGAAGACAATTCCATCACGGGGCTAGGACAAACGCATGAAGGTCGACAACGCATGAAAGTCATCGTAGCGGATAAGATCAGCGAACGCGGCGTAAAACTTCTCAAGGAGCAAGCCGGCTGGAACATTGTCCAGACCACCAAAGATAATCTGATCGCCGAACTTGCCGACGCGGATGCGCTGATTGTGCGCAGCGCCACCAAAGTCACCGCCGACCTGCTGGCAAGAGCTCCGCACCTCCGCGCTGTGGGTCGCGCCGGTGTCGGCGTCGACAACATCGACCTCGAAGCCGCCACCAAACGCGGCGTCCTGGTGATGAGCACGCCGGGCGGCAGCTCCGTCAGCGTGGCGGAACACACTTTTGCGCTGCTGCTCGCACTCGTGCGTGAATTGCCGAAATTCGATGCCTCCATGCGCGCAGGTCGCTGGGAAAAATCTTCGTCGGGAGCCGAAGTTCGCGGCAAGACGCTCGGCTTGATCGGCCTCGGCCGCATCGGCAGCGAAGTGGCGTTGCGCGCCGAAGCTTTCGACATGCGCGTGCTGGCGTACGATCCTTTCATCAGCGAAGCGGCGGCGCGCGAGCTCTCCGTGGATCTGGTCCCCATCGAGCAGCTGCTTGCGGAGAGCGATTTCATTTCGCTGCACACCGCGGTGGTGCCGCAAACGCGCAACATGATCAACGCGGAAAACATCGCCAAAATGAAAAAAGGCGTGCGCATCGTGAACGCCGCGCGCGGCGAACTGATCAACGAAGCGGATCTGGCGGCCGCGATTCAAAGCGGCCACGTCGCCGGCGCGGCGCTGGATGTTTTCGCCGAAGAGCCTCCGAGAAATTGTCCGCTGATTGGTTTGCCGAATGTGATCACCACGCCCCATGTCGCCGGTTCCACGGCGGAAGCGCAGGAAGAACTGGGCACGCAAGTGGCGGTGCAGATCCGCGATTATCTGGTGGATGGAATTATTCGCAACGCGGTAAATCTTCCCGCGCTTTCCGCGGATCAATATCGCCGCGTGCGCCCGTACCTGGCGCTGGCGGAACGCCTGGGCTCGCTGGTCTCGCAAGCCGCCGCGTTCCGCCCCGCGCGCATCCGCATTCGCTACGCGGGAGAAGTCGCGGAAGTCGGCACGCATTTGCTGCGCAGCGCGGTGCTCGCCGGCGTGCTCAACGCTGTCCTCGACGAAAAAGTGAACGTCGTGAACGCGCCTGCGGTAGCCGCCGCGCGCGGTCTGCGCGTGGAAGAAGAAACGCGCAAACGCGAGCATGGCTTTCCACACACGCTCGAAGTTGCGGCACTGCCCGCACAAGGCGACACCTCCGTTAGCGCAGGCGCGAGCGGCGCCAAGCCGCAAAGTATCGAAGCTGGTAAGGGCGGCTTCACCGCGGAAGGCACGGTCTTGCATGACGGCTCTCCGCGCGTGCTGATGATCGAAGGCATCCCGCTCGAAGCACAACTCGAAGGCACGATTCTCTATTTGCGCAACGACGACAAACCGGGCGTCATCGGCCAGGTCGGTTCAGCGTTAGGGAAACTCGGTGTGAACATCGCCACTTTTGCGCTAGGCCGCAGCGCGGCGCATGAGGGTGCTCACGCGGTTTCCCTGGTCCGCGTCGATGGAGAAGTTTCCGCGTCCATTCTGGATCCCCTTCGCGCCATTCCTGCGATCACCGAGGCTAGACTAGTCCGGCTCTGAGGCCGGAATCTCCGGCGCAAATCACCAGCGTTGTGCTTTACTCGCGTAACTGTTTGCTCGAGGCAACTAATTCTCGAAGCGGCTGCGGCTTGGCATGCTGAGCAAGTCTAGAGATCCGTATCATGCGTTGCGGTAAGTTCTCCCGCGCGAAAATCCGCTCAGGCCATACGTATTTCTATAGCATCAGAAATATTTCTGCGCCGCATCATTAGAACTTTCCTTGACACCACCACACATCTGTCTTACAACTTCTGGTAACTATTGGTGAATGATCGGGTGGGCTCTCGGGGATTTCTTAGCATCCGTCCGCGGTGTCCAAGTTTCGTCAGCGGCTTCAGGGCAGCCGGCTGCGAAGCTTCAGGCCTGTCGTTTTCCAAAAAATTATCGTGCTGTTAAATGAAATCTCGCGAATGCGCCAGATCAGACTTCATCTTGTTGCCGTGTTTTTATTTTTTGCGCGCACGCAAAATTTGCACTAAGCACTGGGGCCTCGAAGCTGAATGTACAGCCAGTTCAGGAGACAAAGCAGTGAAAAAAATAATTCATACTTTGCAATTATTGGGACTCGCATTCATAGCATTCCTGCTGATCGGAACGAGCCTGCACGCGCAAGATGCCACCGGCCGCATTCTTGGCAATGTCACCGATCCCAGTGCAGCACCGATTCAGGGCGCCAAGGTGACCGTTGAAAACATTGCAACTAAGACGACGCATAGCGTGGAAACGGATGCGGCGGGGTTTTACCAGGTTTTGGGATTGCCGATCGGATACTACGTCGTCACCGTGGAGCAAAGCGGTTTTCGCAAACACGTCTTCGAACATCAGAACCTGCAAATCAATCAATCCCTGCGCCTGGACGCCAAACTGGAAATCGGCCAACAAACCGATGTGATTGAAGTGAAAGATCAGGCCGCCAACGTCGAAACGCAGAACCAAACGGTTGGCTCCTCGGTGGTCGGCGAGGCCATCCAGCAAGCGCCGCTCAATGGCCGAAACGTTTTGGACCTGGCGAAATTGCAGCCTGGAGTAACGGAGACGAACGGCGATTCCACGGCGGCGGGAACCTTCAGTATCGGCGGCGGACGGAGCGACTCGGTCACGTTTCTGCTGGACGGCGGGCTGAACAACAACCTTCTGGACAACAGCGTGGTTTTTAATCCGAATCCGGATACCATCGCCGAGTTTCGCGTTCTGGAGAGCAACTATTCCGCGGAATATGGGCGCAATGGCGGCGGCATTATCAGCGTGGTGACCAAGTCTGGCACCAACGAATGGCATGGCAGCGCGTTTGAGTTTTTGCGCAACGATGCCTTCAACGCGAACACATTTTTCAACAACGAAAACGGCCTGCCGCGCAACGTCCTAAAGCGCAATCAGTACGGCGGAACCTTCGGTGGTCCAATTACCATCCCCAAGCTGGTGAACGGCAAAGATCGTTTTTTCTTTTTCGTGGGCTATCAAGGGCAACGGCTCTCCGCGCAAGAGACCACTGGGGAAGGCACAGTCTTCACGCCGGCGCAGCTCACTGGCGATTTTTCAGGACCAGGGTCCACTCCAGCGAATGGGGTTTGCCCGAACTTTGACCCCAATGTGGCCGCCTTTCTTCAAGCCAACCCGTTCTATCAACCCAACGCGACGCTCGCCAGTTGCGCCGTCATCAGTCCGTCGGCGATCAGTTCAGTCGCCGCAAAGTATATCGCCGCGGGTTTGATTCCCAGCTCCCCTACCGGTTTGGCGAGCTATCAAGGTGCAAGCACCAATAATAACAACGAATTGACGATGAAATTCGACTTCGCGATCACGCAGAACGACAAGGTGAGTGCGACGCTTGGCGGCGCGCGCAATCCGCAGCTGAATCCGTTTGACTACGCCACCGCGCCCGGCTTTCCTGACCTAACAAACGACAACAACTATTTTGCAAACGCCGCTTATACCCACGTTTTTTCGACCAGCCTGGTGAACGAATTCCGGCTGTTTATACAGCGGAACAACTTCTTGCAGGAACAGCCGGCGGCCACATTGCCGACTGCAGCTGACCTGGGTATTGGAATTACGCCGGACAATCCGACCGGACCGACAAACCTGCTCTTTGACAATGGCCTAGCGCTGGGATTCAGCGAGCAAGGTCCGACGTCGCTGATTAATAATACGTTTGGCTTTACCGACACCGTGACGTACATTCACGGAAAGCATAGCTGGAAAATGGGCGGTGGGATCTCAGCGTATCAGAACAATACGGTTTACGATTTCTATATTAATGGGGAATTTGATTTCAATTCCACCGTAAACGGCGCCAACTTTGCCACCGGCAATTCACTAGCCGATTTCATCATTGGAGCTCCAGAGTCTTTCACCCAGGCGCCCGCTGCGCCATCCAATATTCGGAGCAAGTCCTACTATGGTTTTTTACAGGACGAATGGCGCATGACGAAACGCTTCACCCTGGATTTGGGCATACGCTACGAGTACAACAGCCCGAAGCAAGACACGCAAGGGCGCTCCTTTTCGGTAATTCCTGGGCTGCAGTCGCAGGTTTTCCCGAATGCGCCAACGGGCTTGGTGTATCCCGGTGATCCCGGCGCTCCAGTGGGCGTGAATTTTCCGGACACGAAGAACTGGGCGCCGCGATTCGGATTTGCCTGGGACATTTTCGGCGATGGCAAGACCAGTCTTCGCGGCGGGATTGGGGTGTTCTACGACATCCTGAAGGGTGAAGACAATCTGCAGTTCAACGGCCAACCTCCGTTCTTCGCCGATGCCGGTTTGTTTTTTAATCCCGTGGGACCGGGGCAAAATAGCCCTGTAGCTTATCTGACGGACCCCTTTGGTTCGGCGGGTGCGGTAAATCCGTTTCCATCAAAACCTCCGCCGTCGAATATTAACTTCCTGGATGCGGGGATTTTGCCGCTCAACAGCAATGGTTTCGTCTTCCTCGTGGATCCGCACCTGAAGACTCCTTATACCTACCAGTACAATTTGAGCTTGCAGCGCGAAGTCGTCAGAAATACGGTGTTGGAATTGAGTTACGTGGGAAGCAGTTCGCATGGGCTTACCTCGTTGCAGGATATCAATCCATTCATTTTGGGAACTACAGACCGCGTCCTGAATTTGGGAGCGGGCGACAGCAGCTGCGTCGATGAAGATGGCAACAGCTCCTCGGGTGTCAGCCCGACCGCCACCTGCAGCTTTGCTGGTTTGCCCGAATTCAAAAACGTCGCTAACGCGAACTACAACAGCTTGCAGGCCAGCTTGACCCAGCAAGTCGCCAATACGCGCTATATTGGCAAGACGTACTTCACGCTGGCGTACACCCTATCGCACAGCCTCGACGACGCATCCGGCTTCCGCCAAAGAAACAGCAGCGTGGCGTCTTACGAGCCACAACTTTTTTACGCGTCCAGCGATCAGGACGTGCGGAACCGCATTACGTTCAGCGGTGGCTGGGACATGCCCTTTGACCAAATGCTCAGTTCCGCACCGAAGCGCCTAACCCAAGGTTGGAGCTTGTTTCCCATCATCACCTGGCACTCGGGATTTCCCTTCGATATCTTCGCGAACCTCGGAGACCGATTCGATCCCGGGGCGGAAGGTCCGTCAGGCGCTGGAGATCCCTACAACGTACGGGCGAATATCACAGGTCCGACGAACACTCTTAATCCGAAGACGCCCTCGACGTTCAACGGCACTACCGCCAACTACTATTTCAACCCGAACAGCTTCAGCAACGCGCAGTGCCCAGCGCCTGCGTTCATCGATCCTACACAGCCACCTTGTGTGCCGGGACCCGATATGCTCCCGTCGAACGCGCAAGTGGTTGCTAATCCCGCGCTAGCCACCTATGGAACATTGCCGCGGAATTTCCTGCGTGGACCGGGCTTTATTAATTTCGATCTGGCGTTATCAAAGACGACCGCGATCACGGAGCGATTGAAGCTGGAATTTCGTGCGGAGTTCTTTAACCTCTTCAACCATACGAACTTTTTGAACCCTGGTGTCAACAACAACGGCAATGGCACCTTCTCCGGCTACGGGGTTGGAGTCGACCCCAACAGCAGTCAATTTGGGCAAATCACTTCAACCTACGATCCGCGCATCATTCAATTGGCGCTGCGACTGGCGTTCTGATCCGTAAGCGCAGACCTAAGACGGGCCGGGCGCCGAAAGGCGTACCGGTCCATTTTATTTCACGGAGCTCGGGGTTATCGGAGACCGATGACGTTCGTCGTGAAGCCTGCCGCTAAGCCCGTCGCAAAACTGCCTAGAAGCGCTCCACAGGCCGTGCTAATATGGAGTTCTCGCTCAGCGGCGAGCATCGCGCGCTGAGTAGTATTGTCGGGGCGTAGCGCAGCCTGGCTAGCGCGCCTGGTTCGGGACCAGGAGGTCGAAGGTTCAAATCCTTTCGCCCCGACCACTTTTCTCCTCTAAATTTGTCCGCTGACAGTTGGCCTAGTTCCTGCGCGGTAATTCCATTCCGTTGTATTTCGTGCTGCGCGTTTCGTGCTGGCGATGCGCGAAGCGGTGGGATTTAACTCGGGTCGTCACTCGGTTCTTTTGCGAAACGATGCTTCTTGCCATCGCTGGACTGGTCAGCGTGGCCGATAGCCCTGGTCGAGCCACGAACCACTAGTTCGGGCTCCACGGTGATCTGTTTGCGAAAACGCTCTGAACCGTTCAACTGGTTCAGGACGCACTGCGCGGCAATCCTACCCATGTTGGACATGGGCTGACGAATGGTGGTGAGCCGGGGATTGCTGAACGCTGCGATTTTAATGTCGTCGAATCCGATGACGGAGACATCCTCGGGAACGCGCAGGCCAAAATCTTCCAGCGCGCGCATAGCGCCGATGGCCGCCAAATCATTGAAGGAAACCAAGGCGGTGAAGCGTTCGCGGCTGGAAAGCAGACGCTGCATGACGGGATAACCCAATTCCGGCGAAGTACTGTCCTGATCGAGTTGCACGGTGAGCTCGGGTTTGATGGCGATACCGATTTCTTTCGCCACGGCAACCAGACTCAGCCAGCGTTCATCGGAATCCGAACTGAAAGACTGACCACGCATGAAGGCCACATGGCGGTGCCCCAGGGAGTACAGATGCGCCAGAGCAAGTTCGGCGGCGAACTTGTGATCAAGAACGACGTTGGTAACGCCGTTAATGGGCCGGTGACCGGCAACGGCGACGACCGGCACCGCGTACGAGTGCTCCAGTGCCGTATCAATGGTGATGAGGGCTTCCGCTCCGCGGCCGAGCAGCATCTGCGCGTATTCTTCTACAAGATTTTTGCGGTGGCGGTGATGCGCGGTGAAATAAAAATAGCCCGCTTCCATCAAGTGATCGCCGATGCCGCTCATCACCTGGGTGTGATAGCCGTCGCCCAGCTCCGGCACCAATATTCCGATGGTCAAGGTGCGGCGATTGCGCAGCGAGCGGGCCAGCAGGCTGGGGCGATAGTTAAATTTCTTTGCGGCGGCTTTTATGCGGTCACGCGTGGCTTGTGGGATGGAACGTCCGGGAACTTCATTGAGAACCACTGAGATGGTGGCCGGATTCAGTCCGAGGTATTCTGCGAGTTGCTTCAGTCCGATGGGTTCATTCTTGGGCGGCGGAGTTTTTTTCATGGCGTTGATTTGTCCGCGCCGCGAGACGGTTCAGCGCAGCCGCAATCGAAGAGACCGAAGGTTGTCTGTTGAGGAATACACAACGCGCAGATGCATCCGAGCATGCGGGCTTTTCTCGCTATTGTCGAGGCTTTGGTACTAGCGAGACTATCCTAGCGCAAAGAACAGCTCTTTGTATCCCGCAACCTTTGGCGTGGGCTTCAGAGTGGGCAAAGCGCGGGTTTCTGTTACCACACTTCTGCTACCACACCAGGGTGGTGACGGATTCCGGATCAAGCGCCACGTCCATGGCCTTGGCTCCAAGTTGGCACCGCACCGTTTGTTTTTCGCCGCGGTTCGTCAGCACCAGGACGAAGCTTCCATCCGGGTTCTGGCAGGCGACATGATCAATGTTATTCACGTTTCCTTCGGAGGCGACCACATGCGCGCCTCTGCGAATCGCTTTCGAGTAATGTGCCATGGCCCAATACTGCCCGCTGCGGGTAATCTCTTGCGTCTGCGAATTCAGCGTGACCAAGCCACCGCAAGGGAACGGGCCAATGTTCGGCCGGCCTTTTTCGTCCAGCAAAACATTCCAGCCGACGATGCATTCCGCCCAGTTGCGCAAAATTGCGGTCATGGACTGAGACCACTTGGTCCAATCCGTCGCATAGTCCGGACTGGTGATGTCGGGTCCGCCCTCTGTGAAGTAACAATTCTTGGCGGGGAAAGCGTCGTGCACGCGGGTCATGGCGTCCGGATTGCCGAGATATCCGTGCCAGGCTACGCCGTCGACATATTTGTTCAGTACGGGATCGCTTAGTTCATCGACGGCGCGGCCGGCAAGATTGTAATTGTGGTCGAGTATCCAGATTTTAGTGTCGAGAGAAGCGCGCTCCAAGGCGGGCCCGAGAAATTTTTTGATGAACTCCACCTCGTACTCTTGGCCCCACAGGGCGGCCGGCATTCTGGAATCCTGATCCGTGTCGACTTCGTTTTGAATGGTGACCGCGTTGATTTTGACGCCTTCAGCGGAGTAGCCCTGAAGGAATTTGACGAAATAGTCAGCGTAGGGAGCGAAATATTTTTTCCGCATGGAGCCGCCTAGCAACGAGCCGCCGGCCTTCATCCAGCCTGGAGGACTCCAGGGCGTGGAAAAAAGAAATAGCTCGGGATTGCTTTGGCGGGCATCGCGAAGCGCCGGAAGAATGTAACTTTTGTCGTGATCGAGATTGAACTTTTTCAATTCGGGATCCGGTTCGGTGCTGTCGTCATAACTGTAGGGCATTGTGGAATAGTCGCTGGCGCCGATGCAGGTGCGGCTTACCGAGAGGCGCAATCCCGCCGGGCCATACAGTTCAGAAAAGAGCGCCTGTTTTTGTTGCGTGTTCAGCTGCGAATACAGATAACACGAGGAATCAGTAAGAGCGGCGCCAAAGCCCAGGAGTTGCTGATATTGCTTGGAAGCATCAATGCGAATGCTTTGCGGAGAGTTGTCCGCAGCGCGCCATGCCGGCGCCGTGGTTTCTTCGTATTTGCGGTCCTTGGACGTACACCAGGCGCGAACGCTGCCGGCCGCCGAGCTGGCCCACACAGAAGCGCCAGTTAAACCACTCGCCAAGCCGCAGGATGCTGCCGCGGCGACTCTCAAAAAATCTCTGCGTGTGCGCGATGTCATGCTTTTTCCCCGGGGTTGCGGATTTTGGGCCATTTTGTAAGAGAGTTGCTTGCACCATGTTTACCAAGACAAACGATTGTCGCAAGATTGCACACCCATCCGGGTTTTGGCAATGGAAAAATCGATTTAGCGGCAAAAATGGCCGATTTTGGGGGGTATTGGTTAAGACAAACGATTACCTTAATGAAAAGCATCACATTTTCTGCTTGACAGCGATAGTCGAATGGGTTTGTAATGCGTCCCAGTTATAGTGCAAACCCACTAGGAAGTACTAAGACAACCGTTTGCCTGTTTTTAGTACTAGTGGGAGAGGTGGTTTTCGCGCAGCGCTTCGGCGGTAGTAGGGGTGATGTTTGGACCGCTCGGGACGCTACGGTGGGACGAACGTTTGGGGTGTCACTTAACTCGTGGTGGGAAGGAAAAAAATGAAATACGCATTTCGTTTCGCTCTCTCAGTTCTGTTGTTGCTGGGCATGACCAGGGGTGGTTTTGCGCAGAGCACCAACTCAGGCGAGATTCGCGGCACCGTACTGGATGCGTCGGGCGCCGCGGTCCCGGGGGTAACGGTGACGCTCAAGAACATTGACACCGGCGAGACCAAAGACTTCGTCACCAACGCCGATGGTATTTACGACACGGTTTCGACGCGTCCTGGAAATTACAATCTCACTTTCACGAAGGAAGGGTTTAAGCAAGTCACGCGAGGACCCATCCAGTTGCAGGTTTCTGTGATCACCGAGGACGCGAGCTTGCAAGTGGGCCAAGTATCAGAGGTGGTTCACATCGAAGCCAACGGCGTGCCGTTGCTGCAGACGGAAAGCGGCGAGCAAGGGCACATTTTGGAGGCCAAGACAATTGGAGAATTGCCGCAGATCGGCGCCGGCATCACCGGTAATGACTGGGCAAACTTCAACATCTTGCTCCCGGGAGCTGGAAGTTCTCCCACGCAACCGTCCTCGGAAGGTAGCGGGGCCTATAACGCCGGTGACGCGGTTTCCATCAACGGCAACCTCCCGAATTATGCGAACTATCTGCAAGATGGAGGCGTCGTTCAGCTGCCGGTTAGCAACAACGTAGATAACACTTTGTTCTCGGCCGTACAAGAGGTCCAGATTACGACCTCGTCGTTCTCGGCGCAGTATGGTATCGGCGGCGCGGTGTTCAACCAGATCACCAAGAGCGGGACCAACTCGTATCACGGCTCGGCGTATGAATATTTTCAGAACTCCGCTCTAAACGCGAGTCCCTTTTTCTGGCTTCCGAATAACAGCAGTAGCGGCGGCTATTCTCCACAGAAGGTAGGCTACCTCCGGTACGATGAGTACGGCGGAACGGTAGGCGGGCCAATCCTAAAGAACAAGCTGTTCGTTTTCTTCGCGGTGGACAAGCTCTATAACAACGGTGCCTCAAGCTCCACACTCGGCACGGTTCCCACGCTAGCGGAAAGAGGCATAGGAACGCCCGAAGGCGCCTACGTCTTCACCGGCCTGCCAACTCTGTACGACCCGACAAGCTGCAACACGCCGGGATGTACTCGAAAGTCATTCGCTTCGGAGAATACCGGTGCACTTGCTGGCCTGAACGCGATTCCTGCTGGCGACATCGATCCGGTGGCGGCCAAGATTTTGGCTCTCTATCCTATGCCCAATGTGGGAGCGGCTGGAGCGACCTCGAATAACTTCAGCACCACCTTGCCGGCCCCGAACCCCAATCTGCGCTTTTTCGGACGTCTCGATTACACGCTCTCTCCGTCCAATACGATGAATTTCTCGATCAGCCAGAAGAACAACCCCGGGGTAAACAAGTACGGACCGCTTCCTTGCCCGATTAACTGTTTTTCTGGAGACATCGATGGGTACAACGTGCAATTCACCGATACCTGGACGATCAGTCCGAATTTCTTTAACGAATTCCGCATGGCATACACCAAACAGGGGAACTGGTTCATTCCTGATACGGTTGGGTTCAACTCCGAGACGCAACTGGGTTTGCAATACGCGAAGGCGGACATTCTTCCTACGATAAACATCGGTGGTGCGGGACTCTGCTGCGCGCAGCTGGCTCCCGGCACCAACGCCATCTACATTGAAAATCTCTACGATCCGTCGGACGTCATAACGCTGATTAAAGGCAAGCACATTTTGCACTTCGGCGTTGAGGTGCTGATGGGCCAAGGCAACACCACACCATGGGGAAACCTGCAGGCGGGCAATTTCAACTTTACCGGGAACTACACCGCGCAAAACGGCGCGGTAGCGGGTAGCACCGGTACTGGTTTCGCCGATTTCCTGCTTGGCGACGTGCAGAGTTGGAGCGCCACCAACCAAGCCGTTTCTTACGCGAGGCTCAAGAGCCCGCAGCTGTTCGTTCAGGACGACTTCAAGGTCAAACCGAATCTCACCATCAACTTGGGGCTGCGTTACACGGCCACAACAGGTTTTACGGAAATACACAATTCCATTGGCGGCTTCGATCCGAATATCCCGCTGACCTACCCATGCCCCTCTCCCCAGTTCTCGAACTGCTCGTATGAGGGCACTTTGGGGTCGATGTGGTTCGCCCCGCAGGATAATCGAAACTCAGCACAGCAGCCTATTTACAATATCTTCTTGCCGCGAGTCGGCTTTGCGTGGAGCTTCATGCCGAACACCGTATTGCGAGGCGGCTTCGGGATGTATTCGTATAACTTCAGTCAGGACGTTTACGGAGCCGGAATCGGAGCCGGTTCCTTGAGCACCAGCACCGGTAGCGCTTCGGACCCGTTCGCGGGAACTGGACCGACACCGCTCATCTACTTGAGTTCATCTGCTGCCGATGCGAACGCTGTGCTCAACTACGTGATTGGCTCGCCGACCTCAAGAACGCCTTACACCTATCTTAATCTCCTATCTCCATCCAATCAGACCTACGTTCCTTATAACGTCCCGGTGGGTCGCATCAACGAGTGGACGGTAAGCATTGAGCATCAGTTTACCGGGGACCTCATGGCGTCCCTAGCGTACGTTGGGAGTCACGGAAGTAATCTGCAGTTCCCAACGGACATCAATCAAATCACCAGCCCGGCTGGCATTGCCGCAAGCTCGGCCGCTGGATCGGCGGTTCAGGCGGATCGTCCTTTCCCGGCCTGGGGGCAACTGGGCGGTAATAATTACAATGGCATTTCAAACTATAACGCCGTTCAGGCACTTGTCACAAAACGTTACTCCAAAGGACTGCTCTTCAGCGCAAATTTCACTTGGTCGCACTTTTTGGACGACCAGGATTCGGGCGGATGGGGCAGCCGCGGGGGCACGCAGTATTGGCAAATCGGGAACGACCCCGCTGCGAACTATGCCAATTCCAACTTCGACATACCAATTGCATTTAAGGGATATGCGTCCTACGAGCTGCCTTTTGGTAAAGGCAAGCAATATCTTAGTAATAAAGGGACGGTAGTGGATGAACTCGTGGGTGGTTGGCGCATTGCGGGAACATTCCTCGCGCAGAGCGGAAATCCGTTCACCGTTGTGATGGGCACTAACATGAACAACACCATCACAGGCTGCAGCGTCGGCGGCACTGCCACCGGCGGCGACGTCAATAACGGCTGTAATTGGTTCCCCAACATCGTGGGCAACATTAATGGACCGAAGACCTCCGCCGAGTGGTTTAACACTTCAGCGGTCGCCGTGCCAGGGAGCGCGGGCGTGTTTGCATTCGGCGACGAGGGCAGGAATATCTTCCGGGGGCCAAGGCTATCGGTGGTGAACCTGTCCCTCGCGAAGGACTTCAGTTTCATGGAACGGTTCCATTTGGCCCTTCGCGCAGACTTTGTCAACGCTCTGAATCATCCCAGCCTCGGACTTCCGGATCAGATCTGGAATGGACCGACCGCGCCGTTAGGCAATTTCGGCCAGATCAACGGGTCGACGCTGGGTGGTGGAGTTGCGGTGGCCCCCCGCAGCGGTCAATTGAGTGCTGTGTTCTCGTTTTAACCCCGGTGCAAGCAAGTCGAGGAAGGGACGGCGGTCGCCGCCGTCCCTTTTTTTTCGGGCCAACGCGAATCTGAAATGCCGCGCCGCCGCCGTATACTGAAGTCATGAAGACGAGAGAAGTCCTTCTATCGGTGATTGCTGGGCTTTTTCTGGACGTTGCGCCGTGCTTCTCGCAGTCCGCGCCGAGCACGCAGCAGCAAATCGCGGCACACAGTCTCAAAGCCCAGGAATATCTAAAAGAGAATAAGCCGGAGCTGGCGGTGCCGGAGTTCAAAGCGCTCGTCGCGCTCGAACCGAACAACGTTGACGCGCGTGGAAACCTCGGCGTGCTGTTGTTCTTTCAGGGCGCGTACGCGGACGCGATTCCGCAGCTGCGGGCCGCATTGAAACTGCAGCCAGCGCTTTGGAAAATACAAGCTCTACTCGGAATGGCGGAAAAGCGGACGGGAGATGTTGCCAGCGCGCTGGGCGATTTGGAAAAGGCGTTTCCGAAGCTTACGGAACAGAAGATTCGCATTGAGACGGGCATGGAGCTGATCGAGATTTACTCCAAGTCCGGAGATCTGGAGAAAGCCGCCGTGACCGTCGGAGTGCTTCGCGAGCTGGAGCCGACAAACGTCGAAGTTATTTACGCGGCGTATCGCGTTTATTCGGATCTGGCCGACGAAACCAAGCTCAGCTTGTCCGTGGTGGGGCCGAAGTCGGCGCAAGTCCATCAAATGATGGCGCATGAGCTGGCCCGAGAAGGGAAGACGGATGAAGCCATCGCGAACTATCGCGCCGCGCTGGCTATCAATCCGGCGCTGCCCGGTCTCCATTTTGAGTTGGCGGAAATGTTGAACAATCCTGCGGTGAAAGATGGCGCGGAAGAGGCCGAGCGGGAGTACAAGGCGGCGCTGGAAGTTAACCCGCTGGACGAAAAGTCCGAGTGCCGACTGGGCGATATCGCGGCGCTGCGCGGCGATCAGAAAGAGGCCTTCGAGCGGTATTCGCGAGCTCTGCAACTGCAGCCCGACGATGCCGATGCCAACATCGGTCTCGCCAAAGTTTTAATGTCCATGAATCAGCCTGAGAAGGCCGAAGCACTGCTAAAGCATGCCATCGCGCTAGATCCCACCAGCGCGCAGGCGCATTTCCGGCTAAGCACCATCTACCGGCAGACTGGGCGCCCTGAGGATGCCAAGCAAGAACTGGCCGAATATCAGAAATACAAAGACATGAAGGAAAAATTGCGAGAGATGTATCGCGCCATGCGCCTCGATCCTGGCAAGCAAGAGCCGGACGACACCGACGCGCACAACTGAAGAGTTGCGAACAGCGAAATTACGCGGAAGCTAGAAGGCAGCAACATCGTGAGGCAGTAAAATGCTTAAAGCTCTTTTACCGCTGGCCCTGCTCGCCGCGCCGGTCGTTTCAGCGTTCGCTTCGTCTTACTATCCGCTGCGCTTGGATGACCCTAAGGCCATCTACCTGACGCCGGACAATTTTGCCGTTCATGGTGATGGCCTGGCTGACGATTCCGACGCGCTGCAGCAGGCCATGAATAAAGTTCAGGAAACCACCAACCAGGGAATTTTATTCGTGCCCGCGGGCCGGTATCGGCTGACGAGGACGATTTATGTTTGGCCGGGAATCCGGCTGATCGGCTTTGGCGCCACGCGGCCGGTCTTTGTGCTGGGCGCAAACACGGCTGGTTTTCAGCAGGCTCCCAAGTACATGGTGTTTTTCGCTGGTGGCCGTCCCGGATACGGGCGAGCGCCTCGCAACGGCAAAGCTGCGGGAGATGACACTCCGCCGGATGCCGATCCCGGGACATTTTATTCCGCGATCAGCAACATCGATATCGAAATTCAACAGGGTAACCCCGGCGCGGTGGGGGTTCGGGCGCGCTATGCCCAGCACTGCTTTCTGGCGCACATGGATTTCCACATCGGTTCAGGTCTCGCGGGTATTCATGACGGCGGCAATGTGGCGCAGGATGTGCATTTTTACGGCGGGCAGTATGGTGTGTGGACGCGCAAGCCGTCTCCTGGTTGGCAATTCACGTTGATTGACGCGAGCTTTGAAGGCCAGCGCGAAGCGGCCATTCGCGAACACGAAGCCGGACTGACGTTGATTCGTCCACAATTCAAGAATGTTCCTACGGCGATTTCTATCGATGCGAAATATTCCGATGAGCTGTGGATAAAAGATGCCTGGATGGAAAATATTTCCGGTCCGGCCGTGATTATCAGCAACGAAAACAACGCACGCACCGAAATCAATATGGAAAATGTGGTGTGTCGCGGCGTTCCGGTTTTTGTTTCTTACCGGGAGAGTGGGAAACAAATTGCCGGCGGTCAGGGAGCCTACGCGGTAAAAACTTTTTCGCATGGTCTGCATTTCGCGGATATTGACGCGACTCCCGCGATTCAGGACGTCTTCGAGCTGGGGCCGTTGCTTACGTTACCGGCGTCCGTTGCGTCTGACATTCGCGAACTGCCGCCGATGGACACGTGGGTGAATCTCCGCACGCTGGGCGCGCACGGCGACGGCGTGGCGGACGACACGGAAGTTCTCAAAAAAGCGATTGCCGAGCACCGCACGATCTATTTGCCGTCCGGGCAGTATCGCGTTACGGACACGATTACGTTGCGACCGGACACCGTGCTCATCGGTTTGCAGCCGAGTGTTACGAGAATATTTCTTGCCGACGGAACGCCCGCGTTTCAAGGAATTGGCAGTCCCAAGGCGCTTCTGGAAACGTCGCGCGGCGGAACGAATATTGTTACCGGCATCGGACTGTACACCAACGGAATCAATCCGCGCGCAATGGCGGCAAAATGGATGGCGGGTGCGGACTCGATGATGAACGATGTGCGCTTTTTGGGCGGGCACGGCACCATCGAACCCGGCGCCACCCCGGAAGAGGCGGAAAAAATCTGGCACCAGATTTACAACAATACGCACACCGCGGATTCAAATATCAATCGCCGCTGGGACGCGCAGTATCCGAGCCTGTGGATTACCGATGGCGGCGGAGGAACCTTCGTCGATCTCTGGACGCCGAGCACGTTTGCGCAGGCGGGGCTGTACATTTCCGATACTTCGACGGAGGGACGCATTTACCAGTTGTCCAGCGAGCACCACGTTCGCAACGAAGTGATGCTGCGAGATGTTTCCAACTGGCAAATCTATGCCTTGCAGACTGAAGAAGAGCGCGGCGAGGGAGGCTTCGCTTTGCCGCTGGACATTCAGGATTCGAGCAACATTACCATCGCGAACTTCCATCTCTACCGCGTGGTGAGCGCGTACCAGCCTTTCCCGTACGCCATCAAAGTCACAAACTCTAAGAACATAAAGTTCCGCAATATTCATTGCTACAGCGACAGTAAAGCTTCATTTGATAACGCCGTTTACGATCAGACGCACAATGTTGAGATCCGCCAGCGTGAGTTTGCCTGGCTCACCGTTTCCGGGGATGCGCCGAAAATCCCGACGCAGACGCCGGGTCCAATCATTGCCGAAGGCGCGAAGCTGGAGAAAGTTGCGGGAGGATTTTTCAACATTTCTGGCGGAGCCGTTGATGACTCCGGGAATCTTTACTTCGTGGATGCCAAATGGCAAACCATCTACCGCTTTTCTCCGTCGGTTCGCCAGGTAACGATGGTGCGCAACAACCCCTTGGAACCCGTCCAGCTCGCCTTTGATAAAGCCGGCGACTTGATGGTGATTTCGTACGCGGGGAACGGCACGGTGTACAGCTTTAAAACGGACTCGCGGGGTGACGAAATTACATTGCTCAAAGCTGTTCCCTCGGAGCCGCGTCCCGGGATGAATGTGGTCTTGCCCGCGACTTTCTGGCGCAACGACAATGATTTCCTTGAGAAAATTCCGGTGCAGAAGCCGTACCAATTTGTGTCGCCCGATGGCAGCACCTTTGTGCCCGCGGGCGAGGATTTTGTGAACGGGGAATTGTATTACGGCTCCAAAATCCACGACGTGCTGCGGGCTTTCGGCATGATTACTGTTGCTCCGAATCAGCCGTACTTTGTTTCCGATGAATCCGGAGAGAAAACTTATTCCGGCAGCGTGGGTGCTGACGGCACCATCGGGGGCCTGAAGCTTTTTGCCGAGCAAGGCGGCGAAGGTCTTACATGGGACGAACAAGGCAACGTGTACATCGCCGCGGGACAGATTTTCGTTTACAGTCCAGCCGGGAAACTAATTGACACTATCGTAGTTCCGGAACGCCCTTCGCAATTGTTGTTTGGCGGCAGCGACGGTAAAACTTTGTTCATCTTGGCGCGCAGCTCCTTATATGCTGTGCAAAGCCGTTTCAAGGGTCATTGAAAGAGTTCTCACGATTTATGCCCACGTTGGCGCGGTTCGCGATGTTCGCGGTTTTGATTGTCCTTCCGATTAACGCTCAGACTAAGGCGCAACTTTCTCCGAGCTCGGCGCCGGACGTGGCTTCATTGCCGCAGTTTGTGGATATTACCGCTTCGACCGGCATCAAGTTTGAGCATCTCTCGAGTCCGGAACAAAAATACATTGTGGAGTCCATGGGCGGCGGCGTCGCTTTGATTGACTATGACCGCGATGGCTGGCCCGATATTTATTTCACCAACGCGCAAAATGTGGAGATGGCGCGCACGGGGCAGAAAGCGCGTAGCGCGCTGTACCACAACAACCGCGACGGAACGTTTACAGACGTTACCGACAAAGCCGGCGTTGGCTATCCCTGCTGGGCGATGGGCGTTGCGGTGGGCGACTACAACAATGACGGCTGGCCGGATTTGCTGGTCACCTGTTTTGGCGGAGTGGTGCTTTATCGCAACAATGGCGATGGAACATTCACTGACGTCACCAAGCAGGCTGGCTTGTCCAACGATTCGCTGTGGGCCACTGGAGCGGCGTTTGGAGATTACGACGGTGATGGCTGGGTGGATCTCTTCGTGGCGCACTACGTCGATTTGCAGCTCAGCGATCTCCCGCGTTTTGGTTCGGCAAAGACCTGCAAATACCGCGGCATTGATGTGCAATGCGGCCCGAAGGGACTCAAAGGCTCGCCCGATAATCTGTATCACAACAACGGCGATGGGACCTTCACGGACGTATCGAAAAAAGCCGGCGTCAGCGATCCACAAAATTATTTTGGCCTGACGGCGGTGTGGTCGGATTTCAACGCGGACGGTCATCTGGATCTGTTTGTAGCTAACGATGGGCAAAAAAATTATCTGTACCAAAATGATGGGAGCGGGCATTTCACGGATGTCGCGCTCGCTGCGGGCGTAGCGGTCAGCCAGGACGGTGCGGAGCAAGCCAACATGGGTGTGGCTCTCGGGGACTTTTTGCATACGGGGCGTTCATCGATCGCCATCAGTCACTTCAGCGATGAATACGCCACGCTGTTCCGCAACGACGGAAACATGAGCTTCAGTGATGTTTCGTATGCTTCCGGTATCGCACCGGCTACAACTCCGTACGTCGGCTGGGGAGACGAGTTTATTGATAGCGACAATTCCGGATGGATCGATTTTTTTCTGGTGAACGGGCATGTGTACCCGCAAGTAGATAGCCTACCGGCCGGCGCACGATACCGCGAGCCGAAGCTGTTGTACCAGAATCAGCGCGACGGCACGTTCAAGAACGTCAGCAAGCTGGTGGGACCGGCCATCCAGATTCCCCAAGTTAGCAGGGGCGTGGCGATGGGGGATTTATTTAACGACGGGTGCGTGGATATCGTGGTGGAAAATCTTACCGGCAGTCCCATGATTCTCAGACCGCAATGCAGCACCGCGAATCACTGGATCAGTTTTGAACTGGAAGGCACAAAGAGCAACCGGCTGGCCCTGAGTGCTCGCGTAAAAGCGATTGCCGGCGACTTGGTGCAGACCAACGAAGTCTTGAGCGGCGGCAGTTATCTTTCGCAGAATGATCTACGCGTGCACTTCGGACTTGGCAAGCGCGACTCCGTCGACAAGGTTGAAATTCTCTGGCCCAACGGAGAAACCGAGACGCTCAGCCATCTGGCCGCGAATCACTTTTACTACATCAAACAGGGCAAAGGCATCGTTCCTAGACCGTAGCATGCGCCGGCGACGTTATTCCTCTGGCGGGTCAGCAGGCTGAATTTGCACGTATTGCCAGCCGAAACGGCCCTTGATGCAAAGATTGCCGTGGGTGACGCTATGGTCGAGCGGTGAAGTTACGCGAACGATCTTGCCATCTTGCTGGTGCACGGTGAGGTCGCAGCCCACACCGCAATAGGGGCAGATGGTGTCGGTTTGCGTCTGGCGCGCTTCGTCCCACGTGCCGGCCTGGCGCATATCGTATTCGCTTTTGAACATTAGCGCGCCGGTAGGGCAGACGCCGATGCAATTGCCACAATAGACGCAGGCGGAATCCGGCAGCGGGACGTCGAATTCGGTGGCGATACGAGCGGAGAAGCCACGGCCGGCGACGGCGATGGCAAAGGTATTTTGCGCATCCACGCCGCAGGCTTCCACGCACTTGTAGCAGAGCACGCATTTGGAATAGTCGCGAACGTAGAGATCATTATCAATTTTTATAGGCTGGGCGACGGTGGCGCGAGTTTCGCCGAAGCGCTCGGGGTGCGCATCGTAACGATCCATATATTCCCGCATGTTCGGCGCAGTGGAGAGGTCCACGGAGGACGCCAGAAATTCCAGCACGATGCGGCGGCTCAAGCGGACACGCTCGGAATCCGTCTTGATGGACATGTTGGGTTCGACTTTGCGCGAGCATGCGGGAACCAGCGTGCGCGAGCCTTCGAGTTCCACCACGCACACGCGGCAGACGTTTACGGGAGTGAGGCTCTCGAGATAGCAGAGCGTTGGGGTCTCGATACCGAGTTCTTTTGCCGCGTCCAAAATGGTGGAGCCTTCGGGAACGGAAATGGCCTGGCCGTCAATTTTTATGTCGATGGACCGGCGGGCTATCTTCGGAGGAGCGGCGGGAATGGGGCCGCGTGGGAGAGGAATGGTGGGCCGTGGGGCGTCGAAATTCGCGGGATTGGTGATTACGATTTCGCTCATGAAAAAATGCTCCAGCGTTGCAAGGCCGATTCGATCGCGCTTGAGGCGGTCTGGCCCAGGCCACAGATGGAAGCGTCGCGCATGGCTTGTCCCATTTCGCGCAACATAGCGATTTCCTGTGCCGCGGAGCCGAGCGGTTTGCCGCTGACCAGACGCAGCAAGGATTCTTCCTGGCGTGTTACGCCAACGCGGCAGGGCACGCACTGACCGCAAGTTTCGTGATGGAAAAAGCTGGCGATGCGCAGCAGGATTTGGCGAAGATCGACGGTTTCGTCAAACAGCATGACCACGCCGGAACCCAGGGTAGCTCCGATAGCGCGCGTGCCTTCAAAAGTAAGCGGAGTATCGAGCTCTTTGGGAGAAACGAAAGCTCCAGCCGCGCCGCCCAAGAGGATGGCTTGCAGCTTGCCGTTGCCGGCGACGCCACCAGCGAGGTCAATCAGTTGACGCAGCGTCGCGCCCATTGCCAGTTCGTAGACGCCGGGTTTGGCGATGTGTCCGCAAAGACAGAAGAGCCGCGTGCCGGCGGAATTATCCGTGCCGAGTTTGGCATACGCTGCGCCGCCATCGCGAATGATGCCGGGAACGTTGACGAGCGTTTCCACGTTGTTGACGGCGGTGGGCTGGCGGAAGAGCCCGGATTGCGTGGGGAAGGGCGGCTTGTTGCGCGGTTCGCCGCGGTAGCCCTCAATGGAATTAAAGAGCGCCGTTTCCTCGCCGCAGATGTAAGCGCCGGCGCCGCGGCGAATTTCAATATTAAATTGCAGACCGCTGCCGAGAATATTCTCGCCGAGAAAGCCGTTTTCGAGAGCGGAGTCGATGGCGTGCTGCATGCGTTCGGCGGCCAGAGGATATTCGCCGCGTAGGTAGACGTAGCCTTGGCGCGCGCCGGTAACGAAGCCATCAATGGTGATGCCCTCGATGACCGCAAATGGATCGCCCTCCATGAGGATACGGTCCTTAAAAGTACCAGGCTCGGATTCATCGGCGTTGCAGATAACGTAGTGCGCGCGGCCAGAGTCCTGCTGCAGGAGGTTTCTCTGAAGGAAAAGCGCTTCCCACTTTTTGGCAATAGGAAACGCCGCGCCGCCGCGGCCGAGCAGTTTTGACGCCGCCAATTCGCGCAGCGTGCCTTCGGGGCCGAGCGCAATGGCCTTGCGTAAGCCTTCGTAGCCGCCGAACTTTTGATACGTCTCGATCGTGGTAGCGCAGCCTTGGCTGATGCGATGAAGAAGTCGCAGCGGTGGGGAGGAACTTTTCTGCGCGGCCTGAGGCACGCTGGCTTTCAGATCGAGGACATCCGGCTCAGCGGGCAGGCGATCCTGAATCGCATCGTCTAGCAAAAACTGCACCGCCCTGGCTGAAGCGGGCGCTAACACTCGCTCGTGGGATTTTTCGCCGGCGGAACTGATGAGCACGGCAGGCGCGCGCTCGCAAAGGCCTAGACACTGACTGCGCAGCCAGATGGCGCGTCCACCAGAGCACGGAGAGCCTGCGGGACCGAGAGTACTTTCGAGCTCGGCGCAAAGTTGCTGCGAGCCGCGCGTGATGCAGGCGATGTCGTCGCAAACGTGGGCAACAATCCGCGGGCGAGCTTCGAGGGCAAACATTCCGTAGAAAGAAGCCACGCCATGAACTTCGGCGGGCGCAATGTCCAAACGCAGCGCGACGTAGTTGAGCGCGCCGGGACTGATCCAGCCGATGCCGTTCTGAATTGCGTGCAGCGTGGGGAGCAGACGATGCCGCTGGCCGTGACTATCGCCATTGTAAGCGGCGCGCGTGTCTGAAGTTTGCCGCTGACCACCTTGCCAGCTTGATGCCGGAACGCCCAGTTCGGAGTCCACGGCCACGCGTTCTTCCGCGGTCGCTTGCGCGTTGGTTAGATGAATATCCAATCAGGGCCTCTAAACAGGTTGCAACTTTTCGATGCGAATGGCGGTGGCTTTAAATTCCGAGGTGCCGGATCGAGGATCAACCGCGTCAATGGTCAAATCATTTGTGGAAACCTGATCGTGCGCATGGACCGACAAAAATGCCAATCCCGGACGCAGCGCCGCATCAAACTTCACCGGAGCCACAACCGATCCGCGCCGTGACGTCACGCGTACCCTTTCACCCTCAAGCAGCGCATAGTGCAGCCCATCTTCCGGAGAAACTTCCAGAGCTACTTCACGGCGCAGCGGTGAGGCAAATTTTTCCGTCTGCACGCCGGTGTTGTAGTCGTCGAGCTTCCGGCCGGTAGTCAGGCGGATGGGATATTGTTCGTCGAGTTGGTCCACTGGCGGCTCAAATTCCACCACGCTGAACGGCGCGCGCGGGCCGATGAGCGGATCGCTCCAGAACCGTCCGTGAAGGAACATCTCTCCCGGGTGAGATTCGTCATAGCAGGGCCACTGAATGCCGCCCAATTCTTCGAGGCGGCGGTAGCTCATGCCGCCGTGCATGGGACTCAGCGAGCGCACCTCGTTCCAGATCGTTTCCGGATCCGGAGCGCCCCAGTTATGACCGAGGCGGCAAGCCAGATCGAAAATAATATCCAGGTCGTCGCGAACACCATCGGGAGAAGCGACGGTACGACGCACACGCTGCACGCGACGCTCGCTGGAAGTTACCGTGCCTTCATTTTCAAACGCACCCGCCGCGGCGGGAAGAACCACATCCGCAAGTTCAGCCGTTTTGGTATAGAAAAGATCTTGCACCACCATGAATTCCAATCCGGTCAGGCGCTTTAAGGTGCGATGCCGGTCGGCTTCAGAGTCGGCGGGATTTTCGCCGAGCACATATAGCGTAGTGAGCGCGCCGTGCTCCATGGCCTCAAACATGTCGCTGAGATGCCAGCCGCGTTTAGGCTGAATTTTAACGCCCCAGGCTTTCTCGTATTTCGCACGAATTTCATCGTTCTCCACATGCTGGAAGCCGGGGAAGCGGTCGGGAATCGCGCCCATATCGCCGCCGCCCTGGACGTTGTTCTGCCCGCGGAGCGGATTTACGCCGCTGCCGTAGCGGCCAACGTGTCCGGTGAGAATCGTTAGATTGATCAGCGCTACCACGTTGTCCACGGCGTTGTGATGCTCGGTGATGCCCAGCGTCCAGCAGAGTTGCGCGCGCGGAGCCTTGGCGTAGGCGTGCGCCATCTTACGAATGGCGGCGGCCGGCACGCCGGTCTCGCGTTCCGCGCGTTCGAGGGTGTATTTCTCCACATGCGCTTTGTACGCATCGAAGCCACTGGTAGCGTGGCGGATAAACTTTTCATCGTGCAGTCCGGCAGCAATAATTTCCCGCGCCACGGCGTTGGCCAGCGAGATGTCCGAGCCAACGTCCAACCCCAGCCAAAGCGTGGCCCATTGCGCGGAACTGGTGCGCCGCGGATCGATCACGTAAAGCTCAGCGCCGTTACGAAGGCCTTTCAGCAGATGATGAAAAAAGATCGGGTGCGTTTCCCGCGCGTTGGAGCCCCACAGCAAAATCACGTCCGTATCTTCAATTTCGCGATACGAACTGGTCCCGCCGCCTGCCCCGAAGACCGCCGCCAGACCGGCGACGCTGGGGGCGTGTCAAGTTCGGTTGCAGCTATCAATGTTGTTGGTGCCCATGACGCTGCGAGTGAATTTTTGCGCGGCGTAGTTGACCTCGTTGATGGTCTTGGAACAGCTGAACATGCCAAAGTCGCGATGGTCGTTCTTGGCGATGGATTTGCGAAACGCCGAAGCTACACGGTCCAGGGCTTCGTCCCAGGTGGCTGGACGATGCGAACCATTTTCGCGAATCAGAGGTTGGGTGAGGCGGGCTTTCATTGGCTTGGGCATGGAACCTCCAAAATCGGCAGCCGAGGCAATTGTAACATCTCGAGACGGAGGCCCTCTTCGGCGTGCGTCGGGCTCCCTTAGCGCAGCATGGAACAGTGCAGCAGCTCTTGGAATAGCTCGTTCGCGTTATTTGCTCCGGGCTGCGGGCGTGCTGGGGACCACGGACACTGCGGGCGGGGGCGGAGCTTGAAAGAGTTTTCGGGCATTCTTCCAAAGCTGCGTAACCCCCCAGGCCCACGGAAGCGCGACGAGGAGCCAAGCTAACGCGACCACTATCGCGGGCGTTTTTTTGTATTGGTTTTCCATAATTGCTCGCTTTCAGTGATTATCGCGTCGCGACGGCCGAGCCCGGAACAGCTGCAAGGTTCTTGTCGACTTCCTCGCTCTTGTACCAATGTTTGGAATCCACTGGGCGAACCGCGGCGTTGGCCAAGAACCCGACAATGAGTAGGCCGACCATGACGTAGAGAACCGTGGAGTAAGCATCGGCCAGCGGCACGCCTTTGCCCTTCTCATATTCCCGGATGTAGTTGACTAGCACGGGGCCGAAAACTCCGGCCGCCGACCAAGCGGTAAGCAAGCGTCCGTGAATGGCGCCAACTTCCATGGTGCCAAAGAGGTCCCGCAGATATGCGGGGATGGTGGCGAAGCCGCCGCCATACATGGTGAGAATCACCGCGCAGATAGTAACGAAGAGCTTAATGTTGTTCAGGCCGCTCGCACCCGTGCTCGGAGCCAGGTAGTAAAGAGTCGCGCCAAGCAGGAAGAAAACGTAATACGTGTTTTTGCGGCCGATGTAGTCGGAGACGGAGGACCAGACGAATCGCCCGCCCATGTTGAACAAACTGAGGAGAGCCACAAAGCCGCCGGCGGCTACCGCAGTAATCTGTCCTTTGAACAGTTCCTGAATCATCGGCGAAGCCTGTTCGAGGATGCCGATGCCGGCGGTCACGTTCATGCACAACACGATCCAGAGCAGCCAGAATTGCGGCGTGCCGAAAGCTTCGTTGACCTCCACGCTGTGAGCGGTGACCAGGGACTTGGGCTTGACGGGAGCTACCCAGCCTTCTGGCTTCCAGCCTGGGCGTGGCACCCGCACGGTAAAGACGCCGAACATCATCGCGACGAAGTAGATGGTCCCCATCACCAGGAACGTTTTTTGCACGCCCAGATCGCGGTCGGTGCGGAAGAAAGCCATCAAATCGTTGGACAAGGGAGAGCCAATGAGCGCGCCTCCGCCAAAGCCCATGATGGCCATGCCCGTGGCCATGCCTGGGCGGTCGGGGAACCATTTGATAAGCGTGGAGACCGGGGAGATGTAACCGATGCCCAGACCGATGCCGCCAATCACGCCGTAGCCAAAGTAAATGAGCCACAGCTGATGGAGCTGGACACCAGCAGCGGAGATAAAAAAACCGCTGGTGAAGCAGACCGCAGAGGTGAACATAGCTCGCCGCGGCCCCACGCGCTCCAGCCATTTGCCAAATATCGCGGCCGATAACCCCAGGCAAACGATGGCCAGGCTGAAGATCCATCCCAGGGAAGTGAATTTCCAGTCCGAAGGATTTGGACTGTCAACGCCGGGAAGGGCCTTGAGTCCGCCCCCAGAAGTGGCGACCTGCAGGAGGTAGTTCAGCGGTTTCTTGAACACGCTGAAGGCGTAGACCTGTCCTATCGCCAAGTGAATCGCCAGGGCCGCCGGAGGGACAAGCCAACGGCTGAATCCCGGTTCGGCGACGGAGTGGTTACGGTCGAGAAAGGATAACAGCGCCATTCCTGAGCTCCTTAGATGAAACAGTTACCAGACGCAACAATCGCATCGAGCAGGTACATCTCTTACATAAGGTCTTGAAAGCGGTCCCGGGGGCCCCTTTAATTACATCGGTATCGTGAAAAAAGCAATACCCGGCGTGGGGCTGCGTCAATGCTTGACAATCTTGTGACAACCAGGAACTTCCTTGCAAATTACCGCGCGCCACGCGGCTGTGTAGAAATCGTCTGTCCCGTCCAGCGGAACGCCGATGGCCACGGTTCTGAACATCCATGCGGAGCAGGATGGTGCTAGCTCCGCTGAGCGAGCTTGTTGTTTTTGCGACGCCACGCCCCAGCAAACGATTACTTGGGAACGTTGTATGGCGTGCTGGACGGTCCCAACGCAGCGAACGTGAAGATCGGCCTGAGGATACCAAGCATGGTTAGACACTTGTCCAGCAAATTGGCCGAGAATTGGAGTATTGTAACGCGGAATTAGGACCATCAGGAGCTTACGAGATGATCTCCGTAAAACAAGACTTGACAAGTCGGAGAAGCGGGAATAGGTTGGGGTGCCAGGAAGTAATCGTTTACATCATGATTTTGCGCGCAAAAATTTTGGCGCGATAATTTGCAATGAATATTCGTGAAATCGCCAAGCGCGCGAGAGTATCGACCGCGACGGTATCGCGCACGATAAATCGCATTCCAACAGTGCAGCCGCAACTGGCCAAGCGCGTTTGGAGAGTAGTGGAAGATCTCGGCTACTTCCCCAATACCCAGGCCCGGGCTTTGGTTTCCGGGCGCAGCCGCATTTTCGGACTGATTGTTTCCGAAATCACGAACCCTTTTTTCCCGGAAATCGTACACGTTTTCGAAGACACCGCGGTTCACCACGACTACGAGATATTGCTGACCTCCACCGTCCATGATCCGGTGCGCATGAAGCTTGCGGTGCGCCGGATGCTTGAACACCGGGTCGAAGGCGTGGCGGTGATGACCTTCGGCATGGAAGAATCGCTGCTTGACGACCTTAAGCTGCGAAAAATTCCGCTGGTTTTCGTGGATGTCGGACCGCCACGGCCGTACGTTAGCAATATTCGCATCGACTATCTCCATGGTATTCGGCAAGCGGTGCAACACTTGGCGGCATTGCGCCACGAAAGGATCGGATTCATCACCGGGCCGCTCGCGCTCAGATCCGCGACGACCCGCCGGGAAGCGTTTGTGCAGTCCATGAATGAGATCGGTATCACCGTGGACCCGCAATTGATTGTGGAAGGCAACCATACGCTGGAAGGTGGAGAAGCCGCCTTCGGAAAATTGGCGCGCTTGCCGTCCCGGCCCACGGCAGTGCTGTGCTCGAACGATATGACGGCGATGGGCGTCATGCGTAAGAGTTATGCGGAAAAGATAGTAGTTCCGCAGGATTTGTCTGTCATCGGGTTCGACAATATTCGCATCTCGCAATATATTTTGCCGCCGCTGACCACCGTGGAGATGTCGCAGGCCGAACTTGGGCGAATGGCGTTCCTCGCATTGTTGAACGACGTGCAACGAGAGACGCCGAACCGGGCCGGTACGGAGTATGTTTTGAAGACGAGCTTGGTGCTGCGGGAATCGACGGCGCTGAATAAGCGAGCCGCGACGCGCGCCGAACGGATCTAGAACCGGACTAGGAAGGCAGAATGCATGGGAGCCGCAAGAGTAAGTTGAAGAGAATCCTGTAAGGGAGCATTCATAGAATGGGCAAAAAAATTACCTTTGGTCTAATAATCGGCAATCGCGGATTTTTTCCCGATCATTTGGCAATGAGCGGCCGCGAAGAGATGATCCAGGTTCTGCAGTCCGCCGGAATTGACGTGGTCGTTCTCGGACCGGAGCAGAGCAAACACGGTGCCGTGGAGACCCATGAAGAAGCCAAGCGTTGCGCTGCATTGTTTCGCTCGGCCAGCGACCGCATAGACGGCGTAATTGTCTCACTGCCGAACTTTGGCGATGAACGCGCCATCGCGGATACCTTGCGGCTCGCCCGGCTGAATGTGCCGGTGCTGGTGCAGGCTACTCCGGATGCGCCTGCGAAAATGACCATCGCGCATCGCCGCGATAGTTTTTGCGGAAAAATGTCGGCCTGCAACAACCTCAAACAGTATGGAATTCCTTACTCGTTGACCACCCTGCACACCGTGGCTCCAGGTTCAGAAGAGTTCAAAAGAGATCTGGCCTGGTTCGCTGGCGTTTGCCGGGTGGTAAACGGGTTGCGGAATCTCCGCATCGGGGCAATCGGTGCGCGGCCTGCGGCCTTCAATACCGTCCGTTACAGCGAAAAGCTCCTCGAAGCCTCAGGTATTTCCGTTGAGACGCTGGATCTCTCCGAAGTCTTGGGTCGTATCGGCCGAATGAAAGATGACGACGATAGCGCCATGCGCAAACTGCAGTCCATTCAAAAATACGTTTCCACCTCCGGCGTTCCGGAAGCGGCTCTGTTGAAGATGGCGAAACTTGGCGCGGTTGTCGACCAGTGGATGAGCGCCGCCAGCGTGGACATTAGCGCCGTGCAGTGCTGGACTTCGATCGAGGAAAATCTCGGTGTTGTCCCATGCACGGTTATGAGCATGATGAGCGACGATCTGCTGTCGAGCGCTTGTGAAGTAGACGTTTGCGGCGTGCTTAGCATGCATTGCCTCCGCTTGGCTTCTGAAACGCCCAGCGCCTTGCTGGATTGGAACAATAATTACGGCAGCGATCCCAACAAAGCCGTCTGCTTCCATTGCAGTAATCTGCCGAAGCATTTCTTCCGTGAGGTCAAAATGGACTTCCAGGAAATCATTGCCGGTACCGTTGGAAAGGACAATACCTTCGGCACTTGTGTCGGTCGCGTTAAGTCCGGCCCAATGAGTTACGCGCGCTTGTCCACCGACGACCGCACCGGCCGAATTCGCGGCTACGTTGGCGCCGGCAACTTCACGGACGACCCGCTGGAAACTTTTGGCGGTGCGGGAGTCGTCGAGATTCCGCGGATGCAGGAACTCCTTCGTTACATCTGCGAAAACGGATTCGAGCACCATGTCGCGGCTAATTTTTCCTCCGTCAGCGGAATAATTCACGAAGCTGCGATCCGCTACCTTGGATGGGATACCTACTGGCATGCCCGGTGAGCATTTGCATTAGCAAACGCCGCCGTGAGATTTTGCAATGAGGGAAATTTGAATAGAGGCTTATGGCGATTGTCGCAGGCGTAGATTTTGGCACGCTCAGTGTTCGCGTTGCCGTGGTTGACAGCGAAAGAGGACGCCTCGGTTCAGCGGTCGCGGAGTATCCGCTGCACCGCACCAAGGACGACCCTGATCGGGCCACGCAAAGTCACGCGGATCACATGCGCGCGTTGACGGAAGCTATGCGCGACGCTTTGCAGGCCGCCAACGTCTCCGGGAATCAGATTGCTTCCTTGGCGTTGGACACCACCGGCTCCAGCGTCATTCCGGTTGGCGAGAACTTGCTACCGCTGGACGACTATTACCTCTGGTGCGACCACCGCGCCTGGCGCGAGGCCGCGCTCATAACCGAGACCGCCCACCAGCGGAACCTCGAGGCCATCAAATGGTGCGGGGGAATCTATTCCTCGGAGTGGGGATTTTCGAAACTGCTGCATTGGCTTCGCACACAACCGGAAAAACGCAGCCAGTTCGTAACCGCCTTCGAGCATTGCGACATGCTCACAGCCGTGCTCTGCGACGTAAAGACCGCCGCGGAAGCGCCTCGCTCCATCTGTGCCATGGGTCACAAGTGGATGTGGAACGAGTCGCTCGGTGGACTGCCGCCCGAAGATTTTCTCGAAGCTGTCGATCCGCTGTTGCAAGGAATCCGTCCCAAGCTGGACGGAAGATACGCTGCCAGCGACACCATCGCCGGATACCTGTCTCCGAAATGGGCTAAGGCTCTAGGTTTGCGCGCGGGCATCCCCATCCCCGTGGGCGCCTTTGACGCGCACTGGGACGCTATTGGAGCGGGCGCGCGCTCCGGGGATGTGTCCAATGTTGTCGGCAGCTCTACCTGCATCATGGCCATTGGTGATGACGCGCGCCAGATTCCTGGCGTATGCGGTGTCGTCGAGGGTTCGATAGATCCCAAGAAAATCGGTGTTGAAGCTGGCCTTTCTGCCACCGGGGATCTATTCGGTGTGATCGCGCGCCGCTCCGGGATCTCTGTCAAGGATCTCTGTGTTGGCCTCGAACAATATCGCCCCGGCCAAACCGGCCTGCTGCGTATGACCTGGGACAATGGCGACCGAACCATTCTCGTTAATCCTGACCTTGGTGGCATCACTTTTGGGTGGAACATGACGCATAGTCCACAAGACGAACTGTTCGCCGCCATCGAAGGCACCGCTTTTCACACACGCGTGATTCTTGAACGCATGGCTGAATACGGCGTGCCCGTCGAACGCGTCATCAATGCAGGCGGAATTCCTCAGAGAAACCCGGTACTCAATCGCGTGTATGCCAACGTTTTTAATAAGCCCGTATTGGTCCCGAAAGGTGATGTAACCAGCCTGGGTTCCTCCATCTTCGCGTTTCTCGCGGCCGGCACCTTTCGCTCCATCGAAGAGGCGCAAGACGCGATTTGCCCTGGTTATCACGTTGTGGAGCCGGACCCCGTTGCCGTACGCGTCTACGAAGAGCTGTATCAGATTTACCGCGACGTATACTTTGCCTTCGGCGCGGCGAATTCCAAACCAATACTTGCGGGCGGTATTCTCCCTGCGCTGCGCAGGATTGCGGCAGCCGCGCGAGGCGCGCTATGAAGCTACAGACTCTGCGAGAAGAAGTTTTGCAAGCGAATCTCGACCTGGTGCGGCGAGGGCTCGTTCTCTACACTTTCGGAAATGTCAGCGGCATCGCTCGCGACGAAGCGCTGGTGGTCATCAAGCCCAGCGGCGTGGCCTACGAAACAATGAAGCCCGCGGATATGGTCGTCGTCGACTTGGCCGGGAAAACTGTCGAAGGCTCTCTGCGGCCTTCCTCCGATCTTCCTACGCATCTTATCCTCTACAAGGCTTTTTCCACGATTGGTGGAATTGCACATACGCACTCGCGGGCAGCGACTTCTTGGGCTCAGGCCCAGCGCGAAATACCGTGTTTCGGCACCACGCACGCCGATTATTTTCATGGTTCCGTTCCGGTAACCAAGCCGCTCACTCCGGCGCAAATACGTTCGGACTACGAAACCAACACAGGCCACGCCATTGTTCGGCTCCTCGCGAAGCAAGATCCCCTTCATGTGCCCGCCGTGCTGGTTGCCGGCCACGCGCCGTTTTGCTGGGGCGAAACCCCGGCAAATGCCGCGCACAACGCTGTCGTGTTGGAAGAGATTGCCGCCATGGCCCTGCAGACGCTCGTGGCGAATCCGAAGGCACGCCCAATTTCTAAAGCTCTTCACGGAAAGCACTTCTTCCGAAAGCATGGCAGCACGGCGTACTACGGCCAGAAGAAGTAGTCAGCCGCGATGCAAGAATGGAATTCGACCGCCAGAAACGCAGCGAAGACCGCGGCCGCACCAATCAAGTTGGCCGCAACGGCCCATCATCTGGCGCAGGTATAATGTTTCCCACCTACTATGACTCACATTCTCTTGACCAACGATGACGGCTATCAGGCCGCCGGGCTGCTCGCACTCGCCGAAGCTTTGCAGGATATTGCAACCATTAGCATTGTGGCGCCAAGCACAGAACAGAGCGGCGCGGCGCAATCGCTGACGCTTCGTCAGCCGATTATTTGCAACAACATCGCCGAGCGCCAATGGGCCATCGACGGGACCCCTGCGGACTGCGTAATCGTTGCGCTTCACAAACTCCTGCCGCAAAAGCCGGATCTGGTCATCTCGGGCATCAATCACGGAGCCAATCTGGGAGAAAATATCTATTACTCCGGCACCGTCGGCGCCGCTCGCGAATCCGCTTTGCACCATATTCCTTCGCTCGCCATGTCGTTATGTTCCAAAGCCAAAGGCGTAAAGTTCGATGACGCTGCTCGTATCGCGCGCGCTGCCGCGGAGCTAATCTTGAAACACGGTCTGCCCGACCAGGTGCTGCTCAACGTCAATGTGCCCCCTGCGTGGACTGGCGGAGTACGCTTGACCAGGCAATCGAAAAAAATCACCCGTAATCAGCTTACGGAAGGAAAGGATCCTCGCGGCCGCAGTTACTTCTGGCTTTTCGAACAGAAAATCGACAAAGACGTCGCGCCAGACACGGATTACGCGGCCATTTTCGCCAGCCACGTCTCCGTCACCCCTTTACATCTCGATCCCACGCACGCCGATTCGCTAAACGGCTTGGCGCATTGGGCCAAAAGTTTAGAAAAGACATTTCACAAATGAATTTAACGGTGCACTGCCAAGCGGGTTATGCCCTCCATCTGCGAACGACATGAGCGCAACCAAGACATATGATGTAGCGGTTGTGGGGGCGGGAGTTTTCGGTGTCTGGACCGCCTGGCATCTCGCCAAGCGCGGCCAGCGCGTCCTGCTGCTCGATGCCTACGGACCCGCACACACGCGCGCCAGTTCCGGCGGCGAAACGCGCATCATCCGTATGGGCTATGGCGCCGATGAACTGTACACCCGCTGGTCACAGCGTTCCCTCGTGCAGTGGAAAGAATTATTTGCCGCTACGCACCAGCAACTTTTCCATGAAACCGGCGTTCTCTGGCTTGCAGCAAGCGGCCTGCGAGAAAAGCAAACCGTGGAAACGCTGCAATGCTGCGGGGTTCCCCATCGTGTGCTGCAGAGCGCTGAGCTTACGCGAGCCTATCCACAAGTAGATTTTTCCGGTGTCGAGTTTGCCATTTTCGAGCCTGCCAGCGGAGTGCTCATGGCGCGGCGCGCAGTCGCTACGGTCGCCGCCGACGCGCTGCGAATGGGCGCGGAATACCGTGTTGCACAGGTTCTCGCTGCCGAAAAATCGGTTAACCCCCAACAAATTGAAACCACGGCTGGAGACGTGATTTCTGCCAACCACGTGGTTTTCGCGTGCGGCGCCTGGCTTGGAAATATTTTTCCAGAAATTCTGGGACCGCGCATTTTTCCCACCCGCCAGGAAGTGTTTTTCTTCGCCACTCCACCGGGAGATACGCGCTTTGCGTCGCCCGCGCTGCCCACCTGGCTCTTCAAGGAAGAGCAAGTCTACGGCATGCCAGACATCGAATCTCGCGGGCTAAAAGTCGCCTTCGATCATCACGGCGAACTCGTCGATCCGGAAACACAATCGCGCTTCGCGTCAGGTGAGGGCGCCGAGCAAGCCCGTCGCTACGTTGCGCGCCGCTTTCCCGCGCTGCGCGATGCGCCCATCGTGGAATCTCGCGTCTGCCAGTATGAAAACACTTCCAGCGGTGATTTCCTCGTCGACCGCCATCCCGCGCTTGAAAATGTCTGGTTCGTAGGTGGCGGCTCGGGTCATGGCTTCAAACACGGACCCGCTATGGGCGAGTACGTTGCTGGCCAAATTCTTGGGGATGCGGCCGCGGAAGCGCGATTCTTATTAGCTAGTAAGGAAACCGTTCAGCGCCGCGCAGTGTACTAAAGCACTGGTTTCTTGTACTTGCGCCCGTCACTGGATTGTCGGCAGTCTGTGTTTTGCGTAAGCCGCAAACGCTATATTTTCGGTGCACGCCGCCGCGTGGCCGATGAAATGGCACTAATTTTCTTGGCGCGTCGCGCCTTTTCCGCATACAAGTGCTGATCCGCGTCCGAAAGCAATTTCTCGATGCGCTCGCCTTCGCCGCGATAAATCGAAATGCCGATGCTCGCCGATATCGCGGGCGTTTCTGTACTCTCCGCCATCACCACGTGGATGCGCTCCGCAACAAGTCGCGCGTCGGTTTCTTCTGTCTCCGGCAACACCAGTGCAAACTCGTCCCCTCCATAGCGCGCCGCGGTATCCACCGCGCGACAATGAATACGCAAAATATCTCCCAGCCGCGTTATCGCCCGGCTCCCAACCAAATGACCGTACGTATCGTTGATGCTTTTTAGTCCATCAAGATCGAGAAGCAGTACTGCGAAGGGCCGGTTGTTGCGATTGGTGCGTTCCGTCTCACTCTCCAGCACATCCAGCAGGCGGCGATAATTCGCCAAGCCGGTGAGCGGGTCGCTCACCGCCAGATGCCGAACCTGTTCAAATAGCCTGGCATTGTCCAGCAGCGCGCCTCCCACCGCCACCGTGTAACTCATCACCGTGAAGGCCTGTGCCAGCACGAACGGCGCGTCCAGCAACCTTTGCGATTGGCTCGCTGCCAGTTGCGCCGCTACGTTCATCCACGCCGCGGTATAGATGGCATTGTCAAACGCCGTGTGTTCGATGGCTAGCCTGCGTCGATACCAGATCAGCGCCACAATGAAAAACGCTGCGGGAAGCAGTTGCTGCGGAGAGGGAAGAAACGCTCCCGGGTGCGGCGAAACCTCCGTCGGCATGCGTCGCAGCGCCGCCGTGATCAAGTACGTCATCCCGACCACGGTCAGTAGCGCGCCGGCAATCTCCCGCCGCGGATGGCGCGATCGCGGTAGAAAATGTTCCACCAGCAAAGCCACCACGAACAAAAGGGCCAGCACCATGCGGCTGACCCACCAGGCCAGCGGAGCCCAGCGGAACGGTACCGGCGCCTCTGGCGTCAGCTGAAAAAACAAGACGCTGGAAGCCATCAGCACCGTTCCCGACAGCAAAAAACCGGCGCCGAGAATCAACGAGATGCGGTCTTGTGTGCCCTGAAAACGCACCAACGTGACTGCCGCGAAAATGAACGATAGAAGCCCGGTAATGGCTTGCAGATAGCCCTGGAGAACCGCGTCGGGCGTGATCAGGATGCGCCGTGAAGAGTACGCCGCCAAAAGCAACAACAGAAAAACAGCGATATTGGACAGCACAATGTTTGTCGCACTGCGCTTCCGTTCAGGAATAGCCGTCAGTCCGCCCATAGGAGTTCACGTTGCTTCGCAGGCTGGGCGCCCTACCTACTTAGACTACTCACAGGCCCTCTACGTTGCGCCAAATAAGCTGTATGAGTGTTGATAAGCCAGCACTGTACTAAAGAACAGGCGCGCAAACGGCCGCGTTCGCAAGAACTCATTTCCCGGCGCTCACGCGAAATGCCTTTCCGCTGAAAATCGCAGGCAGAAAAATGGGTCTTGCGCAGTCGGTTCTGCTCAAGCAAAATAGCTCTATTGAAACGATTCAATAAGCACTTTACGAAGATGCCGGGCACGCTGGCGAACACGCCAAAGCCCTTTTTTATCTTTTGTTTGCGCCGCAATCCGTGCCTCCGGAGTCGAATGTGAAGAGACCTAGTCGCAAGCCAGCTCGAAAACCTGCCAATAAAAAGTCATTCGTCGCCGCTATCAATGCTGCGCCAGGGCATCACACCATCCGCGAAATTCTCTCGCAGCCTGCCATGTGGGCAGAGACAGACGCGCACCTGGCCAGCGACGGCACCATCGATCGCCTCGCGGCGCAATTCACCGCCCAAGAGCCCTGGCTATTCATCGCTTGCGGATCGAGCTATTACCTGTCGCAACTGGTCAGCGCCATCTGGTCGCGCAATTTCTCCCTTCGCTGCTCGGTGGTACCGGCGTCCGAATTTCTGTTCGCGCCTGAAGAGATTTTGCGCAGCACCGGGGCCACGCAAGTCGTTTTCGTCTCGCGCTCTGGCGAAACCACGGAGGTGCTTCGCGCCGCGGAGATTCTGCGCCAGCGCGCCGGCATTCGAACACTCGGAGTGACCTGCAACCCCGCTTCAACTTTCGAACGCCTGTGCACGCAAATGTTTACCCTCCCCTGGGCCGACGAAAAAAGCACCGTGATGACGCGCTCCTTTACGTCGATGCTGCTCTCCTTCCAGCGACTGGGTGCGCGATTGCGGGGCGACACCGAGTTGTCCGCGGCGCTCAACCATCTTCCGCAATTGGCCCAGCCATGGCTGGACCTTAATGCTGATAGAATCCGCAAGTTCGCCAGCAAGCGGCCCTTCGCCGACTTCGTCTTTCTGGGGCAAGGCGCACACTATTGGCTGGCGCAGGAAGCCGCGTTGAAAATCACCGAAATGTCGGCCTCGTACGCGCAGGCCTATCACAGTCTGGAATTTCGTCATGGCCCACGCTCCATCGCCGGCCCGGATACGCTGATAACACTTTTTATTTCCGATGCCGCCGCCGCGGAGGAAACTCTCCTCGCTCGCGAACTCAAAACTCTGAACGCCACAAATTTCGTGATTGTGAATCGCGCGACTCCCGAACTTGCAGCTTCGAGCGATTTGCTTGTCTCACTGGACCTGGACGGTCCGGAATTTGCCCGCTTCGCTCTCGCCGCCATCCCTGCCCATCTTCTCGGCACCGCCGTCGGCTTGCGCAAAGGCCTCGATCCGGACTCTCCGAAAAATCTCACCCGCGCGGTGGTCCTCGGCGATTCCGCGTCCACGCCAAAAATAATATCGCGCACCAAGGCAAGCTCCGCGTCCGTGTCACCTACCAGGAACAGCGCCCGAACTAGCGAGGGACGCGCTTGACCGCCGACAACCGCACAACGTCCGTCGCGAAGTCGAGCGGAACTCCCGCAACAAACCAGGGTCCGACTCTGCGTCGCACGCTTACCCTCTGGAACCTGATCATCATCGGCATTGTAATTATCCAACCCATCGCCCCGATGGGTATTTACGGCGTGATCAGCAATGCCGCTGGCGGCCACGTGGTCACCACGATTTTGATCGCTATGGTGGCCATGCTCTTCACCGCCATCAGCTACGGGAAAATGGCCCGCGCCTACCCCAGCGCCGGCTCCGCTTATACCTACGTCGGACAAGAAATTCATCCCGGCCTCGGCTATTTGACCGGCTGGGCCATGGTGATGGACTACATCCTGAACCCGCTGATCTGCACCATCATCTGCAGTCAGCTCACGCAAAATATTCTGCCGGGGATGCCCTATTGGATTCTTGCCATCTTGTACGCGGTGTTTTTCACCGGCCTGAATCTGCGTGGCGTAAAGACTTCGGCGCGCATCAACGAGGTTCTCGCTGCCGGCATGTCCATCGTGGTGGTGGTCTTTTTCGTCTTCGTTGTACGTTTCGTTTGGGGCCTACACCACTACGGTGCCGGATATTTCACGCTGCCGTTCTACGATCCCGCAACCTTCAACTTCAGCAGAATTTTTCGCGGCACCTCCATCGCCGTCCTCACCTACATCGGATTCGACGGCATTTCCACGCTCTCCGAAGAAGTGGAAAATCCGCGCCGCAACATCATGCTGGCCACGGTGCTCGTCTGTGTTATCACAGGCGTTCTTTCTTCGTTGGAAGTTTATGCCGCCCAATTAATTTGGGGCTCTAAACCGTTTCCCCCAGAAATGGAAACTTCGGCCTTCCCTCTGGTGGCCCGGCAGATCGGCGGTTTCTTTCTTTTTCACCTATTAAACTTTACGGTATTGATCGCCAACGTCGGATCCGGCATGGCCTCGCAATTCGCCGCCGCCAGATTGCTCTACGGCATGGGCCGCAATGACGCGCTACCAAAAGGGTTTTTCGGAAAAATTGCCGCCAAAACCCAAATCCCCGCCAACAACGTCATCCTTATCGGTGCGATCGCTTTGGCCGGCGCGTTCATGATCACCTACGACCGCGGCGCGGAACTACTAAACTTCGGCGCCTTCATCGCCTTCATGGGCGTCAATGCCGCATCTTTCATGCGCTACTACGTACGTTCGGACGAAAAGAAAATTGGCAACTTCCTCGTTCCGGTGCTGGGATTTCTGATCTGCGGATTTATCTGGTGGAACCTCAGCCCGCCCGCCAAGATCGCCGGCTCTATCTGGCTTGCCGTCGGTATCATTTACGGCGCGTGGAAAACCTCGTGGTTCCGTACGCAAATGTCTTTTGACGTTCCGGCAGAGTAAGAACTGTTCCCGCGTCACCTTGCATTACTCGACGCCCAGGAAGGATGATGGTGCCCACGGGAGACCCACCCTTGAAGCGCGAAAGCAGCGCCAGCTCCACGGTAACCATGCGCGACGTGGCTACGGCCAGCGGTTTTTCCTCCGCCACCGTCTCCATCGTCTTGAACAACGCGCCGCTAGCTCGCTACATCGCGCCCGCCACAAAAAAACGCATCGAAGACGCCGCCAAAAAACTCGGCTACCGCCCCAATGCCATGGCGCGCTTTCTCCGCAGCAAACGCAGTCACAGCATCGGCGTAATGTTTTTCGACATTACCGATCCCTACTGCACTCCCATCCTTCGCGGCATCGAGAACGCTCTGTATCAATCCTCATACGTCCCGATCTTTGCCGACGCCCACAATCAGAAAAATCGTTTCGAGCGTTATCTCGAGATGCTCCTCGAACATCACGTTGAAGCTCTCATTGTCGTCGCCAACTGGCTGCTCGTGGACATTCATCTGCTCGCCGACGTCAGCAAACGCAACATTCCCGCCGCCACCATCTGCTGGGAGCTCGATGGCGACACCGTCAGCTCCGTAATGGTTGACAACGAAATGGGTGGGCGCCTCGCCCTCGAACATCTCTACCAGCTCGGCCATCGCAAGATTGCTTACATCCGCGGCCCGAAAATGCTTATCGACAGCGGTCCGCGCTGGAAGGGCATCCAAAAATTCGCCCAATCTGTAAAGCTGGAGATCGATCCCGCGTTGGTTACCCAGTTGACCGACTCCTTCGACGCCAACTCCGGCTTCGAAGGCGGCTACCGCTTCACTGAGGAATTGCTGCAAAAGAAAAAACGCTTCACTGCTTTGCTGGCCTTCGACGATCTAACCGCATTCGGCGCCATTCGCGCGCTCACCAAGGCCGGCATCAAAGTTCCCGAACAGTGTTCCGTAATTGGTTTTGACGACGTGCCGCTGTCCGCGCTCTCGGCCCCATCCCTCACCACTATTCGTCAGCCGCTTGAGACCATGGGTGGCCTCGCCGTGCAAATGGTCATGGACAGCATCAACGCCGGTCTTGAAAAACGCGATTGGACCAGCTCTCGCCAGCGCGTGACCCCCGAACTTGTCATTCGCGATTCCACGCGCGCCGCCTCGCAAACCGCCGCCGACGACTAGCGAACGTTTCTGCGCAAAAGAACTTCCGCGCGAAAATGCCGTGGGCGCAAATAATGTCGCAAATAAAAAAAGGCGCGGACAAAGTCCGCGCCTTTTCGCCGTAACACTAGCGCAGCGGCTATTCGACCTTGGGAATGAACACTTCCGAAGGCGTCAAAAACTCCACATTCGGATTCTCCGTTGCCACGCGCACGCGTTCGAACCGCCCCTTCTTTCCACCGCTGCCGCTCGAAAAGGTCAGCAAGTATTGGTTATTCAGGTGCATGAATATCTCGTCGAAGTAGGGCTTCAGCGTTACCGGCGCGCCGAATCCCAAATAGTAAGATTCCGCTCCGGTCTCATCCGAAAGCTGGCTCAGACTCGACTGCGCGTTAAACGAGCGCGTGAATCCGCGACCAGCATGTCCGGTGTCCGGCGCATAGATGGTCCAGACATTTACGTTGGCTTTCTGCGCGCGATCGATCGTCGGATCCAGGTCCGGGCTCGTCGGCCCGAAATTTCCGCGAAAGTAATCGATGCCCGAAGAGATCAGCACGATAGACTTACGCACGCCGCTGTCGTTGTCTGGCCACCGCTTGATCATGTCTTGTAGTTCCAGATACGGGCTGGAAAAAGCGCCTTGCCCGCCGATCGGAATGCGCAGCGCCTTGGCAGCCAGTTCGTGATTTGCTGTGAAATCCTGCGCCACCGTTACCGCGCCATTGCGGCCGTAGAAGACGCCGACGCTCGTGCTCGCCGGCTGTGCCATGATGAACGCTTTCAGATCGTTCCACTGCAGCGCGATGTTGCTCCCCAGCGAATCGTCAATCACGATCGCCAGCAGCAACGCGTCGCCTTTGCGCCAATCCGCTACCTGCATCCGTTCCTTGCCCTGATAGAGTTCCACGTCGCTCTTCGTCAGCGGAGGAGGCGCCGCATCTTTCTTTCCAACCGCCGTGACCGTCATGGTCACCAACGCGGGTTCCGCTGCGCCCTTCGCCTCATACGTGCACGCTGCCGCCAAAATGATTGCCAGGCTGAGTAACCCGGCCTTCCAAACACTTTTTCCGTTCATCAAAATACTCCTTTTCTTAAACCTGCTTACTTAGATGCACCCTGGCCGAGAAAGGAATACATCGTCGCTCCCTTGCTTTGTCCCTCGGTCAGCCGCCCTGCGATTACCTTTGCGACGTAACCGATTCCGCATTCTCTCCGCCGTACACCTATAGCCTTCGAGTTCGCCACGCTATTCTTACTAGGCGTGTCTCCCCTACTCACTTCCGAACACTCCACCCCGCCATCTGCGTCGCGAACGCCCGAGAAATCCGTCCACCAACCCTCCCAACCGAGCCTTTCCTCAATTTCGCCGCCAAATGTTTGGATCTATACCCGCTCCATCGATTTGATGGTGGGCTGTGGCGCATGGTCCGCGCCTTTGCTGCTGTTGGCCCTTTTCGCTTCCAATACCCACGCGCAGGCCTGGACCGTCGGATTTTATTTTGTCGCCTTGCTGTTCAATTACCCGCATTTCATGGCCACCGTCTATCGGGCCTATCACACCCACACAGAATTTGCGAAGTATCGCGTCTTTACCGTGCATATCGCCCTGCTGCTTATCGCCGCCGGCGTCGTGGCCCATCTTTGGTATCCGCTGCTGCCGTGGATCTTCACGCTCTATATCTGTTGGAGCCCTTGGCATTACACTGGACAAAACTTTGGTTTATTGCTGATGTTCGCCAAGCGCTCGGGAATTTCTCCCACAACTCTCGAGCGTCGCGCTTTACGGCTGGCCTTTGTGGCCTCTTTTGTGATGCTAATGCTCAGCTTTCATACTGGAGCGTCGAACAATCCACTAATATTTTCTCTCAACCTGCCCGCGGGCGTTACTGCGCCAGCCCGTGGCGCGCTGGCGGTATTTTTTATTTTGGCTGTCGTCTGGGCGTTTTCCTCGCTCCTTCGCCGTACCACCTGGCGCGCTGCTTTCCCTTCGCTTCTGCTCGCACTCACGCAATTTCTGTGGTTCCTCCTTCCCGCCATCTTGGAACTCGTTACGCGCCGCGACGTTCCGCAAACCGGTTACAGCAGTGGAATTCTGGCCGTCCTGCACTCCACGCAATATCTCTGGATCACCAGCTATTACCAGCGCAAAGAAGCTCGCGCCGCCGGCGATGCAAACTGGAAATTCTCAACCTACTTGTTGACGCTCATTGCCGGCGGCATCGCGCTATTTATTCCCGGCCCTTGGATTGTCAGCCGCCTGTTTCACGCAGACTTTGCCGCAAGCTTTCTCACCTTCACCGCGCTCGTCAACATTCATCATTTCATCCTCGATGGCGCACTTTGGAAACTCCGCGATACACGCATAGCTTCCTTTCTCGTCAACTCCGAGTCACGGCAATCTCCGGGCCCTTCGCTTCACATCGCCGATTCGCCTGCGGATGCGCTCTCCGGTCCGCTCTCTCGTTTTCTGGCGGGTATCGTCTCGAAGCTCCGATGGTTTGCAGGTCCCGATTCCGTCGCCCGCGCCTTACGCATCGGCGCCGTGGTGTTGCTCTTCACGGTCGCGGCGGTCGACCAACTCCATTTCTACTTGGCGAATCGTATCGATCGCCTGGAATCCTTGCGGCGCGCTGCGCTATTGAATCCCGAAGATAGCAGCGTGCAATTGCGTCTCGCACACGCCGCGGAAGCCGTTGGCAATCGCACGACGCAAATCGCCGCCTTACGTCGCGCCGCGCACATCAATCCCGACGATCAGAATGTCCAGGAAAGCTTCGCTCGCGGCTTAATCGAATCCGGAAATACCCGCGAGGCCTACGCGCAGTATCGCGAAATCACCGCGCGATGGCCGCGTGACGTCGATGCACTCGTGAACCAGGGTCTGCTCGCACTGCAGCTCGACAATAGTGGCGAAGCCGTCGACGATTGGCAGCGTGCCATCGCCGTCGATCCTGAACAATCCCATGCCCAGCTCTATCTTGCCCAGTTACTTGAACACCGAGGACAGGTACAAGTTGCGGCGCGCCACTATCGCGCCTATCTGCAGTTGGCGGCCGCTCACCCGGCCGAACATCTTCACGACGCGTCATCTCTTCTAGCTGTGCAACTCAAAGTTGCCGATGCCGATGTCGCCGCGAACCACAACGAAGAAGCGCGCGGCGAATATCTCGCCGGCATTCGTCTGGCGCAATCCAACCGAGACGCTGCGCTCGAAAGTTTGGCGCTTGTGCATCTCGCCGATGTACAGGAAAAGCTCGCAACTCCCGTCGATGCCCTGCGTTCCTATCAACGTGCACTGCAACTGGATGCCTCGCTCGCGGACCCCCGCAGCGCCGCCGCCGACTGGCTCAACTATGGACAATTTCTTCGCCGCCATGGCCAATCGGAAGAATTGCTGCTCGCGTGTCTGCTCCATGCGCAGGAGCTTCTGAGCGCCACTCCCGGCGACGAACTCATTGCCGTAGCCCAGGCTCGCACCGAAAGCGAAACACACCTTGGTCGCGCGACCGCCGCCAGGATCCGTTCGACTCTGAACTCGGAATTGCAGACGATGCTTTCGCTCCCTGCCAGCGCCGCTTCAACTGGAAAATAACGCGAGGGCGGCAATCGCATCCTGCGGCGGCGGATCAGTTTCGCTCAAAACGAATTTTCCGCGCGCGCAGCGAATCATAGATCGGCGCATTGCGCAGCAGCGCAGGCACCAGCATGGCCATGAAGCATGCGCCGATCATCGGTAGCAGGAGCGTCACGTCTCCGGTCATCTCCGTTACCAGCACGATCCCGGTGAGTGGAGCTTGCACAACGCCGCAGAAAAAAGCCCCCATTCCCACCAGCGCGAACGCCTCGGGTTGAATGTTGAGCCCGGAGAATAAGTCTCTGCACAGAATCCCAAAAAACAGTCCGAGTTGCGCTCCCAAAACGAGCATGGGAGCGAATAGCCCGCCTGGCGTCGCTGCGGCGTAAGATACTGCGCCAAGTCCGAAGCGAACCAGGAATAACAATGGTAGCAACGCCAGCGTCCCTACGCCCAGCAGCGTACTTTGCGTGATGGGATGCCCCCCTCCGACCACCTCAGGCGCGAACCACGCCAGCATTCCGACTGCTGCGCCGATGATCGCGGCGCGCAGTTCTACTGGGTATCGCCGCAGTTTGTCCGCCGTCGCGAGCGCGCCCAGGATTGTGTGGTTGTAGGCCACCGCGGCAAGGCCGGCCACGATACCAAGGACGAAGAACAGGCTTCTCACTTTGTTACTGGGAAACGCGAACGCTGGGACGTGGAAGTCCGATCCTGCCCCCAGAAAAAATCGCGACACGAAAATGGCTGACGAAGATGCGCCCAGGGCCGCCATCGCAATTCGCGGCTCGAACTTCCGTACTAACTCCTCCAGCACGAAGATTGCTCCAGCGATTGGAGCATTGAACGCTGTGGCCAGCCCCGCACCCGCTCCCGCCGCCATCAGCACTCGGACGTCTGGCCAATTGCGATGACAAATGTTTCCAAGACGACGCGCGACACAGGCGCCCATCTGGACGCTCGGACCCTCGCGGCCGAGCGCGAGCCCCGAGCCAATAGCCAGTACTCCGCCGAAAAACTTAACGGGAATCAGCGCAAGTGTTGTGTGATGCACCTTTCCCTCGAGGGCCGCCTCGACGTTAGGAATTCCACTCCCTGACGCCGGAGGCGCAAATCGGCGCACCAACCAAGCCGCAATCGCCGTGGCTCCGGCGCACGCGGAGGTCACGAGCAAAAAACCGCCCGCTTTCTGACCATGCGCCCAGACGATTAGCGCATCGCGCAGGTGATCCGCACGGATAAGCGCCAACCGAAAGAGCGATGCCAGCAACCCCGCCAACCCGCCCGTGGCGGATGACAGCAGCGCGAGGATCAGCAGATCGCCGGTTTTCTCGTAGGGAGCTTCCACTGCCTCAGGTTTCTCTACCGCAGCCATTTGAAGACCACCCGTGAATGGAGTGGAACGCGCAAACGCACGTCGAAGAGCAACCAACAAACGCCAGACAACGATCGGGGAAGACAAAACCCGCAGTCGAACTTATCACGAATCGTTCCCGTTTCCCCGCTGCGTCGCGAAATCGAAAAGGGAATCGCTACCAGGGCCGCCACTCGGCTGGCGCTCGTCGCACGCTCTCCGTTAAAATGCGCATCGCCACGGAAGTGACTGTCTAGGCTGCGGAGACTTTCGCGATATGCCCATCATGCGTTCCCTGCTGCTCGCCGCCGCGCAAAATCGCTGGCTGCGGGACCATGCCTCGCACTATCGATTTGTTCGCCGCACCGTCTCGCGTTTCATGCCCGGAGAATCGCTGGACGAAGCGCTTTCCGCGGCGCAAATTTTACGCAAGAAAAATATCGCCGCAATCTTCACCCATCTCGGCGAAAACATTGCCGACCGCGAAGAGGCCCGCCAGGTTACCCGGCATTACCTCGACGCACTCGACCGGATTCACAGCCTCGGCGCCGCCGCGCCAGCCATGGAAATTTCCCTCAAATTGACGCAGCTCGGCCTGGACCTCGATCCCGAGCTTTGCTACGAAAATCTGCAAGAAATCATCGCCCACGAAAATAAAGAAACGACCGTCTGGATCGACATGGAATCCAGCGAATACGTGGATCGTACTCTGGCAATTTATCATCGCGCCAAGCAGTCCTATCCCAACGTCGGCATTTGCCTGCAAGCCTACTTGCATCGCACCAAAGAGGATCTCGCTGCCCTCCTGCCTCCGCGCCCAGCCATTCGCTTGGTTAAAGGCGCGTACAACGAGCCGCCGCAGGTGGCTTTCGCAAATAAAGCCGATGTCGATAAAAATTATTTTGCGCTGGCACAGGACATGTTGTGCGCACAGAAAGATGGCACTTGCCAGCGCGCCGCCTTTGGCACGCATGACGTCGCTTTGATTCGCCGCCTGGCCGACTCTGCCGCAGCCATGGGAATCTCCGTGCAAGACTTTGAAGTACAAATGTTGTATGGCATTCAACGCGCCGAGCAAGAGCGCTTGGCCAGCACAGGCTATCGTTCCGTAGTTCTAGTGGCTTACGGCACGTTCTGGTATCCGTGGTTTGTCCGTCGCCTCGCCGAACGCCCCGCCAATTTATGGTTCATGCTCCGCAATCTTTTCGCCGCATGATTCTGGATCGATGAGATAAAAGGGAATCAAGGAAGGCAATTCAAAGCAGAAACGAAAAATGGTCGGGACGACTGGATTCGAACCAGCGACCTCACCCACCCCAAGGGTGCGCGATACCAGGCTTCGCTACGTCCCGACCGCAGTGGCCGCACTCGCCAAATAACAAAAATGTTAAAGGAAAGATGCCGTCACTCAGAGCGACCGCGCCAGGTTGCTTAAACAGTTCCGTTGCGCGGTTTGGCCTAGTCCTACAAGGCTATCATCGCCGTTCGAGGAGCGTCAAGAAAGCGCGCAAGGAATCGCGCAAATCCAACAGCATCTTGCGATTGAGCAGCTGTGCCGGTGGCTCGCCGTGAACATCACCGCGCAGTTCACCATCGCGCGCATCCGGGCTGGTCAGTTGAAACTCCGAGTGCTGCGGCTCTAGCGCGGCGTTGGGATCGCGCAGGTGGCGGCGGGCTCCCGCTATGGTAAAGCCTTCGTCGTACAGCAGCCGCTTGATGCGCCGCACCATGTCGACGTCGTCGGCGCGATACAAGCGGTGGCCGCTGGCGCTTTTCACCGGCTCCAGCATGGGAAACTCCGTCTCCCAGTAACGCAGGACAAACGGCTTCAAATCCGTCATTCGGCTTACTTCGCCGATGCGGTAGAAATCTTTTTCCGTGGTGATTTGCGCAGCAGCTGCGGTGCCGGCCATTTTTATTTCCTGTTCGGAGGGGACGGCTAATCGTAGCAGTTTGCCAAACTTTTTTCAGCGGTGCTTTTGTTCCGGTGGTTCATCGCTCGTCCTCGGAATGATCTTCGCGTTTGTCGCGTTTCCTCATGCGCTGGATAAACCGGACAGGGGTGCCCACGAAATCAAACTTGGCGCGCAATTCATTTTCGAGAAAGCGCTGATAACTGAAATGCAGCGGCTCTTTCTGGTTGGTGAAAATCAAGAAGGTGGGCGGAGCGGTCTTAGCCTGCGTGATGTAATAGATGCGCACCGGACGCGCCTTCGGCGTGGTCCCACGCTGCAGGTCGACTTCGTCTTTCAGCCAATTATTGAGCGCAGGTGTTGAAATTTTTCGCCGTCGCGCTTCTGCGCACTGATTAATCAGCGGATACAGCTTCTGCGTGCGGTCACCGGTTTTTGCCGACAAGAAAACAATCGGCGCGTAACTAAGAAATTTTAGCTTCCCGCGCACCATTTTTTCGTAATCGATGAGCAGACGATCTTTCGCGGCATCACCAAACGTATGCTTCACGCCGGGCACGCGCCGGCGCTCACCCTTGGCGCTGGCGTCATCGCGCGCAGATGCCAATCCCGCCGCGCCAACCGCCAAATCCCATTTGTTCATCACGATCACCACTGAGCGCCCGGACTCTTCCGCGTAACTCGCAATCGTCGCATCGCCCTGCGTGACACCGTGCTCCGCGTCCACCACCAGCAGCGCCACATCGCAGCGTTCCAGCCCGCGCCGCGCCATCACCACGCTTAATTTTTCTGCCACTAGCACGGTCTTGCCCTTGCGGCGAATTCCGGCGGTATCCACGAAGCGGTACACATGTCCGTCGCGTTCCACTTCCGTGTCCACGTTATCCATCGTCGTGCCGGCTATGGGCGAAACAATCGAGCGCTCCTCCCCAACCAAATGATTCAGCAGCGTCGATTTGCCCACATTAGGCCGACCAATAATCGCCACTTCCACGCGATCCGGCTGCTTCTCTTCCTCCACCGACTGCACCACCTCCACTTGCGCCAACGCGGAGTCCAGCAAATCGTCAATGCCTGTGCCATGCTCCGCCGCAATCGGAAACACCGGCACACCCAGCTTGCGAAACACGTCGACGCTGGATTCCTGCGACACGGCATCCACCTTGTTCACCGCCACCACAAATTTCTTCCCGGTCGTGCGCAGCATGCGCGCCAACTCTTCATCCAGTGGCGTAAGCCCCGCGCGGCTATCGACCACCAGCACCAGCAGCGCCGCCTTCTTGATGGCCACGTGCGCCTGCCGCAGAATCTCCGTCGGAATCAGCGCCTTGTCGTCCGGAACGATGCCGCCGGTGTCCACAATCTCCAGCGCGCGCCCCAGCCACTCCGCCTTGCCGTAGATGCGATCGCGGGTGATCCCCGGCTCATTCGTGACAATCGAGCGGCGGGTCCCAGTCAGCCTGTTAAAAAGGGTGGATTTTCCGACGTTCGGCCGGCCCACAATCACCAGGGATGGCAGCGCCGCCGTCATCTCTGATTAACCATAACCAAGCTACTCCCCCACCTCTGGGTCTGTAACATGCAGAAATGGATAGAGTTAAGTCCAGTGCCTTCATAACGTACTGATTCCGTTATGTTTACAAAAATCTTCCGCAATCCATTGTTAATAAGTAATTTAGCGGAGACGAAGACGCGCGGAGCGACGATCCTGCGAGGGCTACAGCGGCGCGGCAAATTCTGAAGCTTAGATAACACAAAATATGATACCTCATAAGTAATTGACAGTCAAGCACTTGTTTGCGTAAGGTCACACGCCGCAGGGCGGTTCACGGGAGCTCGTTCTTTTAGAGAAGTTCTCCGCCTACTGATTCAGCAGCGGAATCGACTTCGCCGGCGCAGGTTGCGGAATCGATTGCAGGAACGCATACATCTCCCCCAAGTCTTCGCTCGATACGGCCTTGGCGGTGTACGGCGGCATTTGCCCGGTCGGAGCTCGCACGTAGCTGACGAACGCGGACAACGGAATCCGTGGCGGCCCCAGACGCGAACCTCCGGTCTGCGTCGAGCCCTGGCCCTGATATCCGTGACATTCATAGCAGCCATAGGCGTTGAAGAGCCGCTCGCCCTTCTTGGCACTTTCCGGCGCGGCAGCCTCCGGTTTGCCCGCCGGCGTAAGCGCGCGCAAAAAAGCGTAAACGTCGGCGACCTCCGCATCCGAAACTTTCTGGTTGCCAAACGGTGGCATCTGCCCTTTTGGACTCCGCACCAGCTGCACGAACGCCGGAAGCGCAAGCGCCGTAGACGCAATCCGTGGCACGCCACCCGCTTGCCCCGGCACGCCAACTCCCTCGCCCTGCGCCCCGTGACACTTATTACAGCCCTGCTTCTCAAAAACAACCCGGCCATTTTCGGCGTTTCCCGATGTACTCTGATTCGCTTGCTGACCAGCAGCAGTCTGCGCCGCGCCCGAAAGTGCCGACAGCGCCACAATACAAACGATCGTCGCGGCGATGAACGCACCGAACCCGACCACCCGCAATGGATCTGCGAAGCCCGCGCGTCTCATTTGCCCAACAAAACGCTCCACCAAGTCGCCGAGGAATTTGTAAGTTTTCATATCTTCGTCCTCAGCGCGGCTGGGTATGCACGTCAAGCAACGCCGGCTCCCCGCGTTTCACCACCGCAATCGCCCGCTCCAGCGCCGGAGCAAGTTCCTTGGGATCAGCGATCGGCCCCTCGGCATACAGTCCCATCGACTGCGCCAGCTTGCTGTAGTCGATTCCCGGATCGTCAATCGCCGTACCAATTTTCGCGCGCTCCACGCCGCGGCTGTGCCGGTCCGCCATGATCTGCACCTGCATCACTTCCTGATGATAAGCGCGATTATTGTGCATGATGCTCAGCAGCGGAATGCGATGATGCGCCGCCGTCCACAAAACGCCCGGACCATACATCAGATCGCCGTCGCACTGAATATTGACCGACAGCCGGCCATGCGCGCGGTTCGCCAGCGCGGCGCCGACCGCAGCGGGCGCGGTGTAACCGATACCGTACCCGCCAGAGTAGCCGATCACGTGATAGTGCTTGTCGATCGTCCACAGCTTTTCCGGCCAGCGGCTGACGAAGCCACTCGTGGAAACCAGCGACCAATCCTCGCCCTTGATCTGCGCCCAGATCTCCGCGCACAGCCGCGCCGTGCTGATCGGGCTGGCGTCCCAAGCGTAAGTAGCCGCCTCGCGATTCGCTTGTAGCGTTTTCTGATGCGCCCCGGCCAGCCGCGCACCGCGATTTTGCAACGCCGATTTGCGGCTCGTGGCCAACTGGCTCTTCACCGACGCGATCAGCGACGGCAGCGTAGCCTCGGCATCGCCGGCAATATCCAAATCCAGCTCCGGATAGCGCTGAAAATTCTGGTAATTACTCTTAAAAAAAAGCGTTGCCGCGCTGATGCCAATCAGTTTCGCGTCCGGCCGCGTAATCGGCCGCGAAGTCCGCTCCATCTGGTCGCGATAAGAATGAATGGTGCCCCAAAAATCATTCAGCTCCAGTCCGAGGATGACGTCAGCGTTCGCGAGCTCTTCGCGCCCGCGCTCGGTCTGATTTAAAGGATGCCGCGAGGGGAAATTCATGCGCCCCGCCCGGTCAATCACCGCAGCTTGCAGCGTTTCCGCAAGCTCTATCAGAAGTGCCAGCCCCGCGGGAGTACGCGCCGCGCGGTCGAAAACCAGCACCGGATTTTCCGCCGCCACCAGTAGCCGCGCCGCTTCCGCTACCGAGCCTGAATCCCCCTGCGGCGGCAACGCCGGATTCAAACTCGGTATGTGCATCTTGGCATCGCTGGAAATGGGATTTTCCTGCAACTCGGCATCGACAATCAGCAGCACCGGCATCATCGGCGGCGTCATGGCGATTTTGTAAGCGCGCACCGCGGACTCCGCAAAATGCGTCAGTGAAACTGGTAGATCGTCCCACTTGGTGTAATCGCGCAGCATCGCCGCGGCATCCTGCACGCTGTGCGCCCACTCCACCGGCGGGATGCGCTTGGTCGCATCCATGATGTTTCCGCCAATGATGTACACCGGCACGCGGTCGCAATACGCGTTGTAGACCGCCATCGCCGCATGCTGCAATCCCACCGTGCCGTGCGCGAAAACTCCCAGCGGTTTTCCAGCGATCTTTGCGTAACCGTGCGCCATGGCCACGGACGATTCCTCGTGCAGGCAGGTAATGAACTCCGGGCTTTTGTTCCCGCCGTAATTGATCACCGACTCATGCAGGCCCCGAAAGCTCGAGCCCGGGTTAGCGCAGATATATTCGATTCCCAGCGACTTGATCACATCGACCATGAAGTCAGATCCGGTGCGATCGGCGGTTAACACCTCCGCGCCGGAAGGCGCCTCGACTTCTGCCGCGGGCGACATGGGCGGAGGGCCGCTGCGCGGATTCGGCAACGGCTGTTTGCTTGGTGCCGCGGGCGAGGTGACCAGTGCGGCCGTGCCGGCCGCCGCACTGCGCAGAAAATCACGACGATTGATTGCGGCGCTTTTGCGTTTGGGCATGCGGTGCCTTCTCGATTGCGCACTTTTTGTATCACAGTGAGCGTGTGTCGGCTACTCGCAAACCTCGCGGCGCGAATCATAGCCCCACGCTGGCATTCCCGCCTTCGCGACCATCGAAAAACTCGGGGATGTGCATAAGAACTATTTGTGCGTACTCTCTTGACGCTGTTGCTCGGGCGCAGTTAGTGTAGGGGGCAATTGCGGGCGGCTAACAGTTCCCGTCGAGGGATTGCCTGCCCGGGTGTCCGAGGGATTTGCTGAATTCCGAAGCTATCGAATCAGCTGCGTGCTTAAGAAGGGGTGATTATGAGGGCAATCCGCAAGTTGCACGTGGAGGCGCTGGTGTGTCTGGCCATGTTGTTTTTCGTTTTTGGCCTGAGCGCCAGCGCGCAAACTTTTCGCGGCACCATTCTTGGCACGGTGACCGACTCTTCCGGCGCCTCCGTCGCGGGCGCTACCGTAACCGTAAAAAACATCGGCACCGGCCTCACCCGCACCGTCACCACCGCCGAAGACGGTAGCTACGCGGTTCCCGAATTGCCCATCGGCACCTACAACGTCACCGTCACGCTCACCGGTTTCAAGAGCGGCGTAGTCAACGCGCTCGCCGTGGACGTTTCCACCCAGGTGCGCGCCGACGTCGTCTTGCAAGCCGGCGATGTCGCGCAGCAGATCGAAGTGCAGGGCGACACCTTGCCGCAAGTCGACACCACCGAAGACACCCTGGGCGGCATCATTCAATCGCGCGTGGTCACCAATCTTCCCGTCAACGGCCGCGACTACCAAAAATTAATCTATTTGGTTCCGGGCGTCACCGGTTCGCCGGACCAGATCACCGACTCTCCAGGCTCCTTCGGCGTCTTCTCCGTGAACGGTGCGCGCGGCCGCTCCAACAACTTTCTCCTCGACGGCACGGATATGAACGATGGCTATCGCAACGATCCGGCCATCAACGAAGCAGGCGTTTTCGGTACGCCGGCCACGATTTTGCCCCTGGAAGCCATTGCCGAATTGCGCGTGCTGTCGAACTTCGAGGCCGAGTATGGCCGCAGCGCCGGCGGCGTAATCAACATCGTCACCAAGAGCGGCACCGACAATTTTCACGGCTCGGCGTTCGATTACTTTCGCAATACCGTCTTGAATGCGCGCAATTATTTCAACACCGTGCAGAATAGCGTCGTTGGCGGCACCAATCCGCAGGATCCCTTTCACGATAATCAGTTCGGCGCGGCCGTCGGCGGTCCGATCATTAAAGACAAGACTTTTTTCTACGTGGACTATGAAGGCGTGCGCGAGACCGGCTCCGAGAGTAGCCTCGCTTGCGTGCCGACGGCCACCGACTTAGCGCTGGCTACGCCGGCTGGCGGAGTTAACCCGGTCATCGCTAGTCTCATCAGCGCCGGAAAAGCTTGGCCCGCGCCCAATCTCAGTGGCTCGTGCATTGGCGGCGGCGGACAAACGGTGGTTGCGGACAATGCTGCGCTCTCCACGCCATTTTCCAATAGCGTGGACAACGGCATCGTCAAGGTCGATCAGCAATTGAATGCCAATAACCTGTTCACCGGGCGCTACTACATCGGGAATAGCACGCAGCTGTTTCCCTTGGCGCTCACCGGCGGCGGGTTGTTGCCGAATTACGACACCCAGACGCCCACGCGCGTGCAGATGGTCGCTCTGTCCTACGTCAGCACGCTTTCGCCCGCTCTGACTCTCGAGTTCCGGCTGGGCTGGAATCGCTTTGCCGAAGGATTTTTCCCGGAAGATCGTAGTTTCAATCCCACGAGCATTGGATTGGATAACGTCTCCGAATCAGGCACCGGCACTTTGGATCCTTATAATTTCGGGCTGCCGACGATCACTGTTGCGCCGTTTGCCCAGCTCGGCGCCGACAAGGGCGACCCACGGCAGCGCGTCGATACCAATTGGCACATGGTGCAAAACGTTTCCTGGAAGCGCGGAAAGCACGATATTAAGTTCGGCTATGAATTTCGGCGCAGCTCCGTGTCGCAGATATTTAACCGTACCGCGCGCGGAACTCTGGATTTTAACTCGTTGAACGATTTTCTTGCCGGTAATCCCGACGGTGGGTCGCAAATTGCCGGCAATACCAACCGCAACACTTTTGAGAATTCCTACGCCGGCTATTTTCAGGATAGCTACCACGTGAAGCGCAACATTACTTTGAATTTAGGCTTGCGCTACGACTATTTCGGAATTATTCAGGACAAGCAGGATAATTTTACCAACATCGATCCCACCACCGGCGCGCTCATCCTGGTTGGCGCGGGGCGCTTGTACCAACCGGACTATCGCAATTGGGCGCCGCGCGTCAGCGTAGCCTGGGACGTTATGGGAACCGGAAAAACCGTGGTCCGCGCGGGCTACGGCATCTTCTACGATGCCTACTCGCAAGATATGTTCGAAGGTCATTTGCCCTTCAACAGCGGTTTCGACCCCGGTCCGGAGTACAACGGATTCGGGCCCAATCCTATCTCGTTCGCGAGTGCTACCGGTGCGACGCTCACTTCCGGTCAACCGATTTACGGTTTCACCTCGCCGATGTCCGATGCTTTTGGCGTGGATCCGAATCTCCGCACGCCCTATCTGCAGAATTTCAACCTGAACTTGCAGCAACAGTTGACCCGCAAGATGGTTTTCCAGATCGGCTATGTTGGTTCCACCGGGCATAAATTGCTGCGCTTCCGCGATATTAACCAGCCCACGCTCGCCGCCATTCAACAGTTTAACTACTCGGCGGCCAGCGGTTTTGACCCGACGATCACGACCAACGGGAGTCTCGGCGGATGCTTCTGTACGCCACGTCCATTCGGGAGCTCTCCCTATTATTTCGTCAACTATGAGGAAGCCTCCGCCAACTCCAGCTACAACTCGCTGCAAACCAGCTGGCGCATCAACGAGTGGCACGGTCTGACCTCTTCGGTCAATTACACCTGGTCCCATTCCATCGACGATGCCAGCGACGGCGAAGACTATGTCCCGAACGCGGCGCAACCGGACAACAGTCAGGGGCCTCTCAATTCCAACCGTGGAAATTCCAACTTTGACGTGCGCAATCGGTTTACCTGGAATTTTATTTACCAGCTTCCGGATCGCAAAGGCCAGTGGAGCCGCCTGACGGACGGCTGGGGCGTGAATGGCATCGTCACCGTACAATCCGGCCAGCCCTTCCAGCTGAACTACAACTTTGAGGACGACTACAACGGAACGGGAGAGGATTTCGCTCGTCCCGACGTCGTTGGTCCGATCGTTTACAATCAAAATGATCCCAGCAATTACCTTCAGCTGACTTCGTTTGCTGTGCCCTGCACGCTGGCGCAAGGAACGGGCGCGGGGAACTGTCAACTGATCAATCCAGCCACTGGAGCGAACTGCACCCTGCAAGGCATTGGGCTGAACTGCATCAACTCCATGCACTTCGGCAGCGAGGGCCGTAACTCGCTGATTGGACCCCACTTCCGCCAATTCGACTTTTCCATTTTCAAGGATACCGCGATTACGGAAAGGTTGAGGCTGAACCTGCGTTTCGAAGCTTACAACCTGTTCAATCATCCCAACTTTGCGAATCCCTACCTGCCTTTGTTCATTGCCGACGCGGCACCGAACGGAATTAACGCCAACGGAACGAGTGTCGGCTCACTAAGCCTGAAGACGACAGGCGACGTCGGCATCGGCTATCCCGTGCTGGGTAACGGCGGTCCGCGCAGCTTGCAGATTGCAGCGAAGTTCACCTTCTAGCGCCTTATTTTGTAGGAGCCCTACTTTTGTGGGAGCCCTATTTTATATGAGATTGGCGAACGGCCCGGCGGACTGCCGGGCCGTTTGTTTTGCCGCGAGCCTCTTTGCCGCGGCATCCAGCGCTGACATCCGCGAGAATCTTAGAATTTCTGATACAGTGCTGGCGACGCGACCTACAAGGCCAGGGGCAACGTGTTTGCCGGGAAGGCTTTAGCCGTGCAAAGCGCGATTCGCGCGCGTAAGTTTTTGCCGGCCTCGTGCGTACTACTTTATGGAAACGCTGAGACCAGGCCGGATGAGTGCTCCCGGAACAATGGAATCCACGGAGGCGGTGGCTAAGGCTCGGGCAGGTGACCCCGAGGCCTGGGGTCAGCTTTATCACGACTACGCGCCGGCCATTTTCCGGTTTTGCCGAAGGGCTTTGCCGACGCGGGAGGATGCGGAAGACGCGACTATGGAAGTCTTCATGAAATTGCGAGGCAAGTTGCACCAATACGACGAGAGCCGTTCCTTCTCCGCCTGGCTGTACAAGATTGCCGCTAATCATTGTTGGGATACCTTGCGGCGGCGTAAGATTCGCCAGGGCAAGGAAACGGAAGATTTGGATACCGTGCCGCTCGAGCATCCGGACGCCAGCCAGTTGGAAAAACTAATCGAACAGCGCACCAGCGACGAGGTGCGTAAGGCCCTCGCTAAAGTGGGACCCCGCGCGCGCATGGCCCTGGTGATGCGCTATTACTCCGATATGAGTTACGACGAAATTGCTGATGAGCTGGGCGTGCGCCGCGCCTTTGTAGGCGTGGTGCTGCTTCGCGCCCGCCATGAGCTGCGCCAAGCGCTGGAAGGCAACGCTGCGCTGGTTGCGGGAGGGGCCCAGTGAACGAAGGAAATACGACCAAAGGTCAGCAGGGCGGAGCGCTCGAGCATCTCGACGAGATGACCTGCCTGCTGTACATCGAGCGGCAACTAGACCGCACGCGCGGTATGGAGGTTTCCGCGCACACGCAGGAGTGTGCGCAGTGCCGCACGTTGCTGCGCGCGCTGGAGCGCGAATCGCGGCTGCTCACGCGGGCGATGTTCGAGGAGGATGAGCCGTTGCCCACGCGGCTCGCGCAATTTCAGGAACGCGCGCGGAAATCAATGCAGTGGGTTTGGGGAATTGTCCTAGGGTTGGCGGCCACTGGCGTATATGCCTTGTATAACGGCTACGTGGCGCCGTGGCAGCAGCAGCTCGAGCAAGCAGGGTTCGGCGGAACGAATTTGTTGGGCCTGCTCATTTTTCAAGGCGCTTTCTGGAAAGGGTGGCAATCCATGGTGACACTACTTGAAGTGTTGGCGCTGCTGACGCTGGGCGGCTTTGCCACGATCATTATTCGGCGGCGCGGTCGTCGCGGCTTCGGCATGGCCATGCTTCTGGCCGCGCTATTGGGCAGCGCGGCGCTGGCTGGTCCGGCGTCGGCCACGGAATTTCGCAAGGGTCAGACCACCGAAATCATCAACGCCGATGAAGTCATTCATGGTGACGTTTACATCACCGCGGAGCGTGTGCGCGTTGAAGGCACCGTCGAAGGCGATCTATTTATCTTTGCGCAAAACGCGGAAGTGAGTGGACATGTCAAGGGTGATGTCATCAGCTTTAGCCATACCACGCGAATCACCGGTCAGGTCGATGGCAACGTTCGCGCGTTCACTAATACGCTGATCATTACCGGCACCGTCGGGAAAAACGCTATGACTTTTGCGGAGTCGTTGGAGCTGGAAGGCTCGGGCAAAGTCGGCGGCTCCGTAACTGGATTTTTGACCAGTCCGACGCTCGACGGCCAGATCGGCGGCGATGTTTTGCTGTTCGATCACGTTGCGATAATTAACGGCAAGGTGGACGGCTCGGTGGATGTGCGAGGAGAATCGCTGGGGATTGGTCCCAAAGCTGAAATTGCCGGTCACACAAAATTTGAAGGAACCAAAGAGGCGGAGGTTTCGCCGCAGGCCAAACTCGCGTACCCGCTCGAATACAAGAAGAAGGAACACTCCACGCAGAACACCGCGCACCATTATTTGTGGCAGGGGATTTGGGCCGCGGCGCTGATTTTATTTGGCCTGGTGGTGTTTTTGCTGCTGCCGGATTTTTCGCGCCAATCCGTCGCCAACGCCGAACGGTATGGTGCGTCCTTCGGTTTGGGCGTGTTGGTCTGTTTCGGTGTGCCCATTGCCGCGATTATTGTCTGCATCACTGTGGTGGGTTTATTCGTTGGGCTTTCCGCGCTGTTCATCTGGTACGCCTCGTTGTATGTGGCCATGGTGGTGGTGGGCGGATTGGTGGGGCAGTGGGTGCTGGGGCGCACCAGCGAGCATTGGCCGTTGATCGGCCGCATGGTGCTTGGTGTGTTGCTGGTGCGGGTGTGTACCGCGGTGCCAGAGATTGGCGGGTGGGTAAAGTTCGCGGTGGTTCTGTGGGGACTCGGAGCCATTTCGTTGAGTATTTACCAGCGGTTTGCGCCTGTAGTCGCGCCGCCGAATAGTTCGGCGCCGCCGACGCCGTACGCGCCTCCGCCGCTGCCGCCAAACACCACGGTGGGCGGGATTCAGCCGGCGTAGGTTTTGTAGGCGTAAGTTCGCGCGGCGTCGCCTTGCTCGGCTAGTGTCGCGGGAGGATTTTCCCAGTCACGAAAAGATTTTAGTAGTCATGCCAAAATTTTTAGGGGACAAGAAAAAAGCCGGCCCGAAAAATCGGGCCGGCTTTTTTTTCGGCTTTTTTTGTAACGCGAAGGAAAAATTCGTAGCGCTACAAATTTGTATCACGACTGGCCAGCAGCGCCGCTGCTTTGCTAGCGCTATGGACAGTTAGCGCAGCGGCCAGACTATTGGTTTTGACGCACTTTGGCGGCGACGAATGGCAGCGCGTCAAACTGGCCAAAATAAAGTGCGCGGCTCGAATACGTGTCACCTACCGTGATGCTGGTCGGGGCGCTGATGCCGTCGTAGTTGGTGGCGTTAGAGCTGCTCGTGGATGGCGGCGTACCGGTCAACTGCACGAGCTGCGTAGCGGTGGTGAAATTGTAAAACGTCGGCAACGACGAAGAGGTCAACGTAAAGACGGTGTTGCTGCCTTGCGTGGCGGCGTTGCCAGGTATGCGCGTAAAGCGCAGCGCCACGGCATCGGTATTGACGGTGATCGTGGTCCCCGCAGTGGTGTATTTCGTTACGTGGACGGCCACCATTTGGCCGGGTAGCAGAACCGAGGTGTCGCTAGCATTCGGGAAATTGCCGAGGTCGGCCGGAGTTGTCAGTCCTTGCGTGTCGACGCCAAAGAGCACGCCCGCGTTGAGGCTCACGGTCATCGGCGCGCCGATGGGGAACGGACTCGGAAGCTGAGTGTTGGCGGTGCTGACGTCATAGTCGTTGGCGACCAGCGTGAATAGCGTCGAGTTGGTGGGGTTAACCGCGACCGTGCCTTCGATCCAGTCGGTGTTGGTGGTGCTAATCGGCGGGAACGGATCGTAGGTAATCAGCGTCATGGTTCCGTCGGAATTGAGAATGGCGTTGATGCTGGCAGTCTGGTTGTTTTGCACGCAGTTGATGGTGTTGGAGCCGTCGCCAACGCCTGGCAGATTGCAGTTTGGCGTGTAGTAGGTGCTGCTGTTGGCGGTGGTGACCAGCGTGCCGTGGTTGGCGGTAGCGATGGTTACCTGGTTGCCGCTGACGGTGACGGTGCCGTTCACATCTTCAATGTAGTCGAGCTGGGTGGAAGTGAGGCTCGAGGGATTTGAGGTTCCCAAAGTAAGGGTCGATAGGTTGGTGTTGCTCACGTTTACGGCGGTAACCACCTGATTGGCCACGGTGAGCGTGCTGCCCATGTCGAAGTCAACGGAAAGGCCCGCCTGTTGGCCGGAGGTGAGCGTCAAGCCACCGTTGGGGAAGGTGATTACGGGAGTAGAGAGATTGCCAGGAGCCTGAACGATGCTCGCGTTGTTGCAACCGGGCACGCCCACGGTGATGGTGCAGTAGGTCACCGAGACATCCAGAAGGCTAATGGTCATGCTGGTGTAATTGCCGGCAGGCGCCGTAAACGAACCCAGGTACGCGGAATCACTTTGCAGGCGGGTTAGATCGAAAGCCGGCGACTTCGGACCGGTGATGGCGATCGGGTTGCCGGAGGCGGGCGTCAGCTGCACGCCGCCGACGGTGACGCTGTATGACAAGATCGTGGTGTTGGGCGGAGGCGCCAGAGGATTGGCGCGCAGAGTCACGCTTACGGTGGCGTTGCCGGTGGGCGGTGTCACGCCGCCGCCGTCATCGCCCAGGCCGCTGCAGGCGGTCATGGATACTGCGGCGAGCAAGACGAACAAAAATAAGGTCTTTGTATTGGTCATGGATACCCCACGTTCAGCAAGTTGGCGTTTTTCGACCCCCCGGTAGAAAACGCTGCACGTCTGTAGTTCGACTGTACCGCCCGGCAGCGTCCATGCCCGCGTAAAATGCGGCGGAGTGCCCAAGTATGTAATCCCTGTGCGGCAGAGCAGGTGTTGGGTGAGCGGCGTCGCGTTCGTGTCGTGCAGCGAAGTTCGCAGGTCGTGTTCCGCTGCTGTGCCAAATTGGGAATTGTTGCACCCACCCCACCCCCCCTGCTTTGCGAAAGAGATAGACTGCAAAGGGTTTACGGGGTACATCGTGCGAAAGAGTAAGACTCTAAAGGGTTTATGCGCAGGAGTTGTGAAAGAGTAAGATTCTATTGGGGTTAGAGGGCGTACGGAAGATTCTGTGAAAGAGAGAGACCCTACCCCCGGGTGTTTTTGGCAAAGAGTGCGCAGCGTATAGAAAATGCTGGAGATATCGCGAATTGTGAATTGAGAAGAGTGTGTAACGTATTGAAAATAAAGGATCGCATTTTTCGTGGTGTGGCAAGGGCGTGGGACAAGGGAGACACGAGGAACCGGGGAAGCTGCAGCAATCTGCGCGTTGGGTCGACTTAACACACGCGATACTATCCTAATTGATTAATGTTGTCAATAGGCCGCCTAAGAGTACTAGCAAGGGCGTCTCGAACTCAAGAACCTGCCCCACTCGCCACTGGGTGCTGGAGATCCTTGCTCGCCCAAAATGGATCGCCCACAGTCGATAAGTCGGCGAAGTGCTGACATGCGCCCTCTTTTAGATACCGAAGCTTGTTGCTCGGAGAAACAGTCTGAGCATCTCCGTCATACTCAAGAAGGACTGGGAAGTGCGGCTTCTTGCGCCAGGGAGTGATGAGTTGCACGAAGAAACCTACGGCAAGCGAAGCCAGAAGCCCGTTCGGCCAAATTACCTGCGGTCGGCCCCCGGCGGCGCCATATGCTTGAGCCTCTAACGCAAGTGCGCGATTTTCAATAATTCCCATACAACGTAGGCAAGGGCCACCCGGGAGAGAAAGCGCAGCCTGGCCTCCTATTGAAAATTGTTCGTTTAACTGGTGTACGTCCATGCCGATGTCGATGTATGGCGTGAGATAACGCCGCGCTGCGGTCTCCAACTGCTGACGCTCGCCAACGGAATCAACGCATCCAAAGATCACATCGCATGACCGAAGGGCAGTCGCACAAGTCTGCCATCGGCTAGCTTCGATCCAGGTCCGCGCGCTCGAGTTAACCCCGAGAATAACCCTCGCTGCGACGAAGGCTTTTGTGGCGCCGCTGTGGACATCTTGCTGCGTAGCTCCGACCAGACGATTCAGATTTGTGTCCTCCACGACGTCTGGGTCAACGAGAACAAACTCACCGACGCCTAGATGGCCGAGTTGCTGCGCAATATGTGAACCACCTCCCCCGAGCCCCACTATCGCCACACGGGTGCCGTCCAAGACTGAGGCACTGTCCTTTCCAAGAAAGCTCTGACGATCAAGATTCAATTCCCTGCGAACAGCTTCTTTCATAGTTTCCTCGTCGGAGTGCCTACAACCGCGAATCGAGAGATCTCAACCGGAGCTTCACGACCGGGAATCCAACACTTGCCACAAGCAGAGTCCTCGCTTAAAACAAGCGCGCCATGCGGGAGATCGGATTGCACATTCCAGAAATCGGGGACAAACCTCGCCGTTTCTTTTTCGTCGATATGACTAAAGCGCGGTTTACCTCTATGAGAATGCAAATGCACATGAAACATCGATGCTTGCCGGTTGTACGCGACTTGAAGGGCTTTGCGAATCGCGCCAGACCCCATCATTGCGCCAACACTTTGATCATCGATATAGTCCCCGTCGGCAATATCGTGGAGACTATGCGAAAGGACGATCAAACCTCCGTCATCAAGCAGACCGACGCGGCATAGCAAGAAGGCCACGCGCTCACCCGCAAACGGATGGGGCCGTTCCAACTGAGCTTTGGTTTCGTCTAGGAGGTGCCGGGTAATCTTGAAAATTGCCTTCATCGGAGGGCCCTCAGATGTTCGGCCAAAATTTCGGCGGGCCGCATTTGCGCACTTACGTTGTTCCACGACCATGAATGCCACGTCCGGCCCAGAATGTGGTGTACGGACCAATTGGCTCCCCGTCCCGCGACTGGCTGCGAGAGAAATAGTCGGGTAGCGTACCCGCTGTACTCTTGGACGCAAAGCAGGCCTTCAACCTCGCCCGGAACGCACCCGCGAGGAAGCCGCAACCGCGGAAGGTGGATATACATTTTTCCACCTTCCGTAATCTCCCGAACCTCTTCGCAGAGCGCACTTAGCTCCTGAAGATGCCCAGCGGCCACCACTACGATGAGCTCCCCGTTCGAACGTGGGAGACAAACTTTTCGTGATGCTCGATTGCGATGGTTGCATTGTCCTCTAGCGGTTTGAATTCGCCATGGATGATCTCATCGAGTTCGCGGGAAGCATTGACCCCGACTAACTGTTTGAAAACAGATACAATATACGTCCCACGTGGTACTCGTTTCTCCACGCCGTCAACGCTTACTACAACCAGTTCGGTCCCGGAAGGGTGGTTACCCTCCAGCTTCTGGGACCCGCTTATATCCAGCTTAGCGTCAGTCATCATGTTCCTCCTGGGCAGTGGTGCTGCCCTCACAGGTATATGCTCGCCGTCCGGCAAATTGGACCTTCCGGAGAAAAAAAGAACCAGCGATGTCCAAGAGTCCACTTTGCGAGCATTCTTATATGAGGTCCGGGGAACGACAAAAGAAATGAGCGAGTCTTCGGAAGCAAACCCTTTGAGAGATCGTGAAGCTAGTCTTGAAGACATACGCCGCGAATTTCAGTCTTTGACTGCGGCAGACTGGGCAAGATGGACGCCTACGCCGAGCTCCGCATCCGCAGAGTTGGCATGAGCGCCTCAGGTCGTGATGCGTGTCACCTTTTTATGGAAGCGATGAATTCACTGGAGACAGGACGCCGCAACTGGTATCCGGGCCACGTCGACCTCGTCAAGTTCCTTATCGACTCAATGTGGAGCATATCAAGCAACTGGGCACGCCAAAGAAGGAGCACCGGTCACGTGCAGGTTCCCGAGACCGACCTCATCCGCTATTCTGAGCAGGGTGAGGAACTGGACACGGCCCTGGAGCGAGCACAACCCAAAGGCCCAAGCCCAGAGGAACAATTAGTCAGGAATGAATTTCAGACCGAGGAGCAATTGGTGCAAGAAATCAAAAAATCTTTTCGAAGATAACCCCCTAGCATCCCTGGTCGTGGACGGTTGGGCAGCCGGAATGAAAGGAAGAGAAATCTTTGAGGCTCTTAACATCGATGAGAATCAATATAGAACAGCAGCAAGATTGGTTCGGAGAAGGATTAAAGCTCGCTGGCCGAAAGGAACGCCAGATGTCCGCTGAAGACGATCCTCGGCGGCCTCTCGACGGAATCCTCGATGGGCTGGCAGAGTCCGTTGCCAGCGAGGATCCGGAGGAACTGCTAGCTGAAGCCCGGGCCGCAGGGCAAAACCCAGAATCCACCGCGCAAAGGTTTAAGAACATCGCCTCAGCCGCGCTCAAGAAGTTTGAGCAACGAAAATTGGAAGCGGCCCGAGAAGCATACCGGATTCGCTCCGGAGAGCGTCCGGTAAACAATGACAGCGTCGCGAACACGCCCGAGGAACGAAAACGCCAACTGTCATCGCTGCTGGAAAGCAATCCAGATGTCGGCGCGGTTCTTACCGCTCAGCACCGGGAATTTGGAAATCTCACTGACGAAGATATTGAGAGTACCCTTGAGGACCTTGCTGAACTTGGTCTTCTGAATCGCTCACTTGACGATCACGGCGAAAAGTAATGCCCGGCGCGATTCAGATGCCCGATCAGATTCTGGCCGAGCTCGGAATTCGCGAGCCCGAAGAACTTGAAATAGAGGCCATCGCTGAGTATTGCGGCGCCACAATACGGTATAGGCCACTTTCTGGCTGTGAAGCACGCATAATCGGATGTCGCGACCGTGCCATCATCACGATTAACGAGAGCTCATGGCGTGGTCGGCAACGCTTCTCTGGTGGTCACGAGCTCGGACATTGGATGCATGACCGTGGTCGCATTGCGTTCCAGTGTGACTACAAAATGTACGTGCATGGTTGGCGTGCGACGAACCCCGAAACGCGCGCGAACGACTTCGCCAGTGACCTCCTACTCCCCCTCTCGATGTTTCAACCGCGCGCTCGCGGTTTACCCGTAATTTTTACCAGTGTTCGAGCCTTGGCCGACGCATTCAAAATGAGCCTCACAGCGACTGCAATTCGACTTGTCGAGCATGGCGGACTCCCCTCGATGCTCATCTGCAACAGCCCGCAAAAGAGGGAATGGTTCGTGGCGAGTCCGGAACTGTCTGGCCGTCTATGGCCTCTTGCCAGACCAGAAGAAGGCTCGATCGCATTTTCTCTGCTGGGCAACGCGGCGGAAGGCAAAAAAACAGCAGACGTTCGTTGCGACCATTGGATTAACCATCCTCGCGCAGAAAGCTATTGGATCAAGGAAGACTCGCTAAGACTACACGAAGGAACTGTTCTGTCCTTGCTGTGGTGGGAAGACGAAAAGCAACTGCTTGATCTCGACGAGTACGAAGAAGAAAGAGGTAACAAAAGGTCCGACGGCCGTACCAATTGGGAATAGCTATAACGCAGTGCCACGAGCAAAAGGCAGAAACAGACGCGACCGCTTAAGAAAGCGGCCGCTACAAGGAGAACGGCGACGGCAGGCGGCGGTGATATTGGTGGGGAGTTCGAGGTTGTTTGAGCCGGAATGCCGGACGCCGAGGCAGATGCAGTTGGCGAATGCGCTGTGCCGGTTTCGGGAGATGGCGGTGGAAGTGAAGGGGTTTGCGGGCTGAGCGCAGAGGAGTCAGGGAAAACGTTCGCGCCGGGAAAGATGCCGAAGGGAGTGCGAATCTAAGGATTTCGCCACAGCATATGGCGACGGGGAATGCGAATCTAAAGATTCGCCACTACATCAACGGGGAAATGGCGAGGCCGATCTGAAGATCGGCGCCTACATAAGGCAAAGAGGACCGCGAAGAAAGCAGTGGGGACCCTTCGAGGCTCAGGGCAAGCTGAAGTCCGGTCGCTACAAAGGCAGCACAACAACAACCGCGAAAACGGGCACGGCATGCCTTGCCCTTACGGGAAAACAAAGGCGTCGGCTGCCCCTCCAAGGTCGGGGTAAACAGAAAGCGGCCGCTACAAAAGACACGACAACGGGAAGAAAAGAAAAGTCAAAAAGACGGCAACGGCTAGGAAAGAAAAGTTAGACACGGCGACGGCAAGACAAGAAAGGTCAAAGACACGGGTCTAAAGACCCGCCGCTACATGAACAAGATAGTGGCTCCGTGCAACGCGCAGGTGGCGGATTTGCAGGGGTTGACGGATCTTGGGCAAAAAATAGACAGCGGACGCCCGAGAAAGAACGGCCGCTGTCCATTGAGGCTGTCGGACCGATTACTTGAGTTGAACTGCCGGGAGAACACTCGTTCCCTCAACACGAACGGCAAGGAGAGCCGAAGGATCGAGACCCAAGGCTTTCAGGATGGTGGGGGCCACCTGTACGGTTCCCACTCCCTCGCGGACGGTGCGGGGTTGGAAGCAGGAATGCGAGAGTAGCAGAATGACGTTGGTGTCGTCATGCGCGAACCCGCCGTGCTCGGCAAGTTTCGCGGTGCTGCCGGAGTAAGTAACGCCGACGTTCGGGGTCACGATGATGTCCGGCGTGCGCGGGTCGACAGTTGGGTCGTTGTAGTTAATGGAAAGCGCCGGGCCATAGTAAATCTGGCCGAGCTCGATTCCAGCGGCGGTGGCGTTATCTTCGAGAATTTTGACGCTCGCGAGAGTATCGGACGAGTTGTTCAGCCAGATCAGCGAGACGTCATCTTCCGTGGGTCCAATGCCGGTGGGGTTGTTTGTCGACTCGGAGTATGGAATGTAGCCTGCGTTCGAGAGAAGGGTGACGGGTGAAGTGCCGTTGATGAGTTGAGAGACGTAGCGGCTGGGATCGATCGGCGACTGGCCGTGCTTGGCGGTGATCACGATCAAGGTCGTATCGTAAAGTCCCCTGGCCTTGAGCTCTTTGACCCAAGCCCCAATGGAGGCGTCCACGAACTTGAATTCGCTTAGCAATGCCAGAGTGGGTGTGCCAGCGGCATCCAAATATCCGCCGGTCGTGTTGTTGCTGTGCTCAACGAGCTTCTGGCCCACGCTAAGCGCCTGAAAATTCATGCCCATGATCGTGGGAACTTCGGTCCGCTTGGTTCCCAGGTGGTTCTTCCCATCGATCTCATTGAGGACCGCGTTGACCTTCAAGGTGTCGTAGCATTGAATGTTCTGAAAGCTGTTGGTCCAGGCAGTCAGGTCCGAGCCGGGATCAGGGATTGACGCGCAGGATAGTCCAGTTGGCGTTTTGACGCCGGGAAGGGCGATCACGTTAGAGTTAATTTCCGGGCCGTAGAAGTCGTCAAGCGCAGTGGGCCCAAGGCCCGAGGCGACCGAGATGTACGCGGGGTGCTTGTCCGACCATGCCGTATATCCGCCCGCCTGATGAATGACGCTGAAAATGCTATTGGCGCGAACGAATTCCCATGGATAAACCGGTTTGCACCCATTACTTGGGTCGCGTATCAGCCTCTGGGGGTTGATGGAGGCAAGGCCGCCATCCGTCAGCGCCGCACCGGGTGCGCCGCCGTTCAACTTGGTTTGGTCGATATCGATGCCTTCTTCATACTCGGAGGTGGTGCCGGTTGGAGCCGCGCCGGGAGTGCAGGGGCCGGCGCCGAGGCCGTTGCCAGTGGTGACAGCCGGGGCGTCAAAATTGCGGGAATAAGCGACGTCGTAGTACACGCCGGTGAGGGCGGGGCTTCCGCCGGTGACGATCGCGGTCAGGCCCGGAAAGGAATCCGAAGTTTTTGAGGTGCTGGCGGCAACGTAATTGATACCCGTCTTGGCGAGAGCAGCAAGCTCCGGGCAATAGGGTTCGCCATTGTTGATGGTGCTGACGCCGTTCGCACAGTTCGCGAGATCAACAGCATGCATACCGTCAACGCTCACCAGCAGAACACGTTTGATGTGGTTTTTCTCGGAGTTACCGTCTTGGTTGTTTGATTGGGAGCTATCGTCCTGGGCCATTGCCGGGCCTACGGTACAGGTGAGTGCGAACAAGAATAAGAAAATTGTTTTTTTCATAATGCCCTCCAGTGGCGAAACGTACAGCGTTTTTGGAGTGTGTGTGTTGCTGGCACATAAAAATCTGTTGAGAATCTGTTGCCAGAATTTGGACATTTTGACAGTCGCTGCATCGAGCCAGCAGATAGGTCGTCACCTATTATATAAAGCATATATAACGTGTAGTGTAATAGTGGTACACTGTGATGATACGGCGAAGGTTCTTCACGGATTAAGGGCCTGCGACCCGCCAATGAAGACGGGCGGGCGTGGGCGTGCCCCTACGCGCGGACAAAGGCGTCCGCTTCGGAAAGCGGCCGCTACAAAGGCGGGTCGACACCGCGGATTATTTTGCGTTGGTGGTGTCTTGTACCAGCGCGAAACTGCAGCCTAGCGGAAGCCACGCGGCCATCATCGATAAAAGGTCGCCGCCGTGTCCGAAGGAATATGGCCAGGCGTGGCCCAGCCAATGCAGCAGGTAAAACACGGCGAAATACACCACTAGAACATTTACGAACTGCGTAGTGATGCGGTCTTCAGCCTTATTCAACCGGTTCCAGATCCAGAGAGCGAGAGTCGCCAGGCCCGCCGCGAGGAGAATATTCTGCGAAATTTCGACCGCAAAATGCGTGATGGGCGGCGAACTCGAGTGCGCAACGCTGAAGAAACAGAGGAAAATGACCAGTAATAAAATACTGGTGCCCGCGATCAACACGGCTCCGCGGCCGATTCTCCCCGCGACTAGCCGTGCGGCGATCTGCCAAACGGCCAAAGCCAATAAAATAGTCAAAGCCGCGTCGCTGTAATAGTAAAAGTACAGGTAGTTCGAGGAAGCGTATCCATCGCGCGACAAGATGCAAAACCGTCCAATGCTGACGACGATGTAGGCTACGAAATAACAATTGAATACGAAAAACTTGCTGAGTACTTTTTGCCGGGCGCAGAGAAACACAACGAACCCGGCGATTAGAATCGTGAGCAACCAGAGCGTTGCTGCGGCAGGTGTCATGAATTGTTAGAGCGCGGAGTCGCTAGATCCTTCGCGATTTGCGGCTCACCCGTTCTCAGTATCGCCTACAGGGTGGGGCAATAATTACACTTTTTCCAGGTATATATCCAGCTTCTCATCAGCGGTCGGCCGCGGTCGCGTTAGGGAATAACGCCTAACCTCCAGGCCGATCTAAAGATCGGCGCCTACATAGGAAAAAGACACTGAAGAAAGAGCTGGCACCCTTCGAGGCTCAGGGCAAGTTGAAGCCCGGCCGGTATGAAGGCGAGACAATAACGGCCGCGAAGGCGGGCACGGCATGCCGGGTGCCCCTACGGGAACAAAGGCGTCCGCTTCAGAAAGCTGCCGCTACAAAAGACACGGCGACGGCAAGAAAAGTCAACGGCACGGCAACGGCAAGAAGAGGCAAAAGCACGGCAACGGCAAGAGGAGTCAAAGGCACGGGTCTGAAGCCGCCGCTACAACGGCGACGGCGATGACTACGGCTACGCTAGGTCTGCGGGCTGGATGGGTAGGCGGCGGAGGCGCTTGTTGGTTAGGGCGAAGACGGCGTTGCAGACGGCGGGGGCGATTACGGGGAGGCCGGGTTCGCCGATGCCGGTGGGGTCTTCGGTGCTGCGCACGATGTGGACTTCGATTTTGGGGGATTGATTGATGCGCGGCATTTCGTAGTCGTTGAAATTGGATTGTTCCACGCGGCCCTTGTTGATGGTGATGGCGTCGTTCATGAAGGCGGAGAGGCCGTAGATGGCGGCGCTTTCGACTTGGGCGGTGACGCCTTCGGGGTTGATGGGGCGGCCGCAATCGACGGCGTAAACGATGCGCTGGACGTTGACTTGGCCATCTTTCACGCTGACTTCTGCTACCGCGGCGGTGTAGGACTCGAAAGAATAATAGGTGGCGATGCCGTGCGCTACGCCCTTTGGCAGGGGAGTGCCCCAGCCCGCTTTTTCGGCGGCTAGCTTTAGAACGCCCTCGAGACGAGCGGAGTTGAGAGGCTTGTTTTCCGTGGGACCGAAGAAGTCCGGGATGATGCGCGGGTCGCCGAGGAGTTTCAGGCGGAACGCTACGGGATCGGCGCCCGCAGCGTGGGCCAGTTCATCGACAAAACTTTCTACTACGAAGCCACAGCCGGAATGTTCTACGGAACGCCACCAGGCGCGCGGGACGCCGGATTGCGCCAAAGTATATTCAACGCGGAAGTTTGGCGTGCGATAGGGAATGAAAGCGGCGGTGCCGAATTCACTTTGTTCGGGCTTTTCCAGGCCGTTTTTTTCCCATACTGCAGCGATGGAAGTGGAAGTTTGGAAATGCTTCCATGCTAGAAGAGCGCCCTGCGGATCAACGGCGCCCTGCAGGCGGTGATACGCGGCGGGGCGATAGAAATCGTGCTGCATGTCGTCTTCGCGGGTCCACAAGACCATGACCGGCTTGCCTACGGCTTTGGCGACTTGCGCGGCTTCTACGGCGAAGTCGGCTTGGTAGCGGCGACCGAATCCGCCGCCCATTAGCGTGGTGTGGACGATTACGGATTCCGGCTTCAGGCCGGAAACTTGCGCGATAACGTCTTGCGCCCACTGCGGGGCTTGCGTGGGGATCCAGGCTTCGGCGCCGTCTGGGCGAATGTGCACGGTGCAATTCATGGGCTCCATGCAGGCGTGCGCGGCGAAAGGAATTTCATAAACGGATTCGAGTTTTTTTGGTGCGGCGGCGAGGGCGGCATCGGCGTCGCCATCGTTGCGCACGACTTTTCCGGGCTTGGCGGCGTTGTCGATGAATTGCTGATGCAACGAGGCGCTGGATTCGGCGGCGTGGGGACCTTCGTCCCAGGTGATGGCGAGGGCTTTGCGGCCTTGCATAGCGGCCCAGGAATTATCGGCGATGACGACCACGCCGCCGGCGGTGAAGGCGCCCATGGCGACGGCGTCGATGGCGAATACATCGCGGACGCCGGGGACGGCTTTGGCTTTGGTGGCGTCGAACTTCGCTACTTTGCCACCGAAAACGGGGCAGCGGGCGATTACGGCGTATTGCAAATTGGCGGGGCGAGCGTCGATGCCAAATTTTGCGGCACCGGTGGATTTTTTGCGGGCCACGACGCTTTGTTGATCGTGGCCAACGATGGTGAAGTCCGCGGAACTTTTTAGTGGGACGGTGTGGAAGTCGGGAATGGGGAGTTTGGCGGCGTCGGGGGCGAGCTCGCCGTAAGTGAAGAATTGTTTCCGCGCGCCGTGTAGGACGCCGCCGTCTTGCGCTTTGCAGGTGTCGCGGAGGACGTTCCAGCGCTGGGCGGCAGCGGTGATGAGCATTTCGCGCGCAGCGGCGCCGGCTTGGCGGAGCGGCGTCCAGGAGCCGGCGACGCTGCCGCTGCCCCCGGTGCCGAGGTCGTAAATTTTTGGATTGGTGGGGGCTTGGTCGATTTTAATTTTGGACCAATCGAGGCAGAGTTCTTCGGCGAGGATCATGGGGAGAGCGGTCATGATGCCCTGCCCCATTTCTGATTTGCCGAGGATGAGGGTGACTTGATTGTCTGGCGCGATGCGCACCCAGGCGTTGAAGGGATTTACGGGTTTCTTCTCCTGGTCTTCGGAGGAATCGGCGAACGCGGAAGTTGGTAGATGGAAGCCGATGAGCAGAACGGCGCTGCCGGTGGCGGCAGTTTTAAGAAAATCGCGGCGTTGAAGTACCGGTGTGGTCGTCATGGATTTAAAGACCTCCGAAATTCTTTGCAAAATTTTGAACGCGAACTAGGCCGCGGAATTTGTTTTGGCGGGCGATGCTGCTGCCGCGCGATGGATAGCTTTGCGAATGCGCTGGTAAGTGCCGCAGCGGCAGATGTTGCCGCTCATGGCGTCGTCAATGTCGGCATCGGTGGGATTGGTTTTCTTTGCGAGCAGTGCGACGGCGGACATGATTTGTCCGGATTGGCAGTAGCCGCACTGGGGCACGTCTTCGGCGACCCAGGCTTGCTGGACGGGGTGGGTGCCGTCGAGGGAGAGACCTTCGATGGTGGTGATATTTTTGCCGGCGACGGTGGAGATGGGCGTGATGCAGGAGCGCGACGCTTCGCCGTTGATGTGCACGGTGCAGGCGCCGCACAGGGCCATGCCGCAGCCGAATTTTGTGCCGGTCATATTAAGGATGTCGCGCAGGACCCAGAGCAGCGGCATGTCTGGGCTGACGTCGATGCTTTGGGAATTGCCGTTGAGGACGAAAGTGATGGCCATGAGAGCTCCTAGCGAGATGGCTATCGTACAACAAGATTTCGGCGGGGTAAAAGCGGGGGGCGCGAGACGGGGAACGTACGCGCCTGACGCCCTGAAGGGCGTCGCTACTTGGCGCTACAAGCCGCCAGGAGGCGAAGCCGGGTGCGGCAGGTCCGGGCACCGGCCGAACAAAGGCGTCCGCTTCGGAAAGCGGCCGCTACAAAGGCAAGTCGACAAAGGCAAGTCGACAACGGCGACCGCGGCGGGGCGAAAACTGGGGCGTGTGCTATCGTTTACGTTCGGACGCTGCGTAGGCGGCGGGTTGCGGAGTTTAGAGATTTATTTGCAAGAGGATTTTCTGGCCAAACGGGGCGCTAAAGCTGCGGCGAATACGATGAACGACGTGGATGGCCTACGGAGTGGGCTGGAACGGCCGGAGCGCGTTTACGTGTCGCTGGACGATGACCCTACCGTTGCGCATCACGCCGTGGATCGCGGGGAGTCTGAGGGGGCGGCGAGCGAGGAGACGACGACTTCTTCTAAACCCTCGATGCACGATGTGTTTGGTCCGGGAGGATTTCTGGAGCGGTCGATGATTGGGGGTTACGAGCATCGGCCGGCGCAACTGGAGATGGCGGAGCGGGTGCAAGATGCGTTTGAGAATCATCATCACGCAATTTTGGAAGCAGGGACCGGGACGGGGAAGACGCTGGCTTATCTCTTGCCGGCGATTTGCAGCGGGCGGCGCGTGGTGATTTCTACGGCTACGAAGTCATTGCAGGAGCAACTGTTCCAGAAAGACGTGCCTTTTTTACAAAAACATTTTGCGCCGGAATTAAAAGTGGCGGTGATGAAAGGGCGCGCGAATTTTTTGTGCCGCGCCAAGCTGCATCAGATGGCGGACCAGCCGATGCTGAAGGGCATGGAGGAGATTGACGCGTTTCGGCAGATTCGCGAGTGGGCAAAGTTGACGGAGTCTGGCGACCGCTCGGAGCTGACGTTTTTGGCGGACGATTCCGAGCTGTGGGGGCGGATGGATGCGCGGCGCGACGCCTGCACCGGGCAGAAGTGCGCGGACTTCAATCAATGCTTTGTGACGGCGATGCATCAGCGGGCCAAGGACGCGGACCTGATCATCGTGAATCACCATCTTTTTTTCGCGGACCTGGCGCTGAAGCAGGACGACTTCGGAAGCATTTTGCCGGAGTATTCCGCGGTGGTTTTTGACGAAGCGCACGAGATGGAGGATGTGGCCAGCGATTATTTCGGGCGGCAGCTTTCGAACTACCGCTTTGAAGAGGTGGCGCGGGATGCGGATATCGCTATGCGATTGTTGAAGCTGGGGTCGCCGTCGCTGCTGCGGCGCACGCAGCGGATTCGCGAGCGCAGCCGGGAGTTTTTTGAGGCGTTTCCGCCGCGTGACGGGCGGTATCCCTTCAGTCATAACGAGCGCGATGCGTTTTTGCAGCAGCATCGGGAAAGCTACGATGCGCTGGCTTCTTCGCTGAAGGGCTTGGAGACGGAATTTGCGGCCATGACCCAGAAGCCGGAAGAGTTGCTGCGCGTGGCGCGGAGAAGTTTCGAGCTGCGGCAGGAGCTTTCGTTTCTATTTGAGTCGAACGAGAAGAAATATGTGTATTGGTACGAGCGGCGGAATAAAGGGGTGTTTGTTGCGGCCACGCCGATCGACGTTAGCCAGATTCTGCGCGAGCATCTGTTTGAAAAATTCGACAGCGTGGTGATGACCTCCGCGACGCTGACCGTGGGCGGGAGATTTGAATATATCCGGCACCGCTTGGGCGTCGATCATGCAAAGGAACGGGCGCTGCCGCCGGAGTTTGACTACGGCAAGCAGGCGCTGCTGTATCTGCCGCGAACGATACCAGATGTGCGTAATGCGGCGTATCCTGCGGCGGCCGCGGATGAGATTGTGCGCTTGCTGGAATTGAGCCAGGGGCGAGCGTTCTGCTTGTTCACTAGCTACGCGCAGATGAACGATTTATTCGAGCGAGTGCGTTCGCGCGTGGCGTTTCCCCTGCTGCTGCAGGGAACGGCGCCGCGGTCGGCGCTGCTGGAGCGCTTTAAGAATACGGCCGGCGCGGTGTTATTCGCCACGGCCAGCTTTTGGCAGGGCGTGGATGTGCCCGGCGAGCAACTGTCTTGCGTCATCGTGGACCGGCTGCCGTTTGCGGTGCCCAGCGATCCGGTGGTGGCGGCGCGGGTGCGGTCGCTGGAAGAGGATGGACGGAACGCGTTTGCGGAGTTTCAAGTGCCAGCTGCGGTGCTGGCGTTGAAGCAGGGGTTTGGACGGTTGATTCGCGCGAAGACGGATCGCGGGGTGTTGGCGCTGCTGGATTCGCGGATTCGACGGATGTCGTATGGTAAAATTTTCTTGGAGTCATTGCCGCCTTATCGGATTACCGAGGAGTTGGCGACGGTGGAGAAGTTTTTGGAAAGCAGGGATTAACTCTGTAAGTCCGGGCAAGCTGGGGCGCAGCATGCTGCGCCCTACAAGCGATCTCGGTGAGTGTTGACAAACTATGTTTCAGGTTAGCGTGGAAGAGACGTTTTCATCGGGACATGCCTTGCGCGGATACCGCGGCAAGTGCGAGAACGTGCACGGGCATAATTATCGCGTGCGCGTGACGCTGGAGGGGCCGCAACTGGACAGTATTGGCATGCTGGTGGATTTCACGGCGCTGAAGAAAATCATTCGCGAGGTGACCGGGACGCTGGATCATCAGTTCATGAACGATCTGGAGCCGTTTAAGATTGTGAATCCTTCGGCGGAGAATGTGGCGAAGTATTTTTACGATGAGGTGAGCCGGCAGTTGACGGAGTTGCCGCCGGGGGCGCGGGTGACGGATGTGATCGTTTGGGAAACGGATACTAGCCGCGCGCAATACCGGCCGGTGGTTTGATGAGCGTTGCGCTGGGACGGGGAGCAGACACGGGTTTAAAGACCCGCCACTACATAGGCGAAAATGAATAGTTCACTTTACATTATTCTCGTTCCTGCGCTGCTGGTCGCGGCGGGGTACGTTTTTGTACTGCGGTATATGGGGTATGCGCCGGGGTATCCGCGGCTGATCATCGCCATGACGTTGTTTTTTGGGGCGATCTATTGGCTGGGGCGGCGAGCGTCGCGCAAGGCGCGGTCCAATCAGCCTTAGAAAGACGTCTGTTCCTCATGTTTATCACGGAAATTTTCAAATCGATTCAGGGAGAAGGAACGCGTGCCGGGCTGCCGTGCATTTTTGTGCGACTGACGGGCTGCAACCTGCGCTGCACATGGTGCGACACGGCGTATGCGTTTCACGGCGGCAACAAAATGGCGGTTAGCGATATTTTGCAGCGTGTCGATGAACTGGCGGGGCGCAACGAGAAGCAATCGGGAAGTTTGGCGGCGGTGCCGTTGGTCGAGCTGACCGGTGGCGAGCCGTTGCTGCAAGAAGAAATTTATCCGTTAGCAGAGAAACTCCTGGCGGCGGGCTATACGGTGATAATTGAGACCAGCGGCGAACGTTTTGTAGGACGCCTGCCGCGCGAAGTGATCAAGATTGTGGACGTGAAATGCCCGGACTCTGGAGCCGCGGACACATTTGAGATGCGCAATCTGGAAGCCGTGGATGCAAAAGACGAAATAAAATTTGTGGTGTCCAGCCGGCGCGATTACGAGTTTGCGCGCGAATTTACCGCGGAGCATGGACTGGCGCAGCGTGTGCGGCAGGTGCTGTTTTCGCCGTCGTTTCCGGACCCTGCGGGGAAGTGGCGAGGTCTGGAGCCGCGCGAATTGGTGGAGTGGATTTTGGCGGATGGACTGCCGGTGCGGTTGGGATTGCAGCTGCACAAATTTGTTTGGGATCCCGCGACTAAGGGCGTGTGACGCAGCAATCGAAACCGTGAAATCGGAGAGAAAAATCGCGCAGCATCCTGCGCCACTACAAGCGCTAAAGACGACTGCGAAGCGAATTGGTGAGAAGCGGTGATTGATAAACGCAAAGCGGTGGTGCTGCTGAGTGGCGGAATGGATTCGTGCGTGTGCATGGCCATCGCCAGGGAGCGCCATGGAGGCGAGAACATCGCGTTGTTGCACGCTGCTTACGGGCAACGTACGCAAAGCCGCGAGCGGCGTTCGTTTGAGGGGATCGCGGATTTTTATGGTGTTCGCCAGCGACTGGTGGTGCAGCTCGATCATTTTCGGGCGATCGGGGGCTCGGCGCTTACGGATGAGAGCATCGCAGTTCCGGAAAATGAGTTGGCACCTCAGCCGGCACCGCAGAATGTTGGCGAGACGAGCGAGCACACCAGCAAAATTCCGGTGACGTACGTGCCGTTTCGCAATGCGCATTTTCTTTCCGTAGCCGTCAGCTGGGCGGAGGCTATCGGCGCGGGGGCGATTTACATCGGCGCGGTGGCGGAGGATAGTTCCGGTTATCCGGATTGCCGGCTGGAGTACTACCGCGTATTTCAGGAACTAATTCGTGTGGGTACGCGGCCGGAGACGGAAATAGAAATCGTGACGCCGGTGATCGCGCTGAAGAAGAGCGAGATTATTCGCAAGGGGCTGGAGCTGGGTGCGCCGCTGCAGCTGACGTGGTCTTGTTATCAGGATGAGGATAACGCTTGCGGGGTGTGTGACAGCTGTATGCTGCGCTTGCGGGCGTTTGCGGAGGCCGGGGTGGCGGACCCGATCGTGTATCGGCCGCTGGCCGCGCATGCGGGCACGGGCAAGGCTTCTAGCTGACGCGAGACTTGGAATCCGGGCGAGATGGTGGATAATAGGGCGCACGCCGCCCTGGACCGCCGCAACATCCCGGGCAGGTATTCCCCCGCGACAGAAAGAAACCTCGTCCGCGGATGGGGCGCGATTTTACGCGGCCCGCGCGAGGCTTGGCGGCAGCACGATGAAGTGAGTTCGACCGCGAAGCGGTCAAGCAAGATGTGGCCGCCATGCGGTCAACAGGAGAGTACAAAATGAAGTGCTTTGAACAAGCTGGCGCGTGCCGGCACAAAATCGTTTCGCTGGTGCTGACGACAGTCCTCGTCGTGCTCATTCTTGGCCTTGCGGCGCCGCGCTCGATGGCGCAGAACGACGGCAGCATCGCCGGCACGATTTTAGACATCACCGCCAAGCCCTGGGCGGATCTGACGATTCAGATCGTCAGCGATCAAGGCAGCAAGGCGGAAACCAAGACGGACAAAGATGGAAATTTTCTCTTTCGCAATTTGAAGACCGGCGAGTATCACGTGGACATCATATTTCCTCCGCCGAACCAAGGCGTCCCGTACGACGTGCACATCAGAGTATTAGGCGGGGCCGCAACGCGCGTGGACATGAACTTTAAGGAAATCGTTGCCAAGCAAGGCGGGCCGTCGGCCGAGCAAGTGCAGAAGCAGGAGGAGCAAAAAAAGGCCGCGGCAAGCATGAAGACGCACTTTGATGCGGGACAAGCACTGCTCGATCAAGAGCACGCGGCCAAGGCGGAACTTCTTAAGGCTTCCGCGGATCAAAAGGACGCGGCAAAGCAAAAGGTGGTGGATCTTTCGAATCAGGCGGCCGCGGAATTTCAAGGCGCACAGAAAGCGGCCGGAGAGAAGGACCCAAACACGGCGCTTTTCTGGGCCAAGCTGGGCGATGTATACGATACCGCGGGGCGGAATGATGAAGCGATACAAGCCTACCAGGCAGCCATCGCCGCCAAGCCCGATGTGCCAGGTTATTACAATAATTTAGGCAACGTGCTGGCGCGTCAGGGAAAAATTGACGAAGCCAAAACCGCCTACGAAAAGAGCGCGTCGCTTGATCCCCCCGGCGCCGCCAGCGCTTGGCGCAATTTCGGCATCAGCTTGTACAATGCGAATCGTCTAGGAGACGCCGTCGAACCGCTGCAGAAGTCCGTGGCGCTGGATCCCAACAGCGCGCAGACGTGGTATCTGCTGGGTGCGTCGCTGGTTTACAAGATGACCACCAAGCGGGTAGGCGATAAAGATGAAGTCATACTCGCGCCGGGGACGGTGGAGGCGTATCAGAAGGCACTGGACCTAGACCCGAACGGGCCGTGGGGGGCGCAGGCAAAAGAGGGACTCACGCAACTGCAGGCCATCGCGCCGGGAATCGACATCAAGGTGACGGCTGCGAAGAAAAAGAAGTCGTAACTTTCGCTGTGGTTGTAGGTTTTTTTCGACGGTCCCGGTCTTTCCGGGACCGGTTTTTTTGCGATGGCATAGTTTAACTGTGTGTGAGTGTGCCATTCATTTTAGTGCGGCGCAGGGCCCAAGCAAAAATAAATACCGAGCAGGGCAGCAGCACGACGGCGAATCCGAGCAATGCGGCCAGCGGATCAAGCAGCGCGGAAAATCCTGTTCCCGCGAGCAGCGCGGTGCGCATGCCATCGAGGGCGTAGCTGACCGGATTCAAGCGCGCCACGAACTGCAGCCAATCCGGCAAAATGCTTACCGGGAAAAGCATGCCGCCGGTCACGCTGGAGATACCCAGCAAAAACCATTTCGCGGGATTGCCGCGCTTGAAAAGCAGCAAGTAGCTGGCGGAAAGAATTCCGAGTCCGCAAAAAGCTAGCAAAGTGGCTGCAAGCATGGCGAAAACGCCGAGCCAATTCGCCGAGTGCAGCGGAAAGTGGAAGAGCAACACGCCCCAAACGATGTAAATCGCTATGCGCACCGTGGTGATTGCGAAGGGATAAATGGCCGAGCCGGCTACTAGCACGGGCAGCGAAGTTTGCGTAACTAATAAATGTTCGAGCGTACCGCTATCCCGCGCTTCTTGCAGGCTGCGATCGAAGCTGTCCAGAGAGACGTTGAGATAGTCCAGAAAAATAAATCCGACGAGCGAGAACGCGAAGTAGCCTCCGGCTTGCGGCAGGGTGCGCTCGAGCAGCGGGCTATCAACGAACTTGGCCACGTAATAAAGCATGGCCGCGCCGAAAAGCGCCTCGACGGATTCCAGAAGGAATGCCGTGCGATAAGTGCGCGCAATGAGCAAGTCGCGCCAGAAAAATAGCCAGACTTCGCGTGAGATGCGGCGGAGGGTGCGGCTCACGTTGGGGCACTCTCCGGATGAATGACGAAATCGCCGGGTGCGGCGTCGGGACTTGGGCGGCCGGTGATGCGTAGAAAAACATCTTCCATGGTGTCGCTGCTGGTGTAGTGCTTGAGCGCGGCGGGCGTATCGAAGGCCAGTAGCCGGCCTTTCTCGATGACTGCCACGCGATCGGCGAGCAGCTCCACTTCGGAAAGGGTATGCGAGGCGAAGAGCAGGGAAGTGTCGCCGCGCCGCAGGATTTCGTTTTTCAGGAAGCGGCGGAACTCCGCGGCGGCGATGGCATCCAGGCTGCGCGTGGGTTCGTCGAGCAGCAGTACGCTGGGCTGGTGCAGCAGCGCGCGCGCCAGGCTGAGGCGCTGCACCGCGCCGGTGGAGAGCGTCCGCACTTGGCGGTCGAGCGCATCTTCGAAATGAAATTGTTGTGCCAGCAAAACGATGCGCTGCGTTGCAGCGGCGCGGGAAAGATGATTCAAGCGGCCGAAGAACAGCAGATTTTGCCGGCCGGTTAGTCGAGGATAAAAGCCGTGATCGGTCCCCGCGTGATAGCCGAGGTGGCGGCGCACGGCGCGCGAATCCTGCACCGTATCGTGGCCAGCGACGCGCGCATGCCCGGCGGTGGGAAGCAGCAGCGTGGCAAGAATTTTCAGCAGCGTGGACTTGCCGGCGCCATTCGTGCCCAGCAGCGCTACCGCTTCTCCGCTGCGCACTTCCAGAGAAATTCCCGCGAGCGCGAGCGACGTGGCGCGTTCGAACGGCTGGAGGTACGCGCGCCAGCCGCTGCGCGCCGGCGGAAAAAACTTTTGCACTTGGTCAATGCGAATGGGGCTGATGGGGCTTACAGAACTGGTGGGCGTCTCAGGCACCGGAGATTTATAGCGTTTCTGTGCGGGGAAAACAATGTGCGCGGCTGCCGCGCATTCCCGCTAGAATATTGAAGATCAATTACCCAGGGGACTCCTCATGCTTACGTTGTCGAATCGCGCGCAAGTTCCTTCACACGTGTTGGTGCGCCTTCTGGACAACGAGGCGGTGCTGCTAAATCTAACTTCCGAGCGATACTTCGGGCTGGATCAAACCGGCACGCGGATGTGGCAACTGGCCACCGCGGCTCCCAGCATCGAGGTGGCGTACCAGCAGTTGCTCGCGGAGTACGACGTGGCGCCGGAACAGTTACTCGAACATTTGAACGAGTTGCTGACGACGCTGGTGGAGAATGGATTGCTAGAAGTGGCGCCTGCGGAGGACACCGCGGCAACGCCGACAGGTTGATCGCGAAAATACAGTGCGCACTGCCGGTTTTCGCGTTACCACAAAACTTTTGTTAATGGAAAAAAGCCCAGATGAATCGTCTGGGCTTTTCTTATTTCGTTCGAAGGCGTCGACGGTTAGATATTTGTCTGGTGGAGTTTGATGTGCTTCGCGCGTGGCGGAGCGGCTGGCAAATCCACGGTCACGGAGATTTCGCTCTTGTTGCGTAACACGCCAAGCTTGACGCTTGCAGGCTTGTCGTTGTCGCGCGACGCCAGCTTTTCGCGCAGGTCGCCCACGGAACGAATGCGCTCCCCGTTCAGCGAAACGATCACGTCGCCAGCCTTCAGCCCCGCTTTTTCCGCGATGGAGCCGCTGGCCACATCGCGCACCAAAATCCCCTCGCCCTCCGGCGCTCCGAAAAACGTGCCCAATTGACCGTTCAAGTCTTCAGCATCGATACCCAGGCGCGGACGCGCCGCAATAGCGAATGCGTCGCCATCGATCTGAATTTCTGGCAACTGCGGCAGTTCGGGCATTTCCGGCATACGAAAAGCGAATGCGCCAGGCGCGGCGTACGCCCAATTGTGACGCCCATCTTCGGCCTGACCCATGGTGACGGCAATCGACTGCGCGCGGCCATCGCGCCACACGGTGAGTTGCGCCGTTCGTCCCGCGGGAATTTCGCGGATCATGCGGCGAAATTGCGACGCGCCTTCAACGCGCTGACTATTAATTTCCGTAACCACGTCGTTCTCTTTCAGTCCAGCTTTCGACGCCGGACTGTCGTCCATGATCTTGCCCAGCACCACGCCGCGCTCCGCGGGCAATTTCAATTCCTTGGCCCGCTCGCTGGTTACCTCGTTCGTTTCGACGCCCAGCCAGCTGCCCTCGCCGATGGATATTGCAAACTCCCGTGCTTCGGGGGCAATCAATTCTTGTTGCGTGTGCTGGCGTTGGGCTGGCGGATCCGGTGGCGCGGGAACCTGTGGCATTGACGAATGACTCGGCAGCGCCAACAGCACTACGCCCAGCGTCGCAAGACCTACACCTGAAACCAAGATATTTTTGTTCATTTACAGCCTCCTGTTACATGCTTAGACGCGCCAGATTTCAAACCGTCGACCGCAACACCGCAATTTGTATTCCGCCGTTCACGGTCCGCAAACGAATGGGGGCACCACCGTGACCGAGCTTCCCGTGCATTTCGCGTGGTCGCAACGTGCTTTCCAGCGACACCGGCAATTCCGAAGCAAAACTTCCGTTCAAGCATCGTGCTTCAAGATTCGCCTGCGTGTCCGCGGGCACCACCAGCAATACGGAACCATTAGTGGTTTCCGCGAAGGTTTCGTCCTTCTCCCGCACGTGCGCAAGTTCCAGGTGCACATTTCCGTTGGTGACGTGGGCGTGCACCGCGCCGCCGCCGTCATAGACCTCGATGTTGCCGTTCACCGTGCGCAACTCTTCAACGTGGTCCACGCCAGAAATGCGCAGCGTACCGTTCACCGTGCCCAGATGCTCAACGATCGCGCTGTGCGGCACGTGCACGGCGTATTCCACCGTCACCTCCACACCTTCGTCCTGTGGGTAACGCGTGATCACGGAGACGGCGTTGGGCTTGGCTTCCACCTCGATGCTCACGCGGTCCAAATCCGACTCGCGCTCTTTCGCTGTCTTCACTGCGCGCACTTCCACTTCATTGCGGTCCCACGCCTGCACTTCCACGGTGCCGTTGACGTTCTGCAGCTCAAACGTTCCGCCTGCTTGCAACGGATAGCTCTGGCTGAAATCTTTGCTGATGGCGAAGCCCGGCAGTGCGGAAATCGCAGCGAGCAGAGCCGCGATCAAAAAAGTACGCATGATGCCGAAAGAACTGCGACGCGTGGTCATTGAGGCCTGCATGGTGAGTCCTCCAAGATCTTCCGTCTTGACGTTCGAGCCCGACTTGCAAACAAAATCGTCGTGAAGAAAATCGTCAACGCGCCGCCATGGGCGAACTCAATGCAGCTGAAAGTTAAACGTCACCGTGGAAGTCACTTCCACGGGCTTGCCACGGACTGATCCCGGAATAGCTCGCCATTGCTTTACCGTCGCTATTGCGGCGTCGGCAAGAACCGGTTCACCCTCCAGCAACTTCACCACTTCCACGCGACCGTCTCGCGTCACCCGCACCTGCAATTTCACCACGCCCTGCACGCCGGCGGTTTGCGCCAGCGAGGGATACGTGGGATGCGGCGCGTAGGACACGCGTTTTAGAAACTCCGCGGGATCTTCGCGGATGGTGCCCGTCAAGGCCAGCTCCAACGTGTTCATCCAGGTATCCAGCCAGTCCAGCTTTTGCTCGGGCATCTCTGGAAGCGCCGGCATTTCCGGGAGCGGATCGAAATTTCCACCCGGAGGAAGATCGTAATTGGCCCCAAACGCCACCGGGGCGATGTTGGTGAACGTTTGGTTCAAGCGCGCGATCTGGTCGCGGATCATCGAGTCGCGCAGTCCGGTTTGCGAATCCAAAAATTGCAGGCGAATGTTGCCCGTGGTGGTCCTCAGCCGCAGGGGCGCTCCGCCGCCATTCAGCTCCCCGATCACGCGAACGGACCCGGGAGCGGCGCCCTCGCCAGGCTGCACGGCCAGATGAATGGCGGGGTCCGCGATAATTCGATGGGCGTCTCCCGAAGAGACAACGGCTTCAATGTTGGCCGCGAGATTGCGCGGCAGAAACACCAGAATGTCGCCATGACCAGACGACAATTGCGAGGCTCCAGACAAGCGCACGGAATTACCGGATCCCGAAGCCGAGCCTTTGCTCGGGGTGGAGGACCCGTCGGGCCCGCCAGGTCCATCAGGATTAATCCACGCAGTGATCGTCCCGTCCGTTGTCGCTGCCTGCACCGCTCCAGCAACACGCGTCAAGCAAATACTTCCGCCGTTTGAAACCACTTCCATAGGCCCGGAAACGTACATCACCCGAATGCCGCCGCCCGCCGTCTGCGCGTGAACTGAACCGCGTACTTCGCCAAAATCGATCTGACCGCCGCCGGTGCGCACGTTTACGAAATTGTCCGCGTGGCTCACAATAATATTTCCGCCGTCGGTCTGCAGGTCCGCGCGCCCGCCAATTTTTCCCGCGCGGATGTGTCCGCCGCCGCTGCGCAGGGAGGCGTCTCCAGAAACGTTTCCCGCGATAATGTGTCCGCCGGCCGTGAAGGCTTGCAAATCTCCCACCACCTCGCGCACCTGGATGTGACCGCCTTCGGTCTCCAGTTTTGCTTCTGTGCGGCCGCCGTTCGCTTTTCGTTTATCCTGCGCGCCGATGCGTCCCGCCAGAATGTTTCCGCCCTGCGTCAACAACACAGCGCTGCCGCCGATTTCCCGCGCTTCAATGTCGCCAGCGCCAGTTTTCACTTCCACGTGATAGCCAGCCGGCACCGTCACTTCAAAATTCACCCAGAACTGCGCGCCGGCGCCCGGTCCGTGCGCGGCCTGCGGCGGAAGCGTTCCGGAGATTTCCACGCCGGAAGATGTACCGATGGTCTTGAGCACATAACCGTCCAGCAGAGTTTTTGCCAGCGGTTCACGCGCATCAGTTTCGATGTGGACCAGATAACGCACCACCGGCATCGCGCCACTCTCGAGCGGAATGATGCGCACCGAGCCCAGGTCGGTGTTCAAATGCAGCGTCAATCCATCAGAGGTGGCGAGAACTCCGTTGCGTTCCGTCGCCACGTGCGCCGCGTTTCCACTAATCGTGGTGGGGACAGTGGCGCGGCTATCAGCGGATGGCAGGCTGGTCAGTAAGACGGTGGGTTTCGCCAGATTGTCCGCGCCAGCCAAAACGAATGCTGGCAACAGCAGCGCGGGCAGCAGCGCGCATGGAATAATCCGCGAAAAGCTCCATCGCCCTCCGGTACACGCCTGCAGCAGCCCCGGCAACTCATTTTTTTCAAGCAACAAGTCATTCATGATTCGGCAATCTTTCGAAGCGCTTCCCAAACGCCGCGCGCCGGACTAGGGCAACGACCGCGCGCCAATTTGCCGCAGGGCCGCAGCACTGCGCAGCCGCACGTCGCGGTTCGGATCATTTTGCTGGAGATCGGTGAGCGCGCGTATTGTGCTGATAAGCGAAGCCTCGGCGGCAGCGTCCCCATGGCCGGCGTCGCCAGCTTTTGCATCCGAACCGCCAGGCAAAATCGCTCCGGACTCTTCCACTCCAGCGTGGTTCCGCGCTCCCTGCTCCAGCGAGCGCACCAGCAAATTCACTGCTTCAACCCGCACTCCCGGACTGGGATCGTGCGCCAGGATGCCGAGCAACGTTTCGTGCACCGCTTCATCGTTCGCGGTATCGCGCAACGCCTCCAAAGCTTTTATTCGCACAGCCGCATTCTCATCTTTGCGCGCCGCAAAAAGCAGCACTTCCCGCACCTGTGCATCGTCCGCACGCGACTTCATGGCATCCAGGCAATCCAGCCGCATTCCCGTATCGAAGCGCTCGCCGTTTTCCACCATGTAGGTCAGCACGCGGCGCACGTCGCTGTCGTTCACGTTTCCGGAAAGCTCCATGGGCTGCTCGGCGTTCAAATGCAGTTGGATATCTTCTCCGGCCGCGCCCTGCGTTGGCGAAAAGCGAATGCCCGACACCGCCATTTTGGAGAGTTGTTCGTCAGTGAGTTTTGGCGCGGCAAGCACGTTCACGGCGGGACCGGCCACGTCATTCGCGGTTTGCAGCCACGGCAACAGTTGCGTCCCGAGCGCCACGCCAAAAGCAACCAGCGCCGCGCCACTCCAGACCGGTCGCAAGACCATCCAGCGCCGCACCCAACCGAAGGGCTGCCACCGTTCTTTTTCGACCGGGGCGGCCAACTCGTCGAGTTTTTCCGCCAAATCATTGCGGCACTGTGCCAGCAGCAATCCTGTGACGTCCACCGCGTCCGCAGGTCGCACCAGTTCCGTCATCGATTCGAGCAAAAGCTGCTCTTGCGCCAATTGTTCCGCACACCCCGCGCATACCGCAAGGTGGCTGTCGACCCGCTCTTTTTCCGCCGCGCTTGTTTCGCCGCAAGCATAGAAAACCAGCAGCGCCGAAATTTCCGCGCACTGATCGTTCGCGAGCCCTCCGGAATTTCCCATTCCGCTCATCGCAACTCACCCAATTGATTGCGCAGTTTGCGCGTGGCCCGGAACAGCGAGTTTTTCACCGTTTCTTCGGTCGTTCCCAGAGCATCGCCAATGTCGCGGAGTTTCAGTCCCTGATAGTGTTTCATTTCAAAAACCACGCGTTCGCGCGGAGAAAGCCTTTCCATGGCCGTGGCAATCTGCGCCCCAAGTTCTCTTCCCAGGAACGATCGCTCGGGATCGAGCCCTGGACGATTTTCCTTCTGCCGCTCAAAAAAGTCCGTGCCGACCTCGTCCTGGAAGCCGGCGCTTACTTCCGGAGCTTGATCTTCCGGGCGGGCCTGCCGCCGCCGCAAATGGTCCAGGCACACGTTGGTGACAATGCGGTACAGCCAAGTATAAAAACTGCACTCAAAGCGGAAGCGATGCAGATTGCGGTAAACCTTTAGGAAGGCTTCTTGATAAACGTCGCGCGCGTCCTCGGGACGCTTCATCAGGTTCAACGCCAGCCGCAGCACGTCGCGATCGTAGCGCCGCACCAGCTCTTCGAACGCCGCGCGATTGCCCGCTTGCGCGTCCGCCACGAGCGCCCGATCTTCGAGCTTCGGCAAAGAGGTCTCCGTGGACAGCGCTGCATGGACCCCGGCGTTGACCCCGCCGATGCGGCCGGTCTGGTCAGCCAAAGCAAAAGTCCAAGAAGGGAGCGGCATCTTTCGCTTTCTCTTCGCAAAATCTGGTTTTAGTGCCCGTGCCGCAATACGTTAGCGCAAAATGCTTTCTTCGCAAAGCCCCGGCGCATCGCGGATCCGCGCGCCGCTGAACGGCACAGCACGCGAGTCTACCAGTTGGACGCATTTTTCCCTGAAGAGTAAGCACACTGCTCCCCAGAAGAGAAACGCAGCACAAACGGGTTTTGTTTCGAGAATTTCTTGCCCCGGCGGTCATTCCCTGTGACGGCTGGGGCTGGATTCGTTCCCTTGCCTAAGCCACCGAGGCCGCAGAGGACGGCGGAGCGGAACGGGACGAGAAAAGCCATGCCAGCAAGGGCCACGCAAACAGCGCGAGCAGTGCCGCCAGGCCGGCAAAGGCATTTGCACGATAGAAACTCACGTCCTGCCGCAGCAGCCCAGTCAGCGCGCCGAGCGCCGTGCTTGCGAATACCACCAGAAAGCATCCCAACAGATTGAATTTCATGACGTAGCGAACGCCCAGCACCAGCACAGCGAGCAAAACCAGTTCGGCCAAAGATTGCTTCGCATAGTCCGCGGCATTTCCCCAACTGCCACCCACCATCGCCATCGCTCCGCCGATAAATAGCAGCGCGCGCAGCCATTTTTGCGGGATGCACGCTGCCACAAACGAGGCCATGGCTGTCACCAGCGCCGTCAGCAACAGGCCGCGAAGCAGTGCCGTGGCCAAGATCGATCCTGCGGGCACCGTCGCGTCAAAATCCGTGCCAAAGGCCGCCGCTACTTCGCGATGCGTCGTCGGCCAGTACAGAAACGCCGTTTGTATCAGTCGCCGCAGCGCCACCAATGCCGCCGTCCCGCCGATACCGATGAACAGCGCATCGCGATAATAGAGCGCCGGCATGCCCAGCCAACTTGGCAAGCGGTCCGCATCAAACGCTCGGCGCGCGTAATACCACGCCACGCCAAACAGCAAAGTAACGCAGGCAAAATAAAATGGCCCGCCAATCAGCAAAGCGATCACCAGCCCGCCAACGTTCAGCTTTAAAGGCTGATCGGTTTGGTAATTGTTGAAAAATTCGGCAATACGATTTCCCATTGCAAATACCGTGAAAAAAGCCAGCAGCGCCCACAGCGACCACAACGCCACACGCCTCCAGGGCACCTCTTGCGCCGCCTCCGATTTCAAATTCCTTAAATAGATAATCAGCATCGACAGCGCCAGTGCTCCGTAAAGCAAAAATGGCACGCCATACGCCAGCGCCAGCCGTGGCACGTTCAGTGCCTCCTGTTGGCGACTCCACTCTTCGGGAATCTTGATGAAGGTCTGATATCTGGTCACTTCGTCGCCGATCACTTGCAAGCGCATGCGCGCGTATGCTTCTTGCGCGGGATTCGCCATTCCTGACGCTGCGGGATTCAACGGCTGATTCTGCTGCCATTCCAGCGTGTAATCGACGCGATGCGGCCGCTTCTTCGAATCGGCCACAACCAGCTTCCATTGCTGCAGGTCCACTTGCTTCTCGTCGCGCAAAAACTTTTCACTCAGCGCAACCGCCGCATCTTTGTCGAGTTGCGCACCCGGCGTATCTTCCGCCAGCACGTGCCACACCGAATGCAACGCGCCATCCGGTTTCAGAATGACGGCATACTCTTCCTTCTGGCTGTCTCGGAAATAACGCACCCGCCACAGCGCGCCCGGCACTTGCGTGGCATAAATTTCGTTTAATCGCGTTACGCCGATACGCTCGCGCAGATATTCGTTGATCTGCGGATCCGTGTTATCAACGAAAACGACGGCGTGGCGATACGAATCAGGGTCCACGCCCCGTTGCCGCAAAATCACATCAGCTTTCATTTTTGCCGTGCGCGCGTCTGTGGAAAGTTTTAGATAGTCGCCGATCGCCGGAGGCTTCAGCCGCCACACGGACACCGCTCCGCAAACGGTCAGCAGCGCAAGCAAGGCGAGCATTGCGGGCGTCAGTGCGTCGTAACGCCGCGCCGCCTCGCCGCTGGCCGCGATTTCCGTCGCCGGGCTCCGCAAACTCACATCTGGCGCAGGCTCCGCCGCGTTCAACAAATCCTCGTCCGTGTCGAACCCGCCGCGTTGCAGATACGAAATCGCCGCAAACAATAGCGGCGCCACCGCCGCCGCGCCCACCACAATCCCGGAAATCTTGAAATACCAGTTGTGCGAACGAATCAGCAGCAGGCCCACTTGCGACGCGTCAAACGTGTAGTGCCAAATCAGCGTCGCCAGAATTCCCCAGCGCAAAAATACGATGCCAGTGATGATCCCCAGTGACCCAACTTCCAGTCCGCGAATGTACGGCGGCTCTTGCGGGTAATTCGTGTGCAAAAAGCTCCAGCAAAACGCCGGAATAATCACCGCCAGCCAGCGCGAACCGGTCAGCCGTTCGAAAAATGGAATCGCAAACAGGCGAAATGTAAACTCTTCGTTCGTCGAGGCCAGCAACCCAATCGCCACGCCGGAAATCCACGGGAACAGCGTGCTGACGGAATTTGTGTAGCTGATGTCTTGCGGCGCCCAAACTCCAAAGTAGCGGCTTCCCACCACGTAGAACACCACCACAAATCCCAGCGATGCGGACGTAAGGCACAAGCCCACTACCGACGAACAGAAAAATTCCTTCGAGCGCAGCCCGCGCCAGCTGAACGCTTTGCCCAGTTGCACGCGCGCCGGTTGCGATACGCGATACAGTGCTTCCGCGGCAGGCAACACCAGCGTTATGGTGATCGCCGAGCCCAAGCCAAACAGCAGCGCCTTGACCACCTCCTTCAATATGAATGTCGCGTACGAAGAATTCGTGTCGTACTCCATGCGCATTTGCGGCCACTCGTTGATGCTCATGCAGAACAGCAGTACCGCCGCGAGCAATCCAATAATGAGCGCGCCAGCCCATCGCGCCGTTCCGCGACGCGTCAGCGCGATGCTCAGCCACAGCGCCGCGCCCAATATCAGGATGTATGGAACAATCGCCACCGAAGTCAGAAAATTATTGCGCGCGCGCAATTGCGCATAATCGCGTTTCCACGCTTCCGGCACTTTCAGCAATTCTTTGCTGTCGCCGATGCGATCGCCCTGCAACCCCACTTCGAGGCGGTACGGCGCGTCTTTCGCACGAAAGCCTCGTTTTTCCCACGTAAACGACCAATCCAGCCGGTTGGGGCGCTGCGTCGAGCTGACTTCGTCGGTCAGCAAGCCCCAATCTGCAAAATTAATTCCTAGTTTGCCGCTCGCAAATTGCGTCGCCCCAGCCAGCGCCGCTTCGCGATCGAGACTCACTCCCGCGCTGCTTTCCGCCAGGATGTGGTCGTAGCCCACGATCTGGCCGGTGGGACTCACTCGAACGAAGAACTCTTCCTCCCGCAACGGTTTGAAAAAACGCGCTTCCCAATACCAGATGTGCAGCTGCGAAGACAGCAGTTGGTTCGTCTGCTGTAAACCAACTTCCCGCTCCAGGTACGTCTTGGCTTCCTCATCCACCGTGAAAACGATGGCCGACTGGTAGTCGCTGATGTTTTCTCCCATGCCCGCGACAAATTGCTGCGCACGCTGCACCGCCTCTTCGCGCGACACCTGCAGATTTACCGCCGCTTCCGGAAACGCCTGAAAATAATATTTGTAGCCGACCAGCGCCCCAATGATTCCCGCCAGCACCCACAGCAGCAACGCGCGCTTATCCGAACTCGTCAATCGATCGCCAGCCACCCTACCTCCACAAAATGTGCTGCAAATATTTGCCAAATCCGCAACGATCCAACTGCCACACCCATACGCACTCTTCTCACCCTAATAATACGCATAGCGCACGATGCAAGTATCGGCGCCTTTTTGTAGAGGTGCCCCGACCCGGTCGGGGCGCCCAACCTTGTCCAGGCGTATCGTGCCGCCCGCGCCGCCCGCGGCGCAATGGTATAACTGAACTAGCCTTTTCTCATGAACGCAACCGCCAAAGCCTCCGTTAACGCACCCACCAAACCGCCACTTCATTTCGACACCCCAGTTCAAATGATCAAAGGCGTCGGCCCGCAACGCGCCGAACTCCTTGCCCAGCGCGGTATCCACACGCTCGGCGATCTGCTCAACTATCTGCCGTTCCGCTACGAAGACCGCATCCGCTTTTCCACCATCAAGGAACTTCTCCCCGGCAATGTCTACACCCTGCGCGTAAAAGTCCTCAGCGGACAAGCCGTCCGCGGCATGTACGGCCGCGACGCCATCTACCACCTGCTCGTGCAGGACGCCACCGGCTCGCTCCCCTGCAAATTTTTTCACGGCCAATATCTCGAAAATCGCTTGAAACCCGGCCAGTCGCTAATCCTTCACGGCAAAGTTGAAATTGACAAGCTGCGCCCCGCGCGACGCGAAATGGTCAATCCGCAGATGGAAATCCTCAGCAGCGAAGAATTGGACTCCACTGAAACCGGCCGCATCGTTCCAATTTACGAAGCCATCGGCACCTTCGGCTCGCGCGCCATTCGCCGCGCCATGTATGCCGCGGTGCAATCTATCCCATCAGGCCTGCCGGACATTCTTCCCGCAGCGCTCCGCTTGAAACTATCGCTGCCCTCGCGCCGCGACGCGCTCATCCAAACCCATTTTCCCGACGCCGGCGAATCCGTCGAACTCTTAAATATCTTCCGCTCCCCCGCGCAGCAGCGCCTGATTTTCGAAGAATTTTTTCGCTATCAACTCAGCATCGCTCTCGATCGCCAAACCACCCGCCGCGAAAACGCCATCCCTTTTCGCTTGCGCGAAGAAAAGATCCGCGCCGCGCTAAAACGCATCCTCCCGTTCAAGCCCACCACCGCGCAGAAACGCGCCCTCGGCGAAATTGCCGCCGACCTCGAAAAACCCTTCCCCATGAATCGCTTGCTGCAGGGCGACGTCGGCAGCGGAAAAACAATCGTCGCGTTGCAAGCCGCCGTCATCGCTATCGAAAATGCCACGCAAGCCGCGCTCATGGCGCCCACAGAAATTCTCGCCGTCCAGCATTACCTAAGCGCCAAGCGCGTTCTCGAACCCGTCGGCTACCGCGTCGAGCTGCTCATCAGCGGCATGAAATTCGGAGAAAAAGCCGCCGCCCTCGAACGCCTGGCCAACGGCGAAGCAAATCTCGCCGTCGGCACCCACGCGCTCATCGAGGACAACGTAAAATTTGCCAGGCTTGGCTTCGTGGCTATCGACGAGCAGCACCGCTTTGGCGTCCTCCAGCGCAAGCGCCTGATGGACAAAGCCGCGACCCACGGTCACGCGCCGCACGTCCTCGTCCTGACCGCCACGCCCATTCCGCGCACGCTCTCGCTAACAATTTACGGAGACTTAGACGTCAGCATCCTCGACGAACTCCCGCCCGGCCGCACACCCATCATCACGCGCCTCACCACCGAACAGCATCTCCCCGGCGTCTGGGAATCGGCGCGCCGCGAAGTCGCCGCCGGCCAGCAGGTTTATATCGTCTATCCGGTAATCGAGGAATCGAAGCTCGAACTAAAGGCCGCCATCGACGAATTCGCGCGCCTCCGCAAGGACGTCTTCCCCAAATTTCATCTGGGCCTTCTTCATGGCCGCCTTAGCAGCGAAGAAAAAGAATCCGTCATGCAGGACTTCCGCAAAAACGAAATAAATATTTTAGTCGCGACCACGGTCGTCGAAGTCGGCGTCGACGTCCCCAACGCCACCGCCATGATCATCGAACACGCCGAACGCTTCGGCCTAAGCCAGCTCCACCAACTCCGCGGCCGCATCGGTCGCGGCGCAAAAAAATCTCACTGCATCCTGGTAGCACCGCCGCGCATGACCGAAGTAGCCAAAGCCCGCCTCGACACCATGGTCCGCACCACCAACGGTTTTGAAATCGCCGAAACCGATCTTCTCCTCCGCGGCCCCGGCGACTTCTTCGGCACCCGTCAATCTGGCGACCTCGGCTTCCACATCGCCAATCCCATCCGCGACAAAGACCTCCTCGAGTCCGCGCGCAAAGAAGCCTTTGCCTTAGCCGAAGACACCACGCAAAAGCCCGCGCTAACCCAAATCCTCCGCGCTCTCCCCGAAGAATGGCAACGCCGCTACAACCTAGCCCGCATCGGCTAAATTTTTTGGAGTGCGGTTTACCCAGAGCGCGTGGCGCGAAGGGCGGCTTGACGCCGCTTTTGCAGCGTAAACCGTAACCACTCGTCATTCCGCGGAGAAAAATTCGCTCCGCAACTCCCAACTCTCCGCGCCCTCTGTGCCTCTGCGTCCTCTGCGTTAAATTCTTTTCCCCCCGCTTTTCCTTTACCATCTCCACATGCGCGTAATCGCCGGCACCTACCGCAGCCGCATCCTAAAAAGCCTAGACTCCAAATCCCTCCGCCCCACGAGCGACCGCCTCCGCGAAACTCTCTTCAACATCCTAAGCCCCAATATCGTAGGCACACATTTCGTAGACCTCTTCGCCGGCACCGGCGCCGTAGGCATAGAAGCTCTCAGCCGCGGCGCGCGCGACGTCCTCTTCGTAGAAAATCACGCTCCCGCTGCAAAACTAATCCAGCAAAACCTCCACTCCCTGAACATCCGCAAGGGCGCCACCGTCCTAACCATGGACGCCACCCGCGCCCTAGAAAAAATCCAACACCGCCAAAACGATCGCGCATTCGCCTACGATTATATTTTCCTGGATCCACCGTACGCCGCCGCCGAAGAATATCAGCGCGTAATGAATTTCCTAAGCGCCGCCCCGTTCGTCTCGCCCGACACCATCGTAATCGCTGAGCACCGCGCCAAATTTGCACTTCCAGAAAAATTCTCCACACTAGAACGCGTCCGCATTCTAAAACAAGGCGATGCCTCCCTAAGCTTCTACCGCCGCACCCCCCTGTAGCGCAGACTTGCCCTGAGTTTCGAAGGGGCGCTTGCTTCTGAGCCCTGCTTGCCCCCGTGGGGGCGGCTTTTTCCCGGCCCAGTTTTTTCCCGCACTCCTACAAAATCATCACCCGCTCGCACGACCAGTCCCAACGTCGAAAAATGGTTTTGCACAGATGCCACAAAAAAACGCGCCACCGCAGCTAACCCCAGCCCCACCCCAGCCATCTATACCTATTCAGTCGCAGGCTGCCGCCCGGCGCTATCTGCGGTCGTTGACGATTGGCGCTTAATTCCAGCCCCGCGCCACGCTATAATCAGAGGTTCATGTCGCTGCACCAGGTCAATAGTGCCTTTAATCTTTTGGGACAAACCCAGGAGCCAGCGGAGTCTGTGCATCTGCCGGGCCCCGCTGCGCCCACGCTCAACGTGTCCTGGGGCGCCTTTCATCAGGGCTTCGCGAGCAATCTGGGCGCAATTCTTTCTGGCCCGTCTTACGCCAGAGATTACGTCTACACCGGCGTTTTCAAGGATCTTTGGATCGAAGGGCGGATTCCGCGTATAGCCCTGCTCGTCGCGCTGGTGCTGCACGTGGCCATCGTGCTCGTGCCGTTCCCACGCGCCCTCACGGCAGTTCGTCACAACCCCGCGTTCGATAACACGGAACTCACTTGGTCCGGTCCCATCAACGATTTGCCGCTGCTAAATCTTTCCAGTCTCCACGCCAAACCCGCGCCGCATTCCAAAGCCGCCGTAGAAACGCCCAGCACGACTCCAGAGCCACCCGCGTTCCATCCCCGCCAGCGCATTTTCACCGACTCCGCGCACCCCACGCATCCCCGTCAGACGCTCATCAACCCCGCCGCTCCCATGGAGCCGCCAAAAATTTTGCCCGCCCTGCCCAATATCGTTCAGTTGCAGCAATCCGCCGGACCCGCCAAGCCCCGCGTGCAGATCGACCAGCAGGCACTCGCCAAGCTTCATCCCCGCGAACGTCGCGCCGCCACCTCAACCGTCGCGCCGCCGACCGACGCGCCCGTCTTCCAGCAGCAGCAAGCCGACCTGACCATTCAAGCCACGCCCACGGGCCCCGCGCACCCTAAGCTTGCGTTAAACGCCGGTGCTGCCCCGCGCCTAGCGGAGCGCACGCAGTCCGGCGACCCTGCTGCCGCTCCGGAACTCGTGGACGCCCGCTCCGCCGCAGCAGGAGGCAATCCCTCCACACTCATCGCTCTCTCTTCCGCGCCCGCGCCGCCCGCAGCGAACATTCCCGTTCCGCAAGGCAATCTCGCCGCGCGCGTGGCCATTTCTCCGGAAGGCAAGCCCGGAGCCGCCGGTGGCCCACCGGCGAATTCTGTCGCAGGAGAAAAGTCAGGCGCTGCCTCCGCCGGCGGCATCAGCCCGGTGAGCGTAAGCATCAGCGGCGGAAATCCCGCTCCTAAAACAACAGTTTCGGGATTAGGCGGAACTCCTCCAAGTGGTGCAGGCGTCAACCCGAAAACCGCCACGCCAAAGCTCAACCTCACCTCGCCGCACGACATGCTCACCCATCGCCCCACCCAAGCCGATGTCGAAGAATCCCAGGCCCGTACCGGCCCGCCAAATTTCGCCGCGCTTCCTCCAGGCGCCAAACCTGAGCTCGCCTTCCATTCGAAAAAGATCTACACCATGTACGTCAACATGCCCAATCTCAACAGCGCCACCGGAAGCTGGATTCTTAATTTTTCTGAGATGCGCACGAACGGCGCCGCCGCTCATCTCGCCGCCCCCGCCAATCTCGCTGCGCCGGTCCCCACCGTAAAAGTGGATCCCAAGTATCCGCAGACCCTGGCCGCTGACCACGTCGAAGGCGAAATCGTCCTCTACGCCGTAATCCGCCGCGACGGCTCCATCGATAGCATCCAGCTCGTCCATGGCCTCGATGAACAGCTCGACGCCTACTCCATGAGCGCCCTAAGCCAATGGAAATTCCGCCCCGCCACCCGGGAAGACGCCCCGGTGGAGCTCGAAGCCATCGTGCACATCCCGTTCCGCGCCGTCGCCCCGCAGTAGACTTATCCTACGCGTGGTAACTCCCCACGGCTGAAGCACTTAAGTTTCACAAAATAGTTCTTGACAAGATGTGTATACTTTTGGTATGATTCCGCTCAGTTAGAAGTGTCGCTGTTCGCCGTAAACAACCCACAACAATTCAAGTTCCTCTCCGCTCGTTTCTGTGGAGCCGATCACTAGGAAACATAGCTATTTGGGAACGATAAAGCGGTGCTAAAACGCCTGGAATGAACACTTGCAAACTGCATCAAAACAAAGGACTTTAAACTCTTTGGAATCCGCACTTACAAAAAACAACCTATGGGGCACTCCTCGTCGCTTGCCTTTGTTATTTCCGGCCGCCAGCTACTGCGTCACCACGCTGATCAGCTTGTCGATGTCCCGTTCTGTGTTGAAGACATAAGGTGATACGCGAATATTCCCCTCGCGCAAACTCACCATCACGTTGGCTTTTGTGAGCTGCTCATAAATCTCCGCGGACTTCTCCGGCGTGCGCCCAGCAAAGCACCCGTACGGACCGCGCTTCGCCGCATCCAGCGGGCTCGACGGCACGCAACGATCCTTTGGCAATCGCTCATACATGAAATCGATCAAACCCCGCGTGTGCTCCGCCACCGCCGCTACGCCGATCTGCGCCACCAGTTTCAGTGAAGCCTCGAGAGCCGCTAGATTAAAGTAGCTAGCCGTTTCCGCCGCGTCCCAGCGTCGCGAACCAGCTATCGGCTTGGCATTGGCAAGGTTCAGCGAACCAGAATGTCGATTGTCCATTCCAGCGATGCCCTGCCAGTAGAAAGGACCTGGCCGCAGCGTCTTGGTGAGCGCAGTACTGGCCCAGAAAAATCCCGTGCCGTACGGTCCCAGCATCCATTTGTAAGCCGCGGCGGTAACCAGGTCCGCTCCCAGCGTGGTCACATCCAGCGGAATCCCTCCGCAACATTGGCTGGCATCCACCAAGAGCAGCGCTCCTTGCTGATGGCAAGCCGCGCCGAGCTTGGTCACATCCAGCAGCGAGCCATCGTCAAACCGCACCATGCTTACGGAAACCAATCGTGTTTTCGGCGTTAGCGCCGCAATCAAATCATCGGCGGTGATAAATCGTCCGCTGGGCGCCACAATTTTCAGCACCACTCCTTCGCGCTCTTCCATCGGCCGCCACGTGGAATACTGCAAAGGAAATTCGCCCGTAGCCGTTACGACTTCGTCGCCAGCTTTCCACGTCAGGCCGTAAGCCAATGCGGCAAGTCCCGAGCTCGCGCCGGTAGTCAGCGCAATCTCTTCCGGCTGGGCGCCGATCAACTCCGCAATGGCGGCGCGCACCCGTAGTGGAACCTCAAAATGCGCCACCTGCGACATGCGATGCGGAAACTTTTTCCCCTCGATCGCTTCCTGCACCGCGCGCACCGCGACCTTCGGCATCGCCGATTGCATCGCCGTGTTCAAGTACACCGCGTCCTCAATCTCAAACCATTCCTTGCGCCAATCGGTACGCAGCGGAGCAGCAGTGGTAGCCATAAACAGTCCTCCTGGCAATCGTGAAGCTGAACAGCAATGAGCCTATGCCGTTCGCAAACCAACACAACGGCCAATTTGGGCAGCAAGAGGGCGGGCATCGCAACGGCCAATTTGAGGACTAGAGGGGGTATGTAGGCGCCGGACTTTAGTCCGGCCTATTCAGCAATTTACGATTTGCTTTCTAAAAATGACCGCGCAATTCGCGAAACGCCGGCAAAATAATTAACTTCCCCGCTCCCGCCATCACCGGCTCATGCTCCATCTGCCAGGTGTGCTGGTGCGGCACGTACACCGCGTTCAACCCAATCTTCATCGCCGGATTGATGTCGCTGCGCGGACTGTTCCCGATCATCCAGCCGAGCGATTTTACGATTTTATGTTTCTTCACCAGACTGCCGTACGTCTCATGATCTTTTTCCGGCACGATCTCGATGAACTCAAAAAAGCCCTGCAATCCGGAGCGTTCCACTTTGGCCGCCTGTTCCGCCGGCTGACCCTTGGTGAACAGAATCAGGCGATGCCGCTGCGTCAGGTACGCCAGCGTCTCCGGAACGCCATCCAGGATTTTCGGCGGCGTGCGTTCCAGGTCCACCACACGCTCGTGAATCTGCGCCAGCGTCTCGCGCTTGGCCATCTGGTCCGCCAGCTTCAAATAGGTTTCTTCCAGCGAGCGCCCAAAGCTGCGCACGCCGTAGCCGTACTGGCGAATGTTTTTGCGCTCCGTCTCATTCAAAATGTGCCGGATATATGCGCGCGCATAGCCGCACGGCTCCACCAGCGTGATGAAATCCTCGATCAAATTTTCAAAGAATACGTTGTTCTCCCACAGCGTATCGTCCGCATCAATCATCAATGTATTTCGTCGCATCGATCCTTTTCGTATGAAGCCGTTTTATATAAAGTATTCTTCGCGTGAAGCCCGATTGTATGAAAATATGAAAAGCGTTGTGCAAACTATCTTCCGCTGAAATCCTTCAGCGTTCGCACCAAAAGCCCCTGTGCCGGCGCTCTTTCAGTCTACCAGCCGCAACGCATCTTCCGCGATATCGGCCGCGGCACGCGGGCGGCCCATGCGCCGCGCCGCATCGCGCATCCGTTCCATGCGCGGCTCGTCGTCCAGCAACGCCGCAATCTTCCAAGCTGCCGCGGGCAAGTTGTTGCAACGGATCGCTGCTCCAGCTTCCAGCAAATGATCCGCGTTGCGTTCCTCCTGGCCGGGAATGGGTTCGATCAGCGCCATCGGCAGCGCGCGAGACATGGCCTCGGAACTCGTCAATCCGCCGGCTTTGCCCACCAGCAAGTCCGCTGCGGCCATGTAGCGGTCCATCTCCGTGGTAAATCCCACGGGGCACAGCCGCGGCTTGCCGCTCGACAACTTGCCGGCCGACTCGGCCATGGTCTCCAGTTTGCGTCGCACTTTGTCGCCCTTGCCGGCGACGGCCACAATTTGCCACGGCCGCTGCAATGCCAGCAGTGCGCCGACGAGTTGCTCCACCGGTCCGACGCCGTAACCGCCGGTGGCCACAAGCAGCGTCGGAGCGTGCGCGTCCAGCGCGAAATGGTTTCTTGCTTCTGCGCGGTCCAGCGGAACGGCAAAGACGGGATCCACCGGTATGCCGGTCACGCGCACTTTGTCGCGCGGAACTCCGATATTGGCCAGATACTCCGCGGCTTCCGGGATAGCCACAAAATAGCGATCTACGGTGCGACACAACCACATCGCGTGCACATCGTAATCGGTTACCACAATCGCATTGCGCGTGCGCAATTTTTTCTTGGCGATCAGCCACGCGATAATTTCCGCCGGCAAAAAATGCGTCGCTACGCACAAATCCGGTTGAATCTTGTTCAGCAATCTCACCATGGGCGTGGTATTCAAGCGATCCAGCGCCAGCCTGCGGCTTTCGTGGCGCCAGGGTTGATCGGTGCTGTCGTACAACATGCCCATCATGCCGGGCGCGCGCCGCACCATGGTGATGTAAGCCTTTTCGTAGATGTTCTGGAAAAGTTTGCTGACGTAATTCATTGCGTCGATGTGTTCCACGGTGCAATCGCCGCGCGCGCGGAAGCTGGCCTCCAGCGCTTGCGCGGCTCGGACGTGCCCCGCGCCAGAAGATGCGGAGAGCAGTAACACGCGCGGCTTGGTATTGATTCGGAGAATCATTTAATGTCGATTCGCAAAATCATTTGACCGCCAATTCGCAGCATCACTTAACGTAGACTCGCGGAAGTATTCGAGACGGAATTGCGGAATCGCGGTGCGTGCCGCATTAGGAGGCTTTCGGATGCCCGGCCGCAAGGCGTTCGAGTACGCGGCGCGCGGTGTTTTGCAGTTCGCCGAAGCGCGTCAGATATTCCTGAAAATCGTGATTGAGCAATTGCGCTTCCTGCGGACCGAGTTGCGTGCGCAAAATCATGTCGCGCAGCTTTACCGGATGCGGCAGCAGCGCATCTTCCTGCAATTCTTCCAGCGCTAGTTTCGCGTTGTAGTGATACATACCGTCCTCCAAACCGCGGACCGTTTTCCAAACCGAGTACAAGGGCAAAAGTGTTCAGGAGGGCATTGTACTCACGCCAGGCAGGGCAAAAGCAAACATCGCTGCTGTTGGGCGGAAGGGAATTGCGTCAACCCGCGGGCGCGGTGGGAATAAATTCGTAATGCTCGATCTTGGCTGCCACGCCCACACGGCCGTCGTCGGTGGTTTCCACGCGCACGATTTCGCCCTGGCAGCGGATCTTTACGTCGCCGCCGGTGACGTCTTCGGGCAGCGTGATTACAAACTCTATGGCGTGTCCCGATTCAAAGTTTGTGTTCGTCAAGAAATACAATCCGCGGTAGCTGACGTCGCGCGTGGCCGTGCGCACTTCAGAGCCGTGGCGAGTGCCAGGCAACACGCTCAAGGGAAGAGTCATTGTGAATCGCCGGGCTTCGCGGCGGTCCGCTCCAGTACTCATAACTCTCTGGGCCCCCTGGGCTTGTTAAGTCTGGCTGCACGCTAACATCGGCTCGCGTGAACTGCAACGCGAAAATCCATAAAAAATGTCCTAGTACGAGGTCTTGAGATTTTGCGTATCCCCTTTCTTGTCAGCAGTTATCGCAGTTGTAACCGTTCGGGTGCTGGCGTGCATTCGGAATTTTGCTGGGTGTACGCTAAACTTTCATGAAACTAACGTTTGCCTACAAGCTCGGAGGCCAGCATGCCTGTCGACAGTCCGGACATTTTATTTCCGACAATTCCATCACTTGCGCTTGAAATTTTCGGATGAATGTTCCACACGACTCGCGCACTTTCTTTCTCGATGGTCCCGCGGGCCGTCTCGAAGCGATTCTCTGGACGCCGGCGGCGGTTCCGGAATCCGCAGCGCAGCAGACGTTTCGGGCGCCTCAGGCGCCTCGTTTTTCCGTCGTGGTGTGCCATCCGCATCCGCTATTTGGCGGGACCATGCATAACAAAGTGGTCTACCAGGCGACGAAATCCCTCGCCGGACTCGGCATGCCGGTGCTGCGTTTCAATTTTCGCGGCACCGGTTTGAGCGAGGGTGCGCACGATCGCGGCCGCGGCGAAGTGGAAGACGTGCGCGCCGCGTTCGATTTTCTCGCTGGGGAATTCCCCGTTTCGCAACTGCTGCTCGCGGGTTTCAGCTTTGGTTCGTGGGTCGGGCTGCGCGCGGGCTGCGCGGATGCCCGCGTGGCGCGGCTGATCGGCCTGGGCATTCCCGTGAACAATTGCGATTTTTCGTTCTTAGCGGATTGCGCGAAACCGAAGCTTTTCGTCCATGGCGAAAACGATGAGCATGGCGCTATCGCCAAAGTTCGCGAGGTTGTCGCGGGTTTATCCGGCGATAATTCGCTGGTGGTCGTTCCCAACGCTGACCATTTTTTTGCCGGCAAGCTGAATCAACTCGACCACGCCATCACGCATTGGCTAACGCCAGCAAGAGGCTTACCTGTGTAGGTGCCGGGCTTTAGCCCGGCCTGCTTTTGTTTTAACTCATTCACGCGGGAAGAATCCTTCCGCCAAGACGCTAGCCCACAAGGCCGGGCTAAAGCCCGGCACCTACACAGGTCCCACCGCTGCGTGTTCGATCGTTATGCCGATTCGCCGCGGGAGAATAGATTTGTGAATTGTTCTTCTGTGGCTGGCGCGAGGTTTACCAGTTTCGCGTTGGCATGGACGTGGGCTGCCTTTGACATGCCTACCAGCGCGGTGGTTATTCCTGGCGACGAACGCACGAACTGCAGGGCGCGCTCTGCGTCATTCGCGAGTCCCAGCGCTTCGGCGACGAAGCCCGGCAAATTCCTGGCTACCTGGCCCTGCAGCAAGGACGCGCTGGCGATCAGCGAAATATCCGAGTCGCTGGCGGCTTCCATTACCGTGCGCGCGTGCGCGCCGATGATATGCGCGGGTGGCGCTTGATTGCCCAGCGTTAGTGCCTCGGTCATTCCCAGATTGAAGGGCAGCTGCACGAAGCGGAAATGGTGGCGTCCGCCGGCAATTTCCTGGGCGATTTGCGCGATTTCCGCCAGCTGCATGGCGTCGCGCGCGCCCGCTTCCTGGCGGAAGCCGTTCCACGTGGCCATGCCGTAGTAGGAAATCTCGCCGGCTTCCACGGCGGATTCGAGAAAGGTGAAGGCCTCGCGCACGCGTTCGAGAAACATGTCTTTGGAAATTTCCGAAAGCTGCGACTCCGGATTGTGCAGGTAATAGATATCGATGCAGGAGACGCCAAGATTTTTCAGGCTGCGCCCGATCTGATTTTTCAGGAACTTCGGCGTCATGCAGTGGCTGCCCGCGACGATGTCCTTAGCGGTAAAGACTCCCGGCTGAATGTATTCGCGGAAAAAATAATCGTTGGGATCGCCGGGCATGGCGCCGTCCGGCGTCAAATAGCCGCCTTTGGTGCACAGCACGAATTCGTCGCGCGCATAGCCCTTGGCCGCAAGTTGCTTGAGCGCCGCGCCAAGATTGCGTTCGCTGCGCTGAAAGCGATAGTTGATCGCGGCATCGAAGACGTTGATGCCGCTTTCCGCCGCGGTGATCGCCGCCGCCGTGTAGCTTTCGTCGGTTTTGGCATCGGGCTGGCCGAGGTATGTGCCCATGCCGAGCGAGGACATGATCATGCGGTGCGCGTCGCGAAAATGTCCTTTTGCGGCGCCGGGAAATTTCGCCGCGTAGCGGGTGGTGCCGTCTTTCGTTGCGCCGTGCATTTCTGCTCCGCTCATGTCACTCCCTCGTTGGATGGCTTGTCAAAAAGATGCTGTTGCGACGATTTTGGTTTTGCGGGCGCACTGGGTGTTGACGCCTCGGCGTTTTCCGCAACGGTGTGTCCTACAACGGGCGTTGCCGCGGTCTCCGCCGGTTTCTTGTCCGCTGGAGCTTTCGGTTCGGGCGCCAGCAGCCGCGAACACGCGCGCAGGATTCTGCGGTATGGCCAGCCAGGCGGACGTCCCGGCTCGTTATGAAAAAAGATTTCGCCTTCGCGCTCGTTGCCATAATACCAGCGGGCCAGCAGCCACAAATGCTCGCTCAGATCCTTCGGGCTGCGCGGTTCTGTTGACGGGGCATTCGTCAGCGCGGCATTCGTCTGCTCAACGTCGGAAGCGGCCACTTCCAGATAATCGCGGAAAAGCTGTTCGGCGGATTTTGGCGCGCTGGCGATTTCCGCAAAGCGCACCACCAGCGGCTCTGCCAGATAGCCGCCGCGCACGGCGTACGCGCCGATGGTTTGATCTTCCGCGCCGCGCTGCAGAATCACGGCGTTAATGTCCCTAACGCGGCGCGCCAGTTCCGGGCCGCTGCGCAATGCTTCATCGAGTTTCTCAACGCGTTTGTGGAAGGCGCTGGCGCGTTCAAAGTCCAGATCTTCGCTGGCTTGTTCGCGTTCCTTTTCGAGAGTTTCGCGCAGCGAGTTGCCGCCCGTATCCAGGAATTGCACCAGCCGCTGCACCTCCGCGCCATATTCTTCTTGCGAACAGCCCGCGAAGCACGGCGCCAGGCACATTTTCATTTCCGAATACAGACATCCGGGAAACGTGGGGTCGCGGCGAATTTTAATCTGGCAGCGCCGCACCTTGAAAAAATCCAACACGCTTTCGGCAAACCGTTCGGCGATTTTGCGCTTGGCAAACGGCCCGTAATACGCGCCGGCGATAGGTGTTCCAGCCGCGTCGACAGGAATCCGCCGCGTAACGAAGCAGCGCGGGTAAGCATTCTTCAAATTAACTTTGAGCACTGCCGGCGGCCGCATGCGCAACAAATCGCGGTAGCGCGAAGGGTGCAGCAGTTTCGCATTCTGATAAAAGGTGAGGGTCTGCTCAAACCGCGAACCCGTAACGCGGTAGCGCACCACTCCGGCAAATTCCCGCAAGTTCAACCGCTTGCTCTGCGCATCCAGCAGCCCCAAAAGCTTCGTAAGCCGACGCCGCAAATCCTGCGTTCGTATCAGAAATGGCTCAGCACCCGCCGCCCGTGGCTCAATCAGGCACACGCCCGCCCGCGCCGGTAGCGCCGCAAAAAAATCGGCAGCTTGTTCGGCGTCAAAAACGAGTTGATGTTCCAGTTCCAGCACGTTCTCAGAATACTCCGGAGGCTGCCCATACGCTCGGCAGGCGATTGACTGTCGCATTCTCAGCAAGAAGTACTTATTCCTTCGCTTTGTTCGCCGACACGAGGGTCACAGGAATTTCATTCGTTGAGACCTTGCCGGTCCAAGAGGTGTAGGGAAGCGACGTTAACAGCTTGTTGCTGAGGCCAAGACTGTTGCGTCCGTACAGGATGCCGTTTGAGGCGTAGGTTGCGGACAAGGTATACCTGCCGGGTCGCGACAAGAATTTGAACATGAACCCTTCGATCGGAACGTCGAACAGCATGGATGTGTGCGGATAGAGCACCGTCCATGAGCAGAGGAGTTTGGTGGCAGCGTCGTCATCCGATGGTTTTGTGGGCTCGAAGTCGTCGGCGATCATCGTCATGACGGGCGGCGAAATGTGGCCATGGGAATCTGTTAACTCGAACTGCACACGAGCCAGTGCGCCAGTGATCGTGCCAACAGAATTCGCAATCAGGATCGGTGCGTCGGCGTTGTTTGAAACGAGTACCTCCACGTGAATCGATTCACCAACCTTGACGGTTTTCTTTGAGCTCGAAATGTGAACCGCTATTTGCGCTTTGCGAGGAGTATCGGACTGGCCGAATGACGACGAAGGCGTGACGGCCGTTCCACAAACTGCAGTGAGTACGTAAATGATTTTGCGGATGCGCATTTGTGAATCGTCGGCCGCTGCTTCCTGTTAGCCCTTCAACACCCAGGAGGAGATTACCAGACGCTGGATTTCGCTGGTGCCTTCGTAGATTTCGGTGATGCGGGCGTCGCGATAGTTGCGCTCGACGGGATATTCGCGGCTGTAGCCGTTGCCGCCGTGGATTTGGATGGCTTTGTGGGTGACGCGGGTGGCCATTTCGCTGGCGAAAAGTTTGGCGATGGCGGCGTCCATGCTGAAGCGCGCGCCGGTGTCCTGCTTCCAGGCGGCTTTGCGATTGAGCAGGCGGGCGGCGTCGAGTTCGGTGGCCATGTCCGCGAGCATGAACTGGATGGCCTGGAATTGCGAGATGGTGCCGCCGAAGGCCACGCGTTCTTGCGAATATTTAAGCGCAGCCTCGAAGGCGCCTTGCGCGATGCCGGTGGCTTGCGCGGCGATGCCGATGCGGCCGCCGTCGAGCGTGGAGAGCGCCACCTTGTAGCCTTCGCCTTCGTTGCCGATGCGATTGCCGACCGGAACGGCGCAATCGGTGAAGATCAGTTCACTGCAAGCGGTGGCGCTGATGCCTAACTTTTTTTCTTCTTTGCCGACTTTGAAGCCGGGCGTGCCGCGTTCGACGATCAGCGCGGTGATGCCTTTTTCGCCTTTGGCCGGCTCGGTGTTTACGAAAACGAGCGCGGCGTCTGCCGCGCCGCCGTTGGTGATCCACGCTTTCGTTCCGTTGATTACGTAGGTGTCGCCGGTGCGTACGGCTTTAGTTTGCAGCGCCGAGGCGTTGGAGCCGGCTTGCGGTTCGGTTAGCGCGAAGCAGCCGATTTTTTCGCCGCGTGCGTAGGGCAGCAGGAACTTTTGTTTTTGTTCGGCGGTTCCGTAGTGTTGGACCGGCGCGCAGTACAGGGAATTTTGCACGGATAAAATCACTCCGGTGGAGGCGCAGCAGCGGGAGACTTCTTCAATCACGATGGTGTAAGCGATGTGGTCGAAGCCGGCGCCGCCTTCGGCTTCGGGCACGGAAACGCCGGTTAATCCCAGTGCCGCGGCTTTTTTGAAAAGTTCGCGCGGGAAATGGCCGGTTTCATCGAGTTCCTTGGCCAATGGGCGAACTTCCGCTTCGGCAAATTCGCGCACACTTTTTTGCAGCAGTGCTTGTTCTTCGGTCAGTGCAAAATTCACGAGCGATCTTCCTTGGGCGGCTTATCGTGCAGACCGTCACGCGACGCGCTTGGCACTGTTCCGTGCAGCGCGGTGCGCAATCGTTGATAGGTGATCGCCAAATCTTCCGGATGCACGCGGGTCTCGCCGACCACGGTCATAAAATTGGTGTCGCCAAACCAGCGCGGCAACACATGCAGATGGAGATGCCCGGTGACGCCCGCGCCGGCGGCTTTGCCAAGATTCATGCCCAGGTTGGTGCCGTCAGGTTTGTAAGCCGCGAGCAGCGCCGCCTCCATGCGCTTGGTCAACTCCATCATTTCCGTGGTGGTTTCCACATCGCACAGCTGCAATTCCGCTACGTGCGCGTACGGGACGATCATCACGTGCCCCGAAGTGTAGGGATAGCGATTCAAAATTATAAAACATTTGGCGCCGCGCCAGACGATCAGGGCTTTTTCGTCGTCGCCGCGCGCCAGCTCGTGGCAGAAAACACATGCGACTTGCTGGCCTTCCGTTACCTGGGCAATGTATTGGTAGCGCCAGGGGCTCCACAGAATATCCATTCGCGGCGCGCCTCCGGGCGCGGGGAATTGCGTGGCGTTCAGAATATCCTATCTCCCATGGGAAGGCATTTGTTCGCCGAGCAGACGCAGGTGTTGCGTGCGTCGGCTAAAAACTAAAACCACGGCCAAGGCGTGTCGCCCTGAAGGACGTCGCTACGAGTGCCGCGCACTTGCGATGTCCGCTGCCTCGGGATTCGCGAAAGGATGTGATTCTAAAGGGAGTTAAAGCCCCTTTGTTTTCACAACCTTCTGCAAGTGTTCATTCTGAACGAGTTATCCCGCTTTTTGTTTAGCAATTCATAACTACGCGATCCCTGCGCTGTCCCAGCCTCCAGGGGCAATTGTAGGGATCTGGACGGCTTAGTGCAAATAGAATTACGTACAGATTAGGTACAGGAGCGCGGGGGCGGAGGGCAGGCGCAGCTGCCAAACGGACAGGGGCGCAGTTTGGACGGGGCGCCGAGGGGTGACGGAAGAAGTGGCGAGTGACGAGTGGCTAGTGGCGAGAAAGCTTGGAGCGATGATTGCGGAGCGGGACAGAAAGCAATTCCGCCGAGCCGGGAGGCGCAGCTACAAGAGGACAGGCCGGCAGAGTGTATTCTGAAGTGGCAGAACCTATCCTGAAGCGGCAGAAGTTATTCTGAAGCGGAGCCGTTGGAATTGTTTACAAAATCTTTCAGTTCTTTGCTGGGCTTGAAGAAGGGGATTTTTTTCGCCGGAACGTCCACCTTGGCGCCGGTCTTGGGGTTGCGGCCCACGCGACCGCGACGATCGCGGGTGCGGAAGCTGCCGAAGCCGCGAATCTCGATCTTGTCGCCCTTTTGCAGCGCTTGAATAATATTTTCGAAGATGGTCTCCACGATGATCTCCGAGTCCGTGCGCTTGAGCTCGGTGATGCGCTCGACTTCCGCAATCAGGTCGGCCTTCGTCAAAGTCGGTTGTTTGGTCATCGTCCCTCTGCCTCGGTGTTCCGGATTCTCGTGGTCGTTCGTGGTAGCCGTTGCTCGGCGCCTGTCTGACGGCAAGTAACCTAGCAAGTAGACCAGCCGTAGTTCCCTGATGTACAACGGCTTAGAAGGGCAAACAACCCCTGCGTTGCCCTTCTTCCTATCATTAAAAGCGCCTGCAGGTAAATGAAATTATGCAGCCGAACTTTTGCTCGGTACCATCAGGCGAACCGCAGCAGAAAGTCCGCCAGAGATTTTCACTGGGCCTAGGATTTTGTACCCGCCAGCTTGGCGCGCATCACGTCGCCGAGCGTAGCGGTGGAAGACGTCTTGGTGGTCTGTTTGTACTGATCGATCTCGCGGCGCTCGATCTGCTTGACGGCGGCGCGATAGCTGAGACCGATGCGGCGCGTCTCCGGGCTGATTTTGATGATCTTGAAGTCGTACTCTTTGCCCGGCTCGAGCGGGCCAGCGCTCTTGAGCGGTCCGGTAGTGGGACGAAACGCCGAGGCGCCATCGTCGCGGCGCTTGCGCTCTTCGATTTCGGTGTTGTGGCAGAGGGCTTCGATATTCTCGCCGACGTCCACGAAAGCGCCGAAGGTGGCGATGCGCGAAACCTTGCCTTTCACAACGTCGCCGACTTTGTGCGTCTTCAGCCAGTCGCCAAAAATGTCGTTGACCTGCTTCATGCCCAGCGACACGCGGCGATTTTCTGGATCGATCTTGAGCACTTTGGCGGTGACGTCTTCGCCCTTCTTGAAGACCTCGTGCGGATTCTTGATGCGCTCGGTCCAGCTGACGTCGCTGACGTGCACCAAGCCATCGAAGCCATCTTCGAGTTCGATGAACGCGCCGAATTCGGCGATATTGCGCACTTTTCCGGTGACCACCATGCCCACGGGATATTTTTCCGCGGTGAGCAGCCAGGGATCCGGCTGGGCCTGCTTGATGCCGAGGGAAACGCGGCGGTCGCTGGGTTTGATGTCCAGGACCACCACATCGACTTCGTCGCCGACCTTTACGATCTTTGAAGGATGCGAGACTTTTTTGGACCAGCTGAGTTCGGAAACGTGCACCAAGCCTTCGATGCCTTGCTCGAGCTCGACGAATACGCCGTAGTCCACGACGCCCACAACTTTGCCTTTTACTTTGCCGCCGGCGGGATACTTTTCTGACGCGCCGACCCACGGGTCGGGCATCAGCTGCTTCAGGCCGAGCGAAACGCGCTGCTTTTCCTTGTCAAATTTCAGGATGACGACATCGAGTTCCTGGTCCGGCTTCACCACGTCGGAAGGATGCTTGACGCGGCCCCAGCTGAGGTCGGTGAGGTGCAGCAGACCGTCGATGCCGCCGATGTCCACGAACGCGCCGTATTCGGTGACGTTCTTGACGTAGCCGTGGACCTTTTGGCCTTCGTGCAGCGATTCGAGCAGTTCGCCGCGCTTGGCTTGCAGCTCTTCTTCGAGCAGCGCGCGGCGGCTGACCACGATGTTGCCGCGGCGGCGATTCAGCTTGGTGATGCGCACCTGCAAATCTTTGCCTTGCAGGTCGTCGAGATTCGCGGTGGGGCGCAGATCGTATTGCGAGCCGGGGAGGAACGCGCGCACGCCGAGAATGTCTACCACCAGGCCGCCCTTGATGCGGTCCACCACTTTGCCGGTGATGGTCTCCTTGGCTTTGTAGGAGGCGTCGATTTTTTCCCAGGTTTTGCGGCGCAGAACTTTTTGATAGGAGACGATGGCGTAGCCGTCTTTGTGCTCGCCGGTGCGCTGCACTTCAATTTTGCTGTTGGGCTCAGGACGCGGAATTTCGGTTTCGGAAAATTCTACCGCGGGGATGAGACCTTCGGTCTTGCCGCCGAGGTCCACGACCACGCCGTGCTCGGTATAGGCGACAACTGTGACTTCGATGACTTCTTTCGACGCGGCAGCTTCCTGCTTTTCGTCGTACTGCTCCATCAGCTTGCTCATTTCCTCTGAGCCGGCTGCTTCATCGGCGTCGCTGGAGGCTTCGGCGTCCGCGGCGTGCGATGCGGATTGCGCTTCGGCTTTGGCGTGCGCTTCGGTTTCGCTGACGCTGGAAGCGGCCGGAGCGTGCACCACTTCTGCGGTTGCGGCTTGCGCTGCCGGTGCGGTTTCGGTTGCCGGGCTGCTTGCCGCCGGTGCTTCTGGTGCTGCTTCGAGCTTGATTTCGTGCGTGGCGTCTGGTGCTGCTGCCTGCCCCTCGCTCTGCCCAGGTACTGCAGTATTTCCTTCGTCGTTTACCGGTGCGGCCGCGGCCGCGGTCTGGTTGTCGTGGTCAAACATGATGGTTGCCTCCGGGATAAGTATCCCTGTCTAGTCGAATGAAGTTCCTTGCTGATGCCCTGTCTGGGTTTAGTGCAAGGAGGTGAACCGCTCAGTGATTACCAGCGAGACGGCCGTTTGGCGGCCAGCCCGACATTATTCTCTTTGCGGCCCTCTGGGACGATCCTGCTGTGAACGTGCGTAACGCCTACAGCCTGAGAATGATACAAGCCGCATAAAGGTTGTGTCAATGAACAGCCTTCATGGAGGCCTTGCTACGCGCGATCGCGCAAGTGACGTATAATCCGCGCATGCCGCAGAGCGAGATTATCTTCTCGGTTCGGGAATCGCCGGAGGGCGGCTACGAAGCCCGTGCGCTTGGTCATTCGATTTTTACCGAGGCGGATTCCTTTGAAGAATTGAAGGCGATGATTCGCGATGCGGTTTCCTGCCACTTTGAGCGCTCACAGCACTTTTCCATCGCGGCACTGTTCAACCCAAACTAACGGAAGTTCGGATTTTCCTGAATCTATGTAGCGTTGAACGAGTTCCGGTACGCCGGGATGGTAGAAATGGCCCAGCCCGTGCAATGCACAGCGTTGCGTTTCCGTGTCCTGTATCTCTAGGATCCGGCTCAGAGTCTCGAACGTGATGTCCAGCAGTCGCCGAGAGACATCGTCCAATTTCGACGGATCGCCCTTGTAAGTGCCTGGATGGTTCATGTTGGGGTCGTTCCAAAATTCATGCGAAATCAAATCCCACCACATGAAGAAACTGGTTATCGTTTGATCAGGTTTCGGTTCGAGCTTTGAAAAAAAGTCTGAATAAACCACGTACATCGATCGAATGCATTCAGCGCATTTTTCCTCAGGCACGGAAGAACGAAAGACAAATTCCGTTAAATTGAAATAGGGCCCGAGAATACTCCATATTGCCTGGTCGATTTGTGCCAACGAATATGGGGGGACGAGAGTGACGAACTCCGTGAAAAGCCTCGTCATGTAGCCGACTATGATCGTTGGGGAAGAAGGGACCGCCTCGTCAAACTGCTCGCCATCCAAATCACTGAACAAATATTTGTATTGTTGTTCGTCTGGGAGCAGTTTTCGAGCAAAGAAATATTCAACGAATTCAGGGAAACTCTTGGCGCTTAAATCCAAGGTCTTAATCTCTGGAAGCTGCTCATCCATTATTGTTACCTTGGGATTGATCTACTTGTTGTGGGCCATGAATAGAATCTCGCCGGAGGTCTTGGATATTTTTACCACCGCTGTGCCGCCGACACACTGAGGGGCGCCGCAATTGAGGGTTCCCTCGACGGTCCAAACGTCTCCTTCGCGCTTGGCCTTGAACGGTTCTTCGTCGCGAATCATTCTCTCGCCATAAACGGGCATGAGCACGGCTTCTCCGATTTTCACGGCGGTCTCAGCGTCCGGTACAAAGCCTGACTTTGGCTTGACGGAGGCATCCTGCGGTGCCTTTGAATACGCAGCCGCCATCCCGAACGCGAGAATCGAAGTTGCGATGATAAGCCGTCTCATATGTTCCGCTCCTAAGAGTTTAAACGTATACTTTATCCGTGTCGCAAAGCGAAATCATCTTTTCGATCCAGGAGTCGCCGGAGGGTGGCTATCAAACCCGTGCGCTTGATCATTCGATCTTTACCGAGGCGGATTCCCTCGAGGAACTGAAAGTGATGATCCGTGATGCAACCTGCTGCCACTTTGGAACTTCAGAACCCATATTTTCGTTGCGCTTCATCCAGAGAAATTGAGTCTCGCAAGGCAGTCGCAACGTCGCGAAATTCTTGGCGATAGCGGGCCAGCTCACGTTGATCCGGTCTAACTCGGAACCCAAACATATTTCGCGACCGAAACAGCCCCGAGTAGTGGATGACGTCATCATAGACGTATGCGAGCAACGAGTTTTCTAAATTAGCCCCGACTAGGTCGTAACAGCTTTGCCAAATTTCGTCATTCCAAGTCTCTTGGTCCGCCAGAACGTGAAGGCATGTAGCGACTTGAATGCTGGTTGACTCATCCATCTAAGTTATCCTTGCCAAGCAACTCTTGCACTATGATGCGCCTCAAAAAGGCTCTCCGTGTTCGTTGACGCATATGAAAAATCGAGGCTATCGTGCGCTGGCGCGGCCGGATTGGCGGACTTCGCGGCGAAAATCGGGGGCGTCTACGTTTACGGTGCGGCACATTTCGAAGAGGCGGGAGCGCATGCGGGCGCCGATGCGGTCGGCGATGGTGTCTTCGCGAACGGAGACGCGTTTGCCGTCGGGGCCTTTTATGGCTTCTGAAGCGCCGTCGGAATCGTCAAAATAATTCGTGGTGAGAATCGTGACACGTTTTTCGTTGTAGCGGGCGTTTAGGACCAGACCAATGATGTCGAGGACCCACGCGGAGGGTTTGCTGGCGCCCAGATCGTCCATCACCAGGATTTCCACGGTGCGGACCGGTTCGAGAATGCTCATCTCCGTGGATTCGCTTGACGGATTGTAGCTGGATTGGATTTCCTTGAGCAGTTCGCGGTAATCGCAGAAGAGGCCTGCGTGGCCGCGGGCAATTAATTCTTTTAGCGCGGCTACTGCTAGATGCGTTTTGCCGACGCCGGAAGCGCCCGTTAGTAACAAACCCTTTTCCGCGGACATGGGGTAATTTTGGACGAACCCCTGCGTTTGCGTCATGGCGTATTTCAGGGATTGGGCTTGTGCTGGCGTTGCGCCTACGTCGGTGCTGTAGCTTTCAAAATCGCAATGTTCGTAGCGCTTTGGGATGCGGGCGCGTTCCATTACGCGGGAAGTGCGGTCCTGCATGCCACAATCGCACGCCACGGCGGCGAGGCCTGCGCCATCGGGGCGCGGAACCATTTTCCAGCCTGTTCCCCGGCATAGTGTGCAATCTTCGATGGGCATTTCTTGCCTTGGTGTCTATCCCAGACGCAGCGCAAAAAAATTCCAAGGCGACCGCCTCAGAAGGCGGCCGCTACAAGTGCGCGATTCACAGCATACGAGGGTGGCGGACGCACGGCAACTGTAAGGCGTGTGGATAATCCCGCAAAAAAATTACGGCGCCCTAGATTTCGCGGAGCGGGCGCACGGCTCTTGGTGTTGCGCGGACGATTGCGTGGCGTTCTGCGTGGGTTGGGACGCGGGAGGCTACGCGCGATAGTTCTTGCTGGACTACTTGGGCGAATTCGCCCATTTGTTTTTCCATTTCGATCATTTTTTCGCGCATGTTGAGGATGATTTCTATGCCGGCTAGGTTGACGCCCATGTCACGGGCCAGGGTGAGGATTACGTCCAGGCGCTCGAGGTCGCCGTCGGTGTAGAGGCGGGTGTTGCCTTGCGAGCGCGATGGCTTTAGCAAACCGACGCGTTCGTAGAGGCGCAGGGTTTGCGGATGCAATTTGTAAAGCTCCGCTACGGCGCTGATCATGTAGCCGGCTTTGGCGCGCTTTTTGGTTTTCACTGGCATCGCATCTTCACCGAGTCAGGCGACTTCTGAACGCTGATAATTCGTCATCCCTCGTGCGGCGGGGGAGTTGCTTCTGGCCCACGCTGCACAGACTGAAGTCTGTGCTACTAAAAACCCGCTCCACTTACACTCCCGCCTTGGCGAACAGATCCTTGCGCGGATCTTCTGGGACTACCGCTTCCAAATCCTTCATTAAGGTGCGGACGCGTTCGTCGGTGGGCAGCGGCACGACTACTTGAATTTCTACGTACTGATCACCGCGGGCGCCGTTGCGGACGCTGGGGACGCCTTTTTCTTTCAGGCGCAGAGTTTTGCCGCTGTCTGTGCCGGGAGGAATGCGTACTAACGCGCGGCCGTCTATCGTGGGGACTTCGATTTTTGCGCCGAGCGTGGCTTCGGTGACCTTTACCGGAATGCGCGTGTATAGATCGTCGCCGCGGCGCTCGAAAAATTCGTGCGGCTTGACCTCCACGCGCAGATACAGGTCGCCAGCGGGCGCGCCCATGGTGCCGGAGTTGCCTTTGCCGGGGACGCGCACGCGGCCGCCATTGGCGAGGCCGGCGGGAATGCGCACCTCGATGGTTTCGGTTTTGCGCACGCGGCCTTCGCCGCCGCAGGTGCGGCACGCGGTGCGAATTTTTCCGGTGCCGCCGCAGCGCGTGCAGGGCACATTGAATTTCATCTTGCCGGCGGTTTGCTGAATGGTTCCGCTGCCGCCGCAAGTGGTGCACGTGGTGGCTTGGCCTTGCGCGCCGGTGCCGTGGCAGGTTTCGCAAGTATCCATGCGCGTGATTTGCAGTTTTTTTACCGCGCCGCGGACGGCGTCCCAGAAATCGATTTCGATCTGGTATTCCAGGTCGCCGCCGGGCTGGTGCTCTGGCTCCATGGCTCCGCCGCCCTGGCCGCCACGAAAAAATTGACTGAAGAGATCGCGGAAGCTACCTGCGCCGGTACCTGAGCCGGAACTCGAATTCCCGCCCTGATTGCCGCCGAAATCGAAACCGCCAAAATCAAAATTTATGTCGGCTTGCTCGTCGGGATTGCCGCCGCTGTATCCGGGGGCGCCGCCGGCCGCGACGTTGTCGCTGTAGAATCCGTACTGATCGTAGATCTGGCGTTTTTTTGTGTCGGAAAGTACGTCGTAGGCTTCCTGCAATTGCTTGAATTTGTCTTCGGAGGATTTATCGCCGGGATTTAGATCGGGATGATATTTGCGGGCTAGTTTGCGAAAAGACGTACGAATATCCTTGGCGGTGGCTTTGCGGCCTACACCTAACAGTTCGTAATAATCTTGTTTGCTTGTCGTCGCCATGATTCAGTCGTTTGCGCGATGATGCGATACGTCAAAAATTCATACAGAACAGGCCGGACTGAAGTCCGGCTACACATTCAAAAACCGCCATGCCGGGCAGGCTAGGAATGAAGCTGATCCTCGCCTGTCCGGCATGAGTCGTCTGTTTCCACCGGTTTAGTTGGGTGGGCGCTTGTCGTCGACGTCTACGTACTCGGCGTCGATCACGTCTTCCGGCTTTTTGCCAGCCGGAGCGCCGCCCGCTGCACCCGCTGCGCCCGGAGCGTCCCCACCAGCGCCCGCGCTCGCAGCATTGGCTTGCGCTGCGCCGGCTGCTTCGTTGGCCTTGTAGAGAACTTCCGCGATCTTATGCAGAGACTTCTCCAGGTTTTCCGTTGCCGTACGGAGCCGAGCCACGCCGCCTTCGGTGATGGCTTTCCTCGCGTCTTCGATCGCATCCTCGACGGTCTTCAGGTCGCCGGCTTCGATCTTCTCGCGATTTTCTTTCACCATCTTTTCCGATTGGTACAAGATACCGTCCAGGCGATTGCGCGCCTCGACCTCTTCCAGCCTGCGACGGTCGTCTTCGCTGTGCGCTTCGGCGTCCACGCGCATCTTCTCGGCTTCTTCTTTCGATAGGCCGCTGGACGCGGTGATGGTGATCTTCTGTTCCTTGTTGGTGGCCTTGTCCTTCGCGCTGACGTTCAAGATACCGTTCGCGTCGATGTCAAAGGTCACTTCGATTTGCGGCGTTCCGCGCGGGGCAGGCGGAATCCCGTCCAGCTTGAAGGTGCCGAGCGAACGATTGTCGTTGGCAAACTTGCGCTCGCCTTGCAGCACCTTGATTTCCACGCCCGGCTGATTGTCCGAAGCCGTCGAGTACGTTTCCACCTTGCGCGTCGGAATCGTGGTGTTGCGCGGAATCTGCACGGTCATTAAGCCGCCCAGAGTTTCCACGCCGAGCGAGAGCGGGGTAACGTCCAGCAAGAGAATGTCTTTCACTTCTCCCGCCAGCACCGCGCCTTGAATCGCCGCGCCTACGGCCACGACTTCGTCTGGGTTCACGCCCTTGTGCAGTTCCTTTTCACCGAAGAACGTGCGAACAAGTTGCTGCACTTTTGGAATACGCGTGGAGCCGCCGACCATAACGACCTCTTGAATGTCGTTCGGCGAAAGCTTGGCGTCTTCCAGGGCTTGCTTGACCGGCTTCATGGAACGATCCAACAGATCGCCCATCAACTGCTCGAGGCGTGTGCGGGTCAGCTTCTTTTCAAAGTGGATCGGGCCTGCCGCTCCGGCAGTGAGGAAGGGAAGATTGATTTCCGTTTCCATCATCTGCGAAAGCTCGATCTTGGCCTTTTCCGCGGAGTCCTTCAGGCGTTGCAGAGCCATGCGGTCTTTGCTGAGATCGATGCTGTTCTCTTTCTTGAACTCGTCGATGAGCCAATCCACGATTTTCTGGTCGACGTCGTCGCCGCCGAGGTGCGTGTCGCCGTTGGTTGACTTCACTTCGACCACGCCGGCGCCAACTTCGAGCACGGAGACGTCGAACGTACCGCCGCCCAAGTCGTAGACCACGATGGTTTCGTCGCTCTTCTTTTCCAGGCCGTAAGCCAAAGCCGCAGCCGTGGGCTCATTGATGATGCGGACCACTTCGAGGCCGGCAATTTCGCCAGCTTGCTTGGTGGCTTGCCGTTGCGCGTCATTAAAATACGCGGGCACGGTGATCACCGCTTTGGTGACCTTCTCGCCGAGGAAATCCTCCGCCGAGGCCTTTAGCTTGCCGAGAATCATCGCGGAAATTTCCGGCGGACTGTAGGTCTTGCCAAAAATGTCCACGCGCGCATCGTCATGCGGGCCTTTTACAACCTTATAAGGTACGCGGCGGGTCTCTTCGCCAACTTCGTCAAAGCGACGGCCCATGAAGCGCTTGATCGAATAGACGGTGTTTTCAGGATTGGTTACCGCCTGGCGCTTGGCGACCTGTCCAACCAACCGCTCGCCACCTTTGGTGATGGCCACTACGGAAGGCGTGGTGCGCGCGCCCTCCTGGTTCGGGATGACCACCGGCTCGCCGCCCTGCATTACGGCGACGACGGAGTTGGTGGTCCCCAAGTCAATTCCAATAATCTTGCTCATGCTCGCTTCCTCCCAAATTCATGTGCGCAAAATGTAGCGATACGCGGCTCGTGAATAACGGTATGTAGATGCCTACTCTCGGCCGACAGGCTAAGCGCGAAGTGAACTATACAACTTGAGTGTCCAATTGTCAAGTAATCTTATAGCGTCCGTAAGGTAATGAATGTGGGATAGTTAAGAGAGCTGGGCGAAAAGTTGAGATGATGCCGTTTTTTTTTTTGCCAAACGGGGGCAAATTACTCATTCTAAAGCGATTATTACATTCCACGAAATGGCAAAACGTTCGTAAGTCATTGATTATAATAAGCTTGACTAAATCGCGATGGTCACTTTTGCTGTGGGTTCGGCCGAAAGCTGAGACGGTCTCGGACTGCGTCGATGGGATCGCTAGAGCGACGGACAAACAGGCGTCCGCCGCCGGCATCGGACTGATGTTGGTCAACTGAACGACGCAAATAAGGAGCGCGGGAATTTCTCCGCCACGGCGGGCAAAATTTCGCGGTAGAATTCTCTGCTCGTAAATTTGTCGCGCGATTTGTATCGCGCTCAGTGTCCGAGGAGGACTACGTGATTCGCCGGCTATTACTGGCAGGGACTTTGGTTGCGGCGGTGCTGACCCTGGGGGCGATCCGCCCGCCTCGGTATGCGGCGGTTGCAGCGGCGCTGCCCGCTCCTGTGCCGCAAGGGTTGCAGGGCGTTACCGACATTGATTCGCATCAAGCGGAAGGGTCGAAATCCGCGCCGATCATCATGGAGGTCTTCAGCGACTATCAGTGTCCGGCGTGCAAAACGCTGTTTATCACGACCGACCGCCTGGTGGTGGACAACTATGTGAATACCGGAAAGGTGTATTTGATTCACCGCGACTATCCGCTGCCCATGCATGCGTACTCGCGGGTCGCGGCGCGCTACGCTCGGGCGGCTGCGCAGCTCGGCAAGCTGGAAGCGGTGCAGCGGGCGCTATTTCAAAACCAGGAAAAGTGGGAAGTCAGCGGCGATGTGGATGGCACGGTCGCTGCCGTGCTGACGCCAGCGGAAATAGTGAAAGTGCGCGCGCTGGTGAAAGGCGGGACCATGGATGCGCTGATCGACAAGGATTATGCGATCGGGCAGATTTACCATGTGAATCAAACGCCGACCACCATTCTGCATGCAAAAGATCAGACCTTTCCGGTGGCCGGGGTGCTGACGTTCGACGCGCTGCACAGTTTTATCGACCAGTTGCTGGGCCAGAAATAGTGAGGCGGCACTTCGGAGACCGCGCGAGACCATGTTGGAGTCCAGCCCGTTGAACTTTCGCCGAATTGTGATTTGGATCGGACGGCTTGCGCTGGGCGGCATTTTTGTCTTTGCTGGCTATTCCAAAATTTTTCTTCCCAACTTCATGGCGTCATCGCTGTTTGCGCTGCGCTTTTCACTGTCGACAAACCTGTCGAATTTTGCGTTTCAGGTGGATTCCTACAAGTTGCTATCTCCGGCGGGTGTAGCTTTTGTGGCGCACACGCTGCCGTTCGCGGAAATTGTGCTTGGCTTGCTCCTGCTGATTGGCTGGCGGCTGCGCATCTGGGCCACGCTGATCACGTTGATTATGGTGGGGTTTCTTGGCGTGGTTACACGCGCTTACTTGCTGCACATGGACATCAACTGCGGCTGCTTCGCCAAACCCGAGCCGCTTACTGGTTGGACGGTCGTGCGCGACGGAGCCTTGGCGGTGCTGGCAATCGCCATGACGGTGTTCGCTTACATGGAAGCGCGGAAGCCGCACCCGTGGACGGCTCCGGCAAAAATTTGACTGCTCCTTCCTGGACACGAATTGCGGCGAGCAAGCCCGGGAAACTATCTGGAACTTGACGACGCCGGACTAGCCGCAAGCGATTCCATTTACGTTAGAATTATTCCGCGATGCTGAGTCTACCTCCCATTACATTGCGACTGCGCGGCTGGAAGTTGATTGACCGCGTGGCGCTGGCGTTTTTGCTGCTGTGCGCGATTGCGCTGGGCGCAGGCGCGGGATTGCTGTTTGTGTATGCCAGCGATTTGCCGGAGTTGCGAGCGCTGGAAACGTACCGGCCCACCGTGGTGACGGAAATTTATGCGGATGATGGGCAGCTGGTCGGCAGCTTTGCGCTGCAGCGGCGCATTCTGATGACGTACGAGCAGGTTCCCAAGGTTTTGTACAACGCGGTTACTTCGATTGAGGATCAGCACTTCGAGGATCACTGGGGCATTGATTTTCCGCGCATCGCTACCGCGGCATTTCGCAACGTGCAGCATCACAAAATCACCGGCGGGGCCAGCACGATTACCATGCAGCTGGCGGGCAATCTCTTCCTGGACCGCAGCGACCGGACGTTCCGCCGCAAGATGCAGGAGATGCTGCTGGCGCTGCAGATCGAACGCGGGTACACCAAGCCGCAAATTTTTACCATGTACGCCAATCAGGTGTACCTGGCGCACGGCAATTACGGATTTGCCGCCGCGGCGCAATTTTATTTTGGAAAAAATGTGCAGGATTTGAAATTGCCGGAAGCGGCGCTGCTGGCAGGAATGGTCAATGGGCCGAAATTTTCTCCGCTGACGAATCCCGAAGGCTCGCTGAACCGCCGCAACCTGGTGCTTTTCCGGATGCTGGAAGAGGGGAAAATCACCGAGGCCGAAGCGGAAGCGGCGCGCAAGACGCCGTTGGGCTTGCACATTCAATATCCGCGCAACGATCTGGCGCCGTACTTTTTTGAAGAGATTCGCAAATACCTGGAAGCCACGTACGGCACGGAAGCGGTGCACGAGCGCGGGCTGCGCGTGTACACCACGCTGAATATCGCCATGCAGCGCGCGGCGAACCAATCGGTACGGGATGGACTGCACTCGTACGATCGGCGGCACGGGTGGCGCGGCAATCTGCCGAACGTGATGCGGGACAATTTAGGAAATCTGGATAGCTATGAGGATGACGACTGGCGGCATCCGATCGAGAAGGGAAGTTACGTTACCGGATTGGTGCTGACCACCGGCGACAAAGACGCGACGATTAAGATTGGTCCGTACCGCGCGATTCTGGCACCCGCGGATTACGCCTGGACGGGACGCAAGAAACCGTCGGATTTGCTGAAGGTGGGTGACCTGGCGCAATTCTCCGTGCGCGAAGTGCAAGAGAGCACCTTGCGCGTGCAGCTGGAGCAGCAGCCCGGGCCGCAAGCCGCGATGGTCGCCATCGACAATGCCAGCGGTGAGATCAAGGCCATGGTGGGCGGCTATAGTTTTGAGGACTCCAAGTTTAATCGCGCCACACAGGCGTATCGCCAGGTGGGCAGCTCTTTTAAGGTGTATGTGTACGCGGACGCGCTGGAAAAAGGCGCGTCGCCCTTCGACACGATTGTGGATACGCCGTTCACGACGATCAGCGGCGGTCAGGCGTATTCGCCGCGCAACTACGACGAAAAATTTGAAGGCACGATTACGCTGCGGCGGGCGCTGGCCGGTTCGCGCAACGTTCCGGCGGTGAAGCTGGCGGACAAAATAGGCATCACCAGCGTGGTGGATATGGCGCGAAGATTTGGCATCACCACGTCGCTGCCGCCGTACTTGCCGCTGGCGCTGGGCGCGGCGGATATGCGACTGATTGAACACGTTTCCGCGTTCACGGTTTTTCCGGACGACGGAATACGGATCGATCCGCACATGATCCGGCGCGTGGCCAGTTATGACGGCGCGTTGCTGGAGGAGGCGCATCCGGAAGTTCATGATGTGATTTCTCCGGACGTGGCGCGCACGATGACGGCGATGCTGGAAGAAGTGATTCAGTTCGGCACGGGCATGCAGGCGCGCGTGTTGGGCCGCCAAGCGGGAGGCAAAACTGGCACCACGCAGGACTATACGGATGCTTGGTTCATCGGATTTACGCCGCAGATTACTTCAGGAGTGTGGGTGGGGTTTGACGACAAGCAAATTTCGCTGGGGAAAAAAGAGACGGGCGCGAAAGCGGCGTTGCCGATTTGGCTGGAGTTTATGCAGAACGCTTTGGCCGGAATGCCGGCGATTGATTTTCCGAATGTGGTGACGCTGGAGGAGCAGGCGCTGGATCATCACGTGAACGTGGATACTCCGGACAGCGCGCCGACGGAGGCGGAGGAGCCGAGGTCGGCGCCGAAGGAAAAACCGCCGGCGGCTGGAGCTCCTACGAAGACGACTGCGGATACGCCAGCGAATCCGCCACCGGTGGCTAGCCCTGCGGCTGCGCCGCCTAGATAGGTGGTTGCAAGAACCCCCAGTGGCTAAAGCCGATTTTGTAATAATCCGTTTGCGGCCCGACTAAAGTCGAGCCCTCCCGTCTCCTCTTCAGGTTCCATTCAGGGAAAAATTATCGGAAGGGATCCCAGCCGCCGGGCTTTAGCGTAGTGGGCTTGCGACCTTCAGCGACCAAAAGGATCTTGCGCGTCGCGGTGATTTCGCCGATGGCGGTCAATGGAACGCCCTTGAACGAAGCTGGCACGCCCGAGGTTTTATTTCGCGGCACGGTGAACAAGAGTTCGTAGTCGTCGCCGCCGTGTAGGACGAGTGCTAAGGCTTCGTTTTCACGCGTAGTGTTCGTCTTGTGGCGTGGCCGGCGCGTCGACGAGAGCGGGTTTACGCTTGGGAGTTTCTGTGCGTCGATACGCGCACCGACGCCGCTGGCTCCGCATAGACGTGGGAGATCGCTCGAGAGACCGTCGGAAAGATCCATCGCGGCCGTTGCCAAACGCTTTGTCACCAGCCACTGACCTAAGGCGAGGCGTGGTTCGGGATAGAGATGTTTGCGCAATTGCGCTTCGCTACGATTCACGATGTCGCGGTCTTTACGCAGCAAGCGCAGGCCCTGCTCAGCTTCGCCCAAGCGGCCGCTGACGTAAAGAAGGTCGCCGGCGTTGGCACCGTCACGATGCAAGGCCCGGCCGCTCTGCACTTCGCCCACGACGGTAATATTGATAAGGATTTCATTGCGCTTGGTGGTATCGCCGCCGGCGAGGACGCAATCGAAGCGCAGCGCTGCTCGACGCAGGCCTCGCAAGAATTTCGCTAGCCACGATCCCGTGGCGCTTTCGGGCAGCGCCAGACTTAAGAGGAAGCAGCGCGGCGTCCCGCCCATCGCAGCAATGTCACTGACGGCGCGCGCTAAGGATTTCCAGCCAACGGCGTCCGGCGGATGTTTATCGCGCAGAAAGTGTGTGCCCTCGAGAAACCAGTCGCAGGTAAGGATTGTTTCGCAGCCGCGGGTCGGTTGGAACAACGCTGCGTCGTCGCCGATGCCGAGTGACAACAGCCTGGTTGTGCCGGTTTCTGCGCGCGAATCTATTCCGCCATCGGACGAGCGGAAGCCGCGTGAAATCTTTGCAAGCAGCGAATTTTCCGTTTGACGAAGGCGTGGCATCGAATTCCTGGCAATTCAGACTGTCCTGCGAGAACTTGCCATTAAGTATATAGAAAGTATAAATTGAATTACATTTCTCGGCCCCGATCGATTCAGTGGAGCCCAGCCGATGAGGAAACTCTACCTGTTGTGTGGGTTGATTTGTTTCTATGTATCCGCCGCTGCGCCCGTGGAGGTGCGCGCCCAGACGCCGGAACCCCTCGCCCCTCAATTAAAGGGAGGAATAACCGCTACCGTGGCTGATGCTCTGGAAGAAGGGCTAAAGACAGATCCCGATAATCTCGAGGCGCGGGAAGAGCTGATCCAATATTATTTTATGGCGATGGCCAGAACTCGATCTACAGATTTTGAGGAAACGCGGGAAAAGCACGTTTTCTGGCTTATTGAACATCATCCTGAGTCCGAGCTTGCAGGCTCGCCTGAGAGTGGCATTTTTCAGATGGGCCCTTCAGGGACCGAAGGTTATCAACGAGGCAAACAATTGTGGCTGCAGGAAGTAGAAAAGCATCCGGACAGTCCGGTCATTCTGCGCAACGCCGCGGAGTATCTCTTGTTGTACGACAGGAAGGTTGCGCGTGAGCTGCTTGAGAAGGCGTGGCTGCTAAGTCCGGGTGATGCGGAGACGTCTTCCATGCTGGCTCGAACCTACGAGCAGGAGCGGGATGTGGTGGCCTCGCCGGACGAGAAGGCCGCACTGTCGCAGAAGGCAGTTTCGGTCCGCGAACAGGGACTTGAGAAATCCGATGCGGAAGAAAGATTCTACGGTCTGGCGGACCTGGCCACCTCAGCGCTGCAAGCTGGGCAGATAGAGAAAGCGCAACAATATGCGTCCGAATTGTTGGCCTCCGCCGACAAATATAAGAGCAACTGGAATTACGGCAATGCGGTGCACAAGGGCAACATCGTACTGGGGCTGGTGGAGTTGCGGCGAGAAGATGTTTCAGGTGCGAAGGAGCATCTCCTGGCGGCTAGCCTGACGCCTGGGTCACCGCAACTGGATTCGTTCGGTCCGAACATGACGCTGGCTAAGGAGTTGCTTGAGAAAGGTGAGCGCGAGGCGGTTTTGGCTTATCTGCAAAACTGCGAAGAATTCTGGAAGATGGGTCGCGGGAAGTTAGAGGAATGGATCGCGACGGCAAAAACGGGGGGAATTCCCGATTTTGGCGCTAACTTGTCGTATTAAGCTCGCCCCAAAAACTCAAATTTTCAACTGATCGGAATGCGGATCTGACGAAAAAGTCTGCGTTCGTTGTGGGGATTTATCGCGTCTTCTGGCACGAACTTTTCCCAGATTTCACCTATGCGTCCAGCAGGGTTCTGGATGCGATCTGTCGCGGGCATCATTGATCTGGTGATACTGGCGGTGCCTTTCGCGGTGTTCGTCTCGTTTTTGTCTTCGGGGATGGGGATCTCGAAGGACTTTCTGGACCTCCATCCGGGTGAGGCTCCGAGTGAGGTCTTGGCGCGTTTTGGTCCACAATTCCTATTCCTCAGTCTTTGTTTTTTCGCGGCGAGTTCGTGGCTGTATTTCGCGTTTCAGGAGAGTTCTTCTTGGCGGGCCACCTTGGGCAAGCGGCTGCTTGGATTGTACGTGGGTGACGTGGGCGGAAGGCCGGTGGGTTTCTGGCGAGCCAGTCTGCGCTTCTTTAGCGGACGTCTGTTAATTCACGTCCCGGTGGTGGGTGGCTACTATTTCCTGGCAGATTGTCTGTGGATCGGGTTGCTGCCTGAGAAACGCGCCCTCCACGACATGGTTTCAGGCTGCCGGGTATTGCGAGAAACTACCAACAGGCCACTTTTTGGATAGGCTGGGTCCGCGTAAGCCCGATTGGTACGATTTCCTCCGGGAAACGCCGGGTCGGACTAAGGTTTTTGCTGGCATTACTAAAGCGGCGCAGCGAGCAGACGATAGCTAATTGTGGGAGGTTGGGCTCGTTTCGCGCTTCAGGGTGCGACCTGTCTTTTCGGGCAGGGGAGGGCAGGTTTGCACAGGCTGTTCTTAAAACCTTGGAATACAGGGTTGACTGTACGGCCTATGGAATTTAGTATGGCGCAGGTCGCAAAGCCACATTCGGTTTGGATTCGGGTACACTGGATGTTGGTAAGGGTTGTTTAGCTGCGGACCAGGGGAAGCACGAGTCCGCGGCGACATAAATAAGCCAGCCTGAGGGGGCTGATTCGGCATGACGAGTAAGAGCTACACGTTCTTTATCGCATCGACGCCGGGAAAGCTGCGGAAGCTGATCGTTCCCGCCTACGTTCTGCATACTCTAGCGGCGCTGGTCCTTATTGGCGGGATTACGGTTACGATAGCGGTAGGCTCGTATTCGCGGATGCTGTGGAAGGTCGGGAATTACAACGCGCTGCGGCACGACCAGGAAAACCTCAAAAAGCAGTACCGCCAGCTCCAGAGCAACGTGCAAGACACCAACCAGCGGCTGGATTCGCTGCAATCGCTAGCCACCGAAGTGGCCATGACCTACGGGGTGCTGCGCTTCCACCCAGGCGCGTTTGACCAGAGCGATAATCCGGTAAGCCAGCAAGACGCGTTCGACCGCAGCGTGGAGCAGTACACCTTCTTGAAGCGTAACGCCACGGCAATCGCGATTTCGGCGGGCGGACTGCGGCTGATGCCGGGCATGAGTTTTGCGGATTCGGAGTATACGCCGTCGATTTGGCCGGTGCTGGGGCACATAACGGATAGCTTTGGCGAGCGACTGGACCCGTTCAGCGGGGAAGGCGCGTTCCATACGGGCGTGGATGTGGCGTCGGATTATGGCGCGGCAGTGCACGCTACCGCGGATGGCGTTGTGACCATTGCGGACGATCATGCGGGATACGGGCGACTGGTGGTTGTCGACCACGGGTTTGGCATTACCACCTGGTACGCGCATCTTTCGGCGTTCTCCGCAGTTCCGGGAGCGCGAGTGAAGCGCGGCGAGGTGGTGGGCTATACGGGCATCAGCGGCCGGTCGACCGGGCCGCACGTGCACTATGAGGTGCGCGTGAACAATGCGCCGGTCAATCCGTGGCGCTATATGAAAGCGACTCCTGCCGGAGATTAGCGCTTGGACTTTTGCCGGGCGGAAAATCCTTCCTCATCTTTAACTCACCAATTACTTTCTTCGCGGCTGCTTCTTCGGCGCTGGTGGTGCATCTAATGTTGGCGTCGGCGGTTTTGGCAAGGTGGCGGCAGTCAGAAAGTTCGGCGTTAATTCGAATACGACGCGCACCGCTTTTAGATTTTCACGATCGAGGCGCGTGACATCAACGCTTTTCAAGAGTTCCAGATACGCCGCGCGCATCTGGGGATTGAGCTGCTGCGTGGTTTTCGCGCCGCTTAAGCCCGCTTGCGCAAGAATCACGATGCCGTTCAGCATGTCCGCGAGTTGTCTTGCCACGGTGTCGCTGGCCGTTTCCCCCTCCGCAACGATGCGCAAGGAATCACCTTCCGGCTGACCGGCGAGCGTGAGCCAGCTTAATTGCGCGAGTAGTGCGGAGAGTTGCGGCGGCTGTAAACCGCCGGGCGCCTGAGCGGCAAGCGAGCTTGCGGTGTTGGCGTCCTGGCGCACGACCGCGAATACCGGCGAGCCCGCGAGCCTCGCAAAACGCGCGGACCACTGCGCAGGATCGGCGGTGGAGTTCTTCTGATCCAGGTAGGTTGAAAGATCGGCATCGTTGGTGGCGGCGATTCGGCCAGCGTTCAGAAATGTAAATGAAAGTTGCGCTGCCGCAGACGAGAGCGCAGCATTTCCCGTCGCGGGTATTGGCGCCCCTGTGGGGATGAAATAGATATCGCGAGCGCCGTGTTTCTGGATGACGCCGGTTTTCGCCATATAGGCGGCGATTTTTTTCTGGTTGAAGGTGCCGTCGGCAACCGCGAACCAGATGGATTGCGAACCACGTTTCGCCGCGGCAAAGGCCACGCGATGGAGATCGCGTTCGTAATCGAAACCGGTTTCCTGAACGAAGCGCGTATATTCGGCGTCCGCCTGCGGTTTCGGGGCCCACGCGAAAAGTTTTTGTGCGAAAGATGCCTGACGCAGCTGTGCGACGTCAACGTAAAGGACACCGCTGGTGTCGGCGGGCATGTCGCCCAGCAAAACTCCGCGCACTTCGCCGCCACTGGAACTTCGCGAGGCCGAGGAGCGCCAGACCACGAGAATGATGATGGCGCTGAGGAAAACAACGATCGCGGATAGAAGGATCTGTGTTGATTTTTTCATGCGTCTCAGACTACACCGGAAGATTGCAAAAGTAAGGAGAGAGAAACTGCGCTGTCTAGAATAGCGGGAACCGGCGAGCGAAATTGCCTAGGTCATAACAAGGGGAGAGCATCAGCGACCGTTTGCGAAGTTTTGATTACAGCGCATGGAAAATCCTGCTCGAAAGGGATAAAATTTGCGGGAGTTGGGATGACTGTTGAAGACTTGGCGGCGCCGATGCCTCGCTTCCGTGCAAACTATAGGTAAATAAGCAGATAGGGGTTGTCGAGCTGGTGGCGAGGGTGTTCGTTTTTCCACAGAGCTGGCCCTCGACGTGCTGCAAATTCAGCCCCTCCCCCTTGCAATCGCCATGCCTATTCTGCTATCCTTACCCGGCTTGAGTAGCGCTGGCGTAGCTCAGCTGGTAGAGCATCTGATTTGTAATCAGAGGGTCGGGGGTTCAATTCCCTCCGCCAGCTCCACTAGTATGAGGCAGGGGAGCGAGGCGGAGCAATCCTGGCAGAAAAAATTAACGGGCTGGTGTCTCTTGACACGAGTCCTATTTGTGTTTCTGTAGCTTCCGGTTGAGCGTGGCGCGGCTGGGGAACTAAAAGAAGAACTGATTAGCGAAAAATGGCCGTCGCGGCCTTTAGTGCGCGATTGGCTTACCGCCGAAGTTTGCGGGATGCAGCTGGGCATCCCGGACGATTTTTCCGGGACGGGTGGGTGAGTGGCTAAAACCAGCAGACTGTAAATCTGCCGCTCCTTGCGGGCTACGAAGGTTCGAATCCTTCCCCGTCCACCAGATGCCGTCGCGAACTTGCTGGAAGCGATAGCGGGAAGACACAGCAGGAAGTTGCTGGTTGGCAGTCATGAGTTGTTTTGCAGCACCGTGGCAGCGGAAACCGCAGGGCAATCGCACTAGCGATGTTCTCAAGCGGATCGATTCGCGGTCGTGAAGTAAAAACGCCGCAGGGGCAGAGTGCGCCGTAACGGCGGGAGTTTGCAGGGAACGGGCTTGGCCTGGGTAGCTCAGTTGGTAGAGCGCGTCCTTGGTAAGGACGAGGTCACCGGTTCAATCCCGGTCCCAGGCTCCAAGGTTTGGATGGCGATGGGCGGGAAAAAGATTTGGTGCCGCGAGAGTTTTTCGCACCGGAGTTTTCGGAGAGCTTGGGCGGGGGTAACTCAACGGTAGAGTCTCACTCTTCCAAGGTGATGGTTGCGGGTTCAAATCCCGTCCCCCGCTCCAGAGTTTGGCAAGTGCAGCGAAGAAAAATGCAGCGGAAGCAAAGCGCAGTGCAAGCGAATTGGCAGTAAAAGCAAATTGAGGCACGAGGGCAAAGGAAATGGCCAAGGAGAAATTTGAACGCAGTAAGCCGCACGTGAACATTGGGACCATTGGTCACATCGATCACGGCAAAACCACGCTGACGGCGGCGATCACCAAGGTGCTCTCGAAGCACAACCCGAAGGTGCAATTCCGCGCGTTCGATACCATTGACAACGCCCCGGAAGAGCGGGAGCGCGGCATCACCATTGCGGTTTCGCACGTGGAGTACGAAACCGCGAATCGGCACTACGCGCACATGGACTGCCCGGGACACGCGGACTATATCAAGAACATGATCACCGGAGCCGCGCAGATGGACGGCGCGATCCTGGTGGTCGCGGCGACAGACGGCCCGATGCCGCAAACGCGCGAGCACATTCTGCTCGCTCGTCAGGTCGGCGTGCCGGCCATCGTCGTGTTCCTGAACAAGTGCGACATGGTCGAGGATGCCGAATTACTTGAATTGGTCGAGCTCGAAGTTCGCGAACTGTTGAAGAGCTATCAGTTCCCCGGCGACACCATCGCGATTGTGAAGGGTTCGGCGCTGCAGGCTTTGAATGGCGACGCCAAGTACGAAAAGACGATTGATGAACTGATGGACGCGGTCGACAAGAACGTGCCCTTGCCGGTGCGTGATATCGACAAGCCGTTCGCCATGCCCATCGAAGATATTTTCTCGATTTCCGGACGCGGCACGGTGGTTACCGGCCGTGTGGAACGCGGCAAAGTGAAGGTTGGCGAAGAAGTTGAGATCGTAGGCTTCCGTCCGACGCAAAAGAAAGTTGTTACGGGCGTCGAAATGTTCCGCAAGTTGCTTGATGAAGGTCTCGCGGGCGACAACGTTGGTCTGCTCTTGCGCGGCACGGAAAAAGAAGACGTGGAACGCGGCCAGGTAGTTTGCAAGCCCGGCAGCATCACTCCGCACACGAAGTTCAAGGCCGAAGCATATGTGCTGACCAAGGAAGAAGGCGGACGCCACACTCCATTCTTCTCCGGCTACCGTCCACAGTTTTATTTCCGCACCACGGACGTCACCGGCGACATGAAACTGCCGGCGGGCGTGGAGATGGTGATGCCAGGAGACAACGTGAGCTGCGAAGTCACGCTGATCACTCCGGTAGCGCTGGAAAAGGGCTTGCGATTCGCCATTCGCGAAGGCGGCCACACCGTCGGCGCCGGCGCGGTCACCGAAATCATCGAGTAGTTTGGCGGTTTAACAAAAGCTTTCCGGAATCATTGAAAGGTTTTCTAAGTCATGCGCGAGATCATTACATTGCAGTGCGGGGACTGTAAGAACCGCAACTACACGACCACGAAGAACAAGAAGAAGCATTCCGAGCGGCTGGAAACCAAGAAGTTTTGCAACACCTGCCGGAAGCAGACGGCCCATAAGGAAGTCAAGTAGGTCCAACGTTCGGCAGGGCGGTTTTGGTTTTAGGGGAGTCGTCCAACGGCTAGGACTCCGGTCTCCAAAACCGGGTATGGGGGTTCGAGTCCCTCCTCCCCTGCCAGATTTTGTGAGCGGCATCCGGCGAACCGCCGGGGCCGGGAAGATGAAGAGGTTGCATGGCAACGCAGGCGGTCAAAAACGAAGAACCACCAAAGAAGCCAGTGAAGAAGGAAGAACCACCGAAGAACGCCCTGGCGGAAACTGCGGCGGGCGTGGGCACGCGTGTTTCGGGTACGGTCACGGATACGCGCGAATTTCTGCATGATGTGCGCGTGGAGATGAAGCAAGTCACTTGGCCATCGAAGGATGATGTGGTTTCAACGACTTGGGTGGTGATTGCCACCGTGGCTTTTTTCGGAGTCTTTCTGTGGATCGTCGACTTGGCGGTGCAGCACGGTGTATCGACTCTTTTCAAAAAGTTTGGCGTGTAAGGGGATCGCGACTTCATGAGCATGCAGTGGTACATCATTCACACCTATTCGGGCTTTGAGAAGAAGGTAAAAGAGAGCCTGGAGAGCCGTGTGGAAGCGTTCACGCTCCAGGACAAGATCGGCCGCGTGCTGATCCCCATGGAAGAAGTGGTGGAAGTGCGCAGCGGCAAGAAAGTGGTCTCGCAGCGCATGTCGTATCCGGGCTACGTGCTGGTGGAGATGGATCTCGATGAGAACACCTGGCACATCGTGCGCTCTACGCCGCGCGTAACGGGCTTTGTGGGTTCGGCGACCGCGCCTTCTCCGCTGACGGAAGCGGAAGTGGACGGCATTATCAATCGCGTGCATACCCCGCAGGATCGCCCGAAGCCGAAAGTGGTTTTCGAGCGCAACGAGCAAGTGCGCATCGTGGATGGACCGTTTGCGAACTTTAATGGTTCCGTGGAAGAGATCGACAACGATCACAGCCGGTTGAAAGTTTCGGTAACGATTTTCGGACGCTCGACGCCGGTGGAGCTGGATTTTGCGAGCGTTGAGAAGCTTGGATAGTCGCAGACTTTAGTAGGACCAGAAAAGTTTAGAAGGAATTTAAGATGCCGCCAAAGAAAATACAGACGACCATTAAATTGCAGCTGCCCGCGGGCAAAGCGACTCCGGCGCCTCCTGTCGGAACGGCGCTCGGCCCTCATGGCTTGAACATCATGGATTTTTGCAAACAGTTCAACGCCAAAACCGCGAAAGAACCGGACGGCATGATTTTCCCGGTGCTGGTCACCGTGTATACCGACCGCACCTTCACCTTTATTTTGAAGACTCCGCCGGCCTCCATTTTGCTTTTACGCGCCGCAGGCATCGTCAAGGGTTCCGCCGAGCCGAACCGCAACAAAGTTGGCAAGGTCACCAAAAAGCAGGTTCAGGAAATTGCGCAGTTAAAGCTTGTCGATCTCAACACCACCAATCTGGACTCCGCGATGCGCACCATAGCAGGCACCGCGAAAAACATGGGTCTGGAAGTCGTGGAAGCCTAGGAGTTCGGGCGCTAAGAGATCGTGGGAAGCAGGTAGCAGCATGGCAAAGAAGTCTGGCAAACACGTGGAAAACGCGCGCAAGAAGGTCGAAGCGCGTCCGTATAAACTCGCGGAAGCGTCCGAGCTGATCAAGAAGACGCATCACACGAAGTTTAACGAGACCGTGGAACTGGCGATCAATCTGGGAGTCGATCCCAAGCATTCCGACCAAGTGGTGCGCGGCACAGTAGTGCTGCCGAACGGCTTGGGCAAATCCGTGCGCGTGCTGGTCATCGCCGGCGGCGACAAGATTCGCGAAGCCACGGAAGCGGGCGCGGATTACGCCGGCGGCGACGACATGGTGCAGAAAATTATGGAGGGCTGGACGGATTACGACGCGGTAATCGCCACGCCGGACATGATGCGCTCTGCCGGAAAACTCGGTAAGGTGCTCGGTCCACGCGGGTTGATGCCGAATCCGAAGACGGGAACCGTAACGATGGATGTTGCCAAAGCCATCAAGGAAACCAAAGCGGGCAAAGTGGAGTTTCGCGTGGACAAAGCAGGAATCGTGCACTGCGCGATCGGGAAGATTCAATTTGACGCGTCGAAAATTGCGGAAAACGCGCATGTGGTAATCGTGGCGGTGGTGAAAGCCAAGCCCGCGGCGGCCAAGGGCACGTACGTGAAGAAAATCACGCTGACTTCGACCATGGGTCCGGCGATCACCGTTGACCTGGCCGAAGCAGAAGTGCTGGCAGCGTAAGGAAAATTCAGCGGAGCCAATGAGATGAAGAAACGTAGCGAAAAACAAGCGGATTTGGACACACTGAAGACCGAGCTGGCGAAGGTCTCGACTTTGATTTTGACGACCTTTCAAGGCATCACCGTGGACAACGACACGAAACTCCGCCGCGCCGTGCAAGCGGCTGGCGGCAAGTACAAGGTCGTCAAGAACACCCTTGCGGAACGCGCCGGTGCGGGAACACCCGCCGAAGGCGTTTTAAAGGACCTGAAGGGCACGAATTCCATCGCCTTCACCTACAACGATCCCGTTGCGCTCGCTAAGGCGCTGACCAAGATTGCGAAAGACGTTCCGGCATTTCAGTTCAAAGCAGGCGTCGTAGAAGGCCGCGTCATCTCGATTGCCGAGATTCAAAGCCTGGCGAATCTGCCGTCCAAGGAAGAGTTGATCAGTAAGGTGATGTACTTGCTGAATGCTCCGGCGCAGCGTTTGGCGATGACGCTGAATGCGTTGCCGCGCAACATTGCGGTGACCGTCAGCGAGGCCATCAAGATCAACAAGTTTGGGTCCGCCGGAATCACGGAAAAGAGCGCTGCACCTTCTGCACCGGCGGCGGCGGCTCCTGAAGCGGCGCCTGCGGCACCGGCAGCAGAAGTAGCAACCGAAGCGAAGCCGGAAGCAGCGCCTGAAGTAACACCCGAAGCGGCCCAGTAAATTTGGCAGCAAAAATTTAAATTTCATCTTTACGTTTCGAGAGGAGAAACGCAGTCATGGCGAAAGTGGATACGATTCTGGAAGAAATCAAGGGGCTGACGCTGCTGGAAGCGTCGGACCTGGTGAAGAAAATGGAAGAGGCCTTCGGCGTCTCCGCGGCGGCAGCCACGGTGGTTGCCGGCGGCGGTGGCGGCGCGGCAGCTGCGGCGCCCGTGGAAGAGAAGACGGAGTTCACCGTCGTGCTCACCGACGTTGGCGGCAACAAGATCAACGTCATCAAAGCGGTTCGCGAAGTCACCAGCCTGGGCCTGAAAGAAGCCAAGGACCTGGTCGACGGCGCTCCCAAGACCGTTAAAGATGGCGTGAACAAGGAAGAAGCCGCGACCATCAAGAAGAAGTTTGAAGACGCGGGCGCCAAAGTCGAAATCAAGTAACTTCCTTTGGGAAGTTTGCTGGCGCTGCATTTGGCGCCGGCAGTTGATTACGCAGACGTTTGCTTTACGTTTTCTGATTGGGCCCTCTCATCGGTGCGCCTCACGGCGCACCTGAAACAAGCGGTCGCGGCGGTCGCAGTAATGCCAAAAGCGGCCGCGTGAATCGCGGATGAGCGAGGCCAAAGGAATTCACGTACGCAAGTCGAGGCCGGTCATCACTGCAAGTCGATGGGCTCCTACGGAGCTGCCGGCAGCCGTGTGCGCGCTGATTTTGGGCGGGCAGCGCACCACACGGACTGGACCACTGCACCCTGTCTTTTTCCAGGTGCATCGTGGCGACCCTCGGAGTGTCTGCCGCAAGGCCAGCCGTAACCCGGCTGGCGATTTGTATTTCCGCACGCTGCCCAAACGAGCTTCACGGTATTGCCGTGAACTCAGAATGAGGATCAAGCATGCCGACTAGTAATCACCATGTACGGGAACGTCAGCGCCTGGATTTCGCGAAGATTCACGGCACCATTCAGATTCCAAACCTGATTGAAGTGCAGATGAAGTCCTATCAGCGCTTCTTGCAGATGGATTTATTGCCCAGCGAGCGCGACGATGGCGGGTTGCAGTCCGTCTTCACTTCGGTATTTCCGATCCGGGATTTCCGCGAAATGTCGCAGCTCGAATTCGTGGATTACGCCATCGGAAACTGGGAATGCAAGTGTGGCAACCTGAAGGGGCTGCATCACCTGCGCGCCACCTGCCGCAATTGCGGCGCTTCGGTGGTCACCAATCCGTATCAAACCGGCGACGTGATCTGCCACAAGTGCGGCACGTTCAACAAAAACACGCCGACGTTCTGCAACAAGTGTGGCGACCCGGTGGCCATGCAGCTGAAGTATGACGTGAATGAGTGCCAGGAGCGCGGCATGACGTACTCCGCGCCGCTCAAGGTCACCATTCGCTTAACGATTTACGACAAAGATCCCGACACGGGCGCGAAGACCATTCGCGACATCAAGGAACAGGAAGTTTTCTACGGCGATATTCCTTTGATGACCGAGAACGGCACGTTCATCATCAACGGCACCGAGCGCGTCATCGTCAGCCAGTTGCACCGTTCGCCTGGCGTGTTTTTCGAAAGCGCCAACAACCGCAGCTATTTCCTGGGGAAAATTATTCCCTATCGCGGGTCGTGGGTAGAGTTCGAGTACGACACCAAGAATATTTTGTACGTACGCATTGATCGCAAGCGCAAATTCCTTGGCTCGATCTTCCTGCGCGCGCTGGGCATGAAGTCCAATGAAGACATTTTGCGCACCTTTTATCAGGTGGAGCGCATTTCTCTGCGCGACAAGGATCTGTACTGGAACATTTCGCCCGGCATCGTGGACCGCAAGCTGACCCACGAAATCCGCAATCCCAAGTCCGAGGAAGTGATCGTTGGCGCGCACAAGCGCATCACGGAAAATCTCTTCAAGGAACTGATCAAGGCGCGCATTTCACAGGTCCGCGCAGCGTTGCAAGACCTCGAGGGCGCTTGCAGCGTAGCCGACGTGGTCAACCGCCAGACCGGCGAAGTGCTGCTCGAAGCCAACAAGCCGCTCACCGGCGAACTGTGGCAAGCGTTCGCGGAAAGCGGCATCACCGAAGTGGACGTTTTCTTCCCGGAGCGCGATGACATCGGCATGGTGCTTTCGCGCACCCTCGAAAAGGACGCCATCCGCTCGTCCAAAGAAGCGCTCATCGAAATCTACCGCAAGCTGCGTCCCGGAGATCCTCCGACGCTCGAGACGGCCACCAATCTTTTCCGCGGCATGTTCTTCGATCCGCGTAAATACGATTTCAGCCGCGTCGGCCGCCTGAAGTTCAACATCAAGATGGGCCTGGACACGCCGCTCAACAACCGCACGCTCGAAGCGCCGGACTTCGTTTCGGCGATTAAGTATCTCTTCAAGCTGCGCAAGAGCATTGGCGTGGTTGACGACATCGATCATCTCGGCAACCGCCGCGTTCGTGCGGTGGGCGAACTGCTCGAAAACCAGTTCCGCATCGGCTTGGTGAGAATGGAACGCGCCATCAAGGAAAAGATGAGCGTGTACCAGGAAATGTCCACGGCCATGCCGCATGACTTGGTCAACGCCAAGCCGGTTATGGCGGCGATCCGCGAGTTTTTCGGATCTTCGCAGCTCAGCCAGTTCATGGACCAGACCAATCCGCTCAGCGAAATCACCCACAAGCGCCGTCTGTCGGCCCTTGGGCCCGGTGGTCTCTCGCGTGAACGCGCGGGCTTCGAAGTGCGCGACGTGCACCCCACGCACTACGGCCGCATCTGCCCGATTGAGACGCCGGAAGGTCCGAACATCGGTTTGATCAGTTCGCTCAGCTGCTTTGCGCGCATCAACGACTACGGCTTTATCGAGTCGCCGTACCGCAAAGTCAAGGGCGGCCGCATCATCGACTACGTCCAGATCGTGAATGCCGGAGACAGCGAATTCAAAGCCGGCGATATCGTGGAACAGGACCGCGTCGAAGAACTTAACGACGAGCTGAAGCGCCGCAAGGTCACTTACGAACCGTACTGCTTCTACCTTTCCGCTTGGGAAGAGGACAAGTACGTGGTCGCGCAGGCCAACGTCTCGCTCGACGACAAACTGAAAATCACCACCGAACTGGTCAACTGCCGCCAGGCGGGCAACTTCGTACTGAAGAGCCGCGACGAAGTCGATTACGTCGACGTTTCGCCGAAGCAGCTCGTTTCGGTAGCCGCCAGCTTGATTCCGTTTCTTGAGAACGACGACGCCAACCGCGCGCTCATGGGTTCCAACATGCAGCGACAAGCCGTTCCGCTTATCCGTGGCGATGCTCCGCTCGTGGGCACCGGCATGGAACGCGTCACCGCGCGCGATTCCGGCGCGGTGGTCCTTTGCAAACGCGAAGGCATCGTGGACCAGGTCGACTCTGAGCGCATCATCGTGCGCGTTGAGTCCGACCACTCCGGCGTACTCAGCCGCGAAGTGGGCGCGGACATCTACCAGCTCATCAAATTCAAGCGTTCCAACCAGAACACTTGCATCAGCCAGAAGCCGCTGGTGCGCGTGGGCGACCGCGTGAAGAAGGGTCAAGTCCTTGCCGACGGTCCTTGCACCGAGCGCGGCGAACTCGCTCTTGGTCGCAACGTTCTCGTGGCCTTCGTACCCTGGCGCGGATATAACTTCGAAGACGCCATCCTGGTCAGCGAAAAGCTGGTCAAGGACGACTACTACACCTCCATCCACATTGAAGAGTACGAAATCGAAGCGCGCGACACCAAGCTGGGACCCGAGGAAGTCACTCGCGACATCCCCAACATCAGCGAATCGTTCCTGCGCAACCTCGACGAAAGCGGCGTGATCCGTATCGGCGCGGTCATCAAACCGGGCGACATCCTGGTCGGCAAAGTTACGCCCAAGGGCGAAACCACGCTGACCCCGGAAGAGAAATTGCTCCGCGCCATCTTCGGCGAAAAAGCCGGCGACGTGCGAGATGCTTCTCTCTACTGCCCGCCGGGCATTGAAGGCACCATCGTGGACGTCAAGATCTTCACCCGCAAGGGCGGAGAAAAAGACGAGCGCCACAAGGCCATCGAAGCTTCGCAAATCTTCAAGCTGGAGAAGAACCTGGCGGACGAAATCCGCATCCTCACCGATGAGCGCCTCAAGCGCCTCGGCGATCTTCTCGGCGGCAAGATTTTGCAAGCCGACTTGCACGACGAAAAAACCAACAAGCGTCTGTTGACCAAGGGCGTTGAGCTGACGCGCGAGTTGATCGAGAAAATCTCCACGCGCAACCTCAAGCGCCTGAAGCTCAACGAAAAGGATCCTCTGCTCATCGAGAAAATCGAAGAAGTTGAGGAAATGACCTCGCGCCAGATCGACGTGCTGCGCAAGATCACCGAAGAGCGTAAGGAAAAACTCAAGAAGGGCGACGAGTTGCCTCCGGGCGTCATCAAGCTGGCCAAAGTCTATATCGCCATGAAGCGCAAGCTCTCCATCGGCGACAAGATGGCCGGACGCCACGGCAACAAAGGCGTTATCGCGCGCATCGTTCCGCAGGAAGATATGCCGGCGCTGCCAGACGGCACTCCGGTGGAGATCGTGCTCAACCCGCTCGGTGTTCCGTCGCGTATGAACGTCGGGCAGATTCTCGAAACCCACTTGGGCTGGGCCGCCAAGGAACTGGGCAACAGCCTGAAGCGTTTGCTGAGCAAGGAAGTGAAGGCCGAAGCGCTGCGCCGCTGGTTCCGCGAAGTTTTCACGGACACCTCGGTGTGGAAGACCCTGGTCAACCTCAGCGACGAAGAGTTGCTCGAATACGCCGAAGGCTTCAAGGAAGGCATCCCCTTTGCCACGCCGGTTTTTGACGGCGCGCGCGAAGCGGAAATTCGCCACCTGCTGGAAGTTGCCGGCTTGCCGCACGCCGGGAAAATCAACCTGTTCGACGGTATGACCGGCGAACAGTTCGATCAGCCGGTCACCGTCGGCTACATCTACATGCTCAAGCTCTCGCATCTTGTCGACGACAAGATTCACGCGCGCTCCATCGGGCCATACTCGCTCATCACCCAGCAGCCGCTGGGCGGTAAAGCGCAGTTCGGCGGACAGCGCTTCGGAGAAATGGAAGTGTGGGCCCTCGAAGCATACGGCGCCGCGCACATCCTGCAAGAGTTGCTCACGGCGAAGTCCGACGATGTTTACGGCCGCGCAAAAATCTACGAGGCCATCGTCAAGGGCGAGCCAGGCATCGAGCCAGGCGTGCCTGAATCCTTCAACGTACTTGTACGTGAGCTACAGTCGCTGTGCTTGGACGTCGAACTAATGAAGCGCCAAAAGCCCACAGTGGCGGAAGCAGCCGATTAACCGCCGAGCGCACTTTGTAGGGGCGCAGCATGCTGCGCCCCATCTCGGCAAGATGTAAACGTTTCGCAGTCTTGGTAGTTGGGTTCTCAGCCGGCGCGATGCCAAACATCGCACCGTATCCCGCAGCCGCAAGGCCACGGGAGGGAGGAAACAACCTTGTATCGCAGCAGCCCTTATGATCGCGCAAGTCTAATTGCTGATTTCGATTCCATCCGTATCTCGCTTGCGAGCCCGGAAAAAATCCGTTCGTGGTCTCACGGTGAGGTCACCAAGCCGGAGACCATCAACTACCGCACCTTTAAGCCCGAGCGTGACGGACTCTTCTGCGCCAAAATTTTCGGTCCCGTCACCGACTGGGAATGCCTCTGCGGCAAGTACAAGCGCATGAAGCACCGCGGCGTCATCTGCGACAAGTGCGGCGTGGAAGTCACGCTCAGCAAAGTCCGTCGTGAACGCCTCGGTCACATCGAGCTGGCCTCGCCGTGCTCGCACGTATGGTTCTTCAAGGGCCTGCCCAGCCGTATCGGCTACCTCTTGGACATTTCCATGCGCGACCTGGAGCGCATTCTGTACTTTGAAGCGTTCGTCGTCGTCGACGTCGGCGAAGTAGCCATCCTCAAGGAGCGCGAAGTTCTCCTCGAAGATAAATATCGCGAACTCCAGAAAGAATATCCCGGCCAGTTCGTCGCCAAGATGGGCGCCGAAGCCATCAAGGAACTGCTCCGCCGCGTGGAAGTCGACAAGCTCTCCGACGAACTGCGCGAAAAAATGAAGACCGACGCTTCGTTGCAGAAGCGCATCAAGTTCGCCAAGCGCCTGAAGGTTCTCGAAGCCTTCCGCAAGAGCGGCAATAAGCCGGAGTGGATGATCCTGGACGTAATCCCGGTTCTTCCGCCCGAGTTGCGCCCGCTGGTGCCACTCGATGGCGGCCGCTTCGCGACGTCCGATCTGAATGATTTGTATCGCCGCGTAATCAACCGCAACAACCGCCTCAAGAAGCTGATGGAATTGCGCGCGCCAGACGTCATCGTTCGCAACGAAAAGCGCATGCTGCAGGAAGCCGTTGACGCGCTGTTTGACAATGGCCGCCGTGGCCGTGTGCTGCGCGGCACCAACAATCGTCCGCTCAAGTCTCTCAGCGATACGCTCAAGGGCAAGCAGGGCCGTTTCCGCCAAAACCTGCTTGGCAAGCGCGTGGACTATTCCGGCCGCTCTGTAATCGTCGTCGGCCCGGAACTGAAACTGAACCAGTGCGGTTTGCCGAAGAAGATGGCGCTCGAACTATTCAAGCCCTTCATTTATCACAAGCTCGAAGCGCAAGGGCACTGCACCACCATCAAGCAAGCCAAAGAGATGGTCGAACAGCAGGAAGCCGTGGTGTGGGACATTCTCGAAGACGTTATCCGCGAACATCCCGTACTGCTCAATCGCGCCCCCACGCTACACCGTTTGGGTATTCAAGCGTTCGAACCGGTGCTCGTCGAAGGCAAAGCCATCCGCATTCACCCGCTCGTTTGCACCGCGTTCAACGCGGACTTTGACGGCGACCAGATGGCTGTGCACATTCCGCTTTCTCCGGAATCGCAAGTTGAAGCTTCCGTGCTGATGCTCAGCTCGCGCAACATTCTTTCGCCCGCGCACGGTTTGCCTCTCGCCGTCCCGTCGCAGGACATGGTGCTCGGCATCTATTACCTCACCAAGTCTCGCCCCGGAGCCAAAGGCGAAGGCCGCGTATTCGGCAGCCCCGAAGACGTGGTGCTCGCGCTGGAAGCCGGCGAAGTCGAACTCCTCACTCCCATCCGCCTGCGTTTCAGCGGCGAAGTGATTGATTTGACCACTGCCTACGACAACCAGGACGTGCCGCACACCGAGCCCGTCAAGATGGAGCGCCAGTTCATTCAGACCACGGTTGGCCGCGTGATTTTGAACTCCAGCCTGCCGGAAGATTTTCCGTTCATCAACGGCTTGCTCAAGAAAAAGGGCGTGCAGCAGCTCGTTTATTACGCCTACTTGCGCTTTGGTCTCGAAAAGACCGTCGTCCTGCTCGATCAATTGAAAGAGCTGGGCTTCATGTACTCCACCAAGTCGGGCATCTCCATCGGCATTGATGACATGCTCATCCCCAGCGACAAATACAAGCTGGTGGAAAACGCCGAGAAGGAAGTCGTCAAGGTGCAGCAGCAATACCTCGACGGCGCCATCACCAACGGCGAACGCTACAACAAAGTCATCGCCATTTGGGGAGACATCACCGAGCGCGTAGCCGACGAAATGTTCAAAGCGCTGGAAAACCAGGACAAGGAAGGCGTCATCAACCCGGTCTACGTTATGGCCGACTCCGGCGCCCGCGGTTCCAAACAGCAGATCCGCCAGCTTTCCGGCATGCGCGGACTGATGGCCAAGCCCAGCGGCGAGGTTATCGAAACTCCGATTACTTCCAACTTCCGCGAAGGCCTCACCGTGCTGCAGTACTTCATCTCCACGCACGGCGCACGTAAGGGTCTCGCCGACACCGCTTTGAAGACCGCCGACTCCGGCTACCTCACTCGCCGTCTCGTCGACGTCGCCCAAGACGTGATCATCAACGAGCGCGATTGCGGCACCTCGGACGGCATTTTCGTCGAACCGATCGTCGAAGCCGGCGTCGAAGTCGAACCGTTGCGCGATCGCATCGTGGGCCGCGTTTCGCTCGACAAGATCAAGGACTTCGAAGGCACCGTCATCGTCGACGTCAACCAGGAAATCACGGAAGAGCTGGCCAACCAGGTACAGGGCGCGGGTATTGAACGCGTTCGCATCCGCTCGGTTCTCACTTGCGAATCTCGCCGCGGTGTTTGCGCGCTCTGTTACGGCCGCAACCTCGCTTCGGGCCGCATGGTCGAACTTGGCGAAGCCGTCGGCGTAATCGCCGCGCAGTCCATCGGCGAACCCGGCACTCAGCTCACCATGCGCACGTTCCACATCGGCGGAACCGCCACGCGCGTTTCCGAGCGCTCCACGCTCGAAGCCCGCAACAACGGTGTCGTCAAGTTCGTGGACCTCAAATTCGTCGAGGGCCGCGGTGGAACTTCCATCGCCATGAACCGCTCCGGCTTGATCGCCATCGTGGACGAAAAGGCTCGCGAAAAAGAGCGCTATCACGTGGTCTACGGCGCGCGTCTCCGCGTTGTCGACGGCGAACACGTCACACACGGTCAAATCCTGGCCGAGTGGGATCCGTTCACCTTCTCGATCCTTACGGAGACCGCCGGTTCGATTAAATTCGACGACCTGCGCCCCGGTCTCACGATCGAAGAGCAAGTCGACGAAGTCACCGGCCTCTCGCAGGATGTTGTGACCCTGCCGCCGGGTGACGAGAAACATCAGCCCGCGATCCTAGTCCGCGATTCCAGCGGCAAGGTTCGCAAAAAGTACCTCATGCCTTCCCGTGCCCACTTGATGGTCAAGGATGGCGACGAAGTGCAGGCCGGAGACGTGCTCGCGAAAATCCCGCGTGAAACCACCAAGACGAAAGACATCACCGGTGGTCTCCCGCGCGTGGTAGAACTCTTCGAAACCCGCAAGCCGCGCGATCCGGCGGTCATCAGCGAAATCGACGGCAGCGTGCGCTATGGCGACATTGCCAAGGGCATGCGCAAGATTTACGTCGAAAGTGAAGACGGCAAAACCACCAAGGAATACTCCATCCCGCGCGGCGTGCATATCAACGTGCAGGAAGGCGACCGCGTCAAAGCAGGCGAAGCCCTCATTGACGGTCCTCTGAACTTGCACGATTTGCTGGCCGTGCTCGGCGAAAAGTTCACGCAAGCCTACTTGGTAAACGCCATTCAAGAGGTTTACCGCTTGCAGGGCGTGAACATCAACGACAAGCACATCGAAACGATTTCGCGTCAGATGATGCGCTGGGTCAAAGTCGAGGACGTTGGCGACACGCCGTTCCTCCTCGAAGAACAAGTGGATAAGTTCCGCTTCCGCGAGGAAAACGACCGCATTATCGCCGAAGGTGGCCGCCCCGCCACGGGCCGTCCGCTGCTCCTTGGCATCACCAAGGCGTCGCTCTCGACCGACTCGTTCATCTCGGCAGCCAGCTTCCAGGAGACCACCCGCGTCCTCACCGAGGCGGCTGTCGCTGGAAAAGTCGACTATCTCCGCGGCCTCAAGGAAAACGTCATCATGGGCCGCCTCATCCCGGCCGGGACCGGACTCGAGCACTACCGCAGCATTCAGTTGCTGACGGAAATGCCCGCTCCGGCGCCGCAAGAGGAAATCCCGGAAATCGCCGAGCTCACCGCTGAAGAAGCTGCGGCTCTCGATTTCCTCAACAAAGACAGTGAAGCAGACGCTGTCTCTGAGGGCTAATCGACGGCTTGACCGGCAGGCCAACAGAAGCGGCTAAATCGTTTCAATGGCGGGTTTTTCACCCGTCTCGCACAAAGGAAGAAACGGCGTCCGGCTTTGGCCAGGACGCCGTTTTTTTGTTCACGATAAGTACCGGTATCCTTGCGGCACGCGCTTCGCTTCTGACGTTGCTGAAGCCAAATCTTCGTTCCTACAATAGGTATAAACATTTTGTCTGTGATCCTCGCGAATTTTGTCCGCGAGGCCGCCTCTACTCATGCCCGTAAACGATAAACGCGTCCCCTCCGCCCCTGACGTCTCCGTGCCCACGGAGAACCGCCCCACCATCTCTGCGCGCCTCGAGCAATTTGAACGTCGTCAAAGCGAGCTGTGGCGCATCACGTTTTCGCTGTTGCTGGTTCTCGCCGTAGTGTACGCCGCCGTTTCCTGGAACAGCATCACTGCCATAGCCCACCATTACCAGGCACTGCCTATTGGCTTGGTGGTCTTGGTGGTGCTCTTTGGTTTCTACGCCTGGAAGCGCACTCAGGAAATCTCCGAACTTCGCGGCATGGTGCGCGGAATTGAACAGCGTAATGCCGCTCCTCCTAGTGACAAACAACTCGATCAACTTTTCGAAGTAATCGCCCGCTCCCAGCAGGGCTATCGCGACCTGATCGACTCCTTTGACGATGTCCTCGTCGCCCTCACTCTCGAGGGCGAAATTCGTTCCGTAAACCGCAGCTTCGCGGACTTCGTTGGCTTACCCTTCCAGCAAATCATCGGCAAACATTTGAGCGAGTTCGTCCAGGAAGCTGACGGGGACGGTCCGGACATGGCGCGCCGCGCCATGCCGCGATTCCTAGAGCGTCGCAACTGGACTGGTGTCCTGCAGGTGCGCTTCAAAAACCAGGGCAACATTTTCTATTTCGATTGCACCGCGCACGCCATGACCCGCGCCGACAAAGTTCATGGCATCACCGTGCTGGCCCGGGACATCACCGCGCTGCGAAAAAACGAAGCGCGTTTTACCGAACTGTTCGAAACCCTTCAGGAAGGCATCTACGTCACCACTCCTTCCGGCGCCATTCTCGACGTCAATCCCGCTCTCGTCCGCATGCTCGGCTACGAGTCCAAGTCTGACCTTCTCGCTCGCACCGTTCCCGAAGTCTTCACCGATCGCGACGAGCGCAGGTCCATCAAGTACGAAGTGGAAACTGATCCCATGCCGCAAGGCCGGGAAATCACCTTATTGCGCAAAGATGGCACTTCCATCGTGTGCTTGAACACCGCCGCCGCTGTCCGGGGTACCTCCGGCGAGGTCGTCCGCTATCAGGGCTCGCTCATGGACATCACCGAGCGCCGCGCCATGGAGCGCCGCCTGCACCAGCAGCAGGAATTCGCCCGCCGCCTCGTCGATAATTTCCCCGACCTCATCTTGGTCGTCAATGCTTCGGGCGCCTACACCTTCGTTAGCCCGCGCGTTCGCGAGGTTTTGGGTTATGAGATTGAAGAAACCAGAGACATGGTCCTTGGTGGGCGCACTCATCCGGACGATCGCTTGGCGCTCGATTCCGTCTATCAGGAAGTACTCACCGGACGAACGATTTTTGCCTCCCTCGAAGTTCGCGAGCGCCACAAAGACGGTGAATGGCGCCGCTTGCTTTGCCACTTCAGTCCGCTTTCCGACGAGCAAGCGCAAATCGAAGGCGTCGTCATGTCCTGCCGCGACGTCACCGAACTAAAACGCCTTGAGGAACAGCTGATCCAGGCGGAAAAACTCGCCGCCATGGGCCAGATGCTTGCCGGCGTTGCCCATGAATTGAACAATCCGCTTACCGCCATCCTCGGTGTCACGGAACTCTTGCGTGAACGCGAAGGTTTTGACGACCCGGCAAAACGTCAGCTGGAACTCACCCACCGCCAGGCCCGCCGCGCCGCGCGTATCGTGCAAAATCTCTTGGAGTTCGCGCGTCCCGCTTCTCCACAAAAAAAACCTCTCGACGTCAACAGTCTCGTCGAACGCACCTTGCAACTCCACGAGCATTCCCTCCGCCGCAACAACGTCGTCGTGGATTTCAAGCCGCAGCCGGATCTCCCCGGTGTTATTGGCGATGGCAATCAGCTGATTCAGATTTTTCTGAATTTGATTACCAACGCCGAACAGGCCATTCGCGAAGTTCGCGAAACTGGCCGCATCCAGATTCGCCTCTCGCAATATGCCGGAAAGCTTCTCCTCACCGTGCAGGACGATGGTGTGGGCATTCGTCCCGAAGCTTTGCCTCGTCTCTTCGACCCTTTCTACACCACCAAACGCCCGGGCGGCGGCACCGGCTTGGGTCTCAGCATTTGTCTTTCGATCATCAAGGAACATGGCGGCACTATCGAGGCCGAAGCCCTCCCTGCGGGTGGCTCGGCCTTCACGGTATATCTCCCGATCGCCACCACGGGGCCGGTACCGCCGATGGTCGACTCCGGCGTAGTCTCGCTAGACGTCTCGTCGCCCGCCGACGAGGCCTTCAAAGATCGCGCCATTCTCGTTCTTGACGATGAAGAAAGCATTCGCATGCTGCTCGAGGAAGGCCTCTCCACTCACGGCTTCAGTGTGAATTGCGCTGCCACCCCGGAAGAAGCTCTCGCCCTGGCGCGCCGCCGCAGCTACGATTTGCTGCTCTGCGACCTGAACCTTTCCACCGGTGGCGCAGTCGTTAGTGGCACTGGTGCAGCAGACCTCGTCCTCGCCGCCTCTGGCTCGCGCAAACCCGTCGTCGTCTTCATGACCGGCGAGCTCGTGGAATCGCACCATGACGGAGCCTCCGGCGAGGTTCGCCGTCTGCAAAAGCCCTTCCGCATCTCGGACGTGATCGCTCTGCTTCGCGAAATCGCCTGGCAATCCCCCGGCGAGCCTTCCTAGGCTCACAAGCAGTCTGCGTCAGTGCCAATTTCCTCTTGCCTGTAACACCTGTTTCATGTAACAGTCGTTTCATGCTGCATATCGTCAAGACTGTTGAGCGCCGCACCGTGCTCCTCGACAAAATCGTCGATGTGCTTCTCGCCGAAGGCATTTCCGATCTCTCTCTCCGCCCTTTGGCGAAAGCCGTCGGTACCAGCGCCCGCCTTCTGATCTACCACTTCGGCTCAAAGGAAAAACTCCTCACTGACGCTCTGGAACAAGTGCGCCAGCGCATCGAATCCTCACTGCGCACGCTGGCGGAGAAAGAGGGATCGCTCGAAGGAACCCTGTCCCTGCGAGAATTCCTGCTGTTGTTCTGGCATTGGGCCATGCGCAAACCCAATCAGCGCTATTTTCGCCTGCTCTTTGAAATTGATGGACTCGCCCTGCAAAACCGCGCCCGCTTTCCCGCTCGTTTCTGGGGCGCCGGGTTCGCGCGATGGCGCCGTGTTTTTGAAACGGAGTTCGGCCAGCCCTCCGACAAGAATGGCGCTGCTACCTCCACGTTCCAGTTGGCGGCGCTCAACGGATTGCTGCACGACTTTCTCTTCACCGGCGATCGTAAGCGCACCACTGCCGCTTTGCACCGTTTGGTCGAAACCATTTCCGTCAGCCCAGCGGCGCCCGCAAAGCACATCAAAGCGAGCGCTTAGTCATGAAGAAATCTTTCACTCCAGAAACCGCGCATTCCGTGAATCGCGCTGCCGCGCTGCGCGGCCTCGCCCGAAGCGTCTTCATCAACGTGATTTGCGCGTACTTTCTTTATCGCTTGCTGGAGCCGCACTTTCCGTCCGGCAGCCTGCTTCCGCTCGCGATTTCCGGACTGGTGCCTCTGTTCGGCCTCGCCTATGGTGTCGTGCGGCAGGGTTCCATCGACATCATTGGATTGTTTGCAGCCGAAGACATTGCCGTCTCGTTGATCGCCCTTTCGCTCGCGCACGATGCGACGTCCGCTCTCGTGGGACGCTCCCTGCAAAACGCGGTCCTCGCTGTCTTGTTTCTGGGTTCCGTGCTCATCAAACGCCCGATCATGCTTTATGTCGCGCGGCAGTTCGTCACCGGAAACGAGGCTTCTGGCAAGTCGCGCTTCGATCAAATGGCCGCGCGATCCGACGCGAAGCGCGTGTATCGGACCATGACGTTAATCTGGGCTTTCGCACTGTTTGCAAAGAGTGGCGTGAGCGTCGTAATCGCCCTCACATGCTCCACCAGGCTGTATCTAATTCTCTCGCCCTTATTCACCTATGGCAGCGACGTACTGCTGATCTGGTGGAGCTTCCATTATGGATATTCCAAACTCGGGCACTACGCCGATGATTCCCAGGCCGGGCCGCACGAACTCGCCGCCCCTTTATTAGAGAACGGGGTTTGATTCTTTCAATTTCAGATCGCCGGAGAAAATAATGCCCAGTCTCGAAATCAAGAGTTTGCGTCTGCAAGACCTGCTAAGACCCGATATTCTCGCCAATCCCTATCCGATCTTCCGCAGGCTCCGCTCGGAAGATCCGATACATGAAGACCCGTCGGAACAGGGCTGGATCATTTCTCGTCACGACGACGTTGCCGCTGTGTTTACGGATCGCCGCTTTTCCGCCGAACGGGCCTTGCCGGGAATTGACGAGAAAACCCCAGTGACTCCGGTGCAAGCCGCCCTGGCGCGTCAAATGCTCTTCCTCGATCCGCCAAATCACACGCGTCTTCGCGCGCTGTTCACCAAAGCCTTTACCCCGCAGCGCATCGAGGGTCTTCGTCCGCAGATTCTTGAAATGACCACCGATTTGCTTAATGCCGCGGAGCAAGCTGGCGGTCAAATTGACTTCATCCTCGATTTCGCCATTCCGCTGCCGGTGACCGTCATCGCTCAGATGCTTGGCGTTCCCGTGGCCGATCGCGACCGCCTGCGCGCTTGGTCTGTCGCCTTCGGACAATTGATCAGCGGCCGCATTCTTTCTCCCACGGAGTCGGACGAAGCACAGCGCGGAATTTTGGCCTTCATTCAATATTTCAGCGAACTCATTGAGCAACGAAGACGCAACCCCATGAACGATATGCTCAGCGACCTCGTTGCCGTCGAAGAGATGGGTGACCGCCTCAGCACGGAGGAATTAATCGTCAACCTGATTCTGCTGCTAGCCGCGGGGCACGGCACGACAACACACCTGCTCGGAAATGGCTTGCTCGCACTGAGTCAGAATCGTGACCAGTGGCAACTGCTCGCGCGCGATCCCGGAATCGCACCGTCGGCGGTCAGCGAACTCCTCCGCTTTGACGGACCGGTGCAAGCCACCGTGCGCGAAGCGATCGATGACGTCCCTCTCGGCGGCAAGATCATCCCGAAAGGACAGCGCGTGACCCTGCTTCTCGGCTCTGCAAATCGCGATGAGGCTCGCTTTCCCGATCCTGACACGCTGGATCTTCGTCGCTCCGGTGCGCGTCTGATGTCCTTTGGCCATGGGGTTCACACTTGCTTGGGCGCGGCCCTGGCTCGCCTCGAGGCGCAAGTGGCCTTCACCGAGCTCGCTCGTCGATTTCCCAACCTGCACATCGACGTCGAGACGCTCGAACGCGCGCCGAGCATCAATTTTCGAGGTCTTCAGCGCTTGCCGGTTGACCTCAAACGAAACTCTCTAACTGTCGCAAATTTTGCCTTTTAGTGGCTTCGACTTCTTAGGCAACGAAAGGAACGAAGAGCAGCGACGAACGCACAAAACGCCAGTGTAGAAACCCTACGGTTGTGCGTGGTTAGGCGCCGCCGCGGCATCCATCCCAAAATCCCACACATAATAATTCAGGCCCTCCCCTACCACTTCCGCCAGCGCGTACTCCCCGGGCTGCAGCGGCTCGCTCAACGTGAAGCGGTACACCAATGGCGCCACGTCCCAGCGCTGCATCGAAACAATCTTCACTGATGCACCGATCTGTTCCCCAAAAAGTGAACTGATCGATTCGAGTTCGCGCTTGCCGCCCTTCACCGTCACGCGTACCAGCACCACCTCCGGCGCCGTTTCGCCATTGCCGATGCCGGTCCGCGCGACGGGCGGCGGATTATCCGGGTCCGGCGGCGGTTTGCGCAAGTAAAACTCCAGCGGGTCCTTGCTGGTAACGAGCCGCAGCTTGGCATGCGCCCCGGGAATCACCACGTTGTGTTTTCCGGGTACTATCGGAATGGGAGACATCACCTGTTCGATCACTCGTTTTTTGTCCAGCTTCGTCTCTGAACCCACCTCATCCAGTTTAGTCGCCGTTTTTCCTTCCACCGCAAACATCCCTTCGCCCGGTGGCAGAAACACTCCCGCCCCCACGCGCAGGCTGGCATCCACATCCACGGGGACTTCCGCGTGGCTTTCCATTTGCTGCTGATGCACGTTTTTCACCAGGCTGTTTGCTGCCTCTTGGTCCGCTGTCGCAGCCTTCGCCGTCGCGTCCCAGTCCACCATCGCGGCCGGAATCTCCTCCCAATCTCCCCGTTCCGCGCTCAAATACCTTACTTTGTCGCCCTTGCGTTCGTACGAACGCACCAGCTGAAAATTTCCATCCTTCAAGACCAGCTTGGTCCCCCGCACCGCTGGCGGCGCTTCCGTGCCATTGCCCGACGCCGAAGATCCCCCAGGATTCTGCTCGGTGATCGAACTATCGGAGAACAACGGCAGGCGCACCCCCGCGACCGGCCGAGTTTCCGCGGACCAACCTTCGCCCGTGGCAAACACCGCCACGGCGCAGGCAACAGCAATAATAACGACTGGTAGTTTCATAGCAGTCCGACGAAAGATGCGATGCGCGCTCGCGCCCACAGTTTGTCTACGCGGCCAGAATACTCCGTCGCGTTCCAGCCCTGCAAACGCCGCCGCACGCGCTTGCTATACTGCGGTGATGCGGCTCGCGTTAGCGTTTTTCATTGTCACCCTTTTTGCTTTTCTCCAGTCCACCTTGCAGCAGCAGGTTCGCGTGATAGCCGCTGACGCCAAGGGCAAAGTTTCCGTAGCCTGCTCTTTGCCGGACTCGACGCTGAACTGCGACCTCGATCCCCACGCCCATCCGCCGATGCAATCGGTCTTCAAACTTCCGCTCGCCATCGCCACTCTGTATCTCGTCGAACAAGGGAAATTTTCGCTCGACCAGCCCATCCGCTTTCTCGCCAGCGATCGCATCCTTCCGCATACCCATAGTCCGCTGCAGGATAAATATCCGCAGGCCGGGGTTGACCTTCCGTTGCGCGAACTCCTGCGTCTCACGGTCTTGTTCAGCGACAACGCCGCTGCTGACTTGATTATGCGCACCATCGGCGGGCCGCAGGTCGTAAACAGCTACATCCACTCGCTCGGCATCACAGGTTTTCATCTTGAAAACAACGAGCACGATCTCGCCCGCGACGTTGCCGTGCAATATCGCAATTGGTTTGAACCCGCAGCAGCGGTCCAGTTGCTTCGGCAAATCAGCGACCGTGCGCCGCTTAACGTCGAACACACGAGGATGTTATTGGATTGGATGCAATCTTCACCTACCGGGCCAGATCGCATCAAAGGCCAGCTTCCCAGTGGAACAGTGGTGATGCACAAGACGGGCAGTTCCGGCACAGAAAACGGCGTAACGTTCGCCACCAACGATATAGGCCTGATCGCTCTCCCGGACGGCCGCCGTCTGGCAATCGCGGTTTTCGTAACCGATTCGAAGGCCGACGAAACCACGCGAGACGCCCTTATCGCGAGCATCGCCAAGGCCGCCTACGCTGAAGCTATCCGTCCTAAGCAGTGATTGTTAGATGGGAGCAGCTACTTCCATTTACACCGGCGGCATGTCGTGCGCGTCGAACCCCGTGAACTCTTCCTCCCAGGCATAGCTCGGCGTTTGCAGCAGCCGCACACAGCGGTTCCAGCGCAAAATGGCATCATCGTTGCCCGGCGGGCGAATTGTCTCCGCCTCGCCAAAGCATTCCAGCGCGTTCTCAAAGAGCGGCAGCACCATGTGCGGCGGCTGGCCGATGCGCAGCTGCGCCTTGGCGCGCCGTTCGTAGAGAATTCCCTTGTAGTAGCTCCGCTCATAGCGATCGCTAAGCTTCTGAAAAGTCTCTTCTACCTCGCGGTATCGGTCCGGTGCGCCACCTACAAACTGATCCGTGATGCTCAACCCCAGCAACCGCAACGCCAGCTGGTGCAGCGGCTCGACCGCCAGAATATCTCTGCAGATTGACTCGGCTTCTTCCGGCTCATTGAGGTAACGATACAGCTCTACTTTGGCGGTCGCTTCAGCGATCCCCGCTTTCGAAATCGGTTTCAGCTTGTACTCCATAGCGCCTCCTCCTAGAGCGTGTGCAAGCGCTCTCGGCCACTCAACAACATGCGGAAAGAATCTCTATCCTTGTGGGTCGGAGCATTAACATCATTGTCGATCGGACCTTCAATCTCTTTCTCAGCGGCGGCCCCAGCCTCTTTGGCCGCGGCGACTTTATCCTCTTTGTGGGTCGGAGCTTCAGCTCCGACATCAAGCGATCAGCTACCAATGGGCTTTAGCCCCTGAAGTTACCTTCTTCGGTTTTTTCCCGCAACCTCTCAGTCCCTCTTTGCGCCGCGAATCTTCCGCACCAGCATTGTCAGCGGATCGTAAAACTCGTCCACCACCCGTTCCTTCAACGGAATAATGGCATTGTCGGTGATATGAATCTCCTCCGGGCACACTTCCGTGCAACATTTTGTAATGTTGCACAGCCCGATCCCCAATTCCTCTTTGAGCAGCTTCGTCCGCGAGACGCTGTCCAGCGGATGCATCTCCAGGCTTGCCACACGAACAAAGAAGCGCGGCCCGCCAAACTGTTCCTTCTTCCCATGGTCGCGCAGCACGTGGCACACGTCTTGACACAGGAAGCACTCGATACATTTGCGGAATTCCTGCACGCGGTCCACGTCGCGCTGTTCCATCTTCCACTTCACGTCCGGCCGTGGCGTAAACGCCGGAATCTTGGCGTTAACCTTGTAATTCCAGCTCACGTCGGTGACCAGATCCTTGATCACCGGAAACGCCTTCAGCGGGTACACGGTAATAGGTTTGTCCAGCGGCAGCGCGTCCATGCGCGTCTTGCACGCCAACCGCGGCCGCCCGTTCACTTCCGCAGAGCACGATCCACATTTCGCGGCTTTGCAATTCCAGCGCACCGCCAAGTCCGGCGCCTGATGCGCTTGAATCGCATGCAGCGCGTCCAGCACCACCATGCCCGGCGTGAGCGCCACTCTATAATCCACCGGCCCGCCCCCGTCGCGGTCGCCTCGGAACACCCGCATGGTCACATCGGACATTTTTAAAGCCTCCGCAGTTCAAAACCTGCCGCCACCATCACTGCTCGCCGTCTGTTCCGCTTCTATTTATCTTCCGCGAGAATCTGTTTCAGTTCCTCGGGCATCTCAGCCACGGGAACCTCGACGAGCCTCATCGCTGCTCCGTCGCGGGTAATTACGTGGTTCTTCTTGCCCCACGCATCTTCCGTCTTGGGGAAATCGATGCGGCTGTGCGCCCCGCGACTTTCTTGCCGTGCCAGCGCCGAACGCGTCACCGCTTCCGCAACCACCAGCATATGCTGCAAGTCGCGCGAAAGATGCCAGCCCGGATTAAACAGTCGCGACCCTTCCACGCGCATCAGCCCAGCCCGCGCTTTGAATTTTTCCAGCTCGCCGAGAGCCCGCACTAAATCCTCCTCGGTACGGAAGATTCCCACCAGCGCCTGCAACATATCCTGCAGTTCTCCATGAATTGTGTAAGGGTTCTCGCCCGTGGTGCGCTCAAAGGGAGCCAGCAGCTGCCGCTCAGCCTCGTCAACTTGTGCGGAATCGACAGCTGGCCCGCCGACCGCTCGCGCGTGCTCGGCTGCGGCAAGTCCCGCCCGGCGCCCAAACACCAGCAAGTCCGAAAGCGAATTGCCGCCCAGTCGATTCGCCCCGTGCAGCCCAGCAGCCGCTTCGCCCGCGGCATAAAGTCCCGCAACCGAAGTCCGGCCCGTCTCCGCCTCCACGCGAATCCCGCCCATCATGTAGTGGCACGTCGGACCCACCTCCATCGGGCCCTTCGTGATATCCACGTCCGCAAGCTCCTTAAACTGGTGATACATGCTCGGCAGTTTGCGCTTCACATACTCCGCCTGCTTGTGCGAGATGTCCAGAAACGCCCCGCCGTGCGGACTTCCGCGGCCCTCTTTCACTTCCGTATAAATCGACCGCGCCACCACGTCCCGCGTCGAAAGTTCCATGCGCTTCGGATCGTACTTCTCCATGAAGCGCTCGCCGTTTTTATTGCGCAGTATCCCGCCTTCGCCGCGCACCGCTTCGGTCACCAGCAGCCCTTGCACCCCCGGCGGCCACACCATTCCCGTCGGATGGAACTGCACAAACTCCATATCCAAAAGTTCGGCGCCCGCTTCGTACGCCAGCGCCATTCCATCGCCCGTGCATTCCCACGAATTCGATGTCACCTTCCACGCTTTGCCGATCCCGCCCGTAGCGACGATTACGGACTTCGCCTTGAAAATCACAAACCGCCCCTGCTCGCGCCAGTAGCCAAACGCCCCGGCGATACGGTCGCCATCCTTTAGCAGCCGCGTGATCGTGCACTCCATGTATACGTCAATGCCCTGCTGCACCCCGCGATCCTGCAGCGTCCGAATCATCTCCAGGCCCGTGCGGTCGCCCACGTGGCACAGCCGCTTAAACGTGTGGCCGCCAAACGCGCGCTGCAAAATGTCTCCCGTCTCGGTGCGGTCAAAAAGCGCGCCCCACTGTTCCAGTTCGCGCACACGGTCCGGCGACTCCTGCGCGTGCAGTTGCGCCATCCTCCAGTTGTTCAGGAATTTTCCGCCCCGCATGGTGTCGCGGAAGTGCGTGCGCCAGCCGTCCGCTTGATCCACGTTGCACATCGCCGCGGCGATGCCGCCTTCCGCCATCACCGTATGCGCTTTGCCCAGCAGCGATTTGCAAACCACTCCTACACTCGCGCCTTGCGCCAGCGCTTCCACGGCCGCTCGCAGGCCCGCGCCGCCCGCACCGATAATTAGCACATCATTTTCGTGCGTTTCATATTTAGGGGTCACAGGATTCGAATGTCCTTGAGGTAGCCCGAGGAAACGAGGCGAATATAAAGGTCCGTGAGACCAACGGAAAACAGGCTCATCCACGCCCACAGCATGTGCCGCTCATTCAAAAAGCTCACCACGCGCCACGCCGAGTGCCGCGGCGGACCGAACGCCGTGCACGAAAAGCAGTCCAGCTTTCCTCCCACCAGATGCCGCAGCGAATGGCAAGAAAATGTGTACGTCGACAGCAGCACCACGTTTACCAGCATCACCAACGAGCCTACGCCGATGCCAAACCCTTCCGGAAAAAAGAACGCCAGCACCGCGTCGTACCACAGAAAACAGAGAAACAGCACCGCCAGGTAGAAAAAGTAGCGATGCAGGTTTTGCAAAACAAACGGAAACGCCGTTTCACCGCTATACTTGCGCCCGCTCGGTTCGCTTACCGCACAAGCCGGCGGGTCGAACAAGAATGCCCGGTACAGTGCTTTTCGGTAGTAGTAACAGGTGGCGCGAAACCCCAGCGGTCCGCCAAGAATCAGAATTGCCGGTGAAAACGGCCACCAGTGGTGGTTCGCGTCAATTAATGGTGAATAGAATGGGGAGATATACGGCCCCCATTCGTAGAACTTTCCTTCAAGCGCACGCAAGGTCGCGTAGACACTAAAGCCCCCCATCACCATAATCACCGGCAGGATCTCGATCCACCAACTATCCTGCCGCTGCGTGCTACCCAACCGCGTTACGCTGCCGGTCGTCGACAATTCCGCCATGGATTCACCGTGTTCCGCGCCATAGAGTAGTCAGGAATTTGATTTTTGCCTATCGAAATTTTGCGCATTTCGGCGCAAGCGGAGTGTCAGAATCCGCTTCACTCTCCGATTTAGCTCTGCCTTGACAGTCGAACGTAGGCTCGTCGATGATAGCTTCACGTGCACCAAACTCTCAGCCAGCGACTCGCCGATATCGTTCTCCCAGACTCCGACGGCCACGAAATCCGTCTCGGCTCGCTATGGGAACGCAACCCCGCCGTCATCGTCTTCCTTCGCCACTACGGCTGAATCTTCTGCCACGAGCACATCGCGCAGTTGCGCGAACACCAGCAAGCCTTTTTCGACAAAGGCGCCTCCCTCGCCGCCATCAGCCTCGGCGACCGCAACTATGCTCGCCTTTTCCGCCAAGAAACGGGCATCGCCTTTCCCCTGCTGATCGACCAGCATCGCCAAACCTACATCATCGCCGGACTGGCTTCCGCCAATCTGCTTCACCTCGCCCGCCCAGATAATTTCCAGGCTCGCAATCGTGCCCGCGCCGCCGGCCATCATCAACACAAACTGGGTCCACATCCCTTTCAGCTCGGCGGCAGCTTCATCTTCGCCCCTGGGAACATCGATCGTTTCGCCCACCTCAGCAAGACCTTCGGCGACAACGCCAGCCCCGCCGCTCTGTTGGCCGCCCTCGATTCACTCTGAGCAAGGGCTCGCGGACCCCTCCAACCCAAAACAAAAAAGGCTCTCAAACATCGAGAGCCTTCCTAATCGTGGGTGCGTTCCAACCGCTGAATCAGTCTTCTAGTGCGAGCACTTCTCAAACAGCGTCGTCAGCACCATCAAATCCGACAGCGTAAACAGCCACTGGTCCGCCTGCCGGCCGGCAGCTTCCGCGGCCCGCGCGATGAATCCCAGATGGCGCTTCTTCGCAAAATTGTGCAGGTGCTCGACGCAAATTCCCGTCAAGCTGGCTACTTCGTAATCGGTGAAAATCTTCTGACTGGATTTCACGGTCACCATGGCCTGGGCTCCTGAACTTCCCATTTCTCGGCTGGTCTACCCTTCGATGCTGCGTACATCGTAAGAGCTGCATCAACCTAGAGCAATAGTCGTACCGTTTTGTTAAGGAAAAACCACAGCTCTAGTACTTTCTGATGAAAACCGCTGAATATCGCGCTTTTTTCCGCGTTTTCAGCCCCTCCCCGCGCTGGTACTCGCCCGCGCCGCACCAGCTACCGCGAGTAAATTATTTCTATTTTTGGACAAACTTCCAAATCCAAGAGAACACGGAGGTTCCTACAGGAATCTCTCTAGGGGACCTACACCATTGGGCAAACGTTAACAGCGTCGCTTGCGACTCTATTTCTGCAAGCCCACCACGGCTTTCGGGAGCTTCGCCGCTATCTCCCGCATCTGCTTCGTGTGCCGAACCTCATGCCCTGCAATCATCTCCATCCACTGGTATGTATTCAAAACTCCCAGAAATGTGTGCGGCCAGCGATACACACTCAAGTCTCGCCCCTTGGTTTCATCAATAAACGCGAGCGTCCGTTCCCGCACTTCCCGCAATTCCGCCAACATGGCTTCTTTCTCCTGCACCAGCGCTGGGTCCAGTGGTACCGGCGTCTTCACCCGAAACACCCGCGACTCCGCCAACGCCACCGGCAAATGCACCCGCCGGATCAGCGGAAAATGCCTCGGTGGACCTTGCACCGCACGGTCAGCCGCCGCCAGCACCCCGCGTTCAACCGTCATCACATGCCCGATCAACTCCCCAGCCGCCCAAACTGCAGGCGCAGGCCGCGTCTTCCACAGCTCCGCACTCACCGCGTCCGCCGCCCGCAGCATCCCAAACTGTGCCTTCCCCAGCTTCTCAATGATCGGTTTTAAGGTAGTAGTCACAAGCGATTCACTAAAGCTCTTGCAGCGACCGTACTCTAATCTGGCCTGGGCAACTCCGACTCTTCTCTGCGCCCTCTGTGTACTCTGCGTTTAAATCCAGCCCTACCAAGTCCCAGGCCACCGATGGACTATCGGAGCGTCCCTACCCTAGACCGTAGCCCCGCCGGCCGCCTCAAACGCATGCGCCAGCTGTAACACCCGCCCCTCACCAAACGCCGGTCCAAATACCTGCAACCCTACCGGCAACTCCCCGCCAATCTTCCCGCACGGCACCGAAATCCCCGGCACCCCCGCCAACGATCCAGTAACCGTATATATATCAGCAAGATACATCTGCAAAGGGTCCGCCGTCCGCTCCCCCAGCTTGAACGCCGGCACCGGCGAAGTGGGCGTCACAATCGCATCCACCTTTAGATAAGCATCCAGAAAGTCCTTTGCTATCAACGCCCTAACCTTCTGGCCCTTCAGATAGTACGCATCGTAATACCCCGCCGAGAGCACATACGTCCCCAGCACAATCCGCCGCTTAACCTCCGCCCCAAACCCCTGCCCCCGCGTGTTCTTATACATGGCCAGCAGGGAATCGCCCTTAGCGCGCAAACCGAAACGCACCCCGTCATACCGTGCCAGGTTCGAGCTAGCCTCCGCCGTAGCAATAATGTAGTAAGTCGCAATCGCATAGTCCGTGTGCGGCATGCGAATATCCACCAACTCGCAGCCCAACTTTCGGAAAATCTCAATCCCCGCTTCAATCTTCCCGCGCACCCCCGCATCCATGCCATCGCCAAAATACTCTCGCGGTATCCCGATCCGCAGACCCTTAACGCTCTTCCCAATCTCCTCGCTGTAGCGTGGCACCGGCACCGTCGTAGACGTCGAATCATTCGCGTCCCGCCCGGCAATCACTTCCAGCACCGCCGCCACATCCTTAACGTTATTCGCAAACGGCCCAATCCGATCCAGCGACGACGCGAACGCAATCAGCCCATACCGCGACACTCGCCCATAACTCCCCATCATCGCCGGCACGCCGCAAAACGCCCCCGGCTGCCGAATCGACCCGCCCGTATCCGTTCCCAGCGACACCACTGCCAACCCCGCCGCAATCGCCGCCGCCGACCCGCCGCTAGATCCCCCCGGCACCCGCTCCACCGCCGCCGGATTCCTCACCGCCCCATAGGCCGAATTCTCATTCGAACTGCCCATCGCAAACTCATCGCAGTTCGTCTTCCCCAGAATCACCGCCCCCGCAGCCTCCAGGCGTTCCACCGCCGTCGCATCATAAGGCGGCACATAATGTTCCAGTATTTTCGACCCACACGTAGTGGTCGTCCCTCGCGTACTCAACACATCCTTAATCGCCACCGGCACCCCGGCCAACGGCGGCAACAACTCCCCATCCGCAATCGCCGCATCAATTTCATCCGCCTTTGCGTACGCCCGCTCCGGCGAAAGCGCCAAAAATGCATTCAACTCCGCATTCCGCGCCGCAATCCGCCCAAAAAACTCGCGCGTCAGCTCCCGCGCAGAAATCTTCCGCGCCGCCAGCGCCTCCCGCACCCCATCAATCGTCCAATGAGCAGTCATGTTTTTGTAGGGGCACGGCATGCCGTGCCCGCTTTCTTTCTGCGTCTCTGCGTTAAACTCCTTCTTTTCGCAGCCTCTACTCCCCCTACCTCTCAATCACCTTCGGCACCCGAAAATAAATCCCCTCCGGATCCGGCGCCTGCTGCAATATCTCCGCCGCCACATCGCAAAGCACCACCACATCTTCCCGCAACGTAGCATCCGCGCTCTGGTCATCAGACAAAACCTGCGCCATCGGCTCCACGTTAGAGGTATCCAGCTCGTTCAACTTCCCGATATATTCCAAAATATCGTCTACTTGCTGACGATACGTCTCCAGCTCCGCCTCGCTAAGCTCGAGATAAGCCAGCTCCGCCACCCGCACCACATCTTCCCGACTAATTTTCAAGGTGATCCCCGCTCTTGCGCGTCACACGTCCCCGAAATTCTAACACACCGCTCTCACAACACCCCGGGGCCTACGCGAGCGCGAAATAATCATTTACTCCCGCCCCTCCCAATTAACGTAGAATGACCGCGTTCTCCATCCATGAGTTTTCCTGCCACGGCGCCGGACCACCGCAGCGAAAGCTCCGGAAACGTTCACGCGAGCGGAGGTATCTGATGGCCACGGCAAACCCCACGCACGGACTCCATGCTCCGGGCTCCATCCTCAAGAAAGCTAGCGGATGGCTGATCGCCATCGGCGTGCTCTTCATCATTCTCGGAATTCTGGCCATCGCCGAACCTTTAGTCGCTGGCTTGGCGGTAGCTTTTCTGGTCGGCTGGCTTCTGATCGTCGGAGGCGTAGCGCATTTCATCGCCGCGTTCGGTGGCGGCGGTGCGTCGCGTGTAATAGTTCAAGTGTTGATCGGAGTCGTTTACGTTGCCGGCGGCTTCTACTTTCTCACCCACACTCTGCTCGGCTTGGGAACCCTGACCCTTCTGCTAGCGGGCATCATCTTAATCGAAGCCGTTTTCGAGATCGTTTCCTACTTTCGCCACCGCAAATCTCAAGCCTCCAGCTGGCTACTCATCAACGCCCTCATCACCCTGCTGGTCGGCGGACTCATCTGGTTTCACTGGCCCTCCAGTTCCGTCTGGGCCATCGGCACCCTGGTCGGCGTAAACCTCCTAATGACCGGCATCTCCCGCGTAATGATCGGCATGGCCGCCCGAAATCTCTCCGCTACCTGAGTAGCTAGAAGCCGTTTAGCTACATCATGAATATTTCTCGGGAGAACACGGCTTCAGCCGCCGGAAAAAACTCAAAAAATCTAGGGGTTTGAGATCTCATTCCCGCCTCGCGCAACTCCAGATAAACAGGCTTCGTCACCGGCACCAGCGTCAACACGAATGACCTTCATAAGTCCACGCATGGGCGTCTACTCATATCGCAGGGCCACCATGGGGTCGACGCGTATGGCGCGCCGCGCCGGAATGTAACAAGCCAGTAGCGCGACACCGATGAGCACAAGGGCGACCCCAGCAAACGTCACAGGATCGGTCGGCCTCACGCCGTAAAGCAGTCCTGCCATTAAGTGCGACACAATCAGCGCACCAATAAGCCCAACTCCGGCGCCAGTAATGGCGAGCTGCAGTCCCTGACGCAGAACCATTTGCAGGATGTTTGCTTGTTGCGCCCCCAGCGCCAGACGAATGCCGATTTCGTGCGTACGCTCTCTCACGATGTACGAAATCACTCCGTAGATTCCGAGCCCCGCGAGAAGCAATGCCGTCAGCGCGAAGAGACCCACCATTTCCATCGAGAATCGCCTCTCGGCGAGAGAAGCGGATACCATTTCGTTGAGCGTCTGCGCGCCGAAAACGGGAAGCTCCGGGTCGACCGCCTGCACCTGCTCGCGCAGCTCTACGGGCGTCGCGGCAGTGTCCAGCTGCCCACGCACAAATATCGCCAGGTCCTTTGCCCGTCGCTGATACGCGCTCAAATAGATTTGCGGAACGGTCCCTTCCGCCAGTGATTCGGTTCGCGCATCCGCGATCACGCCGGTCACGCTGATCCAGTCAGGGCTTGCCGGGTCCAGCTTTAGGCGCTTGCCAACCGGATTTTCATTCGGCCAATGCTTCCGCGCGAAGGCCTCGTTGATTACCGCGACAGCGGGGCTGGTTGTCGTCGTCCGATTCGCTGAATGCACGCCCGCGCAGCAGCGTCATACCCAGCAAGTGAAAATACTCTGGTGTAACCACCGAACGGTCGACCAGCGGGGGCTGCTCGCCCTCCGTCTCGTGGCCTTCCAGAATCAATGGGCCCGGATTTAGATCCTTTCGACTATGACCTAATGGAATAGCCGCCACATCGCCAATGGCTATTTCTTTCACTCCGGGTAACGTCGCGCCGCGACGAAGTATTTCGTGCAACAGGAGCGCCTCCTGCGCCGCGGTTCCATAGATGTCCGTTGTGGGATCGTTTGGCACCGGCAGCCACGTCCGAACCGCCATCACATTCTGCGGCTTGAATCCCGGCCGCACATTCAGCAAATCCGCAAAACTGCGCAGCAGCAGGCCCGCGGCAATCATTAGCACCAAAGATAGAGCGAATTCCGTAACCACCAGCGCACGCCGCATGCGCGTCTGTTCCCCGGAGCCCGTCGAACCCCGTCCTTGCCGTTTGAGTATCGGAATCAAATTCAGTCGGCCCGTTTGCAACGCAGGAGCCAGACCGAAAATGGTGCCGGTTACGAGCGTGGCTGCCAGAGCGAAAAGCAAAACGGCCCAGTTAATCGATACTTCATTGAGCAGCGGCAGGCTCTCCGGCAAGATCTGCAACAGAAATGCCTTCGCGCAGCACAGAATCGCCAAACCGACGCTTGCCCCGAGCAGCGAAAGAAGCAAGCCTTCCGTCAGAAGTTGCGAAATCAGCCGTTTCCTCGCGGCCCCGAGCGCCTGCCGAATGGCCATCTCGCGCTCTCGCGCGCTGGCCCGAGCCAGTAGCAGATTGGCGACGCTCACACAGCCGATCAGCAGCACCAATCCCACTGCGCCGAGTAGCATAAGGAGCGACTGCCGGACATTGCCGACCACTGTCTCCTTCAGCGGCACCAACCGGATCCTCCACCCGCTCTGCAGCGGATATTCAGCCGGGAATTGCTTCTGCAAAGCGGCAACGAGCGCGTCTAACCGGCTTTGCGCCGCCGTAATCGATAGTCCCGCTTTGATGCGTGCGATGGTTTCCGGAAGGAAGTGGCTGCTTCGCAGTGGAGGCGGAGCCGGCGCGCCGGCAAAACCGGACGCCGCCCAAATTTCGATGTTCCTGTCCTGTGCCGTTCGTCCCGGGTCGTGATAACCCGCGGGCATCACCCCGATCACGCGATACAAGTCGTTGTCGAGCCGCAGACTCTTGCCGAGGATCCCCGGATCGGCTCCGAAAGCTCGCTTCCACAGACCGTCGCTGATGAGTACTTCCAGAGTAAATCCGGGCGTGTGATCCTCTGGATTGAACCCGCGACCCAGCTGCGGTTTCACGCCCAGCACCGCAAAATAATTCGGCGCCACGCTAAGAAAGCGGATGCGCGCAGGCTGCGACACGCCCGTAAGATTCACGTCCCCGCCCCCGATTGGCGAAACGTATTCAAAAATGCCGGAGCGCTGCAAATCTTGCCACTCGGGCACTGAAATTCCTACGTCTTGGGCCCCAACGCCGGGAAGGTCATCCTCCACGCCGACGAGTTGTTCCCCGTGTGGATACGGCAGGGGATGCAACAGCGCGGCATCGATGATGCTGAAAATCGCAGTTGTGGCTCCGATGCCCAGAGCGATCGTCAAGACCGCGATTGCCGTGAAACCTGGAGACTCGCGCAGCATTCGTAAACCGTACCGCACGTCTTGCCAGAGGTGGTCCCACCAAAGCCAGCGGCTGGATTCGTAGAAGCGTTCCTCCGCCTGCATCACATTTCCAAAGGAGCGACGCGCGGCGAATCGTGCGTCCCGCTCACTCAGACCTTGTTCCTGCAACCGCTCCGTCTCGAGCTGTAAGTGCGATTCGATCTCGCGAGTGAAGTCCTCCGATTTGCGCTTGTGTGGGAACATGATATTTACCTTTCGCCTCCTCTAGCTTTTCTCTCCCTCCGCTCCCAGAATCCTTGCAATGGCCCCGGTTAGTCGTTCCCATTTGTTGGTTTCTTTCACCAGCTGTTTGCGTCCCGCCGCCGTGAGCGTATAGAACCGCGCTTTGCGGTTATTCGAAGAAACTCCCCACTTCGCCGAAATCCAGCCGCGCTCTTCCAGACGCTGTAGCGCTGGATACAAAGCGCCATGCTCCACCAGCAGTTCTTCTTCCGACGTTTCCCGGATCGCCCGCGCGATCCCTTGCCCATGTTGTGCTCCGAAAATAAGCGTGCGCAGGATCAGTAAATCCAGCGTCCCTTGCAACAGTTCCAACCGCTCTCTCGCATCTTGGGTAGACATGTAACCTGAATATGCTCGCTCCCGGGTAAGATGTCAACCTGAAGTATCGGCGATTTTCGGCACGCCTCGGCTGGGCCCGGCTAACAGGTATGGGTGGGCTACTGCACCGCCGTCGTCGGTTCTAGCGTCTCCAGACTGTGATGCATGCTGGCCATCCGCCACCGCCCGTCGGACTTCCTGCACATGGCCATTCCCTTGCCGCGCAGCAAACCCGCCGCGGATTCAATCGTAAATTCGTATTCGTACCACATAGCTTCGCCCACCGGATGAAACGCCATCTCGCTGATCTCCAGCTTCGCCGCCGGCGTCTGGTGAAAATACCGCTCGCGAAAATATCCCGTCACCTGCTCCCGCCCATACCGTTCCGCGTGGTCCGTGAACAGCACAATCTTCGGATCCAAACACTCCCCGAACGTCTGCTCATCCGACTCGTTGAAGGCTGCGACGCAACCGTGCATCGCCGTCTGCATCTCCGCGCCAAGTTTTGCCGCGCGCTCGTCATCCAGCGTGCGTACATGCAGGGTCTGTCTCTTCAGGTCGATCGTAATGCCCAGCTTCGCAATCAAATCCAGCCCAAGTATTCCGTCAATCTTGCGCCCGCAGGCGTCGCCGATCGCGTCCAAGTCCACGGCCGGAAGCTTCTGCCCAATCAATTTCGTGCTCCCCACTGTCAATTCCCCCAACGTAACCTCCTTCGCGCTGGTCGCCAGCGTTCCGCTCCACGAGGTGATTCGTATATCGCGCGACCGCACCCCGGTGAACGACTTCAGATTCAGTATCGAGGTCGCCGCCGTATCCAGCAAAAACGTCGCATGTTTTCCCGCCACCAGGACGTCGATAATCGGCAGCACATCGCACCGCTCCAGCGGAATCTCTTGCGCGCTCAAACGCAATGGCGAAACCACCACGCCCGCCAGCGCAGCGATCAGCAGCAACAAATGAATCGGTCTGAAGACAATTCGCGGCACCCGCAGCACGAGTCGTAGGAAGGCCCATAGCACAGCTCGTCGCGCCAATCGTCGCACCACCCGTAACGCAGACCAGCGTCCGCGGAATTCTGCGGTCGTGACCTTCAGTTGCAAGAACAAGTTTGTCGGGCTGCAGTGGAAAGGGAGGAACGCACCGTGGACCATGATAATTTCTCCGTGCCCGGCAGCTTAACATAGAAAACGAACGTTCGTTCTATTTATTTTGTGTTACAATCCTTCCATGCCGTCCGCTTCCCACGCCCGCACACCCGCCCCGCGCCGCCAGCCCCGCAGCCTTCGCACTCGCAGAGCCATTCTGCTGCGCGCCGTAAATCTCGCCTCCCTCGAAGGTCTCGAAGGCCTCACCGTCGGCCGCCTCGCCGACGACCTCAAAATGAGCAAAAGCGGCCTATTCGCTCACTTCGGTTCCAAGCAGGACCTGCAACTCGCCACCGTCGAAGCCGCCCGACAATTTTTCATCGATCGCATCAGCCGCCCTGCCATGAGTGCTCCCAGGGGCATGCCGCGTCTTTGGTTTTTAGTGGAGACCTGGTTGCGTCACGTGGAGAGCAAGCTTTTCGCGGGCGGTTGTTTTTTCACCGCCGCATCTTTTGAGTTCGACGGCCGCTCCGGACCCGTCCGCGACCGCATCGTGGAAATAATGCGTGAATGGATGGCCACTCTGGATCGTGCCGTCGCCGAGGCTCAGAAAGCCGGCCACCTCGATCCCCAACTGAATCCCAAGCTCGTCGCCTACGAACTGCAAGCTCTTGGCCTCGGTGCTCACTGGTCGTGTCAACTCCTCGACGATCCCGCCGCCTACACCCGCGCCCTGGTTGTAATTCGCGAACGCCTCATGACCTCTGCCACGACCGCATGTCCACCCCTACCCGCCGTCCGCCCAAAGCCTCCCTTAATGCCCGCCACCAAATCCAAGTAGCGTTCCCGTATTCGCAGTACCTGTCGTAGTCGCCTCTGTCGAATTTGTCGTCGTTGCCGCGTTCGACGTGTTTGCTGTCGCCACTGTTCTTGCCGTTGTCGCCGCCGCCGTCGCTTCCGCCGTCTGTCAGCTTCAACCAGTGACCGACACTCTGATCATCCCCGCAAGTGCCACCAAACCAGCGCCGGAGGCGCGGCACATCCGCCGGTACGTCGATGGCAAACGTCGTCGCACTCGAAAAATCGTTCGCGAATCGAGAAATATTCTTGATCGACCGAAAAAATACCGAAGGGGAAAACCTACCGAACCGAGGAAACCTCAACACCCTTGCGCCGATATTTCGTAGCCACATAATTATCGACCAGCGCTTGAAACGCCACCGCCAACTCGTCGTATGTACCTTCCAGCGTCACATCTTTCTTCCCATCAATATAAACCGGACACCGCGGCGCCTCGCCAGTCCCCGGCAAACTAATCCCAATGCTCGCCGCCTTCGATTCACCCGGACCATTCACAATGCAGCCCATCACCGCCAGCGTCATCGTTTCCACGCCGTCATACTGCGTCTTCCACACCGGCATCATCTCGCGAATATAATTCTGCGTAAGCTCCGCCAATTCCTGAAACGTTGAACTGGTCGTCCGCCCGCAACCCGGGCACGCCGTAACGCTCGGCGAAAACGCCCGCAGCGCCAGCGATTGCAGCACCTCGCACGCCGCATAAACTTCTTCGCGCCGGTCCCCGCCCGGCTTCGGCGTCAACGAAATCCGAATCGTATCGCCGATGCCGTCGTACAGCAGTACACCCAGCGCCGCCGCCGACCAGATCTGCCCCTTCATCCCCATCCCAGCTTCAGTCAACCCCAGATGCAACGGCTGTTCCGTCTTCGCGGAAAGATCGCGATACACGGTAATCAAATCGCGTGGCCGCGAAGTCTTGCACGAAATAATGATCTGATCATTCCGCAATCCGCTTTCGAGCGCCAACTCCGTCGACCGCAGCGCCGAAAGCACCATGCACTGATTAATAATCTCCTCGGACTCAAAGCCCAAATTCTTATCCGTATTTTCCTGCATCTTGCTCATCACCAACTCTTGATTGAGCGACCCGCCGTTCACCCCGATGCGCACCGGTTTGCCGTGCTCCACCGCCACTTTGCAAATGGTGGAAAATTGTTCATCGCGCCGCTGCCCCGCGCCCACATTTCCGGGATTGATGCGGTATTTATCCAGCGCCGCGGCGCACTCCGGATATTTTTTCAGCAGCACGTGCCCGTTGTAGTGAAAATCTCCAATGATTGGCACGTTGCAGCCGGCGTCCAGCAGCCGTTTCTTGATCACCGGAACCGCCGCCGCCGCCTCCGGAACATTCACCGTCCAGCGCACCAACTCCGACCCCGCCTCCGCCAGCTCCAAAGTCTGCTGCAGCGTGGACTCCACGTCCGCCGTGTCCGTGTTCGTCATCGACTGCACCACAATCGGCGCGCCGCCGCCCACGCGCACGTGTCCCACCCTCACGCCATACGTCTTCCGGCGCGGATGTTTCGCCGCGGCAGCGTCAAATCCATCAATTTGCGTAAGCATTCTCTTCAATTCTAACGCGAATCGCCCGCGCCGTGAAATCCCGTAGCAGCGAATTTCACCTGTGCTGCGCTCATCCCCCGCTTGCACACCTTTCATCCCAACACCTTTGCGGCCGCGTTCTCTGAACCCTCATCCCCATAGTATTCTGAGACCGCCTTTTCAAGGACCCCATCCGCGAGCGCACGCACCTACGCCAACGGAATTTGAAAACGAATGACCGTATCAACGCCTAGTTCGCCTGCTTCGAACTTCGGCCGTCATCTGTTTGGAGCGGCGTCTTTGGCCTCCGGCCTCATCACCCTGGCCTGGCACGACTACAACGACTCGCCTCAACTGCGTTACGTCGTCTACGCCGCATCCGCTGCTCTGACATTCGGCGGCGCTGCGATTCACTTCCGTCGCACCGCGAAAACGGGCGCAGTCATCCTTGTTGCGGCTTATTTCGTCTTCGCCTTACTGTGCGTGCCAGGAATCGTCGCCGCACCGCGGATCTACAATAGCTGGGGCAATTTCTTCGAACAGTTCTCTCTCCTGATCGGCGCTGCGATCGTTTATGCGCGCTTGTCATCGGCGTGGTCACCTGCAACGCTGAATCGCGTCGGCCGCATTCTTTTGGGCCTCTGTGCCGCTTCCTTTTCCCTCGAGCAGGCCTTTTATCTTCACGCTACTGCCACTCTTGTTCCCAAGTGGGTTCCGCCAAGTCAGATGTTCTGGGCCGTAGCGACGACTGTTTTGTTCGCGCTCGCGGCCCTGGCTCTTCTTACCAATCGCATGCCGCTTCTCGCCACTCGCCTGCTTACCATTATGCTCGTGAGCTTTGGGCTACTCGTGTGGGTTCCGTTGCTTCTTGCGGATCCCCACGCCCATTCGAATTGGAGTGAAACCGCGGAAACTTTCGCGATCGCCGGAGCAACATGGATTCTCGCTGATCTCCTTGGCGAGTATCGGCTTAACCACCATCACCCGCAATGACCTGAGGTGTGGCTCACGTCAGGTATTCCGCTTAAGATCACATCCGCCGGATGGGGCCAGCGCTCAGTGTTGACGGGTAATCCGCGAAACACTTGGGCTCCGGTCTGCGTATATAGCTTAGAGAAAGACCTGCCCGTGCCCTATTCGCCCATCCTCGCCCTTCATATTTGTGCTGGAGCCGTTGGCTTGTTTTCCGGCGCTGCCGCAATGTTCTTCCGCAAAGGTTCCCCACGCCATGTCCAGGCCGGAAAGGTGTTTGTCGCATCGATGCTGATCATGGCTGTAGGCGCGTTGTACTTGGGAATTGTGAAAAATGAACCAGGCAACATCGGTGGCGGAATCATAACCTTCTACCTCATTGGAACAGGTTGGCTCACCGCCAAGCGCAGGGAGGGTGAAGTGAACCGCATGGACTGGGTTGCACTGATTATCCCTCTGACGCTCGGTATCTTCACCTGGGTGAGCGGTATTGCAGTGCTTCGCAGCGGGGCGACTTCGCAAAACGGCGTCCCGGTTGGAATGAGTTTTTTTATCGGTTCCATCTGTCTGCTTGCGGCTGCGGGCGACGTTCGCATGCTCCTTCGCGGCGGCGTTTTTGGCGTAACGCGCATCGCCCGGCACCTCTGGCGGATGTGCTTCGGGTTGTTCATCGCATCTGGGTCATTTTTCATGGGACCCTCGAACCGCCCACTGCGATTGCTTTCGGCGGTAGGGATCGGGCAACACCTTCCCGCGGCGCTATTTAGCACCGGCCTCTATCTATTTCTCACCATACTTCCACTGCTTTTGCTGATTTTCTGGCTAGTGCGCGTTCGCTTCACTAATGCATTCAAGGGAAAGCCGATGCCGCCCAGCGCCGATGTTTACTCACTACCGACCTAACCTCCAGCACGCCGGGCCAATTTAAACCCTACAGCTGGTCTTTGCTCGATCAAGCTCTCAAGTGTGACGAATCCAGACGATGCATTGTTGCCAGAACCCCAGGTGGGACACAGGAAGCACCGTGAAAACTACGGTAGCGATCATGGCGTATCCGACGGCAGTGCTCCGATGAACGCGCCGGCTTGACCACAGGTCATACACGACGACCAGCATTGGAAGGCCCAGGAAAATGGCGAGCGTGCCGATGATGGTGTGGGGAATTGGCCAGCGGTCAATCGCGGGACCCATGATGGCCATGGTGCCGAGGATCATCAGGCGCTTATGCGAAGCGCTGTTGCGGCGCACCAGCAGGGCCCATGCCGTAAGCACAACAAAGAGCGCGAGGTTCGATAAGTCGCCCGCCAGCAGCAGCTCCGGAGGAAGATCCGTTCCGTTGCGGCGGATCGAGTCAAACAATGTAAGCACGCCGAAGACGGCCATCAGCGGAATCATGATCACACCAAAGATGCCGAGCGTCATGTGCCATTTCACTTTGCCTATGGCTACCAATGACGTCTGAATGACCAGGAAAAAAATCCAGGAAACGAAAATGGCGCCATGGATATGCACCAGCGTATTGGGCAACTTGGCGCGCAGCATGCCCGCGAAAAAGTAGCTCTGCCCGAAGCCAATAACCACCACGCCGAGAATGAGCGCCGCCATTCCGGGGAAAAATATATCGTCGGCGCGCAGCTTCTTCGGCGACGCGATTGCCTTGGCCATAATCTAGCGGCCCTGCTCGGTCCGGCTCTTAGCGGAGGTCATGATGGCGGCGAAATTAGCACGGATTCGACGCGACAAGGAAAAAAAGGCCTCTGGCCGGAACGGGCCTGAGTTGAAGACCTGTAAAAACTGACACTGGATGTTGCTTTAGAACGAGCAATACTTTGCCTTCGGGAATCCTATTTTCGAAGGAGGCATCATGAAAACGCGTATCGCTAAGTTAGCTCTATTCGCTCTGGGAGTCCTGACCATTGGGGTGTTCGTAGTCCGCGCGCAAATTACCACGCAACTCACTTTCAAAATGTCGCAGCCTTTTACGGTCGGTGATACCACGCTGGCGGCGGGGAGTTACGTCGTCACGCCCGTTCCGAGCACCGACCAATCCATCATCGAGATAACCGCCGCTAGCGGTAAGCCGAGCGTCGTCGCGGAAGTGAATTTTGTAGCTCCCGATCCCTCCCAGCCCGGCAGTCACCTGGTTTTTAATAAGTATAAGAACGTGGTGGCGCTGTCGCAGATATTTCCGGGTGGCGGGAACCAGGGCTACCAATTGCTTCAAGGACACCCCGAGAAGCTGGCTGCCAAGACCGAAACGCCCACCAAACAAACTGTCTCCTCAAGCGCCAAGTAGAGCCGTGAGGGTTTCGGAACCACGGCTGGCAGCTTTGACAGTTCTCCTAGGCCTCATGCCCGTATTTTATAAAATCGATAAGCCGCACAAGCTCGTGATGACTACGGCCTCGGATGTCTTTAACCTCGATGCTGCATTCGCGCATCAGGACCTGCTGCTGAAAGACCCTGATTTCGACCCTGTGTATTCCCAGCTACTGGATCTTGCGCACGTCACCAAGGTGGAATTTAGCGCGGATGATGTGCGGCAGATTTCCAAACGCTCCGTCTTCTGGCCTTGCTCTCGCCGAGCGATACTCGTGAACGACGATTTACTTTTCGGACTTGCGACCCTTTTTGAATTGCTGCGTGAAAATGCAGGCGAGAGAGGCGTTAGAGTCTTTCGAAGGCTCAGCGACGCCCTGGATTGGATTATCGAAGGAAACGCCTGCGACTGAGGCACTTCTCTGCCGCGCCAGATCCTTCGTAACTTTTGCCAATAGCCAGCGTATCCCCCGTGCGAAAGGATGTTGGCAGCGACGCCGCTTCGCTCTCAGAGCGGCCACATAGCCGGGACGTGTCGGTCATTGCGTGACCCGCCGCGTTCCGGCCCCACTTAATGCCCAGTTCTCCTGGATTTCTTTGCGAATCGGTAATTCCCCGGCGTCGTCGAGACGACCATGGTTGCCGTTGACCCTCCGGAGCCCCAAAGGGGCGGAAGACGTTAGCCCAGCGCGTGAGCGCTGGGTGTGCGAGCGCAACCCAACACCCTCCGGAGCCCCGAAGGGGCGGAAGACGTTAGCCCAGCGCGTAAGCGCTGGGTGTGCGAACGCAACCCAACATTCTCCGGAGCCCCGAAGGGGCGGAAGACGTTAGCCCAGCACGCTAGTGCTGGGTGTGCGAGCCCACCACAACCACCCTCCGGAGCGCTGGAGGCGCGGCACATCTCCCATACCTACGCGCAGAACGTGATCGTTGTTGTTGACGCCCCCCACGCAATCTGGCAAAAACATTCTCCCGCCTCTACCGGAAGGAGATTCCGGTGACCACACCAGCCAACATGACAATGACGAAAGAAGAGGTGGACAAACTTCGCCACGGGCTTGCGCATTTAGCGCAGTCGAGCGTGGAGGCCGAGTACAGAAAAAGTTTAGGCCAGCTGGTGTCCACGGACTTGCCGACACCTCGCATGATTCAGGAATTTGTCACGATCTGGAAATTATTGTGGCGCTATAAGCGGAAGTAATTACGCCTCGGTTACAGTGGTTGCAGGCGTCGCATTTGGAAGCGCATACGATTCCAAGTACCCACAGTTTGGACACCGGAATGTGGTAACCGGAACCAGCTGATTCGTCTCCATCTTGAGACCCATCCAAAAACTCTTCACAGGCACACCCGGAAACCACCCTTGCTGAGTGTATCCACCGTGTGTTCCATCCGGCACATAGCCAAGCTCCATCTGCGCCTGACACTTTATGCATTCGACTGCTTTACTCATGTCAGTCTCTCCGCTCGGGGGAACAGCGTGAATCGAATATGGCGGGATGTTATCACGACCGCCACTAGCGTGGTATCGTACGAGCGCGGCACCCAACCGCGGAGGGCGATATGAAAGCAATGATGCGATTGATGTTGGTGCTCGTGTTGATTCCTTCGTCGGGCCTGAAGTCGGGTGGCGTTTCCCAATTTTCGCAGGAACAAAGCCAAACCGTGTCGGACGGTCTGGAGATTAGAATGGAGCCGCTAAAGAGCGTCATGTAGTGCTCCCCGCTAATTTAGACAGTCAGGGCCTCGTTTTTTAGTACACCTGCGAAAGCTAAGAACGCCTCGTGCGGAGTGCGGTTTTGCACTCCGCGGTGGGGCCGGTCGTGATTGTACTCC